>Ga0213882_10000012_pt1 | contig 138374 bp, 141 predicted proteins | sample BarmaccoBMER_R09_FD_160106 | JGI IMG/M metagenome (GOLD analysis project Ga0213882, IMG submission 160106) | Barbacenia macrantha exposed rock microbial communities from rupestrian grasslands, the National Park of Serra do Cipo, Brazil - ER_R09 ...
TAGCTCAGTGCGGTCAGCGGGTAGGCCGCCGGGTCGGTAGCGGTGGGGTCGGGTGTCAGCACGCCTGGTACCGCGCTGGGTGTCATGGCGGCCTCGCCCGCCAGCAGGCTCTCGGTGGTGGGGGCGACAAACGTCCCCGCGGCGTTGAGCAGCTGCGCGGTCGGCAGGCCGTACCGGGCGGCGCTCGCCGTGTCCACCACCGCGAGCAACGCCTGATGACCCGCGGGCTGTCGCGGGCCTTTCGTCGAGACCGGTTGGCCGGTGGTGGGGTCGACAACGGTGTTGCGGGCCAGGGAGTCGCCGCGGCTGGCCGAGCGGCCGGCGTCGTGCATGTCGGTGGCGAACGGGTGGTTATCCAGCGCGCACTGCTGGTAGGAGACGGGGCCGTCGGTCAGGATGTCGCAGCTCTGGTCGTTGCGTGGGAAGGTGGATGTCGGGAGGGCGAGATCCACGTTGCGGGGGTTGACCACCATCCCGAACGGATCCTTCTTGCCGGCCAGGAACGCGCTGGCGTCCGGGTCGGCCTTGACCCAGCTCCACAGCAGTGAGGTGACGTCCGCTCCGTTGAGCTGCACCAGCGCGTCCGGCACCGTCGTTCCGGGGTCGACGAACCCCTTGTAGCCGGGGTTGAGGGTGAGGAACTCGGGGTCTGCGAGCAGCCCGAAGGGGTTGTTCTTCAGGTAGCCCGAGAACGCGACTCCTGTGCCCACCGCGTTCCGGTAGGATTGGGTGAGCAGCTTGGCCACCAGCCGCGGTGTGAGCTTCATGGACGTGAACCGCTGACCGTTGAGCTGCAGGACGTCAGCGGGTGCGTCGGCGGGTGGCTGGTGGTCAATGTTGAAGGCGATGGCCAGCCCGGACAGCCCCACCGGCGCGTAGACCAGCGGATGACCCGCAAGCACCTGGTCGGCGGGGATCGGCTCGTTCACCAGCGCCAACCGGCCATTCTGCGCCTGGCTGCGGGCCACGTCGTCGGTCAGCTGGGTATAGCTGAACAGAGTGCCGCCGCCCGCGCACAGCGCCGGCTGCCACGAGGTGACCGCCTCGACCGCCATCTCATGACCGATCAGGGAACGCTCCGGCGAGCCGATCGGGCAGGCTTGGCCCACCGGCTGGAACTTCAGCGGGACCATGATCCGGTTGTTCCAGTTGGACTGGCTCAGTGGCGAGGACGACAGGTGGCTGGTACCACTCCCGTTGCGGATCGAGCCGTCCACCTCCTTGTCGCCCCGCGGCACGACCACCAGCCAGCAGGACCGCCCGGTGGTGGCTCCTCCGGTGGTGACCGGGTCGCCACAGCCGAGACCCGCAGCCTCGCGCACGGTCTCGACCTCGAAGAACTCCTGGCCGGTGCCATCCCCATGGGTGCGGGCCAACGGGATCTCGTTGGTGACCTGGGAGTCGAAGAAGTCGTTTCTGTTGGACGTGGCGGGGACGGTCGGCGCGGTCGTTCCCACTGCCCAGAACGGCACGTAGGCCTGGTCGGAGCTGCTCTTCGGTTGCTTGAATGTCCTCTCGTTCGGGTCGGTCAGGGTGTAGCCGTAGGAGACCTGCCGGGTCCCCACCCAGTCGTCGGCGTCTTGGCTACCGGCCGCCCCGAACTGGCACTGGGTGCGGTCCGGGCCCGCCGGGTCATCACCCCAGCACTGCATGATCTGCAGGTAGTCGACAGCGAAGTCGGTGTTGCTCACCGTCGGCGTGCCGCCGGTCCAGGAGACGGTGACCGTCTGGTTGATCAGGTTCCGGGTCTGGCTGACGGTCACTGTGAGGTGCGCGAAGTCGCCCTTTCCCGGCACTGTGACCGCGGAGCCGGTCTGCGCTGGATCCGCGGCGGCAGCGGCCGGCGGCGGCGAGCTGGCGATGATGCTGAGCACGGCGGCGCCCAGCATCATCGCCAGCAGTCCGGCTACCACGCGGCGCGCGCTCACGGCAGCGGTACCCGCGCACGCCGCGGGCCGTCGTGCGCTGCGCTCGGGCGGAGGAGTCACTCGCCGTCCGACCCGTCTGTCGCCGCTTCGCGCGGTTGCATAACCGGCGAGAAGGTCGCCGACACGCCGCGGCTGAGCTGCATTACGGAAACATCTCCCGCGGACGCTGAACCAGCTGACGGATGCTGCATAGTCGGAGGATGCTGCGCCCCGTAGGTGAACTAGAGAAGTCCAGTACTCGACCAAGGGACGACCGCATGCCCCACGAGGGATGGCCACGTATCGCATGATCTTGCCATCGTCACAAGAGTGAGCATCGATCCGCCGATTGGGGACATGAGTCCGTCCTGCCGGCGCCGGCATTGCTCACAGAGCCGGGAAGAAAACGTCCTGGCATCTGGGTTCGTCGTTGCCGTCGACGGCCCTCATCGCTAGAAGTTTCTGGACGAGCAGGGGCGGCGGAGTGACCAGCTCGGGGTCATCGGAGGCCCGATGAACCACATATCCCTTGCCCCCGCGCTCGTATATGATCGCCACTTCAGGGTGTTCGGCCAGGTACGCCCGGAACGAGTCCCAGGGCAGCAGATAGTCGTCTGTGGCGTACAGGCCTAAGCCCGGGTCACTGGAAGCCACGACCTTGACCAGATCAACCTGCCGGCTCGCGAGCGGGAGCGAGGACCCGACAATGAGGTGGTTGCTCATCCCATCCACCATCCTCAGGTTCGAGTACATGGTGAATGCGTAAGCGGTCCGCAGCTCGAAGTAAGGCAGCAGGCCGTTCACGACCAACAGCACAGGGACCACCGCGAGCCAGATCGACCCGCTACCCTGGAAGGTGAACGGCCGTTCGAGGGCCTGCCGTCGGTGCCGAACCGACCACATAACCACGCCCAGCAGGATGGTGGCGTCGAAGACGTACCAGATGAAAAACCGGCCTTCGAGGAAGACGAAATCGAAGAAGATGTTGCTTCCGATCCACTCGGCCGCGATGACCAGGCTGGCGAGGGCCACCCACAAGATCAGAAGCCGAGCGCCTCTTCCCTTGAGGAAGCCAAGAGCGCTCGCCGCGAACCGCGCCGGAAGAAACAGGACGAACAGAGCGGCCAGGACCGACGAGAAGTCGACGAACTGATGCAGGCGATCGAGAGCGATCAGGCTGTGGAAACACAGGCCGAGCACAACCCCGAAGCTTCGCGTGCGCCTGTTGAGGAGGAGAGCCGGAATCGACAGCTCGGTCACGACCGTCACGAACGGAAGAAGCCTGGCCGGCCCTCCCGCCCCTACCGCCAGCGGAGTGTCGAAACCCCAGGAGCGGGCGGTCTCATCGAAGTAATAGGTGCCGCAACTAACCGCGGTATCAAAAAACGCCGAGTTCAACTTCGCGAAGGCGGCGAACGAGTAGAACAGGACGAGGCACCATCGGGCGAGCGGAAGAAACACCTCGGCGAGCCTGTCCCTGTTTATTCCCCCCTTTCCCGACACGGCCGGCGCGGACAGCAGCAAGGCGAGGTCCACAAAGGCCACCAGGAGCCAGTGGTTCCCCAGTATGGGTGCTTCCTGCCAGGCGGTGACCAACCCGAGGACCGCCACCAGCATCAGCGGGAGGTTGTATGCCGGCCTGGCCAGGAGCCAGAACGCGCACATCGCCAGGAGAACGTAGCTGAGCCCCAGCGTCGTGGCGTCGCTGACGATCTGTTCGGCGTGGCCGCTCGTCAGGACATGGAAAAGCGCGACAACCGCCCATAAGGACGCGAACAGCGTCAATGCATCTTCCGTGGGCGGTTCGGATGAAGGGGCGGGCCGATGGGGTCGTGTCCGTCGTGGTGCCCGGTCGGGAAGCCGGGAGCGAACCGACCCCGGTGGAGGCTGCGGACTCGTCCCACTCATGGCGGTGGTCCGTCAGGGGACCCGGCCCGGCTGCGCATCGCACTCGCCACCAGTGGTGGGCCGAGTATCAGCCCGAACAGCAGGACGGCGGCCACGCCCGCCAACACCATCTGCCGCCGGTTGTCGGCGATATCAACGGACACCGGCACGGCGGAGGCGCCGGAGTCACTCGTCGACGTCGAGCCACCGATCACCTTCCCGGTGTCCGGGTCGATCGTCCCGGACGCGGCGGCGATAGGACTCGTTCCGGCCGCGGACACCCCGTTGGCGCCGCCGGAGGCCGTCCCGTCGGTGCCACCTGCTCCCCCAGCCGCTGCGCCACCTGACCCCCCACCGCTCCCACCACCCGCCGCCCCCGCGGTAGCCCCGGCACCGCCCGAGCCACCGCTGGTCGGTGTGGACTGTTTCGCCCCGCCAGTGCCGGTGACGCACTGCGTCGGGCCGTTGAGGTCGCACGGGGCGGGTCGCGGCGCGTTCTCGGCCACCAGGTTCCCGCCGTCCGGGGCGACCGTCGGGTTGTGGCACCCGCTCAGGTTGTTGCGGTTGAGCGTGCGGGTGTAGCCGTCGGGGACGGGGATCTGGTTGATCTGGTCGACCCCGTCCTGCACCAGGTTGACCGGCAGCGGCGAGTAGCCCAGAATGTCGGCCTGCTGCTGCCCCTCGCAGAGGAAGTAGGACGCGAACGTAGAAAGGGTGGCGCCCTTCGGCTTGTCGAAGTTCGCGGTGGTGTCCTTCGGGATGATCATGTAGCTGTAGCTGGACAGCGGGTAGGCCCGCGGGTCGGGGTCGACGTAGACCTGGCTCAGATCCTGGGTGAGGTCCGGGTGGATCTGCGCCTTGAGCAGCGCGACGGCGACGCTGCCCGCCGTGGGTTCGACGTAGTAGTTCGCCTTGTTGAGCATCTTGGCCACCGGGAAGCCGGCGTTGCGGGCGTAGGAGTACTCCACATAGGTGATCGCGCCCGCGCTGGAGTCCTGGGCGACGAACCCGGACACGCCCTGCGACTGCGCCTTGGCCACCATGTCGCTGTTGCCCAGCGGGTAGAAGGAGGTGAACCCGCACGGTGTGAGCTTCCGGCCGGCCCGGTGGCAGTAGTCGTCCCACAAGGCCGGGTACTGGCCGGCCATCCAGGCGGTGAACTGCGCGGAGGTCCCCGCGCCGTTGGAGTAGACCACCGGCACGATCTTGATGGCGGGCAGGGTCAGCCCCGGATTGTCGGCCTTGATCTGTGGGTCGGACCAGTTGGTGATCCGCTGGGTGAAGATCTTGGTGATGGTCTCGCCGGACAGCCGCAGGTTCGTCACCCGGTTGTTGCCGATCTTGAGGTTGTACATGAGGGAGGTGCCGCCCGCGACGATCGGCATGTACCCGAACTTCCGCGTCGGCGGCGGGTCGAACGTCCCGCCGTCGGTGAGGCCGTAGGGGATCTCCGAGACGGCGAAGTCGACCTGGCCGTAGCGGAAGTCGTTGCGGCCGCTGGTCGAGCCGTTCGGCGAGTAGTTCACCGTGATGCCATAGTTCGTGGCGACGTTTCTGCGCCACTGGTCCAGTGCGTTCTCGCTCCAGGTAGAACCGGAGCCGCTGATCGGGACGAAAACCGCCGCGTCGACGCTCGGCGCGAGCAGGGCCTGTGTCCCCGCGACGATGGCCAGCACCCCCACCAGAACGGCCAGCCGGTGCCGCCCCGGTGTGCTACGTGGCATGGCCGGCCCCCGGCTGGCGGCGCGGGAGGTCCCGGTCGACGAAGCGGGCGAGGTCGCGCCGTGACTGCAGGGTCCTCGTGCGCTGGGCCCGGGTGGACAGCTCACCGGCCGGCCGGCCGCCGAGCACCCTGGCCAGCCCGAACAGCACCAGCACCAGCGCCATCAGCACAGCGCCCGCCCCGAAAGCGCGTGCGATCATCGTCGGCTCCGGAGAATGGGAGAAAATGAAGGTGATCAGCGGCAATGAGTCCATCGGTCCGGACAGCGGGTTGAGGTTGAGACCGGAGCCGAAGCCGGCGGTGATCAGCACCGGTGACGTCTCGCCGAGCCCCTGCGCCGTCGCCAGCAACACCGCCGTGGTCAGGCCGGAACGAGCGGTCGGCAGCACGACGTGCCATGTCGTGCGCCACCGCGACGCGCCCATCGCGAGCGAGGCCTCCCGCAGCGACCCGGGCACCAGCCGGATCACCACGTCGGAGGCCCGGATCATGATCGGCAACACATTCACGCTGATCGCCAGTGCGGCGGCCAGACCGGACTTGACGAAACCCAGGGTGAGGACCAACGACCCGTAGATGAGCAGCCCAGCCAGAATAGAGGGCAGCGCGGTCATCGCCTCGACGACCGTGCGCACGAAGCGCGCCAACGCCCCGCTGGTCTCGTTGAGATACACCGCGCCGGCCAGACCCAGCGGCACGATGATCAGCAACATGATCGTGATCTCGATGAGGGTGCCGGCTACGCCGTGCAGGATGCCGCCGACCGTGAGCGGGTCCAGCGGGCCGGCCAGCTGCATGTCGGTGGTGAGGAAACTCAGGTGCGGCAGCGCCTCGCGCCCGCGCCAGAACGTGTAGCCGACGACGTCGAGCAGAGCGAGCAGAGCGAGCACGGCCAGGCTGTGCACGACGACGGAGGCAAGCCGGTCCCGGACGACCGTGCGGCCGTCGTCCTCCAGCGACACCAGCACCCCGTACAGCACCAGGAAGAGCACGTAGGCGATCACTACGAAGCCACCCGGGTCGACCGAGGGGATCACCCGGGTAGCCAGCAGGGCCGCCAGGCTCAGCGCGGCCGCACCCGCCCCGGCGAGCACGATGGCGTCCGAGGGACCGCGGGGCGACGTCGAGCGACGGACCTCGGCGGCGCGCGGAGGGGACGTCGTCGTCATTCAGGCCTCGCTCAGCCGGCCGGAGCGGGTGCGCCCGATGACCGCCGACGCGCCGAAGTTAACCATGAGGGTGAGCGCGTACAGCGCCAGCCCGGCGGCGAACAAGGCCGACAGCCCGAAGGGGCTCGCCGCCTCGAACTGCAGCGCGATCAGCGCCGCCACCGAGTTCGCGCCGCTGCGCAGGATCTCCGGCTGGATCCGGAAGACCGGACTGATGAGCATGTAGACGACGATCGTCTCGCCCAGCGCCCGGCCCAGCCCGAGCATCGTGCCGCCGATCATCCCACCCCAGCCGAACGGCAGCACGACGCTGCGGATCATCCCCCACCGGGTGGCGCCCAGCGCGTAGGCGCCCTCGCGTTCCCCGGCCGGGGCCTGCGCGAAGGACTCCCGCATCAATGAGCTGATGATCGGCATGATCATCAGCGCCACCGCGATCGCCGCGATGAACGTCGAGCTCTCATAGACGGTGGCGGTCTGCAACGGGTCGTTGGGGTTCACACCGGGGATGGCCAGGAACGGGAGCCAGCCGAAGTGCGAGAGAAACCTGGCCAGCGGGATGACCTTCTGCTGGAGGTAGAAGAAACCCCACAGCCCGTACACCACGCCGGGCACCGCAGCCATCAGGTCGAGAGTGTTGATCAGGGCGCGGCGCAGCCGCCGTGGCGCGTACTCGGAGATGTAGAGCGCCACTCCGGTGGCCAGCGGCACCGCGAAGATGACCGCCACCACGGCGATCAGCAGCGTGTCGGGGATCAATGCCGCGATGCCGAAGTGGTGCGTGTCAGGCTCCCAGTCCTGGGTGGTGAGGAACCGCAGGCCATCCTCAGCGAGCGCCAGGTAGCCCTGGCCGAGCAGGAACACCCCGGTCGCGACCATGATCAACAACACCGTCAGACCGGCGCCCAGCAGCGCGAGCTGGAAGACTCGGTCCGCACCGCCGGCGGCGGAACGCACCCGCCGCGCCGACTCCGGTGGGTCCGCCGGGCCGGACGCGGGCACCGTCCCGACGGTGGTCACCGGTACATCACCTGCACGGGGGCCCCGCCCCCCATCTCGCTGACCTGCTGCAAGAACGCCTCACACGTCATCCGGGCCCGGACCTGACGCGGGTAGCTGCGAGCTGCGGTGGCGAGCACCTCGTCGGCCACGCGAACCCGCCACACCCACTGCCCGTGCCCGTTTCGCGACGTCTCAGAGACGACGCGCGACAGGCATGCCTGCAAGGTGCGGATCGTCGCCAGGCAGGACTCCACGTCGGGCGAGACCCGTGCTGATCGCGCGAGGCTGCGGTTGTTGGCGGACATGAACCTCCAGGTGAACGCCCGTTCCTGGGATGACGCCGGCTCCGCCACAGATCCGGCGTCGGCGTCCGGCTCGGGTGGAACCGGCACGTGCGTAACGCGCGCCACCGAGACCACCTGGAACCGAGCTGACGCCATCACGCCTCCCACACACACCGATGTGACTGGGGGGACGCTCCCCTCCGAAGGTGAACGGTGGAGGTCCCGCAGACGGCGGGAGGATTACGACAAACCCCACAAGAGACGGCTACGTATCGTTACATAACAATTTTGCCATCACTCTTAAGTGTGGATTCTGCTCTTTGGGAGTGACAGAGATCGATCCATCAGGGACGGATGTCGGCTCCGAAAGTCACCGACCGTGCATCCTCCACAGGATGTGGTGGATCAGCTTCGGGCGAGCGCCCGAGGGTCGGCCGCCAGGCCGGCATCGTTGCGCGCCGTGCGATGTCCGATCACGCCGGCATCGGGTTGTCCTCAAGCGTTCATGGTGCACACGAGGCTGGGCTGCCGGCCGTCTCCCAGTCCTCGGGCTCGGATACCCACCCGGTGGTCACGTAGCAGACCTGCTGCGCAATGGCCACCGCGTGGTCACTGAAGCGCTCGTAATAACGGCCGATGAGAGCAGCGTCCACGGCCTGTTCCACGCCGTGTGACCAGTCCTCGGCGAACAGGATGCCGAACAGGTGACGGAGCAGCGCGTCCACCTCGCCATCCGCCGCAGCCAACCGGCAGCCGGACAGCGGGTCCTGGTGCTCGATCGCGGTCGCGGCATCCTCAGCGAGCTGGCCGGCGAGCAGGCCCATCCGGGCGAGCACCGGCCGGACCTTCCCGGAGATCATCGGGTTCGGGTGCTTGAGCCGGGCAACGGTCGCGATGTGCCGGGCGAGGTCGCCCATCCGCTTCAAGTGACCCACCGCATGCAAGGCTGCGACCACCACCCGCAGGTCCCCGGCCACCGGGGCCTGCAACGCGAGCAGGGTGATGCACCGCCGCTCCGTCTCATCGTGCATGGCGTTCATCTGGTCACGGTCAGCGACGACCAGACCGGCGCGCGCGATATCGGACTGGTGCAGCGCGATCGACGCATTGATCACCATCTGGGCTGCCAACCGAGCCATCCTCGCGAGGTCGGTCATCAGCTCGTCGAGCTCGGTGTGGAACGTGGTCCGCATGACACTCACCTTCTCCGCCCCATATCAGTACACCTGTCGTTCATACGCCGCAAGCGGTCCTTCTCCTGGTTGCGGGGTTTCTGCGGCTCTCCCTGGCAGGTGCGGCGGAAAGTCACCAAGCGACTCCGCTCCAGCGGGCTCACCGGCGTCGGTGACCTTCTCGCCGACCTGCTGGAGATCCTCCCGGCCTTGGTCATCCGCTGCCACAGACGATCACGTCGGGCGTCACTCAGAGTTCACCTGAGCGACAGCACCACGCTGCCGCCCGGAAGTGGAAGCGGCGTATCCACGTAGATGAGGCGGGGTTGACGCACTCGGAGACCTCAGTGCACGGATTGGCTCCCCGCCATCGTCGTAAGGCTGGATCCGGACCTCCAGCCAGTGCCTTGATCGCATGGGTCGGCGCTGACCCCCACCTCCGTAGGGCCCTCGCTGCCGCCGCGGGGCGGCGACGCGAGACCGATCTGCCGTCGCCCGCCAACACCCGCGCCGCCAAGGCGGCCGTCGTGGCCTGTTTCGTACTGGCCTGTGGGGCGGTACTGGGTGTCACCGCCACCGTCAATGACGGACATCTCGTGCCGCCCACCACCAGCCCGTCGGCCCTGCTCGGCCAGAGCGACGCCGCTGTGCCCGAGGGAGCCCCTTCCGACTGGCCGATCCCGCTGGCCTCTCCCCCCGCAGTCGACGTGGCACCCTCGACGGAGCGCTCTCAGCCACCGCCACCCCTCCCGGTTCCCCCCGCACCCGCGCACGTCGGTCACCTCACTCCTGATGAGCCCGGCCGCCCCGGGGCGTACACCCCCTCTCCCGCGGCTACCTCCGCTGCCCACCCCACCTCCTCGCCTCGTACGGACAAACCGAACGGCCATCCGCTGAGGCCCGCTACCCCCGGCGCTACCGTCAAACCGGGTGTCACGGGCGCATCGGTCGCACCTGGCGCAACCGGGACTGCGGGAGCTGCGGGCAGCGCCGGCGCGCGGGGCGTCCCGGGGTCGACGCCCGGACCGGGGCCACTGCCTACGGCGGGGCCCCCCTCTCCCCTGGGTTCACCGTCCACCCTTCCCCACTAACGGGGACCCTCGACGTTCGCGTTCGTTACTCCCACCCCGGCCGGTGTTGCCGGGGGCCCATCGATATCGGCGTCGGCGATGGTCTCGTCGCCGGGCCAGCTGCCCTCGCCTCGCGCTACCCCTCGGCTCAGCTGGCCCGCCTGGGCCGCCGTCTCACGCGACCGCGACCGCTGGGCCCACACGTACTCCCCCAGCCCCTCCGGGAGGGCAGCGGCGAGCGCGCCGGCCACGCTATCCGGTAGCTGCTCCCCGAGGACCGCCAGCGTCGCGCGGGTGGCGCGTTCGGCGTCCTGTGGGGTGCCCAACCCGGCGCGCGCCTGGATCTCCCTGATGAACTCCTCGTCGCGCACGTCATGCTCCTGCTCGACCGCATGGCGAGCACCGGCCGGCGCGCAGCGCCGCCAGCCGGCCGGTGCTCAGGGTTCCGCGAGCTGCGGAAGTGCTCATGACGTGGGAGTACCCGGCGCGCGCGCATCGAAACCACGAGACGCGGCGCGGGAAGTCAGTCCGGACCGGCCATCCGCTCGTGTAGGAATGCCAGCGTCTGGCGAAGCACTCGCGAGACGTGCATCTGCGAGATACCGACCTGTTCGGCGATCTGGGTCTGGGTCAGGTGTCGGAAGAACCGCAATGCGATGATCGTCCGTTCCCGGGGCGCGAGCTCGGCCAGCAGGGGGCGTAGCGCCTCGCGGTCATCGATCAGGTCCAGCTCGGTGTCCAGGCCGCCGATGAACTCCCCCAAGGTGGCATTGCCGTCCCCGGAGCCGAGCATCTCATCCAGCGACGCGCTTCGGTACGCCTCCCCGGCCTGCAGCCCTTCGATCACCTCCGAGAGCGGCAAGCCCAACCGGTCCGCGATCTCGCTGGGGCGAGGAGCGCGGCCGAGCTGCTGGGACAGCTCCGCCAGCGTGCCCCTGATGGCGATGTGCAGATCCTTCAGCCGCCGCGGCACCCGCGTCGACCAGCCGTGGTCGCGGAAGTACCGGCGTACCTCACCGGTGATCGTCGGTACCGCGAAGGAGAAGAAGTCCGAGCCGCGGTCCGGTTCGAAGCGGTCCACGGCATTGATCAGTCCCACGGTGGCGATCTGGACCAGGTCCTCCAGCGGCTCACCGCGACCGGCGAACCGGCGCGCGATGTGCTCGGCCACCGGCAGATAGCCGCTGATCAGCTGCTCGCGCAACCGCTGCCGCTGCGGGTCGTCGGCAGCGAGCTCACCGTAGCGGCGCTGCAGCGGGGCCAGATGCGCGTACTCGCCCTGTTGTTCGGTGCCGACCGAGGACACAGACGGAGTCACAGCTGTTGCGCCGGCATAGCGTCTTTCATCAAGGTGATGCGCACCCGGCCACCTCGGCCTGGCTCAGCGGGCAGCGACACGGCGCTGACCCGGTCCGCGAGACACTCCAGGATCCGCCAGCCGAACGACCCGGTGGGTAACGCATCCACCCCATCGTCGACGTCGACCTCGGCGGCGACCTCGATGCGCTCAGGCCGGACGGTGAACCTGCACCTCAGCACCGCGTTGCCGGCGGCGATCCGGACCAGCATGGAACAGAGATCATCAGCCGCCATCCGCAGGTCGTCGATCGAGTCGAGATCGAAGTCGGCGCGAGCGGCCAGGTCGGCGGCGACCATGCGGATCGTGGGAATCGCGCTGGGGATGGCTGTGGCTCGCAGCTCAAGGGATAACACCGACTCCTCGCGGGGGGCATGCAGCGGCCAGCCACCGCCGTGGGGGGGGATCCCGCAGTCTCTGTCCACGTATGTCACCGTGATCAGGCCGTATCCGTGGTAGCGCCGGTTGATGCGACGCTCCCGGGTGTAGCGACCATCCTCGTCTCCTTGATAGTCCTCGGCTTATTTAATATGGTCCTCTAGGCGCATCCGATCATGCCCGCTGTGTTCCCGCCGGTGCAAGCCGAACTCCGTCAACAACACGCCGAGAGTTCCTCAGAACGAGTTCACCAGGGCATCGGGCACGGTGTCGGCGAAGGTGAACTGGTCCCGCAGCTCGGTTGCCTCCAAGGCCCGGTTGGCGATTCGGGAGTGGCACACCAGCCGCAGGGCGCGACGCTCACGGGTGGCGAGCTCGTTCGCCTCGAACAGTGCGGACAGTCCGGCGGACCCCAGGAACTCCACACCGTCGAGGTCCACCACCACGACGCGGGCGGCGGAGAGCTGCTCGTTCAGGAAGCTGGCCAGTTTCGGCGCGGTGAGCGTGTCGACCTCCCCCGTCACAGTGACCACACGCGCATCGGGACCATGCTCGGCAACCCGCAAGCCGATGATGTCAGCGGGGAAGTCCTGGGCGGGGAGGTCGCTGTCCACCCTCGCTACGATAGAGGTCACGGCTCAGCAGGCCCATTACGGGTTGGGTGAACCCGACCGGTGTGACGGCCACGCACCGCCTTAAACGGCGCGGACCGCGAGCACGGCGATGTCGTCGCCGTCGTTGCGGCCCTGCCAGGCGGTGACGGTGCGTTCGACGCGGGTCGCCATCACCTGCGCGGTCATCCCGGCACAGTCACGCAGGCAGGCGGCCAGCCGAGACGGGCCGAACTGCTCCTGATCCGCCGGAGTGGCCCGGCCGGCCTCGGTGACGCCGTCGCTGTAGAGCAGGCAGGTCTCCCCCGGCGCCAGCGTGATCGTGGTCCGGCCGAAACGGGCACCGGGCAGAATGCCCACCACCGTTCCGGGCACCCCGACCTCCTCGACCCGGCCGCCGCCGCGCAGCACCATCGGTGCCGGATGGCCGCCGGTGGCGAGCGTGAGCCGGCACCCGACGTCGGCGGGCCGCAGCGCGCCGAGCACCAGTGTGGTGAACACGGTCCGCCCGCCGGCCAGCAGCGCCTGGTTAAGCAGGTAAAGCAACCGGGTCGGGTCCTGCTCGATGACCATCAGAGCGGCCAGCGAGTGCTGCACCCGGCCACTCTCGGCCAGCGCCTCAGCACCTTTGCCGCACACATCACCGAGCCCGAGCAGGGCGCCCCCGTCCGGAGTGGGACGGACCAGGTAGAAGTCACCGCCCACGGCCAGCTCACCGGCAGCCCGGTAGGCCACCCCGAGCTGCACCCCGGACAGCTCGGGCAGCGCGTCCGGCCCCGGTGGCAGCAGCGGGGCCTGCAGCTGGGCGAGCGCTCTGGCCTGCTCGCGCCGCCGGCGACTGGCCCCGATCGTCGGCCCGGCCAGCGCCGCCAACTGGGCGAGCAAGGAGGCCGCGGTGGGCCGGACCACGATCAGCAGTCCCTCGGTCCGGTCCGGGCCCCGCAGGGGTGCCGCCAGGACCGGGGACCGCTCCGTGATGTCGGGTCCGAACACCGCGGCCAGCTCGGCCAGCTCGCCAGGCGGCACCGCAGTGGTGTCGGCACAGGCCCCGCACAGCGCGCCGGCCAGCACCGGGGCCGTTCGCGGAGCGGGCACCCGGGTCACGCCGTGAGCCGGCGTGGCCGGACCGCCGGCAGAGCGCCACCAGGACACCCGGGCCCTCGGAGCCGGCAGGAGCACCGCGGCCCGTTCCCCCACGACCGGAACGACCAACCTGACCAGGGCGGCCACCGCCATATCGTGACCCACCCCAGCCGCCAGCGCTCGGCTTGCTTCCAGCATGAAGTCCCGCTGGTCAACAGGCTGGAGCCGGGTGTCCAGACCACCGGCGCCACGACCGGTGTCGCCACAACCGGTGTCGCCACAACCGGTGTCGCTGACCACCCAGGCCTGCCAGCCGTCGGCGAGCGGCCGCAGCCGTCCGCCGACCCACCGCCCGAGGACTTCGGCCCTGAGCTCATCGCCCAGGCCCAGGTCCGGAAACAGCCGGCGGGCCGCCGCGTTGAGCAGCTGGACCCGGCCCGACGCGTCGTGCACGATCACGGCCTGGTCGATGTCGTCAAGGAGTCCGGGCAGCTCCGGCACCAACAGATCGGCAACGGGGTCCACGTCCGATGCCATCGCATCTCCTCACCCGATCCGATCGCGTGGCGACGAGGGTAGTCCGCCGCACCGGTGTACTCCCGAGTCCGTGCCCCGGTCGCAACCCAAGGCCAATCGTGGCACGCTGCGCGCATCAAGCACCGCGATGTCCTGGGAGGCTCACCGTGAGCGCGCAGCCCGCGTCGGCCGCGGAACCGGAGCGGCACAATCCGCTCGACCCCGCCGCGCTGGAACGAATCCTGCTGGCCCTGGAGGAGCTTCGCGACGGCAACTTCCGGCGCCGCCTGGTGGTCACCGACGGCGGCGTCGCCTGCCGGATCGCGACAGTGATCAACCAGATCGCGGAGCGCAACCAGTCGCTGGTCGGCGAGCTGGTCGCGGTCCGCGAGGCGGTCGGCCAGCAGGGTCGGACCGGCCAGCGGCTCGCCGACGAGAGCGGCGGCGGGTGGTCACTGGCCGCCGCAGCGGCCAACGGCCTGATCGACGACCTGACCCGGCCGACCACCGAGCTGGCGAGGGTGCTGGCCGCGGTGTCCGAGGGTGACCTGTCCTCACGAGTGTCCGACCAGCTGCTGCGGGGCGACTTCGCCCGGCTGGGGCACACCGTCAACAGGTTGCTCGACCAGTTGTCGCTGTTCGCCGCTGAGGTCACCCGGGTGGCCCGCGAGGTCGGCACCGAAGGCAGGCTGGGCGGCCAGGCGAACGTCCCCGGGGTGGCCGGGACGTGGCGGGACCTCACCGACTCGGTCAACGTGATGGCCGGCAACCTCACCGCCCAGGTGCGCGACATCGCCCAGGTTGCCACCGCGGTAGCCCGCGGCGACCTCAGCCGCAAGATCACCGTTGAGGTCTCGGGCGAGCTGCTGGAGCTCAAGGAGACCCTCAACACCATGGTCGACCAGCTCTCCGGGTTCGCCGCCGAGGTCACCCGGGTGGCCCGCGAGGTCGGCAGCGAGGGCCGGCTGGGTGGTCAGGCGGAGGTGCCCGGGGTGGCCGGGACGTGGCGGGACCTCACCGACTCGGTCAACGTGATGGCCGGCAACCTCACCGCCCAGGTGCGCAGCATCGCGCAGGTGGCCACCGCGGTGGCTCTGGGCGATCTCAGCCGCAAGATCACTGTGGACGCCCGCGGCGAGATCCTGGAGCTCAAGAACACCCTCAACACCATGGTCGACCAGCTCTCCGCCTTCGCCGACGAGGTCACCCGGGTGGCGCACGAGGTGGGCAGCGAGGGCCAGCTCGGCGGCCAGGCCAGGGTGCGGGGGGTGGCCGGCACCTGGAAGGCGCTCACCGACAACGTCAACGGCATGGCGGACAACCTGACCAGCCAGGTGCGCAGCATCGCCACCGTGGCGACCGCGGTGGCCGGCGGTGACCTGTCGAAGAAGATCACCGTCGAGGCTCGGGGCGAAGTGGCCGCGCTGGCCGAGACGATCAACCGGATGGTCGACACCCTGGGCGCGTTCGCCGACGAGGTCACCCGGGTGGCCCGCGAGGTCGGCACCGAGGGCACCCTCGGCGGCCAGGCCCGGGTACCCAATGTCGCGGGCACCTGGAAAGACCTCACCGACAACGTCAACTTCATGGCCCACAACCTGACCAGCCAGGTGCGCAACATCGCCCAGGTGACCACCGCGGTGGCCAGCGGCGACCTGTCCAAGAAGATCGACGTAGACGCTCGCGGCGAGATCCTGGAGCTCAAGACCACGATCAACACCATGGTGGACCGGCTGTCCGCGTTCGCCTCCGAGGTGACCCGGGTGGCCCGCGAGGTGGGCACTGAGGGCAAGCTCGGCGGGCAGGCCGAGGTGATCGGCGTGTCCGGCACGTGGCAGCGGCTGACCGAGAACGTCAACGTCCTGGCCGGCAACCTCACGACCCAGGTGCGCGCGATCACCGCGGTGGCCACCGCGGTGACGGCGGGCGACCTGACCCGCCAGATCACCGTCGACGCCTCCGGTGAGGTCGCCGCACTCAAGGACAACATCAACCAGATGGTCGGCAACCTCAAGGAGGCCACCCGGACCAACCAGGAGCAGGACTGGCTCAAGACCAACCTGGCGCGACTGTCCGATCTCATGCAGGGCCACCGCGACCTGGCCACCGTCGCCTCGCTGGTGCTCAGCGAGCTCGCCCCCCTGGTGTCGGCCCAGCAGGGTGCCTTCTTCCTGGTCCGCTCCGAGGGCCGCGCTGAGGACCGCCCTGAGGACCGCTCTGAGGACACGGAGTCGACCGTCCTGGAGTTCACAGCGGGTTACGGCATCCACGATCCCGCGGCGATCCGTCGCTTCACCCTCGGCGAGTCGCTGGTCGGGCAGGCGGCGTTGGACAAGCGGACGATCCTGGTCACCGACGCGCCGCCGGACTACGCCGCGATCAGTTCCGGCCTCGGCCACGCCGCGCCGACCAACCTGCTCGTGCTGCCGTTGCTGTTCGAGGACCAGGCGTTGGGGGTGATCGAGCTGGCCTCGGTCAACGAGTTCACCACCGTGCACCGGGACCTGCTCGAACGGCTTCGAGAGGCGATCGGCGTCAACGTCAACACCATCCTGGCCAACTCCCGCACCGAGGCGCTGCTGGCCGAGTCGCAGCGGCTGACCCGGGAGCTGACCGCAGGTTCGCAGCGGCTGCAGGCTCAGCAGCACGAGCTGCAGAAGTCCAACACCGAGCTGGCCGAGAAGGCCGCCCTGCTGGCGACCCAGAACCGCGCCATCGAGATCAAGAACGCCGAGATCGAGCTGGCCCGCCAGGAGATCGAGGACCGCGCCGCCCAGCTGGCCGCCGCATCGCGCTACAAGTCGGACTTCATGGCGAACATGTCCCACGAGCTGCGCACCCCGCTCAACAGTGCGCTGGTGCTGGCCAAGCTGCTGGCCGACAACCTCGACGGCAACCTGTCGGACAAGCAGGTGGAGTTCGCCAGCACCATCCACTCCGCCGGCAGCGACCTGCTGCAGCTGATCAGCGACATCCTGGACCTGGCCAAGGTCGAAGCCGGGCGGATGGACCCGTCGCTGTCCGATGTGGCGATGACCTCCGTGGTGAACTACGTCACGACGCTGTGCGAGCCACTGGCCGCGGAGAAGGCGCTGCACTTCACCGTGGAGCTCGATCCCGCGCTGCCAGAGGTTCTGCACACCGACGAGCAGCGGCTGCAGCAGGTGTTGCGCAACCTGATGTCCAATGCGGTGAAGTTCACCGACGAGGGCGGGGTGGCGCTGCGGATCCGACCGGCGTCCGCCTCAGAGGTGCAGGGCGACGCGCTGCGCGCCGCACCCACCCGGGTGGCGTTCGAGGTGGAGGACACCGGTATCGGGATTCCCGCGGACAAGCTGTCCGTGATCTTCGAAGCGTTCCAGCAGGCAGACGGAACGACCAGCCGGCGCTACGGCGGCACCGGGCTCGGGCTGTCGATCAGCCGCCAGCTGACCAAGCTGCTCGGCGGCGAGCTGGTGGTCCGCAGCGAACCCGGGGTAGGCAGCGTGTTCACCCTCTACCTGCCCGAAGTCGCCGAGGCGTCCGCACCGGCGGTTCCCGAGGGCACCGCAGACCCGGTGATCGACCAGCCCGCGCAGCCGGAGCTGGTGTCGGCGGCCCGGTCGCTGCCGCGGTTACATTCGACGCGCGATGAGGCGCCGCCGCACTTCCATGGGGAGAAGATCCTGATCGTCGACGACGACCTGCGAAACGTGTTCGCGTTGAGCAGCATGCTCGAGGCCTACGGCCTGCACACCGTCTTCGCCGACAACGGTGTGGCCGGAGTCCGCGCGCTGGAGCGCAACGAGGACATCACGCTGGTCCTGATGGACGTGATGATGCCCGAGCTGGATGGTAACGCGACGATCGCCGCGATCCGCAACCTGAGCCGCTACGCCGACCTACCCATCATCGCGGTGACCGCGAAGGCGATGCAGGAGGACCGAGCGAAGAGCCTGGCCTCCGGGGCGAACGACTACGTCACCAAGCCGGTGGACACCGACCTGCTCCTGCGACTGATCCACACCTACCTCTCCGTCCACTCCGACGGTGCCGACACCGACTGTGCCCCCTCCGACGCCGACGACGCCCAAGCCCCCGCCCCGCGGTAGTGGGGGCGCAGGCATGGGCCGGCGTGGCACGTCTGGGGGTGGACTCCGTCGCGGTGTGTGGAGATCTGGACACAGGCCGTACCCTGGTGCGTGTGATCACGCATGGCGATCCGGGTCAGGGCCGCTACGCGGCCCTGACCCGGATCGCCATGCGCCAGACCTACGAGCACAGCCGCACGGCACTCGGCCAGGTCTCGACTGCACACCGCGCCTGTGAGATGGTTCCCGTCGAGCTCACCGTCCGATCGCTCTACCCGCGCAGAAAGGAAAATCGATGGTAAAGTCGATAGAGAAGGTGCTGTCCTTCTTCGTCGTTCTCATTTTGATCCTCCTTCTCCTGGATTTACTGGGGGGTTTCATCGCGAACTCGGTTCCGGAGGCCGCTAACCGGCTCGGCGAAATTCTCCGCAATATCTGGTACGGATTTGAGAATATTGTCCACTACCACTCTTACCATTGATGCCACCAACGGTTCCGAGGAACCGTCCTCAGCCCTTCCGGCGCACGGGGACGCAGCGCAGGTTGATGAGCGAAGCCCTCAGCCGCTGCCGCAGGAAGCCGAACAGATTCCTCGCTGCGGCCGGATCCGGGGACTGGGCAACGATGGTCAACGGCCGATCGAGGAGCAACCTTGCCGGGGCGATGCCGGCCAGGTCGCGGCAGTAGTCGGTGGGGGAGTCGAGCACGGGGTTCAGCGGCGGCTGGTCCACACCGGCCCGGTAGAGGTTGACCTTGGCCACGCTCGGCCTGCCCTTGACCTTCGTCATCGGATCACTGAGCGGGACGAGCGCCATCGGCTGCGTCTGGGCGGCTGCGGCCTGCAGCTCGTCGAGCGCCAACGATGGCGCGGGTGTCCCACCCGCGGTGAGGTCGGGTGCGGTGAAGGGCGCACAGCCCAGCGCCGGGTCGATGAACCTGGTCAACAGCCCGTTGTCACTAGCGTTGGTGAGCACGGTGCGCACGGGCAGCGCCGCGATGTTCGCCGCGTTGTTCTGCGCGGTGCGCCCGCCGGCCAGCGCCAGGTAGCTGGTGTCGAGGTTGTCGCTCTGGTCCTGGTCGACGACCGCGAAGTCACGGGTGGTCGGGCAGGGCCGGCCATCGCGGGCCATCCGGACAGGTGGCACCTTCAGCTTGCCGGCGCTGATCGCGGCGTTGGCCGCGCGGAAGAACTCTGGGGCGCCGCAGTAGGCGAACTGGCCGAACAGCGAGCCGGGCAACCCGTTCACGCAGCCGTCCGTGGCCCCACGCAGGGTCAAGGTGTTGCCCTGGAAACCGAACCACAGCCCGACCACGGAACCCGCGGGTAGCTTCGGCACGACCGGCGGGGCCGCCGGTTGGGTCCCCCGGTCGACGACCAGCGGCCGGTAGATCGCCAATGCACCCGTCGCCGGATCGATGATGGTGGCCTCAACGAACGCCGACTGGTTGGCGTTGATCTCATGGCAAGCGCCGTTGCGGCGATTTGTCGCCACCAGCTGGTAGGGCGTGGCCAAGCCCTGCGCGGTCATCGGCGCAGGCGGGACGATCAGCGTGCAGCTCGGGTTGGGCGCCAGACCTGCGCCGCCACCCGGCGCGGCCCGCAGGTTCCGGTGACGCTCATTGTTCCGCCCCTTACGGGCCGGGTCGGGTTCCGGGTTCGGGTTGGGGTCCGACTCGTCGGCGGTCAGGGCACCGGTCCCGGCAGCGCCGCTCGCCGGAGCACTCGCCGGCGCAACCGGCTCGGGGCCGGCCTGCGCCTGCCAGGGCGCAATCATTGCGATCGGCAGCGCGGCCGCGACGGCAGACAGGCTCCAGCGGACGAAGCGTGGTGTGGAGATCACCAACGCCACCTCTCTACGAGTAAGGTGAGTGGGGCGGTGGCCATCGCTGACCACCGACTTCACGGCATTCGGCACCCGCCGGCGCGCGGCGGCGCGAGCACACCGAACCGGGGGTGCACTGCCGGACGTGCCTGGTAGGAACCGTCGGCGCTGCGGCTCGAGTCGCTTGAGTCCTGGTGACGAGCCGTCGCCGCGGCGGACACTACGACGCGCGGTCGCCGGCTGGTCCGGACCTGAGAGCCCTCGACACAGGAGGGCGCCCACAGGTGCGTTCCCGGCGACGAGAAGTCGCTCTTTACTCCGAACGCCGCAGCCGTGCGGCCATTTGCTCGGCACCCTCCTCAGCCGAACCGCCTCATCGGCGCCGGCCGACCGCCGGCCGCCCCTGCCACCGGCAAGGCACGAGCCGCAGCCGAACCGATCCGCACCCCACATACGTACGTTCTGCAAGCGCGATCACGGATCAGTGATCACCGAGTCGGCTCTCGCGGGTCACGACACGCGCCCGCGCTGATTCTCCGTGTACGATGGACAACTGAGGATCACCAGAGTCCCCAGTTCAGGAAGGGGCCCATGAGCGCCTACAGCCTCCCCGACCTGCCGTATGGTTACAACGCGCTTGAGCCCTACATCGACGCGCGAACCATGGAATTACACCACGCTCAGCACCACCGCCGCTACATTGATCAGCTGAACACGGCTCTGAGCGCTACGGCTAGCCTGCGCTCAGCGGACGAGCAATCCATCGATGACGTGCTGTGGAACATCGGCAAGGTCCCAGAAGAGTCTCGCAATGCGGTGCGTAACTACGGCGGCGGGCACGCGAACCACTCCTTCTACTGGGCGACCTTGGGCAGGGACGGTGGTGGAAAGCCCTCCGGCCGTCTCGCCGAGGCCATCACGGAGGAGTTCGGTTCATTCACGGCGTTCCGAGACCGGTTCTCGTGGGTCGCGACCACGCACGTCGGCAGCGGCTGGGCCTGGCTGGTACGGGTACGCAACCGACTGGTGGTCTACAGCCTTCCCAACGAGGACTCCCCGCTCACCGCGCAAGAGTCCCCGGTCCTCGGGCTCGACCTGTGGGAGCACGCCTACTACCTGCGGTACCCGGCCGCACGCGCCGACTATGTCGAGGCATTCTGGAACGTCGTGAACTGGGACGAGGTGAGCCGTCGGTTCGAGGAGACGACGCGGTCGTAGCCGGCTGGGCTGCCTCCGATACGTGCCGGGCGTTCCCCTGAGCGCACTGGGGCAGGTACGGTTTCCACAGCTATCCCTTGAACCTAGTGTCCACTGAGCGGTTGCATCGGAGAGGGTGCGCGGACGTGAGCGAAGAGCATGAGGACGCAAAGCAGACAAACAGCCCAACCGACGACGAGGGCACCCAAGCGCTCTCCGCGCTGCGTGGCATCTGGAAGGCCCAGGGCCAGACAAGCGCTGCCCTTGATGAGGCATGTGGCAACACGAAGGCGTGCAGGAGCATGAAAGCCGTCGGCTTCCAGGGGCTGGCCGACGGCGTCGAAGAACAGACCACGGCCACCCCGTCGGTGGGCAACAACCTCCGTGCCGCGTGGAAGACGAAGCTCGAGCGCGAGGGCAAGCTGAACTCCGAGGCGAGCAGCGTGCGGGATCTCGTCTTCGGCTCGTCCGACCAGAACGAGTAGCCCGGAAGAGCAGGGAGCCCCGCTCGTTCGGGCGGAGGTCGTGCACACAGGGAGGACAGGGCTCATGTTTGGACGCAAGAGGCCGACGGTCGACGCGAAGCCCGTTGAGAAGACCACCGAGTCGGACCGCGTCACCTCGTACCGAACCGACCAGGACGCCGCGCCGGAGACCACCGGTGCACCCAGGACGACGTCCTACGTCAACGCCATGCAACGGAATGCCCGCGGCTACGAAACGATCAACTGATTAGCTCTCAACCCGATCCATCTCGCCACCCAGCGCCCGCCGGCGTTGCCAAGGAGACCGCTCGATGAACTATCCGAATACCGTCAAAGAACTTACCGAGACGTTGCGTCGGGGCGACTACCTGGCCGACCGGGGATTGGCGACGGCGGTGTTCGTGGCGATGTCCCTGCAGCGACCGATTCTCCTCGAAGGCGAGGTGGGCGTCGGCAAGACCGAGATCGCCAAGGTGCTGGCCTCGGTATTCGGGCGTACGCTGATTCGACTACAGTGCTACGAAGGCATCGACACCAACCAGGCCCTCTACGAGTGGGACTACGCCCGCCAGCTCCTCTACATCCGGGCCTTGTCCGCTCGTGACATCGCCGGAGAAGATGCGGTCGAGAAATTGTTCGGTCCGAGGTTCCTTCTCGAGCGTCCCCTCATGCAGGCCATGAAGATGGGCGACCAGGCCGTACTGCTCATCGACGAGGTCGACCGCGCGGACGACGAGTTTGAGGCCTTCCTGCTGGAGGTGTTGTCCGACTTCCAGATCAGCATTCCCGAGGTGGGCACCATCAAGGCGGAACGCCCACCGTTGGTGATCTTGACGTCGAACCGTACCCGGGACCTGCACGACGCTTTGAAGCGACGCTGCATGTACCACTGGATCGGCTACCCGGACTCCGACCGCGAGGTCGAGATCATCCTCGTTCAGGCGCCAGACGTGTCCGAGGGGCTCGCCCGTAAGGTGGTGGCGGCGGTCAACCGGCTCCGAGAAATGGATCTCGCAAAGCCTCCAGGCGTCGCGGAGACCATCGACTGGGCCCGCACTCTGTCGTTCCTCGGCGAGACCGGCTTGAGCGCAAGCGCCGCCGATGTCACCCTCGGGTCGATCCTCAAGGATCGCGACGACCTCGAGCTGGTGCGGGACAACCTCAAGGAAGTGACGTCCAATGCCTGAGATGCCTCACGGATTCGTCTGACACCGATGTCCCGAAACAACCATGGCTTCACTACCGTGCTCGTCGACTTCGGGCGGGCGCTGCGCGCCAAGGGACTAGCCATCGGCTCGGGTGACATCCTCAGCTACTGCTCGGCGATGGCCCCGCTGGATCCGACGGACCTGGTCGATCTTTATTGGGCCGGGCGGACCACCATGATCGTGCGCCGTGAGGACATCCCGGTCTACGACGAGGTGTTCAGGTCGTTCTTCCTCGCGTCCGACAGCCCCGTCCAGAAGATGCTGAAGGTCAAGGCGCAGTCCGCTGCCCAGGCAGAGGCACCTTTCGAGATTCCGGCCACCGAACCCTCGGGCAAGGAGCAGCAGGAGGAAACCCTCCTCGGCCTGATGGCGTCCAACGTCGAGACCCTCAAGCACCGGTCGTTCGGCGAGTGCACCGAGGAAGAGCTCGCCGCGATACGACGTATCATGGCGCGTATCAAGTTCACCCCGCCCAAACGTCGCACCCGTCGTACGAAGACGGCGTCCGACGGGCGAAAACCCGACATGCGCCGGACGATCCGCGAGTCACTGCGCACGAACGGCGAGATGGTCGACCTGTACTGGCGGCGGCGGCGCGTGCGGCTGCGTCCGCTTATTCTCATCCTCGACGTGTCCGGGTCGATGTCGGACTACTCTCGAGCGCTGCTCCAATTCGCCTACTCCGCGAAGCGCGCCTCCCAGAAGGTCGAGGTGTTCTGCTTCGGTACCCGGCTGAGCCAGGTGACCAAGCCGCTGCAGAGCCGCAAACCGGACGAGGCGCTCGAGCGCGCCGCGAAGCTCGTGGTCGACTGGGAGGGCGGCACGCGGATCGGCGACTCGATCGACAAGTTCGTGCGCAAGTGGGGTCGTAGAGGGATGTGCCGTGGCGGCGTCGTCGTGATCTGCTCCGATGGGCTCGACCGTGGTGATCCCGAACTGCTCTCCGACTCCATGGAGCGGCTCTCCCGGCTGTGTCACAAAATCGTGTGGATGAACCCGCACAAGGGCGACAACGCGGACTACGTGCCTCAAACCGTCGGCATGATGGCCGCGGAGCCACACATCGACGTGCTCCTGTCCGGCCACGACCTCAGCAGCCTTGAAGAGCTCGCCGCGCTGCTCCCCAAGCTCGGCTAGGAGGCCAGAACCTATGTTGATGAGGTGGAGTGTCGGTATCGAGGCGGAGGGTGACCGCATCATGAGGCTCGAGGAAGTCGTCGAGCTGGCCGATGCGGTCGCACCGATCAGTGGCATTGCCACGGGCATCGGCACTAATCGCTACGGCGCGCAGGTTGTCGTGTTCGCGGACAACCGCGAGGACGCTATCACTAAGGGTAAGGAACATTTCGCTAGCGCAGTACAGAAAGCAGGGTTGCCGGTCTACCCGATCGTGCGCGTCGAGGCGATCAGCGAGGACGAAGACGGAGCGGACGTCGATATCTCATGACACGAGGACACATCAGATGAACATGCAGGTGGAGACATGATCCGCCTCGGATCACTCGCTGGCTACTCTTTCGAGGGGCCGCGGATCCTCGGCGGCTGGACGCCTCCGAAAAGGCCAGCGGTTTTCGCCATCATGTACAAGCCGGATCCCGAGACCAAGCCCGACCGCTACGCGGTCATCTACGTCGGCCACGCCGACAGCATGGCGGAAGCCGGCTTCCCGTTCAAGCATCCACGAGCTAACTGCTGGATCGCCCGGGCCGGCTCTCGGTGGAAGCTGCACATCTGCACCTACGAGGTCCAGGGGTGGGGACGACCTCACCGCGAAGAGATCACCCAGGAACTCACCGCCATCTACAACCCGTACTGCAACGAGGTGAAGTACGACAAGTCCTGGCAGGACCACTGGATCGGCTCGTACCAGTCCGAGCTGACCGGCCCGCTCGCCCAACGGGGCCCCGACGACGCCCCCCGCTGACCGTCGTTCCCGCGCTAACCGTCGTCCATGTGTGCTAGTGGGCAGCGGCCACATGGCCGCTGCCCACTAGAGTAGTGCTGTCGATCTCAGCTGCTACCGACGCAGGACTGAGGACTACGCTGGCCTTCCCTACCTGACGGCAAAGCCCTTGCTAGCGAGGTCTAATGCTGCCGACCTCGGAAACCCACAGTGTCCATCAGACGAGACCGCCGCCGACCAGAGGCCGGAACATTGGTGTGCCCGTTGACCGGAGCTGGTGTCGGAGGAGCCAACTTGGTCGCGATCTTCTCAGCGCCCCCGTACAGCAGCGGTAGCGCACCTGCCACTACCCCACCTGTTCGGTTGATGTGCTCGACGCCAGGAATAACCGGCTCGGCCTGCTTGGCGATCGTCTTCACGTTTACCAAGCAGTCATCGAGATTGTCCGCGACGCGGTTCAGCAGCACACCGATTACGAAGAGATAGATCGCCAGAACGGCAGTCAGCAACCCGATGATGACTACCGTTAGGATGATGAGAGTCATCTCTAGCCCTTTCCAGCCGGCGTTCCGGAACCAGTCAAAACCCTGGTCAGGAACAGGTGATGCTGCAGACCCTCTGCCAGTACTGCGTCAACCCTGTCAGCCGTGATAGGAATAAGCGCGCAGTTTGCGGTGTTCTCCGGGATAGCCCGTAAGGTGTCCCGAACGCCCACCACGCTTCGGTCGATAGATCTCACCATCGACACGAGGGAACTCAGCAGCAGGATCACGACGAGGGTAACACCGAATGCCATCCCTACCGCGACCCACCAGAAGGTTATCTCTTCAGGCGCATACCCATCAGGCCCACCCGCGTACCCGAGTAGAAATGCCATCGCTAACCTCCCAGCCGAGCGCGTCCGCGTTCCAGACCTCCGATGATGACCTCAGCATGGTCGATCGTCTGTCGTAGGTCCGCCAACGGGAGCGTGTTCCGATATGCCTGCTGCAGCGCCGCATTGATCTGTGGTGCCTGACGGGCGATCCGCGCGGCGAGGACCAGGATCGGGGATACCAGCGCGACCACTACCGAGATCACTACGACAGCGATCGCGAACCCCAGGTACCAACCGAACAGATGTGCCTCACCGGGCCCGGGCGCCTGTTCCGCAAGCAACACCATCCCGCAGCCCTCCTTTCGGTAGCAGTAGTTACTACGGAGTCACTAGACCTAACGGTCCGGTGTGGTCGTCACACAGGTCGTCTCCAGGTAGCCCAGGAGCGTCTGGGTCGCCGTCTGGACGTTGTGCGCCTCCTTGAGGTGGTCGGCCACCTGCCGCATCAGGACGTCCTTGTCGGACGAGGTGAACTGCGAGCTGCACTCCTGGTGACCGCACATGAACTCATGCATCTCCGTACTCCTTCGACTAGATTCCAAGACGAACCCTGATCGTCGGCGACTGGACGGCGGTCGTTAAACCTGTTCTGCCATGGATCGTACCGGTGCGAGGTTGGCGTTCACCGAAGGCAGGACCTCGGGAATCGTCCTCAACTGGTAGGCGATCGCGTTGACTCCCACGATGACCGCGCCGAGTGTCCAGGCGACGTGCCTCAGCTGAGAAATCACTCTCAACAGCGAGAGGCCGACGACGGCCACGATCAGCGCGACGGCCAACAGCGTGACCCACGCGGCTGCAGGCATGGCTTCCTCCTCTTCATCGATGTTTCCCTCAGGTCACTCGCCACGAGACACCCGGTACCGCTAGACACCCAGGGCACCCAGCAGATGACCGACACGCTTCACGTAGCGGGTTGCGCCGATGCCGACCTCCTTGACCGTGCTGTCCGTTTCGGCCAACAGGCTCGGCACGTTGTCGAGCTCCCCGGTCAGGATAACGCCGTTGTGCAGGATGTCGTCCACTGTCGCCCGGATTCGATCCACCGGCGTGACGATGCGCTTCATCAACACCACAACGATGGGTAGCACCACGAAGAGCAGGATGAGATCACCAATCCACCACAAGATCATGTCCGGTCTCTCTTTCCGTCATGGATGATCGTTATCATGACTTCCTCCGGCCGAACAGCCGACCGAAGAACCGCTTCAGCGCGGTCATAGTCGCCTGCATGGCGATGCTGAAACCCTTCACTGGAACAGCGTCACGCTGTACGGGCGCCTCGCCCCGAGAGGCACGCCCAATATCATCCGCGATGCATTTGGCGAAACTTTTCATGATCACGCTGGTGACATCCTGGACCATGCCTCTGCCGAACTGAGCAGCCGCACCGGAGAGCTGGAGGTCCTGGGCCACCTTGACGCGCGTTCCCGCTCCAGAGGGCACCATCGTCGAGGTCACCGACATGGTGGCCTGGCCCTTGCCCTTCTCCTCCGAGCCGGACGCGTTCATCACGATCCGCTTGGCTGCCTCGTCCCGCAGTACGATCCGGGCCGTGCCGGAGAACTTGAGTGACACCGGCCCCATCTTGGTCGTCACTCGCCCCTTGTACACGTCGCCATTGACATCAGTGAGCTCGGCACCTGGTAGGCAGGGTGCGATCCGTGGTACATCCTGCATGTGCCGCCACACCTGCTCGAGCGGCGCAGCAACCTCGAACTCGCTCTCGATCAGCATCGACTACTCGCTCTCCTCACCACACGCTGGGTCCCGACTTTCACGACTTTGCTCCCGACCCGGCGAATGCGGCGGGATCCCCCTCGAATGTTTTGACGCATCCCGCACAGCAGAAGTAGTACGTGGTCCCGTCATGATCCACCTTGTGGCGTGCGGACCCCACCTCCACTGTCATGCCGCACACCGGGTCGACTGCTTCGGCGACCTCGACCTCGGGCGTCTCCGGTCGCACGCCCCTGCCCAGGGCACCAGCAGCCCTCAGCTTCACCAGCTCAGCGAGCACCCCCACCGCGATCTCGCGGTGAGAGACCTTCCCCAGATCGAGACCTGCCGGCACCTTCACCCGGTCCAGAGTCTGCTTGGACAACCCGCGCCCTGCCAAGTACTCCAGTACCGACTTGGCGCGCGGCCGGGAACCCACCAGACCGACGTAGGCGGGACCCGCAAGCAGTGCCCCCTCCACGGCCTCCTCGTCGTGATGACCTTGCGTGGCGACCACGACAAGCGAGCGCTCATCGACGCCGGCCGCCTTGAAGTCCAGCGCGCTGACGACGCACTCCGCGGCCGGGTGGCTCTCCGCAGCACCGCCGTCGGGGTCGACGAGCACCGTTCGCCAGCCGATCGCCTGCCCCATCTGCACGAGGGCTTCGACCATCGGCGAGCGCCCGACCACCACAAGGTGGGTCTTGGGCTCCACGGGTTCAATGTAGATCTCCAAAGCCCCCTCGCTCTGGCAGGACATCGGTACATAGCTGATGCCCTCCCGCACCGCCACCGACTCGAGCTCGTCAGGGGTGCCGAGAAACACGAGGCGCGGCACACCCTCGGCGAGGATGCGCCGCGCCTCGCGGACAACCACAGGTTCCGCACAGGCGCCCCCGATGAAGCCGAACACCTGCCCCGAGGCGGTGATGACAGCCCGGCAACCCTCCTTGCCCGACGACGGGCCGCGCCGCCACACAACGGTGGCCAGCGCGAACGCCTCACCCCGCAGCGACAGCTCGCGGGCACGCTCGAGGACATCCCACCCGTCCATGGTCATCGGCCTATCCGTCCAACCCGTCTAGGCGTCAGTCTTGACTGGAGGCGCACCCGATATGTCATGCCGGTACTTCAGGGCCTCCCACACGCGGTCCGGAAGCAGGGGCATGTCGATGTTACGCACCCCCGTGTCGTCGATGGCGTTCATCACCGCGTTCACGAACGCCGCCGGCCCACCGACCGCGGCGCACTCACCGATGCCCTTAGCGCCGATCGGATGATGCGGTGACGGAGTGACGACCTCGTGAAGCTCGAAACCCGGAGTTTCCCACGCCGTCGGCAGCAGGTAGTCCATGTAGTTCGAGCCCACGCAGTTGCCCTCGGCGTCGTAGGTGATGAACTGCATGTTGGCCATCGCATAGGCCTCGGTCATGCCACCCATGATCTGACCCTCGACGATCATCGGGTTGATGCGCACACCACAGTCGTCGACCGCGACCATACGCAGCACATCCCACACGCCGGTCTCCGGATCGACCTCTACCGTCACGATGTACGCCGCGAACGGCCACGTCATGTTCGGCGGGTCATAGTACGCGTTGTTCTCCAGCCCCGGCTCCATGCCATCAGGCATGTTGCCGTAGGCCGCCATCGCGCACTCCTGGATGCTCACACCATTGTTCGGAGCACCCCGCACGTAGAAGCGGCCGAGCTCCCACTCCACGTCCTCCTCGGAGACCTCAAGGAGGTGCGCCGCCAGCTTCCGCGCCTTGGCTCGGACCTTACGGGCCACCATCGCGGTCGCGGCACCGGCCACCGGCGTGCTGCGGGACGCGTAGGTCCCCATCCCGAACGGTGTGTTGTCGGTGTCGCCGTGCTGGACGAGGATGTCCGCGGCAGGGATGCCGAGCTCGTGGGTGACGATCTGCGCGAATGTCGTCTCGTGACCCTGGCCCTGGGTCTTCGACCCGATCTTCAGAATCGCCTTTCCGCTCGGGTGCACCCGCAGCTCCGCGGCGTCGAACATCTTGATGCCGAGAATGTCGTACTCGCGGCTGTTACCGGCACCGAGTGGCTCGGTCATGGTGGAGATGCCGATGCCGAGCCGCCGGCCCTGCGCGCGGGCCTCCTCCTTCTCGCGCAGGAAGTCGTCGTAGCCGATGGCGTTCAGCGCCACGTCGAGGCACTTCTCGTACTGCCCCGAGTCCAGCAGGAAGCCGTAGGGCGTGCGGAACGGGAACTGATGGTCCTTCACCAGGTTGAGCCGCCGGAACGCCGCCTGATCCATGCCCAGATCGTCTGCGGCAGCCTGGATAGCGCGTTCCTGGAAGAACATCGCCTCGGTCACCCGGAAGGAGCACCGATATGCGACGCCCCCAGGCGCCTTGTTCGTGTACGCGCCCTGCGCGGTCATGTACCCGAACGGGATGTTGTAGGCGGCGAACGCTGAATGGATCAGTCCGAGCTTGAACTTCGTGGGCTGGGCGTCCGAGAAGAAGGCTCCGTTGTCGCTGTCACAATGGAACCGCACGGCGAGGATCCTGCCGTCCTTGCGGAGAGCAAGCTCGCCCTTGTAGTAGATGTCGCGTGCGTAGTGGGTGGAAATGAGGTTACCGGTCTTGTCCTCGATCCACTTGACCGGCCGTGTCAGCAGGATCGAGCAGAGGATGGAGCAGACATACCCGGGGTACACGGGGACCTTGTTGCCGAACCCGCCACCGATGTCCGGGGAGATGACCCGGATCATGTGCTCCGGAAGCTCCGCGACGATCGCGACTGCCGCCCGGATGATGTGCGGGGCCTGGGTCGTCATGTAGACGGTCAGCTTGGTGGTCGCCGAGTTGTAGTCCGCGATCGAACCGCAGCACTCGATGGGCGAAGGGTGCGACCTCGGGTAGTGCAGCTCCAGCTTCGAGACCAGGTCGGCCTGAGCGAAGGCCCGCTCGGTACCCTCCCGGTCACCGACCTCCCAGCGGTAGCAGATATTGTCAGTCTGCCCCTCTTTGTCGTCCCGGATGATCGGGGCGCCTTCCGCGGTGGCCTGGAAAGGGTTGACGATCGGCGGCAGCGGCTCGTACTCGACAACGATCGCCTGACAGCCGTCCTTGGCGATGTAGGGGTCGTCGGCGACCACGCACGCGATCTCCTGGCCCTGGAACCGCACCTTGTCGGTGGCGAGCACCGCCTGGGTGTCGTAGGACAGCGTCGGCATCCAGGCCAGGTTGTGCTGGGCGGCCATGTCTCCGGTGAGCACCATGTGCACACCGGGAATCTGCCAGGCCTTGCTCGTGTCGATCGACTTGATCCGCGCGTGGGCCAACGGGCTACGGAGGATCTCCATGTGCACCATGCCGGGCAACTTGAAGTCGTCGATGTAGTTACCCTTACCCCGAAGGAAGCGGTCGTCCTCCACCCGCTTGCGGCTCGAGCCCAAGCCACCGATCTTGATTTCGTCTAATGCCTGCGCCACGTCACATCTCCCTTGTCGTCGACTCTAGCCGTCAGCGACTCATTGCGGCCTCGGACCGCAGCTTCTCCGCAGCCCACAGCACGGACTTCACGATGTTCTGGTAACCGGTGCAACGACAGAGGTTGCCGGCCAGTGCCCAGCGTATGTCCTCCTCCGTCGGGTTGGGGTTCTCGTCGAGAAGTGCCTTCGATGCCATCATCATCCCGGGTGTGCAGAAACCGCACTGCAGGCCGTGTTCCTCCCGGAACCCCTCCTGAATGGGGTGGAGCTCACTGGACAAGCCGAGACCCTCGACGGTCATCACCTCGTGCCCGTCCGCCATGACGGCGAACATCGTGCACGACTTCATGGGCAGACCATCGACCAGTACGGTGCACACACCGCAGTTCGTGGTGTCGCAGCCGATATGCGTGCCGGTCAGCCCTAGCACTTCGCGGAGGAAGTGGGCCAAGAGTATGCGAGGCTCGACATCGACAGATCTCGGTTCCCCGTTCACCACGACGTTTATCCGTCGCTCTTCCACGCCGCCTCCTTGACGTCGCCGCTGCTCTGAACGTACTGGGTATTCGGGTGTCAGCGCCTCAGGCCGCGCGGGCCTGCTGGCCGCCCAGCGCACGCGTGACGAAGGTGTACACAACGTGCCGCTTGTACTCCGCGCTACCGCGAACGTCGGTCTTGGGCTGAGCCGCCTCCGCCGCCAGCCGCGCTGCCTGGTCGATCGTGCTGGCGTTGAGCGTCTTGCCGGCCAGTGCCTGCTCAGCCTCGGTGCACTGAATGTTGTTCGGCCCGACACCGGTCAGCGCGAGACCCGCCCGGTTGATCGTGCCACCGGACATCTCGAGGGCTACCGCCAGACCGACGGTAGCGAAGTCCCCGACTCGCCGCTCGAGCTTGAAGTAGGTACCCGACCGTGTTCCTCGCGGCGCCGGCACTCGAGCCCTGACCGCTATCTCGCCTGGCTGCAGGCTGTTCTGGAACGGCCCGACCACGAACTGGGAGACCGGGATGACCCGCTCACCCCGAGCGCTCCGAGCGACGACCTCGCCGCCCAGCGCCAACATCACCGACGCCCAGTCGCCCTGCGGGTCCGCGTGGCACAGGGAGCCGACCAGGGTGCCGCGGCTGCGGACCATGGGGTCGGAGATGAGCGGGGCGGTGGCGTACATGGTGGGGTGCTTGCTCCGGAGCAGCAGGGACCGTTCCAGGTCCCGGTGCCGACACAGGGCGCCGATGTGCAGCGACCCGTCGGAGTCCTCTTCGTGGTAGCCCAGACCCGGAATATTGTTGATATCGAGGACCACCGCAGGCGCCGCGAAGCGCAGCTTGATGAGCGGAATGAGACTCTGTCCTCCCGCGAGCACCTTCGCCTCGTCGCCGTACACCTGCAGAACGTCGAACGCTTCGTCAAGCGAACGCGGAGCCTCGTAGTGGAAACGAGACGGGTACATCCGGTTCCTCCTAGTCCTGAACAGCCGCGGAAACACTGCACACCCCATCGGCCGCCCGTAGGCATCCCGTCCGGACACCTCGAAGGACGATCACCTACCGCCGACCGACGGAGCCAAACCTATGATCGAGCAGATGAGGGGCTGGGCTAGGAGTCCATGAGTCCGAGTCCGTGACGCGGAGGAGAGTCGTCAACCGGCTCCACAGCCTCGGGCACGTATCCCCGACGCGGGGCGGGTGCGTCCGTCGGACGCTCCGGTTCGACAACCGCCACCGGGAGGCTCTCCTCCTCGGGGTTGGGACGAGGCTGCTGATGGGGCGGCCACGGCCCGGGCACCGGCTGACCGGCGACTCGAAGCCAGTCCACGACCTCTGGCCAAGCCCAGATGGTGGGGCTCTTCCCGGTCTTCGGCGCGTTCTCGATCAGCTCATAGATCCGGGGGTTACCTCGACTGTGTCCGTCAGACTCGATCGCCATCGCCTGTCCCCTCTCTGCCGTGCCGGCGTCTCGTGGTCTCGCCTAGGCTCCGCGCCGATATCGTGTTGTTCCTGATCTATGACGCGGATCACTAGTCCACACGGATGAGCGTGGGCGTGTCAAGAGGATCTACGTGCTCCGAACGTGGGAGCGATCCGCCCCGGACGTCCCAGGCAGGGCCATGTGTTGATAGTTGTTTTACAGTCCGGGTTGCGAGAGTATGGGGCATGGCCGGCACAGCTCCGTTGACCTTGCGCGAGGGCGACCGCAGCCGCCTGGAGGCATTGGTGCGCTCGGCGTCGGCGCGGCCGAGCCTCGCGCAACGAGCCCGGATCGTGCTGATGTCGGCGGAGGGCCTGACGAACACGGAGATCGCTCGCCGGACCGGGTCGACTCGCCCGACTGTGATCAGCTGGCGCAACCGCTATGCCGCCGGGGGCATCAACGCTCTCGGCGACCTGCCCCGGCCCGGCCGACCGGCCGTGGTGGATGAGCTCGAGGTGGTGGCCACCACGCTCGCCGACGGTGGCCGGCCACCCGCGCACCTGAGGGCTAGCCACTGGTCGTCCCGGCTGCTGGGCCAACAGCTGGGCATCTCGTTCGCCACGGTCGCCCGGATCTGGCGCAAGTGGGGCATCCAGCCGGAGCACGTCGAGACGTTCACCTTCAGCACCGACCTCAAGCGCCAGGCTCAGGCGCGCGACCTCAGCGGCCTCTACCTCAACCTGTCCCAGCGCGCCGCCGCGCTGCGCCGGGGGATCCCAGCGAGCACCGCCAAGGGCGCGGCTGCGCCCGACCCGTGGCTCAAGCTCGTCGAGGTCTCCCTGGGCATCATCACTCAGCAGGCCATCCGCCGCGGCACCTTCACCTCGGTGCGCAACCTCATCGACGCCCTGAGCGCCCTCACCGACAGCTGGCACGAACCGTCCGGCCGGACCGGCCCCGCCGAGAACGCCGCCGAGACCATCGTCGAGGACCTCGATCGTCAAACTACTTCTGACACGAACCAGGACCCGCATAAAGGATCTTCACGATTGGTTGAAAGTGGTGATTCGAGGGGGCTGGACCGGTCAGCGGGCCGAGCCCGCGACTCGAAGTCGGTGCGGGCGGAGTTCCACGGGACGAGAGGCCGGCGGTCCGGACCGGTGGACAGACCCAGCGGCTAGCCCGGTCTCACGCCACCGAGGGAAGCCGGGCCCACCGGGAGGTCTTATCCTGACGCCCATGTCGAGCGCTCGGCGGCAGGACCCGTGCCAGGGCTCCTCGCCGGCTACCGAGCCCGATCCCGCCCCGCTGCGGCCCGAGCGGGTGGACCCGCTGCGAGCAGTCATCTTCGATGTGGACGGGACGCTCGCCGACACCGAGCGAGACGGCCATCGGGTGGCGTTCAATGAGGCTTTCGAGGCGGCCGGCCTGCATTACCGGTGGAGCGTCGAAGAATACGGTGAACTGCTCACGACAACCGGTGGTCGCCAGCGCATCGAACGATACCTCCAATCCCATAGGCACTCCCCTACCGAGGCCGCCGCGCTGGCGGCGCAACTGCACCGGGACAAAACCCGCCGGTTCGCGGCGCTGGTCCGCACCGGAGCGATCCAGTCCCGGCCAGGCGCGGCGGAGCTGATCTCGGCACTGCGAGCCGAGGGCGTGGCCACCGCAGTCGCGACCACCGGCACCGGCGACTGGGTGCTGCCGTTGCTCGACAGGCTTTTCGGGCTCGACGCCTTCGACATCGTCCTCACCGGGTCGGACGTTACCGACCTCAAGCCCGACCCGGCTGTCTACCTGGAGGCGCTGGCTCGCTTGGAGCTGACTCCCGCCGACGCGGTCGCCGTGGAGGACTCGGCGAACGGGGTGCGAGCCGCCGTCCGCGCGGGGCTGCGGTGTGTGGCGGTGGTCAACGGGTACACCCGCGACGAGGACCTGTCCGGCGCGGTGGCGGTGCTCGACGACCTGGCCCGCCCGGGCGGGGTCACGGTGCTCCGTGGCGAGGCACGGCTGCGTGACGGGCTGACCGTCGCGGCGTTACGCCGCCTGATCACGGCGGTGGCGTAACGTCGAGCGGGGCGAGAAGTCCGGTGCTGGAGTCCAGGAGGTGGGACAGCTGTGTCCGGAGCGGTTCGGGTGGCGGTGATCGGGTCCGGCCCCTCCGGACTGTACGCGACCGATGAGCTGAGTAAGCATGACGCGGTGTCCGTGGACGTCGTGGACCGGCTGCCCTGCCCGTACGGACTGTTGCGCTATGGCGTGGCGCCCGACCACCTGAAGATGAAGTCGCTGGAGACCACCCTGCGCAAGATCCTGGAGCGGCCCCGCGTGCGGTTTCTCGGCGGAGTCGAGCTGGGTGCCAGCCTCAGCGCGGACGAGCTGCGCGACTACTACGACGCGGTGGTCTACGCGACCGGGTCGCCGGTGGATCGCCGGCTGTCCATCCCCGGCGAGGACCTGCCCGGCAGTTTCTCGGCAACCGAGTTCGTGGCCTGGTACTGCGGCCACCCGGACGCCGAGGTGGACGCGTTCACGTTGGACGCGCGCAGCGCGGTGGTGGTCGGGGTGGGCAACGTCGCGGTGGACGTCGCCCGCATCCTGGCGAAGACCCCGCAGGAGCTGAGCGTCACCGACATGCCCGATCACGTGCTCAAGGTACTCGGCGCCAGCGCCATCAGCGACATCCATATCGTCGGCAGGCGCGGCCCCGCGCAGGCCAAGTTCACCACCAAGGAACTGCGCGAGCTGGGCGAACTGGCCGATGCCGAGGTGGTGGTCGACCCCGCTGAGCTGGTTCTCGACGAGGCGGGCAGGGAGCTGGTGGAGACCGACAAGGCAGTGCGGCGCAACCTCGAGACGCTGCAGGAGTGGGCTACCCGGTCACGACTCGGCCGGTCGCGGCGGATCCACCTGCGGTTCCTGCTCGCTCCGGTGGCCGTGCTCGGCACCGCGGCGGTGGAGGCGGTGCGATGTGAGCGTAACGAGCTGGACGGCTCCGGCGGCGTCGCCGGCACCGGTGAGACGGTGACCCTGGCGGCGCAGCTGCTGCTGCGCTCGGTGGGGTACCGCGGGCTGCCGCTGCCCGGCGTCCCGTTCGACGAGCGGTCCGGGGTGATCCCGCACGTGGCCGGTCGGGTCCAGCGCGACGGTTGCGCCGCAGCCGGCGAGTACGTGGTCGGCTGGATCAAGCGCGGCCCCACCGGGGTGATCGGCACCAACAAGAGCGACGCCAAGGAGACCGTCGAGCGCCTGCTGCACGACCTCGACGCATTGCCCCGCGCCCCGCACCGCGAACCCGGCATGATCATCGATATGCTCAGCCGGCGGGGGGTGGGGGTGGTCACCTGGGCCGGCTGGGAGGCGATCGACGCTGCCGAGCAGGCGCTCGGGGTCGCGGCGGGACGCACCCGCATCAAGATCGCAAACCGGGAGGCGCTGCTCATCGCCGCCGCGAAGGCGCTGGCGAACTGACGTGCCGCTGTCACTCACGAGGCGCAGCCTTGCTCCCCGGATGGGTGGCTTCACGCTCATGGCGGCGCGGGGGCGCTACGGTGCGAAAGCGAAGAACTCAGAGAGGAGCCGCCGTGTTGCTGCGCCGCGTTGCCCGCCCACTGATTGCCGCTGCATCCATCGCCAACGGCGTGGACACCCTGATCAACCCGAAGCCGAAGATCGAGTCGGCCGTACCGCTGCTGGCGAAGGGTCAGGGGATGTTGCCCACCCCCGTCAACCCCGCATTGGTCGTGCAGGCGGGCGCTGCCGTGAAGATCGGTGCCGGGCTGCTGATGGCCATCGGCTGGGCGCCCCGGATCGCCGCCACGGTGCTCGCCGTGGAGCTGGTTCCGAGCACTGCCACCGAGCACCCGTTCTGGGCCCCCGGTGCTCCTGATACCCGCAAGGCCCACCAGCAGCACTTCCTGTCCAACTGCGGCCTGCTCGGCGGGCTGCTGCTGATGATCACCGCTCCTGGCGACAAGCGGTCCAGGCGCGCCAGGAAGCGGGCTCGCAAGGCCCGCTGAGCACGCCGGAGCAGCGCGTGCGGTGGGTGCCCGCACCGAGACGATGGATCGCGGCGAGGTGCGGCGCAGTGTGGTGCTGCGGCGTTGATCGTGAGTGCGACGACGTCAGTAAGCCCCCACCATCCGCATGGCGGGGACCGTCACCGCGTGCACCACACCCGTCCGCTCGGCCCCCCGAGACGGCTCGATCACCCGCGACTCGGTGACGATGGCGGTGACCAGGTCGGCAGGGGTCACATCGAAAGCGGGGTTGAGGGCGGCGGACTCGGCCGGCGCCATCCGCCAGCCCCCCACCAGGAGTACCTCGTCGGGGTCCCGGTACTCGATGGTCACCGCCGCTCCGGTGGGCGTGTCCGGGTCCAGCGTGGCGGTCGGGGCGGCCACCACGAACGGGATACCGGCCCTGGCCGCGGCCAGGGCCAGCGGGTAGGTGCCCACCTTGTTCACCACGTCGTAGTTGGCGGTGATCCGGTCCGCTCCGACGATCACCGCGTCTACCCGCCCGCCGGCGATGAGCCCCGGACCCGCGGCATCGACCACCACCTGATGCGGCACGCCCAGCCGGGCGAGCTCGACCGCGGTGATCCGGGAGCCCTGCAGCAGCGGGCGAGTCTCCCCGACCACCACCATCCGGATCAGCGAGTCGGCGTGCAGCGCCCGGACCACGCCGAGCGCGGTGCCCCACTCCACGCAGGCCAGCGCGCCCGCGTTGCAGTGCGTGTGCAGCGTCATCGGCCGGTCGCCGACGTAGCTGCGCAGCAGGGCGGCGCCGAGCCGGGACAGCGTCGCGCACGCCCGCACGTCGGCCTCCACCAGAGCCTGCGCCACGTCCAGCACCGCGTCGGGTCCCCGCGCCACCGTGGGCAGCACCCGCTGCACCGCCCAGCTCAGATGTGCCGCGGTGGGGTGGGCTCCCGCGATGCGACGGGCATCGGCCCGCACGGTGTCGGGGTCGTACCCCCGCTCCGCCGACCGCGCCGCGGCGAGCGCGACACCGAGAGCACCCATCGCGCCCAGCGCGGGCGCACCGCGCACCACCAACCGGCGGATGGCGTCCACCACCTCGCTGACGGTCCGCAGGGCCACCCGCCGCTGCTGCGGCAGAGCCGTCTGGTCAACCACATCGACGTGTCCGTCGACCCACTCGATGGTGCGCATGGATACCTTTCATAGGGTGCGCATGGATACCCTGCCCCCGGGCTCGGCCTGCGGGCAACCTACGCGTCGCGCGGCAGGTCGCGCATCGTCCAACAGATGATCCCGCGCGGGCGAGAGGTCAACGCTGGGTAATCGCGGTGTACTCCCGTTCGGCGTAGCCCGTATAGACCTGACACGGCCTGCCGATCTTGGTTTCCGGATCGCTGATCATCTCGCGCCAGTGCGCGATCCACCCCGGTAGCCTCCCCAGCGCGAAGAGCACCGTGAACATCTTGGTCGGGAAGCCCATCGCCCGGTAGATCAGACCGGTGTAGAAGTCGACGTTGGGATAGAGCTTGCGCTCGACGAAGTAGTCGTCGGCCAGCGCCCTGGCCTCCAGCGCCAAGGCGATGTCGAGTAACGGGTCGTTGACCCCCAGCTTGTGCAGGATCTCGTCCGCGGTCTGTTTGACGATCTTCGCGCGTGGGTCGTAGTTCCGGTAGACCCGATGCCCGAAGCCCATCAGCCGCGCGCCGCCGGTGTGACTCTTCACCTTCCTGACGAAGGCATCCACGTCGCCCCCGTCGGTGTGGATGCTCTCGAGCATCTCGAGTACCGACTGGTTCGCCCCCCCGTGCAGCGGGCCGAACAGCGCATTGATCGCCGCCGAGATCGAGGCGAACAGGTTGGCATGCGCGGAGCCCACCATTCGCACGGTGGACGTCGAGCAGTTCTGCTCGTGGTCGGCGTGCAATATGAACAACAGGTCCAGCGCATCGGCCACCACCGGGTCGACCGCATAGGGCTCCGCGGGCAGTCCGAAGGTCATCCGCAGGAAGTTGTGCACCAGGCTCAGCGAGTTGTCCGGGTAGAGGAACGGCTGGCCGATCGACTTCTTGTAGGCGTAGGCCGCGATGGTGGGCAGCTTGGCCAGCAGCCTCGCGGTGGAGATCTCCACCTGGTCGTGGTCGAACGGGTTGAGACTGTCCTGGTAGAAGGTGGACAGCGCGGATACCGCGCTGGACAGCACCGGCATCGGATGGGCGTCGCGCGGGAAGCCGTCGAAGAAACGCTTGAGATCCTCGTGCAGCAGGGTGTGTATGCGGATCAGGTCGGTGAAGTTCTCCAGCTGCCCACTGGTCGGCAGGTCACCGTAGATCAGCAGGTAGCTGGTCTCCAGGAAGGTCGAGCGTTGCGCCAGCACTTCGATCGGGTAGCCGCGGTAGCGCAGCACGCCCGTGTCACCGTCGATGTAGGTGATCTCCGAGGTGCACCCGGCGGTATTGACGAACCCCGGGTCGAGAGTGACCATTCCGGTGTCGGCCCGCAGCGTGCCCAGGCTGATCCCGGACGCCCCCTGGGTAGCCTCGACGAGCGGCATCCGGTGCTCGCCCCTCGAGTACTCCAACCGCACAACCTGCTCACACGACACCCTCCCACGGTAGCTCGCCACGCGTTCGGGAGACAGAACGCGGATATCACACCGTGACCTGGCCACTCTGTCCCCAGGACGCAGCGAAGCGGGTAACATCACGGGGCGAGCCGCTCAACGGCCCAGTCGCCCTCCTCGGCGACGTGGTAACGCAGCCGGTCGTGCATCCGGTTGGGCCTGCCCTGCCAGAACTCCACGCTCACCGGTCGGATCCGCACCCCGCCCCAGTGCGGCGGCAACGGGATCCGCTCGACATCGGCGAACCGGGCGGCCGCGTACTCCAGCGCAACGTCCACGGCGCGCCGGTCGGCCACCGCCGTGGACTGCGCTGAGGCCCACGCTCCCAGCTGAGCACCCCGAGGGCGGGTCTCCCAGTAGGCCGTGCACTCCTGCGAGGTGAGCATCTCGATCGGCCCGCGCAGGTGCACCTGGCGATGCAGCGCGACCCAGGGGAATGTCACGGCGGCGAAGGCGGTGACGTTGAGGTCGTGCATCTTGGCGGAGGTGAGGTTGGTGTAGAACACGACACCCCGCGAGTCGAGGCCCTTGGCCAGCACGGTCCGGGAGCTGGGCAGGCCCTCGGCGTCCGCGGTGGCCAGCACCATGGCGTTGGGCTCGGGAAGGCCCGCAACGAGGGCGTCGTCGAGCCACACCGCGAACTGCTCGTACCACGTGCCGGCGAGATCGGCCTCGTCCAGCGCACCGGCGGGGTAGGCGACCCGCATCCGGGCCAGCTCAGCGGTCCAGTCCCGCTGTCGTGTCCTCGCAGTCGCCACGCCGCACACTCCCGACTCATGATCCGCCTGCTCGCAACCTACGCCCAAAACCGGCCAAAACCTACGGTCCGTATTGCCCCAGGGCGGTTATCGGGTGCACTGTTAGCCCACCTGCGCGGCGCCGCACTGTGGCGTGCGCCCACACCCGCTGGCCGGTCAGCGACCCGCGCGCCCTATTCGCGCGAGGAGGACGGCATGACTGTGGTGAACGGGCGGGCAACTGACACCGGTTTCAAGCCGGGGCTGGAGGACGTGGTCGCGTTCCACACCGAGATCGCCGAACCGGATCGGGATGGCGGAGCGTTGCGCTATCGCGGCGTGGACATCGAAGATCTGGCCGGCCACGTGACTTTCGGCGACGTGTGGGCGCTGCTGACCGATGGCCGCTTCGGACACGGCCTGCCGCCCGCCGAACCGTTTCCGCTGCCGGTGCACACCGGTGACGTCCGGGTCGACGTGCAGGCCGCGCTGGCGATGCTCGCCCCGATCTGGGGCTACCGTCCGCTGCTGGACAGCTCCGACGCGCAGGCCCGCGCGGATCTGGCCCGGGCGTCGGTGATGGCGCTGTCCTACGTGGCGCAGTCGGCCCGCGGGATCCACCAGCCGGCCGTCCCGCAGCACCGGATCAACCAGTGCTCCACCATCACCGAACGCTTCATGACCCGGTGGCGCGGCGACCCGGACCCGGCACACGTCAAGGCCGTCGACGCCTACTGGGTGTCGGCCGCTGAGCATGGTCTCAACGCCTCGACCTTCACCGCTCGGGTGATCGCCTCCACCGGTGCCGACGCCGCCGCCTGCCTGTCCGGGGCGATCGGCGCGATGTCCGGCCCGCTGCACGGTGGCGCGCCGGCGCGGGTGCTGCCGATGATCGAGGAGGTGGAGCGCACCGGCAACGCCACCACGGTGGTCCGCGCGGTGCTGGACCGCGGCGAGCGGCTGATGGGGTTCGGCCACCGGGTGTACCGGGCCAAGGACCCGCGAGCCCGGGTGCTGGGCCGGACCTGCAAGGAGCTCGGCGCGTCGCGCTACGAGGTGGCGGTGGCGCTGGAGCAGGCCGCGCTCACCGAGCTGGGCGACCGGCGCCCGGACCGGGTGATCGCGACCAACGTCGAGTTCTGGGCCGCGGTGATCCTCGACTTCGCGCAGGTGCCGCCGCACATGATGCCGGCGATGTTCACCTGCGCCCGCACCGCTGGGTGGAGCGCGCACATCATGGAGCAGAAGCGCACCGGCCGGCTGGTGCGTCCGGCGGCGCAGTACGTCGGGCCCCGTCCACGGCGCCGGTGGGACGTGTCGGGCTGGGACGAGATCGGGCGCCCGTGAGCGGGTCACCGCTGTAGCGCGTACCGGGCGAACAGCTGGCTGCCCGACTCCAGCAGCCCCACCAGCTCCAGGCCGACCGGCTCGGCCAGCGGCGCCCGGTCGACGATGGAGCGCGACCCAGCGCTGCCGGCCAGTGCGGGCGTGATGGACAGGAACAGCTCGTCGACCAGGCCGGCGGGCAGCAGTGAGGTGTTGAGGTTCGGCCCGCCCTCGCACAGCACCGAGCGCACGCCGTGCTCGGTGCGCAGCCGGGCGAGCATCGCGGACAGGTCCACCTCCTCGCCCGGTGCCGAGCGCAGGTAGCTGACGTCAGCGGCGCACTCGGCGAGCTTCGCGTCGCCAGCGGTGAGCACGACCACCCGGGAGTGCGGATCGGCCAGCAGCGGCAGGTCCGGGGTCAGCATCAGCCGGCGGCTCACGATGACGGCCAACGGCTCGGGTGCCAGCCCTCGGGCGACCCGGCGCTCCCGGCGCTGCGGGTCGCGGACCAGGCGCCCGTACCGCTCGGTGCGTACCGTCCCCGCACCGACCATGACCGCATCGACGTGCGCCCGCAGCTCGTGGAACAGCTGCCGGTCCGCGGGGCTGCTGATCGGGGCGGTGCGATGCGCCACCGCGGCCGCGCCGTCGGCGGTGGCCACCATGTTGAGCACCAGGTAGGGACGGTGACCGGGGGCCAGATCGGCCAGCGCGAGCCCGTCCAGGGCCTCGACCGCAGTGACGCCACCGGGCTCAGGCAGCAACCGCCGCAGCATCACGAGGGGCTCATCCACGCCCGTCAACCTACCGGCGCATACTGACACCGACGCACGATGACGGGTCGGTTGCCTTCGTCGGGTAGCCACGGGCTGTGTCCCCGTGGCTACCCACTGTGCTCCCCTGGTCGGAGGGCTGTTCGGGTCGGGCGGAGCAGCTCTCCTGTCGAACTCGGCGCACTGAGAGCTTTCAAGATCGACCCGTCCCTCCCGGTGAGCTGCACGCCCTAAGTTCGTCGGGGCTGTGATTCGGTGGCGAAGCGCTGGACGGTGGTTCCTGGGATGTGGCGGCTGGGATATTGTGGGTCATGGTGGGGGCCACGGCGGGTGTTTTCGAGTCATACCTCGGAGTTACGGCGGTGGCCGAGCGGGCGGTCGTTCGTGGCTGCGGCGGAGGTGCGGTGTCCCGGGCGGGGGATGCCGTCAGTGATATGGCGTATTCCACCGCGCGGGACCTCAAGCCCGCGCGGGTGTGTCGGGAGGCGGTGCGGGCCGCCGATGTCTGGGAGCCGCCCCGCGCCGGCTCGGAGCGCGCCGCAGTGGGGCGGGTGTGGAACGTGCCCGCTCGTAGTCCGGTGTTCACCGGACGCGGCGGGTTGCTCACCGCGCTGCGGGCCGCGTTGGATGAGAAACGCTCGACGGCGGTGGTGCAGGCCTTGCACGGGATGGGTGGGATCGGGAAGACCGCGCCGGCCATTGAGTACGCCCACCGGTATGGGGCTGCCTACGACGTGGTGTGGTGGGTCCCGGCGGAGGAACCAGTGCTGCTGCCGGATCGGTTGGCCGAGCTGGCCCAGGCGCTGGGCGTGGCGAGTGTCACCGACCCCACGACAGCGGCGGTGGCCCGGCTGCTGGGGGTGCTGCGGGAGCGGGACCGGTGGCTGCTGATCTTTGATAACGCCGAGGATCCCGGGGCGTTGGCCCGGTATCTGCCCGGGGTGGCGGGCAGGTGGTGATCACCTCCCGTAATCCCGGTTGGCATGAGCTGGCCACCCCGGTGGAAGTGGACGTGTTCGACGGGGGCGAGTCGATCGCACTGTTGCGCCGCCGCGCTCCGCAGCTCACCGACGACCAGGCGGGGTGGGTCGCGGAGGAGCTGGGGGACCTGTCGTTGGCGTTGGCTCAGGCCGGTGCGCATCTAGCCGACACCACCACCGGCGTGCGTGACTACCTCGCCCTGCTGACCGAGCGGACTACGGAGAGCATCCGCGGCCGCAAGGGGTCGGGGCAGCTGGGCACCAGCGCGCGAGTCAGGTCACGCTGGGCGAGGACCGTGTCCAGGGCGGCCTGCGGACCCATTGCGTGATCCTGCCGCCGACAGTGCCACAGCACCGCCTCGATGTGCCCGATGGTCTGCGCGTCGAGGCGGCTCGGCTCGGTGAGCGCCGAGGCCACGCGCTGGTACTCGTCACCGCCGATGGCGAACGGCAGGGACGCGATGGTCGCCGCCCAGCTCAGGGCACGGCGCATGTTACGACGGTCCATGGTGTGCGCCCAACCGCAGAGGGACTGGACGAGCTGATGGTACGCCTGGTCGCGGTCACGGGGCGTGCTGAGCACGTCACGACCAGACGGCGCCACTGATCCGAGGCGCTGCGCAAGCGACGTGACGAAGTCGTCTGGCGACTGGAGACCGGTCGCTGTTTCCGGTGTGCCTGCCGCGGTATCACGATGCCGGAAGTCAGGCAGGTCAGCGAGCAGGTCACTGACTGCGCACTCGTACAGCTCCGCCAGCTTGGCGAGGTTATCGAACGAAGGAACGTGCCCAGTCCTGCCCGGCCACTGTTCCCAGTAAGAAAACGACTTGAAGGTCTTCAGCTCATCGGGCCAGCGCCGGCTCCACTCGTCGGCGGCCTGGCGCTGGCTCCAACCATGGGCGTAGCGCAGCGCCACCCGGGCATTGAAGCGGTAACGCCGCCGGAGCGCCTCGGCCACACCCACCCGTGACTCACCCTCAGCCCGCAGTGAATGCACCAGCTGCTCACGCCGCTGCTTCTGACCGCGTGGCTCACCCACACTGCTTCCTCGACATCGCGGTGCCTCTCTCCATAGCCGGCTTTCGAACATGACAGAGGAACGTTACCGGCTGGGCACTTCCCGGCCAACCTGGTACGGAAACTCCCCGTGCGGTCAGGATGCCGGTTATCAGAGGTCGCGACTGCTCAGGGTGAGTCGTCACCGAAAACATGAGCACAGTGGTGACCAGGCCCCAGGGCCGGGATGACGAGACACCCCGGCGCGCGGTTGGTGTCCTCGTCGGTTAGTCATGCGCTTGTCCCAGCGCGGACCGAAGCACTGGCGGGCACCCCTCCCCCGAGCCGCGCGCTGTTCCGAGAACGGACTCGCCCCGGCCCTGGGTGCCGTCCACAAGGTGATGAGACCCATCATGATCGTGGTTTGGGTGCCGTCAGCGACATCCCGTGTCGTTTCCGGCACACAAACCGCGATCATCCCGTCACGCCGAACAGACCCGGCACACGAGCACCACCCCTGCCTCGATCACACCGAACCCGTCGGACCTAGCCGGCTAGAGCGAGTGGTGAGCCGGGCGCGTCACCGCACGCGAACATGGGTACGGTGGCCACGGTGGAGCGCGTATCCGCCGGCAAGGTGCGGGACCTGTACTCGATCGACGGTGACCTGCTGCTCGTCGCCTCGGACCGGATCTCGGTGTACGACGTGGTCCTCCCGACACCCATTCCCGACAAGGGTGCGCTGCTGACCCGACTGTCGGTGTGGTGGTTCGACAGACTCGGCGATGTGGTGCCCAACCATCTGATCTCCGCCACCGACGTGCCGCCGAAGCTCACGACAAGGGCGATCCGCGTCACGCCGCTGCGGATGATCCCGGTGGAGTGCATCGCTCGCGGCTATCTCGCCGGTCTGGGACTGCGCGAGTACCAGAAGCTCGGCACCGTCTCGGGTGTGGCACTGCCTCCCGGACTGGTTCTGGGCAGCCGGTTACCCGAACCGATTTTCACACCGACCACCAAGTTCTCCGACACCGGGCACGATGAGTTCATCACCTTTGACGACGTCGCGCGCGAAACCGGAGAGGATATCGCCCACCACCTCCGTAGCTTGACGCTCGAACTCTATGCGAGGGCTGCCCAGCACGCCCTGGAGGGCGGCATCATCATCGCGGACACGAAATTCGAGTTCGGCTGGGACGCCGCCGGTCGACTGACGCTCGGAGACGAAGCGGTCACGTCGGACTCATCGCGTTTCTGGCGCGCCGAGAGCTGGCGGCCCGGCGCGCCGCAGCATGCGCTGGACAAGCAGTTCGTCCGAGACTGGGCCCGGGGCACAGGATGGGACCGAGAGCCACCCGGACCGGTCATTCCCCCGGCGATCGTGGCGGAGACGCGGCTGCGCTACGTCGAGGCCTACGAGCGCATCACCGGGGCCACGTGGTCCCCACCGGGTCTGTGAGACCTCGGGTCTGTGGACATCTCGAGACGTCGCGGGGCCGTGGACATGGCGGGTCTGTGGACATCACGGGTCTGTGACATCACAGTGTCAGGGGGTCATCGTAAGGTCTGGGGTATGACACAGACCGCGCAGCTGACCATTCCCGCCGGACTGAAACCCGCCGACGGGCGGTTCGGCTGCGGGCCCTCGAAGGTCCGTCCGGAGCAGCTGGCCGCGCTGGCCACCACCGGTGCCTCGGTGATGGGCACCTCGCACCGGCAGCTGCCGGTGAAGTCGCTGGTCAGGCGGATCCGCGCCGGGTTGCGAGAGCTGTTCTCGCCGCCCGAGGGCTATGAGGTGGTGCTCGGCAACGGTGGCGCCACCGCGTTCTGGGATGCCGCCGCCCTCGGCCTGGTCAGGGAACGCTCGCTGCACCTGAGCTACGGCGAGTTCTCCGCGAAGTTCGCCGCCGTCACGACGCGCGCCCCTTTCCTGGCCGACCCGGTGCTGGTCTGCGCCCCGCCGGGGGACGCGCCGCGACCGGTCGCCGATCCCTCCTGCGACCTGATCGGCTGGGCGCACAACGAGACCTCGACCGGGGTGATGGTTCCGGTGTGCCGGCCGGCCGATTCTCACGGCGCGCTGGTGGCGATCGACGCGACCAGTGGCGCCGGTGGTCTGCCGCTGCGGTCCGCCGACGCCGACGTCTACTACTTCGCGCCGCAGAAGTCCTTCGCCTCCGACGGCGGGCTGTGGATCGCGCTGCTCAGCCCGGCCGCGCTGGAGCGGGTCGCGGAGATCGGCTCGTCGCCTCGGTGGGTGCCGGAGTTCCTCTCGCTGAGCATCGCGCTGGACAACAACCTCAAGGACCAGACCTACAACACCCCGGCGGTCGCGACGCTGCTGCTGCTGGTGGACCAGATCGAGTGGATGCTGGCCGGCGGCGGGCTGGACTGGTGTGTCGCCCGCACCACCGACTCCTCCTCGCGGCTGTACTCCTGGGCCGAGTCCTCGCCGTACGCCACGCCCTTCGTCACCGACCCCGCCAAGCGCTCGCTGGTGGTCGGGACCGTGGATTTCACCGACAGCGTCGACGCCGCCGCGCTCGCCACCGTGTTGCGGGCCAACGGCATCGTGGACATCGAGCCCTACCGTAAGCTCGGCCGCAACCAGCTGCGGGTCGGGATGTTCCCGGCCGTCGATCCGGACGACGTCTCCGCGCTCACCGAATGCATCGACTGGGTCCTCGAGCGGCTGGATGGCCCAGAGCTGGATGACCCGGAGACGGGATGAGGCCTGACGGGCGACGGCGTGCCTCCCCCGGCGTTACCGGCCACTGGCCTACGGTGGCGGGCACTGACGTGGAGGTCCTTGGATGCGCGCGCTGCGAGTAGCCGGTCTGGGGATCGATGGTTCCACGGTCATCCTGGAGACGGTCCCGCAGCGGCCCGGCGAGCGGCGGGAGCGGTTCACCCTGCCGGTGGAGGACGACCTGCGGGCAGCGGTACGGGGTGATCTCCCGCGTCTCGACCAGATCGAGACCGAGCCGGCGAGCCAGCTGCGACCCCGTGAGATCCAGGCTCGGATCAGGGCTGGAGCGTCTGTCGAGCAGGTGGCCGCCGCCGCCGGCGCGCCCAGCGAGCGGATCGAGCGGTTCGCCTACCCTGTGCTGCTGGAGCGATCCCGCATTGCCCAGCTGGCCCAGCGCGCCCACCCGGTGCGCGCCGACGGGCCCGATGTGCGCACCCTGGATGAGGTCGTCACCGAGGCCTTCCGCCAGCGAGGTCACGACTTCGGCTCAGTGACCTGGGACTCTCGGCGCGGAGAGGACGGCCAGTGGATCGTTGCGCTGCGCTGGCGGGCCGGTCGGTCAGAGAACCGGGCGCAGTGGACGTTTCACCCGGGCGCGCACGGCGGCACCGTCACCGCGATCGACGACCACGCCACCGACCTGATCGATCCGCAACCAGCCGCGCCGCTGCGCACGGTGCCCCCGGCTCCCGAGGAGCATCCCAGCCCCCCGCCGGTGCTGCACGGGGCACCCCGCACACAACCCCGCAAGGCTCGCGCGGTCGTCCCCTCCTGGGAGGACGTCCTCCTCGGAGTCCGCTCACCCCACACCTGATCCTCCCCTCCCACCGCGAAAGAACTCGCTGAGCACGCATGAATGCGCTTGGTAGCGTGGAGGAGATGAGTTCTCGGGGAGCGCTGGGGCGTCTAGGCGAGTATGTGCGGCCGGTGCGGGCGCGGCTGCTGGGGTCGGGCGCAGCGGCGTTGCTGGGCATGCTGGCCGGGTTGATGATCCCACTGCTGATCCAGCGGATCATCGACGGCCCGGTTGCCCGAGGGGACCGTTCCGCGCTGGTGCCGCTGGCGCTCGGAGTGCTCGCGCTGGGCGGCCTCGAGGCCGGGTTGATCTATCTACGGCGAGTGCTGGTGGCCCGCCCGACCACGAACATCGAGAAACGGATGCGGGCTGATCTCTACCATCACCTGCAACACCTGCCGGTGGCCTTCCACGACCGCTGGCCCTCCGGGCAGCTGCTGTCCCGCGCGGTCAGCGACCTGACCACGATCCGGCTGTTCATCGCCTTCTCGGGCCTCTTCCTGGTGGTCAACGTGCTGACCGTGCTGCTCGGGCTGGTCATCCTGCTGCTGACCGCGCCGGCACTCGGGGTGCTCGCCGCGATCATGGCGGTGCCCCTGGTGCTGCTGTGCCTGCGCTACCAGCGACGCTACGAGCTGGCCGCGCGGCTCGCGCAGGACCAGGTGGGGGACCTGGCCACCACGGTGGAGGAGTCCACGCTGGGCATCCGGGTACTGAAGTCCTTCGGCCACGGTCCCCGGGCCACCCGGAGGTTCCTGGCGCAGGCCCGCGAGCTGCGCCGAACCGAGTTGACCAAGGCGCGGCTGAACGCCACGATGTGGGCGTTGATCATCGGGCTGCCGGAGCTCATGCTGGCCGCGACGCTGGCCACCGGTGGCTACGCGGTGGCGGTCGGATCGCTGTCGCTGGGCACCGTCGTCGGGGCGGTCACGATTCTCACCTACCTGCGCTGGCCGCTGGACTCGCTGGGCTGGCTGCTGGCCGAGAGCGGTAAAGCCGTCGCGGCGACCACCCGGTACTGGGAAGTGCGCGACGCGGTCACCGTGGTGGCCGACCCGCCGGCGCCCCGGCCCCCGGCTCGTCCGGTGCATGGCGCGCTGCGGCTGGAGCAGGTGCGCTTTCAGTATCCCGGGGCCACCAGCGAGGTACTGCGCGGCGTGGACCTGGAAGTCCGGCCGGGCGAGACGGTGGCGCTGGTGGGGGCCACCGGCTGCGGCAAGACCACCCTGACCGCGCTGATACCGCGGCTGGCCGACGTCACCGGTGGCCGGATCCTCCTCGACGGGGTCGACGTGCGGGAGCTGGCGCTGGCCGAGCTGCGCACGATCGTGGCGAGCGCCTTCGAGGACCCGGTGCTGTTCTCCGCGTCGGTCCGGGAGAACGTAGCGCTGGGCGCGCCGGAGGCAAGTGACGACGAGGTGCGCCGCTCGCTGCGGGTGGCGCACGCCGAGGAGTTCGTCGACGCGCTGCCCTGGGGCCTGGACACTCGGATCGGCGAGCAGGGCCTGACGCTGTCCGGGGGGCAACGGCAGCGGCTCGCGCTGGCCCGCGCGGTGCTCGGTAACCCGGCGGTGCTCGTGCTCGACGACCCGCTGTCCGCGCTGGACGTGCACACCGAGGTCGAGGTCGAGAAGGCCCTGCGCCGAGTGCTGCGCGGCGTGACGGCACTGGTGGTGGCCCATCGGCCGTCCACGGTACAGCTCGCCGACCGGGTGGCGCTGCTCGCCGACGGACGGATCGCCGCCATGGGCACCCACGCCACGCTGCTCGCCGAGGTGCCCGGATACCGCCGGCTGCTGTCCATCTCGGACGCCGCGACGCTGGCTTGATGACGACACCGGCCCGATGACGACACCGGCCCGATGACGCAGGCGTGGCGGGGCGTCGCCGCCGAGGACCTCGACACCATCGACACCACCACCGGGTTGCGGCTGGCCGCCCGGTCCCACCGGCTGCTCGGCTCGCTGCTGCGCCCGCAACTGCGCAGGGTGAGCGTGGCGCTGGGGCTGCTCGTTGTTGGGCAGGTCGCGCTGCTGGCCGGCCCGCTGCTGATCGCCGCGGCGGTCGACCGCGGCATCCCGGCCGCGTTGGCCGGCCGGCCCAGCCCGCTGGTCTGGTGCGTCGCCGGCTACGCGGTGACCGGAACGGCCGATGCTCTGACCGTCGGCGTGTTCCTGCGACTGTCCGGGCGAATCGGCGCCGATGTGCTGATCGATCTGCGCGAGCGGGTGTTCGCGCATGTCCAGCGCCTGCCGCTGGCCTTCCACGAGCGCTACACGTCGGGACAGGTGATCTCCCGGCTGACCAGCGACCTGGACGCCCTGCAGGAGCTGCTGGACGAGGGGCTGGACGGGTTCTTCGTCTCGCTGCTGTCGATCGTCGGCATCGGCGTGATGCTGCTGGTGCTGGACGCCCCGCTGGGTCTGGTGGCGTTGGCCGGCTTCATCCCACTCGGCCTGCTGACCCGCGGGTATCTGCGGCGCTCGCGACACACCTACCGCAGCACCCGCACCCGGATCGCCCGGGTGATCGTGCAGTTCGTCGAGACCATGAACGGGATCCGCGCGGTGCAGGCGTTCCGCCGGGAACGACGCAACTCTTCGATCATGAACGGGCTGGGTGACGCCTTCGCCGACGCCGATACCGAGGCACTCCGGCTGATCGCCCGGTTCACCGCGGCCGTTCGGCTGGTCGCCGCCGCGTCGGTGGCGGCGACCCTGCTGCTCGGTGGGTTACGGGTGCTCGAGGGCAGCCTCACGCTGGGCGTGCTCACAGCATTCGTGCTCTACCTGCGCCTGTTCTACGACCCGCTCGACGAGCTGGCCATGGTCACCAACTCCTACTCCTCGGCGGCAGCGGCGCTGGAGAAGATCTCCGGCGTGCTCGACGAGCGTCCCTGTGTCGGCGACCCCATCCAGCCGGTGGCGCTGCCCGTCCCCGTATGCGGCGAGGTGGTCTTCGATCGGGTGCGCTTCTCCTACGGCGGCCCGGAGGTGCTGCCACAGCTGGACCTGGTGATACCGGCTGGTCAGACTGTCGCCCTGGTCGGCGCGACCGGGGCGGGCAAGTCGACGGTGGCCAAACTGCTGGCTCGGTTCTACGACCCGGTGGCGGGAGCCATCCGGCTGGACGGGGTCGACCTGCGCTCGGTGGCCGACGTCGACCTGCGCCGGGCCGTGGTGATGGTGACCCAGGAGTCGTTCCTGTTCTCCGGGTCGGTGGCCGACAACATCGCGCTGGGCGGCGTCGTGGGATCAGGCCGGCCGGCATCCCGATCGGACGTGGTGGCGGCCGCCCGGGCGGTGGGGGCCGACGAGTTCATCAGCGCGCTGCCCGAGGGCTATGACACCGACGTGCGCAAACGCGGTGCGCGGCTGTCCGCCGGGCAACGGCAGCTGGTGTCCTTCGCCCGAGCGCTGCTCGCCGACCCCGCGGTGCTGGTACTCGATGAGGCCACCTCCTCGCTGGACATCCCCTCCGAGCAGGCTGTGCAGGCCGCGCTGGCGACCGTGCTCGCCGGGCGTACCGCGCTGGTCATCGCGCACCGGCTGTCCACCGTGCTGGTCGCCGACCGGGTGCTGGTGCTCGTCGACGGCATCGTGATCGAGGACGGCCCACCCGCTCAGCTGATCACCACGACGGGAGCCTTCGCCGACCTGCACACCGCCTGGCGCACCGCACTGGCCTAACCCAGCAAGGACAGCAGCAATGCGACCCAGGCGGCGACGATGCCCGCCGCGGTGCCGTAGGCCACCCACCGCCAGGTCGGGGTTGCCCGACCCAACCACATCGACGGCGCCAGCCCGGCGGCCACCAGCAGGTTCGCCAGCACGACGATGCCGGTTCCGTTCGGCGCCAGCCCTTGGGACAGGCTGAGCAACGCGATCACAACGACTGCCGCCACCACCACGCTGACGGTGAAGCCGGTAGCCCACGGCGTCGGCTCACCAGGGTGCATATCGGCGCTGGCGGGATCCACGCCGGTTACTGTAAACGCGGTCAGGTCACCCAGCCGGCCCACGCCTGGCCATCAGCCTGACCAGGACAGCCGTCGGGCCCGACCGAGACCTTCGGGTCGGGCCCGACGCGTTCCAACTGCGGTGCCAGGACTCCCACCACGAAGCCGGCGCTACTTAAGTTAGGCTAACCTTCGCCGCACTGTCAAGGCGGTGCTTGTGAGTGGCGAACAGCGTTGTAACGCTGTTCGCCACTCACAAGCACGAGCCCGCGCTAGTGTGGGGCCCGTGCTTCCCCCGCCCCGCCACCTCGCCGACCCGCGGCCGGTGGTCGGCGTCGGCACTCTCGCGTGGTTCGCTGCGGCGGTGGTAATGCTGATCGCCGACGGACCGCCAGTGCGGATATGGGCCTGCCTGACCGGCGGCCTACTCGGCCTGGTCGGTTTCGCGATGATCCACTGGCAGCTCAGCGCAGCCCGACGCGGGTCCCGGGGCGCCCAGCGAGACTTGTTCTGACCTCTTCGCCGTAACCTTGACATCGCGGCCAGGCTGATCGGCCGGCTCGTCGAGATCATCGCAGGGCGAGACCTGCCTGACGCGGTCGGCCAGCATCAGCCAGTCGTGCCCGTCGATGCACGAGACGCGCAAGCGCCCGATGGGGCCGCCGGTGCCCTGAAGCCGGAACCTGCCCTCCACGATCGCCGCCAGGCCGCACGTCGGGCAGCACACGACACCGTTCATGGTCGAGAGGACAGGGGCGGCACCGACGACGGACATCCCACGCTCTCCCAACCAGTTCATGGGTTGTGCGGCCACGCAGCCCCCTGGGCGGGGCAGGCGACCGCACAACCCACCCCCCGCGCGGCCCAGCATCGCATAAAGATCGGCACACGCACAAGCGGGAAAAATATCATTCCTATCCCGTATCAGCGGAGTTCATCGGCCTCCCGGCTCCGCTCGGCCGGCTTCGGCGATGCACACCGTCCACCCCGGTGAGCCGCAACGCGGCGCCTCTCAGCGGACCGAGCCGCACCCCGGTACGGGTGGTCATGGAGAAAGTCGCTCGCGGGAGAACGGGCAGGCCGTCCCCGTCAGGGGAGAACGGCAGCCACACCCGGGACGGCCTTCGGGTCTGGTCCGTAGGCGTTCGGCTGTCGTTCGCCGTCGGTGGCGAGGAACACGATGAGCACGATCCAGCCGACCAAGGGGATGATGCCGATCAGCAGCCACCAGCCACTCCGGCCGGTGTCGTGCAGCCTGCGGACGCCGACACCCAGGCCCGGCAGCAACACCGCGAGCGAGTAGAGCAGGCCGAGCAGGCCAACGTTGAGCAGGCCGATGTTGAGGTTGAGCACGCCGTCGATGATGGCGAGCACAACCGAGATGACCATGTTGACCAGCGTGAACATCCAGTATTCCTTCCGCCGGGCGCGGCCGGCGAAATCAGCGTACTGGCGAAGCACCTTCAGGTACCACTCCATGATCGACTCCAGTTCTTCGTGACCACCCCTCGGTGCCTGAGGTGGGCTCGGTCGGTGGCCACCCCGTGACCCGTTCCGCTTGATAGTGGGGCCCCAGCGCCGCGCTGATACAAGAACGTGGGAAACGCCGGGACACAGGCAGACGAACGACATGCCATCACACCGTCGCTGACGTCCTGCACAGGGGTGGAGCCGAGCCGGTGACCACGAGCGACCACTCGGCGGCCGGCCACTCGGCGAGAACTGTACCTCTCCGCGCGGTGGCAACCGACCATCGGCGGGTGTCCGGCCAGCCGTCCCGGAGCTCCGGATTTCGTCGGTGGTGCCTGCGAGAATCAGGGAGTGACCGTAGCCCTGTGCGAGCCCCTGCACCCGATGTCGGATCGTCTCGACAGCCTGCGCGGAACGCTCAGCGGCCTGGATGACAAGAAGATCACCCAGACGTTGCGGGACATCGAGGTGTTGTCTCGTCAGACCTACGCGGTGATGCTGGACCTGGTCGCCGAGGCCGACTCGCGGGCAATCGCCGCGCGGGAGGGCTTCGGCAGCACCCAGCGTCCGCTGGCGGGGATGCTGCATCTCTGCGGCGGCGAGGCGCGCGCCCAGGTGGAGCACGCGGCCATGGTGGGCACCCGCCGCACCATCACCGGCGACACCCTGCCGCCTCGGCAGCGCCGGCGACGCCCGGCGCCTCACGTGCGACTGCAAGGTGATTCCTGCGGTGCTCGGCAGCGACTCCGAACCCCTCGACGTCGGCCGCGCCATGCGCACCGTCCCCCTCGGCATTCGCCGCGCCCTCATCGCCCGAGACGGCGGGTGCAGCTTCCCGAGCTGTCATCGGCCACCCGGACTCTGCGCCGCGCACCACGTGCGGCACTGGGCCGACCTCGGTGGGAAACTGTTGCCTGTTGTGCCCCATGCACCACCGACAAGTGCACCTGCAGGGCTGGGACATCACCATCCATGGCGGACGCGTCGAATTCAGGCCGCCCGCCATCATCGACCCCGACCGCAGGCCCCTCACCAACCCGCTCCGCCGCTGATCATCACCGCCCGTCCACGCAGTCGCGTCTCGAAGCCGGCGCCACCCGCCGTTCTCGGGCGTTTCGCTAGCCTTGGCGGTGTTCCGCCGGCCACGTACCGGGAGTATCCACGAATGCCCAAGCCGATCATCGGCGAACGTATCCGCGAGCTGCGCAAGCCCCGCCTCACGCAACACGACCTCGCGGCGATGGCCGACGTCAGCGTGGATGTGATCCGCAAGCTGGAGCAGGGCCGCCGGCACACCGCCTCGATCGGCACCCTGCAACGCATCGCCCGCGCGTTGGATGTGGACGTGGCTGAGCTGCTCGGCCACCCCCGGGCCATCCCGGCCACTGATGACGACCAGTCGTTGGTGAGCGCCATCCGTGACGCCCTGACCAGCGTGGATGACCTGCTGGGTGAGCTGGACGACGTCGACGCGCCCGGCCTGAGCGAGTTGAGCCGCGCCGTCAGCTACGCCTTTGGAGCGTACTGGGCGGGCCGGTACGGGCCGCTAACGGCGATGTTGCCCCGCCTGCTCACCGACGCGGTGGCGGCTGTGCACGGAGCCGCCGCGTCCGAGGCGGGCCGGGCAGCTGACTTAGCCTCGCAGGTCCACCGGATCACGGCCAGCACACTGCTGCATCTCGGTGCGCCCGATCTCGGGTTTATGGCCGCCCGGGAGGCACTGCGGCTAGCCGCCCTCACCCCGGATCCGTTGCGCGCCGCCGCTGCCCGCAACACGCTCGGTCACGTGCTCCTTCGCCAAGGCCGGTTCGTAGACGCCGAGCGGGTACTGGTTGCCACGGCGGAGGGCATGCAGCCCACGGGGAATGCCACGACGGCGCACCTGTCGGTGTACGGCGGGGTGTTGCTGCGCGGGGCTGCCGCCGCTGCCCGGCAGGGTCGGGCCAGGGCTGCCGCTGACCTGATTTCTGAGGCCACCGAGACGGCGCGACGCACCGGGGCGGACCGCACTGACTACGACGTCGTGTTCGGGCCAAGCAATGTGGTGATGCAGTCCACCGACTGCTCTGTGGTCATCGAGGACTACGTGGCGGCGGCGGAGGTGGCCCAGACAATGCCGCGTGATGCGGCGCTCCCACTCTCGACTCGTTCCCGCCACCTGGTCGATGTCGCGCACGCCCAGCTGCGCCTGGGCCACGCTCGGGCCGCCGAGTCCACGCTGCTGACGATGGAGCGGGCGGCCCCGGAGTGGACCGCGCACCAACGGCTGCCCCGGGTGCTCGTCGGTGAGCTGATGACCCGGGGACGCCCGTCAACCCGGCTCCGCGAGCTGGCGCACCGGCTGAACGCGGCGCGGTAGCATCGGGCAGCTGTCGCTTGGTGGGGCAGTGTGCCCGACCGCGAGGGGGCCGTCGTGGTCGACGGTGAACGGATGATCGACCACAACCGAGGCAGCGAAGTGGTGCGCACGCGGTGCGTCTTCCCCGCCACCTGCACGATCCATGGCGGCACACCGGGGTTCACCAACCTGGCGGTGAGCCGGCACAGGGGTGGCATCATGATCGACCCTCACGTCACCGGCAGCTGCGTGCTCACCCTGGACGGGAACGGGGCCACCGCGCTGCGCGACATGCTCACGGCATGGTTCACATGACTGGTGCTCGGGCATCTGCTCTGGGGGCGATCAGAGCGGGTCAGCGGTGGGGCGGGTCAGCAGCAGGGCGGCGCGCACGGGGTCGGCGGCGCGCACGGTGCCCTCCGGGGTGACCCAGAACGGCACCGCGTGCTCGGCGCCGCCGTGGCGTACCAGCAGCTGCTCGTGCAGCCGCAGCGTCCCCGCCGGAACGGCGAGTCCGGCCGCGGCGCACACCGCGACCACCTCCACGAGCTCGACCCACCGCACGATCCGCCCCGCACCGGTGTCGAGCAGCTCGGGCGCGATCCGCTCGGAGGCCAACGGCAGGTCCAACAGGTCGGCCAGGGTGCCGGGGTCGCCACCGGACACCAGCTCGCCGGCCGGCAGCACCGCGGCCAGCCACGGCGAGTCGAGCACCACCGCGCGGTCGGCGTCGACCACCTCGCCGGTCGCCACCCGGACCCGGGCCGGGGGCTCCACGTCGGCCGGGTCGAGTTCGGCGCCGGCCAACGCGGCATGCGCGGCGCGCACCACAGCGGGGGTGACCGCGCGGGCCGGGTCGGCCAGCCGCGCCAGCAGGTCGGCGGCGTCGACGGGCCCGGTGACGCTCAGCCCGGTGCGCACGCCGGCGGCGGCGAGCAGCGCCTCATCGGTGTCACACCGCGGCACCACGTCGTAGAGGCCTTCCAGCGCGACCGCCCCGGCGAGTCGCCAGTGCGGCGGTGGATGGCCGCCGAGCCGGGCGTGCCGGGCCAGCCACCAGCCGGTGTAGCCGTCGGGCTGGCGCAGCGCGGCGAGGCCGGCGGGGTCTGCGGCGATCCGGCGTAGCGCGGCCGGCCAGCACCGGTCGTCGATGAGGTCCAGGTCCCGGACGGCGAGCAGCCGCGCGGGCGGGTCGGTATCGGCGCGCCGCGCCTGGGTCCACCACCGCTCCTCGTCATCAAGATCATGATCTGGGCCCTCCGGGTAGGGGTCGTCGAGCACCGCGAACGAGTCCAGCACTCCGACCGCCCGCAGCGCGGCGGCGCCGTGCTCGGCGACGACGGCGGGGTCCAGCACGCCCAGCGGCGCGTCCGCGACGAGCAGCTCCCGCATCACCCCATCGGGCAGCACCAGCTCGTCGGCCCGCCGCTGCGCCCCGGTGTCGTCCGGCAGCGCCAGCGCACCCAGCCACGGCCTGAGGGTGCCATCACCGGCCACCCGCTCGGCCAGCGACAGCACCGTGGGCACGAGTCCGGTGACGTCCAGGCCGTCCTCGGCGTCATCGACACTGCGCTCGACGGCGGGACGCAGCGCGTCCAGCAGTTCCGCCGGACTCACCCGTCGAGCCCCGAGCCGCTCCAGCAGTGGGTGCGCGGCGTCCGGGTGCACCAGTCGCAGCTCGGTGGGCACGCGGGCGTCACCATCACCCAGCAGCACCCCACGCGGGCCGGTGACGGTGCGCCCGTCGGCCAGCGGGACCGGCAGCGCGCCGAGCTCCTCGCGCGCCGTCGGGTCGGCGTCGAGCAGGGCGACCAGTGCCGAGTAACAGCGCCGCCACCAGGACGGTGGCCGGTCCAGCCCGGCCAGCAGCTCGGCGATGGCCGCCGGAGGCAGCCTCCGCACCCCGAGCGCGGTGAGCGCGGCGGTGTGCGCGGGCGCGGACAGCTCAGCGTCGAGCAGCTCGGGTGTGACCTCAGCGAGCAGGTCAGCCAGCTCGGGCAACGGCGCGTCCAGCACCAGGGCGTCGGCCGGCGCGACCTGCCCACCGCGGGCGCCGGTTAGCCACCGGGCGTGGCGCAGCGCCTCGAGCACCGCCTCCCGCAGCGCCGCGTCGAGCTCACCGGCCGGGAACCCGGGTGCGGGCACCAGCGCGGTGCGCCGATCCGGCGCCAGCGCGGCGGCGAGCTCCGGGTAGGCCCGCGCGGCCTCCTCGAGCAGCAGGTCGAGGGCCAGCCCGGGATGGACGTGGCGCCGCGCGGAGTCGACGGGCACCGTGCCGATCAGCCGCGCGGGCAGGGTGAGCCGCTCCTCGGTGGGGGTGGGCGCGTGCAGCACCTCCCCGGCCAGCGGTGACGGGGCGCCGTCGGGACCGACGGGCAGTGCCCAGCACAGGCTCCACTCGGCTCGCGCCTCGGGGCCGAGCCCGGCCAGGGCGGCCGCCGGCAGGAGCCCGGCCCGCCGCACCACCCGCCAGCGGCGCAGCCCGGGACCGTCATGCACCAGCACCGGGTCTTCGCCCTCGCGGCGCAACACCCGGTCACCGATGTCGACGCGGTGCAGCCACAGCAACGCCAGCAGCAGGTCAGCGGCCTCGTCGGCGAACGCCGCGAGTAGTGTCCTCGGGTCGATCCCGGCGCGCAGCGGCAACCGGACCTCGGTGTCGAACCCGGGTGGCACCTCGCCGTCGGCGGGCCACACCAGCCGCAGCACCGGCGGCCGGCCACCGCGCCGCGCCAGCTCGGCGCTCAGCGCCGGGTCACCGGCCACCTCGTGGGCGGTGCGCCGCGCGGAGAACTCCACCCCGCCGGTGCGGGAGAGCACCCTCGGCGCGTCGGTGACGCCGAGGACCGCCGCGAAGCCGACCCCGAACCGACCGACACTGTCCCCCGCCCGCTTGGCCGACGCGCGCAGCGCGGCCAGCGCGGCCACTCCGGTGGAGTCCAGCGGCACCCCGGTGTTCGCGGCGCGCAGCTCGCCCCTCTCAACGGTGACCCGCAGGTGCCCCGGCTCATCAGCGCGTTGCGCGGCGTCGGCGGCGTTCTGCGCCAGCTCGACGAGCAACCGGTCCGCGTAACCGAGCAGGGCGAGGTCGGACTCGGCGTTGGCGTCCTCGCGGAACCGCGTCGGGGACCCCCGCCAGGCGGCCAGCACGCCCTCGCGCAGCGCCGCGGTGCCGAACGGGTCAGTGTCGCCGCACCGACCCTGCTGAGCGGATCTCGCGGTCGTCGTCACTCCGCCGGTGCCGGGGGCAACAGTTCCAGCTCGGCGTCGTCGTAGACCAGCTCGACCACCGGCACGTTCGGGCTGGTGTCCACCCGGACCTCGGAATGCGCCCCACAGCCGAACTCGGCATGCACCACCTGCCCGTCAGCTGGGGCCAGGCTGTTACGGCGGACACCGAGAGCAGCCGCCAGCAGGCCCCCGAGCGGAAGGTAGAAACCGCAGGTGACGCACCGGTCGGGGGCGCTGCGGGCCATCTCCGAGTCGGGGCCGCGGTCACTGTCGCGCCAGCGCTGCACCAGGGCCAGGCGGGCATCACGACTCAGCACCCGGAGCCGTCCCAGCCCGAGCTCCGGGCTGAGCGGCTGCAGCGCCGGATCCTCGTCGATGAGGTAGCCGGGCACCAGCCGCGGGTCGTCCGGGTCGGTCGGCAGCAGGTCCCCGACTCCGAGGTCGCCGGCCCGGAGTCGCTGGGTCCACGGCACCCAGGGCGGCGCGACCAGCGCGTCCGGGCCGGGCAACAGCACCACCTCGCTGACCGTCACGGGGGTCGCTGGGCCCGCCGAGGCCACCGTGACCGCCCAGCGCCAGCCGCGGTAGCCGGGGAGGTCGGCCTCGAACAGGTGAGTGACCGCGCCGCCGTCCTCGGCCTGGGTCTGCACATGCTCGCCCACCGGGTTGTCACCGGCCTCGGCCTGCGCCGCCCGTCGGGCCGGCTCGACGGCCTCACCAAGATCCCCGTTGGGGTCCCCAGAGCGGGAAGAGCCTGGCGCGGTAATGTCCGCAATCACGACTCCGATTGTGCCGCACCGGCGGTCCGCGCCGGCAACCCGGCCAGTGTGGCTGGGCATCTCTGCCGCGGTGCCAGTGGCTGTGGTGCTACTAGCTGTGGTGCTACTAGCTGTGGTGCTGGCGGCGGCTGTGGTGCTGGCGACCGGCATGCTGGCCGGCTGCGTCCCACAGCATTCGACCGCCGTGCAGCTGCACGTGCAGGTGCTGGCCACTCTTCCACATGACACCACGATGTACACCGAGGGCCTGGAGATCCACGACGGGGTACTCTACGAGAGCAGCGGGCTGGTGGGGCAGTCCCGGGTGCGAGCCACCGCGCTGTCCAGCGCCGCCACGTTGCGTGAGGTGACGTTGCCCGCCCCGCTGTTCGGCGAGGGGCTCACCATCGCCGGCGACCGGTTGTGGCAGCTGACCTGGACCAGCGGGATGGCGATCGAGCGTGATCCGGTGACGCTGGCGCGGCGGCGCGCGGTGACCTACCGGGGTGAGGGTTGGGGGCTGTGCCACGACGGGCACCGGCTGGTGATGAGCGACGGCTCGGACCGGCTGACCTTCCGGGACCCGGCGACGTTCGCGCCGTCCGGCCGGCTGGAGGTCCGCCTCGACGGCGGGCCGGTGTCGGCGCTCAACGAGCTGGACTGCGCCGACGGCGTCATCTGGGCCAATGTCTTCCAGACCGACCGCATCCTGCGCATCAACCCCGGCACCGGCGTGGTGACCGGCGTGGTCGACGCCTCCGGTCTGCTCAGCACGCGGCCGCGGTCCCCCGGGGACGTGCTCAACGGCATCGCGGCGATCCCCGGCACCGACGAGTTCCTGGTCACCGGCAAACACTGGCCGTCACTATTTCGGGTGCGTTTCGTCCCGTCGACGCCGGCGGGTTGATCGTGGGGTCCTCGATGCGGTGCCGGGATGCTACCGGTAGTGCAGGATGGGACGCGTGAAGCGGCCCGCATCCCCCTCCCGCGCCGAGCAACCCCGCTCCCGGGGACGCCGTCGGGCGGGCCGCGGCCGGCGCTGGGTGCCGGAGGACTACCGCGCCGGCACCGGCCCGACCGACCCACCGTCACCTCACGACCCGCCACTTCACGACCCGTCACCTCACGACCCGCCGCTTTACGACCCGCCGCTTTACGACCCGCCGACGTATGACCCGCCGACGGGGCCGAGCCGCCCGCGACCCAGATCAGGTGGCCCGCCGTTCCCCCGCAAGATCACTGTCACCCGGGTGGCCGCCTGGCGGAGCAGGCAACTGGTCTCCGGCGGCATGCGGCGCTTCCATCGGGCCACCACGGCCGATGGCGCGGGCTCCTCCGGGCTGTCCTCGCTGACCTACGCGGCGATGATGGACTACGCCGCCAGCGCGGCCATCGCCGTCGCACTGGCCAACACGCTGTTCTTCGCCGCCGCCACCGCGCAGAGCCGAGCCAACGTGGCGCTCTACCTGCTGATCACGGTGGCGCCGTTCGCGGTGGTCGCCCCGGTGGTCGGCCCGCTGCTGGACCGGCTGCAGCACGGTAGACGGGTGGCGATGGCGCTGTCGTTCGCGGGCCGGGGCCTCCTGCTGATCGTGATGGCGGCGCACGTCCACGACTGGCTGCTGTACCCTGCGGCGCTGAGCTTCCTGGTGCTGGCCAAGTCCTACGGCGTGCTGCAGGCGGCGGTGATCCCCCGCGTGCTCCCGCCCGGGATCACCCTGGTGAAGACCAACTCGCGGCTCACCGCGTTCGGGTTGCTTGCCGCAGGGGTGTCCGGCGCTCTGTCCGCCGGGATGGCGGCGCTGACCGGGTCACCGGGGGCGCTGCTGCTCACCGCAGTGATCTGCCTGACGGGAGCGGCCCTGTGCCTGCGCATCCCCTCCTGGGTGGAGGTGACCGAGGGCGAGGTGCCGGCCTCGCTGCGGACCGAGGCCACCGGCGCGCTCGGCTCCGCGCGGCGCCGCCAGCCGATGGGTCGTCACGTGGTCGTTGCGCTGTGGGGTAACGGGACCGCACGGGTGCTCACCGGGTTCCTCACGCTGTTCGTGGCGTTCGCCGTGAAAGCCCAGACCGAGGGCTCACCGGGACGGCAGGTGGTGCTGCTCGGCGTGGTCGGCGCGGCGGCCGGGGCCGGCGGTTTTCTGGGCAACGCGGTCGGGGCGCGGATGCGCTTCGGCAAGCCCGACCAGGCCATCATCGGATGCGTGGCCGCCGGCCTGTCCATGGCGGTGCTCGCCGCGCTGGTACAGGGCATCGCGATCGCGGCGGTCACCGCCCTGGTGGCGGCGACGGGCAGCGCGGTGGCCAAGGTCTGTCTGGACGCGGTGATCCAACGCGGCGTACCGGAGGCATCCCGCGCCTCGGCGTTCGGCCGGTCGGAAACCGTGCTCCAGACGGCCTGGGTGATGGGCGGCGCGCTGGGTGTGCTGCTGCCACCCACCTACTGGGTCGGCTTCGCCTCGGTCTCGGCGCTGCTGGCCCTAGGCCTGGCCCAGACCGTCCTGACCCGCCGCGGCTCCTCCCTCATCCCCGGCTTCGCCACATCCCCAGTACCCGCCGTGACCAGCCGCCCAGACATGGAGCCATATCGGGGCTATTGACGGCCGGCCGCCCCGATATGGCTCCATGTCTGGGCGGGGGGTTAGGGGTCTAGTTCGTGGGCTACGGCTCGGACCAGCTCGCCGATGCGCTTGGTGGTGCGACGGTCGGGGTAGCGACCGCGGCGCAGGTCGGGCTGGACCCGCGACTCCAGCAACCTGATCATGTCGTCGATCAGGCCGTGCAGCTCCTCAGCCGGACGGCGCCGGGCCTCCGCGACCGACGGCGGCGCCTCGAGCAGTCGCACCGACAATGCCTGCGGGCCACGCCGTCCGTCCGCCACCCCGAACTCCACCCGCTGGCCGGTCTTGAGATCGGTCACCCCGGTAGGGAGCGCGTTGGCCCGCACGTAGACGTCGGCACCGCCGTCCTGCGTCACGAAACCGAAGCCCTTTCCCGCGTCGTACCATTTGACCTTGCCGGTCGGCACTGACCTCACCGTTCCCTCGTGGAGTACCGCCTGCCGGGGTGCACGACCAGCAAGACGAACGCGCCCCGAACGCACCCGGGACGCGTACGTCCAAGCTTACGACTTGCGGCCGCTTTTCGGGCGCATCCGCACCGCGTGGATGCGGCGCGTCAGGCGTACGTCGCGGTGGCGACATCGCCCAGCCCGAGCAGCCGCACCGAGCGTTCCCGCATCTCCACCTTGCGGACCTTGCCGGTGACGGTCATCGGGAACTCCTCTACCACGTGCACGTATCGGGGGATCTTGTAACCCGCCAGCTTGCCGGCAGCGTAGTCCCGCAGCGCCACCGCGGTGAGCCCGGGCGCGCCCGGCCGCAGCCGCACCCAGGCGCACAGCTCCTCGCCGTAGTGCGCGTCAGGAACGCCGATCACCTGCGCATCCAGGATATCCGGGTGGGTGTGGAGGAACTCCTCGATCTCCCGAGGGTAGACATTCTCGCCACCACGGATGACCATGTCCTTGATCCGCCCGGTGATGGTGAGGTAGCCCTCGGGGTCCATCACCGCGACGTCCCCGGTGTGCATCCAGCGGGCCTGGTCGATCACCTCGGCGGTCTTGTCGGGCTGCGCCCAGTAGCCGAGCATCACCGAGTACCCGCGGGTACACAGCTCACCGGGGGTTCCGCGCGGTAGCGTCAGGCCGGTGTCCGGGTCGACTATCTTCACCTCGAGATGCGGGTGCACCCGGCCGACCGTGGACACCCGTCGGCTCAGCGCGTCGTCGACCCGGGTCTGGGTGGACACCGGAGAGGTCTCGGTCATGCCGTAGCAGATGGTCACCTCGGTCATGCCCATCCGCTGAACGACCTGTTTCATCACCTCCACCGGGCACGGCGAGCCCGCCATGATCCCGGTGCGCAACGACGACAGGTCATGGGACTCGAAACCGGCGTCGGCCAGCAGGGCGATGAACATCGTGGGCACGCCGTACAACGAGGTGCATCGCTCCCGCGCGAGCGCCGACAGGGTCACCGCCGGCTTGAACGACGGCGCCGGGTACACCAGGCAGGCACCGTGCGAGGTGGCGGCCAGGTTGCCCATCACCATCCCGAAACAGTGGTAAAGCGGCACCGGCAGGCAGATCCGGTCCGCCTCGGTGTAGCCGCACAGCTCACCGACGAAGTAGCCGTTGTTCAGGATGTTGTGATGCGACAGCGTGGCGCCCTTGGGGAAGCCTGTGGTGCCCGAGGTGTACTGGATGTTGATCGGGTCGTCCGGGGACAGCGACGCCTGCGTGCGTGCGAGCAGCGCCGCGGCACCGTCCCGCGACAGAAGGGCGTCCCACTCGGGTGAGCCGATCAGCACCACCCGCTCCAGCGCGGCGCAGCGGGACCGCACCCGCGAGATCATCGCGGTGTGGTCGGAGGTCGTGCACGACTCCGCCGCGACCAGCAGCCGGACCCCGGCCGCTGTGAGCACGTACTCCAGCTCGCTGCTCTGGTAGGCAGGGTTGATGGTGACCAGGATCGCGCCGATCTTCGCGGTGGCGTACTGGGTGAACAGCCACTCCGGGCAGTTCGGCGCCCAGATGCCGACCCGGTCACCCTTGCCGATCCCGGCGACCAGCAGCCCGTGCGCCATCGCGTCGACCTCGGTGCGCAGCTGCGAGTAGGTCAGGCGGCGGCCGCTCGAGTAGTCGACGAGCGCCTCCCGGTCACCACAGCGGGCGGCTGTGTGGTCGAGGTTGTCCCCGATCGTCTCCCCCAACAGCGGCACGTCCGAAACACCCGAGGCATATGAAGCAGTCACAGTCTCCTCCCGGCGCCGACGGTCTCATGGATGCTTGTGCACCCTCCAGCCCGTCCGTGCACGGTCTCATGGATGCTTGTGCACCCTCCAGCCCGGTCAGGCGGCATGACGTGCCTGTAGCGCGGCCCGTACTGTGCAGATCATCCGGTGCGGGTCGCGCAGGTGCTCCCTCGTGATGAAGACGACCTCCCAGCCCGCTGCGTGCAGCCGGTTGAGCCGCTCCCGGTCCGAGCCGACCTGCAGCGGCGCGCCCTGCCACACCCCGTCGTACTCGACGGCGAGCCGGTGGCTCGGGAAGGCGAGACCGACCGTCGCCACCCATCGGCTGCCGTGGTGCACGTATGTCGAACGACCATCCACAAGCAGCCGAAGTCCTCCACAGGGCTGGATGCTGGTGCACCAGCCTCGATGAGACCGTGCGCGGGCGGGTCGCAGGGTGCACAAGCCTCCATGAGACCGTTCATGCTCGGGTTGTCATGCGCGTCCGGTGGGGGTCTCGACCATGACTTGGGTCGACTTCACAACGGCCACCGCAAGTACCCCCGGCACGAGCCCCAGTTCCCGTACCGCCTCGCTGCTCATCAGTGAGACCACTCGGTGTGGTCCGCACTGGATCTCCACCTGTGCCATCACCTGGTCGACGATCACCTCGGTGACCAGCCCGACGAACCGGTTGCGCGCTGACCGGTCCACCAGGGACGGGTCCCGCGTGGCGTGTGCCTGTGACTTGGCGAACGCCGCCAGCTCCGCCCCGTCCACAGCCTTGCGACCGCCGGCGTCCCGGACCGCCGTCAGTTGCCCGGAATCCGCCCAGCGCCGGACGGTGTCATCGCTTACGCCGAACAGCTCAGCGATCTCTGACATCCGATAGTGCGACACATTGCGGAGGGTACCTCCGCAACCGCGGGCAGGAAAACGGGGCGCCTCGGCTACACCGCATAACCCGCGCCTCCGGCCCGTTTGCCCGGTGTGTCCGCAGCTCGTGCACGTGCACGTGCCGCAGAGAAACCACCACAAGGTAAATAAAAGGTAGAGCGCAAAAAGTCTGTTTCATGGGCGGCGAGTCATTACCACGCCAGGACCCCGGACAGGGTCTGCGCTATACTCATGCTCTGTCCCTGGGGTGAGGTGTGAGCCGATTTATTGGACGAATGCGAGGGGTTGGGTCTGAACTGTGGTGACCGTGCGCTACTTCGCGGCGGCACGCGCCGCCGCCGGCCTGCCTAGCGAGAACGTCGATATCGGCGACGGCGCCACGGTGGCCGACGCGCTCGACGCGGTCGCCGCTCGGCACGGGGAAACGCTGCGCAAGGTACTGGCCGCGTGCAGCTTCCTACTCGACTCGGTCGTGGTGCGAGACCGCGCCACACCGCTGCGACCCGGCGCCGAGCTAGACGTACTACCGCCGTTCGCCGGCGGCTGAGCGCCCGGACCCGGTCCGGAGCGTCAGGGACAGTTCACCCACTCCTGCGAGCCGTCGGAGAACTCCTGTCGTTTCCAGATCGGCAACTGCAGCTTCACCTCATCGACCAGCGCCGCGCACGCCGCGAAGGCCACCCCGCGGTGAGCTGCGGACACCGCGCAGGCCAGCGCGGAGTCGCCGATCGCCAGTGCTCCGATGCGGTGGCTGACGGCCAACCCGAGCACCTCCGGGTGGGCCGCGGCGATCTGGGCCGCCACTCGCGTGATCACGTCACCGGCCCTGGGATGGCTGGAGTACTCCAGCCCACGCACACCTCGGCCGGCGTCATGGTCACGGACCACGCCGGAGAAGCTCACCACCGCGCCGGCGGACGAACGGGCCACCAAGCGGGCGTGTTCTTCGACGTCCAGCGGATCCTCGGTGACCACGGCGCGAAGCACGATATCCGTGGCGGCGTGCGCCGCCGCGTGGCCGCTGTGCCCATGCCCATGTTCGTGTCCATGTTTATGCCCACCGTCAGGGTGAAGCGGCTGGCCGGTTCCGCTGCCGACATGATCTGCGCCATGTAACTGCTCGATGGCGTGGTCAAGCACCTGGTCGAGGACAGCCAGGCCGTCGCGGACTCCGCCGCTGGAGCCCGGCAGGTTCACCACCAGCGTCCGGCCGGCCACTCCAGCCAACCCGCGGGAGAGCACCGCAGTGGGCACCTGGGGCAGCCCGGCCGAGCGGATCGCGTCCGCGAGTCCAGGCAGGCTCCGGTCCAGCAGCGGCTCGGTGGCCTCCGGCGTGCGATCGGTAGGGCTGATCCCGGTCCCGCCGGTGGTCAGCACGACGTCAACGGCGGCCGCCACCGCCACCGCCACCGCGTCGCGCACCGGTGAGCCGTCAGGTACCACCACGGGGTCTGGGGTCTGATAGCCACGCCGGCACAACCAGTCGACGATGACCGGACCGGTGCGGTCGGGATACACCCCAGCCGCCGCACGGTTGGACGCCACCACGACCACGGCACGACGGGTCACCGACGGCTGGACCGCCGAGTCGGTCGTGGGTGTCATCGGTCCTCCCGGATCAGATTCGACGGCTGAGCCGTCGGTGACCGACTCGACGGCTCAGCCGTCGGCCGGACCCACAGGCCGGTCTTCCCACCCACCTTGCGCTCCACCCGTACCGCGTCGAGCACGGCGGCGGGGTCGACCGCTTTGACCATGTCGTGTAGTGCCAGCCCGGCGACTGCGACCGCAGTGAGCGCCTCCATCTCCACACCCGTGCGGTCGGTGGTGCGGACTGTAGCGGTGATGTGAACCTCGGAGCCCGAGATGTGCAGGTCCACAGTCACCCCGGTCAGCGAGAGGGGATGGCACAACGGGATGAGGTCGGGTGTTCGCTTGGCCGCCATGATGCCCGCGATGCGGGCAGTGGCCAGTGCATCGCCCTTGGGTAGTTGTTCGCCGCGCAGCAGCCGCGCTACCTCCTCGGTGGTGCGCAGGACTCCCGAGGCGACCGCCTCCCGTGGGCACACCCGCTTCTCCGAGACGTCGACCATCCGAGCCGCGCCACGATCGTCCACATGGGTAAGACGTCCCTCGGAGCTCACCAGTCGATCCTACGGTCGCACCCGCCGGTGCCGGTGGACGTATACACCAGAGGGGCCGGCACGGAATCCGTGCCGGCCCCTCGGAGAACGTACCGGTCAGCTCAGTGCGTGACCGGCAGGTGTGCCTCAACCGGCTTCGGTGGCGGCGCCTGTTCCTTCTGCTCGTGGTGGTACTCGTGGTGCTCCTCACGGCAGCTGGCGGAGGAGATCACGATCTCCTCGAGCGCCTCACCGCGGTCACCCTTGGTCAGGTTGAGGCTCGGGTTGTCCTTACCGAGCAAACCCAGCAGGTCACCGACGGTGGGAGGCCCTGCCGGTGCCGCCGACTTGGCATGCGCGGCCTGCAGCTGATCCATGGTCGGAACCTTCAGCTGCTTGGACGCGAGGCTCTGGAAAAGGTTGAGGTCCTTCGCCGAGAGCGCCTGGCCGTGCCGGTCGCCGGGCAGCAGCGAGATCACCGCAGCGTCGACCGTGAGCTTGTCGTGGTCCCGGTACTGCCGGTTGAACTCCACCTTGACCACTGGGGAGAGGTCCAGCGTCTGGCCCGAGTACGGCGAGGACTTGCCCTCACTGTCAGTGCCGATGATCGAGGAGTCGCCATGACCGTTCTCGCAGGTCGCCTCGATGACTTTCAGCCGCAGCCCGAGGACGTCGACCTTGACCGCCGTCGCCTTCGACCGGAACTTCTCGGCCTCGACCTTGAGTAGCCCGACGTAGATGCCATTCCGGTCCGGCCCCGGTACCTCGAGCAATGCCTTGTGGCCGTCACGCGGAGCCTCGACGAACGGAGTCGGCTCGATGGGCAGCAAGCCTTTCGCGGCGATCCCGAATGCCGAGGCGGTGGGCTCTTCGCCGGCCGAGCCGGACAGGGTCCCCAGCAGCAGGGCCGCCACGGCGGTGGCAGCACCGACGCTGGCGGCACTGGCGCCGGCGAGCTTCCTACTGTTCACATGCTGTCCTTTCATTCGTTCAGTTCTCGTCGATGAGCACGAGCGTCCCCAAGGGAACTTGGGTCAACAGCTGGAGCGCATCCTTCGGCACCCGGATGCAGCCATCGCTAGAGCGCGTGCCGAAGACATTGGCCGTGGGCCAGGTGTGAATCGCGACGGTTCCCGGGCCGCCACCGAAGCTGTTCAGAGTGGGACTGTGGGTGCCCAGCGGCAAGATCACCGGTGAGTATCGCTGCGCGGTGTCGCTGAACGAACCCAGCAGGAACGTCCGCACGGTCGGAGTGGGAGCGGACTCCTTGCCGATGCCCACCGTCCAGTCACCCAGGCGCTGACCCCCCTTGAACAGCTCCATGCTCAAGGAACGAAGGTGTACCCGGATCAGATACGGGGTGACCGCACGATCGAGTGCAGTCTCGGTGACCCAGCCCGTCGAGCTGTTGGGTCGCGAGGGCAGCAGCACCTGCACCCACCCGGGTTGCTGGGCGATCGCCGGCAGCCAGGTGTCGCCGATCTGCTGCGGTCCGAGCCTGGCGATCGGAGCGCCGCCAGGGGCGGCATACACCACAACCTCCCGGCGCGGGTGAACCACCGTCCCGTCAGTGGCCATCAACGGACCGAGGTCAAGCGGCGCGCCGTCGACGACGGTGTAGGTAGTGCTCTGCGGCAATGCCGCGGGATCCGCCGGCAACATCGCCGGCGGGATCGTGGTGGTCGGGACGGTCACCACGGGCGCCGGTGGTGGCGCGGCCTTGCGGGTCTCGCTGACCCCGAAGGGGGCCACGAAGGCCGCCACCACGATCACCAGCACCACCAAGGCGACCCCGCCGACCGCGCACGCGATCAGGTAGGGACGATCGAGCAGCCGGAACGATCCGGGAGGACGTTGAGCCATGACCTCGTGGTGGTGTCGAACGAAGCGGAACGGGTTGGCTCGCCCTCCCCGATCGGGCGATCCCGCTCGGGCCAACGACGCTGTGACATCCACCGAGGACGTCCGCTGGGGCCGCGCGGTGACGGAACCCTAACGGACTCGAAACTGGACCTAGCGGGGACCCCGCTACCGGGTGTCGCTCCGGTTGATCTCAGTATGCGGGTGCTCGTAGGGGAGCTGGTCGGGGGGCAGCGGGAAGCTCACCTCACCGAACGGCGACAGCGCGCCCTGGAGCGGGGCGGCAAGCTCGCTGACCGGATGGTCCTCCTCCGACCAGCTCGGCCAGGCCGGATCGATGCGGTCGGTGCGCTTGGCCACAGCTCCTCCTCGCTCGGCGGTACCGCCGACGTCCCCATCCGACGTGCCAGCCGGCACGGACACCGGTCCATTGTGCCCGACGCCGAGGCGACCGGATCTCCCGTGCGACCAGTGACGTCGCGGGACGCGCAGATGAGGACTCGCTACTCTGGAGCGGATGCCCAGCACCACACTTGCTGACTGGCTACGCTCCCGGGACGACGACACGCTGGCCCAGCTACTGCGCGCCCGCCCGGACCTCGCCGTGCCCGCTCCGGCGGACTCGACCGTGCTGGCCACCCGAGCCGGGATCCCGGCGTCGGTCGCCCGAGCCTGCGAGGATCTCGACCGGTTCACCCTGGCGGTGCTGTCAGCGCTGGTGGTAGCCGGTGCCGACACCGCGCCGGTGCACCGCCGGGCCCTTCAGCACCTGCTCGGCCGAGCCGTTTCCGCTGAGCGGACTCAGCGAGGCCTGGACGCGTTGCGGCGCTGCGCATTGGCCTGGGGCGATGACGAGGCGCTCGCCGTGGTGCCGGCAGCGCGCCAGGCCATCGGACCGCATCCCGGTGGCCTGGGTCGCCCCGCCGCGGCCCTCGTCGGCGCCGACCTCGACGCGGTGCTCGCTCAGCTCGCCGGCGACGAGCTGAGGATACTGCGGGCGCTGGCCGCCGGACCGCCGGTCGGGACCAGCCGGGACGCCGCCGAGGTGCTCTCTCTGAGCCGGGCCCGCACGCCGGTACAACGCCTGCTGGCCCGTGGCCTGCTGCGGCGGGTCGACGCCGGCACCGTCGAGCTGCCCGCGCAGGTGGGTCTGGCGCTGCGCGGGGACCAGCCGCTCGGACCCCTTGAGCTGGACGAGCCGGAGCTTCCCGCGCGAGGGCGCGATCCGTCCCTGGTGGACTCGACGGCCGCGGGCGCGGTACTTGGTCTGCTGCGCCACACCGAGATGCTGCTCGCCGAATGGTCAGCGGATCCTCCCCCGATGCTGCGCTCCGGGGGCCTGGGCGTGCGGGATGTGCGACGAACGGCGCGCCTGCTGGACGTCGACGAGGCGGCAGTCGCGCTGATCGCCGAGGTCGCCGTCGGCGCCGGGCTGGTCACCTGGACCGACGAGGCGGCGGGCCCGCAGCTGTGGTTACCCACCGTCGCCGCCGACTCGTGGCTCGCCGCGCCACCGCAGCGGCGCTGGGCCGTGCTCGCGCGCACGTGGCTCACGTTGCCCCGGCTTCCCGGACTGGCCGGGACGCGGGACGACAAGGACCGGCCGCTGGCCACGCTATCCGACGAGCTGCGCCAGCCGCGCGCCCCCGCGCAGCGCCGCCGGATCCTCGGGGTGATCGCCGAGCTGCCCGTCGGCCGAGGTATCGAGCGACCTGAGGACCTCGCCGCCGTGCTGTCCTGGCGGGCACCGCGCCAGGACAGCCGACGACGCGATGAGGTGGTCGGCTGGACCGTGCAGGAGGCCACCGCGCTGGGCGTGCTCGCGCTGGGGGCGCTGTCCTCGGCCGGACGAGCGCTGCTGCGCGACGGCGCGGCGGCCGCGGCGGCCGTCCTGCACGCCGCGCTGCCCGAGCCGGTGAATCACGTGGTGGTGCAGGCCGACCGCACCGTGGTGGCACCGGGGCCGCTGGAGCCCGAACTGGCCCGGGAGATCGGGCTGGTGGCCGACGTGGAGTCAGCGGGTGGCGCCACCGTCTACCGGGTCACCGAGGACACCGTCCGCCGGGCACTGGACACCGGCCGCAGCGCCGCCGACCTGCACGAGCTGTTCCGAACCCGGTCGAGGACCCCGGTGCCGCAGTCACTGAGCTACCTCATCGACGATGTGGCCCGGCGGCACGGGCGACTGCGCGGTGGCGCCGCCGCCGCCTTCCTCCGTTGCGACGACGCGGTGCTGCTCACCGAGTTACTGGCGCATCCAGCCGCCGCGCGCTGCGGGCTGCGCCGGCTCGCTCCTACCGTGCTGATCAGCCCATTGTCCCTGGTTGCGCTGCTCGACGAGGTGCGCGGCGCCGGCTTCGTCCCGGTCGCCGAGGGGCCCGACGGCCAGGTGGTCGACCTGCGCGCCGGAGCCCGCCGGGCCCGGGTCCGGCCCCAGCCGACCCGCCGTGCCGCCGCGCCCCCCACCCCCTCGGCGGAACAGCTCGCGGCGATGGTGGCGGCGATGCGTGCCGGGGACGCCGCGGCCACCACCCCGCGCGGGCCGGCGGTGCTCAGCGGGGCGGTGTCCACCGGTGGCACACTGGAGCTGTTGCAGGGCGCCGCCCACGCCGGCAGCCACGTATGTATCGGCTACGTGGACTCCCACGGCGTGGCCAGCAGGCGGATCGTGCGACCGGTGAGCGTGGGTGGCGGCGTCCTGGAGTGCTTCGACCGCTCGGCGGATGAGCTGCGGCGCTTCCCGCTGCACCGCATCATCTCGGCGGCGGTCCTGCACGACTGAGCCCGCGAGCAGGGAGCGGTGCTGTGTCACCGGCGATGTGCGCGGCGCGAGCGCTTGATCTAGCATGCGTAGCATCAATGATTCTCTCGACAGATCCGAAGGGTGGTTGCCGGTGAGGGACAAGAAGATCGACAGGGCCACTGTCCTGCGCGACCTGCAGGTGATCGAGAATGACGACTACGACGGCTTTGTGCTCCTGGTGCAGGCGGCTCGCAACAGAAACGTCGTATTCAACCCCGACTTGCCCATCTGGGACGCGGCCCAGCGCCTGGGCATCATCGTAGACTGCAACCATGGCGGTGTTGTGGAGTTCAACGAAGAAATGCGAGACTTCGTGCGGGACAGGAACAACGTGGACGGCTCGGACAAGCATCCCTTCGTGAAGGGGAGACATTGAGGACGCGAGAGTAGTCGTCAGTACGGCCGAGGCCCCCGGTTGACACGTCTCAAGGGTTGACACATCTCAAGGGCGCGCGGCGTTCTGTAGCTGTGCGCGCAGCTCGGGGGTCAGCAGCTTACCCGCTCGGTCGACGAGCAACGTCATCTCATAGCCGATCAGGCCGATGTCACAGCTCGGCGAGGCCAGCACGGCGAGACTGGAGCCATCACTGATGGCCATGGTCAAGACGATGCCACGCTCCATCTCCACGACGGTCTGCACCACCCCACCCGCCTCGAAGCAGCGGGCCGCGCCCTGGGTGAGGCTCACCAGACCCGACGTGACCGCGGCAAGCTGGTCGGCTCGGTCACGTGGCAACCCTGAGGACGGGACCAGGAGCAGCCCGTCGGCGGAGACCACGACAGCGTGCGCCACCCCGGGCACTCGCTGCACGAAGCTGTCCACCAGCCACCCGAACTGGCTGGGCTGGACCGGGTGCTGGGGCGCTGCTGTCGTCACTGCTGATTCTCCTCACAAGGTCGTCAGTCGAGAGGTGGCGGCGGGATGTCGGTCCAGGCGAGCTGCTCCTCAGGACCGATGCGGGCGTGCCGGCCGACGCGCAGTCCGCGCTGGTATCTCGTCAACCGGCCGCGTACGGCGTCTGGGGTGCGGGCCGGGCCGGCGGGCACTGGCGTCGGCAGAAAGTGGCCGTCCGCACCGGACACGAGATGCGCGCGGGGCTGCCGCTTGGGCAACCCAGCTCGGGTGCGCTCGTGGTCGACCCGGGTGCGCAGTGCTTGCGCGGCCCGCCATCCCTCGTCAAGCGGAGACCGCCACTCGGATGCGATGGTGGACGAGTCGCTCGCCGGCGCGGACTGACGCTCGCGGAACCAGGCCGAGACCATCTCGAAGATCTCTTCACGAACCTCCCCGGGCTGCCCGCCCGCCGCGGTCCTAACCGGCGAGATCGAACCACCCTGGGATATCGGACCACCCGGCGAGATCGGACCGCCCTGGGGTAGCGGGCTGCCCAGCGGATCGGTGGCCGTCGCACCCTCCGCCTGGTCGCTGTCCAGTGGACTGGAGTGCGGCTCAGGCGCGGGCGCACCGTGTCCGAAGAGCTCGAGCCAGTCCTCCTGGGCCGTACGCGGACGGCTGAGCGGTGAGGTGCCGACTCCGAGCGAGGACGGGCTGATCGAGGACGGGCTGAACAGGTCCGCCGCAGTCGCCTCGTCAACCACCGACACCTGTAGCGGCAGCTGCCCTTCGGTCCCGCTCCACCCGATGGTGGGAGGTTCATCAGGTGCGCTACCAGTCGAGGCGCGAGAGTCTCTCGGCGCGCTGACAGCTCGCACCGTGCCGGCAGGTCCCGGCCCATCAGTCGACACCCGGAGATCGACTGTCACCAGCGACGGGGGTAACAGCGCGGTCGCGGTGATCCCGTGCTCATCGAGGCGCCGGCGCAGCTGCACAGTGATGCCGTGCTGGGCGGCGAGCTCGCGCGCCACGACCAGGCCTATCTGACCGGAAGTCGACGAGTCGGGCACCGGTGCCGACACGAGGCGTGCGTTGATCGCCTCCAGCTCCTCAGGAGGTAGGCCGGGTCCGGAGTCGGTGATCTCCACCAGCAGGCTCTTGTCCTCGGTGAGCGCGCAGCTCAGGATCACCATGGTGTCCCGCGGGGTGACGCCGGTCGCGTTGTCCAGCAGCTCCGCGATCAGGTGCACCAGGTCGCCCGCGACCGGAGCGGCCACGGTGGCCCCCGGGGGCGGGTGCATGGTCACCCGTTGGTACTCATCGATCTCCGCGACCGCGTTACTCAGCACGTCGAGCATCGCCACCGGCTCTTCGGCACCACCCCGCGCCCCGCCGGCCAGTACCAGCAGGTTCTCGCTGTGGCGACGCATCCGGGCGCCAAGGCGGTCGAGCTGGAGCAAGCTGCTCACCAACGCGGGATCGTGCACCGCCTCACGCAGCTTCGCGATCACCCCCAGCTGCTGTTCCAGCAGGCGCTGGTTACGCCCGGACAGGGTGAGAAAGACATCGTTGAGGCTGCTGCGCAGCTGGGCCTGCTCGGCCGCCAGCCGGACCGCTTGACTGTGCACCTCGTCGAACGCCCTGGCGACCTGGCCGACCTCCTCCTTGGAGTGCACCGGCACCGGATCGACAGCCTTGGGAGTGGGGGTACCGTCGGTGGCCAGTACCTGCTCGACGGCCTCCGGCAGCCGGCGGTCGGCGACCTCGAACGCGGCGGTGCGCAGCGTTCGCAGCGGGTGCAGGACCGAGCGCATCACGACAACCAGCAGCGCCACGGCGAGCAGCAGCAGCGCGGCGACCGCGGCGCCATCCCAGAACGCCTCGCGCCACGCCTGGGCGCTGCGCTCCTGGGCGTCCGTCCGCAGCTCGTTCAGCAGGGTGGCGACCCCCTGGTGAATCGTCACGGTGGTCCCTGCGGCGGCGGAGCTCCAGTCACCGGGGACCGTCTCCAACGGCGCCCCCCGCATCGCCCGGTCCAGCACGGCGAGCAGCAGGCGCTTGCGGTCGACCGCCGCCACGGTGTCGAAGTAGAGCCGCCGTTGCGCGGGAGACATGGCTTGGCCGAACTCGTCGGCGGCGGCGTCGAACCGGGCCTCGGCGGTGCGCAGCGTGGTCTGCTGCGCCGAGGACAGACCTCCGGACAGGATTCCCGTCAGCAACACCGCGTGCTGCCAGGACGCCTGCTCCTCGGCGACCGACAACGCCTTGACGCTCTCCGCCTGACGGGCTATCGCCATGGGTGCGCCGTCCAGCACTCTGCGTTCAAGATCGAGCAACCCTGCGATGAAGGTGGAATAGGCGGTGACGGCGCTGCTCGCGAGGGCGTTGCCGGGGGCGGCGGTGGGCCGGAGGGTAGCCTGCCGCAGCGCAGCCAGCCCGGACAGGCGACTCACCGCAGCCCGGTGGGCCTCGCTCACGATCGGGCGGGCCCGCGCCGCGATCGGCCCGAGAGACTCGGTGGTGAAGTCCGCCTCCCGCAGCCTGGCGGCGGCGGTGTCCACCCGCTGAACCTGGGCCCCGACCCTGCCCTGCAACGCGGCGCGGTCCGCGGGCGCTGCGGTGACGAGCATCGCGGCCACCCAGCGCCGCTCAGCCTGCAGGTCGCGCACGACGAGATCCAGCTGCTGGACGAGCTCGACCTGGCGGGCCAGCGCGGCGAAGTCCTGGGCGCTGCGCGCCAGATCGGTGACTCGCAGCGTGCCGAGCACACCCGCCAGTATCAGGGGCACCACCAGCACTGCGGTGAGTTTGGTGCGCAGGCTCCAATCCCGCAGCCGCCACCGGTCGCGGCGGCGGCGCGGCTCCGCCGCAGGCGCCTCGAACAGGGGGACGGCAGAGGCCCGACCGAAACGCCGCGTAGTGCCCCCATCACGCACGGTGACGTCGGTAGAGCCGTCGCGGCGGCTGAAGGGTGGCCTTGTCCTGACCTCGTAGCCCGCCACGCTGAGCACTCTCCCATTCCACGATCACGCGCGAGCCGCCACCGACCTCCGCATAGCGTGCTCGACCAACGCGATGAGGGTGTTCTTGGTCGATTCCCGCTCGCGCGCATCACACGCGATGATGGGTACTGCGGACTCGATGGCCAGCGCTTCCCGGACGTCCTCAACACTGTGGCTGAGCACGCCGTCAAAGCAATTCACTCCGACAACATAAGGCAGGCCACGGTCCTCGAAGAAGTCCACCGCCGCAAAACAGTCGGCCAGTCGGCGGGTGTCCACCAGGACAACCGCGCCGATCGCACCACGTATGAGATCATCCCACATGAACCAGAAGCGGTGCTGACCCGGGGTGCCGAACAGGTAGAGGATCAGCTCCGCATCCAGCGAGAGGCGGCCGAAGTCCATCGCGACGGTGGTGGTCGACTTGTCCGGGGTGGCCGCGAGGTCGTCCACCGAGGTACTCGCATCGGTGAGCACGGCCTCGGTGGTCAGCGGTGCGATCTCGGACACCGAGCCGACGAATGTCGTCTTACCGGCGCCGAAACCACCGCCTACGACAATCTTCGCGGATATCACGCTGGGGCCGCCCTCGGCTCGCCGCGCGGCGGGTGGGCCGAACCGAGCCGGGCCGGAGTGTACCACTGCCGCCAATGGGCCACCCTGAGGCCTCGCTCGATCAGAGTCGACGAAGTCCACTCAATACCCTTTCCATCAAGGCCATATCCGGCGTGTCACCGGAGCTGTTCGCGCTGCGGTGCACCACAACCAAGCCGATGTCCGCCATGTCCGCCAGCAGAACTCGGGCCACACCCAACGGCAGAGACAGTAGAGCAGCCACCTCGGCCACCGATCGAGGGGCACGGCACAGCTCCGCCACCGCCCGGTGTTCCTCGCTGGTCAGCAACGCCCTGCCGGGACCATTCCCGGCGGTGGACACCAGCGTCTCCACCGCGAGGTCGAATACCGGCGAGGTACGACCCCCGGTCCAGGTGTACGGCCGCACCACGGACGCTGAGGCGGCCGGCTCACTCCACTCGTCGGATCCCGCGAGCGGCGGGGCCGGCCGCCGCGAGAGAAAGGGCGCCTCCACCGGAGCGGGCTGCCGGGTGGACGAGAACCTCGCCGATTTCTTGCGACGCCGGCCTGAGAACCAGGGACCACCGCTGAGGTTGTTCAGCACATCCGCAAACGACTGGTCATCGCCGTCACCGCCGCCGGGTCTGCTCACCGCCATCTCACCGCCACATCAACGACCCATTTCACCATGCAGCTGCGCCCGCGGATGCATGGTGAGCTGTTGGCCGACCCGATCGACCAGCAACGTCATCTCATAGCCCACCAACCCGATGTCGCAGTTCGGGGCCGCGAGCACCGCAAGGCTGGAGCCATCACTGATCGGCAGCAGCAGCATGATCCCGCGTGTCAGCTCCACCACCGTCTGCACGACCCGGCCGGCGTCGAAGCAGCGGGCCGCTCCCTGGGCCAGGCTGACAAGCCCGGACGCCACGGCGGCGAGCTGATCGGCACGGTCCCTGGGCAGATGCGCCGAAGGAGTCAGGGGCATTCCCTCGGCGGACACCACCAACGCGTGCGCCACGCCCGGCACCCGAGTGACAAAGTCGTCGACCAACCACGCGAAGCGGTCCGGATCCGTCCGCGCAACGGTCACTTCGTCCCCTCTTCTCCATCCTGCTGCTCCGGCGAGGACCCGTCGACCTCCTGGTCGAGGCTTCGGCGGGCCTGGCGCCCTTCGCGGATGCCCTGCTGGTAGCTGGCGAGCCGGCCACGAATCGACTCAGCGCTGCGCACCGGTGGTGCACCCGCTGGCTCGACCCCACCCGCGGCACCGGGTACCAGCAGCGCCCGAGGCTGCCGCCGCGGCAGCCCCCTGGCGGTGACCTCCGCGCTGACCGGCATCGCCAGCGCCTCTGCCGCCCGCCAGCCCTCGTCGGCGGCGCCCCAGTCCCGCGCCGACGCACCGGCTGGACACGTGGCCTCCACCATGGGGACCGGCTGGCCCGACGAGGCGGCCTTGCCGGCATCACTGGACGGGGAGTCACCGGGCACGGAGTCACCGGACTGGGACTCGGTCAGTGTCTTGCCCGGCTGCCGACGCATCAGCGGTGGGGAGCCCGCTGGAGCGGACGCTGCCGCCTTCGCCGGCGGTGCGTCCGGCAGCGGGGCATCCGGCAGCGGGGCGTCCGGCGACGAGACCTCGCGCGTCGCTCCAGCCGGCTCGCGCGCCGATGGCGCGGTCCAGCGAACCGGGACGGCCTCGTGGTCCTTGAACCATGCGGAGGCCACGTCATCGAAGATCGGCGTGGAGTTCTGCAGCGTCACCCGGTGAACCGGCGCAACCGGTCCCAGCACGGTGGCCCGAACCGGTCGGAACAGATCCGCGCCGGATCCAGCGCTAGGGACATCCACCGAGCGCTCCGCCGCAGGGCCGGCCGCCGGGGGTCCGGGCGGAGCCGGTGGTGGTTGCGCCGATGTCGACGGCTTGCCGATGGGCTGCGACCGCTCGGAGTCATCCGATGGGTCGGTCGGGACGGGCGGCCCGGCCGACTGCACCCCATGGCCGTTGATCTCGTGCCCGTTGATCTCGTGGCCATTGGTCTCGTGGGTCTCGTGGTCGTGGGTCTCCTGGTCGTGGGTCTCCTGGTCGTGGGTCTCGGCCGGCGGCGAGACGGCCGCCGCCGTATGGGGCTCCACCGCCTCCGACGCCACCCGGACCAGCCTAGGGGGCAGGATGACGGAGGCCCAGATACCCACGCCGCCTTCGGCGCGGCGCAGCTGCACGGTGATGCCGTGTCGGCCGGCCAGCCGGCCGACCACGAACAGCCCCATCCGGCGGGACACCGAGGCATCCACCACCGGTGGGTTGGCCAACCGGTCGTTGGCCTCAGCGAGCTCCGCCTCGGTCATCCCGACACCGCAGTCGGCGACCTCGACAGCGACCGAGCCGTCCGCCGCGAAGTCGCTGGAGACCACCACCTGGCTATCCGGGGACGAGAACTGGGTCGCGTTGTCCAGCAGCTCCGCCAGCAGGTGCACCAGGTCGCTGGCGGACCGACCGAGCACCAGGACCGCGGGTGGCTGCTGCAGCACCAGCCGTTGGTACTGCTCCACCTCGGACACCGCGGCACGCAGCACGTCGACCAGCCGGACCGGCCGGCCGGACCGGCCGGCCGCATCGGTGCCCGCGAGGACCAGCAGGTTCTCGCTGTTGCGCCGCATCCGGGTGGCGAGGTGGTCGAGCTGGAACAGGTTGGCCAGCTGATGCGGGTCCTGCTCACCGCTCTCGAGCCGGTCGATGAGCTTGAGCTGGCGCTCGACCAGACCCTGAGTGCGGCGCGAGAGGTTGACGAAGATGTCGTTGACGTTGGCACGTAGCTGGGCCTGCTCGCCGGCCAGCCGGACCGCTTGGCTGTGCACCTCGTCGAACGCCCTGGCCACCTGACCGATTTCCTCGCGGGTACCGACCTGCACCGGCTCGACCACCGCTCCAGGCAGCTCGCCGTCGCGGATCCGGGCCATCGCCTCGGGCAGCCGCCGATCGGCGACGTCCAGCGCGGTGCGCTTGAGTACTCCCAGCGGCCGCAACAAAGCCCGGGTCACGAAGATGCCGACCAGCACACCCAGCGCTAGCGCGAAGAAGAGGATGACCGAGTTCAGGCCGGCCGCGGTGCGCACGTGGTCCAGCAGCGCCTGCGCAGTCCGATCGATTCGCTGCCGCAGCTCCTTCTCGACGGTGGCGATGTTGTCGACGGCCACCGCGTTGCGCTGGTCCCAGTCCTGCGGCGAGGTGTTCAGCGGCTCTCCGGCGAGACCGCGGTTGAGTACCTGCTGCAACAGCCGCTGCCGGGACAGCTCCGCGTCCGGACCGACCCCGGCGATCCCGGCGATGGCGTTGGCGCGCTCGGCGGGTCCCAGCGCCTCCCGAACCGCGTCCTGTTCGCTGGTCAGCCGGACGGCAGCCGTGCGCAGCTCCTCGATCTGGCCAGAGCCGAGACGGTTGGCGTAGAGCGCCGCGGCGACGATCGCGTGTTGGCGACTGATCTGCTCGCGGCCGGCGACCAGGGCGTGCACGGCGGCGGCGTCGTTGGTGACGGCAACGTCATCGAGCTGGCGGGTCAGCGTGGAGTCCAACTCGACCAGCGGGTCGATCGCGTCGCTGTACTCGGTGACCACCACGTCGGCAGGACCGAAGCCAGTGGTCACGCTCGCCCGCAGCGGTCCCAGCGCACCGAGCGCGGCGAGCGGGGACCGGGTGAAGTCCAGCCCCCGGACCTGGCCGGCGGTCCCGGCGAGGAGCCGCACACCGCTGTCCACGGCACGGAACTGTTGGTCCAGCCCATGCCGGTCCCCCACCCGGCCGGTGGCGACGAACACCGTAGCCCGGTCCCGTTCCCGCGCCAGCGCGCCGATGAGGTCGGACAGCTGCTGCTGCACACGCACAACCTGGGAGATCCGGGCATAGGCCGGCGCGGCGTCCGCCTGGTCCACGATCCGCAGCACACCCGCGACGAGAGCGACGACGGTCGGCACCAGCAGGACCGCAGCCAGCTTGACCACCACTGGCCAGTTGCGCCAGTACCACCGAGACCGCGTGGTCTCCGGACCGGTCGCCGCTGTCCCCCCGTCGACGGGATGACTGAGTACGGCGGTCATCACGGCGCCCCCGAGGGAGCCGGGAGTCGCGAACTACTCGCTGGCACGGTGGGGTCCCTTCCCAGGAGTCGACGGTGGCCGGGCATCCGGCTCACCACAGGTCACTGCGGTCGTGGACTACTACACCGCAAGCAAGTAACGCCTCTGGCGTCGAACCGGATACGCCCGATGTGAAGCACAGAGGGTACGACGGGCTGGGCTGGGCAGTCCCGTAGGCCTACTCACCGTGCTCTCTGAACGCTGACAGCGCCAGTGTCCCGGCGCGACAACACCCGCCAGCTCCGGCCGTACTACCGCTATGGAGGGCGATCAACTACTGAAAGTGACTACTTTTCACCCAAAGGACGCATAGACCACGTCGTGTGAGCGGAACGGCTCCGTCCGGTGTCATTGAGACCCGGTGTCATTCATGCCCCGTCTCATTGTCATTGAGACCCGGTGCCAGGAGACCCCGTGCCATTGAGACCCAGTGCCGTGGTCGTCGGACTTGGGCGCCTCAGCGGCGCGGGGCCGGGGGCACCTGGGAGACTGGCCCCAGCCGGCCCGCTCACCAGCCGCGGCGCTTGCCGAGTGCGGAGAACCCCCGGAGGAACCCGTTGAGCTCAACGCCTGAGGCCGGACCGCTCATCGTCCAGTCCGACAAGACACTGCTGCTAGAAGTCGACCATCCGGAGGCCGGGGCGGCGCGGGCCGCCATCGCCCCCTTCGCGGAGCTGGAGCGCGCGCCCGAACACGTGCACACCTACCGCGTCACCCCGCTGGCGCTGTGGAACGCGCGGGCCGCAGGCCACGACGCCGAGCAGGTCGTCGACGTACTGGTGCGCTTCTCCCGGTACGCGGTGCCGCAGCCACTGCTGGTCGACGTCGTGGACACCATGAGCCGTTACGGTCGGCTGCAGCTGGCGCAGCACCCGGCGCACGGGCTGGTGCTGGTGGCGCTGGACCGCGCCGTGCTCGAAGAGGTGCTCCGGCACCGCAAGATCGCCCCGATGCTGGGAGGCCGGGTCGATGAGGACACCGTGCTGGTGCACCCCAGCGAGCGCGGCAGGCTCAAGCAGGGACTGCTCAAGATGGGCTGGCCGGCCGAGGATCTGGCCGGCTACGTCGACGGCGAGGCCCACCCGATCGAGCTGGCCGAGAACGGCTGGTCGCTGCGCGACTACCAGCGCGACGCGGTGACCGGGTTCTGGGCCGGCGGTTCCGGGGTCGTGGTGCTGCCGTGCGGAGCGGGAAAAACCCTGGTCGGGATCGCCGCGATGGCCCAAGCCCGAGCGACCACGCTCATCCTGGTCACCAACACGGTCGCGGGCCGGCAGTGGAAGCGGGAACTGGTCGCGCGTACCTCGCTGTCCGATGACGAGGTCGGCGAGTACTCCGGTGAGCGCAAGGAGATCCGTCCGGTGACGATCGCGACCTACCAGATCATGACCCGCAAGTCACAGGGCGAGTACCGGCATCTGGATCTGTTCGACTCCCGGGACTGGGGACTGATCGTCTACGACGAGGTGCATCTGCTGCCCGCACCGGTGTTCCGGATGACGGCCGATCTGCAGTCCCGCCGGCGGCTCGGGCTGACCGCCACCCTGGTGCGCGAGGACGGTCGTGAGGGTGATGTGTTCTCGCTGATCGGGCCCAAGCGCTACGACGCGCCGTGGCGTGACATCGAGTCGCAGGGCTGGATCGCGCCGGCGGACTGCGTCGAGGTACGCGTCACCCTGACCGACGCCGAGCGGCTGCGCTACGCCACCGCGGAAGCCGACGAGCGCTACCGGGTGTGCTCCACCGCGCGGAGCAAGCTCCCTGTCGTGGAGGCCATCATGGACCGGCACCCCGACGAGCCGACGCTGGTGATCGGCGCGTACCTGGAGCAGCTGGAGGAGCTCGGCGAGGCCCTGGACGCGCCGGTGGTGCAGGGCTCGACCCGCAACTCCGAGCGGGAGAACCTCTACGACGCGTTCCGCCGCGGCGAGGTCCGCAAGCTGGTCGTGTCCAAGGTGGCCAACTTCTCCATCGACCTGCCGGAGGCCTCGGTGGCGGTGCAGGTCTCAGGCACGTTCGGTTCCCGGCAGGAGGAGGCCCAGCGGCTGGGCCGGCTGCTGCGACCCAAAGGCGACGGGCGCCAGGCGCACTTCTACTCGGTGGTCTCCCGGGACACCCTGGACACCGACTATGCGGCGCACCGCCAGCGCTTCCTCGCCGAGCAGGGCTACGGCTACCGGATCGTCGACGCCGACGACCTACGCTGAGGCCCAGGAACCCGGCGCCGCAGTGGTCGAGCCCGCGATGGTCGAGCCCGCGGTGGAGATGCGCGAGGTGTCCAAGCGTTATCCAGGGGTGCTCGCCCTCGACCGGGTCAGTGTGACGGTGCTGCCCGGGGAGGTCCACGTCGTCGCCGGTGAGAACGGTGCCGGCAAGTCGACGTTGATGAAGCTGCTGGCGCAGGTCGAACGGGTGGACAGCGGCGTTGTGCTCGTCGGGGGCAAGCCGGTCGAGTTCCGCGGTCCCCGCTTCGCCGCGCTGGTGCTGGGCGTGTCGATGGTGCACCAGGAGCCGGCGCTGGCCCCGCACCTGACCGTGGCCGAGAACCTGTGCCTGGGCCGCGAGTCGGCCCGGCTGGGGGTGTTGTCTCCGCGCGCCGACCGCGAACGTGCCGGCGCGCTGCTTGCCCGGGTCAACCTCGCGGTGGACCCGGACCGTCTCGTGAGCACGCTGCCGGTCGCCGACCGGCAGCGGGTCGAGATCGCGAAGGCACTGGGTGGAGCCCCTCGGGTCGTGATCATGGACGAGCCGACCGCGATGCTCACGGAGGCGGAGATCGGCGACCTGTTCGGAGTGATCGCGGAGCTCAAGGCGCAGGGCATCGCGATCGTGTACATCTCGCATCGCCTCGACGAGGTGGCCCACCTCGCCGACCGGGTCACCGTCCTGCGCGACGGCAGGGTCGTCCAGACGCTGCCCTCGGCGCAGGTGTCACCGGAACGCCTGATCCGGCTCATGGTCGGTCGGGACATCGACAACCTCTATCGCAAACCGAGGGTCGAGATCGGAGACGTCGTGCTCCGGGCGGAGGGCATCTGCCGGCGTGGCAGGGTCGTCGACCTCCTCGACTGCACCGTTGAGGTTCGGGCCGGCGAGATCGTCGGGTTCGCCGGTCTGGTCGGCGCCGGGCGGACCGAGCTCGCGCGGGCCATCTTCGGCGCGGACATCCCCGATGCGGGGCGCGTTCTCCTGCGGGGTCGTGAGGTCCACATCTCCTCGCCTCGGCAGGGGATCGAGGCGGGACTGGGCTACCTGACGGAGGATCGCCAGGGCGAGGGGCTCGCCGCGGCGCTCCCGATCGACCAGAACATCACCCTGGCGAACATTCCGCTCCGCTTCGGACTCATCGACCTGCGCGCGGAGCGCAGGACCGCGCTGTCCCGGCGAGATCAGCTGGGCATCACGACGCCGTCGGTCACACGTCCGGTCCAGACGCTCTCCGGCGGTAACCAGCAGAAGGTCATGGTAGCGAGATGGCTGGAGACCAAGGGCCAGGTGCTCTTCTTCGACGAGCCCGCGCGTGGCATCGACGTGGGCGCCAAGGCCGAGATGTTCGACCTGATCGGTCGACTGGCCGGCGAGAGGCGCGGGATCGTCATCATCAGCTCCTACCTCCCGGAGCTGCTCACCATGTGTGATCGCATCATCGTCCTACGCGCCGGTCGAGTCGCCGGGGAGTTGGCCCGCGAGCAGTTCTCCGAGGAACGGGTCATGCGGTTGGCCACCGGGGCGGTGGTGTAGTCCCCGCCGCCGGGCCGGCCGGCAGCGACGACAGCGGGCGAGGTGGAGCGCTCATGAGCGAGGCGGGAACGAGTGAACCGGGACGGCGCCGCATCCCGTTGCTCGACGCATGGCGTGACCGAGCTCGCGCCGCAGTGTCCCAGCTGGCGGCGGCCGGTGCCGTGATAGTGCTCTTCGGGTACCTGTCCTTCGCCTCCGGCGCCTTCCTCAGCGCGAGCAACCTGTTCAATATCGGTGTCCAGTCGGCGGTGATGGCGATCATCGCGATCGGCATGACGATGGTGGTCATCACCGCCGGAATCGACCTGTCCGTCGGCTCGGTGGCCGCTCTGTCGGGCGTGCTCGGCGCGATGATGGTGGTGAACCACGGCGTCGGAGTGCCGTTGGCGACCGTCGTCGGCGCGGCGATCGGAGCCATCGCGGGCGCGGTCAACGGCTTGCTCGTGACGCGGGCGGGAATGGCCCCGTTCATCGCTACCCTGGGTATGCTCAGCGTGGCCCGCGGCCTCGTGTACATTGTGACTGGTTCCGTCGCCGTCTCCGGCGCGCCACCGGAGTTCATGCTGCTCGGCCAGGGGAAGCTCGGGGCGCTACCGATCCCGATCCTGGCTCTCGTCGGTGTTGCGCTGGCCGGACACCTCATCCTGACCCGGACCAGACTCGGGCGATACGCGTACGCCATGGGGTCGAACGTCGAGGCCGCGTGGCTGTCCGGCATTCCGGTCAAACGCTACCTCACGATCGTCTACATCATTTCCGGAACTCTTGCGGGCTTCGGTGGCATGATCGCCGCGTCCCGGGTCGACTCCGGGCAGCCGAACTTCGGTATCGGCCTCGAGCTTGACGTGATCGCCGCTACCGTAATCGGCGGTGCCAGCCTTCTCGGTGGTGAGGGAAAGGTCATCGGCACCTTGCTCGGTGCCCTGTTGATCGCGTTGGTCCGCAACGGTTCCGTACTCCTGGACATCAATGTCTTCTATCAGCAGGTCATCATCGGAGTGATCATCTGGATCGCCGTGTTCTGGGACCGACACCGGCGGCGAGTAGCGTCGGAACCGACTCAGGCATAACGAAAGACCCCCGGAAAAAGAAGCTGAGGAAGAGAGGCGCCATGCGTGTCAGGCTCTCGGCATCACTGGTCTGTGCGACCGCTGTCGTTCTGCTGACCTCGGGTTGCGCAGCGGTCACCCTGCAGGGTTCGGGCGCCGGCGGTACTCCGAAGGTGAAGGCCGGCGGCCCCATCACCCTCGCGGTGGTCCCCAAGGCGGTCGGGTTCGACTTCTGGGACAGCGTCCGCAAAGGGGCGGAGTGCGCGGCGTCGAAGACGACCGACGTGAAGGTCCAGTGGGACGGAGTGACCGCGGAGACCGACGTCACCGGCCAGGTCAACCTGCTGCAGAACTTCTTGACCCGGCAGGTGGACGGTCTCGTCTATGCGGCCACCGACGCGAAGGTCCTCGCCCAGGTCACCCGGGATGCGCTGAGCCGGAACGTCCCAGTGATCAATATCGACTCCGGAACGTCCCCGCAGCCGGACGACGTGCCCGTGTTCGGGACCGATAACGTCACGGCCGCGCGAAAAGCCGCCGACCTGCTCGCCGCCGCAGTGGGTCCGGGCCCACACGAAGTCGCCTTCATCCCGTTTCAGCCCGGCACGGTGACCAACGACCAGCGCACCGCGGGCTTCACAGCGGGGCTCGCGAAGCACCCGAACCTGAGGCTGGTGGCCGTGCAGTTCAGCAACAGCGACCCCAACACCGCGCTGTCGGTCACGGAGAACATCCTGACCGCGAACCCCGGCCTGGACGGGATCTTCGCGGCGAACGAGCCCGGTGTGGTCGGCGCCACCAACGCCCTCAACCAGGCGGGCAAAACCGGAAAGATCAAGCTCATCGGCTGGGACGGGTCACCGGACGAGGTCAAGGGCGTCACCTCGGGCGCCATCACCGCACTCGTCGTCCAGAACCCGTTCCGGATGGGCTTCGACGCGGTCAACGCGATGGTGAGGACGGTCCGGACCGGCCGGGTCTCGCCCAGCGAGGACACCGGCGTCACCTTCGTCACCCAGCAGAACATCAACGATCCCCAGGTGCAGGCGACTCTCAAGCCCAGCTGCGCAAACCCGCCCGCGTGAGGCACCGCGGCGGCCGGCCGGGGATTCTAACCCGTTAGCGCCGTGCCACCGACCGGGTCGGGGTCCTCGTCCACAAACCGGCGGCATGGATCGATGAACTGGGCGCCGGGCAGCAGCAGGACCTGCTGGCACAACCCCTCATAGCGATCGGCCCCGACATTGGTGAGCGCCGCCCGGGCCACGGCTCCAAGATTCGGGTCTGGCTCTGGGTCGACCAGCATCACCAACCCACCGGCAAGCAACCCTGTGAGCGCGTCCGCGACATAATCCGGCACCTGATGATCACTCTCCAACCAGCGGTCACCCACCTTCGCCACCCCACCGTCACCGACCCGGCGCAACGCGATCCACTCATACACCTCAGCCGGCCAATGGGGCCCGCGTCATGGCCGCCACCGAGCCCCGGCCCCGGCGACGAAACGAGCGCGGCGCGTCGATGCGGTCGATGCCGCCAGGCGACCTGTTCGACTCTGCTCCGCGGGGGAATGAGGGTACCGTCGACGTCACGCGGGGGGTTGGCGGCGAGTGGTGTGGTAATGGGCATGGTGGATGTCGCCTCGAGGTTGATGGGTGGATGGCCGACCGGCCGCCGGGAGCCGAAGCCGGGGGTCAGCGCTCAACCGGCGGCCGGCCGACGGTCTTAGGGGAGGTGGCCCTCGGGCCAGCTCAGCTGCACGTCTACATCCCGGCTCCGGGCACGCCGAACTCAACCTGCACACGATGTGGGCACTGCTGCTCGCTCACCCCTCCCTGCTCGACAACTGTCCCGGCCTGAGATCTTCAGCCGCCAGAGCGGTGGAAAGTCTCACCGCAGATCACGATCTGAGCCCCGAGGCGGGACGTGAGCTGTCCGACATCGCCTACGCCGTCCGCCTCGCGGACCGGTAGGTGCGGACCGTGGGCAGGGTCACGGCCGTGGAGGAACCAGACGAGCCCGCTGTCGCCGTAGCGAGCTTCGCCTTCGAGCTCGGCGTGCTCAAACGGATACGCCGCGCCGGCTGGTGGCATGTCGGAGTCCGGGACCCGGAGTCGGTCGCCGAACACAGTCTGCGGGTCGCGCAGCTCGCCGCGCTCATCGCCGCGATCGAGGGCGCCGACCCAGGCCGGGCGACGCTGCTCGCCATCTGGCACGACTCACAGGAAACCCGCACGGGCGACATCCCGCACACCGCCATGGCGGGCGCGGACCCAGTCCCGAACAATCGGGTCAGGAGACGGCTTCATCAGCTCGGACACGACATCGGTGTCGATGATAATCATCAGGAGAGGTCGGCTGCTCGCACCGGGGTCGTTCGCGCTGGTAGCTCAAGCTCGACTCCACCGCCGCTGAGCGGCTAGGCACCCTCGGCGATCCGGTGGCATAGCCAGGCCAGCGCGAGCGGGTAGCGGTAGTCGATCCCGCGGTGGGTGGCGTCGAACAGCTCGAAGTGCACCCGGTCGTCGGGCAGCCCGACTGCGTGTAGCTGGTCGCGGAACGCCTGCGCGCCGAGGTCGAGGTACCACTCGTCGCGGGTGCCGGCGTCCAGCCACACCGCGCGCAGCGAGCGCAGCGCCTGCGCGTACCGCGGCGCCATCCGAACCGGGTCCCAGTCCAGCCACCGCTGCCAGACCTCCGCGCGCAGCACGCCGGTGCGCGGGTCGAACGGCAGCTCCGGGGTGCCATCCTCATGGGCGGAGAAACACGCGGCGATGCCCAGCGTCATGAGCAGGTCCTCATCGGCGGGCTTGGTGAACGCGGTCCGGGACCGGAAGTCGTCCCACCAGGCGCCGATGTCGCCGCCGTAGTCGCGCAGATGGCGCACCGACTTGCCGAACTCGGCAAGGTAGCACAACTCGTACAGTGCGTCCCCGGCGTGGCTGGCCAGCGCGCCGAACACATCCGGCCGCAGCATCGGTGTGATCATGGCGCCGAACCCGCCGGAGGACTTGCCACTGATCGCGCGGTGCGCACGGTCAGGCAGCGTGCGGTACTGCGCATCGACGAACGGCACCACCTCCTCACACAGGTAGCTGTGGTAGCGCCCGGTACCCGGAGAGTCGACGAACTGGCTGCCGCCGTACGCCGTCCACGCGTCGACGAAGACCACGATCGCGGGCGGGACGTCGCCGGCGGCGAATACGGCGTCGGCGGTCTCCGGGAATGGCCGGCGGTACGGGCTGCGGTTGCGCCACATGGTCAGGTGGCCGGTGTATCCCTGGATCACATAGACGCTCGGGTAGCGCTGCCGAGAGCCCTCGTAGCCCGGTGGGACGTAGACCCACAGCGGGCGGCGCGCGGGGTCACCCAGCGGGTTGTCCCGCAGCAGCGCACTATCGATCACGTGTTCATCGAGCCGGCCGGCCAGCGCGACGAACCAGGGCAGCACGCCGCTCACCGTACATCCCCGGCGCGCCCCCGCGGCTCACTCGACCGTGAGCACCAGCGGGCCGTCGTCGGTGACGGCGACCGAGTGCTCCCAGTGCGCGGCGCGGGAGCCGTCCACCGTCACCACGGTCCAGCCGTCGCCGAGCTCCTCGGTCTTGTCGCTGCCCGCCGTGAGCATCGGCTCGATCGCCAGGGTTATGCCGGGCACCAGTCGGAGGCCGCGGCCGGGCCGGCCCACGTTGGGCAGGAACGGGTCCATGTGCATGGCCGTACCGATGCCGTGGCCACCATAGTCGGCAACGATCCCGTACGACGTCCCGTGCACGGCGGCGGCGGCCAGCGCCGCGGACTCCACGGCATGGGAGATGTCAGTCAACCGGCCATCGGGTCGGGCCGCCGCTATTCCGGCCTCCAGCGCGGCCCGGCACGCCGAGGACAGCAGGCTGTCGGCCTGCGCCACAGTCCCGATGTGCACCGTCACAGCGGCGTCGCCGTGCCAGCCCTCAAGGATCGCACCACAGTCCAGGGACAGCAGGTCACCGTCGACGAGCACCTGCTCGCGGCTCGGAATCCCGTGCACCACCTGCTCGTTCACCGAGCTGCAGATCGACGCGGGGAACCCGTGGTAGCCCTTGAAGGACGGCACCGCGCCGGCGTCCCGAATCGACTGCTCAGCCAGCTCGTCCAGCTCACCGGTGCTCACCCCGGCTCTGGCGTGGCCCTCGAGCAACCGCAACGTCCGGGCCACCACCGCACCGGCGGCGCGCATCGCCTCGATCTGGTCGGAAGACTTGACCTCGATACCGGTCCTACCCCGCAACCGGCGTACCACAGCACGCACCCCGCCCCCGGTCATCGCGCGCTCATCACGCCCGCGTTCGCAAGGCGTCCAGCGCCCGGGCCGTCACATCCGGCACCGAACCGACCGCCGGCACGGTGACCAACCGATCGGCGTAGAAGTCGAGCAGCGGCGCGGTCTCCTCGCGATAGAGCTGCTGGCGGTGCCGGATCACGTCCTCGGTGTCGTCCTCACGCCCTCGGGCCAGCAGGCGCTCGACCACCTGGTCCTCGGGCACGTCGAACGCCAGCACCGTGTCGATCTCGCAGTCGCGGTCGCACAGCAGAGCCTCCAGCGCCTCGGCCTGGCCGACCGTGCGGGGGAACCCGTCGAGCAGGAACCCGGCCCGGCAGACGTCCTCGGTGAGCCGTTGCGCGACCATCGCGTTGGTCACCTTGTCAGGTACCAGAGCGCCGGCGTCCAGGTACTTCTTGACCTGCCGACCCAGCCTGGTCTCGCCCTCGACGTGCTCCCGGAAGATGTCTCCGGTCGAGATGTGCGCCACACCCAGCTCCACGCTCAGCACCTTGGCCTGCGTACCCTTGCCCGCTCCCGGCGGGCCGACGATGAGGATCCGCACTACCGCAGGAACCCTTCATAGTTGCGCTGCATCAGCTGGCTCTCGATCTGCTTGACGGTGTCCAGCCCGACCCCCACCATGATCAGCACCGCAGTGCCGCCGAAGGGGAAGCTCTGGTTCTGCCCGTTGCCGGTCAGGTCGAGGAACAAGTTGGGTAGCACAGCCACGATGCCCAGGTACAACGAGCCGGGCAGGGTGATCCGGCTGAGCACGAAGCTCAGGTACTCCGCGGTGGGGCGCCCCGGTCGGATGCCGGGGATGAAACCGCCGTACTTCTTCATCTCCTCGGCGCGCTCTTCGGGGTTGAACGTGATCGCCACGTAGAAGTAGGTGAAGAAGATGATCATCAAGAAGTACAGCGAGATATAGGCCCAGCTGGCCTGGTCGGCCAGGTAACGGGTGATGAAGGTCTGCCACCAGCTCGGGGAACCGGTCGGTGAGCTGGTCAGCCGCGCGACGAGATCAGGCAGGTAGAGCAGCGACGAGGCGAAGATGACCGGAATGACACCGGCCTGGTTCACCTTCAGTGGGAGGTAGGTGGAGGTACCTCCATACATCCGGCGGCCGATCATCCGTTTGGCGTACTGCACCGGGATCCGTCGCTGCCCCTGCTCAACGAACACCACGCTGGCGATGATCGCCAGGCCGAACAGGCACACCAGCAGGAACACCAGCGGTCCCTGCGAGTCCAGGATGTTCTTCCCCTCGGCGGGGATGCGTGCGGCGATCGAGGTGAAGATCAGCAGCGACATGCCGTTGCCGATGCCCCGCTCGGTGACCAGCTCGCCCAGCCACATGATGACGCCGGTACCCGCGGTCATCACCACGACGATGACCACCAGGTTGAATATCGACCGGTCCGGAATCGGCGGCAGCGAGCATCCCGAGAACAGCTGGCCGCGCACCGCCAGCGCCACGATGCCGGTGGACTGCAGAATAGCCAGCGCAATCGTCAGGTACCGGGTGTACTGCGTGAGCTTGTTCTGGCCGGACTGGCCCTCCTTCTTCAACATCTCGAAGCGCGGGATCACCACGGTGAGCAGCTGAACGATGATGCTCGCGGTGATGTAGGGCATGATCCCCAACGCGAACACCGACATCTGCAGCAATGCCCCACCGCTGAACAGGTTGATCAGCGAGTAGACGTTCTGGTTATTGCCGTGCTGCACCTGGTTCAGGCACTGGTGGATATTGACGTAGGAGACTCCGGGCGAGGGGAGCGTGGCACCGACCCGGTAGATCATCAACATGCCGAGGGTGAAAAGGATCTTGCGGCGCAGATCCGGCGTCACAAGGGCTGAGCGGAAGGCGCCGAGCACTCCTACCTCCTGGGCACGGCCGTGGTGCGGCCGTCGATCACGGACCGGCAGTCGCATGGCCGCGAGGCGGCGACCGAACGGTGCAGGGGAACCTGACGGCGGATGCCGGCCAGGCTCGCCCACACGTCTTGGCCGACTGTAACAGCAGGGCCCGCCGGTAATAGCAGGACCCGACAGTAACAGCCAGGGCCCTCCACGGCGCCGACAGCCGGGCCTGCAAGAGCGCCGACAACCAGGACCCGCGAGGGCGCCGCCTACAGCGTAACGCTGCTACCGCCCGCCGCAGCGATCTTGTCTCGCGCGGAGCCGGAGAAGGCCTGCGCGCTGACCTGCAGCGCCACCCCGCCGAGGTCACCGTCACCGAGCACCTTCACCGGCAGGCCTTTGCGCACCGCGCCGACGGCGACCAGCTCCTCGGGTCCCACGGTGCCCCCAGCGGGGAACAGCCGAGCCAGGTCACCGACGTTGACCACCTGGTACTCGGTGCGGAAGCGGTTACGGAAACCCTTGAGCTTGGGCAACCGCATGTGGATCGGCATCTGCCCGCCCTCGAAAGCGGCGGGCACGTTCTTGCGCGCCTTCGTCCCCTTGGTACCGCGACCCGCAGTCTTGCCCTTCGAGCCGCCGCCGCGGCCGACCCGCGTCTTGGCGGTCTTCGCGCCGGCGGCCGGGCGCAGATGGTGAATCTTGATGCTCACTTCGCGGTCACCTCGTTCGGGACTTCCTCCACCGCCACCAGGTGACGGACGGTGGCAATCATGCCGCGGACCTGGGGGCTGTCCTCCTTGAGCACGCACTGCCGGATCCTGCGCAGCCCCAAGGAGCGCAGCGTCTCACGGTGACTGCGCAGGCTACCGATGGCGCTCCGAACCTGGGTGATCTTCAGCGACGGTCCGGACACGGTCACGCCCCCTGCCCGGCACGCGCCCGCAACATACCGGCCGGAGCCACGTCCTCCAGTGGCAGACCGCGGCGTGCGGCCACCTCCTCAGGACGCTGGAGTCTCTTCAGCGCAGCCACCGTGGCGTGCACGATGTTGATGGCATTATCACTGCCCAGCGACTTGGAGAGCACGTCGTGCACGCCGGCGCACTCCAACACCGCGCGAACCGGACCGCCCGCGATGACCCCGGTACCTGGAGAGGCGGGACGCAGTAACACGACACCGGCCGCAGCCTCGCCGGTGATCGGGTGCGGGATGGTGCCGGCGATCCGGGGAACTCGGAAGAAGCTCTTCTTGGCTTCCTCCACGCCCTTCTGGATCGCCGCCGGCACCTCCTTGGCTTTTCCGTACCCGACGCCGACCATCCCGTCGCCGTCGCCCACGACGACCAATGCGGTGAAGCTGAAGCGCCGGCCACCCTTGACCACCTTGGCCACCCGGTTGATCGCGACCACCCGCTCCAGGTGCGGGCTCTTCTCCTGCTGGGGCGCCCCGCCGCGGCCACCGTCACGGCGGTCCCGACGATCACTGCGCTCGCCTCCGCCTTCCCGCCGCATGCGTCCAGGCATCAGGCGTTCCTTCCGTTGCTCGTGTGCCGCTGCTGTCCTGTGGTCATCGTCGCCTCAGAACTCCAGGCCGGACTTGCGGGCGGCGTCGGCCAGCGCCGCGACCCGACCGTGGTAGTCGTAGCCGCCGCGGTCGAAGACCACCCGGTCCACGCCCACCGCCTTGGCTCGAGCGGCGATCAGCTCGCCGACCCTGACCGCCCTGGCCTTCTTGTCCCCGTCGATGGCGCGGACGTCCGGCTCGATGCTCGACGCCGCGGCCAGAGTGTGCCCAGCCAGGTCATCCACCAACTGCACGGCGATGTGTCGGGACGAGCGGTTGACCACCAGGCGCGGGCGCTCCGGCGAACCGCTGACCCTCTTGCGCAGCCGGAAGTGCCGCCGCGACCGGGCCAGCCGACGCCGGGTCGACACGTCCGTGCCCACCCGCGACCGCTTCGTGCTAATCGCTGCCTCAGCCATGATCACTTACCCGTCTTCCCGACCTTGCGCCGGATCTTCTCGCCCGCATAGCGCACACCCTTGCCCTTGTAGGGGTCGGGACGCCGCAACTTACGGATGGTCGCCGCCACCTCACCGACCGTCTGCTTGTCGATGCCGGCCACGGAGAAACGTGTCGGGCTCTCCACCGTGAAACTGATGCCCTCGGGCGCCTTGACCGGTACCGGATGGCTGAAGCCCAACGAGAACTCCAGGTCCGAGCCCTTGGCCACCACCCGGTAACCGACGCCGTGGATCTCCATCCGCTTCTCGTAGCCCTGGCTGACACCCAGAACCATGTTGTTCACCAGGGTCCGGGACAACCCGTGCAGCGACTTGCTGCGCCGCTCGTCGTCCGGCCGCTGGACCAGCAGGATACCGTCCTGCGCCCACTGCACGGTGATCGGCTCGGCCACGGTGTGCGACAGGGTGCCCTTAGGGCCCCGCACCGTCACGGTGCGCCCGTCGATGACCACATCGACGCCGGCCGGCACGGTGATCGGCTGCTTCCCGATGCGCGACATCTCGCCTACTCCCCTCTCACCAGACGAAGGCGAGGACTTCCCCGCCCACGCCCTTCTTGGCGGCCTGTCGGTCGGTGAGCAGTCCGGTGGACGTGGAGATGATCGCCACGCCCAGGCCGCCGAGCACCTTGGGCAACGAGGTCGACTTGGCGTAGACCCGCAGGCCGGGCTTGGACACCCGGCGCAGGCCGGCGATGCTGCGCTCCCGGTTCGGGCCGAACTTCAGTTCGACCACCAGGGACTTACCCACGAGTGCGTCCTCAGCGTGAAAGCCCGAGATGTAACCCTCCCGTTGGAGGATCTCGGCGATATTCGCCTTGATCTTGGAGTGCGGCATCACGACCCGGTCGTGATAGGCCGAGTTCGCGTTCCGCAGACGGGTCAGCATGTCTGCGATCGGGTCGGTCATCGTCATGGCGACCTCCTGATCCCTTCCCACCGCGGTTCCCTCACGGGCCTGCGGCGACTAGTGGCTGCGCGGGGCGCGAAACGTCTCACCATGAGGACTTGCTCACGCCCGGGAGCTCGCCCCGGTGAGCCATCTGACGCAGGCAGACCCGGCACAACCCGAACTTCCGGTAGACCGCCTTGGGCCGCCCGCAGCGCTGGCACCGGGTGTAACCCCGCACCGCGAACTTGGGCTTACGAGCGGCCTTGATGATCAGTGCCTTCTTCGCCATCAGCTCTCCTTGAAGGGGAAGCCCAGCCGACGCAGCAGCGCCCGGCCCTCCTCGTCGGTGGTCGCGGAGGTGACCACGGTGATATCCATGCCACGCTGGCGGTCGATGTTGTCCGGGTTGATCTCATGGAACATCGACTGCTCAGTGAGGCCGAAGGTGTAGTTACCGTGCCCGTCGAACTGGGTCGGCGACAGACCACGGAAATCGCGGATACGGGGCAGGGCGATCGCCAACAGCCGGTCCAGAAACTCCCACATCCGGTCGCCGCGCAAGGTCACCTTGGCGCCGATCGGCATCCCCTCCCGCAACTTGAACTGCGCGACGGACTTACGAGCACGCTTCACCTGGGGCTTCTGGCCGGTGATCGCCGCCAGGTCCCGCACGGCACCGTCCATCAGCTTGGCGTCCCGGGCGGCCTCGCCGACGCCCATGTTCACCACGACCTTGACCACCCCGGGTATCTGCATCGCATTGGAGTAGTCGAACTGTTCACGCAACGCCGTGACGATCTCCTCGCGGTACCGGGTCTTCAGTCTCGGCGTCGTCACAACACGATCACCCTCCGGCGACGAAGTCACAGTCATCTCAGATGTCCTTGCCGGTGCGCCGCGACACGCGCACGCGCCTGCCCTCGTCATCAGTGCGGTGGCCCACCCTCGTGGGCCTGCCGCTGGAGTCGACGACCATGACGTTCGAGACGTCGATCGCGGCCTCCTGCGTGACAATCCCACCGCTTTGCGCACCGCGCTGGGTGCGACTGACCCGGGTGTGCTTCTTGATTCGGTTGACGCCCTCCACGAGCACCCGGCCGGTGTCCGGATAGGCCTGGATCACCTTGCCCTTGGCGCCCTTGTCCTTGCCGGCGATGACCAGAACCATGTCGCCCTTACGGACTCTCACTCCTACAACACCTCCGGGGCCAGCGAGATGATTTTCATGAACCGCTTCTCTCGGAGCTCCCGGCCGACCGGACCGAAGATCCGGGTGCCGCGCGGCTCGCCGTCGGGCTTGATCAGGACAGCGGCGTTCTCGTCGAACCGGATATAAGAACCGTCCGGCCGGCGCTTCTCCTTCACGGTACGCACGATGACGGCCTTGACCACATCGCCCCGCTTGACGTTGGCGCCGGGGATGGCCTCCTTGACAGTCGCCACGATGATGTCCCCTATGCCGGCGTAGCGGCGCGCGCTACCGCCGAGCACCCGAATGCACAGGATCTCCTTGGCACCCGTGTTGTCGGCGACCCGCAGTCGCGACTCCTGCTGGATCACGTCAGCTCCTTCTCGCACCCGAAGGCGGTACAGCGGGTCACTTGGCCCTCTCGAGGATCTGGACCAGCCGCCAGCGCTTGGTCGCCGACAGCGGACGAGTCTCCATCAACAGCACCCTGTCGCCGACCCCCGCGACGTTGGCCTCGTCATGCGCTTTCACCTTGGTGGTAGACCGCAGCACCTTGCCGTACAGCGCGTGCTTCTTGCGGTCCTCCAACGCCACCACGACCGTCTTGTCCATCTTGTCCGAGACGACGTAACCCTCCCGAACCTTCCGCTTGTTCCGCCCTTCGGGCTGGGCCGCCTCGTCCCGCTCGGTGTCGCTCATGCCGCACCCTCACTTCCCGCAGCGGCGTCCGGAGACACCGACAGACCCAGCTCACGCTCGTGCATCACGGTGTAGATGCGGGCGATGTCACGCCGGACCGTACGCAGCCGGCGGTTGTTGTCCATCTGTCCGGTGGCCATCTGGAAGCGCAGGTTGAACAGCTCCTCCTTGGACTCGCGCAGCCGCAACACCAGCTCGTCGTCGGTGAGCTCGCGCAGCTCGCTCGCGGCAGTGGTGGCCGCCATCAGAAGTCCACCCCCTCGCGAGTCACGATCCGACACTTCATCGGCAGCTTGTGAATCGCGCGGCGCAGCGCCTCGCGGGCCACCGACGCATTCGGGTAGGCCATCTCGAACATGACTCGGCCGGGCTTGACATTGGCCACCCAGTGCTCAGGAGAGCCCTTGCCGGAGCCCATTCGGGTTTCCGCCGGCTTCTTGGTCAGCGGCCGATCCGGGAAGATGGTGATCCAGACCTTACCGCCCCGGCGGATGTGCCGGTTGATCGCGATCCGGGCGGACTCGATCTGCCGGTTGGTCACATAAGCCGGTTCCAGAGCCTGGATCCCGAAGTCCCCGAAAGTGACCCGAGTGCCGCCGGTGGCCATACCCGACCGGCCCGGCGAGTGCTGCTTCCGGTGCTTGGTCTTGCGTGGAACGAGCACGTCTCAGACCTCCCCAGGCTCTGTGGTGACCGCCTCGTCACTACCGGCGGCGTACTCCGCCGGGCTCGCGACGGGCTCGCTCGGGGTGCTCTGGGGGCCGCCGGCCGGCGCCCCGGCGAGCTCCGCCGCCGCGGCACGACCCGCTTCGGTCGAGGCCCCGGTCGTCCCGGCCGCTCCGGAACGACGCCGGGCGGGGCGTTCCCGCCGAGGCGCCCGGGTCGCCGCAGCCGCGGCGGTATCGGCGTCACGCTCACGTCGACCGCCGATCACGTCACCCTTGTAGATCCAGACCTTCACGCCGATCCGGCCGAAGGTCGTGCGCGCCTCGAAGAGCCCGTAGTCGATGTCGGCACGCAGTGTATGCAGGGGAACCCGGCCCTCCCGGTAGAACTCCGAGCGGGACATCTCAGCGCCGCCCAGACGTCCCGAGCACTGCACCCGGATGCCTTTGACCTGGGGAGAGCGCATCGCGGACTGGATGGCCTTGCGCATCGCGCGCCGGAAGGCAACCCGGTTGGACAACTGCTCGGCCACCCCCTGCGCGACGAGCTGGGCCTCCGCCTCGGGATTCTTGACCTCGAGAATGTTGAGCTGCACCTGCTTGCCCGACAGCTTCTCCAGCTCGCCACGTATCCGGTCGGCCTCCGCGCCGCGACGGCCGATCACAATGCCTGGGCGGGCGGTGTGGATGTCCACCCGCACCCGGTCGCGGGTGCGCTCGATCTCCACCTTGGCGATACCCGCCCGCTCCATGCCCTTGGCCAGCAGCCTGCGGATCGCGACGTCCTCCTTGACGTACTCCGCGTACTGCTTGTCCGCGTACCAGCGGGACTTCCAGTCGGTCGAGATGCCGAGCCGGAAGCCGTGTGGGTTGATCTTCTGGCCCACTAGCGGGCACTCCTTGTCTGAGTGGCCTTCTTACTGCCGGCTGTCTGCCGGTCCGAAGTCTGCCGGTCCGAAGTCTGTCGGCCCGACGTTCGTCGACCCGTGCCGGCCTGCCCGCCACCGGACCGGCCGGCGGCGCGACGCTCCGGCAGCGCCTCGACCTCCACCGTGATGTGGCTGGTGCGCTTGCGGATCCGGTACGCCCGGCCCTGGGCACGCTCGCGAAAACGCTTCAGCGTCGGGCCTTCGTCCACGTATGCCCTGGACACCACGAGGACCTCGGGATCCAGCTGAAGGTTGTTCTCCGCGTTAGCCATCGCGCTGGCCAGCACTTTCGACACCGGGACGGAGGCTGCCTGCGGCGCGAACTCAAGCACCGCGAGCGCCTCCCGTGCGTCGCGGCCCCGGATGAGCTCGACCACCCGGCGCGCCTTCATCGGCGTCACGCGAATGTTCCGCGCACGGGCGATGGCACGCAACCGTCTCTCGGCCGAGTCTCCGCTGGCCATCATATCCCCTTGCTCGTCATCGACACTCCCTTATGTGCATCGCAGGCAAGCCTCCATGCGTGGTCAGTCCGCACCGGCTCAGCGCCGCCGCGCCCGGCGGTCGTCCTTGATATGACCCCGGAACGTGCGAGTGGGGGCGAACTCACCGAGCTTGTGACCGACCATCGCCTCGGTGACGAACACCGGGACGTGCTTACGCCCGTCATGCACCGCGATGGTGTGGCCGATCATGTCCGGAATGATCGTGGAGCGGCGCGACCAGGTTCTGATGACCTGCTTGGTGCCGGCTTCGTTATGCGCATCCACCTTCTTGAGCAGGTGGTCGTCGACGAACGGGCCCTTTTTCAGGCTGCGTGGCATGCTTGCACCCCTCCTGCTCAGCGCTTCTTACCGGTACGGCGGCGGCGCACGATCAGCGCGTCGCTGGCCTTGTGGCGCCGGGTGCGGCCTTCGGGCTTGCCGGCCGGGTTCACCGGATGGCGCCCACCGGAGGTCTTGCCCTCACCACCCCCATGTGGGTGGTCGACCGGGTTCATCACGACACCGCGAACCGTGGGACGCTTGCCCTTCCAACGCATCCGGCCCGCCTTGCCCCAGTTGATGTTGCCCTGTTCGGAGTTGCCGACCTCGCCCACCGTGGCGCGGCACCGGACGTCGACGTTCCGGATCTCACCTGAGGGCATCCGCAGCTGGCCGTAGGGACCGTCCTTGGCCACCAGCTGCACCCGCGCACCAGCCGAACGAGCGATCTTCGCCCCGCCGCCTGGACGGAGCTCGATCGCGTGGACCACCGTCCCGACCGGGATGCTGCGCAACGGCAGGCTGTTGCCCGGCTTGATGTCGGCCTTGGGCCCGTTCTCCACGATGTCGCCCTGGCGCAGCTTCTCCGGGGCGATGATGTAGCGCTTCTCGCCGTCGGCGTAGTGCAACAGGGCGATCCGCGCGGTGCGGTTCGGGTCGTACTCGATGTGCGCGACCGTCGCCGGCACGCCGTCCTTGTCGGCCCGCCGGAAATCGACCACGCGGTAGGCGCGTTTGTGCCCGCCGCCCTGGTGCCGGGTGGTGATCCGACCATGGGCGTTGCGACCACCCTTGCCGTGCAGCGGTCGGACCAGCGACTTCTCCGGGTGGTCCCGAGTGATCTCGGCGAAGTCGGAGACGCTGGCGCCGCGGCGGCCCGAGGTCGTCGGCTTGTACTTGCGGATACCCATGTCTCTATCCGTCCTCGCTCACGCGGCCGGTCCGCCGAAGATCTCGATCGGCTTGCTCTGCGCGGACAGCGTCACGATCGCCCGCTTGGTGTCCTTACGCTTGCCGTACCCGAACTTGGTGCGCTTGCGCTTGCCGGGGCGGTTGAGGGTGTTGACACTCACCACACGCACGCCGAACACCTTCTCGACAGCGATCTTGATCTCCGTCTTGTTGGCGTCCGGCGCGACGACGAAGGTGTACTTGTGCTGGTCCAGCAGGCCGTAGCTCTTCTCCGAGATGACCGGTCTGCGGATCACATCGCGGGGGTCGGGGATCATCGGGCTGCCTCCCGCGCGGTGGCGCCGCGCATCGTGGTAGAGCCGGACCCGGACAGGAATGCCTGCAGGGCGTCTGTGGTGAACACCACGTCGTCGTTGCTCAGCACGTCGTAGGTGTTGAGCTGGTCGGCGGTCAGCACGTGGGCCGAAGGGAGGTTGCGCACGCTGCGGCGGCCGACCTCGTCGGCGCTGCTGATGACTATCAGCAGCTTGGCGCCCCGGCTGGCCAGTGCATCGAGGAGCGTACGAGCAGCCTTGGTGGATGGCGCGTCGCCCGAGACCAGCTCAGAGACCACATGCACTCGTCCGTCGCGGGCCCGGTCCGACAATGCACCGCGCAGCGCGGCCACTTTCATCTTCTTCGGGGTGCGCTGGCTGTAGTCGCGTGGCGTCGGGCCGTGCACGATGCCACCGCCGGTGAACTGGGGTGCCCGCATCGAACCCTGGCGGGCTCGCCCGGTGCCCTTCTGCCGGTAAGGCTTGCTGCCCCCCCCGCTGACGTCGCCTCGGGTCCTGGTGCTGTGCGTGCCCTGGCGGGCCGCAGCCAGCTGGGCGACCACCACCTGATGCATCAACGGGATGTTCGCCGGCACGTCGAAGACCTCGGCGGGCAGCTCCGCGGTGCCCGCGGTCGTGCCCTCCGGAGTATGGATATCGACTGTTCTCACCTCTGGGCTCACCCCCGCACACCGCCCTTCGCCGCTGTCTTGACCAGCACCAGACCGCCCTTCGGACCGGGCAGCGCACCCTTGATCAGCAGCAGGCCCGACTCCAGGTCAACCCGGTGTACCGTGAGGTTTTGGGTGGTCACCCGGACGTTGCCCATCCGGCCCGCCATCCGGGTGCCCTTGAACACCCGACTCGGCGTCGCGCAGCCGCCGATCGAACCAGGCGAGCGGTGCTTGCGCTGGGTGCCGTGGCTGGCTCCGAGACCGCCGAAGCCGTGCCGCTTCATCACTCCGGCAGTGCCTTTGCCCTTACTGGTGGCGACCACGTCGACCACAGCCCCGGCGGTGAACAGCTCGACGGTGAGCTCCTGGCCGACCTGGTAGTCCGCCGCGTCGGCGGTGCGCAGCTCGACCAGGTGCCGCCGCGGCGTGACACCGGCTGCGGCGTAGTGCCCGGCCACCGGCTTGGTCACCTTGCGCGGGTCGACCGCGCCATAAGCGAGCTGAACGGCGGGATAGCCGTCCTTCTCCGGGGTACGGACCCGGGTCACCACACACGGCCCGGCCGCTACCACGGTGACCGGAACGATCCTGTTGTTCTCGTCGAATACCTGAGTCATCCCGAGCTTGGTGCCCAGTATCCCCTTCACGGTCCTTCGGACTACGCTTTCCTGATGCTCAGAATCAGTCGCTGTCATTCTCCCGGCCTTACTGGATGTTGACGTCGACGCTGGCCGGCAGGTCGATGCGCATCAGCGCGTCCACCGTCTTCGGCGTCGGGTCGAGAATATCGATCAGCCGCTTGTGCGTGCGCATCTCGAAGTGCTCCCGCGAGTCCTTGTACTTGTGCGGCGAGCGGATAACGCAGTACACGTTCTTCTCGGTCGGCAGGGGCACCGGCCCGACGACCCGAGCGCCGGTGCGCGTCACGGTCTCGACGATCTTGCGCGCGGAAGCGTCGATCGCCTCGTGGTCGTAGGCTTTGAGCCGGATGCGGATCTTCTGTCCCGCCATGGTGGCTTGCCGTCCTGTCAGTCTCGTACCGCTGGTCTCGTCGTACCTGGCCTGAGCTGATCACCTGGTATACCCCGCCCACGCACCGGTCCCCGCAGTCGGGTGTGTCGCGCTGGGCGTCCAGCGAGGTGAGGCGCCCAGATCAGTTGTGCCCCACGAAGTGCTATGCGCTGCGATCCACGGAAGGGTTGCGCATCGCAGCGAACCTGAAGCCGCCATGCCGGCCAGCCCCGCCGAGCAACCGGTTCATGGTAAGCGATACGTGATCGCCGACCAAATCCGGGGCCGCGGCGGACTCACCGGCACCGCAGCATGCCGGCGAGCCACGACCTCACTTGAGAATCTTGATCACTCGACCTGCACCGACGGTGCGGCCACCCTCGCGGATCGCGAACTTCAGGTTCTCGTCCATCGCGACCGGCTGGATGAGCTGTACCGACATCTCGGTGTTGTCGCCCGGCATGACCATCTCGGTGCCGTCGGGCAGCGTCACGACCCCGGTCACGTCGGTGGTGCGGAAGTAGAACTGCGGACGGTAGTTGTTGAAGAACGGCGTGTGCCGACCGCCCTCGTCCTTGGACAGGATGTAGACCTGAGCCTCGAACTGAGTATGCGGGGTGTTGGTGCCAGGCTTGATGACGACCTGCCCGCGCTCCACATCCTCGCGCTTGACACCGCGAAGCAACAGGCCCACGTTGTCTCCGGCCCGGCCCTCGTCAAGCAGTTTACGGAACATCTCGACGCCGGTGACGATGGTCTTCGCCGACTTCTCCTTGATGCCGATGATTTCCACCTCCTCGCTCACCTTGACGATGCCGCGCTCCACCCGGCCGGTGACCACAGTGCCGCGGCCGGTGATGGTGAACACGTCCTCGATCGGCATGAGGAACGGCTTCTCGATCTCGCGGACCGGCTCCGGGACGTTGTTGTCCACGGCGTCCATCAGTTTCAGAAGCTCCGCGCTCCACATGGCGTCGCCCTCGAGCGCCTTGAGCGCGGACACCCGGACGATGGGCAGGTCGTCACCCGGATACTCCTGGCTGGACAGCAGCTCACGGACCTCGAGCTCAACGAGCTCCATGATCTCCTCGTCGTCGACCATGTCAGCCTTGTTCAGCGCGACGACGATGTAGGGCACGCCGACCTGGCGGGCCAACAACACATGCTCGCGGGTCTGCGGCATCGGGCCGTCGGTGGCGGCCACCACCAGGATGGCACCGTCCATCTGGGCCGCACCGGTGATCATGTTCTTGATGTAGTCCGCGTGCCCGGGACAGTCGACGTGGGCGTAGTGCCGCTTCTCGGTCTGGTACTCGACGTGCGCGATCGAGATCGTAATGCCCCGCTGCCTCTCTTCGGGGGCCTTGTCGATCGAGTCGAACGCCGACACGTCATTCACGTCCGGGAACTTGTCGTGCAAGACCTTGGTGATCGCCGCGGTCAGCGTGGTCTTGCCGTGGTCGATGTGACCGATGGTTCCGATGTTGACGTGCGGCTTGGTCCGCTGGAACTTCGCCTTCGCCACTGGTCTCGTCCTCCTGGACTCGTTCTCTTGGATCCGCTTGGTCAGCGGGACCGTCACCGGTCCTGATGTAGCGGCATGCTGTCAGGTGGTCTCGCTTACTCGCCGATCCCCACGGGTTCGATCTCGCGGGTTTCGATCTCACGGGGCTCGTTCAAGGCTTCGGGTGAGCACGTTCACTCACCCGTCGCCTTGGCGATAATCTCCTTGGACACGTTGGCGGGGACCTCGGCATACGAGTCGAACTGCATGGTGTAGTTCGCCCGACCCTGGGTCCGCGACCGCAGGTCGCCGACGTATCCGAACATCTCCGACAGCGGCACCAACGCCTTGATGACGCGGGAGCCGCTGCGCTCCTCCATGTGCTGGATCTGACCCCGACGTGAGTTGAGGTCACCGATGACGTCGCCCATGTAGTCCTCGGGCGTGGTCACCTCGACCGCCATCATCGGCTCCAGGATCACCGGACCGGCCTTGCGCGCCGCCTCTTTGAAGGCCATCGAGCCGGCGATCTTGAAGGCCATCTCGGAGGAGTCGACCTCGTGGTAGGCACCGTCCAGCAGGGTGACCTTCAGGCCCACCAGCGGATAGCCCGCGAGGACGCCGTACTGCATGGCGTCCTGCGCCCCGGCATCAACCGACGGGATGTACTCTCTGGGGATCCGCCCACCGGTGACCTTGTTGTCGAACTCGTAGAGCGCACCGTCAGTGGTCCGCAGCGGTTCCAGCTTGATGATCACGCGGGCGAACTGGCCGGACCCACCCGTCTGCTTGCGGTGGGTGTACTCCAGCTTGTCCACCGTCTTGCGGATCGTCTCCCGGTAGGCCACCTGCGGCTTGCCGATGTTCGCCTCGACCTTGTAGTCGCTGCGCATCCGGTTCACCAGCACCTCGAGGTGCAGCTCGCCCATCCCGGCGATGATCGTCTGACCGGTCTCGTCATCCTGCTCGACCTGGAAGGTGGGATCCTCCTCGGCCAGCTTCTGGATGGCGATGCCGAGCTTCTCCTGGTCGCTCTTGGTCTTGGGCTCGATCGCGACCTGGATGACCGGTTCCGGAAACGTCATCGACTCCAGGATGATCGGCGCCTGTGGGTCGCACAGCGTGTCCCCGGTGGTCGTCTCCTTCAGCCCGATCACCGCGTAGATGTGCCCGGCTCGGGCGTCATCGACCGGGTTCTCCTTGTTGGAGTGCATCTGGAAGAGCTTGCCGATGCGCTCCTTACGCTCCTTGGTCGAGTTGATGACCTGCGAGCCCGCAGCGATCCGACCGGAGTAGACCCGGACGTAGGTCAGCTTCCCGAAGAAGGGGTGCGCGGCGATCTTGAAGGCCAGCGCGGAGAACGGCTCAGAGATCGAGGGCTTCCGGGTTGCCGGCTTGCCGTCGGGCAGCAGACCCACCACCGGTGGCACATCCAGCGGCGAAGGCAGGTAGTCGATCACCGCGTCCAGCATCGGCTGCACGCCTTTGTTCTTGAAGGCCGAGCCGCACAGCACCGGGTACACCTGGCTGCGTACAGTGAGCTTGCGGATGCCGGCCTTGATCTGCTCGACACTGAGCTCCTGGCCGCCGAGGTAGAGCTCCATGAGCTCGTCGTCGGCCTCCGCGACGGCCTCGACCAGTTTCTCCCGATACTCGTTCGCCGTCTCGACCAGGTTCGCCGGAATCGCCTCGACGGTGTAGTCCTCGCCCTTCTGAACTTCCCCGCGCCAGGTCAGCGCCCGCATTCCGACCACATCGACGACACCCTGGAAGTCGGCCTCGGAGCCGATCGGCAGCTGGATGACCAGTGGGTGAGCGCCGAGCCGCTCACGGATGGTACGCACCGTGAAGTAGAAGTCCGCGCCCAGCTTGTCCATCTTGTTGACGAAGCAGATACGCGGGACGTCGTACTTGTCGGCCTGCCGCCACACCGTCTCGGACTGGGGCTCGACGCCCTCCTTGCCGTCGAAGACCGCCACGGCGCCATCGAGCACCCGAAGCGAGCGCTCCACCTCGACGGTGAAGTCGACGTGGCCCGGGGTGTCGATGATATTGATCTGATGGTCGTTCCAGAAGGTGGTGGTCGCGGCGGAGGTGATGGTGATGCCCCGCTTCTGCTCCTCCTCCATCCAGTCCATCGTGGCGGCGCCGTCGTGTACCTCACCGATCTTGTAGTTGATCCCGGTGTAGAACAGGACCCGCTCGGTCGTGGTGGTTTTACCGGCGTCGATATGCGCCATGATCCCGATGTTGCGGACCCTGGCGAGGTCGGTCAGCACTTCACGTGCCACGAGAGTTCATCCCTAGCTGTCTTGAGAGTGGTTCGTCACCAGCGATAGTGCGCGAAGGCCCTGTTCGAGTCGGCCATCTTGTGGGTGTCCTCGCGGCGTTTCACGCTCGCCCCGAGGCCGTTGCTGGCGTCGAGCAGTTCATTCATCAGGCGATCGATCATGGTCTTCTCCCGTCGCTGCCGGGAGAAAGTGATCAGCCAGCGAAGCGCGAGCGTGGTGGAGCGCACCGGACGCACCTCGACCGGGACCTGGTAGGTAGCGCCACCGACGCGGCGGCTCTTCACCTCGATGGCGGGCTTGACGTTGTCCAGCGCGCGCTTGAGGGTCACCACCGGGTCGGTACCGGTCTTGTCCCGGCAGCCCTCCAAGGCTTGGTACACGATCTTCTCGGCCACCGAGCGCTTGCCCCGCACGAGAACCTTGTTGACGAGCTGAGTGACCACCGGGGACCCGTAGACCGGGTCGGAGTGCAGCGGTCGCTTCGGGGCGGGACCCTTACGAGGCATCAGCTTTTCTCCTTCTTCGCGCCGTAGCGACTGCGGGCCTGCTTGCGACCCTTCACGCCCTGGGTGTCCAGCGACCCCCGAATGATCTTGTAACGGACCCCGGGAAGATCCTTCACCCGACCACCGCGCACCAGGACGATGGAGTGCTCCTGGAGGTTGTGACCCTCCCCCGGAATGTAGGCCGTCACCTCGACCTGGCTGGTCAGGCGTACCCGGGCGACCTTGCGCAACGCCGAGTTCGGCTTCTTCGGGGTGGTCGTGTAGACGCGGGTGCACACCCCGCGCCGCTGCGGGCTCCCCTTCAGCGCTGCGGTGTTGGTCTTCGCGAGCTTGTCCTCGCGGCCCTTGCGGACCAGCTGCTGGATGGTAGGCATGGACCAGCTTTCCTCGTCTTCGCGCTTGCTGTCGTGGTCGTGTGGTGCTGCGTGCCTCAATGGGTCCGGCCGCCGGGCGCTGCGCGGCCGGTCACTCCGTATCCCGCAGTCGGGCGTGTCGCTGTGAGCCCAGCCGCTCGACCGAGTAAAACCCGACGGGAGCTGGGCGGCACGACGCCAGATCTGGAGGCGGGGGCTCTGCAGAGCCCACACCGCCAGTGATGCACCGCCAACAGGCATACGGAGCGGCCCGACCGGAGTCGGGACCGACCACTAGGATACCTGGGGCATTCGCCGAGGGTCAAAACGGGGTCAGAACGAGGCGAGGAGATGCATCGATGCCAGGTCCACTGACCGGGCTGCGGGTGATCGAGCTGGCCGCGATCGGTCCCGGCCCCCATGCGGCGATGCTGCTGGCGGATCTGGGAGCCGACGTGGTGCGGGTTGAACGACCCTCCGGGGGTCTTCGGCTCGCCCCGGGCGCCGATGACCAGATGCTTCGCGGCCGGCGCTCGGTGATGTGTGACCTGAAGAACCCCTCCGGCCGGGAGACCATGCTGCGGCTGGTGGAGCGGGCCGACGTACTGATCGAGGGCTTGCGTCCCGGCGTCACCGAGCGACTGGGGCTCGGCCCGGCTGACTGCCACGCCCGCAACCCGCGACTGGTGTACGCGCGGATGACGGGATGGGGGCAGGACGGCCCGCTGGCCGAGCGCGCTGGGCACGACATCAACTACATCGCGCTGTCCGGCGTGCTGCACGCCGTCGGGAACGCGGGTGGCAAGCCGGTGCCGCCGCTGAACCTGGTCGGGGACTTCGGCGGTGGCTCGATGTTCCTGGTGACCGGAGTGCTGGCCGCGCTGTGGGAACGGGAGCGCTCCGGTGCCGGCCAGGTCGTCGACGCCGCCATGGTGGACGGGGTCAGCGTGCTGGCCCAGATGTTCTGGTCGTTGCGCGCCTGCGGGTTGTGGAGCGAGGCGCGGGGCGGCAACCTGCTCGACTCGGGGGCTCCGTTCTACGACACCTACGCCTGCTCTGACGGTCGCTACGTCGCCGTCGGAGCGCTGGAACCGCGGTTCTACGCGGCACTGCTGGAGGGCCTCGGGCTCACCGAGGCGGACCTGCCCGGACAGCTGGACCAGGCGGGGTGGCCGGTGTTGCGCCAGCGCTTCACCGCAGTGTTCGCCGGCCGTACTCGCGACGAATGGGCGGCGGTGTTCGAGGGAACCGACGCCTGCGTGGCACCGGTGCTGTCGTTCGCCGAGGTGCCCGCGCACCCGCACATCGCGGCTCGCGGCACCGTCATCACCCTCGGCGGGGTGCCCCAGGCCGCCCCCGCACCACGGTTCTCCCGCACCCATCCCAACCAGCCGACGCCCCCACCGAAGCCCGGCGCCGACACCGCCGGAGTATTCGCCGACTGGGGCGCCACGCCGCCTGCCGTTGCCGGCTCGTGAAGGATCCGGACCGCTGAGAGCATCGAGCCCCGCGGTGACGTCCCGGTGCGGAACCCTTCGGTGTACGGGTCGGTGCTCGTCACAGCGGCCACCGCTGCAGCTCGGGATCGTCGCGGCGCCACTGCCGCCGATTTCCTCGGGTCGGCCGGCGAGGTGGCGCGACCCCAACCCATGGCTGATGGCGCGACCGCAGGCGCGTCCCGCGAGAATCGCAAACCAGCCGGCAGCGCAGCGCTACAGCTCAAGCCCCGGTAGGGGCTGGTCGTGCTGGGTGAGGCCCGTCGACAGTACGGTGCGCACCGGGCTTTGAGCACACCCGAGGAGTGCTCACTCTCAGGCGGCAATAGGTGCGCGTGATAGTCCAGCGGGGACCGCGCCTAGTCAGGCGGGCGCCTCACCGGGCACTCTTGGCGCACGCCGGGCAGACCTGCTCGGGGTCCGGCGGGTTGCCGGAGAATCCCAGACCGCGACCGAACGGGAGCACTCTGGGCACGAACGTCACACCGCACAGGCGGTCGCACAAGGCGGTCACAGTGCCGTCAGCGGGGCGCAGCGCGCCCCGGTGCGTGTCGTGACCACCGATCCGACCGCAGGTACCAAGACCACCGGGTCCTCGCTCATCTGAGCCACCCGGTCAGCGCGCTGCGGAGCACCCGGATCCCGTCCTCGCCAAGGGTGACTTCACGAGCATCGGCGGTGTGCTGACCCAGCTCGATCCTCCCGCCGCGGGTGCTCACCACCAGCGTGGTGAAGCCCACCGGGCCCCGATGCGGCGCACAGGTCGCGGGGATCGTCCTGCGGCGCCTGCTTTTCGGCTGCGTCATGGGTAGGTCGTCGTCGGTGTCGTCGGTCATGGTTGACAACGATGACGTGGCAGCAGAAGCGGATCTTGACAGCGCGGCGAGTAGCCGCGAGATCAGCCGACGCCCAGACCCATCCGATAAGCCATGCCGCGCAGCTCCCGACCGCCAGCCTCACGCCGCGACCGGCGCATCAGGTCCCCGACGGTCTCCCGCACGAACGGGTTCATGCGGATGCGCTGTGGCGCGATCTTCTCCGCCCGCAGCAGCGCGCCCACCGCCTGGTCACGGGTGGCCCGTTCCGACGCCATCCCGCGGCCCAGGTCAGCCCAGTACATCGCCTGACGGGCCGTGGAGGGCACCTGTGCCGGGTCCACCCGCCGGGCGAGCTCCCGGGCCCGCCCCGGGTCTCCGAGCTCCACGGCAATGCTCACCCGCCAGATCCCGACGTTGTCCGGACCGAAGTACAGGTTGCCGAACCCGCGACCGTTCACGCCGACCCGAGTGGCGATGGTTCCCGCTTCGTCGAGGTGGTCGGCGGCATCATCGGCTCGGCACGTCGCCGCCGACGCCAGCGCGGCGTTGAGGTGCAGCGCTCCGTACATCTGCTGGGCACGAGGGTCATCCAGGTGGCTCTCCAGCGCATTCAGCGCCCCGAACCGACAGCTGTCGCATTCGCGGTCGTCCCTCTGTCCCGCCCAGGGTGTGCCCCCGCAGCCACGCGGCTAGTCCGAGCCACGCCGGGTCATCCAGATCCTCAGCGACCTGCCGGGCGCGGAACGCGGCCAGTGTCGGTAGGCCCCGAACACCCAGGTTCTTCAGCAGGACACCGGCAGTCTGATAGCAGTCCCCCAACGCCTGCAGGACGTCGACGCGGTGATCCGGGTCGGTGACGTAAAGCGCATGCAGTTCATTGAGTAAACCGGGCAGCACAACGCCCTCTGCCGCATAGTCACATGTTGGCCGTCGCTGCGTGTTGAGCCGGTTCATCTCCGCCGCGACAGCCGGCCACGGCCGGGCCTGCGCGCCGTCGGGTAGGACGCCGAGGTCGAGATCGGACAGCGCCGCCTCCAGTGCCATCACGGCAGCCTGCGCCTCTCCGGTCACCGGGTCGGCCGCCGCTGGCGGGAATGCCTGCTCGGCCAGCTCCGAGGGTGCAACCCGCAGCGCCGCCGCGATCGACTCGAGCAGAGAGCGTCGACCGACGATGCGCTCCCCGCGCTCGATCCGGGACAGGTAACTCTCGGTGATCCCCGCGAGTTCCGCGACGGCCCGCAAGGTCATCCCGCGCCAGGCCCGGATCTCCCCGACTCTACGGCCGATCGACCGCATAACCTCATCAGTCATCGCGCGCCTTCCCTGGCCGGGTCCCCTCGCCGATGCCCCGAGGAGCTACCCCGGGGCGGACACCTCGGCGAAGAGGTGACGCAAGGCTACGCCCCGCACCCCTGTGCCGCTGGACCTGACGGTCACGACCAGCTCGGCGGACGCGGTGCTCGACCGTCGCCCAGCTGTGATCGTCTTTGTCGGAGTCCGAGTGGTGCCCGGTGAGGAGCGCGAACGTCAGGAACCTTGACCAGGACGCTCCACCGGTTCTCACCGACCGCGCGGTGATCCCCCCAGTCGATGGCCACTGAGGCGGGAAGCCAGTTGGGTCAACTTCACTGTCGCCGAGTTCGACAGCAGGGGCTGTCGGGGACGACCCGAACAGCCCTGCTGTCGAACGCGGCGCGCTGAGAGCACCCGCAGTCGGGCGATCACTCGTTCATCATGTGTTCCGGTTACCTGTAGTCGCGACCGAAGTCGTAGTCGTCCAGGGGGACGGCTGCTCCGGTCCCGGCGGTACCGAACACCTCCGGCGAGTAGTAGCCCTCGTCGTAGGACGGGATCGCGTAGGCCGCAGCCCGGGCCTCCTCGGTCGGCTGCACCTCAATGTTGCGGTACCGGTTGATCCCGGTGCCGGCCGGGATCAACTTTCCGATGATCACATTCTCCTTGAGCCCGAGCAGCTTGTCGCTCTTGCCCTGGATCGCCGCGTCGGTGAGGATCTTGGTCGTCTCCTGGAACGACGCCGCGGACAGCCACGACTCGGTCGCCAGCGACGCCTTGGTGATCCCCATCAGGACCGGACGGCCGGAGGCGGGCTCGCTACCCTCCGACACCACCCGGCGGTTCTCCGACTCGAACTCGCCACGCTCGGCCAGCCCACCGGGAAGGAACTCGGTGGCGCCCGACTCGATGATCGTCACCCGGCGCAGCATCTGCCGAACGATGACCTCGATGTGCTTGTCGTGGATGTCCACACCCTGCGACCGGTACACCTGCTGGACCTCGCGGACCAGGTGCAGCTGCACCTCCCTCGGTCCCATCACGCGGAGCACCTCGTGCGGGTCCACCACACCCTCGAGCAGCTTCTGGCCGACGGTGACGTGGTCCTCGTCGGCCAACGGCCGCTCGGTGCCATCGACGGTGATCACCGCAAGCCGCTGCCGCTTGGACAGCTTCTCGTAGACGATCTCCTCGCTACCATCGTCCGGAACGATGGTGATCTTCCAGAACTTGTCACCATCCTCGACCCGCACCCGGCCGTCGGCATCGGCGATCGGCGCCATGCCCTTGGGCACCCGGGCCTCGAACAGCTCCTGCACCCGGGGCAGACCGGTGGTGATGTCCTCACCGGCGATCCCACCCTGGTGGAAGGTACGCATGGTCAGCTGCGTGCCGGGCTCACCGATGGACTGCGCGGCCACGATGCCGACCGCCTCGCCCACGTCGACGAGCTTGCCGGTGGCCATGGACCGGCCGTAACACACCGCGCACACCCCGCTGGCGGACTCGCAGGTGAGCACCGAGCGCACCTTGACCCGAGCGACACCGACGGAGACCAGCCTGTCGATCGCGGGATCACCCAGGTCCGCGCCCCGAGGCATGATCACCGAGCCGGAGCCGTCCAGCACGTCCTCCGCGGTGCAGCGGGCGTACACGCTGGTCTGCACGTAGCGCTGCCGGATCAGGCGACCATCCGGTCCGGCCTCGACGACCGGCATCGGGATACCGCGTTCGGTGCCACAGTCGTGCTCCCGCACGATGACGTCCTGCGAGACGTCCACCAGCCGCCGGGTCAGGTACCCGGAGTCGGCGGTCCGCAACGCGGTGTCGGCCAGTCCCTTGCGGGCGCCGTGCGTGGCGATGAAGTACTCCAGCACACTCAGGCCCTCACGGAAGTTGTGCTTGATCGGTCGTGGGATGTACTCGCCCTTGGGGTTGGAGACCAGGCCGCGCATCCCCGCCAGGGACCGGACCTGCGTCATGTTCCCGGCCGCCCCGGAAGACACGATCGTGAAGACCGGGTTCTCCTCCGGGAAGTTGGCCTCCATCGCCTTGGCCACCTCGTCGGTGGCCTGCGACCAGATCTTCACCAGCTCGCCGTTGCGCTCGTCGTGCGAGAGCACGCCACGCTGGTAGCGCTTCTCCACCTGGTCGGCCTTCGCCTCGTACTGGTCGAGGATCTCCTGCTTGGCGGCCGGCACCACCACGTCGGAGCTGGACAGGGTCACCCCAGAGCGGGTGGCCCAGTGGAAGCCGGCGTCCTTGAGCTTGTCCAGCGTCTGGGCGACGGCGACCATCGGGTACCGCTCGGCGAGGTCGTTGACGATCGCGGCCTGGCGCTTCTTGGGCAGTATGTCGTTGACGTACGGATAGTCCTCGGGCAGCAGGTCGTTGAACAGCACCCGTCCCACGGTGGTGTCCGCGATCCACGTCGCTCCCGGTTCCCAGCCCTGGGCCTCCCGCAGCCGAGCCTGCTCGCTGACCGGTGGGACCACCCCGCGCAGCCGGACCCGTATCCTGGCCTGCAACCCGATCGTGCCGCGGTCCAGCGCCATCAGCGCCTCGGCGGGCGAGGAGAACGAGCGGCCCTCACCCGTGTCGCCCTCACGGAGCTTGGTGAGGTGGTACAGGCCGGTGACCATGTCCAGCCGAGGCATGGCCAGCGGACGACCCGAGGCGGGGGACAGGATGTTGTTGCTGGACAGCATCAGGATCCGCGCCTCGGCCTGCGCCTCGGCCGACAGCGGCAGGTGCACCGCCATCTGGTCGCCGTCGAAGTCCGCGTTGAACGCCTCGCAGACCAGCGGGTGCAGCTGGATCGCCTTACCCTCGACCAGCTGCGGCTCGAAAGACTGGATGCCCAGCCGGTGCAGGGTCGGCGCCCGGTTCAGCAGCACCGGGTGCTCGGTGATGACCTCCTCGAGGACGTCCCACACCTGCGGACGCTGCCGCTCCACCATCCGCTTGGCCGACTTGATGTTCTGCGCGTGGTTGAGGTCGACCAGGCGCTTCATCACGAACGGCTTGAACAGCTCCAGCGCCATCTGCTTGGGCAGGCCGCACTGGTGCAGCTTGAGCTGTGGACCGACCACGATGACCGAGCGGCCGGAGTAGTCGACCCGCTTGCCGAGAAGGTTCTGCCGGAACCGGCCCTGCTTGCCCTTGAGCAGGTCGGACAGCGACTTCAGCGGGCGGTTTCCCGGGCCGGTCACCGGACGGCCACGGCGGCCGTTGTCGAACAGCGCGTCGACGGCCTCCTGCAGCATCCGCTTCTCGTTGTTGACGATGATCTCGGGCGCGCCCAGGTCGATGAGCCGCTTGAGCCGGTTGTTCCGGTTGATCACCCGACGGTAGAGGTCGTTGAGGTCGGAGGTGGCGAACCGGCCACCGTCGAGCTGCACCATGGGGCGTAGGTCCGGCGGGATCACCGGCACGCAGTCCAGCACCATGCCCATCGGGTTGTTACGGGTGACCTGGAAGGCCGCGACAACCTTGAGGCGCTTGAGCGCGCGCAGCTTTTTTTGGCCCTTGCCGCTGCGGATGGTCTCGCGCAGGTTCTCCGACTCGGCGTCGATGTCGAAGTTCTCCATCAGTTTCTGGATCGCCTCGGCGCCCATGGCGCCGGTGAAGTAATCACCATAGCGATCGTAGAGCTCCCGGTAGAGCAGCTCATCCACGATGAGCTGGCCGACCTCCAGCTTGGTGAACGTCTCCCAGATCTCATCGAGCCGGTCGATCTCGCGCTGGGCGCGGTCCCGAAGCTGGCGCATCTCGCGCTCGCCACCCTCTTTGACCTTGCGCCGCACATCGTTCTTGGCGCCTTCGGTCTCCAGCTCGGCGAGGTCGGCCTCAAGCTTCTGCGCGCGCTCCTCGATGTCCGCGTCGCGGCGGTCCGCCAGTCGTTTGCGTTGGACACCGATCTCGCTCTCCAGGGTCGGCAGATCGTTGTGCCGCTCCTCGGTGTTCACCGCGGTGATGGCGTAGGCAGCGAAGTAGATGATTTTCTCAAGATCCTTGGGAGCCAGGTCGAGCAGATAACCCAGCCTGCTCGGGACACCCTTGAAGTACCAGATGTGGGTCACCGGTGCGGCCAGCTCGATGTGACCCATCCGCTCACGACGCACCTTGGCGCGGGTGACCTCGACGCCGCAGCGCTCGCAGATGATACCTTTGAAACGAACGCGCTTGTACTTACCGCAGTAGCACTCCCAGTCCCGGGTGGGACCGAAGATCTTCTCGCAGAAAAGTCCGTCCTTCTCCGGCTTGAGCGTGCGATAGTTGATGGTCTCCGGCTTCTTGACCTCACCGAAGGACCACTGGCGGATGTCCTCTGCGGTCGCGAGGCCGATGCGGAGCTCGTCGAAGAAGTTGACGTCAAGCACGTCTCGTTCCTTCTCCCCTGTGTTGTCGAAACCCTGATGTCGTCGCCCGGCTCAATGGGGTCCGGTCTGGAGGACGGAATCAGGGTGGGGCCCGTGCGGGGTATCTCTTTACTGCGTGTCCGATGTGTTTGGTGCGCCCGGCGCGGGAGTGGGCGGGAGGACCACCCCCGCGCCGGGCACGGTCTTGGAGCCGTTACTGCACGACGTCATCCACCGACGGGGACTCGGGGCGAGCCAGGTTGATGCCGAGGTTGGCAGCCGCCCGCTCCAGGTCCTCATCGTCGGAGTCCCGCATCTCGATCGCCGCCCCGTCGCTGGAGAGCACCTCGACGTTGAGGCACAGCGACTGCAGCTCCTTGAGCAGAACCTTGAACGACTCGGGTATCCCGGGCTCGGGAATGTTCTCGCCCTTGACGATGGCCTCGTACACCTTCACCCGGCCGAGCACGTCGTCGGACTTGATCGTCAACAGTTCCTGCAGGGTGTAAGCCGCCCCGTAGGCCTGCATCGCCCAGCACTCCATCTCACCGAAGCGTTGGCCACCGAACTGCGCTTTTCCACCGAGCGGTTGCTGCGTAATCATCGAGTACGGACCGGTCGAGCGAGCGTGGATCTTGTCATCGACCAGGTGCAGCAGCTTGATGATGTACATGTAGCCGACCGCGACCGGGTAAGGGTACGGCTCACCGGTGCGACCGTCGAACAACTGCGCCTTGCCGTTGGACCCGACCATCTGCTCGCCGTCTCGGTTGGGCAGCGTGGAACCGAGCAGCCCGGTGATCTCCTCCTCCCGAGCACCATCGAACACCGGCGTGGCGACCACGGTGCCAGGCTCGGCCTGGTACAGCTCCTCAGGCAGCCGGGAAGCCCACTCCGGATCACCGTTGATCCGCCATCCACTCTTGGCGATCCAGCCGAGGTGGGTCTCCAGGATCTGCCCGATGTTCATCCGGCGCGGGACACCGTGGGTGTTGAGGATGATGTCCACCGCTGTCCCGTCGGGCAGGAACGGCATGTCCTCCACCGGGAGGATCTTGCCGATGACGCCCTTGTTACCGTGCCGGCCGGCGAGCTTGTCCCCGTCCTGGATCTTGCGCTTCTGCGCGACATAGACCCGGACCAGCTCGTTGACGCCGGGCGACAGCTCGTCGTCGTCCTCCCGGGAGAACACCCGGATACCGATGACCTTGCCGGTTTCGCCATGCGGCACCTTGAGGCTGGTGTCGCGGACCTCGCGGGCCTTCTCACCGAAGATGGCGCGCAGCAGCCGCTCCTCGGGGGTCAGCTCGGTCTCGCCCTTCGGCGTCACCTTGCCGACCAGGATGTCCCCGGCCTGCACCTCGGCACCGATCCGGATGATGCCTCGCTCGTCGAGATCCGCCAACACCTCCTCGGAGACGTTCGGGATGTCCCGAGTGATCTCCTCAGCACCGAGCTTGGTGTCCCGGGCGTCGATCTCATGCTCGTCGATGTGGATCGAGGTGAGCACGTCGTCCTGCACCAGACGCTGGCTCAGGATGATCGCGTCCTCGTAGTTGTGGCCCTCCCACGGCATGATCGCGACGAGTAGGTTCTTACCCAGAGCCATCTCACCTTTGTCGGTGCACGGCCCATCGGCGATCACCTGGCCTCTCTCCACCCGGTCGCCCTCGGTCACGATGGGCCGCTGGTTGATGCAGGTGCCCTGGTTGGACCGGTGGAACTTGTGCATCCGGTAGGTCTGCCGGCTACCGTCGTCGGCCATGACGGTGACGTAGTCGGCGCACAGCTCCTCGACCACGCCGGCCCTGTCGGCCACCACGACGTCACCGGCATCCACCGCGGCCCGCAGCTCCATACCGGTTCCCACCAACGGCGCGTCGCTGCGCAGCAGCGGTACCGCCTGGCGCTGCATATTGGCGCCCATCAGGGCGCGGTTGGCGTCGTCGTGCTCGACGAACGGGATCATGGCGGTGGCCACCGAGACCATCTGCTGAGGCGAGACGTCCATGTAGTCCACGCCCTGCGGGTCGATGTAGTCGACCTCGCTGCCCTTGCGCCGAACCAGCACGCGCTCCTCGGCGAAGCCGCCATCCTCCCGCAGGACCGCGTTGGCCTGCGCGATGACGTGCCGGTCCTCCTCATCGGCGGTCAGGTAGTCGATCTGCTCGGTGACCTGGCCGCCGACGACCTTGCGGTAGGGCGTCTCGATGAACCCGAACGGGTTCACCCGGGCGTAGGACGACAACGACCCGATCAGCCCGATGTTCGGACCCTCCGGGGTCTCGATCGGGCACATCCGGCCGTAGTGCGACGAGTGCACGTCACGGACCTCGAAGCCGGCCCGCTCCCGGGACAGACCACCGGGGCCCAGCGCGGACAGCCGCCGCTTGTGGGTCAGCCCGGCCAGCGGGTTGGTCTGGTCCATGAACTGGGACAGCTGGGAGGTGCCGAAGAACTCCTTGATCGCCGCCACCACGGGACGAATGTTGATCAAGGTCTGCGGCGTGATGGCCTCGACGTCCTGAGTGGTCATCCGCTCCCGAACGACCCGCTCCATGCGCGACAGGCCGACCCGGATCTGGTTCTGGATCAACTCACCCACGGTGCGCAGGCGGCGGTTGCCGAAGTGGTCGATGTCGTCGGTCTCCACCGGCACCACCGCGCCGGCCGCACTGTTCGCGGCCGGCATCGTCGTCTCACCCGCGTGCAGCCGGACGAGGTAGTCGATGGTGGTGACGATGTCGTCCTCGGTGAGCACCCCGTTGCGGTAGGGCAGGCGCAGGCCCAGCTTCTTGTCGGCCTTGTAGCGGCCGACCTTGGCCAGGTCGTAGCGCTTGACCTTGAAGAAGAGGTTCTCCAGCAGCGCCTGCGCGCTCTCCTTGGTGGGCGGCTCGCCCGGACGCAGCTTGCGGTAGATGTCCAGCAGCGCCTCGTCAGGGCCTGCGGTGTGGTCCTTCTCCAGGGTGGCGAGCAGTGTCTCGGAGTGCGCGAAGCGCGCGGCGATCCGCTCGGTCGTCCAGCCCAGTGCCTTGAGCAGCACGGTCACCGGCTGACGGCGCTTGCGGTCGATCCGCACGCCCACCGTGTCGCGCTTGTCGACGTCGAACTCCAGCCAGGCGCCACGACTGGGGATGATCTTGACGCTGTAGACGTCCTTGTCGGTGGTCTTGTCCACCGCGTGGTCGAAGTACACGCCAGGGGAGCGGACGAGCTGGGACACCACGACCCGCTCGGTCCCGTTGATGATGAAGGTGCCCTTGTTGGTCATCATCGGGAAGTCGCCCATGAACACCGTCTGCGACTTGATCTCACCGGTGTTGTTGTTGGTGAACTCGGCCGTGACGAACAGCGGCGCCGCGTACGTCATGTCCTTGTCCCGGCACTCCTCCACGGAGGCCTTGACCTCGTCGAAGCGAGGGTCCGAGAAGGACAGGGACATCGAGCCGGAGAAGTCCTCGATCGGAGAGATCTCCTCGAGCACCTCGGCGAGGCCACCGATGGGCTGCTCGTCACCTTCCTCGATGCGGCGCTGGTACCACTTGTCGTGACCGATCAGCCAATCGAACGACTGGATCTGCAAGTCCAGCAGATTGGGGACCTGGAGCGGCTCACGGATCTTCGCGAAAGACGGACGGGCCGGAGCCCCCGGAAGACGGGACACGGAGTTGTTCGCAGCAGAGGTCTTGGTCGGGCGGGAGACTGCCAAGATTGCGTCCTTCCGAACACTAGCGCTGCCGAGCGCAGGACCACATGGTCACCCGGTGACCACACTCCCGGCGCGGTGTTGGTGCACTTGCTGATGTAGTTGTCGAGATGCTGTTGTCGTTTGCGGTTGTTACCTCGGTTGGTGCCAGCGACGGTGCTCACCATCGACGCAGCCCACGCCGCCCTGCAGGCAGGGAGATGACGAGGGCAGCGCAAAGAAGCAGTCTAACCGCTAGGACGGCGACTGTCCAGCACCGGGCGAAGCCGGCGCAAGCGTGCTCCTAGAGTGACCTGCCAGACGCCGCCCGTCAAGAGTGCGTCGTCCGATCAGTGGTGGGACATGCACGATGAGCGGCCCTGGGGCTGACCGGCGCGGCCGATCAACGCCGGGAGTGGGACCCGGGATGGAGTGGGTGAGAGTCACCCACGGAAGCGGTCAGAACGGCTCCGCTTCGTCGATCTTCCAGCTGCCGTTGACCCGCTGCGCCGTGACAGCGAGCCTGCCGAAGGCTTGGACCGGCTTGGCCTGGCCACCCTGGTGAGCTTGCTGGTCGAGAAACACCACCACGACCGCCCGGTCACCCTCGAGCACCTTGACGGCAAGAGCGGGCACAGTCGCCACCACCACGGCCTGCTGTGCCGGAGCCAGCTCCCGCACCCGGGCGAACTGTTGGTGAAAACTCTCGGCGAACGGGCCGGTGATGACCTCGGCGGCAGCTCGTTCGTCGTCATCCAACCGGGCGAAGTCATAGGAGAACACGCGTTGCACCGCTTCGCGTACCTGCCCGCAGACCTGGGTGGTGGTGCCGGCGTCGACCAGCGCGTCGTTGCTCGCCGCCGCGGACCCGGCCAGCTGGTTGGCCTCGCCGCGGAACCAGGCCGCGAGACCCAGCACGATCACCACCACGGCGACCGACGCCACCAGCGCCGCCACCCCGGTCAGGCGCCGGAGGGGCTTCGCCGCCTCCTCGGCGGGAGCAGACCGCGGCGGGGCCGGAATGGTCATCTTCGGCTTTCTCCCTCATTTCGGGGGTCTGTCGACTTCGGGGCCTACGGTCTCGTGGACCTTACTTCGGGGATGAGGCCGGGGGGCACGGTCCAGGCTCGGAGTAAGCGTCGCCGACCGGCGCCAGCGCACCGGCCTTCCAGGCGTCGACGCCGCGGATCATCTCGAGTCGGACGCGCCGGTGCGTGCAGCTCGGGTCACCTTGCTCGGACTGAGACGTGACGTCCACCCCCACGAGCACCTGCGCGATGCCGGAACGCTCGTCGAGGGAGGCGACCGCGGCGTCGAGCACCTGCGCGATGCTGATCGTCGCCGAGTCGGTGATGGCGCGGGCATAGGTGTTCCGGTTGGCCCGCAACTGGGTGAGCAGCGGCCCGGCCGCGGCCTGTTCCCACAGCGTCAGCCCGTCCTGCACCCGCCGATAATCGAGCGTATCGAGGGTGAGCGTGGCCCGTTGCGCGTCCCGCAGCACGGCGTCTCGGTCCATCCCCAGGACAAGGGACTTGTCGTGCGCGGCCCAGTACCAGGACACGCCGAACCAGCCCGCGGCGGTGAAGGCGACCACCGCGACCACCGCGACCACGAGAGTGGCTGTTCGTAGCGGACCGCCGAGGAAGGCTCGCGCCGTGAAGGTGCGGGTGGTGGCGATGCTGGTCATGGTCATCCAGGGTGGGGAGGTAGATGATGATGGCGGTCGCGGGCGATGAGGGTCTCCCGGGATGGCGGTCGAGCGCGCCGAGGAGGTAGTCCGTGAGCACCGGACATGACGAAGGGCACCGGAAGATCGCGCCCGGCCGGTCCGGGTACTGGCAGGCGTGGCTTCCCCGTGACCCGGTACGGGCGGTCATCGTCATCGTGCACGGTGTCCATGAGCACTCGGCGCGTTACGCGCACGTCGGAACCCGACTGGCCGCGGCGGGCTTCGCGGTCTACGCCGCCGACCATCGCGGGCACGGACGATCCGACGGGCGACGAGGCAACATCGAACGGATGGCATTGATCGTGGCGGACCTGGCCTCCTTCGTGCGGTTCGCCCTCGAGCGGCATCCCGGCCTGCCGGTGTTCATGGTCGGCCACTCGCTCGGCGGCCTGATCGCGCTGCACTATGCGACCGAACCGGGAACCCTCCTGGACGGGTTGGTCGTGTCCGGGCCGGCGGTGCAGGCGATAGTCGGCTCGGCACTGCAGAGACGGCTGGCCGGGGTGCTCTCGACGCTGGTCCCCAACGTCGGCGTGGTCACCCTCGACGCCGATCAGAAGATCAGCCGAGATCCCGAGGTGGTCCGTGCCTACCGGGAGGATCCGCTGGTGTACCGCGGCAAGGTCAAGGCCCGGACCGGCGCCGAGAGCCTGGCGATGATGGAGGCCCTGCCCGCCCGGCTGCCGCGACTGTCCATGCCGCTGCTGCTCCTGCACGGCACCGACGACCGGATATGCGCACCGGCCGGCTCGGCGATGGTGCACGACGCGGTGTCCTCCCCAGACAACACCCTGCGCCAGTACCAAGGCCTCTACCACGAAGTGTTCAACGAGCCCGAGCGCGAGCAGATCCTCACCGACCTCGTCTCCTGGCTCAACCACCACCTGCCCGCCACGCATCCAGCGGGCTGAGCGGGGTTCTCGAGGGCCGAACAACCCCGCTGCGCCCGCTGGATGCGGTGGGCGGGGGTCAGGTCAGGGTGATCTTGGCGCCGGCTTCTTCCAGCTTGGACTTGGCTGCTTCGGCCTGATCGCGGGGAACGGCCTCCAGGATCGGCTTCGGGGCGCTCTCCACCAGGTCCTTGGCCTCCTTGAGACCCAGCCCGGAGACGACCTCGCGGACCACCTTGATGACCTGGATCTTCTTCTCACCGATGGCCTCGAGGACGACGTTGAACTCGTCCTTCTCCTCGGCGGCCGGGACCTCGGCGGCTCCCACGGCTGGACCCGCCGCCACCGCGACCGGCGCGGCGGCGCTGACATCGAAGGTCTCCTCGAACTTCTTCACGAAGTCACTCAGCTCGAGCAGCGTCATGTCCTTGAACGCATCGAGCAGATCGTCGGTGCTCATCTTCGCCATGATGGCGTCTCTCCTGTCATCGTCTTGTGTCGGCGGTGGTGGGACCGCCGGCTCAGCCGGCGGTGGTCGATCAGTTCTCGGCGTGGTCGTCGGTCGGCTGCTGCTCCTGCTGCTTGTCGCGCAGGGCCGCAGCCAACCGGGCGACCTGGGAGGCCGGCTCGGCGAACAGTCTGGCGGCCTTGCTGAGGTTGGCCTTCATCGCGCCGGCCAGCCTGGCCAGCAGCACCTCGCGAGACTGCAGGTCCGCGATCTGGGCGACCTCGGCAACCGTCAGCGCACGACCGTCCAGGTAGCCGCCCTTGATCACCAGCGCGTTGTGCTCTCTGGCGAAGTCACGCAGCGTCTTGGCCGCGAGCACCGGCTCACCGTGCACGAACGCAATCGCGGTCGGGCCGATGAACAGCTCCTCGAGACCCTCCACGCCAGCGTCTCGCGCGGCCCGCGACACCAGGGTGTTCTTCGCGACCCGGTAGGTGGTTGCGGTGCCGAGGGAACGGCGCAGACTGGTCAGCTGGGTCATGGACAGGCCGCGGTACTCGGTCACGACCGCGGCCGTGGCACGGCGGAACTGGTCCGCGATATCGGCAACGGCGTCGACCTTGTCCGGTCTAACCATGGATCGCCTCCTCGGTCGGACTGCCGGCTCAGCCGGCAGTGGTGGCTGCGTGTGGTGCGCCCACTGGCTTGGGCGGCAGCGGGCGGCACGCCCACACCCGGGCCCGAAAACGACGAACGCCCCGGCGCAGCAGGCGCGGGGCGTAGCCACGCCGCGCCAGCGCGCGGCGTGGCGGCACAACCACATCCTCCTGCGCGGGTCGCCCGCAGTCGCGGGACCTTCGTCCATACCCCTGTGGCACGGAGACCAGCGGTCTTCGGTGGGACTGCGGTGAGTCTAGGTCAACGACACCGCCCCGCGGGGCGCGGGGGTGAGCTTCGGTGAGTGGATCAGGTGGTCGGCGGCGGCTGAGCCCGGGTCGGTAGGCTGGTTGCGCCGTCAGATGGATGGCGATCTGTCCACCTGGCCCGCTTGGCGAGATGTTCGCGAACACCGCCCTCGTGGCCGCCTGGTTGAAGAGGGTGTGTGGTGATGTCAACGGAGGAGTCCGGGGGGACGGGCCCCCGGTCGGGCTACCGCACCGACACGGTCGCCGCCGACGCCCAGGACGCACCGGAGGGGACGGCTGTCCGTCTCGCCGGCCGGGTCGTGCTCTGGCGCCGGATGGGCGGACTGGTCTTCGGGCACGTGCAGGACCACAGCGGGCGCGTACAGATGTCGCTGTCCCGGGACGAGCTGGGAGCGGAACTCTTCAAGGAGTGGTCGCGGGCGGTCAAGGTCGGCGACTTCGTCGGGATCGCCGGCAGCCTCTACACCACCCGCCTGGGCGAACGAACAGTAGCGGTGTCCGAGCTGACAGTGTTGAACCGGACGGTCCGCGCGTTGCCGGACAAGTGGCAGGGTCTGTCGAATGTGGAGGCCCGCTACCGGCGCCGCTACCTTGACCTGCTGGTGAACGCCGAGTCCCGGGAACGGTTCCGGACCAGAGCGAAGATCATCCAGCGTATCCGCCGTTTCCTCGACGACAACGACTTTCTCGAAGTCGAGACGCCGATCCTGCAGGAGGCGGCCTCCGGAGCGGCCGCGCGACCGTTCGTGACCCGGCACAACGCCCTGGGCGAGGACTTCTACCTGCGGATCTCGCCGGAGACGCTGCTCAAGCGCGTCGTCGTCGGCTCCCTGGACCGGGTCTATGAGCTGGGCCGCAACTTCCGCAACGAAGGCATGGACTCCGCCCACCTTCAGGAGTTCACGATGCTGGAGTGGTACGCGGCCTACTGGGACTACCGCGACAACATGACCTTCATCCGCGAGCTGGTTCTCGCGGTGCTCGACGAGGTCCTCGGCACCCGCACCGTCACCTACGACGGCATCAAGCTGGACTTCGGCGCCGACTGGCCGGAGCTGGACTACCGCACCCAGATCACCCGGCGGACCGGTATCGACCTCACCGTCGTCCGTGACCTGCCGACACTGCGGGAGCACGTCGCCGAGCTCGGTCTGGCCGTCGAGGAGGCGGCGTCCTACGCGGGACTCGTCGACCTGCTGTACAAGAAGACGGTGCGGCCTGAGCTCATCCAGCCGTGTTTCCTGGTACACCACCCCGCAGAGCTGGCCCCCCTGGCCCGGCGCAGCGATGAGGACCCGACCAGGCTCGACATGTTCCAGGTCGTCGTCAACGGCTGGGAGATCGTCAAGTCGTACTCGGAGCTGATCGACCCCCGCGAGCAGCGGCTGCGCCTGGAGGAACAAGCCGAGCTGCGCGAAGCCGGCGACGACGAGACGATGATGATGGAGGAGGACTTCATCGAGGCGATGGAGTACGGGATGCCGCCGATGTCCGGTCTCGGCCTCGGGATCGACCGGTTCGTCGCCCTGCTCACCGACGCGCCCACCCTCCGCGAGGTCGTCCTCTTCCCCACCATGCGCGGCATCAGGAAAGGCCAGACCAGCCCGGACGACGACACCTGACCGGGGCCCGGATCACCGGGTCCGGCGCCGGAGCCGGAGACACAGCCGGGGTCGCTCAGGCGGTGGCGGGCTCGTCGGCGAGCAGGTTGCGGGTACGGTTCGGGTCGACCGGAATGCCAGGGCCCATGGTGGTGGAGAAGTTGACCTTCTTCAGGTAACGTCCCTTCGCGGCCGAGGGCTTGCTTCGCATCACCTCGTCGAGCGCGGCGGCATAGTTCTCCACCAGCTTGTCGGTGTCGAACGACACCTTGCCGATGACCAGGTGAAGGTTGGCCTGCTTGTCCACCCGAAAATTGATCTTGCCGCCCTTGATGTCCACGACGGCCTTGGCGACATCGGGAGTGACGGTGCCGGTCTTGGGGTTGGGCATCAGGCCGCGAGGACCGAGGATCCTGGCGACCCGGCCGACCTTGGCCATCTGGTCCGGCGCCGCGATGGCGGCGTCGAAGTCCAGCCAGCCACCCTGGATGCGCTCGATGAGATCGTCCGAGCCGACCGCGTCAGCGCCGGCGGCCACCGCCTCGGCCGCCCGGTCACCGGTGGCGAAGACGATGACGCGCACGGTCTTGCCGGTGCCATGCGGCAGGCTCACCGTGCCGCGGACCATCTGGTCGGCCTTGCGAGGGTCGACGCCCAGCCGCATGGCCACCTCGACGGTGGCATCCATCCTGCTGGGGGAGGTCTCCTTAGCCAGCGTCGCCGCCTCCAGCGGGCTGTAGAGCCGGCTGCGGTCGACCTTCTCGGCTGCCTGGCGATAGGCCTTGCTGCGCTTCATATCCCTGTCCTTCATCCGGCGGACCAGTCGTGGTGCGGGCCGGCGCCGGCCCTCCCACGCATACTGTGCAAGCAGGTCTAGTCGACGACCGTGATGCCCATCGAGCGGGCGGTCCCAGCGATGATCTTGATCGCGGCATCGATGTCGGTGGCGTTGAGGTCTTCGCGTTTGCGCTCAGCGATGGCCCGGAGCTGGTCGCGACCGATCTTGGCGACCTTGGTCTTGTGCGGCTCGGCCGATCCCTTGGCCACTCCGGCCGCCTTGAGCAGCAGCACCGAGGCAGGTGGGGTCTTGAGCACGAAGTCGAAGGAGCGGTCCTCGTAGACCGAGATCACCGCGGGTACCACCTCGCCTCGGCTGTTCTGCGTGGCGGCGTTGTAGGCCTTGCAGAACTCCATGATGTTCAGGCCGTGGGGGCCCAGCGCCTGCCCGACCGAAGCCGGGTTCGCGGTGCCGGCTTCCAGGGCGAGCTTCACGGTCGCCGTGAGCCTCTTTCGCTTCTTGGGGGGCATGCTTCCTTCCTCACAGCTGGTGAGTCCCAACCGGCGCCGCGCCGGTCAGATCTTGGCGACCTGGCTGAACGAGAGCTCGACCGGAGTCTCCCGACCGAAGATCGAGACCAGTACCTTGAGCTTCTGCGCGTCGACGTTGACCTCGTTGATCGTCGCCGGCAGCGTGGCGAACGGACCGTCCATGACGGTGACCGACTCGCCCACCTCGAAGTCGACCTCGATCGTGGGCTTGGCGCCACCGACGCCTCCCGCGTGCTTGCCGGCACCGACCGGCACCTTGGGCTGCGCCACCCGGGGGGCGAGGAACTTCAGCACCTCATCCAGGGTCAGCGGCGAGGGCCGCGAGGTAGCGCCGACGAACCCGGTGACCCCCGGCGTGTTGCGCACCGCGCTCCACGAGGCGTCGTTGAGATCCATCCGAACCAGGATGTAACCGGGCAGCACCTTGCGCTGCACCTGCTTGCGCTGGCCGTTCTTGATCTCGGTGACCTCCTCGGTGGGCACTTCCACCTGGAAGATGTAGTCCTCTACGTCCAGAGTCTGGATCCGGGTCTCCAGGTTAGCCTTCACCTTGTTCTCGTAGCCCGCGTAAGAGTGCACCACGTACCACTCGCCAGGAGCCTTGGCCAGCGCGGATCGGAACTCGTCGACCGGGTCGGCCGGCTGCGGCGACTCGACCTCGGCCGTCCCCGCGTCCTGGACGGCTTCCTCACTGGCCTCACTGATCTCGGGTGTCTCGACCTGGGGTGTGTCGGCGCCGAACAACCCCGTCAGCTCCTGCCCGCCGTCGGCGGTAGTCCCTCCGGGGAAAGTCACAGTCGGTCTCGCTTTCTTCCACTTGCGTCATGCCGTGCTGGTCGTCAGCTCCGCACCCGGGTACCCGGTATCAGCCGAACACAGTCAGCACAGCCCTGCCCAGCCCCATGTCCAGCAACGCGACAAACGCCACCATGAAGCTGACGAAGACCAGCACGACCGCGGTGTAGACCACCAGCTCCCGGCGGCTCGGCCAGATCACCTTGCCGAGCTCGGAGACGACCTCGCGGAGGAACCGGACCAGCCGGGCCGGTGCGGCCGCCTTGGTCTCGGTAGCGTCGCGAGCCCGGGTCGGACGGCCCTTGCCCGCGTCCACGAGCCGTTGAGCCTGGGTGGGTCGGCTGGTGGACCGCAGCCGACGCACGGTGGCGGCGGGCTGCGGGACGTCGGGTGACGCCTCGGCTTGCTCCAGCCAGCCCTCCGTCTCGTGGGCGCGATCGTCGCTCACGCTGGTGATCCTCCGCTTCGCTGGGCCATCCGGCGGGTGGGTCGTCGCCTGGTTCGGGTCGACGCTGTCGGTTGAGCGGACACTGTCGGTTGAGTTCAACGTCGTCCAAGGTTGCAACCGACGCAGGGGCGACAGGACTTGAACCTGCAACCTGCGGTTTTGGAGACCGCTGCTCTGCCAGTTGAGCTACACCCCTTTACCGGGACGTCGACTGGAGACGCCCCACTACGGGCACCCTCCGATAACCCGAAACACGCCATACAGCGCACGCACGAGAGATCAGCTGGCAACCCCGGCCCACAGAGTGTAGGCCACCACAGCCACCACCCTCCAACGACCCCGCGCTCAACGACGTCGAGCGGCGGCGCGGTAGGGGCCCACTCAGGCTAGCGCGATGGTGGCGGTGGCCTGGCCGAGGACGGACCGGGCACCGCAGCGGGCGGTGATGGAGACGACGACGGTGCCGTCGTCGTGTCGTTGCGCCACCTTGCCGGAAAGCTCCACGAACGCTCCTTCGTCGCCGTCGGGCACGACGACCGGGCGGGTGAAGCGGACCGCGCACCTCACGACGGCGCCCGGGTCACCGGCCCAGGCCGTCACCAGGCGGTTGGCCAGCGCCATGGTGAGCATTCCGTGCGCGATGACGTCAGGTAGTCCGACCTCCCGAGCGACCCGCTCGTTCCAGTGGATCGGGTTGAAGTCGCCGGAGGCTCCGGCGTAGCGGACCAGGTCGGCCCGGGTGACGCGGACCTGCAGCCCGGGAAGCTCCTCGCCCTCCGTCACCTCGCCGCGACGGCGCCTGCTCACCGGTCCTCCCGCCGGACGACCAGCATGGACCGGGCCGTCGTCACCGGATCGCCGGCAGCGTCAGTGATCTGGCAGCACACCGTGAGCACGTCGTTGCCTCCCATCGCGCGCACGCCGTCGACATGCAGCGTCACGGCCAGCTCATCACCGGCCTGGATCGGCCGGTGATGGGTGAAGGACTGGTTGCCGTGCACCATCCGGCTGTAGTCCAGACCAAGCTGGGGGTCGCAGACCAGCGCCCGCTGCGCCCGCAGGGTCAGGATGATCGCGAACGTGGGCGGGGCGATCACATCGGAGTACCCACGCGCTCGGGCGACGCCGGGATCATGGTAGAGCGCGTCGTCGTCGCCGATGGCCTCGGCGAACTCCCGGATCTTCTCGCGTCCCACCTGGTAGGTACCGGTCGCGGGGTAGCACCGGCCGAGGAACGAGGGGTCCAGTGCCATCCGCGCAGACTACCCTGGGCGACCGCCGACGCCGGCCGGCTCAGCGGGTCTCGCGGTGCGCCCGGTGGGTGTTGCAGTTCGGGCAGTACTTACGGATGGTGAGCCGGTCAGGGTCGTTGCGCCGGTTCTTCTTGGTGATGTAGTTGCGGTGCTTACACTCCTCGCACGCCAGCGTGATCTTGGGTCGAACATCAGTGGCGGCCACGGGTGCCTCTCTCTCTCGCCGTCGCTGTCATCACCTGCGGTGGGGGCCTGCTGCGGCCAGCGCCTCGCGGGCTGGACCGATGGTAGCGGTGGCCGGACTCGAACCGGCGACACAGCGATTATGAGCCGCTTGCTCTTCCGACTGAGCTACACCGCCTTCACGGGCTACACCGCGCTCAGGGCGCCCCCTGCGAGCCCCAATACGGAATCGAACCGTAGACCTTCTCCTTACCATGGAGACGCTCTGCCGTCTGAGCTATTGGGGCGGTGGTCTCACCGGCTCAAGCAAGCGCGGCGACGCCGACTCTACACAACCTCGAAGCGGTCCGGGTAACCGCCGGGAACGCCGGCCTGGCGCTCATCGGTCCGACGACTACCGGACCAGGGTGAGCACCGTCTCCTCGCGAGCCCCGGCGGCGCGGACGGTCCGGGCGGCCAACCAGGCATCGAACCGGGCCGGCTCGAGCGGGCGTGAGAACAGGAAGCCCTGCGCGACGTCGCAGCCCATCTCCACCAGCTGGTCGCGGGTGGCATCCTGCTCGACCCCCTCCGCGACGACGACCAACCCGAGCGAGTGGCCGAGGTCGACGATGGCGCGGACCACCGCGAGGTCGCCGAGATCACTGGCCAGCCCCAGCACGAAACTTTTGTCGATCTTGACCTCGTCGACCGGCAGGCGCCGCAGATAGGCCAGTGACGAGTACCCGGTGCCGAAGTCGTCCACCGCGATACGGACGCCTAGCCCATGCAGTTCGCGCAGCACCGGCAACGCGTGCTCTGGATCACTCATCACCGCCGACTCGGTGAGCTCGAAACCCAGGAGCGCGGCGGGCACCCGGTGCCGCCTCAGGGCGTCGGTCACCCGGCGTGGGAACCCGGTGTCGGCCAGGTTGCGCACCGAGAGGTTGACCGCGACCGACAGCGACAGCCCGCGGTCCAGCCAGCTACGGCACTGCGTCAGGGACCGGTCGAGCACGTAGTCGGTGAGTGGGTCGATCAGGCCGGTGGTCTCGACGAGGGTGACGAACTCCACCGGGTCGAGCATCCCGAACTCCGAATGGTGCCAGCGCACCAGCGCCTCCACCCCGATCACCTGGCGGGTGGACAGCGCCAGCTGGGGCTGGAAGTGCACGTCGACCCGCCCGGTGTCCAGCGCGTGGCGGAACTGGGTGACCAGCTGGAAACGGCGCAACAGGGCCTGGCCCATGCTGGGGAGGTAGCTGCGGACGGCCTCGTCGCCGCCGCGGGCGGCACGTAAGGCCACATCGGCCCGCTGCAGCAGGGTATCCGCGTCCCGGGTGGGCTCGATCCCGGTCAGCGCCACGCCGACCACCGCGCTGCACTCCACGGCGAGCTTGTCGACCGGGTAGGGCTCACTCAACGTCGCCTGCACCTGCTCAGCCACCTGCCGCGCCCGTTGCGCGCAGACGTCGAGGAGCAGCGCGGCGAACGTGTCCCCCGCAAGCCGGGCGGTGAGCGCCTGGTCCGGCAGGGTGGCGCGAAGCCGCTCGGCCGCGCCCAGGACGACGCGATCGCTCCAGACGTGGCCCAGCGCATCGTTCACAGAGGACAGCAGCCCAAGCTCGATGACGATCACGGCGCATGGCGTCGAGTCCCGGCGCAGCACCTCGGTCGCGGCCTCTCGGAAACCGAGCCGGTTGCGCAGGTTGGTGAGGCTGTCGTGGTAGGCGTCGTACCGTAGCTGGGCGAGGAGCCGGCAGTTGTCCAACGCGGTGGCGAGATGGCTGGCCAGCGTCTCGACCAACCGCAGGTCAGCTGCCCCGAAACCGCGCACCCGACTCAGCCGATCGTGCACCTCGATGACACCCAGGAGCTGGTCTGCCCCCCGCAGCGGTACCACCAGCATCTCCGAGGCGGCCCTCGTGGTCAGGGCGGAGGCGATGAGCGGGTCCCCCCCGCTGTCCACCAGACGCCGCACCTGCCCGGTCACAGCCTGCGGGGCAGGCAGAACGGCGGCCGCCTGCCAGGTAGGCAGAACGGCGGCGATGTCGCGCCGCGACAGCGGACAGGGCAGCGCCAGACCGGCGACCACGGTGTGCGGCTCTCCGTCAGCCGGTATCCGATGCAGTAGGACGCGGGTGGCATTGAGCTGTTCTCGCACCAGTTCCATGGCGGTGCTCCAGACACCCTCATCCAGTTCGGGCGCCCCGTCGTCCCCGCCTCGCCCGGCCACCGCCACCCGCAGGCTGAGGTCGTTGAGCACCCCGAGATCTCGGTGGTCGCGCAGCAGTCCGTAGTAGGCGCGGTACACTGCGGCCACCGTCACCGCCAGTAGGCCTACCAGCACGGTGCCCCACGGCACCACCCGCACCGTCTCCGCAGCGGTGAGCCCGAGTGCGGCGTTGAGCAGACCGGTGAGGTAGAGGTGCATCACCGGGCGCTCACTCTGGCCGGGGCGTCTGCGATCCAGCAGCACGATGAAGACCCAGGTCAGCCAGGACGTGATGGCGTGAGCGATGACGAACCCGGCGAGCACTGCGGTCCAGCGCGGCAGCCCGGGCCAGATCGGCTCGAACACCAAACGGGCCACGAGGTCGGTGACCGCGACGGTGAGGGTCGCGTAGGAGAGGTTGAACAGCAGCTTGGACACGGTGTCGCGGCGCAGCAGCCGGGCGATGACCAGAACGCCGAGATAGGCGGCCAGCACGACCGGGCCGGATAGGTACAGCAAGCCGAACATCAGCGGGATCTCGGTGGGAGTGATCCGCGCGGTGTCGCGACGGACCTCGACCTCGATCGCCAGGAGTCGGGCGATCCCGAATGTCGCCGCCAGCATGAGGCCGCCGAGTAGCGTGCCGTGGCTCGGCGTGGAAGCCGTACCCACCACGGCCGCCCCAGCGACCCCGGCGACGAGCGCGAGGGTGGCGACGAAGGCAGTCGGGGCCACGGCTCGTCCGCTCGACAGCACGGCGCCCGACGGGCGCCATCTCACATCCACACGGGCCTCCGGCGGTGGCTCAAGAGCTGCGTCCTCCCCCGCCCACAGCCCCCGATCATCGCCTACTGTTCGGGTGGATTGGGCGGATTGGCGAAGTCGATGCGAGGAGCTCAGGCGACTTCCGCGCCGTACTTGCCGATCTCGACACCGCAGCGCACGCCCGTGAAAGCGGGCGTGATAATGCAGAGGGGAGTCATCATTCACCTCCAGCTACTCGTCATTCAGGACCAGGTAGTCACCAAAAGTGAGATCCACTTAACTCACTCGAGTGTAGGATAGCTTCTTTAGTGTTGTATCGCCACATGGTTAATCCGGTCTGCAACCAGGCTCGGGGGAGAGCGGAAACCGCCTTGGAGCGCCTGTCAGGATGGCCCGCATGGACACCGCGCTCGAAGAGCTTGCCACCGCCCACGGTGTCGCGACCTGGTACCGGGACGCGCAGCGTCGGCGGGTCGACGTCGACCCCGACGTGGTGCGGCGGGTGCTCGGACTGCTCGGCGTCAGCGGGGACACCCCGGCACAGGTCGCCGACGCGCTAGCCGCGCTCCGGTCACCCCGGATACCGGACACCGTGGTGCTGCGCCAGGGACAGCGCCGGGAGATTCGCGACCTCGGCGTGCTCACCGATGAGCACGGCAGCGAGATACCAGTCCACGGGGCGCTCCCGGCGGGTCTCGCGCCCGGCTGGTACTCGCGCAGGCGCGGCGAGGAGCACACCACCGTGCTGGTAGCCCCACCGACGCTGCCCGAGCCGCCGCGTACCTGGGGCTGGATGCTGCAGCTCTACGCCCTGCGCTCGGCCGGCTCCTGGGGGATGGGGGACCTCGCCGACCTGCGCGAGTTCATCGCCTGGACGGCCACCGCGCACGGCAGCGGCGCCGTACTGGTCAACCCGCTGCACGCGGTGACCCCGACGCTGCCGGTGCAGCCCTCGCCCTACAGCCCCTCCAGCCGCCGCTTCGTCAACCCGCTCTACCTGCGGATCACGGACATCGGCGCCTACCGCTGCGGGGAGCCGGGATTACGGGCCGAGGTGGACGCCCTGTGGGTCGACCCACAGAGTGAGCGGATCGACCACGACGCCGTCTGGCAGGCCAAGCAGGCCGCGCTGGAGCTGCTCTGGCGGGCGGAGGGCGCGCCGTGCCCGGTGATGTCGGAAGGGTCCCGCCACTTCGCGACGTTCTGCGCGCTCGCACAGCGGCACGGTCCGCGCTGGTCACGCTGGCCCAGCGAGCTGCGGCACCCGGCGACGGCGAGCGCGGACCCGCAGCGGGTGGCGTTTCACGCCTGGGTGCAGCAGCGGTGCGACGAGCAGCTGGCCGCCGTGCGGGACGCCGCCGGTGGGATGTCCATCGGGGTGGTGCACGACCTCGCCGTCGGGGTGGACCCGGAGGGTGCCGACGCCTGGGCGCTGCAGGACGTGCTCGCCACCGGGGTCACCGTCGGCGCCCCGCCGGATACGTTCAACCAGCAGGGACAGGACTGGGGGCTGGCGCCGTGGCGCCCGGACCGGCTGGCCGCCACCGGGTACGCCGCGTACCGAGACATGCTGCGGGCCGTGCTCGCGCATGCCGATGGGCTGCGCATCGACCACGTCGCCGGCCTGTGGCGGCTGTGGTGGGTGCCGCCCGGGGCGTCCCCCGCTCAGGGCACCTATGTGTACTACAAGGCCGAGGCGATGCTCGCGGCGCTGGCGTTGGAGGCGCACCGGTCCGGTGCGGTGGTGATCGGCGAGGACCTGGGCACCGTGGAGCCGGAGGTCACTGAGACGCTGGCGGCGCAGCGGATGCTGGGCTGCGCGGTGCTGTGGTTCGCCCGCGACGAGCAGGCCCCCGGCGCGCCGCTACTCGCTCCGCAGCGCTGGCCGCGGTGTGCGGCGGCCAGCATCTCCACCCACGACCTGCCCACCGCGGTGGGCTTTCTGCGTGGGGAGCACGTGCGGGCGCGCGCCGAGCTGGGACTGCTGAACGACGAAGCCGCGGAGTGGGGCCGATGGGCAGGCGAACGCGCGGAGCTCGTCAGCCTGCTGCGCGCCGAGGGCCTGCTGCGCGCCGAGAACACCGAGAACGAAGAGGAGATCGTGGCGGCGATGCACGCGCTGCTGGCCCGCACGCCCTGCCGGCTGCTGCTGGCCTCCCCCTACGACGTGGTGGGCGAGGTACGCCAACCCAACCTGCCCGGCACCGTCGAGGAGTACCCGAACTGGCGGCTGCCGCTGCCGGTGAGCCTGGAGCAGCTGCGGCGCGACCCGCGCGTCGGGCGAGTGACCGCAGCCCTGCGCGTGCGCCGGTAGCGCGCTACCGGCGCAGACATGGAACCATGAGAGAGCGCCCTCGCTTCACCAGGAGGTGTCATGAGCGACGACTCTTTCGAGGAGTTCCGGCACACCGCGACGGGATGGGCTCTCGAGCAGGAGATGGAGCTGGCGGCAGAGGTCTACGGCCCCGACCCCCAGGGACTTCGGACGCCCCGGTCCGAGTTGAGCGACGAAGAGCTCCTCGAGCGTTACCGGTCGCTTCTCGGGTTCGACCTGACCTGGGAGACGTAACCGGTCACGTCCGTCGGATGCCGCCTGTGGTAGCGCGAGCGGTCGCTGCGGCATCGACGGACCGCCCGAGGACAACCAGCAACGTCGAACCGGGCTGGGCGGTCCGCCTTCGATCGCATCATCGTGCTCGGCATAACACCTGCTGGTGACCCGCGAGATGATCGTATCGGTGATCGCCGTGGTGTCCGACCCCACACCCGAGCGGGCACGGAGGCTCTACACTTTCGTGGCTGAACTGGGCGCGACATGGTTGGGCGTCCACATCGAGGAGCGCTAGGGCGGCAACATCCGGCGCACAGCACCACCCGAGAGCCAGGTCACTGATTTCTGGGCGGCGCTGATCGAGGCATGGCAAGCCAGTCCCACCATCCAGCTCAGAGAAGTGGACCGCGCCCTGAGCTACGAGACCAACCTCGGTCGCCGACCGAGAGGCGACCGAGAGGCGACCGAGGCCGGTTGCCCAGCGGTGATCGGTGTACGACAACACTTACCCGGCCCCGCATCATCGCGACCGACGCAAACCACATGGGGCAGTCGGAACGGGGATGGATCCGGTGGCCGCGACCCGGCGGTGGCTGCCCAGCCGAGGGCTAGCCCTACCTGGGGACGGGGGACTGCTCCGCCGAATGGGGGGAGCACACCATCGCTCGGACCCGGTGCCGGTGGCAACCTCGTCAACAGTCACCACCAGGGAGAACAAAGAGGCCGTGATTCCGATGACAACTGCCACTAGCGGCTGCACTCCTGCCAGCGCCCCAAATAACGACGCGGACCTGCCGGCGAGGGCGAGCGACGGCGATCCGGCGGCCTGGGAAGAAGTCGTGCGACGGTACGGCAATCTGGTATCGGCGACGGTGCGGTCGTTCCGGCTGCAGGAAGCCGATGCGCTCGACGCGGTGCAGACGACATGGCTGCGACTGGCCGAAAACGCTCACCATGTACTGTGGCCAGAACGGCTGGGCGGCTGGCTGGCCACCACCGCCCGCCGCGAATGCCTGCGTATCCTGCGTCAAGCCAAGTCCGCTCCGGACCCTCTTGAAACGGTGGCCGACACTATCGCCGGCCCGTCGGTGGACCCAGCACAGCAGGCTATCGAGGCCGACACCGCGCGGACGCTGTGGAGCCTCGTCGAGGACTTGCCGCCCCGCCAGCGGACTCTGCTGCGGGCGCTGTTCACCGACCATCCCCGGCCCTACTCCGAGTTAGCCCGCACCGCCGGAATCCCGCCCGGCGCGATCGGGCCTACCCTGGCCCGGGCTCTGCGGCAGCTTCAGGACAGGCTCGACGAACACGGGCTGGGACGACGGCCAGCCGATAACAACCGCTACCGCGTCGACACCGTGCGCTGTATGAGGTCCGGGTGCGCCACGAGGCACCTCGTCACAAGCTCCTCCAGCTGCACGCCGACGGCGCACAAGCGGGTCTGTAATCAGCCGGCGAGTTCCAAGGTGGTCAGCGTTCCGCTGTCCAGGTTGCTCACATAAGCCTTTCGACCATCGGGCAGTATCGCGATGGTGTTCGGGCTGCCCCCGGTCGGGATGGTCGCTGTCACCTGGTTGGTCCGGGCGTCAATTACGGAGATACTATTGCTGCCCTCGTTGACCACGTAGGCGAACTGCCCGTCGGGAGCCCAGGCGATGTCCCGAGGATTGCGCTCGACAGGTATGGTCGCGACTACCTTGTTCGTCGTGGTGTCGATCTCCGTGACGGAGTTCGCGTCGTAGTTCGCGCTAGCGACCAGGGGGCGGTCGAGGCTTATCGCGACGCTGTGTGGGCTGGTCCCGACCGGTATCGTCGCAAGAACCTTGAGGGTGGCGGTGTCGATCACCGAAACCACATTGGACTCGTGATTAGCCGTATAGGCGAGGCGGCCGTCGCGGGAGAACGCGACCCAATGCGGGTTCGGCGCGACCTTGATCTGTGCGATGACCGCGTTGGTGGCGGTGTCGATCACCGAAACGGCCGCCGTGTCGTGATTGGGAACGAAGAGTCGCTTCCCGTCCGGGGTGACCGCCGGGAGGAACGGGCGCGCCGGCTGCGGGATCGTCGCGATCACGGTGTTCGCCGCGGTGTCGAGCACGTCGATCACATGGATCGTCGCCTGGTCGTTGAAGATGCTGATGTAGAGCCTGCGACCGTCCGGCGCGAACGCGAGGAACTGGGGCGGGCCCGCCGCGATGGGGACGGTCGCGGTCACGTGGTTGATGGCGGTGTCCAGCACGGTGACGACCCCCGCGTTCCCACGAGCGACGTAGGCCTGCCGACCAGTCGGGGAGATCGCGACGAAGGTAGGAGTGCTGCCGACCGCGATGGTGGCGCCGAGGGCGGGTATCGCGTGTTCCGGTCCGGCGGCCCGGCTGTGGTTGGGGCGGACTCGGGTGCGGAGCCGGACGGCGAAGGCGCCCGGAGGAGGTTGGTGGCGACGAACACGACGAGCACAATCAAGCCGGCCAGCACCAGCAGCGCGCCGGTGCCGATCAGCGCCCGCAGACGGCGTCCGCGGACGGTAAGCCCACCGGGCGACGGTGGCCCCGCGGGAGTGATCGGGTCGATCGTGATAGCGCCCTCGGTACCCGAGGCGCTTCGGGGCAGGCCCGGCCCGGCCCCCGTTCCCGGCTGACGGCTGTCCCGCGGCGGTGTGCCGGCCAGCGGAGGAGGTCGGGATGTCGCCTTGGGGGCAGGGGCTTGTCCGGTCGCGGCGCGCCGCGCCGCGCCGCCCTCGGGCGTGGGGCGGGCAGCTGAGGGCAACGCGTCGTGCGACGGCGTGCGCGGCGTCGGGAGCGCTCCGGACGGGGCCGCCGCGCTGTGACCGATAGATCGCCCAGCGTCGTGGTGGGGCCCGTCGTAGTGAGGATGGGCACGCCGCGCAGCCAGCGTGGCGGCACCGAGCGCGACAGCGTATTTGGGGTGCGTGTCGATGACCGTGGGACGTCCCAGCTCGGCCGACACCATCCGGGCGACCAACGGGATGCGCGACGATCCGCCCACCAACAGCACGGCGCCGAGATCTGCGGGCTCGATCTGAGCCGACCGCAACGTTCGGGACAACGCTCCGATGGTGGACTCGATCGGGGCGCGCACCATGTCCTCGAAGTCCGACCGGGTGATGCGCACGTCGAAGTGCCGGCCGGGCAGGAAGACCGGGAGGATTGTCTCGGTGTCCACCGAAAGCGCCTCCTTGGCCAGGATGCAGTCCTGGCGCAGCCGGGCGAGCGCGACGGTGGTCTGCGGATCCCGCAAGTCAAGCTCGCGGAGCGCGCCGCCGGCGGAATAGTCGACGTAAGACAGGATCGCGTCGTCGAAGTCGACACCGCCGAGCCGTTCGATGCCCTCCGGGGTGCCGATGATTTCGACGCTGCCGGGATGTTTACGTAGGACGGTGGCGTCGAAGGTGCCGCCGCCCAGGTCGTACACCGCCACCGTCTGGCCATCGTCCAACTGCCGGGACGCGGCATAGTGCGCCGCGGCGGCTTCGGGCTCGGTCACCAGGTGCGGGTTCTCGAGCCCCACCAGGTGTGGAACCTCCTCGAACAGCGCACGTCGAAAGGGACCCCAGTTGGCTGGGTGGGTCAGCACGACGTGGTCCGGCGGTTCGCCTTCGGTCTCGGTGACCTTCCGCAGGACGTCCCGCAGCAGGAAGCCGAGCAGTTCGGTGACGGTGTACGGCTGACCACCGAGTATCATCGGCGTCGGGTTGCCCAGCCGACGCTTGAACTCTCGGCCGCCTCGGTCCGGGCTGCTCACCACCCGCAAGCCGGCGGCCTCTCCGGTGACCACGGTGCCGTCCTCCCGGAGATACACGGCTGCGGGAGCCACCACCGAGCGATCACCGAGGGTGAACATCTCCACGCCGGCCGCCGTGGAGAGCGCGGCGGCGACGAACGTCGTGCCAAGGTCGACCCCGAGGCGGTAGCTCACAGCGCCTCCCCTGGACCGCGTCCACATTGTAGCGTACAATCCCATGAACCATCGACAGCCTACGTCACACGGGGGCGTGAGGCTCGTTTAATACGTCTCGCAACTGTAGATTACCGAAGAACTACCGGTAAGGAGGGTTACCCCCACCTCGCGGTGGGGAGCACCCCCCTTTTCTTTCACCCCGACCTTCGTCGAGGATGCAGAGTATGGTTTTCGGGTCCGACCATCGCGCCGGTGCTCGCCCGTATAAGCCCCCGGTTGACGCATGCCGCCTCCAGGAAAAAGACCAGTGGGTATGCCGTCGGCTCCTCCAACGGCAGCTGCATGACGGAGCAGCGTTACGGATCTCCGCGTTGACCCTGCGGCTGGGCCTCTTCCGACATGATGCCCCGCCCGAGCAAGCGGCGTTACAGTCCTGCCTAGACGAACTTCAGAATGAGTTGCACGCTGTTCTGGAGGAGTTGCGGGACGTCGCCGGCAAGCTCTACCCGCCCTTGCTGGACCAAGCCGGCCTGGGTCCGGCGCTGTGGGAAGTGGCCGACCGGATGGGAAGGCCGGTCGTGATCGTGGAGTCCGGCGAGCGGTTCGGAGCCGCGGCGGAGGGTGCCGCCTACTTTGCCGTGGCGGAGTGCTTAGCATCGCTGCCGGCCGGTGCCCGGGCAGTGGAGGTGGTAGTCCGGAGGGAGACCGACGAGCTGATGCTATCGATCTTCGGTGTAGATGCTCGCCACGTTCACCTCGTGGACGACCGGGCACGGCCGTTAGGCGGGACGGTCGACGTGGTCGACGGGAACCGGGCGAGCGCCGGCACGATCACGGCGAGGATCCCATGCGAGTAGCTGTGGCCGAAGACGGTGCCCTGTTCCGGGAAGGATTGGTCATGCTGCTGCGGGCGGCGGGGCACCACGTCATCGGCTGGGCAGCCGACGGTGATCAGTTGGTCACACTGCTGTCCACCCAGCCCGCGGACGTCGCGATCCTGGACATCCGCATGCCGCCGGAGCCCGACGGCGGACTGATCACGGCACAGCGACTGCGGGCGGCGCACCCCGAACTGGGACTGCTGTTCCTCTCTCACTACGCGGAGTCACATTACCTCATGCGGATCCTCGAGATCGGCACCGAAAGCATCGGCTACCGACTCAAGGAGAAGGTGGGAAGCGTCGACGTCCTCACCGACACCTTGAGGCTTATTCAGGGCGGCGCTATCGATCTTGTGAGACACCTGCTGAGCTGCAACGATCAGCCGTCGATCAAGATCGCTGAATAAGCCTCCTTGACGAGGATCAACGTAAACATTCAGCCTGGTGCGTGGAGCGAGCTGATGCGCGGCTCGATGTAACGGTGTGTGGTACGGGCGTGTCGGTTGTGGTGTGATCGGCTGGGGTGCGGTCTGATCTCGGGGTGCCTGCCCCGG
>Ga0213882_10000014_pt1 | contig 135017 bp, 150 predicted proteins | sample BarmaccoBMER_R09_FD_160106 | JGI IMG/M metagenome (GOLD analysis project Ga0213882, IMG submission 160106) | Barbacenia macrantha exposed rock microbial communities from rupestrian grasslands, the National Park of Serra do Cipo, Brazil - ER_R09 ...
CGAGCGACCCGACACTACCGCCCAGGCCACTCGCTCCCGCAAATCATTCGAATAAGCTCTGGCCATCGCTGCCGGCCTCCACTCCAGCAAGCAGCTTGAATCACAGATCAGCACCCTTGGGAATCCTGATTCAACGAAGAGAGGACCGACTCTAGGGATCCGTCCTTTTCAGCCGGGATCGACTCCAATTTCCCCCTCCCTGCCTGCAGGGAGGGCGGAAAGGATTATCGGCGGACCCCCGGCGGCACAGCCGGATGCGCCGCCATCTCCTCCCGGACGATCTTCTCGCGCGCCGCAAGGCTGGGGTGGCTTCGGAAGAGCTGCGGGAAATTGTCGTATTTCGTGAGATAGCGCCGCCAGAAGGGGATGGCCGCGCCGAGATCGTAGCCCGCCGCCGCCATCAGCCTCAGGCCGAGCCTGTCGGCCGCGGCCTCGCGATCCCACAGGGTCGCAGCGCCGATGCCCAGGCTGGCGAGCACCCCCTCCTCGGTGCGCATCGGCGGATGGCCGAGGATGCCGTGGGCCATTTCGTGGCCGAGGACCACCGCCAGCTCGTCATCGTCGTGCAGGAAGCCGAGCATCGCCGTCGTCATGACGACGTAGCGGCCCGTCTCGAAGGCATTGACCTGCGTCGAGCGGGCGAGCCGCACCCGGCCGAGGCAGCCGCGCACCGGGCTGAGCGTGAGGCGCAGCTCCCGTCCCTGGCGCAGGACGAGGAGCTCGGCCGGCCCGCCGGCGAGCGCCGCTTCGAGCGTCGCTTCGCTGTCCTCCACCATCCGGCGCCACCGCTTGCGGTCGGGCTCGGCGGCGATCCTCGCCTCCGACGGGAAGGCGGCGCCGTTCACGAGGAGCAGCACGTCGCCCGCGGTGAGGCCGGCCTGGTCCGCCGGGCTGCCGGCGACGACGCCGAGCACGCCCGGTCCCCGGTCGAGGCCGTAGCGCGAGACCATCAACGCCCGGTCGCGGGGCAGATATTCGGCAAGGTGATGGAAGAGCAGGCCGGTGAGCGGAAAGGGCTGCGGGCACAGGCCGCGCCCGGCGAGCGCGAGGCGGTAGGCCACCGCCCCCACGCGAAGATCGTCCTGGCGAAGCGTGACGCCCGATTCGGCCGCGAAGGCGCCGGGGGCAAGGGTGCCGGCCGGCGGGGCGGGGGCGGCCGCGGCAAGGAGGGCGAAGCAGAGGAGCGCCGGCAGGCATTGCGGCCGGGAGGCGCGCGCCGCCGCGGTCGCGGACGCAAAAATTGGCCGGATGAAGTCGAACCTCATCCGGCCAAATCTCAGACTGGCGAGTACCGCCGCCGGCCCTTACGGGCTGGTCGGAAGGTTGTCGTCGTCGTTATGCGTCGCGGCAAGAATGCCGAGGATGATCGCGATCAGCGCGATCAGCGGAATGATGAAGCCGCCGCGGAGCTCGCTGCCCTGGACGCCCTCACCCGCCGGCGAAACCTCGGTCGCGCGCGCAGCGGCGGCGGAGGTCTGCGCAGCGGCCATGGTCGGCGCCACAAACAGCGCAACCGAGGCGGTCGCAGCGATAATACCTTTGAAACCCACGTCAGCTTCTCCCTTCGTACTCGAGTCTGATCTTCTCGATTTCAGTCCGCGTTCCTATCCGAGGCTTCCTTGGCTGTCTACCCCGAAATGGCTGTATCGTGAAATCCGTTGCGCTCCGTAACAGACGCCCTTTTACGAAGCCTGAACCGAACGCCGGGCGCAAGCAAAGGTTCAGGCGCGATGCCGCTTAGCGACTGACTGTTGCAAAGGTGCGACACTTACGCGCACCGCCGCATGTTGATCCATAACGCATTCTGTTTCAGAGGTTTCCATCTTGGTCCGCTGGGAGGGGCGCTTGCCTCACGCGATTCTATCGAAGCGCCTTGCGGCGCTGGCCGCCGCCCTGCTGCTGGCGCTCGCGGCGACGCCGGCCTTCGCGGCCGTCACCATCACCTTCTATTCCAAGGAGCTCGGCGCGAGCTTCCCCCATGCCTTCGTGACCATGTCCGGAACCCTCGACCGCAGCGGCGAGCGAATCGACGTGGACTACGGATTTACCGCCAAAACGGTTACACCCGCCATCCTGATGGGCCGGGTGGCGGGCGAGGTGATCTCGGACCACGGCGCCGCCTACATCAAGGCGAGCGACAAGCATTTCAGCCTCACCCTCTCCGATTCCGAATATGACCGGGTGCTGGCGACGGTGAATCGCTGGAAGGCCTCGCCGCAGCCCTCTTATGATCTCGGCTCCCACAATTGCATCCATTTCGTCGCCCAGATTGCGGGCAGCCTCGGCCTCCAGGCCGAGGTCCCCAAGAACCTGACCAAGAAACCCCGCTCTTTCCTGCAGCACCTGACCCGCGAGAACCGGCCCTGGCTCGTCGCCCACCAGGCCGTCTTCTACGGGCGCGAGACGGCGCCTTGAGCCCGTCGGCGGCTTGACTTTCGGCGGCGGCTCGCCTTTGGGCGGGCGCGTCGCGGTGCCGCCGCCATCCCTCCATTCCCGTCCCTCAGAAGCGAGACCCATGAGCGCGTCCAGAAACGAGCAGATCGTCGTCGTCGGCCTCGGCTATGTCGGGCTTCCGCTCGCCGTTGCGCTGGCGCGGACCTACACGGTCACCGGCCTCGACATCGACAGCCGCCGGGTCGAGGAGCTGAAGCAGGGGATCGACCGCACCCGCGAGGTGGACGAAGCGGCGCTCAAGGCCTCGCCGCTGAAGCTCACCAGCCGCGCCGAGGACTGCCGCGGCGCCGACATCTACATCGTCACCGTCCCGACGCCCGTCGACGCCGAAAACCAGCCGGATCTCGGCCCCGTCATCGGCGCCACCCGCTCGGTCGCGACCTTGCTCGACCCCGCGCGAAGCCCGGTCATCGTCTACGAGAGCACCGTCTATCCGGGCGTCACCGACGAGATTTGCGGCCCGCTGGTCGAGGAGGTCTCGGGGCTGGTGCGCGGCCGCGACTTCTTCCTCGGCTACTCGCCCGAGCGGATCAATCCGGGCGACCGGGAGCATACGGTGGACCGCATCACCAAGGTGGTCGCCGCCGAGAACGGCGAGGTGCTCGAGCGCCTCTGCGCGGTCTACGGCGCGGTGACGAGCGGAGGCGTGTTCCGCGCCGCCTCCATCAAGGCCGCCGAGGCCGCCAAGGTGATCGAGAACGCCCAGCGCGACATCAACATCGCCTTCATGAACGAGATCACCCAGATCTTCGCGAAGCTCGGCATCTCCATCTGGGACGTGCTCGACGCGGCCGGCACGAAATGGAACTTCCTCAAGTTCCAGCCGGGCCTGGTGGGCGGCCACTGCATCGGCGTCGATCCCTATTATCTGAGCTTCCGCGCCCAGCAGCTGGGCCAGGACCCCAACGTCATCCTCGCCGGCCGCGCGATCAACGACGGCATGGGCGCCTGGGTCGCCGACCGGGTGCACGAGCGCCGCGGCCGCGCCGGCCGCGCGCTCGTCATGGGCCTCACGTTCAAGGAGAACGTCCCCGACCTCAGGAACAGCCGGGTGATCGACGTCATCCGCCGGCTGGAGGCGCTGGGGCACGAGGTGACCGTCCACGATCCGCTTGCCGACCCGACCGAGGCGCGGCACGAATATGGCACCGAGCTCGACGCCGACGCCCTCGACCGCCGCTACGACCTCGTCCTCGCCGCCGTCCCGCACGAGGCCTATCGCCAGCTCGACGACGCCAAGGTCGCCGGCCTGGTGGCGGAAGGCGGCCTCCTCGCCGACCTCAAGAATCTTTACGCCGGACGGGCCCTCGCCGGCGTGGAGCGCTGGTCGCTCTAGGAGCAAGCGAAGCAGATCGGCCTGTTGCCGCTCCTCCTGAGTAGCCGTCGAGCTTGTCGAAACGGCGGACGCTCCTTCGAGACAGGCCCCCTTCGACGCCGCCTGCGGCGTCGCTCAGGACAGGCTTCGCCAGGCTCAGTCCTGCTCAGGATCAGCCGATAAAGCGAAGTTGTTCGTGCCTCACACGCCGTGATAGGCGCGGTACCAGTCGACGAAGCGCGGTACGCCCTCGTCGATGGTCGTCTTCGGCTCGAAGCCGAGGTCGCGCTGGATGGCGGTGATGTCGGCATAGGTGTCACGCACGTCGCCCGGCTGCATCTCCCGCAGCCGCCGCTCCGCCTTGCGCCCGCACGCCTGCTCGAGCAGGTCGATCATCCGGGTCAGCTCCTCCGAGCGGTGGTTGCCGATGTTGTAGACCCGGTGGGGAGAACGGCTTCCCCCCGCTTTCTCCTCGCCGTCGTCGGCGGGCGGGTTGTCGAGGCAGGCGACGACGCCGGTGACGATGTCGTCGATATAGGTGAAGTCGCGGCGCATATTGCCTTCGCCGAACACCTCGATCGGCTGTCCGGCGAAGATCGCCTTGGTGAAGATCCACATCGCCATGTCGGGCCGCCCCCACGGGCCGTAGACGGTGAAGAACCTCAGCCCCGTCTGCGGGAGGCGGTAGAGATGGGCGTAGGTCTCGCTCATCAGCTCGTCCGCCTTCTTGGTCGCCGCGTAGAGCGACAGCGGGTGGTCGACGCGGTCCTCCACCCGGAAGGGCAACTCCTTGTTGCCGCCGTAGACCGAGGAGGAGGAGGCGTAGACCAGGTGCCGGACGCCGCGATGGCGGGCGAGCTCGAGGAGGTCGACGTGGCCGACGAGGTTCGAGCGGACGTAGGCGTGCGGATTCTCGATCGAATAGCGGACCCCGGCCTGCGCGCCGAGATGGACGATGCGGTCGAACTCCGCGCCGTCCAGCGCCGCCGTCAGAGCGGCATTGTCGGCGAAGTCGACCTCGACGAAGCGGAAGCCCGGCTGCCTGGCCAGCTCCGCCAGCCGGTCGCGCTTCAGCCTGGGGTCGTAATAATCGTTGACGGCGTCGAGGCCGATCACCGTCTCGCCGCGGGCGAGAAGCCGCCGGCAGGTGTGAAAGCCGATGAATCCGGCCGCGCCGGTTACGAGGATAGTCATGAAGTTGCGCCCGCCGATGGAGAGTTGGGCGGCGCTTAGACGAAAGCCGGGGGCCAACTCAACCGCCGCTGCGCCGCGCAAATGGTGGACTTGCGGCGCTAATTTCCTTTAACGGCAGCGAAGTCTCCCTTCCTCACATTCCCTTGGGACGAGCAACGCGTTGGCCTTGACCTCGGCAAAATTCACGAGCGCGCGCCGCACGCTGTGGCACCGGGTGCGCTTCCAGCTCGGCGTCGGCCTGCTGCTCGCCGTGCTGCTGCCTTATGCCGTGCGCTATCCGTTCGACGCGCCGGCCGGGGATCTCGCCGCGCTCAACGATTCCCTGATCGGCACCACCCTCGCCTTGATCGCCGGCTATTACGCCTTCCGGCGCATGTCGCATTATCCGGGCGTCCGCGCCTCCTACCACATCCTGCCCTCCTTCTCGGCGAGCTACGGGGCGGCGCTAGCGGTCTTCTTCTTCGCCCGCCTCGATTACAGCCGCCTCCACTTCTTCTTCAGCTTCGTGCTGGCCGCCTTCTGGTACTACATCGTCTACTTCAAGCTGCAGCGGCAGCAGCGCCTTTCGATCGGCGTCGTGCCGTACGGCGAGGTCGGTCCCCTGTTCCGGATACCCGACGTGCGCTGGACCAGCCTATCCGATCCGACCGACGCCGCCGCGGCCTACGACGCCGTCGTCGCCGACCTGCGCTTCGACATACCCGACGAATGGGAGCGCTACCTCGCCGACCGAGCGCTTGCCGGCACCCTCGTCATGCACGTCAAGCAGATGGAGGAATCCCTCACCGGCCGAGTCGCCATCGAGCATCTTTCCGAGAACAATCTCGGCTCCCTCATCCCGGGCATCGTCTACGCGAAGGTCAAGCGGGTGTGGGATTTCGCCATGGCGCTGCTCGCCATCCCCCTCCTCCTCCCCTTCCTCCTCGTCGTCGCGCTCCTCATCCGGCTCGATTCGGAAGGGCCGGTCTTCTTCCGCCAGCAGCGTATGGGCTATCGCGGCCACCCGTTCATGATGTTCAAGTTCCGCTCGATGCGGGTCCACGCCGCCGAGGATGCGCGCGATTCGGCGATGACCCGCGACGACGACAGCCGCGTCACCCGCGTCGGCCGCTTCCTCCGGCGCTACCGGGTGGACGAGCTGCCGCAGGTCATCAACATCCTCAAGGGCGAGATGAGCTGGATCGGCCCCCGGCCGGAGGCGGTGCCGCTGTCGGAATGGTACGAGGCGGAGCTGCCCTTCTACCGCTACCGGCACATCGTCCGGCCCGGCATCACCGGCTGGGCGCAGGTCAAGCAAGGCCATGTCGCCGACGTCGAGGACGTGCTGTGGAAGCTGCAGTACGATTTCTACTACATCAAGAACTTCTCGTTCTGGCTCGACCTGCTGATCGTCGCCCGCACCATCCGCACCGTGCTCAGCGGCTTCGGGGCGCGGTAGGTCCCCCTCCCTGCGCGCAGGGTGGGGAGGAACGCTACGCCGCCTCGCGCCGGCTCTCCGGCTCCTGCCGGTGCCAGGCCTGGAACATCAGCACGGCCCACAGGGCCGGGGTCGAATCGCGGCGGCCGCTCAGATGCTCCTGCCACCGGCGCTGGACGATGTCGGCGTCGAAAAAGCCTTCGCCCGCCATCCGGCCTCGGTCGAGCAGCTCCTCCGCCCAGGGCCGCAGCGAGCCCTTGATCCACTCGCCCACCGGGATCCCGAAGCCCGCCTTGGGCCGCTCGAACAAGGCGCGCGGCGCCTCCCGGTAGAGGAGCTCGCGTAGGATGTGCTTGCCCTTGCCGCCCCTCACCTTCATCCCCATCGGGATTCGCGCCGCCAGCTCGGCGACCCTGTGGTCGAGGAACGGCACCCGCGTCTCGAGGCTCACCGCCATCGCCGCCCGGTCCACCTTGCAGAGGATGTCGTCGGGCAGGTAGGAGGTCGCGTCGCAATACATCATGCGCAAGGTGTCGGGCGCGCCGGGCGCGAAATCCATGTCGAACCCCGCCTCGCCGCCTTCCGCGCCCCGCACCGGCGAGGGCTCGAAGCTCCATTCGTCGAGGAAGCTGGTATAAACGTCGTCGAAGCTGCGGGCCGATCCGGCGACGCGCAGCGCCTTCTTCACCTTGCTTCCGAAATGCGGCTGCCGGCGCCCCGGCAGCAGGCTCCCCGCTCCGGACCAGAGGCTTGAGGGGAGCTGGCTCAGCGGCCCGCCGAGCATCGCGCGCACCGGCCGCGGCAGCCGGCTCAGCCGCCGCCACAGCGCCGGCGCGGCGAAGTGGCGGTTGTAGCCGGCGAACAATTCGTCGCCGCCGTCGCCCGACAGCGCCACCGTCACCTGCTCGCGGGCGAAGCGGCTGACGAGGTGGGTCGGGATCTGCGAGCTGTCGGCGAAGGGCTCGTCGTACATGGCCGGGAGCAGCGGGATGACGTCCCGAGTCTCGCGGACGGTGACGTAGCGCTCGTGATGGACCGTGCCGAGATGCTTCGCCACCGCCTTGGCATATTCGGCCTCGTTAAACCCCGCCTCTTCGAAGCCGATCGAGAAGGTGCGCACCGGGATCGAGGAATATTTCTGATAGAGCGCGACCACCGTCGAGCTGTCGATCCCGCCGGAAAGGAAGGCGCCGACCGGGACGTCCGCGACGGCCTGGCCGCCGATCGCCTCGGCGAGGACCCGCTCCAGCCGCTCCAGCGCCTCACCCTCGTCGCCGATCGGGTCGGCGAGGCCGTGGCGCATCACGTCGCGATACGACCAGTAGCGGGCGAGGCTCAGGCCGGCTTCGGGCGCGCCTTCGCGCGGCGGGCCCGAGGGCGGCCCGTCGGCGGCCGCGGGCGTGACGGTGAGGATGCAGCCCGGCTCGAGCTTGTAGACGCCGCGATAGATGGAGAAAGGCGCCGGAATGTAGGTGCGCGCGGCGTAGAGGCGGAGCGCGCGGCGGTCGATCTCGGCGGAGAAGCGCGGGTGCTCCCGCAGCGCCTTCAGCTCCGAGCCGAAGACGAAATCCTTCCCGGCCCAGCCGTAGTAGAGCGGCTTCTCGCCGAAGCGGTCGCGGGCGAGGGCGAGCTCGCGCCGCTGGCGGTCCCACAAGGCGATGGCGAACATGCCGACCGCCTTGCGAAGCGTCGCCTCGAGGCCCCAGGCGGCGATGCACTCGACCAGGGTCTCGGTGTCGGAATGGCCGCGCCAGGCGACGGCAGGAAGCTCCGCCCGAAGCGCCAGGTGGTTGTAGATCTCGCCGTTGTAGCTGAGCATCCAGCGGCCGTCGGCGGATAGCATCGGCTGATGGCCGAGCGGCGACAGGTCGACGATCGAGAGACGCCGGTGGCCGAGGCCGATGCCCGCGTCGCCGTCCGTCCAGACGCCCTGGTCGTCCGGGCCGCGATGGGCGATGGGCGCGATCATCCGCCGCACCAGCGCCGGATCGGCGCGGCCGGCCGTCAGCAATCCAGCGATTCCGCACATGCGCCCGTCTCTTCAATCCGGTGAGGCCGCTCACTTAGTCCTTCGGCGCGATTTCGCCAAGGAGGCGCTCGACGACCGGGGCGAGCGAGGCGCGCCAGTCCGGCGCCCGGTAGCCGAAGGCGGCGGCGAACTTGTCGGAGGCGAGCCGGCTGTTGAGCGGTCGCGGCGCCTTTGCCGGCCAGTCCGCGCTGGCGATGTCCCGCACCTCCGCGAACGGGCCGCCCCGCGCCCGGCTGAGGGCGAATATCTCCCGCGCGAAGTCCGCCCAGCTGGCCGAGCCGGTGCCGGCGAGGTGATAGGTCTCGCCCGTCCCCCGGGCGGGCTCGGTTTCCCAGGCGGCGACGGCCGCGAGAATGCCGTCCGCTATGTCGAGCGCGGAGGTGGGATTGCCGACCTGGTCGCCGACCACCGTCAGCGCGTCGCGGGTCCCGGCGAGCGAGAGCATCGTCCGCACGAAATTGCGTCCGAAGGGGCTGTAGACCCAGGCGGTGCGGAGGATGACATGGTCGGGAAGCGCCGCCCGCACCGCCGCCTCCCCGGCCAGCTTGGTGCGGCCGTAGACGCTGGAGGGACCGGTGGGATCCTCCTCCCTCCACGGCCGCTCGCCCGAGCCGTCGAAGACATAGTCGGTCGAGACGTGGATCAGGCGCGCGCCCTGCTCCCGCGCCGCTTCGGCGAGGACTCCCGGCGCGACGGCGTTGAGCGCATGGGCCGCCTCGGGCTCGTCCTCCGCCTGGTCGACGGCGGTGTGGGCGGCGGCGTTGACGACGATCGCGGCCCCGCTTTCCGCCACGGCCCGCCTCAGCGTCTCCGGCCTGGCGAGATCGAGGTCCGGACGGGCGGCGAAGCGGAGCTCAAGCCCGCGCGCCGCGCCGCGCTCGGCCAGGCTGCGCGCCAGCTGGCCGCTCCGCCCGATCACCAGGATAGGGCTCACGCGTCCCCTTGCCAGGCGAAGGCGGGGGCGGCCTCGGCGAGCGTCGGGGCGCCCCCGTCCTTGCCGGAGAGGATCGGCGTCCGCCCCTCCAGGGGCCAGTCTATGGCGAGCGCCGGGTCGTCCCAGCGAATGCCGCGGTCGTGCTCGCGCGAATAAGGCGCGGACACCTTGTAGAGCACCTCGCAATTGGGCTCGAGGGTCAGGAAGCCGTGGGCGAAGCCTTCGGGCACCAGAAGCTGGTTCCACGCCTCGGCGGAGAGCTTCAGCCCCACCCACCGGCCGAAGGTCGGCGAGCCGTGGCGGATGTCGACGCAGACGTCGTAGATCGCGCCGCGGGTCACCCGCACCAGCTTGGCCTGCGCCGCCGGCGGCTCCTGATAGTGAAGGCCGCGCAGGACGCCCGCCTCCACCGAGAAGCTGTGATTGTCCTGCACGAAACGGGTCTCGATGCCGTGCGCCGCCAGGGCCGGGCCGTTCCAGACCTCCGAGAAGAAGCCGCGATGGTCGCCGTGGCGCGCCGGGACGATCTCGATCAGGTCGGGGATGGCGAGGCGGCGGATGTCCAAGGAGCCGGTCTTTCGTTCAGGCCAGGGCTGGCGCGCCTCTCTTGGGCAAGACGAAGAGGGGGATCAAGGGGCTTCCCGCCGATCAGCCCTTGAGGCGCCGGACGATCTGCGCGGCGCGGCGCGGAATGCGCGCCGCGGGCGAGGTGAGCAGGCGGCTCGCGAGGCGCGACCCGGACAGGAAGAAATCGGTGACCGTGGTCACGATCCACCTCGGCCGCAGCGCGCGGCGGTACTTGCGCGCGACTTCGCGGCGCATGCGGTAGAAACCGGGATCCACCAGCCCCGGGCTCTTGTGGAGCAGGTGGAAGTCGATCACCCAGGCGCTGCGCCCCAGGAAGTCGGCGACGATGCACAGGTCGGCGCCGTAGAAATGGAAGCCCGCCAGGTCGTGCGACAAGGCGAGGTTGGCGTCCCTTCGCACGACGATGAAATTCTCGTCCAGCGCCGTGGCCCGTGCCGGGAAGGGGCCCTGCGCCTGGCTGTGGCCGTGGGGGTCGGAGATGCGGATCGCGCGGCGGCCGAGCGCCACTCCGCCCGCATTGCCGCACAGCGCCCAGTCCGGCGCCAAGGCGGTAAGCTCCTCCAGCCGCCGCTCGAGCGCGGCGCGGTCGTCGTCCTGCAGGAGGATGTCCTGGTGGCAGAGGATGACATGCCGGCCGCGCGCGACGGAGAGGAACAGATTGTAGCCCCCGAAGGCCTCGAACCGGTTGGCGCCGCTATTGTCGAGATAGAGATATTCGCAATCCGTCGGCGAGAAGCCGCGCTCCACGAAAGAGGCGGCCATCTCGGCATATTCCGACGGCCGCGTCACCAGCGTGCAGATCGAGAAGGCGGGACGGTCGGCCGCCTCGCTTGTCTCGGCGGACCGAGCGAAGTCTGGAAAGCCGGCCTCGGGTTGATTCGCCATGCGCTTCCCTAGCACTCGCCGGTGGGGTTCAAAGCCGCGCCGCGCGGCTTGCGCCAGGCGCGCAGCCCCTCCCAGCCGCCGAACTCCCGCCACAGCACCCTCGTCGTGAAGCCTCCGGCGACGGCGGCAAGCGCCAGGGCGACGGGCATGCGCCAGAAGGCGGCGCCGAGGGGCGGCAGGGCGATGACCAGCGCCATCGCGGCGACCAGCGCCGCCAGAAGCAGCGCGTTGTCGCGAGTCCACCTGAGGCCGATGCGGACGCGCAGGATCGCCCATTCGACGAGGAACATCAGGAAGGCGTTGACCAGGAACGCGACACCGAGGCCGGTGAGCCCCCATCGCTGCATCGCGAACCAGCTGAGCACCAGCAGCATCGAGCCGCCGAGCAGCTCGGTGAGGAAGAAGGCGCGCGGATGGAGGCGGGCCATGATCACATAGGACATCGCCCACAGCGGGAACTTGAAGAGGTCGCCGAGCAGCTGCCATTCGAGCAGGTCGACCGCGCCGGTGAAGCGGCCGGAGAAGAGGATCGGGATCAGCACCGGGACGAGGCCGATCATGGCGAGGATCACCGGGCCGCCTACCAGCAGGATCAGCCGCACCTGGTCGTTGATCAGCCCGACGAGCGCCTCCGGCTCGCGCGCGGCGCGCGACACTCGGGGGAAATAGTCCTGCGACATGGCCGCGAGCAGCACGCTCAGATAGTTGACGGAGATGCTGGTCGCCGCTCGGTAGAGGCCGACTTCCGCCGGCCCCAGCGCCTTGAGGATGACCAGCGGCATGATCATCAGCACGCCGGCGCCGAACACCATGCTGGCCATGTAGGGGATTCCGAACCGCAGCAGCGCCTTGGCCGGGCGGGCTTGCGCGTCGCCGGCCTCGGCTTGGGCCGCCTCCGGCCGGACCGCCGGCAGGCGCCGGTAGAAATAGAAGCACACCGCCCAGCCGGCGAGGCTCGCGGCAAGGACGGCAGGCGCGATGCCGCGCTCGCGCAGCAGGGCGATGAGCGCCACCGTCGGCACCAGCGCTACCAGCGCCGTGCCGATCTGGACGCGCGCCAGGTCGCCGACCCGCTGGTGGGCGTTCAGCATGCCGCTCTGGATCGCATTGGCCAGCGAGAGCGGAATGGCGGGGGCGATGATGACGAGGGCGGCCGCCCCCGCGGCGTCGCCGAACAGCGAGCCGCTGAGCGGGCGGCGCAGCAGGACGAGGAGGACGGCGGCGATCGCGCCGGTGATTCCGCAGATCGTCCAGGCGGCGCGGTGGAGGCGGAAGGCCTCGTCCGGCCTGTCGTGGCCGAGGGCTTCGGAGACGAGCCGCACCAGGCCGACCGAGACTCCGAGATTGGCGATCAGCGTGCCGAACGTGACGAGCGTCTGGAGTACCGCGAACCGCCCGAAGCCGGCCGGGCCGAGCAGCACCGCCCCGACCTTGGCCGACACCAGCCCGACGAGGATCGAGACGACCGAAGCGCTGCCGAGGATGGCGGTCGCCCGGAAGATCGCGCGCATCAGCCGCCGCCCGGCCGGGGCCTGAGCGCGCCGACGACGAAGCTCTTGGCCAGTGCGGCGAGGCTCTCGGGCCGCGACACCGTGGAGGCCGACGTACCCACGGCGGTTCTCAGCGCCGGCAGCCCCCCCTTGAGGTCGCCGCCGCGCGCCTTGGCGTGGAAGGCGCCGAGGAACGCCACCGACGCCCTGCCGCGCGCCGTCGCCAGGGCCTTTTCGCATTCCGGGCAGCCGGGATGGACGTCGCCCCGGCGGCGGGCGAGCACGTTCAGCGTCGCCTGCCCCATGCGGGCGAGGTCGGCCGAATAGCCTCGGCGGTGGACCCGGTAGCGGGTCAGCTCCTCGTCGAGCAACCGCACCGGAAAATGGCGCGCGATCCTCAGCCAGAGGTCCCAGTCGCCGAGGCCCACGCCGTCGTCGAACGGCCGTTGCGGGCCGATCGTCTCGAAGACGTCGCGGCGGAAGAGGGCGGAGGAATAGCAATAGAGGTTGCCGGCGAGGAGCGCGTGGAACACGTCGCCCGAAGGCCCGACGAGCGGCGAGGCGCCCTGGTCGGCGCCCTGCCCGTCGACGATCCTGAAGCGGGTGAAGACCGCGCCGAGGGCGGGATCGGCCTCCATCGCCGCCACCTGCCGCTCGATCTTCTCCGGAGTCCACAGATCGTCATGGTCGAGCGTGGCGAGATACTTGCCGCGCGCGGCCGCATAGGCCTTGGGGATGGCGGTGGACCCGCCCTTGTCGTCCTTGTCCTGGCGGATGTAGCGCACCCTCCCGCCGAAGGATTCCACGACCTCGCGGGTGTGGTCGGTCGAGCCGTCGTCGACCACCACCACCTCGATCGGGGAGTAGGTCTGGTCGAAGACGCTCTGCAAGGTTTCGCGCAGATAGTCGGCCGCGTTCCACGTCGTGGTGACGACGCTGACCAGGGGACGGTCCTCGGCCACGCCTTATCCGGCCGCCACGCTCTTGATGGGCGGCCGGTCCTCGCCGGCGGATTCGAAATAGTCCCGGACCATGTCCGGCGGCGGGAAGCCGGGGGTCAGCGCCTCCTCGACCGGGTGGTAGACATAGGGATGCGGGAAGCCGCGCTCAACGAAGCTCGCCTCGGCCAGGTCGTTGTAGCGGAAGTGGCACGACCAGCGGATCGCGTCCGAGACGTTGGTGCCCGACTGGTGGAGCAGGAAGGTGGAGAAGAACAGGGCGTCGCCCCGCTCCACCTCGACCGAGATCAGCTGGCCCTCGTCGATGCCGGCGCGGGCCGCCTCGGAGATATGGCCGTAGCCGTCCTCCATGTCCGCCTCCACCAGGCCCCTCTTGTGGCTCCCGGGCAGCACCTCGAGCGCGCCGAGGCGGCGATCGATGTCGACCAGGGGCAGCCAGACGACGGTGGAATCGAGCGACCCCTGCATGCTGCGCCAGTCCTGGTGGAGGGCGAGCCTCCAGTAGACCTCCTTCTTCGCAAGCCGCGGGTGGTTGAAATAGAGGACGGGACGGGTGCTGATGTTGGGGAAGCCGAGGCCGAGCGTCCGCAGCCCCTCGACGATCCGCTCGTCGAGCGACAGCCGGTGGAGCGAGATCAGATGCTGCGCCTGCTTGCCGCAATTGCTGAACGCGGGAAGGTCGATCTCGAACAGGCGGAACATGGCCTCGGTGAAGGCCGCCTCGTCCACCTCGCCTTGGCCGATGAGGCCGTGGCGCCGCATCTGGGCCGCGAACACCGCCTTCGCCTCCGCATGGATGGCGGCGACCTCGTCGGGATCGAAGAAGCGGCGGCAGAGCACATAGCCCTGCTCGCGGTAGAGGGCGGCATCGAGGGTCACGCCGCGCGCCTCACCCACAGGTTGCCGTTGGTGGGCGTGTTCGCCCACTCCTTGGTCACCGCGAAGCCGTGGCGGGTCAGGAAGGCCTTGAGGCTGGCGAGGTTTCGCTCGCCCTCGTCGAGGTCGTGATATTCCATGCGGATCTCGCGCACCTTCTCGAAGCACTCGGCGGGCGCCTTGTAGAGGAACTCGTACTCGGCGCCCTCGATGTCCATCTTGAGGAGGTCGATGCGCTCCAGCCGGTTGGCGCGCAATATCTCCTCCAGCGTCGTGCAATGGACGGTGATGCGGTCGGCCTGGCGGTTGCCGTCGGGGCCGATCAGGGTCGGGAAGAAGAAGTCGGTGCCGCCGACGAACAGCTCGCGCTCGCCCGCCTCGCCGCCCACGGCGTTGTTGACGGCGGTGATGGCGCCGGTCTTGCCGTTCAGCCGCACATTCTCCTGCACGAGCGCGAAGGAGGCCGGCATCGGCTCATAGGCGTAGAGCCGGACGTTGCGCGCCGTCGCCGCCGCGTAGACGGAGAAGACGCCGACGCTGGCGCCGAGGTCGACGATCACCGCGTCGGACGGCATATCGCCATAATCCTTGCGGAAGAATATCTCGATCACCGGCACGTGGTCGACGCCGCGGCCGATCTTCAGCTTGGCGCCGTTGCGGAAGCGGTACGGCTTGTCCGGCACGAAGCCGAGCGCGTAGTTCCACAGGAACGAGGGCCAGTTGCGCACGTGGCGGCGGACCTCCGGCAGCATCTTCAGCCGGCGCGCCACCTTGGCGGGGGAGCGGAAGCTCTGGCCCATCTTCGTCTCAATCCTCCGTCAGCACGGCATAGCCGATGCCCGTCTCGCCGAACCCGTTGCCGTTGTAGAGCATGTGCTTCACGCCCCGATGCTCGTAGACGAACGGATACTCCATCATCTCGGAATCCCAGCCCGTGTCGGAGCGGTCTATGCCCACGCGGTCGTCCATCCGCGTCCAATTCACCCCGTCGGCGGATTCGGCATAGCCGAGGCGATAGGATTGGGCCTTGTCGGTGCGATAGCCGAAGCTGCCGCGGAAGCAATACCACATTCGATAGCGGCCCTTCTCCTTCACCACCACCGGCCGCGCATTGGCCTCGCCCTCGAACGTGTAGGGGAGGCAGACGCGGTTCTCGCGGACCCAGTCGATGCCGTCGTCGGATTCGGCATATTTGACCTGGTAGACCGGCTCCGGCCGCCCCTCGACCGTCAGGAAGCCGGTGGCGGAGGCGTACCAGAGCTTCCACTTGCCGTCGTCCTCGTCGAACATGGCGAAGGGCGACGCGCAGAAATAGGGCTCGATCCGAGTCCGGTCGACCACCGGCCCCTCGAACATCCGCTCGAACGTGACCCCGCCGTCGTCGCTGACGGCGAGGCCCACCGAATTGCGGTAGCCCACCGTCACGCCCTGGTTCCAGCCGATGTAGAAGAGGTATTTGCGCCCGTCCCGCTCCACCAGGCTCGACGGCATGACGCCGCTGTCGTCGAAGGTGCCGAGCTTGCCGGGCGAGAGGATCGGCCGGTCGTGGACGTAGAGGACGTTGGCGGGATCGTCCGCCTCCACCTCGATGAAGGTGGCGTGGGAGCGGCCGCGGGTGTCGCGCGGGCTGAAATAGATGCGTAGCCGGTTCTCGCCGATGCGGTCGGCGACGGGCACGCACGCATGGTGCGCCATCCACTCATATTGGCCTTCGGCGCTGAAGATGACGCCCTTCTTCTCCCAGCGCATGGTCAGCCCTTGGACTTGTGGGAGAGGCTGCGCAGACGGTCGCTGCGGATCCGCGCCGGCTCGGTGCCGGTCGGGCGGTAGACCTCGAACGGCTGGGTGTCCTTGGCGATCACCGCGCCCATGCCCACCAAAGTGTCGTGGGCGACCACCGTCTCGTCCCGCACCGTCGCGTTGACTCCGAAGAAGGTGAAGTCCTCGATCGTGCAGCAGCCCGATATCACCACGTGCGAGGTGATCATGACATGGTCGCCGATGGTCGTGTGGTGGCCGATATGGTTGCCGCTCCATATCACCACGTCGCTGCCGATCGTCACGAAGGGCTGGATCGTGTTGTCCTCGAAGATGAAGCAATTGTCGCCGCAGGCGAAGCCCGGGAAGGTGGTCGCGCGCGAGCTCACGTAGGAGACGAGGGTGTAGCCCTTCTCCTTCGCCGCGGCGTAGCGCTCGGCGCGGACGTGGTTCATCCGCTTGAAGCTCAGCGGCACGAACATCGCGAAGTCGGCGGGAGGGAAATGCCGCTCCACCTCCTCGAAGGCGACCACGGGGAGGCCCTTATGCTCGGCGGCCTCGAGATAGTCGCGGTCAACGGCGAAGCCGACCACCTCGTGCTCGGAATCGTGGGTGAAATAGAAGTGGGCGAGCTCGGCCCACTGGCCGACTCCGAATACAACCACCTTCGCCACGTCCATGTCTCCCAGAAACCGGCCTCGCGCCGGCCGGCACGGGCCTTTAGCCCAGCTCCCCCGCCCGGTATATCGGGAAATAGCCGCTCGCCGGGGGTGCCGGCCGGGCCCGCGCCGCCGCCTCGTAGGCGGCGGGATCGAAGATCCGGCCGCAGAAATGGACGGGGACGGTGCCCGTCGCCCAGCCGCGCTTGAAGCGGGTGAGGCCGTCCGCCGCGTCGCCCGCCGCGCCCGCCCCGGCGCCGAGGTTGAGCCGCGCGGCGCGCCCCTTCAGCTTCTCGAGCGCGAAGGCGTAGAGGCCGTAGGCCGCCATCAGCGCATAGCCGCGCTCGTCGACGGCGGCGAGGTGGCTGAACGCCACGCCCTCCTGCAGGTACCAGATGTGCGCCCCCACCGTCGCGCCCTCGTGCCGCGCCCGCAGCACCACCGCGCCGGGCACGCGAAGCTGCTTCTCGAACGAGGCGGGGGAGAAGGCCTTGATGCCGGTGAGGCCGTGGCGGGCGGCGAGCACGCCGTAGAGCCGCGACCATTCCGGCGCGAAGGCCGCCGCCGCTTCCCCTTCGAGGAGGTCGAGATCGAGCGCGGCCAGAGCCCGCCGCGCATAATAGCGATGGTGCTTGGAGACGGTGGAAAGGTCGGCGGCGCCGAGGTCGGTGACGAAATGCTCCTTGAAGGCCACCATCCGGTCGGGAAAGCATCGCCCGAGCAGCTCGGGATCGTGGGCGCCGAACGGATCGGCGACGAGCGACAGGCTGACCAGGTCGGAAATCTCGTCGAGGTCGGCCTCCAGCGCCCGCCAGTCGCGGCAGGAGAAGATCGGATAGGGCCCCATCGCGTCCCTGAGGGCGGTGCCGGGCACCTCCCGCTCCAGGATCCACCCGCCGCTGCGCGGCAGCCGCCGCGGCCGGCCGAACTCGGCCAAAGCCTCGGCATAGGCGTCCGACAGGTAGCCGCGCGCGTCCGCTCCCGCCCCGGTCATGCGAGCGAGCGGAGGATCCCGACGATCCGCTCCTGGTCCTCGGCGGCGAGGTCCGGGAAGATCGGCAGGCACAATATCTCTTCCGCGGCCCGGGTCGCGACCGGCAGGTTGGCGGAGTCGGCGCCCGGCATGTCCTGGTACATGGGCAGGCTGGAGAGGAGCGGGTAGAAATAGCGCCGAGAATAGATGTTCTCGGCCTTGAGCGCCTCGTAGACGGCGTCGCGGCTGGCGCCGAAGCCCGGGCGGACGAGGATCGGGAAATAGGAGTGGTTCGGCACCACCTCGTCCGGGATGGCGAGCACGTCGATTCCGTCCACGTCCTCCAGCATCTCCCTGTAGCGCCGGTCGACCGCCGCGCGGGCGGCGCGCACGCCTTCGAAATGATCCAGCTGGAGGAGGCCCAAGGCGGCGTTGAACTCGCTCATCTTGGCGTTGGTGCCGACCGCGGGGATGCGCACCTCGTCCTGGATGCCGAAGTTGCGCAGCCGGTCGAGCGAGGTGCGGCTTGCCGCGCGCGAGACGATCGCCCCGCCCTCGAACGTGTTGAACGCCTTGGTGGCGTGGAAGCTCAACGTCGCGAAATCGCCCCAGGAGAGGAGGCTGCGCCCCTTGTAGCGCACCCCGAAGGCGTGGGCGGCGTCGTAGATCACCTTGAGGCCGTGGCGGGCCGCGATCGCGTCGATCTCCTCCACCGCGCACGGATTGCCGTAGACGTGGACGGCGACGATGGCCCGGGTCTGCGGGGTGATCGCCGCCTCGATGGCCTGAGGATCGATGTTGAGGTCGGAGGCCCGCACGTCGACGAAGCGCGGCGTGAGCCGGCCCATCTTCACGGCATGGGTCGTCGCGACGAACGAATAGGGCGTCGTCACCACCTCGCCCTCAATCTCCGCCGCGTCCAGCGCCGCCGTCAGCGCGAGCATGCCGTTGGTGGTCAGGGTGACGTTCTCGGCCTCGAACAGCGTTCTCAGCCGCTCCTCGAGCGCGACGTGGAACGGTCCCGCGTTGGTGAGGACGCGCGTCTCCCAGATCCGCTCCAGCATCGGCAGGAACTCGGCGAGCGGCGGCAGGTACGGACGCGTGACATAGATCGGATCAGACAAATTTGCGCTCCTGATGCGCTTCGAGGCGGCCAGCGCCCGGCGAGCGCCCTGTAGGCGACATCCGCCGCCGAATACAGGGGTTCGGCCTCAACCCTGCCCCAGCCGCTCCCCGGCGTAGCGCTTGTCGCGCAGCGGCCGCCACCAATCCTCGCGGGCGAGATACCAGTCGATCGTCTTGCCCATGCCGCCCTCGAAGCTCTCCTGCGGGGCCCAGCCGAGCTCCCGCTCGGCCTTGGACGGGTCGATCGCGTAGCGCCGGTCGTGGCCGGGCCGGTCGGTCACATATTCGATCAAATCCTCGTAGCGCGCGCCGCCCTTGCGCGGGCGCCGCGCGTCGAGCAGCCGGCAGATGGTGCGCACCACCTCGAGGTTGGTGCGCTCGGCGCGGCCGCCGATCAGATAGGTCTCGCCGGGCGTCCCGTCGCTGACGATCCGGTCGAGCGCCCGGGCATGGTCCTCCACATAGAGCCAGTCGCGCACGTTCTCCCCCTTGCCGTAGACCGGCAGCGGCCGCTCGTGCAGCGCGTTGAGGATGACGAGCGGGATCAGCTTCTCGGGAAAATGATAGGGGCCGTAATTGTTCGAGCAGTTGGAGAGCACCACCGGCAGGCCGTAGGTGTGCTGCCAGGCCCGCACCAAGTGATCGGACGCCGCCTTTGAGGCCGAGTAAGGCGAGGAAGGGTCGTAAGGCGTCTCCTCGGTGAACACGCCGCTGTCGAACGGCAGGTCGCCGAACACCTCGTCCGTCGAGATGTGGTGGAAGCGGAAGCGCGCCCTCTTCTCCTCCTCGAGCCCGCGCCAATAGCCGAGCGCCGCCTGGACCAGGCGGAAGGTGCCGACGATGTTGGTCTCGATGAATTCGCCCGGGCCGTCGATCGAGCGGTCGACATGGCTTTCCGCGGCGAGGTGCATGATCGCGTCGGGCCGCTCCTCCGCGAGCAGGGCCGAGACGGCGGCCGTGTCGCCGATGTCGGCCTGGACGAAGCGATAGTCGGGGCTCGCCGCCACGTCGGCGAGCGAGGCGAGGTTGCCGGCATAGGTCAGCTTGTCGAGATTGACGACGCGGGTGTCGCCGCGGCCGATCAGGTGCCGGCAGACGGCCGACCCGATGAAGCCGGCGCCGCCGGTGACGAGAATGGTGCGGGACGCCATGGTCAGAATCTCTGCTCGCTGGTCGGCGCCGCCAGCATCGTCCGCCCCTCGGCGGCGCGGCGGCGCAGGAAGTTGGCGTAATCGGACTTGCCCATCCGCTCGGCGGCGGCGAGCAGCTGCGCCTCGTCGAGATAGCCGAACTCGTAGGCGATCTCCTCCGGGCACATCACCTTGATCCCCTGGCGCTGCTCGACCGTGCGGACGAAGGCGGTGGCGTCGACCAGGCTGTCGTGGGTGCCGGTGTCGAGCCAGGCGAAGCCGCGGCCCAACCGGCTGACGCGCAGGCGCCCCTGCTCGAGATAGGCGCGGTTGACGTCGGTGATCTCCAGCTCGCCCCGCGCCGAGGGCTTCACCGCGGCGGCGATGTCGAGCACGTCATTGTCGTAGAAATAGAGGCCGGTCACCGCCCAGCTCGAGGCGGGATGCGCCGGCTTCTCGACGATCTCGGTCGCCTCGCCCGTCTCCGGGTCGAAGGACACGACCCCGTAGCGCTCGGGATCCTCGACATGATAGGCGAAGACGGTCGCGCCGCCGGTCCAGGCCGCCGCGTCCTGGCAGAGGCCCGACAGGCCGGCGCCGAAGAAGATGTTGTCGCCGAGGATCAGGGCGACGCTGTCGTCCCCGACGAAGTCGCGGCCGATGATGAAGGCCTGCGCCAGGCCTTCCGGCCGCGGCTGCTCGGCATAGCTGAGCGAGATTCCCATCGCCCCGCCGTCGCCGAGCAGGGTGCGGAAGTGCGGCAAATCGTGCGGCGTCGAGATGATCAATATCTCGCGTATCCCGGCCAGCATCAGGGTCGCCAGCGGATAATAGATCATCGGCTTGTCGTAGACCGGCAGCAGCTGCTTCGAGACGGCCAGCGTCACGGGATAGAGCCGCGTGCCGCTCCCTCCCGCCAAGATGATACCCTTCAAGCCAAGCCTCCGCTGATCGATCCCGGAAAAGCCGGCGCGCCCCTGTCCGCCGGCCGCGCGCCTCCTAGCGGCAACCGCGCTCTTTTGCACCGTGATTTTCATTGAGGGGCGGCCGCGCCCCGCTCAAGCCGAGGTTGGCCCTCGCCGCAAGTTGCGCTAGAGGACCCGCGCCGGCGCCTGCCGCGCCTTCGCCAAATGCTTTTGCTTCCAACGACATCCGCAAGGGGTCCAGTCTCCGCTCATGAAGGTCGTGATCGCCCTCGCAAGCTATAACGGCGCGCGCTTCTTCGCCGAGCAGCTGGCGAGCCTCGCCGCCCAGACGCGCCTTCCGGATGCGCTGATCGTCTGCGACGACGGCTCGACCGACGGCACGGCCGAGATCGCGGAAGCCTTCGCCGCCACCGCGCCCTTCCCGGTCCGGGTGGAGCGCAACGCGGCGAACCTGGGGTTCAACGGCAATTTCGAGCGCGTCGTCTCGCTCGCCGACGGCGACCTCGTCTTCATCAGCGACCAGGACGACATCTGGCATCCCGACAAGATCGCCCGCGTCCTCGCCGCGCTCGAGGCGAACCCGTCCATGCTGATGGCGATCAACGACGAGGAGCTGATGGACGGCGAGGGCCGCCGGCTCGGCGTCACCTTCCTCCAGAACGCCCGCAAGCTCGGCTATCCCGACAGCAACCACGTCGCCGGCTGCTGCTCGGCGCTGCGGCGCGAGCTGATCCCCCTGCTCCTCCCCTTCCCCAAGGCGCTCAACTATGACGGCTGGGTGGCGACGCTCGCCGACCTTCTGGGGACCAAGCTCCTCATCGAGGCGCCGCTCCAGCTCTACCGGCGCCACGGCGGCAATTCGACCGAGAGCGTGATGGCCAAGGAGAACGCCTCCACCTGGGACCTGGTCCGCCTCTACGGCACCGCCGACCCGCGCGAGGCGTGGCGGGCCCAGATCGACCAGCTCGGCCTTTTCCGCCGCCGCATAGAGGAGCGTCGCGCCCTCGCCGTGTCGCTGGTCGGGGAGGCGCGGGTGGCGGCGGCGCTCGCCCGCATCGCCTCGGAGGGCGAGCGGCTGGAGCGCCGGCTGCAGCTCCTCGCCAAGGGCCGGGTGGCCCGGCTGCCGGCGGTGCTGAAGCTGTGGCGCGGCGGCTTCTACCGCGACTTCGCCGGTGGCAAGAGCGCCATCAAAGACATCATTCGCGCCTGAAGGCTCATCGACCATGTGCGGCATAGCCGGCTTCATCGACCCCTCGCGGGGCCAGGACGTCCTCGAGGCGATGACCGGCGCCATCGCCCGGCGCGGGCCCGACGATTGCGGCTATTATCTGGAGGACGGGGTCGGCCTCGGCCATCGCCGCCTCTCGATCATCGACCTGTCGCCTCTCGGCCACCAGCCGATGCGCTTCGAGCGCCTCGTCACCGTCTTCAACGGGGAGATCTACAATTATCGCGAGGTCGCCGAGGAGCTGGTCCGCCGCGGCTACAGCTTCACCTCGTCGAGCGACACCGAGGTTGTGCTCAAGGCCTTCCACTGCTGGGGCCCGCGCTGCGTCGAGCGCTTCATCGGCATGTTCGCCTTCGCGCTGTGGGACGAGGCCGAGAAGGCGCTCTACCTGATCCGCGACCGCGCCGGCGTGAAGCCGCTTTACTATTACGAGAAGGACGGCCGCTTCGCCTTCGCCAGCACGCTGAACGGCCTGAAGCCCTTCCTCGGCGCCGACGAGCGGGGCGACATCGATCCCGCCGCCGTCTCGGAGTTCCTCGCCCACGGCTATATCAGCAGCGGCCTCTCCATCCTCTCCTCCGTCGCCAAGGTGCCGCAGGCCCATATCCTCAAGTTCCAGCAGGGGCGGGTGACGCTGGAGCGCTATTGGAACGTCCACTACGCCGAGAATGCCGAGTGGCGGGAGCGCCCGCTCGACGACCTCGTCGACGAGCTCGAGGAGATCGTCATCAGCGCCTTCCGCTACAGGATGGTCGCCGACGTGCCGGTCGGCGTCTTCCTCAGCGCCGGAGTCGACAGCTCGCTCGTCACCGCCGTGCTGTCGAAGCATTACGGGTCGCTTCGCACCTTCACGATCGGCTTTTCGGAAGAAGGTTATGACGAATCCGCCGATGCGCGGAAGATCGCCGCCTATCTCGGAACCGAGCACAAGGAGGCGGTGCTCTCGTCCGGCCGCGGGCGCGACATCTTGGAGCATTTCTACGACATTTACGACGAGCCCCACGGCGACAGCAGCGGCATCGCCACGACCTACGTCTCGCAGCTGGCGAAGGAGAATGGCGTCAAGGTGGTGCTGAGCGCGGACGCCGGCGACGAGCTGTTCGGCGGCTATGTCCGCTACGTCGAGTTCCTCAACCGCTGGGAGCAGGTGCGCCGGCTCGGCCTCGCGGGGCGGGTCGGCGCGCGCGGCGCCTTCGCCCTCGCCGGCGCCGTCGCTCCCGGGGCGCGGGGCGAGACGCTTCGGCGGCAGGCGGGGCTCCTCGCCGACCAGCCCTTCCTCAGCTTCATGCAGCGGCGGCTGCACAGCGCCTCGGCCGGCGATCTCGCCGCCCTCTTCCCGGCCTATGAGGAGCGCCTCACGCCGCCGGCGGAGGGCGAGCTGCTCAACCAGATGGGGGAGTGGGACTTCAAGCGCTACATGGTCGACGACGTGCTGGTGAAGGTCGACCGGGCGACCATGTACCACAGCATCGAGGGGCGCGAGCCGCTGCTCGACCACCGGCTCGTCGAGTTCGCCGCCCAGCTCCCGGCGAAGTTCAAGATCGCCGGCGGCGAGACCAAGCTCATCCTCAAGCGCCTGCTCGGCCGCTACCTTCCTCGCGAGCTGTACACGCTGCCCAAGCGGGGCTTCGCCGCGCCGCTCGACCAGTGGATCCGCGACTATTACCAGGATCATTTCCTGGAGATGCTCGACGATCCGGCGCCGTTCTTCGACCGAAAGGCGCTCGAGCGGCTGCTGGCCCGCTACCGTCGCGGCGAGCGCGTCAATTACGGGCTGCTGTGGTTCCTGTTCAGCTTCGAGAGCTGGCGCCGGAAATGGACCCAGGCGGCGTGAGCCCAGGCTGGCAGCCGGAGCGGCTCGCCTTCCTGCTCCCGAACATGGGCGGCGGCGGCGCCGAGCGGGTCGCGCTCAACCTCATCCGCGACTTCGTCGGGCGCGGCTACGAGGTCGACCTGGTGCTCGTCAGGGCCGGGGGCGAGCTGCTCGCCATGTTGCCGCCCGAGGTGAGGGTGGTGGACCTCGGCGCCCACCGGCTGGTCGCCGCGATACGGCCGCTTGCGCGATACCTGCGCGAGCGCCGCCCCCACGCCCTCCAGGCGCGGATGTGGCCGCTCACCGTCGTCGCGATCCTCTCCCGCCTCCTCGCGCGCGTTCCGACGCGGATCGTCGTCAGCGACCACGCGCCGCTTTCGCTCCAATATGCCGGGCAAAGGCGGACGCTTCGGCTTCTCAAGGCGACCGTCCGCCTCTTCTATCCCAAGGCCGACGCGCGGGTGGTGGTCTCCTCGGGCTCCGCCGACGACCTCGCGGCTCTCGGCGGCATAGCAAGGCCGAGCATCCACGTGCTGCACAATCCGGTGCCGGACCCGGGGCCGCCGGTTCGGGACCCGGCTATCGACGCGCTGTGGGGCGAGGCGGACGGCAGGCTCGTCACCGCCGGAACGCTGAAGCCGGAGAAGAATCACCTGCTGCTGATCCGAGCCTTCGCCCTGCTCCGCCGCCACGGCCGCGCGGCCAGGCTGATGATCCTGGGCGACGGCGCGATGATGCCGGCGCTGAGGGCCGAGGCGGCGCGGCTCGGAATCGCCGAGGACGTGCTTCTACCCGGCTTCGTCGCCAACCCTTCCGCCTACCTCGCCTCGGCCGACCTCTTCGTCCTCTCCTCCGACTTCGAGGGCTTCGGCAACGTCCTCATCGAAGCGATGCGCCTCGGCCTGGGCATCGTCAGCACCGACTGCCCGCACGGCCCGGCCGAAATCCTCGACGGCGGGCGCTTCGGGCGGCTGGTGCCCTGCGGCGATCCGGCGGCGCTGGCCGAGGGGATGGAGGCGGCGCTCGCCCAGCCGGCCGACGGGCCCGCGCTGCGGCGCCGCGCCGAGGCGCTGTCGGGGTCCGGCACGTTCGATGCGTGGCTCGCGCTGATGCTGGGGCGGCCGCTTGCGGCGGACGAGGTCAGCCGGCAAGGTCCCCGAGGTCGCTCAGCCGATTGAGCGAAATGAGGTCGCGCTCGGTTGCGATCGGCACCGCCTCCACCTTGAAGCCGCGCGCGGCCAGGTGGCGGACGATGTAGAGGAAGCCGTGCTCGCCGGTGGAGCGGCCCTCGGCGCCCTCCAGCCGCCGCGCGAGCAGATCGAACACGGGCCTGGCGCGGAACAGGAACAGGCCGATGTCGCGCTCGCCCGGGCCGGGGCGCAGGCCCGCCTCGCGAGTCTCGATGAGGGCGGCGACGCGCCCGGAGGCGTCCCGCTCGACGATCGTATAGGCCTCCTCCACCCGGCGGGTGGCGAAGCTGAAGTCGTTGCCCCCGGCGAAGTGCGCGGCCCGCAGCCCCTCGATCGTCGCCGGCTCGAGCAGCGGGATATCGCCCCAGACGACGAGCAGATGCTCGGTCTCCGCCGCGCCCTGCGCGTCCCGGAAGCGCAGGATCGCATCGCCCATCCCGGTCGGCGCCGGCTGCTCAATCAGCTCGGCCGCTGCGCCGGCCTCGGCGAGGCAGCGCTCCACCTCCTGCCGGCCCGAAGGGCTGACGATCACCGCCGGCCGGGGGTCGAGCGGCCGCAGCAGGTCTAGGAGGCGGAGCAGGATCGGCCGGCCGAGCACCGGGTGAAGCGTCTTGGGATAGGGCAGGCCGGCGCGGGTGCCGCTGCCGGCGGCGGCGACCAGCGCCCTCAGCTCAGCCATCGAAATCCTTGCCGACCCGGCCGCTGAGGCCGCGAGACACCGCCTTCCACAGCACCGGCGCGCGCGGCCCGGCGACATAGCTCAGCGCCTGCGGGATGGAGTTGCGATGCGCCGTCCGGGCCAGCGCCGCCACCACCGCCATGGCATGGCGGGCCCACACCTTGTCGAAATAGCGGCGATTGAGGATGATCGTGTTCTTGACGTAATAATAGAATTTGGCCGGGTCGAGCGGCCGCCCCGACACGTCGGGGTGGAGGTGGTGCGCGTCGAGGTGGGAGAGGACCGGACCGAGCCGGCGCAGGCGCATGAAGAAGTCCACCTCGTCCCCCATCAGGAAGAAGTCGCTCTCGACGTTGCCGATCCGCCGCGCCGCCTCGGTGCTGACCAAGGCGCCGTTGAAGAGATGGGCGAACGGATAGGTGTCGCCCCCGGCCACTTGGCGGAGGCGGTCGAGGTGCCGGATCTTGCGGCGCCGCGCGACCATCACCGGCAGCCCGCGCCGATCGAGCACCGGGAAGGGGAAGACGAAGCGGTTGGGATTGTCCTCGCACAGCACGACCGAGGAGACGCAGGGCACGTCGCCCGTCAGCCTCGCCTCGAGCAGCGCCAGCGCGCCGGGATGCGGGTAGCCGTCGTCGTCCATCAGCCACACGGCGTCCCACCCGCCCGCGAGCGCCTCCTCGATCGAGCGCTTCCAGCCGCCCGCCGAGCCGACATTGGGCTGGGTGACGTAGCGGACGCCCTTGGCTTCGAGCATCTCCACCGTGTCGTCGGGGCTGGAATTGTTGATGACGATGAGGCCGTCCGGCGGCCGGGTCTGGCCGCGGACATGGTCGATGCAGCGCTCCAGCAGCGCGCGCCGGTTGTAGGTGACGATGGCGGCGAGGATCCTCACGGCCGCGCCTCGTCGAGCGCGGCGAGGAGCTGCGTCCAGGAGACGGCGGAAGGGTCGGCGGGGTCGATTCGGACCGCCTCGATGCCCGCCGCCGCCGCCGCCGCGAGGCCGCTCTCGGCATCCTCGAAGACGAGCGCGTCGCCGGCCGGGACGCCATGCGCCTCGAGCGCGCGAAGGAAGGCCTCCGGTGCCGGCTTGCCCTCGCGGACGTCCTCGGCGGTGACGACGGGATCGAAGCAGCCCGTCAGGCCGACCCGTGACAGGGCGGCCTCCGCTCCGCGCCGCGAGGCGGAGGTGCACAAAGCGAGGCGGAAGCGCGGCCGCGCCGCCCGGACGAACTCCACCGCGCCCGCGATGGGGGTGAGCTCGTTCTCGATGAGCCGCAGCGCCCGCGCCCGCTTGTCGCCGATCAGCCGCGCCTTCTCTTCCTCGTCGAGCTGAAGCCCGGCGCCCGCGGCGACCCGCTCCACCGCGGAGGCGGTGGTCATTCCGGCGATGGTGCCATAGTCGACCATCACCCCATGGGGCGCGAACGCCTCCTCGAAGGCGCGGGCGTGGAGCGGCGAGCTGTCGACCAGCGTCCCGTCGAGATCGAAGATGAGCAGGAGCTTGCCGCGCAGGGACGGGACGGGTGCGGCGTCGCTCACGGCGCGCCTGCCGTCTCGTTGTAGAGGGAGAGGATCGTGTCGATCACCCGTGCCCCGTCATGCTTGCCCGGCGAGGCGGCGGATTCGAAGTCGTCGACGATCCGGCGCACGGGTATCTCGGCGAAATTCTCCTCGTCATAATCGACATAGGTCTCGTCGGCCTTGCGGCGGCCGTTGTTGATCAGGATCGCGGAGAACAGCTCCGGCATCGCATATTGCCGCCCCTCGGCGAGGCGCAGATATTTATACGCGCCGCGCACATAGTCCGAGGCGCGGTAGCTCGGAGTCTCGTAGTCGGCGCCGATGTTGGTGACGAAGACCTTGAGCGCCTCGCGGTTGCGGGCGATCGTCTCGGCGATTCCGCGCGACATGTAGGTCGGGTAGAGCGAGCTGTGCTGCGTCCCCGCCGAAAAGACGATGACGTCGGCTTGCTCGAGCGCCAGCCTGACGCCGGGCGAGGCGGCCGCGCCGGCGTGGTGGCGGCTGAGGAAGTAGCGCTGCTGCTCGAGGGTCAGCGCCGCGAAACGCGTCCGGTCGAGCGGCCGGTCGAGCAGGTAGACCGCGTCGATCAGCACGTTGGAGCGCAGCTCGACGATCTCCGCCTCGGAATAGAGCACCTCGCCATTCTGCCGGAGCGCCATCAGCCACTTGTTCTCGACGCTGTTGGGAAGCACCGTCCCCTTGAGGCGGAACAGCCGGTCCATCGTCTTGGTGGTGAGCTCCATGTCGCGGCGGCAGGCGAGATAGGCGCCGGCATAGAGGCAGTTCATCAGCGAGCAGTCGCCGAACTCGAAGCGGGCGCCGCGGGCCTTCTCGATCACCGCCAGCCCGTCGAGGAACTCGCGGACGAAGGTCCGAACCGCCGCCGCCACCGTCCGGCTGGTGAGGGCGATGCCGGCGACCGAGCTTCCTCCGTCGGCGAAGGCGCGCATCTCGGCGAGGATCGCCTCGCGGTCAGCCCCGACCTCGTAGCGGAAGGCGAACAGGGCGCGGCTCGCCTCGTGCTGCGGGTCCTCCTCGGGCAGCATCAGCTCCTGCACCTTGCGGATGTCGGACGGGCCCAGCATGTCGAAGAAGCGGCGTATCTCGCCGGTCGACTTGCCGTCGTCATAGGCATTGACGATCGAGGTGACGTTCAGCCCCTGGTGGCGCAGCATCGCCGGGATGATCGAAGCCGCCCCGCGGCCGCCGTTGAGGACGACGATGTTCAGCATGCTTCACCCGCGACGACCGTGGCGCCGGCCCCCTCCGAGGCGCCGGCGAGCTTTCTATAGATGCGATCGTAGCGTCTCACACCCTCTTCGAGGGAGAATTCGCCGCTCGCCGCTCGGATCGTCCCGCCGCGCTCCGGATGGGAGAGCACCGTCTCCAGCGCGGCCCGAAGCGTCGCCGGCGCGAAATCCTTCACCACCACCGATCCGTTGCGCTCCGGGCTGACGATCCGGTCGATGTCGCCATAGCCGCTGTTGGCGACGATCGGCACGTTCATCGCGAACAGCTCGCCGAGCTTGGTCGGCGAGCAGCCGGCCTTGGAGAGGGTCGGGCGGATGAACACCGCCGAGACGCTCGCCAGGGCGAGATATTCGGGGATGTCGCGCCGGTCGGAGGAGGTGAAGCGGAGCGCCTCGCCCGGTATGCCGTGCCGCGCCGCCTCGGCCTCGACCAGCTCCCGCCCGTTATTGGCGAGGAAGAGGAAGACCGCGTCGGGCCGGATCGCGCGCAGCTCGCGAAACAGGTCCATCATGTGGACGAGCAGATAGTCGGCGCCGAGGCTGCCGAGGTAGAGGAGCACCGGCGCACCGGCCGGGATGGCCAAAGCCTGCCGCCGCCGCTCGGCCGCGGCCGGATCGACCTTTGCCGGATCGAACAAGGCGAAGTCCGCGCAGCACGGGATCACCGTGTAATTGTCGCGGCGGCCGCCGGCGACGTGCGGGTGGCGGGCGATGAGGAGGTCGGCGGCGCGGTCGGTGAGCGTGACGACATGGTCGGCATTGCCCAGGAGCGCCGGCTCGCGCGCCAGGAACCAGCGGTAGACGAACTTGAACCGCTTGGTCTCGATGCCGACGTCGGCCCAGAAGTCGCGGAAGTCGGCGAGATATTTCATGCCGAAGCGCCGCTTCAGCCGTGCCGCCAGCCCAAGCGGCAGGTAGGAGCGGCAATGGACGAGGTCCGGCCGCTCGGCCGCCGCGATCCGCTCGGCGGCGCGCGCCATCAGCCGCATCGTCCAGAAGGAGGAGACGAGCGGCGGCCGGTTGGCGTAGCGGACCCGCGTCCACCTGATCCCGACGGCGTCGAAGAGGGCCCGGTAGCGGGCGATCGGCTCCTCGCGTCCCGCTTTCTCGGCGCTGACGATGTGGATGGAGTGGCCGAGGCGCGCCAAGCCCATCAGGTAAGGCGCGATCTGCGCCTGCCCGATATGGTCGGTAATGCCGTCCTGGGTGAGGTAGAGGATCGTCGCCATGGCGTAAGAAGGTCGGGCGGATGCCCGTGCCGTTCCCGTAGAGGCGGCTCCGGCCGATTGCAAAGGCTTAGGCGCGGCGGCGAAGGGCATGGCGCTAGAAGTCGGTGGCGAGGGTGAGGGCCGGGCCGGAGCCGGGCCGGGCGCGGCCCGCCACACGAACGCGCCAGTCGGCCGCGACGGTGAGCCGGCGCCCGTTGAAGGGGATGGCCAGCGCCGCCTGCGGGCCGGCGTCGAGCCGCGAGGCCCCCGGCTGGGCCGCGCCCCACAGGCCGGCCCCCAGCTTCGCGGGCCCCAGCGGCCATGAGAGGCGTGCGCCGCCGTCGGCGAACAGGGCGCGGCGGCGGCGCCCGACCGCACCGGCCTGGCCGTAGGCGTCGAGACGAAAGGCGCCGAGCGGCGCGTCGCTGACGCCGGCATAGGCCGCCAGCGCGAAGGCGGAGCGCCCGCCCCTCCCCAGGGCCTGCCGCCGCTCCGCCAGGAGGTGGAGCGGCAGGCGCTGGGATGGCCGCCAGTCGAGCCCGGGCGCGGCTTCGGCCTCGGGAGCGGAGACCCTGATGGCGAGGGAGAGGCCGCCGCGCAGCGGGAGCAGGGCGCGCAGGCCGGCCTGGCTGCCGCCGAGCATTCCCCCTGCGGCGAGCGATTCGCGCCCGCCGCCCTCCCGCGCGAACAGCCAGGCGGAGAGCGTCCAGCGGCGCCGCGCGGCGCCCTCGGCGAGGCTCCGGGGGGACGCGGGCGCGGCCGGAGCCTCGGCGAAAGGGGGGAAGGCGGCGCGCACGGCAAGTCGCGTCGGCGCGGAGGGCGGCACGGCTCGGCGCGCGGCGGGGACCTTCGGTGGGGCGACGTGGCGCCGCCGCGGCATGGGAGAGCGCTTGAGGGCCGCCGCCGAAAGGGGGAAAGAGACCGGAAGCGGACGATCGTCGGCGAAGCGCTGCCCGGCGAGGAGGGGCCGCGCGGACGGCGTGATCGGCGGCGACGACGGCGGCGGCGAGGGCCAGGAGGGCGCCAGCGCCGCCGCGCGAAGGCAGAGCCAGCCGCCGACGACCGAGAGCAGGAAGCGGAGCGGCGGCGGCGCCCCCTTCACCCGCCGCCCGCTCCCGCCGGAAACCGGTGCTCGGTCTTGCCCCACTCGTTGCGGCCGGTGCGGCGGGCGGTGCGGTAGCGCGCCAGCGCCGCGCCGGCGGCCAGAATCGCCACGACGTTGGCGACGGCGGCGCGGGGGACGGCGCGAAGCCCCTCCCGCCAGCCATAGGCGCGCCCGGTGAACAGCGCCCGCATGCCGAGCCGCCAGAGAAGGAGGCCGAGGTTGAGGCGAAGAAGCCAGCTCAGCGTAGGCGGGAGCGGGGCCGGAGCCGGGCCGCCCAGGCCCTCGACCAGCTTCAGCAGCAGCCAGGCCCCGGCCGCGGCATAGCCGCACAGGAGCAGCAGCGCCGCCAGAAGGGCCCGCCGGTCGCGGAACCGCATCCAGCGCTCGGCCAGGCCGCCCCGCCAGCCCAGCCGATCCCAGCCCGCCAGAGCGATCCCGGCGATCCAGCGCCCTTTCTGGCGGACGGCGCCGGCGAGCGTGCCGGGGAAATATTCGCGCGTCGCGATCAGGCTCCCGTCCGCCGCCCGGGCGCGGACGAACGCCGCCGTTCCGCCGGCTTCGGCGAGGCGAAGGCCGAGCTCGTAATCCTCGGTGAGGCTGTCCGCGTCGAAGGGCCGCCCGCCGCCCGCGGCCGCGAGCGCGTCGAGCGCGGCGCGGGAGAGGGCGCAGCCGACGCCGGCGGAAGGCAGGGCGGCCCCGAGCGCCTGTCGCACCACCAGCTCCTTGCCATGGGCTTGGGCGAACTCGTCGGCATAATGGCCGCCCAGCCAGCGCGACCCGGGATCGATCAGCGGCAGCACGGGAAGCTGGACGAGGTCGAACCGGCCGACGAGGCCCGCGACCAGGGACAGCGCGGCGGGATGGACGACGTCCTCGGCGTCATGGAGCAGAACCGCCTCGGCGCGGGCGGCGCCGGCCGCTTCCTCCGCCCGCAGCGCCTCCCACAGGCCGTTCAGGCAATCGGCCTTGCTGGTCGGACCCGGCCGTGGGCCGACGACCAGGCGCACCCGCGGATCCCCGCGCGCGGCCTCGGCCGCGGCGGCGGCGGTCTCGGGATCGTTGGGATAGCAGCCGACATAGACCGGCCCCTCGGCCGGGCCCAGAGCCGCCAGCGTCGCGCGAAGCATCGGGCCGATCACCGCCGCCTCGTCCCACGCGGGGATGAAGAGCGCCACCCGCGTCGTCGCCGGCCCGGGAGGCGGCGGCTCCGGCAGGCCGCGGACGCGCATCGCCAGCCAGGCGAGGTCCACCGCCAGGTCCTCCGCGCCGAGCAGGGCGAAGCCGGCGCCGGCAAACAGCGCGGCCTCGCGCAGCACGAGCTCGAGCCCCCTCAAAAGCAGCCACCCAAGCGTCATTCGGCCGCACCCCCGACGGGCGCCGATCATCCATTTTGCTGCCGGATAAGCAAGTTATTTTGCAAAAGCGGTGAATCCTCGGCCGCGCGACGTGCCGCGGCGGCTCTGCCGGAGCTTGCGCCGGAGGGGCGGAGGCCCGATCAGGCGGCCATGGAGCTGGACCCGGAGCTCGGCGCGGCTTTGGTCGAAGCCGCCGACGCCGCCGCCGACGCGGCCCGCCCGTGGTGGGTGATCGGCAGCGCCGCCGTCGCCTTGCACGGCGCCGTCACCCATGTCGCGGACGTCGACCTGCTGATGGATGCCGACGACGCCGCCCGCCTCCTGCGCGGCCGCGGCATCGCCCCCGCGCCCGGCCCCGGCGGAGACCGCTTCCGTTCGAAGATATTCGCCCGCTGGTCGGGAGCCGGCCTGCCGATCGAGGTCATGGCCGACCTCGACGTCGCGGTCGCCGGAGAGTGGCGAAGGGTGCGGCTCGAGGGCCGCCGTCCGGTCGAGGTCGGCGGCCGCACCCTGTTCGTGCCGCCGCTCGGCGAGCTGGTCGCATTGCTGCGCCTGTTCGGCCGCGACAAGGACCTTGCCCGCGCCGAGGCGGCGGCCGCGCGCTGCCGCCCGGAGGGAGGAGACTGACGATGCGATGCTTCTGGGACGAACGGCAGCGCCTCCATGCGCCCGACAAGGAGCTCCACAACGGCGCCTTCGTGCCCTTCGCCGAGTCGCCGGCCCGCGCCGACGCGATCCTCGCGGCTCTGGGCGGGACGGAGCGGCCGCGCGACCGAGGCGAGGCGCCGCTGCTTCGAGTCCACCCCCGCGCCTATCTCGATTTCCTCCGTTCGGCCTGGCGGGACTGGCGGGCGGCGGGGCGGGAGGGCGACGCCGCCGGCTACGTCTGGCCGGTCGTCGGCCGGCGGCCGGTCGATCTCGTCCGGATCGACGCTCGGCTCGGCCGCTACAGCTACGACGCTTCCACCCCGGTCGCCGAAGGGACGTGGGAGGGCGCCTACTGGTCGTGCCAGACCGCCCTCGCGGCGCTCGACGCCGTGCTGGAGGGCGACCGCGCCGCCTTCGCCCTCTGCCGCCCGCCCGGCCACCATTGCGGCGCCGATTACATGGGCGGCTATTGCTACCTCAACTCCGCCGCCGTCGCGGCCGAGGCGGCGGTCGCCGCCGGGCGGCGCGTCGCCATCCTCGACGTCGACTATCACCACGGTAACGGCACGCAGGACATCTTCCACGAGCGGGGCGACGTGCTGTTCGTCTCGATCCATGCCGATCCGGCCAGCGACTATCCCTTCTACTGGGGCCATTCGGACGAGACCGGGTCGGGCGCCGGCGCGGGCGCGACGCTCAACCTGCCGCTGCCGCGCGGCACCGCTTTCGCCGCCTACGACCGGGCGCTCGCGCAGGCGCTGGAACGCGTCGCCGCCTTCCGGCCCGATCTGCTCCTCTGCTCCTACGGCGCCGACACCCATGAGGGCGACCCGATCAGCTTCTTCGAGCTGCGCACCGGCGATTACGCCCCGCTCGCCCGCCGCATCGCCTCGCTCGGCCTTCCGACCGTGATCCTGATGGAGGGCGGCTATGCGATCGACGCGCTGGGCGCCAACGTCGCCGCCTTCCTTGGCGGCTTCGACGCGGAGGCGTAGAAGGCGAATCGTGCGCCATTCCCGTCTCCTCCTCGCCCTCGCCCTGCTCGCCGCCTGCTCGGGCGAGGCGGGCGCGCGCGACCCGATCCTCGCCGCCGAGCGGCCCGAGACCCAGGCGTCCGCGCCGCTCCTCGTCACCTCCCCCGCCTTCGGGCCGGGCGGGACCATCCCGCTGCGCTTCAGCGCCTACGACAAGGGCGTCTCGCCCGCACTCAGCTGGTCGGCCCTGCCGCCCGGCACGCAGAGCCTGGCGCTGATGGTGGAGGATCCCGACGCGGCCTCGGCGAAACCCTTCGTCCACTGGCTCGCCTGGAATATCGGCCCCGGTGGCCGCGGCCTCGCCGAGGGGGCGGTGCCGCCCGGGACGGTGCAGGGCAAGAACGGCCGCGGCGGCGCCGCCTGGTTCGGGCCGCACCCGCCCGGCGCGCAGCCGCACCATTATCATTTCCAGCTCTTCGCCCTCGACACCGCCCTCGCCCTCCCCTCCGGCGCGGACCGCGAGCGGCTCCTCGCCGCGATGAAGGGCCACGTCCTCGCCAAGGGCGACCTCGTCGGCCTGTTCGGCAGGCCGAAGGGGCGCTGAGCGCCTAAAGCTTCTCCGTCAGCTCCGGCACCAGCTTGAACAGGTCGCCGACCAGCCCGAGGTCGGCGACCTGGAAGATCGGCGCGTCCTCGTCCTTGTTGATCGCGACGATCAGCTTGGAATCCTTCATGCCGGCGAGGTGCTGGATCGCCCCCGATATGCCGACGGCGATATAGACTTCCGGGGCGACGATCTTGCCGGTCTGGCCGACCTGATAGTCGTTGGGCGCATAGCCCGCATCCACCGCCGCGCGGCTCGCCCCGACGGCGGCGCCGAGCTTGTCGGCGAGCGGGTCGATATATTGGTGGAACTGCTCCGAGGAGCCGAGCGCCCGCCCGCCCGAGACGATGATCTTGGCGCTGGTCAGCTCGGGCCGCTCGCTGGCGGCGATCTCCGCCCCGACGAAGCTGGAGAGGCCGGAGTCGCCCGGACCCGCGACCGGCTCGACGATGCCGTTGCCGACCCGGTGATCCGCCTTCTCGAACGCGGTGCCGCGCACGGTGAGGACCTTCTTGGGATCCGCCGAGCGGACGGTGGCGATGGCGTTGCCGGCGTAGATCGGCCGGACGAACCTGTCCTCGCCCTCGATCCCGATCACGTCGGAGACCTGCATCACGTCGAGCAGGGCCGCGACCCGCGGCGCGACGTTCTTGCCGGTGGTGGTGGCGGCGGCGACGAAGGCGTCGTGCCCCTCCATCAGCTGCACGGCGAGCGGGGCGACGTTCTCCGCCAGCTGGTGGGCGTAGGCCGCGCCGTCGGCGACGTGGACCTTGCCGACCCCGGCGATCTTCGCCGCCTGCTCGGCGACTGCGCCGACGCCCTCGCCGGCGACGAGCAGGTGGACCTCGCCGAGCTGCGCGGCGGCGGTGACGGCGGAGAGGGTGGCGTCCTTCAGCTGGCCGCCTTCATGTTCGACGAGGACGAGGCACTTCATCCGATCACTCCCACGGTCCGGAGGCGGTCGATCAGCTCGTCCACCGAATTCACCTTGATGCCCGCCTCGCGCTTCGACGGCTCGCGCACGCCGAGCGTGGTCAGCCGCGGCGCGGTGTCGACGCCGTAATCGGCGGGGCTCTTCTGGGCGAGCGGCTTCGACTTCGCCTTCATGATGTTGGGAAGGCTTGCATAGCGCGGCTCGTTGAGCCGCAGGTCGGTCGTCACGATCGCCGGCAGGGTCAGCTTCACCGTCTCGAGCCCGCCGTCCACCTCGCGGGTGACGGCGACGGTCCCGCCCTCGACCTCGACCTTGGAGGCGAAGGTGCCCTGGCCCCAGCCGAGCAGAGCGGCGAGCATCTGCCCGGTCTGGTTGGAATCGTCGTCGATCGCCTGCTTGCCGAGGATCACCATGCCCGGCTGCTCCTCGGCCGCGATCTTCGCGAGGATCTTGGCGACGGCGAGCGGCTCCAACGCGTCGTCGGTCTGCACGAGGATCGCGCGGTCGGCGCCCATTGCCAGCGCGGTGCGCAACGTCTCCTGCGCCTTGGCCGGCCCGATCGAGACGGCGACGATCTCGGTCGCCACCCCTTTCTCCTTGAGCCGGATGGCCTCCTCGACGGCGATCTCGTCGAACGGGTTCATGCTCATCTTGACGTTGGCGAGGTCGACCCCGGTCCCGTCCGCCTTGACCCGCGGCTTGACGTTATAGTCGATCACCCGCTTCACGGGCACGAGAAGTTTCATTTCAATCTCCGATACCTTCAACCGTATTTGCCGGCAGCGATGTCAATCTCAGCCTGCATCCTTTCACCAAGGCCTGTGCCATCGATGCCGTCAATCTGTTCGACCAGCATCACGAGGATGCCCGTCTGCTTAATCTGTTTGACGAAGAGGATGCGGAGAGCATTCAGCTGAAAAGCTAAGACGGCAAACCCGATCAGAACCACTGCCATCAGCATTCGCCGGTCCCCTCTCTCCTGCTGAGTTGCTTCACTCACCGCCACGATGTCTGAAGCCGATCGCGTCAGTGCGATAGCTCCAAGCGGCGCTCGATGCGATCCAGACGGAGGCTGACATTGTCGATCGCGAGCTGCTGCGCGGCATCCGCGGCAGCCAGATGGCCCAGATGCTGCATCACCGCCGCGAGCGAACCTTCGAGGTTTGAGACGCGAATGGTCAGGTCGTCCAGCTTGCGCTCGACACGCTCAAGGGTCGTTTGAAAACGCTTGAGATGCTCCAGCAGAAGATTTTCCACGTTTTCGGTCATCCGCTCGCCTCCGCGTGTCCTCTTTACGCCGCGTCCTTCACCGCCGCGACGATCTTCTTCGCCGCGTCGCCGAGGTCGTTGGCGGGCACGATGGCGAGGTTGGACTGGGCGAGGATGGCCTTGCCCTCCTCGACGTTCGTCCCCTCCAGCCGCACGACCAGCGGCACGGTCAGATTCACTTCCTTGGCCGCGGCGATGATTCCGTCGGCGATGATGTCGCAGCGCATGATGCCGCCGAAGATGTTGACCAGGATCCCCTTCACCGCGGGGTCGGAGAGGATGATCTTGAACGCCGCCGTCACCTTCTCCTTCGACGCGCCGCCGCCGACGTCGAGGAAGTTGGCCGGCTCCGCGCCGTTGAGCTTGATGATGTCCATGGTCGCCATGGCGAGGCCGGCGCCGTTCACCATGCAGCCGATATTGCCGTCCAGCTTGACGTAGGCGAGGTCGTATTTCGACGCCTCCACCTCCATCGGGTCCTCCTCCGTCTCGTCCCGCAGCGCCTCGACGTCCGGATGGCGGTAGAGCGCGTTCGAATCGAAGCTCATCTTGGCGTCGAGGACGAGCAGGCGCCCGTCCTCGGTCTCGACGAGCGGATTGATCTCGATCATCGCGCAGTCGTAGGCGAGGAAGGCGTCGTAAAGCTGCCGGGCGAGCTGCTGCGCCTGCTTGTCGAGTTCGCCCTTCAGCTTCAGCGCATGGGCGAGCGCGCGGCCGTGATGGGGCATGAAGCCCTGCGCGGGGTCGATGAGGATGGTGGTGATGCGCTCCGGCGTGTCGTGCGCCACCGCCTCGATGTCCATGCCGCCTTCGGTGGAGGCCACCATGGCGATCCGCCCGCTGCCCCGGTCGACCAGCAGCGCCAGATAATATTCCCGGGCGATGTCGACTCCGTCGGTGACGTAGAGGCGGTTCACCTCCTTGCCCGCCTCGCCGGTCTGGACGGTGACGAGCGTCCTGCCGAGCATCTCCTCGGCGGCGGCGCGCACCTCCTCGACGCTCCGCGCCAGCCGAACGCCGCCCTTGGCGTCGGGGCCCAGCTCCTTGAACCGGCCCTTGCCGCGGCCGCCGGCGTGGATCTGCGCCTTGACGACGTAGAGCGGCCCGGGGAGCCTGCCGGCCGCTTCCACCGCTTCCTCGGCGGAGAGCGCCGGATAGCCGGCGGGAACGGGGATGCCCTGCTTGGCGAGCAGCTCTTTCGCCTGATATTCGTGGATGTTCATGGCCGCGCCCTTAAGCACAGGGCACGGGGGAATCCAACACCCCCCGCTCGGCGGCGGCTCAGCCGCCCGCGGCGGCCATCACCTTGCGACGCTCGAACAGGCCCAGCCGCTCGCCGAAATATCTGGCGATCAGCGGCGGCTCCAGCCCCATCAGACCCTCGATCGCCCGGCAGCCGCCGCCGCGCAGCAGCAGCCGGTCGAAGCCGCGATAGAAGTCGCGCCGCTTCCACAGCGCCGCCGCCTCCTGCTCGAACAGATCGTGGAGGGCTGCGCCGGCGAAGTCCCGCTGCCGAGTCAGCGCCAGGGCAGTGCGCGCGGCGTCGGGCAGGGGCGAGCCCGTCGTCGGGAAGACGAAGCCGCCGCGCGCGCCGAGCTTGGCGACGCGGGCGCCGCCGATCCGGTAATAAGCCGCGAAGTCGCCGCCGAGCGGCACCGGCAGGGACTCGCGCGATTCCGCCTCGACCGCGCCCTCGCCCCAGCCGCGCAGCGCCACATAGGCGTCGATCGCCCGCTCGCCCTCCGCCGGATCCGCCTCCGCCGCGGTGGCGTAGCGGACATGCTCGATCAGAAGCCGCTCCTCGTCCAGCGGAAGGCAGGCGAAGAAAGCGCAGCCGGTCCCCTGGGGCACCGTCGAATCGAGGAGGACGGGAAGGTCGACGCGGTGCGGCCGCTCGAACCGGCAGGTGCGGCGCGCCGCGTGCCGCCAGCCGAGCTCGAGCGTCGTCTGGTGCGCCCAGGAGCGGGCGTCGATCGCGCCGTCGCCCTTCAGCGTCTCGCCGCCCTGGAGGAGGAGGCTGTCGTCGCGCACCGCGACGATCCGCGTCCCGGAACGGTGGCGCTCCGGCTTCAGCGCCTCGCGCACCGCCGTGTCGATCGCCTCCGCCGCGATGGCGTGGCAGCGCATCTTGAGCTTGCGGCTTCGTCCCGGCACGGCGACGTAGCATCCGTCCCAGCTCCACCCGATCAGCGGCTCGAGCAGCGCCCTCTCCTCGTCGCCCAGTTGCTCGTCGAACAGGAACAGGGTGCGCCCTCCGCCGATCGACTCCCCCTCCCCCACCAGCAGCACCGGCACTTCGGGGCGCAGCCTCGCCATGGCGAGCGCCGACAGGGCGACGGCGGCGCCGTCGCCCGCGATGAGCAGTCCGTGGTTCTTTCCCCTGGGCATGGCGGGCACGGCTTACCCCGAGCCCGGGCCCCGCGCCAACTCCCGGGCGCGCCGTCGCGCGGGGCAGACCCGTTATGACACTGTTTCGAAGCCTTTTCGTAACGCTTCCGGAACTCTTTCGGGTCGGCGGCGCTGTTGCGGCAACGACAGGGAGGAAGCCGTCGATGAACCTTGCCCGATTTGCGCGCGCCGCCGCGCTCGCTCTGCCCCTTGCCGCGGCGACGCCCGCTTTCGCCCAGGATGCGGGCGACGACGATTATCTCTCGCAGCCCAACAGCCTCACCCTCGGCGCCGGTGGGGCCTATGTCCCTTCCTACGAAGGGTCGGACGACTATGAGCTGGTCCCGGTCGGCCTCGCCTTCGGCAAGGTCGGCGGCTTCGGCTTCGCGACCCGCGGCACCACCCTCACCTTCGATCTCGTCCGCGACCGCCGCGGCGCTCCGGTCTCGATCGATTTCGGGCCCGCCGCCAACCTCCGGCTCGACCGCACCGGCCGCATCAAGGACCCGGTGGTACGCGCCCTCGGCAAGATCGACACGGCGATCGAGGTCGGCGCCTATGGCGGCATCGCCAAGAACGGCGTCCTCCACCAATATGACAGCCTCGGCCTCCGCCTCACCTGGCTGCACGACGTCACCGACACGCACGGGAGCTCCATCCTCTCCCCCTCGATCGACTATTCGACGCCGCTCAGCCCGCGCACCTTCGCCCTGCTGTCGCTCGGCGCCGACCATGTCGGCGACGGCTATGCCCGCACCTATTTCAGCATCGCCCCGGCCGGCTCGCTCGCCACCGGCCTGCCCGTCTACAACGCCGACGGCGGCTGGAAGAACGTGCGCGCCAGCCTGTTCCTCGGACAGACGCTCACCGGAGACCTGCGCCACCCGCGGCTCAGCCTCTTCGCCGGGGTCAGCTACTCCAAGCTGCTCGGCGATTTCGCGCGCAGCCCGATCGTCTCCATCCGGGGCGACCGCAACCAGTATCTCGCCACCCTCGGCCTCGCCTACAGCTTCTGAAGGGGGGAGGCGGCCGCGCCTTCCCCGGGAACCCCGTCCGCGCCGGAAGGTTCTTGACCTCGATCAGTAAGGAGCCCGCGATGAGGATGTTCGCAGGGCTCGCCGTACAGGGGATAATGCTGGCTCTGGCTTCGCCGGCCGCGGCGCAGGGCCAGCCTCAGGGAGGCGGCGAGTATCGCAGCTACGGTCCGGTCCTGCCGCCGCGCGGCCGTGCCGCCGCGCCCCGCATTTTCCTGGCTTTGCCGCCGCCCGAGCCGGGCCCCGCCGCCGGCGCCGGCCCTCTCGTCCGCAGCGTCCCGGTCGCCGACAATGCCGCCCTCAGCCTCGGCCTGATCTCCGTCGCCGCGACGGTTCCGCGCGAGATGGCCCGTCGCCGAACCGAGCCGCTGCGCGAGGGGCGGACGGGGCGGATGGGCATCGCCGCCCTCGGCTTCTCCCTGCGCTTCTGAGAAACGCCGCGACCCGGGCCGGGAAAGGGGCCAGGGCCGGCGCCTGGGCGGCTAGCTCACCTAGATGCCGAAATAGCTCCGCATCGCGGCAAGGGTCGCGGCCGGCACGCGGAGGAACCAGCGCTTCTCTCCCTTCACCATCTTGCTGAAGTAGGTGGCGAACTGCACCCGCCGGTCCATCTTCAGGACGGTACGGGCGCGAACGCTGGTCCGCGACTTGAAGTGCCCGGGATTGTCGATCCCCTTGGCCGCCAGCTCGTCGCAGGACACCGTCCCGCCCTTGGCCGCGATCAGCTTCACCCCCTTCTGGTACAGAGGGTCGATGCCCTCGTAGAAGGCCTTGAACTGCGCCTCGGTCAGAGTCACCGGCACGCCCGCATTCGGGCCGGCATAGGGGATTTCATTGCTGTCCTCGACGACGAGCGACGCGTTCGGCTCCGCCGATTCGAGCTTCGCGACGAGCGCGAGAAGCTGAGATATGGCCCCGGTGGAGCCGGAGAATGACAGCGTGACGGTGGCGGCGTTGACCATGATCAGCCTCCGATTAGGTCATGATGATTCGTTTGGTATAGCAAAATTGCCCGCAAAGTCCACTCGTCTTTCCGTTAGGTGACCCGTTCGTACGCATGTGCCCGCTATAGGGCGATAGTCCGCTGCGGTGGGGCCGGCACTCCCGGTCTTTCCGGCCGCGCATTTCTGCGCTACGAACACATGGTGAACGGGGTGCGCAAGATCATCCATGTCGACATGGACGCCTTCTATGCGTCGGTCGAGCAGCGCGACGATCCGGCCCTGCGCGGGCGGCCGCTCGCGGTGGGCGGCGGCGTGCGCGGCGTGGTCGCGGCGGCGAGCTACGAGGCCCGCAAGTGGGGCGTGCGCTCCGCCATGCCGGCGGTCACCGCCCAGCGGCTCTGCCCCGGCCTCATCTTCGTCAAGCCGCGCTTCGACGCCTATCGCGCCGTCTCCCAGCAGATCCGCGCCATCTTCCTCGACTACACGCCCCACGTCGAGCCGCTGTCGCTGGACGAAGCCTATCTCGACGTCACCGAGGATCTGAAGGGCATCGGAGTCGCGACCCTTATCGCGCAGGAGATACGCGCACGGATCCGCGCCGAGACCGGCCTCACCGCGTCGGCCGGCGTCTCCTACAACAAGTTCATCGCCAAGCTGGCGTCCGACCAGAACAAGCCGGACGGCCTGTGCGTCGTCACCCCGGCGCGCGGCCCGGCCTTCGTCCGGGGGCTGCCGGTCAAGCGCTTCCACGGCGTCGGCCCGGTCACCGCCGCCAAGATGGCCGGCCTCGGCATCGAGACGGGCGCCGATCTCGAGGCGAAGAGCCTCGAATTCCTCGCCGCCCATTTCGGCTCCAGCGCCCGCTATTATTACGACCTCGCCCGCGGCATCTGCCACCGCCAGGTCAAGGCCGACCGCCCCTATAAGTCGGTCAGCGCGGAGGATACGTTCCTGACCGACCTGTCGGACCCCGAGGCCCTGCTCGGCGAGCTCGACCGCATCGGCCGCCACGTCTGGGAGAAGAGGGTCGAGCCCAAGCGGCTCGCCGGCCGCACCGTCAACCTCAAGGTCAAATATTCGGATTTCCGGATCGTCACCCGGGCGCGCAGCCTCGACCGGCCGGTCGCCGACCTCGCCGAGTTCCTCGAGCTCGGCCGCAGCCTCCTGCGCGCGACCCTGCCGGCGCCCAGGAGCATCCGCCTCCTCGGCCTAGGCCTCTCCAGCCTCACCGAAGGCGCCGCGCCGGCGCCGCGCCCGCTCGAGCTGCCGCTGGCGCTCTGACGTGGCGGACCGCGTCGACCCGCCGGCCCTCCTTCCGGAGCATTTCATGACCCGGATCCTGGTCGATTGCCCGCGCTGCGGCGGCCTCGCCGTCATCACCCTCGACGTGGACGAGGGCACGGAGGCGATCGGCTGGGCGGTGCCGCGCCACCACGGCGCGCGGCGGGCCGTCTGCACCGCCTGCGCGTTCAGCCGGCGCCAGGGCTGGCGCAGCTGGGCCCGCCCCACCATGGGCCTACCGCTCCGGCTCCGCGGCACCGGGCGCCAGGGCCTCCTCGCCGCCTACAATGAGGATCATCTCGCCTATATCGAGGCCTATGTCCGCGATCCCCTCCGCCGCGAGGCGGGGGCGCCCGGCGGCTTCCGCAACGCGTCGATCGCCTCGCGCCTCCCCCGCTGGGTCAAGGCCGCCCACAATCGCGCCGAGGTGCTGAAGCTCATCGCCCGCATGCGCAGCCGCCTCGCCTGACCGTTACCCCTTCCGCCCGCCGCGCGAAGCGCCTATCGCTTCTTCTTCCCCGGGGGACCGCGCATCGGCGGTTGAGAGGCAGGCGATCCTGCGACCCGTCGAACCTGATCCGGCTAAGACCGGCGTAGGGAGGGAGCGCACCCACGCTCTCCCTCCGCATTTGGAGAGCGTTCATGGCCGACATTCCCGCCCGCACCGAGCTTCAGGTCACGACCGGTCCGATCCGCGGCAGCCGCAAGGTCCATGTCGGCCCGCTCGGCGTGGCGATGCGGGAGATCGACCTCGAGCCGAGCTCGGGCGAGCCGCCGCTGCGCGTCTACGACTGCTCCGGCCCCTATACCGACCCCGAGGCGCGGATCGACATCATGGCCGGCCTCCCCGAGTTGCGCCGCGACTGGATACGCGCCCGCGGCGACGTCGAGGAGGTGCTCCAGCGCGAGGTGAGGCCCGAGGATAACGGCCGGCTCGGCCCCGATCGTTCGGGCGGAGTCCAGCCCTTCCCCAACGTCCGCCGCAAGGTGCTCCGCGCCCGCCCCGGCGCCAACGTCAGCCAGATGCATTACGCCCGCAAGGGCATCGTCACGCCCGAGATGGAATATGTCGCGGTCCGCGAGAATCTGGGCCGCGAGCGGCGCGCCGCCGAGGCCCGCGACGGCCAGGATTTCGGGGCGAGCATCCCCGATTTCGTTACCCCCGAATTCGTCCGCGACGAGGTGGCGCGGGGCCGCGCCATCATCCCCTCCAACATCAACCACCCGGAAAGCGAGCCGATGGCGATCGGCCGCAACTTCCTCGTCAAGATCAACGCCAATATCGGCAACAGCGCCGTCGCCTCCGACGTCGCCGCCGAGGTCGACAAGATGGTCTGGTCGATCCGCTGGGGCGCCGACACGGTGATGGACCTCTCCACCGGCCGCAACATCCACGACACGCGCGAATGGATCATCCGCAACAGCCCCGTGCCGATCGGCACCGTCCCCATCTACCAGGCGCTCGAGAAGGTCGGCGGCGTCGCCGAGGACCTCACCTGGGAGATCTACCGCGACACGTTGATCGAGCAGGCCGAGCAGGGCGTCGACTATTTCACCATCCACGCCGGCGTGCGCCTCCCCTACATCCCGATGACGGCGAAGCGAGTCACCGGCATCGTCAGCCGCGGCGGCTCGATCATGGCGAAATGGTGCCTCGCCCACCACAAGGAGAGCTTCCTCTACACCCGCTTCGAGGAGATATGCGAGGTGATGAAGGCCTACGACATCGCCTTCAGCCTCGGCGACGGCTTGCGGCCGGGCTCGATCGCCGACGCCAACGACGAAGCCCAGTTCGCCGAGCTCGCGACCCTGGGCGAGCTCACCCAGCTCGCCTGGCGCCACGACGTCCAGGTCATGATCGAGGGACCCGGCCATGTGCCGATGCACAAGATCAAGGCCAACATGGACAAGCAATTGGAGGCGTGCGGCGAAGCCCCCTTCTACACATTGGGGCCCCTCACCACCGACATCGCCCCCGGCTACGACCACATCACGTCCGCCATCGGGGCGGCGATGATCGGCTGGTTCGGCACCGCGATGCTCTGCTACGTGACGCCCAAGGAGCATCTCGGCCTCCCCGACCGCGACGACGTCAAGGTCGGCGTGGTCACCTACAAGCTCGCCGCCCACGCGGCGGACCTGGCCAAGGGCCACCCGGCGGCGAAGCTCCGCGACGACGCTTTGTCACGCGCAAGGTTCGAATTCCGCTGGCGCGACCAGTTCCACCTCTCGCTCGACCCCGACACCGCCGAGCAATATCACGACCAGACCCTGCCCGCGGAAGGCGCCAAGACCGCCCACTTCTGCTCGATGTGCGGCCCGAAATTCTGCTCGATGAAGATCACCCAGGAAGTCCGCGACTTCGCCGCCAGGCAGAACGCCACCGCCGACACCTTCCTCGAAGCCGCCCATTCCTCCCCTGCCTTCGCAGGGGAGGGGGACCATGCGAAGCATGGAGGAGGGGCCCCTTCCCCCGAAGCCGAAGCGGAAGCCGGCATGGCCGAGATGAGCGAGAAATTCAGGGAGAAGGGCGGGGAAATCTACCTGCCGGCCGAGTGAGCGGCTTCCCCCGCCTCGCCTTTGCCCTGGCCATGGCGCTGGCCGCGGCGGCGACGCCTGCCTCTTCCACAAGTCCGATCACGGTGAACCGGCCGCCGGGTAGCGCCACGACACGGGTTCCACTCTCCGCCTACGTAACCGAGGACGATTACCCGGCGGCGGCGATCCGCAGCGGAGCGCAAGGCACCGTCGTCTTCCGCCTCTCCGTCGGCCCCGATGGGCGGGTGGTGGGTTGCGAGGTGACGGGATCGAGCGGCTCCGACCTGCTCGATTCGACCACCTGCCGGCTGATGGTGAGACGGGCCCGCTTCACCCCCGCCACCGACCCGCAGGGCCGGCCGAGGTCGGACACGTTCGACGGCTATTTCGAGTGGCGGCTACCCGAGCAGCGGCTACCTTGGACCCCTCTCCCCGAGCGGCCCGGCGCGGCGATGGACCTTTGGTCGCAATGCACCTGGGCGAGGCGGCCCGGCTGGCGCTGTCGGCCCTGGAGCCGGCCGCCGTCGCCGACCGGGCGATGCGCGCCTGCTCGAGCCTCGAAGCCAACGCCGCGCGCGAATTGGCGGGCTCCCCGGCCACCCGCGAGAATGGCGCGAGGATCGTCCGGACCCGCAAACGCGATTTCCTGATCATGCTCGCCCCCCACCTGGAACGCCTCCGCCGCGTGCTGGGCCCGGCGGAGCGGAAATGAAGATCCGTCGTCGCCAGGCAGAACGCCACCGCCGGCACCTTCCTCGCCGCCACCCATTCCTCCCCTGCCTTCGCAGGGGAGGGGGACCATGCGAGGCATGGTGGAGGGGTCTCTTCGCCCGAAGCCCAAGCCGAAGCCGGCATGGCGGCGATGAGCGAGCAATTCCGGGAAAAGGGCGGCGAGATCTGCCTGCCGGCGGCCGAATGATCGCGCCGCTCCTCTTGGCCGCGCTCCCAGTGCCGGCGATGGCCGCCACGCCGCCCGTGGACAGGCCTTCCGAGTCGCGGTGCGGCTACATCGTCACCGACGAGCACGGCACGCGCACCGTCGACACGCCCGCGCTCCACGTGCTCGCCGACACCAGCGCCGAGGGGCCGTACGCACCCCCGATCCCGGCAGGTGCCGCATTGATGTGCGGACGCAGCTCCATGGTCCCCGCCGAGGGCGACTGGAAGGTCCTCGCCGAAGGTCGCCCGCTCTACATCGTCGACTCCTCGCCCGGCGCCGGCCGCGTCGCCTGCCTGGAAATGGCGGACGGGCGGGTCCAATACAGATTCGCGAAGGGACGGCTCACCGTCGCCGAAGCGGCGGCCACGGAGCGGCGCCTGAACGCCTTCCAGAAGCACCTCTCCCGCTGATGCGACCGCGGCGCGCGACCCGAGGCCGCGAGCAATACCGAGACCAGACCCTCCCGGAAGGCGCCAAGACCACCCACTTCCGCTCGAGGGGGATGATCCGAGAGGGGTGCGCGGAGCCGATGCGAGTGGTGAACGTTCCTAGCAGCGATGAGCGAACGGCACGGCCGGGAGCAAGCGCAAGCATCTAATATCCCTGTCACGGATAGCCGCCCAATCGCGAGCCTCCGCGACATACGCCTTGATTACCCTCGGCGTGCCTAGAGAATCGCGGGCTCCCGCGCCGCCGCCGCCTTGGCCGGCGTGCTCGTCCGCCCGCCCGCGCCGCCATCCACTTGGCCACGGCGAAAATTCCGTTCCTCAGCCCCAGCGCCGTATAATCCAGGTCGAAGCTCTCCCCGTGCAGGGCGTAGCCGACGCCGATCACCTCCGGCTCGGCGACCCACTCCAGGGTCGCGTCCTGCAGCCCCTGCACCCGGCGCGGCGGGAGGCGAAGGTCGCGCCGCTCTCCATCTTGACGATCACCCGGTGCGCCATGGCGTCTGTGCGCCCCGCGTGGCATGCGGATGCCTGGCGGAAGACGCCGCCCGCTCCATCGCGAGTTCCAAGCTGTTCGCCCGTCGGCTCCGCCGAAGATCTCCTTGGGAAACTCCCAAATCAGATCTGCAATGCTTCCAGCACTCCTGGAAACCGGATCAGCTTCGGGTAGGTGCCGGGCACTTCCTCCGCCACGCGTTGCGCGACGAGCTCCTTGATGTTGTTCAGCGCGCCGCCGTAGGAAATACCCAACGCATTCGCTATGTCAGAGATCGACCGCACGGGTCGTTCGAACGCGAGGTCAATGATCCGTAGCCTGAGCGCCGACCGCTGCGCCGTCTGGAAGCGATCACGATAGGCTTGGTGCAAATCCTGCAGCCTCTCGACCACAGAAATGGTTTCGCTCGCGGACGCCGCTACGGCTTCCAGGAAGAACGCGACCCATTCCTCCCATGCTCCCTCGCGTGAAACGGCGTACATCAGGTCGATGTAGCGGTCCTTTTGCCGCTCCAAGAAAGGGCTCATATAGAGCAGGGGCTGCGGCAGCGTCCCGTTCTCGATCAGCATGAGCGTGATGAGCATCCGACCGACGCGGCCGTTCCCGTCAGCGAAGGGATGGATCGCCTCGAACTGGTAATGTGCTAGCGCCGCGTCGATTAGGGGTGAGGCGTTCTCCCGGTCTTCTCTATTGATGTAAGTCATGAGCGCATCAAGCGCGCGAGGCGTTTCGGCGGGCGGGGCCGGGATGAAGCGGGCGGTGTCGATGCGACCGCTGCCGCCAATCCAATTCTGGTCGCGTTTGAGCTCACCCGGTTCCACGGTGGCACCGCGATGCCGAGCCACACCGGTCAGTAGCACGCGGTGCGCGTCACGGATGAGGCGGCTTGAGATTGGCAACGTTAGCAATCCCGTGATCGCGCCCTCCAACGCCCGGACGTAGTTCAGCACCTCGCGGTTGTCCCCGCGTGTCGCTGCCTCGCCCGCGCCGGCTTCGAACAGGAACAGGTCGGACAACGTGGTGTACGTTCCCTCCATGCTGGAGGAAGATACGGCCTCCCGCCTTTGCAGCGGGCGGATCAGCAACAACGGATTCGGCACCGATCGGCCGATGCCCTTCAGCTCACCGACCGCCTGCGTCGCACGGCTTAGCTGCGGGAGAAAGTGGCGGACGTCCAATGCCGGAGGCAATTGCGCCGGCACGAACGCTTTACGTCCGCCGATCGTCGGTATGAGCGTACCCGTCGCCGCCGCCGCGAAGCCATGTCGGTCCATTGCACGGAGCTACAATGTGCAGGCTCCACTTTCAACAAAAGGTTGATTTCGTGAAAAGTGGCCGCGTCACTTTGAACTCCCGTGCAACCGGGCGCAACGTATGCGCATGCCCCAGTCCCTCGCCCACATCGCCGTCGTCGTTCGCGATTATGACGAGCTGCGCGAGCTTCATGGGCAGATGAGCCAGGCCGCGCTCGGCGAGGCGATCGGAGTCACCCGCCAGACGGTCATCGCCATGGAGCAGGGCCGCTATTCCCCCAGCCTCGAGAGCGCCTTCCGCATCGCGCGGCTGTTCGGGGTGGGTCTCGAGGACGTATTCGGCTGGAAAGGGGATTGAGCGGGCGCTGATGGTCACCCCGGACTTGATCCGGGGTCCAACTTTCCTTGCGGAACCGAAGCAATAAGGTGGATGCCGGATCAAGTCCGGCGTGACTTGAGGGGGGCAGGGAGCCGTCTTCGCGAACGACGCCGCAGGCGGCTCTTCTTCTTGATTTGCAAAGGAAAAGGATCACTCTCAGACGAGCTTAGAATGAACGGCGGCGGCGACACCTGAAGATCGAGCGCTGCACGGGCCGCGGGATGCTCATTTCTTTGCGTCGTGAAAAGCTGTATTTGCCGGCGATACAGATCGACTCGAAAGGATGGACGGATGACTCTTCCTGGTCGCGCCGTGATGGCTGTCGTTCTTTCAACCCTGGCCTTGACGTTGCCGGCAAAGGCTCAGGACCAGGGCGGTCGCGCCTCCACGGCGGCGGGCGCGTCGGCCGACGCACAGGGCCGCGGCGCCGAGAAGCGGGACGAGCGCAGGAACCTCGCGATCGCGAGCCGGATGACCGACCTTCCCGAGTTCGTCGACGCACTCCGCAAGGGCGACGCGGCCGCGGCGAAGCAGATCTTCGTCGCCAACGGCGGATCCAAGGATCTCGTCCTCCTCGTGCCGGTGCCCGGCTGGAACCCGACCACCGGCTACAACGCGTCGGAACCCCTGCCCGCGGACTCGCCGAACAACCCCGTGGTCTGCCAGTCCTGGCACCTCGTTCCCTGGGGCTGGAACATCCAGACGCAGTCGTACAGCGGCTATATCTGGGCCTGCTGGGGTCCCGGCAAGAACGGCCTTTACGGCTGGGCGGATTGACCGTCCGGACACCGGCCCGCCCTTCGCTTCCCGACCCGTAGAGGCCGCTCCGGCCCCTGTGGCCGAGCCGAGTCGGGTCCTGCCGCCGTTCGAGCGCCTCGGCGCCGACCCCCCGGACGCGGGCAGCGGTTCGCCGGCGCCCGCCGCCCCTCCTCCGCCGCCGCTCACCCTGCTATCGCGCGCCCATGCACATGACCCACGACCCTTCCGCCCCGCCCGCGGCCGAAATCGCCTTCGACCGGTTCCTCGCCGTCGACATACGCGTCGGCACGATCGTCGCCGCGCATCCCTTCCCCGAGGCGCGCAAGCCGGCCTTCATCCTCGAGATCGACTTCGGTCCGGCGATCGGCCGCAAGCGCTCCTCCGCCCAGATCACCGAGCATTACCGCCTCGAGGACCTGCCCGGCCGCCAGGTCGCCGCCGTGGTCAACTTCCCGCCGCGCCAGATCGGGCCGATGCGCTCGGAGGTGCTGACGCTCGGCTTCCCCGACGCCGAGGGCAGGGTGGTGCTCGTCCAGCCCTCGGCGCCGGTGCCGGACGGCGGCCGCCTCTTCTGAGCGGGCGCTACGCCTTCCGGCCCGCGACGGCGGAGGACATCCCGCTGCTGCGTTCGTGGCGCGCCCGCCCGCACGTCGCCCGGTGGTGGGGCCCTCCCGACGCCGAGGATCCGGCCGAGGCGCTCGCCGACCCCCGAGTCGCCGCCTGGATCGTCTCGCACGAGGGCCGCCCCTTCGCCTACGCCCAGGATTACAGCCCGCACGACTGGGAGGACCACCCCTTCGCCCATCTGCCGCCGGGCGCGCGCGGCGTGGATCACTATATCGGCGAGCCGGACATGACCGGCCGCGGCCACGGCGCCGCCTTCGTCCGCCTCCACGGCGACCGCCTCTTCGCCGCCGGCGCGCCCGCGATCGGCGCCGATCCCCATCCGGACAATGCGCGCGCCATCCGCGCCTACGCAAAAGCGGGCTTCACCGCCGTGTCCGGCCCCCTCGACACGCGATGGGGCCGAGCCGTCCTGATGGAGCGCCGGCCCTGACCGAACCCCCCGGACGCCTGCACGGCGCGGCCTAGCAGGTCCGGCGCGCCGTGAACTCGGCTTCGATCGCACCCCCGCCTTGGCCGCCGGAGGTGAACTGCACGTCGAAGCTCAGCGTCTGCGGAGTCGTGCAGCAGCAGTCGAGCAACATGGTCCCCCGATTCGACCCTTCTTCGTCGCGCCCTCCCGTAAGGCGCTCGAGCGCGCCGGCGTCACTCTCGATGACGTCGAGATTGATCCCGACGACTCGCGTCCTGCCTTTCGGCAGGCACACGATCCCGATTCGTCGCTCGATAGTTACCTTCACGCCCGGCCACTGAAGGAGCTTGTCGACATCTATGGTCGAGAACATGCTCGGGATCACAGCCCCGATGCCGCCGTCCAGGTAGGCGAACATCCGAAGTTCCATCTTGCTCCACGGATTTGCCGTGGAATCCTCCACCTCGAACGGCTGCATGGCAAGCGCCCGGACGCTCGTCATGACGATCTCGAAGCAGCAGCAATTCTGCGCGATGCATTCGCAGGGTCCCTCGCCGCACCGGTCGTCTTGCTCGGGGGCGGTCGTATAGGCGGGTCCCTGGACCTGGGGGGCTGCCATGCGCTGAGCGGCCGTCGCCGTAATGGCGCTCGAGGCCGTCCGCACGCTGTCGACGGCGCTGAGGAACGCGGAGTCCCTTTCGGACTGTGCCCGCGCATCGGCGAGTTGCTCCGCCAGCCGCGCGGTAAGACGTCCCAGTTCCTCGATCTGGGCGTTCTGGCGCTCGATTGCGGCGATCAACACGGAATCCGTCGCCGCGTTGCCGCCGGCACCGGGCTCGGTCGTCTCCGCGCCGTCTTGCGGCGGCGCCTGCGGCTCTTTCTCTTGCTTTGCCAAGCGCTCTCTCCCCTGGAGGCCGGACGATGCCGCGACCCTACAGCGTTGCGCGCGCAGCTCCTGGCGAACCTGCTCCATTGCGGAGACCGGATAGGATCGGCCGCCTTCGCGGGTCGAAAGCGAAACCCGCTGCCGGCCGCGGGCTCGAAACGACGTCTCGCCCCGTCCCACCGTCTCCGGAAGGGTCGCTCGGCTTGTCGCCGCCGGCGAATTGCGGTTCAATGCGCCGCGAAAGGGGGCCTCTCATGGGATCGAAGGCCGCGCTTCCTCTCCCGGCGGATTTCCAGGTCAAGGACGTCGTTTCCCTCTATTGCGCCTTGAACGCGGCGATGAACCAGCTCTGGGCGATGTACGTGGTCGCGACGTTCACGGCGGGCGCCTTCGCCGTCACCGCCACCAACGCCAACAGCCGGATCCTGCTTCTCGCCGGCGGGATCGGATTCCTCGCCTTCACGATCGGGCACGAGATGATGGTTCTCGCCACCTTGCGGGCGATACGGGCCGCCGCCGGCGACATCGGGCGCGCCGAGGAGCGGCCGGGCGGCAGCGCCGCGTCCCTCGCCCGCCTCGCCCGTCCGCCGACGCTCTTGGGTGCGGTGGCCGTGCACGCCGTCATCGACGGCTGCGTGGTGGCGGCATATCTCGTCCTGATCTTCAGGGTGACTGACTGGTAGCCCTCACGCCCCGCCCGATCCGGTAGGGGCCCTCGCGCCGCGCCTTCGCCGCGCCTTTCCAGCTCAGCCGCACCAGCCCCTCCGCCGCCAGCCGGTCGACCGCCGCGTGCACCGCCGGCATCTCGCCGCGCCAGTCGGCCTTGCCCGCGGCGGCGGCGAGGGCGCGGGCCACCTCGCTCGGACAGAGCGTCGCGCCCGCCGCGCGCGCGGCGAGGAGGGCCAGGGTCGCCGCCCGCGCCTCGCCCTCGCTCCCGTCCGACTCGCCTTTCCGGATCATCGGGAACGATCTAAGACGCCGGAGACGCCGCTGCACGTCCATGACTCCGAAAAGTGGGGGGACGATCATGACCGCAAGCCGCCGCCGCCCGCCGCGATGAGCGACGCGCCCGCCTTCCGCGCCGTCCTCCTTTCCGGCGACGAGGGAGAGGGCCCCGGCGGGGGCGGCCTTCGCGGCGGCCTCGACGTCGGCCTCGCCCCCGACGCTTTGGTCCTTGCCGGCGGCGACGGCCGGCGCGTCGCCATCCCCTTCGACGCGATCGACCGGCTCCGCTTCGGCTACCAGACCAGCCGGATGGGCGGCCGCTTCTACGACATGCGGGTGTGGACCCACCGCTCGGCGCGCCCGCTCCTCCTGCGCGTCGCCGCCCGCGAGCCGGAGCCCGGTTATCCCGTCCTCGCCCGCGCCCTCGCCTCGGCCGTCGCCGCGCGCCGCGGCGTCGGGGCGATCGAGGCCGGAATCGGCTGGGGCGACGCTCTGTTCAACCCCGGCATCTTCCTCCCCTTCGTCGCCTGCGGCCTGTGGGGCAGCTTCGTCGGCGTCCGCGACGGCTACCCGCTCCCCTTCCTGCTCCTCCTGCCGGCGGTCACGCTCGGCGTCGGAGGCATGTTCGCCTACGGCTTCGTCCGGCTGTGGCGCCCGCGCCGGCTGCGCCGCCTCGACGAGCTCGAGCCGCTCGTCTCGAGCGAGGCGCGGGCGTGGCTGTTCTGACGCGCCCTCTTGCACGATAGGATTTCTCCTGCTTTAGGTGGGATATGGAACAGATAGCGAACATGCTGAGTCGGCTTGAGGCGGCGACCCGCGATCCCGCCTCCCGGCTCCACTTCACTCCGGTGCGGCTGCGGGCGCGGCGGGACGGCTGGACCGAGGCGCGGCAGCGGCGGTTCGTCGCGGCCCTCGCGGCGACGGGCCGAAGCGACCGGGCCGCCGCCATGGTCGGAATGACCGGGCAATCGGCCGCGCGCCTGCGCCACCGCCCGGACGGCGGCGGCTTCTTCCGCGCCTGCTGCGCCGCCGCCACCTTTGCCAAGCAGACGCGCCGGGCCCGCGCGGCGGCGGCGCGCAAGGGCCCGCCGGAAGGTTCGAAAGGGAAGGATTTTTATCTTTCTATGGAAGCCGGACTTTCCGGTCCAATCGAACCTTCCGCGCGCCCGCCAGGCGCTCGCCGGGCGGCAGGCGACGCGGCTCGGCCGGCGGCCCGCCTAGCCCGCGCGGCTCACCCTGACGATCCTGACCGGCGGCGCGATCCGGTCGCTTCCGTCATGGTGCGCCGCCGGCGAGGCGAAGATGCGGCGCGCGACCTCCATCCCTTCGACGACCCGGCCGAAGGCGGCATAGCCGCGGTCCTTCTTCTCGGGATGGGCGTCGAGCCCGGGCTGGTCGCCGAGGCAGAGGACGAAGTCGCCCATCGCCGTGTCGGGGGTGGAATGGGCCATCGAGATCGTGCCGTCGCGGTGCCTGAGGCCGGTCTCGGTCGTCGGCTCGAGCCGGATCGGCGGCAGCAGCCGACGGGCGCTGTGGGCGATGCCGCCCTGGATGAAGCCCTGTCGGGGAGCGTAGGGATTGCGCGCCGCGCGGTAGAAATAGGTGCCGTCGAAGCGATGGTCGTCGGCGTAGCGGACGAAGTTGGTGGTGGTGACGGGGGCGCGGCGATGGTCGAGCGCGACGACGATCGCCCCCGCCTCGGTCTCGATCCTGACGCGCACCGTGTCGGGAAGGTCGCGCGGCACCGGCGGGTCGAAGGCGCGCGTCGGCGCCTCGCTCGCGGCGCGGTCGCCGGAGGGCGCGCTCGGGCCGCAGCCGGCGAGCGCGACGAGGACGAGGCAGAGCGGGGCGCGGATCATCGCGCCAGCCTAGAGCATCCGGCGCCCGGATTGAATCGTCATCCGGGGCTTGGTTCGGGATCCCCCTTCCTCGGGGCGTCCGGACCGGAAGGAAAAGGTCGATCCCGGATCGGGTCCGGCATGACGAAGCGAGGCGAAGCCTCGATGCTCGACGCTCCATCGCCATCGTCCGCTACGCCGCGGCGATCGGCGCGACGGTTCGGCCGGCGCCATTTTCCTTTCGACGGGAGCGGGACCTTATGAACCTTTCAAACCTTCCGGCGCCCTTCCGGCCCGCGGCGCTGGCCGCGCTCACCGTCGCGCTCGCCGCCTGCGACGGCGGCGGCGGCTCGGCGGAGCGCGGCAACCCCGCCGCTTCGGCGCCCGCGAAGGCCGCGGCCCCGGCACTCGCCCGCCCGGCTCCGGCGCGGGCGCAGGTTCAGCCGCAGCCGCAGGCCAAGGCTGGGCCGCGCGCCGCCCCCGCCGCTTCCCCCGCACCCTCCAGCCCCTGCCGGTCGCAGGACGGCCGCCGCCTCGATCTCGCGGCGCTTCGGGCGACCGGCACGGAGCCCTTCTGGAGCGCGGCGATCGAGGGGCGGTGCGTCACCTATTCCACCCCGGAAGACCCGACTGGGGAGCGGGTGTGGACGCTTTACGCCGCCGGCCCGGGCGGCGCGGGCGCCTGGGCCGGAGCCCTGCGCGGCCGGCCTTTCGTCCTGCGCCTCCGCCCCGAGCCGGGTTGCTCGGACGGCATGTCCGACAGGAGCTATTCCTTCGCCGCCGAGCTTCTCGTGGGGGGCGAGCGGCGGCGCGGCTGCGCGCGGCCCGACTGAGCGCGCGCATCGCGGCGGCGCCGTGACGGCGGTCACGGCCGGCCCGGCGCCCGCGGCCTAGACTGGCTCCTCCGGCGGCGAGCCACGCCGCCTCGAGGAGGAAGTCCCATGGCAACGAACAACGACAATTACGACGAGCGCGCGCGGCAGGCGGTGGCCGAGGCCCTGATGTCGGAGGACACCTCCGTCTCGGAGGCCGCGATCCAGGCGGAGGGTCTCGACCCGAAGGCCTTCTTCTGCAGCAACTGGGAGAGCATCAAGGCAGTGCTCCAGTTCCTCAAGAAGTTCCTGCCCGCGCTGCTGCGCCCGGTGATCGACCTCATCATCAAGGCGGGCGACGCCGCGCACCGCGTCATCTGCGGCTGAGGGGGACGGCCGGCAAAGGCTATGGCGGCGGCGGTTTGATTACGCCGCCGTCATGGCTTAGCCTTCCCCCTCCCATCGGGACAGAAGGGGGCCGCCATGTCGTCGCACAAGCTGCTGCAGATCGCGCTCGTCCTGTTCGGCGCCGTCTTCTGCCTCGTCTATCCGCTCGCCGTCTTCTGGCCCTCGGGATGGGCCTGGCATGCCGGCCCGCCGGCCGATTCCCAATATTTCATGATGATCGTCGGCGTCTATGCGACGCTGGGCGTCTTCCTCATCCTCGCCGCCCGCGATCCGCTCGCCCACCGCTCGCTGATCCTCTTCACGATCTGGTCCAGCCTGGTCCACGCGGCGGTGATGGCGGTGCAGTCGGCCGGCAGCCCGGTCCATTCCGGCCATCTGCTCGGCGACGTTCCGGCCCTCATCCTCGTCGCGGCGGTGCTCGGCGGCCTCCTTTATGCCGACCGTGCGCGCGACCCGGCCGTGCCGGCCTGAGCTCCGCCCGCTTCCGCCGCGGCGACGATTCGCCGCCGAAACGGGTGCATCTGTAGGGAACAAGCCGCCGCGGCAGGGCTTATCCTGTGTTAGCAACCAGGGAGAAAAGCCGATGGCCCAGGCATCCGGAGGACAGGTGAAGCCTTATGGTACGGCGATCGCCGATGCGCTCAGCGACCCCAAGACCTCGCTCGACAAGCTGACCGCGCTTCGGGACAGCGGGCATCGCCTGCTCAAGGAGCAGGGCGACCTTCCCGGCGCGCTCAAGAAGCTGGAGGCGGAGATCGCCCGGCGGGGCAAGAAATAAAGGGCGCCGAGGGCGCATCGTCCAGGAAGGGAGGCATTTCATGGCTCAGGCATCGGGTGGACGCATTCCGCTTTACGGCGTGGTGATCTCGGACGCGCTCAAGGATCCGAATTCCTCGCTCGAATCGCTCAGCGCGCTTCGCGACCAGGCCCGCCGCCAGCTCGAGGAGCAGGGCGACCTGCCCAGCGCCCTCAAGAAGGTCGAGGCCGAGATCGCCAGGCGCGGCACGAAATAATCCGGCCGGCACAAGGGGAGACGGTTCATGGCGAATGCGACGCGGGGCTCGGTCCCGCCCTACGGAAACGCGATCTCGGACGCGCTCAAGAATCCCGCCACCAGCCTCGATGAGCTGAAGGCGCATCGCGATCACGCGCGGCAGGTGCTGGAAGCGCAGGGCGACCTCAAGGCGGCGCTGGCGCGGCTGGAAGCGGAGATCAAGAGGCGCGGCGGCCAGGGCTACTGACGCCATGGCGCGCGGCGACGAGGACGTCGGGCGCGACCCGGTCCGGCTTCGCTCGGAGGCGGACCGGTCGGAGCGCCACCCGGTCCACGTCGTCTGGGAGCTGACCCTCGCCTGCAACCTCAGGTGCGGCCATTGCGGCTCGCGCGCCGGCCGCCCTCGCCCGGACGAGCTGTCGCTGGACGAGATACGCGCCGTCATCGACGAGCTCGCCGAGCTCGGCACCCGCGAGATCACCCTGATCGGCGGCGAGGCCTATATGCGCCGCGACTGGCTCGACATCATCCGCGCCGTCTCGCGGGCCGGCATAAGATGCGGCATGCAGACCGGGGGCCGGGCGTTCACGCGGGCGAAGATCGAGGCGGCGGTGGAGGCGGGGCTGGTCTCCGGCGGCGTCTCCGTCGACGGGACCGAGCCGATCCACGACCGGCTGCGCGGCGTGCCGGGCAGCTACCGGCAGGCGCTGAACGCCATCGCCGAGTTCGCCCGCGCCGGCATCACGCCGGGCTGCAACACCCAGATCAACCGCCTCTCGGCGCCGGTGCTCGAGGAGGTGTTCGACGCCGTCTACGAAGCCGGCGCCCGGCTCTGGCAGGTCCAGCTCACCGTCCCCGCCGGCAACGCCGCCGACCAGGACGACCTCATCCTCCAGCCCTGGCAGATACCCGAGACCTACGACACGCTGGCGCGGCTGTTCGAGAAGGGCCGGCGGGGAGGCTTCCGTCTCTTCTCGGGCAACAATATCGGCTATTACGGCCCCTACGAGCATCTCTGGCGCACGATGACCGAGGAGCCGGCTTATTGGGACGGCTGCGGCGCCGCCGAGACCGGCCTCGCGCTCGAGGCCGACGGCGCGGTCAAGGGCTGCCCGTCGCTCGACCGGGTCGGCTATGGCGGCGGAACGACGCGCGAAAGGCCGCTGCGCGAGATCTGGGCGGAGATGGCGGGGACGATCCGGCCCGAGGTCACCCGTCCGGCCTGGGGCTATTGCGGCACCTGCTATTATCGCTCCGTCTGCAAGTCCGGCTGCACCTGGACCGCCGACTGGCTGCTCGGCAAGCCGGGCAACAACCCGATGTGCGACCATCGCGCCCGCACGCTTCGGGCGGCGGGGCTGCGCGAGCGGGTGGAGCGGACCGGCGCGGCGCCGGGCGAGCCGTTCGACAAGGGAGAGTGGCGGCTGATCCTCGAGACTGTTGAGGGAGAGGCGGTGCCGGAGGGCGCCTACCCGCCCGCCCCGCAGCCGCGCGATCCCTCCGCGCCGATGCTGCTGTGCGGCCGCTGCCGCCACTACAGCTTCGCCGGCGACGAGGCCTGCGTCGCCTGCGGCGCCGAGCTGGAGCCGGAGCAGCCCGCCGACGCGGCGGCGCCCGCGGACGTACAGGCCCTGCTCGACCGCTTGGCGGCGATCGACGCCGAGCATGCCCTGAGGCTCGCCGCGATCCGGAGCGCGGCCGCGGCGACGTGAGCCGGGCGTGCCGCCGCCCATCCGCCTCTTCTCCTACGGGACGCTGCGACAGGAAACCGTGCAGCGCGCCCTCTTCGGCCGGCGTCTTGACGGCACGGCCGACAGCCTGGGCGGCTACCGCCTCGCGCCGCTCGCCATCACCGACGCCGAGGTGGTGCGCCTCAGCGGCGCCGCCGTCCACAGCATCGCCCGCCGCACCGGCGATCCGGCGGATGTCGTCGCCGGGACCGTCTTCACCCTGACCGAGGCCGAGCTCGACGCGGCGGACCGCTACGAGGTCGACGTCTACGGCCGGGTGGAGGTCGACCTCGCCTCTGGCCTTCGCGCCTTCGTCTATGTCGGCCCGGACGCCTGAACGCGCGAAGGGCGCCCCGGCCGAGGCCGGAGCGCGCTCCTGCGACGCGCCGCTCTCTAGCGGTTCATCGGATAGACGCGCGCGACCGTGTTGGTGCGGGTGTCGATCTGGTAGACCGCCCGGCCGTCGGAACGGTAATAATAGCCGGAGCCGTCGCGATACTGGTTGCGATACTGGTACGGCACCGCCCCCCAGTCGCTGCTCGCGCGGGCGCCGACGCCGTAGCCGTAGCTCGTGCAGTCGCCGCCGCCGCCGCCGAAGATGTTGTCGATGAGGCCGCCCAGGCCGCCGCGGCTGCTCGTGTCGCAATAGGCGTCCTCATAGGGGCCGCCCTGGCCCTGGTAGCCGTAGCCGTTGTTGCCATAGCCGTTATTGTAGCCGTTGCTGCCGTAGGCGCCGTAGCCGTTGCTGCCGCCGTCGGCGACTCGCAGGTCGTCGCGGAAGCTGCGCAGCCGCGCCTGAAGGTCGGCGCGTTCCTGCTGGGTGTAGCCGTTGCGGCTGTAGAGGGTGTCGAGCCGCGAGATCTCGCGCAGCTGCATGCGCAGGCGGCGCGCCTCGCGCATGTCGATCGTGCCGTTCTGGACGCCGGCCTGGATGCGCGCGTCGAGCCGCGCCAGGCGGGTGTCGACATTGGCGTTGGCGTTGTAGCCGTTGCCGTAGCCGTTGTTGTAGGCGCCGTTATTGTAAGGGTTCTGATAGCCGTATTGGGACTGGGCCGCCGCCGGGGCGGCCATGGCGAGCGCGGAAACCGCGGCCATCGCGGAAAGAAGCTTCTTCATCGGGCATACTCCAACAACGCCCCCGCCGCTTCGACGCTTCAACGGTCGGTGAGGCAAAGCGTTGCCAAGGAGTGTTCCCAAGCGCCGTTCGGAGGCATAAGCGCCACGAATGGAGGTATCGCGACGATGAAGCGCTTCGCCCTCGCCGCCGCGGCGGCCGCCTCGGCCCTCCTTCAGCCCTGCACCCCCGCCTCCGCGCGCCCGGGCGTGCCGCTCCTCCCCGCCGCCTATCGCGGCAGCTGGGACGTCAGCCACGCCGCCTGCGGGCGGGCGGGGGAGACCCGCCTCACCGTCACCGCCGCCGAGCTGCGCTTCCACGAGAGCCTCGGGCGCATCGTCCGGGTCGTCCGCGAGGGTCCGCGGCGAGTCGCGCTCCTCGTCCTCTACGAGGGAGAGGGCGAGCGGTGGCGGGCGCGCCAGCGGCTCCGGCTCTCCCCGGACGGCGCCCGGCTGACGATTTCCGGCGGCGGCCCCGCCACGACGCGGCTCCGCTGCCGCCCGGAAGGCGTGCGCTGATGTTCGGCGAGACGGCGCAGGTCTCCGCCATCGCGCACCTCATCCAGCTGGCGATCGCGCCCGTCTTCCTGCTCGCCGGGATCGGCTCGATCCTCAACGTCCTCGCCCAGCGCCTCGCCCGGGTGGTCGACCGGTCTCGCCGCCTGGAGGCCGATTTCGAGGCGGAGGATCGCGCCGGACAGGCGCAGATCAAGACCGAGCTCCACCTGCTCGACCGGCGGATGGCGGTGGTCAATGCGGCGATCAGCTGCTGCACGGCGAGCGCCCTGTTCGTCTGCGTCGTCGTCGCGATCCTGTTCGTCGCCGACCTCGCCCGCTTCCCATTCGGCCGCCCGATCGCCTATCTGTTCATCCTCGCCATGCTGCTGCTCATCGTCGGGCTGATGCTGTTCCTGTGGGAGATAAGGCTCGCCATGCACTCGCTGCGCACGCACCGCGAGGTGATGCCTCACGCCCGCGGCTGATCCGCCTCAAGCTGCAGCCGGTCGCTCTCCTGCGCGCTCAGCGCCTCCCCGCCCGCCAGCACGCGGCGCAGCTCGCCAAGGTCCACCGCCTTCTCCCAGCGCGCGACGACGATCGTCGCCACCGCATTGCCGATGAAGTTGGTCAGCGCCCGGCACTCGCTCATGAAGCGGTCGACGCCGAGGATCAGCGCCATCCCCGCGACGGGGACGGACGGCACCACCGACAGGGTCGCGGCGAGGACGATGAAGCCGGAGCCGGTGACTCCCGCCGCCCCCTTCGAGGACAGGATCGCCACCGCCATCAGCAGCAGCTGCTCGCCGAGCGAGAGGGGGGTGTTGGTCGCCTGGGCGATGAACAAAGCCGCAAGCGACATGTAGATGTTGGTGCCGTCGAGGTTGAACGAATAGCCGGTCGGCACGACGAGCCCGACGATCGGCTTCGGGCAGCCGGCCCGCTCCAATTTCTCCATCAGCAGCGGCATCGCGCTTTCGGACGAGGAGGTGCCGAGCACGAGCAGAAGCTCGTCCTTGATGTAGCGAAGCAGCGCGAGGAGCGAGAAGCCGGCAAGCCGGGCGACGAGGCCGAGGATTATCGCCACGAACAGGATCGACGTCGCGTAGAAGGTGGCGATCAGCGCCGCGAGGTTGGCGAGCGTGCCGATGCCGTATTGGCCGATGGTGAAGCCCATCGCCCCGAAGGCGCCGAGCGGCGCCGCGTACATCAGGATGTGGACGATCCGGAAGACCGCCGCGGTCAGCGTCCTCAGCGGGCCGAGCAGCTTCTCTCCGGGAGCGCCGATGAGCGCCAGCGCGATTCCGAAGAGGATGGCGACGAGCAGGACCTGGAGGATCTCGCCGGAGACGAACGCGCTGAACAGGGTGTCGGGGATGATGTGGAGAAGGAACTCGGTGACGCTCTGATGGTGCGCCGCCTCGACATAGGTCGCGATCCCCTTCGCATCGAGCGAGGCGGGATCGATGTCGAGCCCGGCGCCCGGACGGACGATGTTGGCGACGAGGAGTCCCACCGCGAGCGCCAGGGTGGAGAAGGTGAGGAAATAGGCCATCGCCTTGGCGCCCACCCGGCCGAACGCCTTGAGGTCGGCCATTCCGGCGATGCCGGTCGAGACGGTGAGGAAGATGACGGGGGTGATGATCATCTTGACCAGCTTGACGAAGCCGTCGCCGAGCGGCTTCAGCGCCCGTCCCGTCTCCGGCCAGGCCCAGCCGACCGCGACTCCTAGCGCGATCGCCACCAGGACGCGGAAGTAGAGCGTCGTCCAGAAGGGGCGGCGGGGCTCAGCCATGCGGGGTCAGCACCGTGTCCGCCGCCTCGGCGAGCGTCTCGGGATAGTCGAGCGTGTAGTGGAGGCCGCGGCTCTCCTTGCGGGCGAGCGCGCAGCGCACGATCAGCTCGGACACCATGACGAGGTTCCTGAGCTCGATGAGGTCGGCGGTGACTCGAAAGTGACCGTAATAATCCTCCGTCTCCCGCTTCAGGAGCTCGACCCGGTGCAGCGCCCGCTCGAGCCGCTTCGTCGTCCTGACGATTCCGACGTAATCCCACATGAAGCGGCGGATCTCGCGCCAATTGTGGTGGACGACGACTTCCTCGTCGGAATCGGTGACCCGGCTTTCGTCCCACGGCCGGACCGGCGGCGGCGGCGGCAGGTCGCCCCAGGAGCGGTTGATCGCCTCCGCCGCCGCCACGCCGAAGACGAGGCATTCCAGCACCGAGTTGGAGGCGAGGCGATTGGCGCCGTGGAGCCCCGACATGGTGACCTCCCCCGCCGCGTACAGTCCGTCGACGTCGGTCCGGCCGTCGAGGTCCACGATAACCCCGCCGCACGTATAGTGGGCGGCTGGGACGACCGGGATCGGCTGCCGGGTGATGTCGATGCCGATGTCCGGCTCGGCCAGGCGGGCGGCGATGGTCGGGAAGTGGTCGAGGATGAAGTCGCGGCCGCGGTGGCTGATGTCGAGATGGACATAGTCCAGCCCCAGCCGCTTCAGCTCATGGTCGATGGCGCGGGCGACGATGTCGCGCGGCGCCAGCTCCTCGCGCGGGTCGAAGCGCTTCATGAAGCGCCGTCCGGTGGTCGGGATCTTCAGCCGGCCGCCCTCGCCGCGCATCGCCTCGGTGATGAGGAAGTTCTTGACCTGGTGGTTGTGGAGGCAGGTCGGATGGAACTGGTTCATCTCCATGTTCGCCACCCGGCACCCCGCCCGCCAGGCCATGGCGATGCCGTCGCCGGTCGAGCCCTTCGGGTTGGTCGAATAGAGCCAGGCGCGGCTGGCGCCGCCGGTGGCGAGGATGGTGGCCCGGCCGGTGAACAGCTCGACGCTGCCGCTCTCGCGGTTCAGCGCGTAGACGCCCCACACCCGCGCCGGTCCTCCGGGAGAGGCGGCATGGCGCGAGGTCGCCAGGTCGATCGCGACGCGATCGGGGATGAGGGTGATGTTGGGATGGTCGGCCGCCGCCTTCTCCAGGGCCTGCTGGACCGCCCAGCCGGTGGCGTCGGCGACGTGGACGATTCGGCGGTGGCTATGCCCGCCCTCGCGGGTGAGGTGCCAGCGCGCCGCCTCGCCGCGGTCGAACGGCACGCCGAGCTTCGCCAGGCGCTCGATCGCCGCCGGGGCGTTGCCGACGACGAACTCCACCGTCTCGCGGCGGTTGAGGCCGGCCCCCGCCTCGATCGTGTCCTCGACATGGCTCTCGAACGTGTCGCCGGGCTCCAGCACCGCGGCGATCCCGCCCTGCGCCCAGGCCGTCGAGCCGGAGGACAGGTTTCCCTTGGCGAGGACGGCGACCTTGAGGCCGGGCGCGAGCGTCAGTGCCGCGCTCAGCCCCGCCGCGCCGGACCCCAGGATGACGACGTCGAAGGGGTGGGAAACGCTCAACGCCTTCCCTCCCCCGCGGGCGGAAAGGCCTTCAGACCGTCACTCACCCGAGTCACTGGCGCGGGTGAGGTTGAGGAAGACGTCCTCCAGGTCGGCCTCTCGGGTGGAGACGTCGACGATCCCGAACCCCTCCCGCTGCAGGGCCGCGAGCACCTCGCCGGCATTCACCTTGTCCTTGCGGTAGGTGACGGCGAGGGTCCGCTCCCCCTTCAGTTCGATCTTCTCGAAGCAGCGCGCGTCGGGCAGCTGCGCGACGTCGCGGTCGACGGTGACCTCGACCGCCTTCTCCTGGGCCATCCCGACCAGCGCCCGCGTCGCTTCGTTGGCGATGAGGCGGCCGTGGTTGATGATCGCGATCCGGCCGCAGAGCTCCTCGGCTTCCTCAAGATAATGGGTGGTGAGGACGATGGTGACGCCCTCCTCGTTCAGCCGCCGCACATAGGCCCAGAGCTGCTGCCTCAGCTCGATGTCGACGCCGGCGGTCGGCTCGTCGAGGACGAGGATGGGCGGCGAGTGGACCATCGCCTTGGCGACCAGCAGGCGGCGCTTCATGCCGCCGGAGAGCGTGCGCGAATAGGCGTTCGCCTTGTCTTCGAGGTGCATGGCGCGAAGCAGCTCGGCGGTCTGCCTCTTGTCCTTCGGCACGCCGTAGAGCCCCGCCTGGATCTCAAGCGTCTCCGACGGGGTGAAGAAGGGATCGAAGACGATCTCCTGCGGCACGATGCCGATCGACACCTTGGCGTTGCGCGGGTGCTGGTCGATGTCGAAGCCCCAGATCGAGGCCGTCCCGCCGCTCTTGTTGACCAGGCCCGCGAGGATGTTGATCAGCGTCGACTTGCCCGCGCCGTTCGGGCCGAGGAGCCCGAATATCTGGCCGCGCGGAACCTCCAGGCTGACTCCGTCGAGGGCGCGCTTGCCGCCGGCATAGGTCTTCTGGAGGTCGCGGATCGAGATGGCGGCGGCTGCGGTCATCCGCCGCGTTTAGCGGCTCGGGCGGCGCTCGCCTAGGAGCCGGTGCGCCGATCGGGCGTTGTTGCCGCCGTGACCGTCGCCGCGCCCGCCCCGCTTCCCAAAGCATCGCCGGCCGACACGCTGCGCATCCTTCTCCTGGCCGCGGGGCCGCTCTTCGCCAAGGGCCTGATCCGGCGCCGTCCCGCCATGGTGCGCTTCCTCGCCCGCACCGATGCGGAGGCGCGCGGCATCGCCCTCCTCGCGCGGCTACGCGCCAAATATGGCGAGGGGCCGCTGCGCCTCGCCTTCCCCCTGCGCGGCGCGGCGTTGATCCTTTCGCCGCGCCACCTCCGCCGGCTGCTCGCCGAGACGCCGGAGCCGTTCGCCGCCGACACGCCCGAGAAGCGTGCGTCGCTGGCCCACTTCCAGCCGCGCGGCGTGCTCGTCTCCTCCGGCGCCGAAAGGGCCGAGCGCCGCCGCTTCAACGAGGCCGTCCTCGAGACCGGCTGTCCCGTCCACAGCCTGGCGCCGGCGCTGATCCGCCTCTGCGAGGGCGAGGCGGCTTCGCTCCTGGCGCGGGGAGGCTTCGCCTGGCCCGAGTTCCAGGCGGCCTGGTTCCGGATGGTGCGGGCGGCCATCTTCGGTCCCGCCGCGCGGGACGACGAAGCGCTGACCGCCATGCTCCACGCGCTGCGCGGCGACGCCAATTGGGCCTTCCTGAAGCCCCGCCGGCGCCGGCTCCGCCGGACCTTCCTGGCCGCCGTGGGGGAGAAGCTGCGCCAGGCGCCGGCGGACAGCCTCGCCGGCCTCGCCAGGGCCCGCGCGACGCCCGAGGCGGCGCCGGAGGACCAGATCGCCCACTGGCTCTTCGCCTTCGACGCCGCCGCGATCGGCGCCTTCCGCACGCTGGCGATGCTTGCCCTGCACCCCGACGCGGCGGCGCGGGCGCGGCGGGACCGGCCCTTCGTGCGGGCCGCAATGCTGGACACCCTCCGCCTCTGGCCGACGACTCCGGCCGTGCTGCGCCGCTCCGAGCGCGACACAGACTGGGAGGGCCGCACCCTGCCGGCCGGAACCGGCCTGCTCGTCCATCTTCCCTTCTTCCACCGCGACCGCGGCCGGATACCCTATGCGGACCGGTTCACCCCCGCCGCCTGGCTCGACGGGCGGGCCGAGGCCTGGCCGTTCGTCCCGTTCAGCGCCGGTCCGGCCGGCTGTCCGGCGGCGAACCTCGTCCTGCTCGTCGCCGGCGCCTGGATCGAGGCGGCGATCCGGCGGCACGTGGTGCTGCTGCCGCCCGGGACCGGCCTCGATCCCGAGGCGCTGCCGGCGACGTTCGACCATTTCGCGCTCCGCCTCTCTCTGCGTCCGCTTCCCCGCAGCCGCCGGGAACCGGCCCTGCTGGGGGCGGTTAACCCGCTTTCCCCGGATGGAGACTTCGATGGCTGACAGACTCGCGATCGTCACAGGTGCCTCGAGCGGCATCGGCCTGGAACTGGCGAAGCTCGCCGCCCGCGACGGGTTCGACCTCGTCGTCGCGGCCGACACGCCGCTGGTGGACGCATCCGGCCAGCTCGACGGGCTCGGCGTCGAGGTTTCCAACGTGGAGGTGGACCTTTCGACATGGGAGGGCGTCGACCGCCTGCTCGACGCCGCGGGAGGACGGCCGATCGACGCCTTGTTCGCCAATGCCGGCCACGGTCTCGGCCGCGCCTTCCTCGACCAGGATCCGGCGGAATGGCGTCACGTCGTCGACACCAACGTCACCGGCACCCTCTACCTCCTCCAGAAGGTCGCCCGCTCCATGGTGGCGCGGGGCGAGGGGCGGATCCTCATCACCGGGTCGATCGCCGGGCACATCCCGGGCGCCTTCCAGGCCGTCTACAACGGCTCCAAGGCGTTCATCGACAGCTTCGCCGACGCTTTGGGCAACGAGCTCAAGGACAGCGGCGTCACCGTCACCTGCCTCAAGCCCGGCGCGACCGACACCGAGTTCTTCGAGCGCGCCGACATGATGGACACCAAGGTCGGCACGATGAAGAAGGACGATCCCGCCGACGTCGCCAGGACCGGCTACGACGCGATGATGGCGGGCGAGCGCAGCGTCATCCACGGGCTCCACAACAAGGTTCAGGTGGCGGCTGCGACGATGCTCGGCGGCGGCGTCGCAGCGCAGATGCACCGCAAGCAGGCGGAGCCGGGGACGGCGGAGGCCGAGAAGAGCGAAAGCTGACGCGGGGCGAGGGGGCGGCCAACAAGTGGCTGTCCCCCCGCCTCGCCCGTTGCTACAGCGCCGACCATGCAGACCGACCGCTTCACGCCCGAGATCGTCTATGTGACCAGCCCGCGCGTCGCGTGCGACGGGGCCGCGCAGACCCATCCCGCGCTCGGCCATCCGCGCGTCTACCTTCAGATCGACGAGAAGGGCTTCGTCGACTGCGGCTATTGCGACAAGCGCTTCGTCCTCAAGGGCGGCCCGGCCGACGAGGGCAGCGCCGCCGCCGCCTGACGGTCGCGGAGCCGGTCACCAGCGCCCGTCGCGGGCGCGCTCGCCGCGAAGCTCGGCGATACGCCTGAGCGTCGCCGCCGAAACGCGCGGCGGGAGCGAATCCAGCGCGAAGAAGCGCGCCTCGACGACCTCCCGCCCGTCCGCCTCGGGCACGGAGTCGGTTTCGCCGCGGAAGAGGAAGACGGTGTCCCGCTTCCCCTCCGCCGCCGACGCATAGCGGGCGAGCGGCGCGAGGCGGTGGACCGGGACTCCCGCCTCCTCTCGCACCTCGCGCACCGCCGCCGCCTCCGGGCTCTCGCCGAAGCCGATCCCTCCGCCCGGCAGCAGGAAGGCGCCGCGATCGCCGTAGCTGTTGCGGATGAGCAATATCTCCCCCGCCCCGTTGAACACCATCACCTTGACGCCGCGGGTCCTGATCCGCAGCCGGCGCAGGAGAAACCGGCGAAGGCCGTACCCCAGCCTGATCAACAGCCTCATTCGCCGAGACTAGCCGCTGCGGGGTGGCGCGGCCAGCGCGCGGGCCTATATCTGAAGGCATGAACCTTTCCCCCGATCCCCGCCGCTTCCTTTATCGCGACGATGCGCTGACTCCGGACTCCGCGCTTCGCCTCACCGCCGACGCGCTAAAGGGCTGCGACGACGGCGAGCTGTTCCTCCAATATACCGCGTCGGAAAGCTTCGGCTTCGACGACGGCCGGCTCAAGACGGCGGATTTCCAGACCAATGCCGGCTTCGGGCTGCGCGGCGTCTCGGGGGAGACCACCGCCTTCGCCCATGCCAACGAGCTCAGCGAAGCGGCGATCCGGCGCGCGGCGGAGACGATGACCGTCCTCGATCCCGCCCGCGGCGCGCGCCCGGCGGCGCCGCGTCGCACCAACGCCCGCCTCTACACCGAGTCCGACCCGCTCGGCCTCATACCCTTCTCCCGCAAGGTCGAGCTCTGCCAGACGATCGACGCCGCCGCCCGCGCCCGCGACCCGCGCGTGGCGCAGGTGACGGTGGGTCTGTCCGGCTCCTGGTCGGTGATCGAGATCGTGCGCGCCGACGGCTTCGTCGCCCATGACGTACGGCCGCTGGTCCGCCTCGGCGTGCAGATCGTCGTCGAGCAGAACGGGCGGCGGGAGACCGGCTATCACGGCCTGGGCGGACGCTATCTCTACGACGCCTTTTTCGAGGAGGGGACTTGGCGCCGGGCGATCGACGTCGCGCTCGGCCAGGCGCTCGTCAATCTCGACTCGGTCGCCGCCCCGGCGGGGGAGATGACCGTCGTGCTCGGCCCGGGCTGGCCCGGAGTCCTCCTCCACGAGGCGATCGGCCACGGCCTCGAGGGCGACTTCAACCGCAAGGGCACCTCCGCCTTTTCCGGCCGCGTCGGCGAACGCGTCGCCGCCCCCGGCGTCACCGTGGTGGACGACGGCGCGATTGGCGAACGCCGCGGCTCCCTCACCATCGACGACGAGGGGACTCCGACGCAGCGCACGACGCTGATCGAGGACGGCATCCTCAAGGGCTATATCCACGATCGGCTGAACGCGCGGCTGATGGGCGTTGCGCCGACCGGCAACGGCCGCCGCGAGAGCTTCTCCCACGCCCCGATGCCGCGCATGACCAACACGTTCATGCTGGGCGGCACCGAGGATCCGGGCGAGATACTCGCCCGCGCCGGGAACGGCATCTACGCCAAGAGCTTCGGCGGGGGGCAGGTGGACATCACCTCGGGCAAGTTCGTCTTCTCCTGCACCGAGGCCTATCGGATCGAGAACGGCAGGCTCGGCGCCCCGCTCAAGGGCGCGACGCTGATCGGCGACGGACCGACCGTGCTCACCCGGGTGGCGGCGATCGGCAACGACATGGCGCTGGACGAGGGAGTCGGCGTCTGCGGCAAGGGCGGCCAGTCCGTTCCCGCGGGGGTGGGCCAGCCCACCTTGATGATCGAGGGGCTGACGATCGGCGGCACCGCCGCCTGATGGCGTGGCAGGACGACCTCCTCGCCTTCTGGTTCGCCCTCACCAAGGAGCAATGGTGGCGCGGCGATCCCGCGCTCGACGCCGACATCCGCGACCGATTCCTCCCTGTTTGGGAAAAGGAGCGGGAGAATCTGCCCGAGGCGTTCCTCGGCAGCGCCCGCGACGCCGTCGCGGCGGTGATCCTGTTCGACCAATTCCCCCGCAACATGTTCCGCGGCCATGCGGACCAGTTCTCGACCGATCCTCTCGCGCTGGCGGTGGCCAAGGGCGCGGTCGAGCGGCGGCTCGACGAGGCGGCGAGCCCGGCGGAGCGCGGCTTCCTCTACATGCCCTTCCAGCACAGCGAGGATGCCGACGATCAGCGCCGCTCCCTCGCCCTCTTCACCGCCTTGGGCGACGAGGATCAGCTCGCCTACGCCCGCAAGCACCATGACGTCATCGCCCGCTTCGGCCGGTTCCCCCACCGCAACGCCGTCCTCGGGCGGCCGCCCCGCGGCGACGAAGCCGCCGCCGCCGACGTGGTCCCCTGGTGATGGCGCTGGTCGAGGCGGCGAAATTCTACAACGGCTTCGAGGCGGGGATCGCCCAGTCGCGCCTCACCGACTTGGGCATAGACAGCTTCATCTTCGACCTGGAGACCAATTGGGGCGGCCTCGACGGCGTGGTGCCGGTCCGCCTGATGGTGGACGAGGAGGATCTCGCCCGGGCGCGGGGTTGCCTCAGCGGCTGAGCAGGGGCAGGATCGGCGCCAGGTCGTAGCCGGCGGCCGCGGCGCGCGACGTCAGCGCCTGGGGGTCCTCGCCGCCGCGGCTCCGCGCCAACGCCCACAAATAGGTGGAGCGGGTGCCGGTCCGGCAGAAGAGGAGGGCCGGGCCCTGGTCCAGAGCCTCCGCCATCGCCTCCGCCTGCGCCGGCGAGAATCCCCCGGCAACGGGGATGTGGCGATAGGCGAGGCCTGCCTCCGCCGCCGCCTCGGCGATCTCGGCCGCGCTCGGCTGGCCGGGCTCCTCGCCGTCCGGGCGGTTGTTCACAAGGATACGTATCCCTTCGGCAGCAAGGGCCGGCACGTCCGCCGGGCGGACCTGCCGCGGCGCCACCCAGACCCGCTCCTCAAGGCGCCGCCGGCTCATGCCGCCTCGGCGTGAGAGCGGACGACCGCGACGAAGGCGGCGCCATATTTGTCCAGCTTGGCGGCGCCGACGCCCGAGACCCGAGACAGCGCCTGGACCGTCGTCGGCCTGAGTTCCGCCATCTCCCGCAACGTGCTGTCGTGGAAGACGACGTAGGGCGGCACCCCCGCCTCGCGGGCGAGGTCGCGGCGGCAGGCGCGCAGCGCCTCGAACAGGGGATCGCCCTCGGGATTGGCGGCGCGGTCGCGGCGGGAGCGCCGCTCGCGCTTGGGCGCGAGGACCAACTCGAGCCGGTCGTCGCCCTTGAGCAGCGGCCGCGCGCCGGGGCCGAAGGAGAGGCCGCCATAGGCATCGGCGCGGAGCGCGTCGCGCGCGAGCAGGGCGCGCCCGACCGGCTTGACCAGCGCCAGCTCCTCCTCGTCGGCGATGCCGAAGACGGAAAGGCGGTGATGGCCCGAGCCCAGCACCTTGTCCGTCTCCCGGCCGGCGAGGACGTCGGTGAGGTGGCCGAGGCCGAACCGCATCTCGGTGCGGAAGGCGGCGGAGAGGAGCTTGCGCGCCAGCTCCGTCGCATCCACCGTCGCGGGCGGCGCGAGGCAATTGTCGCAATTGCCGCAGCGCTCCGCCGGATCCTCGCCGAAGTGCCGCAGCAGCAGGGCGCGGCGGCAGCCGGCCGTCTCGACCAGGGCGGCGAGCGCGTTCAGGCGTTGGCGCTCGCCCGGCCGCCGCTCCTCCGGCACCTCGCTCTCCAGGCGCTGGCGGGCGCGGGCGAAATCCTCGGCGCCCCACAGCAGCCAGGCCTCGGCCGGCTCGCCGTCGCGGCCGGCGCGGCCCGTTTCCTGGTAATAGGCCTCGATCGACTTGGGCAGGCCGGCATGGGCGACGAAGCGCACGTCGGGCTTGTCGATTCCCATGCCGAAAGCGATCGTCGCCACCATCACCATGTCTTCCGAGGCGACGAAGGCGGCCTGGTTGCGCGCCCGCACCGCCGGGTCGAGCCCCGCATGATAGGCAAGGGCGCGGCGGCCCGGGGTCGAGAGCTGCTCGGCCAGCTTCTCCGCCTTGTCGCGGCTCGGCACGTAGACGATGCCCGGGCCCGGCTGCTCGGCGAGCAGCGCCTTGAGCTGCTGCGCGGCGCCGTCGCGGGGCCGGACGTGATAGCGTATGTTGGGCCGGTCGAAGCCGGCGAGGACGAGCCCGTCCTCCGCGATGCCGAGCTGGACGAGGATGTCGGCCCGCGTCTGCCGGTCGGCGGTGGCGGTAAGGGCGAGCCGCGGCACGTTCGGGAAGGCGTCGAGCAGCGGCCGCAGCAGGCGGTAGTCCGGGCGGAAATCGTGTCCCCATTCCGACACGCAATGCGCCTCGTCGACCGCGATCAGCGACAAGGGCAGCCGCGCCGCCAGCTCCCGGAAGGCCGGCGTGCTCGCCCGCTCCGGGGCGACGTAGAGCAGGTCGAGCTCGCCCGCCTTCAGCCGCGCCATCGTCTCCTGGCGGTTGTCGTCGGCGGAGGTCAGCGAAGCGGCGCGCAGGCCGAAGCCTTCCGCCGAGCGGATCTGGTCGTGCATCAGCGCGATGAGCGGCGAGACGACCAGCGCGGTGCCGCCGAGCGCCACCGCCGGCACCTGGTAGCAGAGCGACTTGCCCGCCCCGGTCGGCATCACCGCGAGCGTATGCTGGCCCGCCATGACCCGCGCGATCACCGCCTCCTGCGGTCCGCGGAAGGCGGCGAAGCCGAACGTCTTGCGCAGGATCTCGAGAGGTGGGGCCACGTCCCTCCTCTAGTCCCCGTTCCCGCTCTGTCCAGCCGTCAGCGCGGGACCGGGCGGGCGGGTCATTCGCAGACCGGCGGCTGCCCCTCGGACCAGGCCTCGATCTTGAGGTCCGACAGCTCGATCCGGGAAATGGGATAGGGCCATGTCTCGAAGCCGTATTTGAGCGGCATCACCTGGCAGACGTCGGTGGGGCCCGAATGGGCGCCCGCCTTCAGCTTGGCCCGGTATCGCAGCGCGCCGCGATAGCCGTTCTCCAGGATCAGCATGGTGTAGCCGCGCGGCAGCGAAACCAGCCGCACCCGCACCGCCCCCGGCTCGACCGCCTTCGGCGTCGGCAGGCCTTCGCCGATCAGCGCAGCCGTCGGGCCGACCGCATAATCGTAGGCGCCGCCCATGAAGGCCGCCGCCGCGCTCCGCTCGAACGGGCCGAGCTCGCCCGCCTCGCCCCGCGCGGCTTCGCTCGACCGCCCCCCGTCGTCGATCAGCAGGGTGACCCTCTCTCCCGGGCGCAAGGCCACAGGCCGTGGCGACGGCGCCGCGCCGCCGAGCAGCAGCGCCGCGACGAGGAGCAGGAAGCGGTGCATCGGCAATCCCCTTTCTCGGCGCCTTCTCCCTCGCCGCCGTCAGTTCGTCCAGACGTGCACCCTCTGGTCGGGCGGGAGGTAGAGCTTGTCGCCCGGCTTGACGCCGAACGCCGAATACCAGGAGTCCATGTTGCGGACGATACCGTTGACCCGATATTCCTCCGGGCTGTGCGGGTTTGAGAGCAATTGGGCCCGCAGCGCCCCTTCGCGCGCCTTGCCCTGCCAGCTTTGCGCATAGGCGATGAAGAAGCGCTGGTCGCCGGTATAGCCGTCGATCACCGGCGGCTCGCCGTGGCGGGCGACATAGCGGCGATAGGCGGCGTAGGCCGCCTCGAGGCCGCCGAGGTCGCCGAGATTCTCGCCGAGGGTGAGCTGGCCCTTGATGTGGACGCCGGGGATCGGCTCATAGGCGTCGAACTGCCTGACCAGCGCCTGGGCGTGGCCGGTGTAGCGCTCCGCCGATTCCTTCGTCCACCAGTCGCGCAGCCGCCCCTGCGCGTCGAACTGGCGCCCCTCGTCGTCGAAGCCATGGCCCATTTCGTGGCCGATCGTGGCGCCGGTCTCGCCGTAATTGACCGCCGGGTCCGCGGCCGCGTCGAAGAAGGGGGGCTGGAGGATGGCGGCCGGGAAGGTCACCTGGTTCATCAGCGGGTTGTAATAGGCGTTCACCTCCTGGACGTTCATGTCCCAGAGGCTGCGGTCGACCGGCTTGCCGAGGCGGGAGAGCTGCAGCTTCCACTCGAAGTCGCCCGAGGCCATGATGTTGCCGAGCGGGTCGCCGCGGCGCACCTTCATCGTCGAATAGTCGATATATTTGACGGGGTGGCCGATGCGCGGGTCGAAGCTGGCGAGCTTCGCCAGCGCTTCCTTGCGGGTAGGCTCGTCCATCCAGGCGGCCTTGCGGATGAGGTCGCCGTAAGACGCTCTCAGGTCGTCGATCAGCTCGTTCATCTGGCGCTCGGTCTCGCTCGTCCAGTGGCGGCGGGCGTAGAGCTGTCCGACCGCTTCGCCGAGATTGGCGTTGAGCAGGCGGATGCCGCGTTTCCAGCGCTCGGCCTGGGCCGGCACGTCCTGGAGCGTGTGGCTGTAGAAGCCGAAGCGGGCGTCGTCGAACGCCTTGGGCAGGAACTGGGCGTGATCGCTGATGAAGCGGAAGGTGAGCCAGTCCTTCCAGGTGGCGAGCGGCACGTCCTCCAGCCTCTTGCCCGCCGCGGAGACGGCGCTCGGCTCGCCGACCACGACGATCGGCATGGCGCCCAGGCCGACATGGGCCAGCATCGGCTGCCAGTTGATCTGCGGCGCCAGCGCCGCCAGCTGGGCGCGGGTCATCGGATTGTAGGTCGCCACCGGATCGCGGCGGCGCTCGGGCGCCCACTGGTCCTGGGACAGCCGCGTCTCGAGCGCGAGTATGGCGTCTGCCTTGGCCTCTCCGCCGCCGATTCCCGCGAGCGTGAAGATGCGCGCTATGTAGTCGTGATACGCCTTGCGGATCCCCTCGTACTTGGCGCCCGGCAGCAGGTAATAGTCGCGGGTCGGAAGGCCCAGCCGGCCCTGGCCGGAGCCGACCGTGTAGCGGGTGGGGTCCTTCTGGTCGGGCTCGATGCCGAGCCGGATCGGAGCGGCGTAACCGGGCTCGGCCATCAGCTCGACGAGCTGGCGCCGGGTGCGGAGCGCCTCGATGCGGGCCAGATACGGCTTGAGCGGGGCCGTGCCGCGCGCCTCGATGCCCTTTTCATCCATCCAGGCGGCGTAGAAGTCGCCCACCTGCCGCATGATCGGGTCCGACGGCTGGGCGCCGGCCGATTCCACCAGCGCCCGGACCTCGGCCTCGGTCGCGTCGGGCAGGTCGTAATTGTATCCGGCCCGGGCCTTGTCCGCCTGGATCTGAGCGGTGCGCAGCCAATTTCCCTCGGCGTAGCGATAGAAGTCGTCGCCCGGCCTGACGCTCTTGTCCATGTCCTCGGTGGCGACGCCCCAGCTGCCGTATCGGGCGTGCGGCGCGGCGCTCTGGGCGGCAAGCGGGGAGGCGGCGGTGATCAGCAGCGCCGCCACGAGGGCGGCCGGGCGGGAGGACATGGGCGGACTCCACGATGGGCGGGCGATGCGGGCCGGGCTAGCATCGCGCGGCAGGCCCCGCAACGCGGCCGCCGGGGCGGCGCGCTTTCAGCAAGAGCGGGCTATTCCGCGGCTTGCGCAGCCTGCTCGTCCGCCTCGCTTTGCTGGCGCGCCCACATGTCGGCGTAGAGCCCGCTCCTGCGAAGCAACTGGGCATGGGTGCCGCGCTCGACGATCCGCCCCTCGTTCAGCACCACGATCTGGTCGGCGTCGACGATCGTGGAGAGGCGGTGGGCGATGACGATCGACGTCCGCTTCGCCGCGACGTCGCGCAGAGTCTCCTGGATCGCCGCCTCGGTGCGGCTGTCGAGCGCCGACGTCGCCTCGTCGAGGATCAGGATGGGCGGGTCCTTGAGCAGGGTGCGGGCGATCGCCACCCTCTGCTTCTCGCCGCCCGACAGCTTCAGCCCCCGCTCGCCGACCATCGCGCCGTAGCCGTCGGGAAGCCCGGCGATGAAGGCATGGATCGCCGCGCCCCGCGCCGCCGCCTCGATCTCGGCCTGCCCCGCGCCCTCGCGGCCGTAGCCGATATTGTAGCCGACCGTGTCGTTGAACAGGACGCTGTCCTGCGGGACGATGCCGATCGCGGCCCGCAGGCTCTTCTGGGTGACTGCGGCGATGTCCTGCCCGTCGATGGTGATCCGGCCGGCGGTCGGCTCGTAGAAGCGGAACAGCAGGCGCGAGAGGGTCGACTTGCCCGCTCCGGACGGGCCGACGACCGCCAGCATCGTGCCGGGCGCGACGTCGATGTCGATCCCCTTCAATATCTCGCGCTCGGGATCGTAGCCGAAGCGCACGTCCTCGAAGCGCACCCGGCCCGCGGTGACGGCGAGGTCGGCGGCGCCGGGCGCGTCCGTCACCTCCGCCGGGGTGTCGATCAGGTCGAACATCGCCTCCATGTCGATCAGGCCCTGGCGGATGGTGCGGTAGACCCAGCCCAGCATGTCCAGCGGCCGGAAGAGCTGGGCGAGGAAGGTGTTGACGAACACCACGTCGCCGGTGGTGAACTCGCCGCGGCTCCATCCCCACACCGTATAGGCCATCGCCCCGGCCATCATCAGGTTGGTGATGAAGGACTGGCCGATGTTGAGCCAGGCGAGGGACGTCTCGTTCCTCACCGCCGCGTCGGCGAAGGCCCGCATCGCCTGGCCGTAGCGCGCCGCCTCGCGGTCCTCGGCGCCGAAATATTTCACCGTCTCGTAATTGAGGAGCGAATCGACGGCGCGGGCGATCGCCTGGTTGTCGACCTCGTTCATCCGCCGCTGGAGATGGGTGCGCCATTCGGTGACGAGGCGGGTGAAGGCGATGTAGGCGACGACCATCACCAGCGTGGCGGCGACGAGGCCTGCGCCGAACTTCACGCCGAAGATGATGCAGACGGCGGCGAGCTCGATGATCGTCGGAGCGATGTTGAAGAGCAGGAAGTAGAGCATCATGTCGATGCTCTTGGTGCCCCGCTCGACGATCTTGGTGAGGGCGCCGGTGCGCCGCTCGAGGTGGAAGCGGAGCGACAGCGCGTGGATGTGGCGGAACACCGTCTCGGCGAGCCGGCGCGCGGCGTCCTGGCCGACCCGCTCGAATATCGCGTTCCTCAGATTGTCGAACAGCACGCCGCCGAAGCGGGCGCCGGCATAGCCGACGACGAGCGCGATCGCGAGCCCTGCCGCCGGCGTGATGCCGTGCGACATGCGGTCGATCGCGCCCTTGTAGGCGAAGGGCATGAGCAGGGTGGCGCCCTTCGCCAGGAAGACGAGGACCACCGCCAGCACGACGCGGGCGCGCAGCGCCGGCTCGCCCGCCGGCCACAGCCACGGCAGGAACCGGCGAAGCGCGCCCCAGCCGGCGCGGGGGGTGGTGTCGGAGGATTCGAGAGGCCGCATCGCCTCCTACGTAGTGAGCTTTCGTCCGGCGCCCAAGGAACGGCTGCGAAACAGTAGGAACGCCGTGGCCCGCCAAGGGTTTAGCCTGACATGGGACCGGGCATTTTCCTCATCGCGATCCTCGGCTGCGGCGAAGGCGACGCGCCCTGCCAGACGGTGCGCACCCTCGACACGCGCTACGAGAGCCAGGCGGCCTGCACGGCGGCGACGGAGGCGGCGCTCACCCGCGCCGGCGACGTCGACTCCCCCGTGATCGTCGCGCAGTGCGTCGCCGCCGGGGCCGCTCCGAAGGTGCGTGCCGACCAGGCGCGCCGCCCGGCGGGCGGGCGGGTCGATGCCAGGGTGAGCCCGCTCAGGACCTGATTCAGGCGACGAGCCCGACCGCCGGCCCGATCTGGGCGGCGAGCAGGATCAGGGTGACGACGAGCAGGCCGACGAGGCTGCCCCGGGCGCTGAGATCCGACATGACGAACTTCCTTTATGACGGGTGGGCGCCCGGCTGCGTTGCGGCCGCGCCTTTGCCCGGTCGCGCCGGGCGGCGCCACGGGACGCTGCGGCAAATCTCCGCCGGCCGCGCGGCTCACGGTGCGCAAGTGTCCGGCCCGTCCGGCAAAGTGCGGCGGCGTCCGCAGGGCCGGAACCGTCACCGCGGGCGGCGGTTAACCTCGACGATACGCGACACGAGGAAGACATGAGCAAGAACCTCCACAATCCCGATACGGCCGACCGGCCGGCCAACCAGAACAACCGGATGTCCGAGGATCCGGGCGACGGCAGCCGCAATTCGGAGCGGCTGGGCCGCACGGGCGGCAGGACCGCCGCGGAGGCGGCGCCGCCGGAGGACCGGCAGGACCAGTCCGCGATCGAGGCGTTCGGCCAGGCGGGCGCCGGCATCGCGGCGAAGGAGTGACCGGCATGAGCGACGACACCGAAACGCTGGAGATGATCCACGAGGACGATCTCCCGGGCCACGAATCGCAGATGGAGGAGAAGCCGGACTGGCAGCCGCGCTATCCCGGCTCCGGCCGGCTGGCGGGGAAGGTGGCGCTGATCACGGGCGCCGACAGCGGCATCGGGCGCGCCGTCGCGGCCCTCTTCGCCCGCGAAGGCGCCGACATCGCCATCCTCTATTTGTGCGAGCATGACGACGCCGCCGAGACGAAGCGCATCGTCGAGGCCGAGGGGCGTCGTGCGATAACGATCGCGGGCGACATCGGCGACAAGGAATTTTGCGACCGGGCCGTCGCGGAGACGGTGAAGACGCTCGGACGCCTCGACGTCCTCGTCAACAATGCCGGCGAGCAGCATCCCGACAAGGACATACGCGACATCAGCGAGGAGCAGCTGAAGCGCACCTTCCAGACCAACATCTTCGGCATGTTCTTCATGACCCAGGCGGCCCGCCCGCACCTCGCCAAAGGCTCGGCGATCGTCAACTGCACCTCGATCACCATGTACAAGGGCTCGAAGGAGCTGCTCGACTATTCGGCGACCAAGGGGGCGATCACCGCATTCACCCGCTCCCTGTCCGAGAATCTCGTAGAGGACGGGATTCGCGTCAATGCGGTGGCGCCCGGGCCCATCTGGACGCCGCTCAATCCGTTCGGCGGCGCGACCCCGGAGAAGCTCGAGACGTTCGGCGAGGACACGCCCATGGGCCGCAAGGGCCAGCCCAACGAAGTCGCCCCTTCGTTCCTGTTCCTTGCCTGCGAGGATTCGAGCTATATGAGCGGCCAGGTGCTCCACCCGAACGGAGGAACGATCGTCGCCGGATGAGCGGGCAGCAGCGCCTTCGCAACGCGGAGAGGCCGGGAACGTGAAGCGCTTTCGCAGCTTCGCGGAATTCTGGCCCTTCTATCTGCGCGAGCACAGCCGCGCGGCGACTCGGCGACTCCATTATGCCGGCACCACCCTCGTCATCCTGATCGCCGCGGGCGCGTTCGTCACCGGGGCCTGGCGGCTGCTCGCCGCGCTGCCGGTCGCCGGCTACGGCTTCGCCTGGTTCGCTCATTTCGGCGTCGAGCGGAACCGGCCGGCGACCTTTACCTACCCCGCCTGGTCCCTCGCCGCCGATTTCCGCATGTGGACCTTGTGGCTGACGGGGCGGCTCGAGCCCCATCTGGAGGCGGCCGGCGTGGTCGATGCGCCAGGGAGGGCCGATCGTGCCCGCTGATCCGGCCGCGGAGGATTGCGAGGCGGCGCTCGCCTCCCTGCTCCTCAAGATGCGCGCGCGCGACGTCGTCGACGCCGAGGAGGAGCAGGTGCTGCGCGAGGCGCTCGGCCAGATCAGGACCCTGCCCGCCGGCAAGGTGATCGTCCGCTCCGGCACGGTGCTCAGCGAGTCGACCCTGCTCGTCGAGGGGCTGGTCTGCCGCTACAAGGACCTCGCCGACGGCCAGCGCCAGATCATGGAGATACACGTCTCGGGCGATTTCCTCGACCTGCACGGCTTCCTGCTCAAGCAGATCGACCACAATGTCGGCGCGCTGACGCCCGTCCGCTACGTCGCGGTGCCGCACGACGCCATCCGCCGGATCACCGAGACCCATCCCCATCTCGCCCGGCTTTTGTGGTTCTCGACGCTGATCGACGCCGCCATTCACCGCGAGAAGATTCTCTCGATCGGCCGTCGCAGCGCCGTCGCCCGCATCGCCCATCTTCTGTGCGAGCTGTTCGTCCGCCTGCGCCTCGTCCGCCTCGCCGACGAGGACGGCTACCAGCTTCCCATCACCCAGACCGATCTCGCCGACGCGACCGGCCTCACCTCGGTGCACGTCAACCGCATGCTCCGGCGCCTGCGCGACGACGGCCTGTGCACCTTTCGCAACGGCCGGGTCTCGATCCACGACTGGGACCGGCTGCAGCGCGTCGCGGAGTTCGACCCGACCTACCTCCACCTCGAACGCCGGCCGCGCTGAGCTACAGGTCAACGACCTCGAACCCGGAGCGCGCGACCATACGCTCCGCCAGCATCGTGCGGTGGCAGCCGGCGGCCTCCTTCTCGAAGCAGAGCAGGGCCGAGCGACTTTCCTGCGGGTACCGATCGCCTGCTCGACCTGCAGCTCCGCTTCCGGCGTCTCGAGCTGCCCGGCATAGATGCGCCGCATGTCGGCGACTCGGCCGGCGCGGGCGGCGGTGCGGCCCTCGGCGGGCGTGCCGAGCGCGCGCAGGTGGCGATAGCCGATGCCGCGCTCGGCCAGCGCCCCGGCCAGCGCCGTCTTGGAGAAACCGGGGCGACGCGACGCGGCGATCGCGCGCACGTCGATCACCGTCTCGACGCCGGCGGCGCCGAGCTCACCCAGGAACTCGTCCAGCGTCTTGCCTTCGTAGCCGATCGTGTAGAGCCGCCTCACCGCCGGTGCGCGGCCCGCCACGCTTTGACCGCCGCAAGGCTGTTGGCGACGTGGTTCTTCCAGTCGAGGTCGGAATAAGCGAGCAGGATGCGGCCGTCCGGGGCGATTACGTAGGACGTGCGATTGGTCAGTGCCGCGCCTTCCTTGAAGCGGACGTCATAGGCGCCGATCGTCGCCGAGGAGGCCATCGCCACCGGGAAGGCATTGCGGCATTCCTCCACCGAGAAGCGGCGCAGCGTCTCGTAATCGTCGGCCGAGAGACCGACGACGCTGGCGCCCATCTTCTTGAACTCCCCCGCCGCTTCCGAAAAAGCGTGCGCTTCGAGCGTGCAGCCCTTGGTGAAGGCCTTGGGGAAGAAATAGAGCACCACCGGCCCGCGCCGCAGCTGCTCGGCGAGGTGGAGCCGGAAGGGCTTGCCGGCAAGCGCGCCGACGGTCCTGAAGTCGGGCGCCTTGCCCCCCTGGGGAAGCGCCGCCGAGGCCGAGGCAGGGAGGAGGGCCAGGGCCGCCGCGGCCGCCGTCACGAATATGCGCATGGGCTCGTCTCCTCGCGCGCCGGTTGATCGCGGCGCGCCCTCGTGATTAGCTGCGCCCGCCGATCAGAGGAAGGGGGATAGATGAAGGTCCTACGTCTCGCCGCGACGCTCGCATTGGCGGCCGCGCCGGCCGCGCCGGCCGCGCTCGCCGCGCAGTCGGGCGCCGGCGACATCCTCGACAAGGTGATCAACGTGCCGCCGCCTTCGGCCTGGCGGATCGACGGCCTCCGCGACAAGCCGGCGCTGCGCAAGGATGCCGGTGTGCAGGGCGGCAAGGCGGTGCGGGTCGAGGTGCCGGGCAAGGGCGCCCATCCTTGGGACGTCGCCGCCGCCAACCCGATCGCCAAGCCGGTCAAGGCCGGCGACGTCCTCGTCCTCGCTTTCTGGGCCCGGCTCGTGAAGGGCGAGGGCGGCGCGACCACGGCCCTCCTTCCTTCCAATCAGGTCCAGCTCGCCGCCGCGCCCTACACGCCGCTCTTCTCCGGCCCGGCGACGATCGGGTCGGAATGGAAGATGTACGAGGTGAGGGCAAGGTCGACCGCGACTATCCGGCGGGCGCGCTCAACGTCTCGGTCCATCTCGCCACCGCGAAGCAGACGATCGACCTCGGCCCAGTCTTCGTCCTCGACCTCGGCCCGAACGGCCGCTGACCGCCTGTCCGGTTTCGGACGAAGACGCTCGAAGGCGGTCGCCAAGGCTTGGGAATTTTCACCAATTGTTGAGGCGGCAATTCTCGGGCTGGCCGTCCTCTTGTTCAAGAAACCGCGGATTTCCGCCATTCCGTCCATTTGGCACGGGCTCTGCAATACCCTTGGCATGGCGCCGGACAGTCCGGACGCCGGATCAGGGAGTAAGACAATGTCCTTCAATTTCGCCAATGCGCAGCAGTTCGCGGTTTCCATCGTCGGCGCCCTCGTCGCCGCCACCCTGTTCGTTTCCGCCGCCGTCGGGCCGGTCGGTCAGCTCATCTGACCGCCGCGCCCACGGCCCCTTCCTCCGGCTTCAGGATCAAGACCATGACCCGTCCCTTCGCCCTCGATCGCGCCAACCGCAAGCTCTCCGGCGTCTGCGCCGGGATCGCCGCCGCGACGGAGGTGGACGTCACCCTGGTGCGGCTCGCCGCCGTCGCCAGCCTGTTCATCATCGGCCCGGCCGCGGTCGCCATCTACCTCGTCGCCGCCTGGGTCGCGCCCGAGGCCGCCTGAGATGCGGGCCCGCTCGCTCTACCTCCAGTGGATGCGGCGCCTGCAGCTGTTCCTGGCGGCGACGCCCCGAGGAACGCCCTCAGCGCCTCCGCGAAGCGCCGCGGCTGGTCGTACATGACCATGTGGCCGCTGCCGTCCAGCCGGACGAGCTTGGCGCCCTTCCTTCCCGCATAAGCCGACTCGAAAGCCCGGTCGACCGCCGCACGCCGCTGCGGGTCCGGCGAGGCGTAGACCACCGTCAGCGGCGCCGCGATACGCGGCAGCTCCGGCGTGAGATCGGTCACCGCCAGCTCCTGGGCGGCTCGCGCGACGACGTCGGGATCGCTGCGGCCATTCTCCCCGGGATCGCTTCCGAACATCCGGATCGCCGAACCAACGAGGCTGCGGCCCGCCTCGCTTCCGCCCAGGTCGCGGAGAAGGCCGGCAAGGCCGCGCAGGCCCGACGCCGAGGCGCCGAGCAGCCCCGCCGGCTGCGGCAGCATGTCCACCACCATCACCTTGCCGACCCGGTCCGGGTGGCGCGCCGCGACCATCATCGCCACCGTGCCGCCCATCGAATGGCCGACGATCGCGGGGCGGACCAGCCCGCGCGCGGCGACGTAGCGGGATATCTCCTCGGCGAGCGGCGCCACCACCTCGCCCCGCGCGTTGCCGCGCGACGGCGCGCCGGCGAAACCCGCGACCTGGACGAGATGGTAGCGATAGCCGGGCACGGCGGCGACGGTGCCCCGCCATATGCCGGCCGAGGCGGTGAGTCCGGGGATGAGGATCACGTCCGGCCCGTTGCCCTCGACCTCGACCGAGAAGCGGGTCGGCGCGAAGGGCTTCGCCGCCGCGGCGGCCCGGGGCGGAACGGCGCTGGCCGGCCCGGCGAGGAGCAGGAGAGCGGCGGCGGCGGCGAGGTAGCGCATCGGGCGTCCTTGCCGCCGCCGGCTTGAACCCACGATTAGCGGCCGCGCCGCGGCAGCAGGCCGAGCCGGCGCATCAGCGGCTCCATGGTGAGCCCCTGCACGAACACCGAGAAGGCGACGACGGCGAAGGCGACGGCGACGATCTCGTCGCGCTCGGCGACGGTCGGCGGCAGCGCCAGCGCCAGGGCGAGGGCGAGCGCGCCCCTCAGCCCGCCCCACCACAGGACGATCCGGTAGGCGCGAGGCAAGGCGAGTCGGGATCGGCCGAAGGCGAGCGCGACGGGGTAGATGGTAGCGATCCGGCCGACCAGGGACAGGATGATCGCCACGCCCGCGGCCTCCAGCACCGCGCCGAGCGGGACGCGGGCCTCGCCGCCGCCGATCAGGATGAACACGACGCCGTTGGCGAGGAAGGCGGCATATTCCCAGAAGCTGAGCACGGCCGGCCGGCCCTCGTCCGAGATCGAGCCCATCCAGCCGACATTGCCGACCAGCATGCCGGCGGTGAGGGCGGCGAGCACGCCGGAGACGTGGAAATGCTCGGCCAGCAGGAAGGCCCCCCAGGCGGCGAGCGTGGTGAGGGTGATCTCGACGAGATGGTCGGTGGTCCGGCCGGCGAGGGCGAGGAGCGGCAGGGTGATCGCCGCGCCGGCCGCCACGCCCCCCGCGGCGGTGAGCAGGAACTTGCCCGCCGCCGCCGCCGCGCCCGCCGACTCTCCGCCGGCGATCGCCACCAGCACCGCGAAGCCGACCGCGGCGACGGCGTCGTTGAGCAGGCTCTCCGACTCGACCAGCAGATGGAGGCGCTCCTCGACCCGCAAGGTGCGGAACATAGCGAGGACCGAGACGGGGTCGGTCGCGGCGATGAGGATTCCGAAGAAGGCGGCACCGAGCCAGGACCATCCGACCAGCCAGTGCATCCCCGCCGCGACGACGGCCGCGGCGAGCAGCACGCCGATCGTCACCAGCGCCAGCAGGATCGGCAGTTCTCGGCGGAACGGGCGCCAGGGTATCTGGATCGCCGCCTCGAAGATCAGCGGCGGGAGGAGCACGGTGAAGACCAGCTCCGGCGTGAGCGGGACCTCGAAGCCGAACGGAAGAAGCGCGAGGACGAGGCCCGCGAGGACGAGGCCGGCGCTGTAGGGAAGGTTCAGCCGGCGCGTCACCATCGCCACCAGCGACGCGACGAACAGCAGCAGGCCGAGGAGGGGAAAGTCGATCTCCCTCACCGCGCGCTTTCGCCCGGCCCCGGCGGCGGCTCCGGGCCCACAAAGGTTGTTTCGCCCTTCATTTTGGCTAAATCCTCCTGATGCCTTCCCCGCATCTCTACCTGGTCGACGGCTCGAGCTATATTTTTCGGGCCTATCACCGCCTGCCGCCTCTCACCAACCGCCACGGCCTCAACGTCGGCGCGGTCTACGGCTATACCGCCATGCTGTGGAAGCTGGCCGACAGCCTCCACAAGGCGGACGGCCCGACCCACCTCGCCGTGATCTTCGACGCCGGCTCGCACACGTTCCGCAACGAGATGTTCGAAGGCTACAAGGCGCAGCGGCCGCCGCCGCCGCCGGACCTCGTGCCGCAATTCCCCCTGATCCGCGACGCCACCCGCGCCTTCTCGCTGCCCTGCATCGAGGAGGAGGGGCTGGAGGCGGACGACATCATCGCCTGTTATGCGAGGGCGGCGCTTGCGGCGGGCTGGAAGGTGACGATCGTCTCGTCCGACAAGGACCTGATGCAGCTGATCGAGGACGACCGCCTCGACCTCTACGACACGATGAACGACCGCCGCATCGACCGCGCCTATGTCGTCGAGAAGTTCGGCGTGCCGCCGGAGCAGCTGGGCGAGGTGCTGGCGCTGATGGGCGACAGCGTCGACAACATTCCCGGCGTCCCGGGCATCGGCCCGAAGACGGCGGCGCAGCTCATCCAGCAATATGGCGACGTCGAGGCGGTCCTCGCCCACACCGACGAGATCGCCAAGCCCAAGCTCAAGCAGAACCTCATCGAGCATGCCGACGCGGCGCGCCTGTCTCGCGAGCTCGTGCGCCTCGTCTGCGACGCGCCGCTGCCGGAGCCGCTCGACGCGCTCGAGATGAAGGGCATCCCGCCCGAGCCGCTGCGCGAGTTCCTCGAGGAGCAGGGGTTCAAGGCCCTGCTCAACCGGATGACCGGCGGCGGCGGCGGCGCCCATGCGCCGTCGCCGGCCGGCGCGCCGATCGTCGCGCCGCGCCAGGCGGACGTGCGCCCGGAGCCGAAGATCGACCGCTCCGCCTACGAGACCGTCACCACGATCGAGGCGCTCGACCGGTGGATCGCCGAGGCGCGGGCCAACGGCTTCGTCGCCGTCGACACCGAGACCGACGGCTTCGACTGCGTCACCGCCAAGCTGGTCGGCGTCAGCCTCGCGACCGAATGCGGGAAGGCCTGCTACGTGCCGCTGGAGCATGGCGGCCACGACCTCCTCTCGGAACGGCCCGACCAGATCCCCGCCGCCGACGCGCTGGCGCGGCTGAAGCCCCTGCTCGAGGATCCCGCAGTCCTCAAGGTCGGGCACAATTTCAAGTTCGACTGGATCGTGTTCGACCGGCGCGGCATCGACGTCGCGCCGATCGACGACAGCCTGGTGATGAGCTTCGATCTCGACGCCGGCGGCCTCAACAGCCACGCCATGGACGACCTCGCCAAGAAGCATCTCGACCACGATTGCCTCGCCTACAAGGAGGTCTGCGGCTCCGGGCAGAAGCAGATCAAGTTCAACCAGGTGCCTCTCGACCGGGCGACGGAATATGCCGCCGAGGATGCGGACGTGACCTTGCGGCTGTGGAAGCGGTTCAAGACCCGCCTGCCGCACGAACGGGTGGCGCGCGTCTACGAGACGGTCGACCGGCCGCTCGTCCCCGTCGTGGCGCGGATGGAGCGGGAGGGAGTGAAGGTCGATCGGGACGAGCTCGGCCGGCTGAGCCACGCGTTCACCGAGCAGATCGCCGCCCTGGAGGAGCGCATCTGCGGCGAGGCGGGCTGTCGCTTCACTATCGGCAGCCCCCAGCAATTGGGCGAGGTGCTGTTCAACCAGATGGGCCTGAAGGGCGGCCGCAAGGGCAAGTCCGGCACCTGGTCAACCGACGTCAACGAGTTGGAGCGCCTGTCGCGCGAGGGCGTTCCGATCGCGAGCCTCGTCCTCGAATGGCGGCAGCTCAGCAAGCTCAAGTCCACCTACACCGATGCGCTGCAGCAGCAGATCAACAAGGAGACCGGGCGGGTCCACACCAGCTACTCGCTGTCGGGCGCGCAGACCGGGCGCCTTTCCTCGACCGATCCCAACCTCCAGAACATCCCGATCCGCACCGAGATCGGCCGCCGCATCCGCGACGCCTTCATCGCCGAGCCCGGCCACGTCATGCTGGCGGCGGACTATAGCCAGATCGAGCTGCGCCTCGCCGCCCACATGGCCGACGTCCCCCAGCTCAAGGAGGCGTTCGCGCGCGGAGACGACATCCATTCGCTGACGGCGCAGGAGCTGTTCGGCGAGGTCACCCGCGACACCCGCGCCTCGGCCAAGACCATCAACTTCGCCATCCTCTACGGCATCTCCCGCTGGGGGCTGGCCGGCCGCCTCTCGATCACGGCGGACGAGGCGCAAGCGATGATCGACCGGTATTTCGAGCGTTTCCCTGGCATTCGCGACTACATACACGACACCTTGACCCAGGTCCGCGAGACGGGCTTCACGACCACCCTTTTCGGCCGAAAGACGCACTTTCCGTCGATCCGCGCCAAGAATCAGGGCGAGCGGCAGGGCGCCGAGCGGGCGGCGATCAACGCGCCGATCCAGGGCACCAGCGCCGACATCATCAAGCGCGCCATGGTGCGGATGGGCCCGGCCCTGGCGCGCGAGGGGCTGGGCGGCGTGCGCATGCTGATGCAGGTCCATGACGAGCTGGTCTTCGAGGTCCCCGAAGGCAGCGTGCCGGCGGCGAGCGCGGTCATCCGCCACGTCATGGAGACGGCGGCGGAGCCCGCGGTGAAGCTCGACGTGCCGCTCGGCGTCGACATCGGCACCGGCGCCAATTGGGGCGCCGCGCATTGAGCGAGGCCGTTCCCGACGGGGGTGAGGACATTGCCGCGCTCGCCAAAGGCGGGCGGACCAACTTCTTCGGCTTCCTGCTGCGGCTCGCCGCGCGCCTGCCGTTCCTGTTCATCGCCGGCCGGCTCTACGGCCCGGGCGCGCTCGGCGCCTTCGCCTACGCCGTGATCGTCATCGAGTTCGCCGCCCAGCTCGCCACGCTCGGCCTCAAGCGCGGCCTCGCCCAGCAGCTCTCGACCACCGACCAGCCGCATGCCTGCGTCGTCATGGACGCCATGCTCGCCGCCTTCATCGCCTCCGCGGCGGCGAGCGTGGTGCTGATGATCTACCCGCAGGCGATGTTTCCGGCGGGCGGGATACACGGCGCGGACTGGCTGCTTCCGCTCGTCATCTTCGCCACCGCCGGGGCCGACATCGCCCTCGCCGCCCTGGCCTACCGCCACAACGTCGCGGCGACGGTGCGGGCGCGGGCGCTCGTCGAGCCCTGGACGATCAGCCTCGCCGCCGCGGCCTGCGTCCTCGTCTTCCCCGCCGCCGCCGACGGCACCCGCTCGCGCGACGGGCTGATCATCGCCTACGTCCTCTCGGTGGTCGCGGCTTTGGTCGCCTCGCTTGTGCCGCTCTGGAGGAGCTACGGCGTCCCAAGGAGCTGGAAGCCCAATCCCACCCAGATCCTCGCCGTCGCCCGCAAGAACATCCCGCTCGCCGCCGCCGACGCGATCGAGTGGGGCTCGCGCCGCCTCGACATCGCCATACTCGGCCTGTTCGTCGCGCCCGCTTATGTCGGCGTCTATTACGTCGCCCAGCAGGTCGCCTCGCTGCCGCAGAAGCTCAAGACGAGCTTCGACCCGATCCTCGCCCCGGTCATCACCCAGCGCCTGGCGGAAGGGGACCGCAAGGCCGTGGCGCGGCAGGTGCGGCAGGTCGGATTCTGGATCATCGCCGCCCAGGCCGGCATCGCCCTCGCCCTCGGCATACCCGGCGAGGCGGTGATGGGGATCGTCGGCAAGGCCTTCGTCGGGGGGACCGCCGCCCTGGCCTTCCTTCTCGCCGCCGAGGTGGTCGCCGCCACCGCCGTCGTCTCCGAATCCGCCCTGGTCTACGTCGCCCGCCACCGCAATCTGATGATCTCGCTCCTGATGATCGCGGTGCAGGCGCTGCTGACCGTCGCCCTCCTCGCGACGATGGACGCGGTCGGCTGGCCGGCCTCGCCCGGCGAGCGCCAGGCCTATCAGGCGGCCGCCGCGGCCTTGTCGCTGATGCTCGCGCTCGGCCTCTCCTCGATCCTCAAGGCGCGGCTGCTCTGCCGGCTGCTCGACGCGCCCGTCCAGGGCTGGCGCTGGCCGCTCGTCTGGGCGGCCGGGGGCGCGGTGATCGTCGGCTGGCTGTTCACCGCCCTGCCGCAAAGCCTCGAATGGGTGGAGCTGGCGTTCGGCATCCCCGCCATCCTCTTCACCTTCGGCGCGATCGTCTGGAAGCGCGGCTTCACCCACGAGGACCGGGTGCTGTTCAAGCTCAAGAAGAGCGAGACGCCCGATCTCCCCCCGCCCCCCGGCACCACCCCGCCCGGAGCCGCGCCGCCCGCCGCCTAATGCCGGAAGTGGCGCATGCCGGTGAAGACCATCGCCAGGCCCGCTTCGTCGGCCGCGGCGATCACCTCGTCGTCGCGGATCGAGCCCCCGGGCTGGATGACGGCGCTGGCCCCCGCCTCCACGGCGGCGAGCAGGCCGTCGGCGAAGGGGAAGAAGGCGTCCGAGGCGACGGCCGAGCCGATCGTGCGCGGCTCCGCCCAGCCCGCCTTCGCCGCCGCGTCCTGCGCCTTCCAGGCGGCGATGCGGGCCGATTCGAGGCGGTTCATCTGCCCCGCCCCGATCCCCGCCGTGGCGCCGTCTTTGGCATAGACGATGGCGTTGGACTTGACGTGCTTGGCCACCGTCCAGGCGAACAGGCAGTCGGCCAGCTCCCGCTCGCTCGGAGCGCGCTTCGTCACCACCTGCAGCGCCGCGCCGTCGACGCGGCCATTGTCGCGGGACTGGAGCAGGTAGCCGCCGGCGATCGACTTCAGCGCCAGCCCCGGCCGGGCGGGATCGGGCAGCGCGCCGGCCAAGAGCAGGCGGAGGTTCTTCTTGCGGGCAAAGATCGCACGCGCCTCCGCGTCGGCGTCGGGGGCGATGACCACTTCGGTGAAGATGCGGGTGATCGCCTCGGCGGCCTCGGCGTCGAGCGGCCGGTTGACCGCGACGATGCCGCCGAAGGCCGAGACGGTGTCGCAGGCGAAGGCCGCCTCGTAGGCGCCGGCGAGCGTCGCCGCCGTCGCCACCCCGCAGGGATTGGCATGCTTGACGATGACGCAGGCCGGGCCGCCGTCGCGGAACTCGGCGACGAGCTCCAGCGCGGCGTCGGCGTCGTTGAGGTTGTTGTAGCTGAGCGCCTTGCCCTGGACCTGCTCCGCCTGGGCGACGCCGCGCGCATGGGGCCCGGCGGGAAGGTAGAGCGCCGCCTTCTGGTGCGGGTTCTCGCCGTAGCGAAGCTCCGGCCCGCGCCGCATCGTCAGCGGCAGCGTCTCGGGAAACCTCTCCCCTTGGTCGGCGAAGGCGAACCATTGGGCGATCGCCGAATCATAAGCCGCGGTGGCCGCGAAAGCCTTGGCGGCCAGATACTTGCGAAAGGCGAGGGACGTCGTGGCGTCACCCGCCGCCAGCTCCGCCTCCAGCCGCTCATAATCCCCGGGATCGGTCACGCAGGCGACGTAGGCATGGTTCTTGGCCGCCGAGCGGACCATCGAAGGCCCGCCTATGTCGATATTCTCCACCACCTCGTCGCGCCCCGCGCCGCGGGCGACGGTCGCGGCGAAGGGGTAGAGGTTGACGACGAGGAGGTCGATCGCGCCGATGCCGTGCGCGTCCATCGCCGCCGCATGGTCGGGCGCATCCCGAACCGCCAGGAGGCCGCCATGGACCTTCGGGTGGAGCGTCTTCACCCGCCCGTCCATCATCTCGGGAAAGCCGGTGAGCTCGGCGACGTCGCGCACCGCGAGCCCCGCCTCGCGCAGCGCCGCGGCGGTGCCGCCCGTCGAGACCAGCTCCACGCCGTGCCCGGCGAGGACGCGGCCGAGATCGGCGAGGCCCGTCTTGTCGGAAACGGAGAGGAGGGCCCGCTTCGCTTTCACCCGGTCAGGCACGCTTCCGCTCCCTGGTTCAAGAGGCCCGGCGGAACGACCAGGCGATGACCATCCCGTCCGCCGGAGTCTCGCCCGCCACGACGAGCTGAAGGCTGGGCAGCGGGTTCGCCTCGCCGTCGATCCACAGGCTGTCCTCGATCGCGAGCCGCCCGCCGCGGCAGCGGAAATGCCAGACGCCGCCGCCGCGGACCCTGAGCAGGGCGCCCTGGCCGTCGGCCGTCGTCGCGACCTCGACCGACGGGCCGAGGTGGAAGCGCAGGGCGAAGGGCACCGGCTCGCCGCGGCGCCGGCGGCCGGAGGCGATCAGCGCGTCCTCGCCGGTCAGCTCGCGCCCGTCGCCCGCCAGGGTGAGCCGCCGCTGGTGGATCAGGCCGTAGCGCCTGGCATAGCCGTCATGGCTCGCCTCGACCTGGGCGACCCCGCCCGTCTCGTCGCGCGCCAGCTCGACCTGGCCGACGCCGCGGCCGAGCGCGCCGTCGTCGAGGATCGCCGTCGAGTTGCGGTCGCCCAGCGTCAGCGTCGAGTGGGCGGCGGTGGTGCGCAGCGCCTCCGTCAGCCCCTTGGACAGAGCGTCGACGGCCGCGCCGGCGCCGCCGCAATTGACGACGAGGCGGTTCGCGCCGTCGGTCATCTCGAAGGCGAGGGTGGAGGCGGACCCGCCGGAAAGGGCCCGGGCGGCGGGGGGCGGGGCGGCGTCGACGAGGACGATCGCGGCCTTCGCCTCGAGCCGCTGATAGCCCCAGCCGCGCGCCTGGCGGAGCGGCCGGGCGCGGACGCCGGAGCCTTCGAGGGCGGCGGCCACGCGGCGGCGCGACGATGGGTTGCCGCCCTGCCAGCTCGACAGCGCCTCGTCGCCGAGCGTGACTCCGAGCAAGGCCGAGACCGAGCCGGCAAGGGCCTCGCCGAGCGGCTCCGGCACGTCGCGGCGGGCGGCGTTGTAGGCGGCGCGGAGCTGGCTCAGCAGCTCGACCAACGCGAGCTGCTCGGTCGGCGAGCGGCTGGCAAGGCCGCCATCCTCGCCCAGCGCCGCGCCGAGCGACCGAATCAGGCCGGCCTCTCCACGCGCGAGCCGCACCGGGCCGCCCTGCACAACCAGGCCGGCGGCGACGATCCCGGCCCAGGCGGTGACGCGGCGGATCCCGGCGGGCGCGCGGTCGGCCGATCCGGCGAGGTGGCGCGCGCCGCGCGCCAGCGTCTTGAGCACGAGCGTGCGATAGGCCTGGTCGCGGCTGGAGAGGATGTAGGGCGCGTAGGCGCTCCAGAAGAGGATGCGCCGCCCCCACAGGTCGGGCCGCCAGGCGGGCTCCGCGACCGCCTCGGCATGGGCGGCGAGCCAGCGCTGGACGAGCGCCTCGGCGAGCTTGTGGGCCCTCTCCCGCGTCGCCGCCGCAGCGAGGTCGCGCAGCCACTCGAAGCTGTGGAGATAGTCGATCGTCTCGCGCGGCAGCGAGAAGTCGGCGAAGTCGAGCGTCTTGAGCGCGATCGCGCCGCCGCGATGGACCAGCCGCCCGCGCATCAGCGCCTCGCCCCGGGCCTTGTCACCCGCCACCGGATCCTTGGGGACGGCGATCAGCTTCAGCGCCGGCCGGCCACCGAGCCGCAGCCCCTGCAACGGCCCCCGCCAGGACAGGCGCTGCAGCCGCCAGGCGATGCGCTCGACGAACGACGCGCCGCCCTCCTGGGCCGCCCGGATGAGCTGGCGCCCCGGCTCGATCGGCGCTTCCTCGGGCGGGTCGATCTTCTCCAGCAGGCTCATGCGCCGCGCAGCTCCCGGATGTTCGCCGCATAGGCGTCCGGGCCGCCGCGGAAGGTCGCGGTCCCGGCGACCAGCGCGTCGGCGCCCGCCTCCACCGCGCGGCGCGCCGTCTCCGCGTCGATCCCGCCGTCCACCTCGAGGTCGATCGTCCGCCCGCTCCTGTCGATCTGCTTGCGCAGCGCCTCGATCTTGCGAAGCTGGCTGGCGATGAAGCCCTGGCCGCCGAAGCCGGGATTGACGGTCATCACCAGGACGAGGTCCACCTCCTCGAGCACATAGTCCAGCATCTTGGCCGGCGTAGCCGGGTTGAGCGACACGCCGGCGCGCTTGCCGAGCGCCTTGATCGCCTGGAGCGTGCGGTGGAGGTGCGGGCCGGCTTCGGGATGGACGGTGATCGTGTCCGCGCCGGCGGCGGCGAAGGCTTCGAGGAAGGGATCGACCGGCGCGATCATCAGGTGGACGTCGAACGGCTTGGCGCTGTGCGGCCGGAGCGCCTTCACCACCCCCGGCCCGATCGTGAGGTTGGGGACGAAATGCCCGTCCATCACGTCGATGTGGATCCAGTCCGCGCCGGCTTCGTCGACGGCGCGTATCTCCTCGCCCAGCCGCGCGAAATCGGCGCTGAGGATCGAGGGGGCGATGCGGACGGGCTGCGGCACGCGCAAACGTTAACCAAGGGCGATTCGCGCGGCAAGGAAGCTGGGCGCTTTTATCCCCCGATAAGTGCTCGGCGGACAGCTACTTTCCGCACAGGGTTCGGGGACAGTTACTTTTCCGCACGGCGTCGCCAGGCTGATCGCGGCGGCGATGAAAAGTAACTGTCCCCATCCACCGCCCGGAAAAGTAACCGTCCCCAGTCCCCCCTTCAGTCGCGTGCCAGACGGGCGACGAAGAAGCCGTCGGCGCCGCCTTGCGCCTCGAACAGGCCGGGGAGGGTCCGCACCGGCCCTTCGCCGGCCGGTATGTCGGGCGGCAGCTCCCCCGGGGCGAGCGGCGCCAGGCGGAATTCGGGGCGGGAGGCGAGGAACGCCTCCACCACCGCCTCGCCTTCCTCCGGCTCCAGCGAGCAGACCGAGTAGACGAGCGTCCCGCCGGGCTTAAGCCAGCCGGCGGCGCGGGCGAGCATTGCCTTCTGCCCCTCCGCCAGCTCTGCGAGCGCGCGCGGGCGGAGGCGGTGGAGGACCTCGGGGTGACGGCGGAAGATGCCGGTGGCCGAGCAGGGCGCGTCGAGCAGGATCGCGTCCGCCGGCTCGCTCGGCTGCCACCGGAGCACGTCCGCAGCGACGATCGCCGCCGCGAGGCCGGTGCGCTCGAGATTCTCCGAAAGTCGTCCGAGACGACTTTCCGACGCGTCGACGGCGGTGACGCGGAAGCCGGCGGCGGCGAGCTGCATCGTCTTGCCCCCCGGCGCGGCGCAGAGGTCGAGCGCGGTGCGGCCCTCGCCGGGCCCCAGCAGCCGGGCCGGCACCGAGGCCGCCACGTCCTGCACCCACCAGCCGCCTTCGCCATAGCCGGTCAGCCCCGCAACCGCCGTCCGCGCCGGCAGGCGCAGGTGGCCCGGCATGAGGCTCACGCCCTCCATGTCGGGCTTCGCGCCCGGCGCGAAGCAGAGGTCGAGCGGTGGCGGCGTGGCGAGCAGGCGGGCGGCCGCCTCGGCGACTCGGGCGCCCCAATGGCGCTCCCAGCGCTCGCCGATCCTGAGCGGCAGAGTCGGCACGTCCGGGAGGCCGGCGCCGCTGCGCATCAGCGTGCCGAACACGCCGTGGACGAGGCGGCGGGGCCCGCCGTCGAGGAGCGGCAGGACGGTGGCGATGGCGGCGTGCGGCGGAGTCTCCATCGCCAGCGCCTGGACGAGGGCGATGCGCAGCGCGAACCGCGCCTTGGCGTCGTCGGGCAGCGGCTTCCTCGTCGCGCCGTCGATCAGCGCGTCGAGGTCGACGAGGCGGCGCAGCGCCTCGGCGGCCATGGCATGGGCGAAGGCGCGGTCGTCGGGCCGGTCGAGGTCGCGCGCCGCGGCGCCGAGCGCCCCTTCGAGCGGCAGGCCCTTGCGGAGCACGGCGTCGAGCAGGCGCATCGCCGCGCGGCGCGAGGCGGTGCCGGGGGGATCGCTCATCTTGCATCGCGGCCTGCCACAGCGGAAAGGGAGGGTCCACTCTTTACCGGAGACGATCGATGGGCCGGCGTCCGCCCCACCTCAGCGCCCCGAAGCACTGGACGACGAGCCCGCCGCCCGAGCCGGCCGTCCCACCGGCCGCCGAGGAGACCGGCGGCCCCAAGGGTGAGGAGCCGACCCGCTACGGCGACTGGGAGAATAAGGGCATCTGCTGGGATTTCTGAAGGCGCCCGCCGAAGGACCCTTGGGGGTCAGACCCCCTCGGCGCGAAGCGGCCGCGACAGGAGCCGCTCCACCACGGCGTCGACGCTTGCCTCCCCGGCCAGCAGCGCGCAGACGGCCGCGACGATCGGCATGTCGACGCCCGCCTCGCGGGCGGCGCGGTGGAGGACGGGCGCGGTATGGGCGCCTTCCGCCACCGTGCGGCGGTCGGCAAGCAGGTCGGCGGCGCGCGCGCCCTCGCCGAGCCCCTTGCCGAGGCTGAAGTTGCGCGAGCGGGTCGAGGAGCAGGTGAGGACGAGGTCGCCGAGGCCGGAAAGGCCCGCCAGCGTCTCGGCGCGGGCGCCCAGCGCAAGGCCGAAGCGGGTCATCTCCGCGAAGCCGCGGGAGATGAGCGCGGCGCGGGCGTTCCGGCCCAGCCTTCGGCCCTCCACCACCCCGCAGGCGATGGCGAGCACGTTCTTGACGGCGCCGCCTATCTCCGCGCCGATCACGTCGTCCGAGAGATAGGGGCGGAACCAGGGACGGGCGATTCGGTCCCGCAACGCCTCTCCGACGGCGCGGTCCTCCACCGCCAGGGTGACGGCGGCGGGCAGCCGCGCTGCGACCTCGTGCGCGAAGGTGGGTCCGGAGAGCACGGCGAGCGGCGCGTCCGGCTGGGCTTCGCGGGCGACGCCGTGCATCAGCTTCATCGACGCCTCCTCCATGCCCTTCGAGCAGAGGATCAAAGGAACGGCGAGGCGCGGCAGGGCGGCGAGCACCGCCCGCATGTGCTGGGCCGGAGTGACCACCAGCAGGGCGGCGCAGTCGGCGAGCTCGGCGAGGTCGGCGGTGGCGCGGATCGCCGGGTCGAGGGCGACGCCCGGAAGGAAGAGGCGGTTGACATGGTCGTCGTTGACGCTCGCCACCACCTCGGGCTCGCGCGCCCAGAGCAGCGCCTCGCCGCCGCCGGCCGCGACCTGGGCGAGGGCGGTGCCCCAGGCGCCGCCGCCGAGGATCCCGATCCTCACGCCTTGGCTCCGGCGCCGCGCACGGTCTCGGCCGCCGGATCGAGCGGCCAGCGGGCCCGGGCGGGCGCGTCGAGACCGTCGACCAGGCCCGCCTCGAAGCGCAGCGCCCCGGCCCAGGCGATCATCGCCGCATTGTCGGTGCACAGCCAGGGTGGCGGGGCGAGGAAGGGCAGGCCATGCTCCCCCGCCAGCGCGGCGAGGGCGGCGCGGATCGGGCCGTTGGCCGCGACCCCGCCGGCGACCACCAGCGCCGTCGACTCGCCGGCGCGGGCGAGGGCGAGGCGGGTCCGGTCGACGAGGCAGTCGACTACCGCCTGCTGGAACGAGGCGGCGAGGTCCTCGGCCCGCCAGCGGCCGCTCTCCCGGGCGCGCAGCACGGCGCTCTTGAGGCCGGCGAAGGAGAAATGCGGCTCGCCGCTGCCGACGAGCGGCCTGGGGAGGGGGACGGCGCGGGGATCGCCCGCCGACGCGGCCCGCTCCACCGCCGGCCCGCCGGGAAAGCCGAGGCCGAGCAGCTTGGCGACCTTGTCGAACGCCTCGCCGACGGCGTCGTCGATCGTCGTCGCGAGCCGCCGGTAGCGCCCCAGCCCCTCGACGAGGAGCAGCTGGCAATGCCCGCCCGAGACCAAGAGGAGGAGGTAGGGGAAGGCGAGGGACGGCTCCGTCAGCATGGGCGACAAGGCGTGGCCCTCGAGATGGTTGACCGCGACGAGCGGCTTGCCGGCGGACAAGGCGAGACCCTTGGCGGCGACGAGGCCCACCATGACGCCGCCGATCAGGCCCGGGCCGGCGGTCGCGGCGACCGCGTCCACGGCGCCGAGCCGGACTCCCGCCTCCGCCAGCGTCTCCTCGATCAGGTCGGGGAGGATCTCGACATGGGCGCGGGCGGCGATTTCCGGCACGACCCCGCCGTAGGGCCGGTGGGCGGCCTCCTGGCCGGCGACCTTTTGGGCGAGGATGCGCCGCCCGGAGGTCACCAGGGCGACCGCCGTCTCGTCGCAGCTCGATTCGAGGCCGAGGATGAGGCTCATGGGCGCTTCCCTGCCATCCGCGCACCCGCTAGCACAAGCGGCGCATGACCCCGCCCCTTCGCCTCGGCACCCGCGGCTCGCCGCTCGCCCTCGCCCAGGCGCGGATGGTGGCGACGGCGCTGCGCGACGCCCATGGCTGGGGGCCCGAGCGGATCGAGATCGTCGAGATCACCACCACCGGCGACCAGATACGCGACCGGCCGCTCGCCGAGGTCGGCGGCAAGGGCCTGTGGACCAAGGAGCTCGACAGGGCGCTGATGGAGGGCCGCACCGACATCTCGGTCCATTCGATGAAGGACGTCGAGACCCTTCGCCCCGCCGAGCTGGTCGTCGCCGCGATGCTGGAGCGGGCGGACGTGACCGACCGGCTGATCGGTGCGGAGAGCCTGGAGGCGCTGCCCGAGGGCGCCCGCTTCGGCACCTCGTCGCCGCGCCGCGCCGCCCAGCTCCTCGCCCGCCGGCCGGACCTCCTCATCCAGCCGCTGCGCGGAAACGTCGAATCGCGGCTTCGAAAGATCGAAATGGGGGAGGCGGACGCCACCCTCCTCGCCTCCGCCGGCCTCATCCGCCTCGGCCGCGAGGAGGTGGGCATGATATTGGACACTTTGCTCCCAGCCCCCGCCCAGGGCGCCATCGGCATCGAGGCGCGGACCGGCGACCGCCGCACCCGGGCGCTCATGCAGGCGATCGACCACGCCCCCACCCACCGCGCGGTCGCGGTCGAGCGGCGCTTCCTCGAAGGCCTGGGCGGCACCTGCCGCTCCGCGGTCGCGGCGCTGGCCGAGATGGACGGCGGGGACGTCCGGCTGCGCGGCGAGATATTGAGCCCCGACGGACGCGAGGCGCCGGCCTGCGACGTCCGCTTCCCCGCCGGGGACGAGGCGGCGCCGCTCGACATCGCCCGGCAATTGCTCTCCCGCGCCTCGCCGGAGCTGCGGGCCTTCTTTGCGGAGTGAGGCCGCTGCTCATCCTTCGTCCCGAGCCCGGCGCCGGCGCGACGGCGGCGCGCGCCCGCGCCCGGGGCCTCGAGCCCGTCGTCGCGCCCCTCTTCCGGCTGCGGCCGCTGCCTTGGGACGCGCCGCCGGCGGAAGCCTACGACGCGATCCTCGTCACCAGCGCCAACGCGGCGCGCCTCGCCGGCCGGGTTCCGGCCGGACCGTGCTTCGCCGTCGGGGAGGCCTCCGCCGCGGCGGCGCGCGAGGCGGGCTTCGCCGACGTCACCGCCGGCCCCGCGGACGGGGAGGCGGCGGCGGCGCTGATGGCGGCGCAAGGCGTTCGCCGCGCCCTCCACCTGTGCGGCCGCGACCATCATGCCGTCCGCCATCCCGAGATCGAGGTGGAGCGGCGCATCGTCTACGCGGCCGACGCGGTGGAAAGGCTGCCTGAGGCGGCGCGGCGCGCGCTCGACGAGGGAGCGGTGGTGCTGCTTCACTCGCCGCGCGCCGCGGCGACCTTCGCCGCCCTCGCGCCGCCGCGGCCCCGGGTAAGCCTCGCCGCGATCAGCGCGGCGGCGGCGGCGGCGGCGGGCGGCGGCTGGGGCGAAATCCTCGTCGCCGCCGCGCCGCGCGACGCGGCGCTGCTGGAGCTTGCCGGCAAGCTGTGCAACACTCCCCCGCCTGACGCGGCGGCAACGGGACGTTGAGCATGGATGTATCGGGCGAGACGGGCGTGCGGCCGAAGCGATCGCTCGCTTCGGCTTTGGTCCTGCCGCTGGTCGCCTTCCTGCTCGGCCTCGCCGCCATGGCCTGGCTGCTGATGCACTGGAGCGCGCCGGCGCGCTGGCTCGGCCTCGCGCCCTCGGCGCCGGCCGTCGCCGCCGCGCCGGCCCAGCCGCAGCCGGTGGTGTCGGTGGAGCCGGAGCCGCCCGCCGAACCGCAGGGGGCGCCGACCGGGACCGAACGGCTGGTCATCGACCCGGAGACGACGCGGCGGGTGAACCGCCTGGAGGAGCGGCTCGGCCAGATCGAGCTTCAGTCGCGCGCGGCGACCGGCAATGCCGATCGCGCCGAGGCGCTGCTCGTCTCCTTCGCGGCGCGGCGCGCGCTCGATCGCGGCGTCGCGCTCGGCTATATCGAGGCGCTGCTTCGCCAGCGCTTCGCGGCCGCCCAGCCGCAGGCGGTGGCGACGGTGCTGACCGCCGCGCGCGACCCGGTGACGCTGCAGAAGCTGCAGTCGGAATTCCAGGACGTGGCCATGCATCTCGGCGGCGGCGGCCCCGACCAGAGCTGGTGGCAGGCGTTCCGGACCGAGCTTGGAGGCCTCGTCACGATCCGGCGGGAGAACACGCCCTCCACGCTTCCCTCGGAGCGGCTGAAGCGCGCCCAGCAGGCGCTCGATTCCGGTCTCGTCGAGGTCGCGCTCGTCGAGGTGCTGCGCCTCCCGGGCCGGCAGAATGCCGCCGGCTGGATCGCCAAGGCCCGGCGCTACGTCGCCGCACGCCAGGCGCTCGACACGCTCGAGACGGCGGCGCTCATCGATCCCGCCGCGGGCGCCCGGCCCCAGCCCCAGCCCCAGCCGCCGCCCCTGCAGCAGCCCCCGCAGCAGCCCGACGTCGCGGCGGCGGCCGCCGCCGCGCCGCGCCGCTAGCGGCCTTAGATCTCGAGCAGGGCGTAGGGGCGGCCGAAGACCGGCTCCACGACATATTGGGCGCAATTGTAGACGGGCACGCCGCGCGGCGTCCGGCCTTCGTAGCGGCCGCGGTGGGCGTGGCCGTGGACCACCGCCTTGACGTTGTCGAAGCGGTCGACCGCGTTGGCCAGCCGCGACGAGCCGAGGAAGGGGTAGATTTCGAGGGGCTCGCCCTCGACCGTGTCGGCGACCGGCGCATAATGGAGCACGGCCACCACCCGGTCGGTGCGCAGCGACCGCAGAGCGTTTTCGAGCTTCCTCGCCTCCTCGCGCGATTCGTCGACGAAGAGCTTGATCGCCTGCTCGCCGAACGCGCCGAGCTCGCCGCGGCCGAAGCCGCCGAGGAATCCCTTCACCCCGGCAAAGCCGACCCCGGCGATCACCGTCGCCTGCTCGTCGAGAACGACGATGCCCGCGTCCTGGAGCATGGCCACCACTTCGTCGGCGCACCCCGCCTCGTAATCGTGGTTGCCGAGCACGGCGACGGTCGGGATGGTGCAGGCCTTGAAGTCCTCGACGAGGTTGGCGACCTCTGCCGGCTTGCCGAAATTGGTGAGATCGCCGCACAGGGCGAGCACGTCGGCCTCGTCCGACACGGCGGCGAAGAGGCCGGCGAAGAGGCCTTGGGAAGACTCGCTGACGTGAAGGTCGCCGACGGCGGCAAGCGTGATGGCCTCAGTGGTGCTGGGGTCGTTCATGCTTCTCGTCCACTCCCTTGCCGACGACGTCGGCGAAGCCCCATTCGGTTACGTCGACCACATAGTCCGTCGGGCTGATCAGGCGCCCGCGGCAAATCTTGATCGAGGCCGGCGGCATCTCGTCCTGGTTCCTGAGGCGCTCCAGCAGCTCGTCGTAGAGCCAACGCGGGATCAGGTCGCGCTCGGTGGGATAGACGAACCTGAAGTTGAGGATGTTGATGAGCAGCACCTCCCAATAAAGCTCCATCGAGGAGAGCAGCCACTTCCAGTCGATCTCCTCGTGCTTGATCAGGATGGCGTGCACGATGTCCGCTCCGTCGTAGCGGTAGCGGGTCTGGAGGAAGAGCTTCGAGAGGATGAAGTGGGTCGGCGGCGTCACCCGCACCGTCGTTCCGTAGACCTCCGCCTCATAGGCGTCCTGGAACCACTCGTCCGTGATCGGGATGGAGGCCGAGGAGATGTTGAAGATGACGTCGAAGAAATGCTCGCCCTGCCAGACCTTGCCGATCCAGCGGACGTCCTCGACCTCGATCCCGTAGCCCCGCTCCTTGAAGAAGGCGAGGATGCGCGGCGCGTCGGACGGCTTGCAGAAGACGTCGAGGTCCTTGGTCGGCCGGGTGATTCCGGTGAAGCAGGCCAGCGCATAGGTGCCGGAAAGAAGGAACGGTATGCCCGATTCCTTCAGCAGCTTCAGGCTTTCGACATAGAAGTCGACCGCGTCGGGCGGCGGCTCGAACTTTGAGGAATCGACGGCGTCGAGGAGGTTGCTCATGCCTCGGTGAACGGGGCCGGGAGCGAAGCGTTCCCCTCAGCCGGCGGGAGCGGGTTGCGGCGGAGCCTGAGCGGCCCGCAGGTCGACGAGCGTGACGATGAACTCGAGCTCCGCGTTGGGCGGGATCACGCCCGGAATGCCTTGGGCACCGTAAGCCAGGGGGCCGGGAATCCAGATCCGGTAGCGGCCGCCCTTCCGCATGAGCTGAAGCGCCTCCGCGAAGCCGGGCACCACCGCGTTCACCGGAAACACGGTCGGCCGGGCGCTCGCGTCGAACAGGGTCCCGTCGGCGAGATGGCCTTCATAGGTGACGAGCACCTCGTCCGAGACGGTCGGTTTGGAGCCGGATCCGGGCCGGAGAGTCTCGATGCGCACGCCCGACGGAGTCGCGACGACGGCCCGCGGCGAGACCGGGGGGATGAAGGAATGCGGCGGAGGCGCCGGCCGCGCCTTGGCGGGGGTGGCGGCGGCGGCGAGGAGAAGCGCGAGAATAAACATGCCCGCACCTTTGCGCAAAAAGCCGCTTCGGACTAGAGGGCGCGCCAGTCCCATGTCCTACGCCATCAAGGAAATCTTCTACTCGCTTCAGGGCGAGGGCCGGAACGCCGGCCGCGCCGCGGTCTTCTGCCGCTTCGCCGGCTGCAACCTGTGGTCCGGACGCGAGCGCGACCGGGCGACGGCGACCTGCACCTTCTGCGACACGGATTTCGTCGGCACGGACGGCACCGGCGGCGGCCGCTTCGCCGGGGCCGAGGCGCTGGCGGGGGCGATCGAGCGCGAATGGCGCGGCGGCCCCGGCCCCCGCCTCGCGGTGCTGACGGGGGGCGAGCCGCTGCTCCAGGCCGACGAGGCGCTGGTCGCCGCGCTCCACGCGAGGGGCTTCGAGGTCGCCGTCGAGACCAACGGCACGCTTCCCGCGCCGGGCGGAATCGACTGGATCTGCGTCAGCCCGAAGGCCGGCGCCGAGCTGGCGATCACCGCCGGCGACGAGCTGAAGCTGGTCTATCCGCAGGCGGGGGCGGAGCCGGAGCGCTTCGCCGCCCTCGCCTTCGATCATTTCCTGCTCCAGCCGATGGACGGGCCCGACGCGACGCGCAACACCGCCGCGGCCGTCGCTTATTGTCTCGCCCACCCCGAATGGCGGCTCAGCCTCCAGACCCACAAGACGCTGGGCATACGCTGATGTTCGAGCTTGCGAGGCAGTTCCGCTTCGAGGCGGCCCATACCCTTCGGCGTGAGGTCGAGGCGGAGGCGAGCCGGCGCATCCACGGCCATTCCTATCGCGCCGAGGTGGTCGTGCGCGGGGAGCCGGACCCGGCCACCGGCATGGTGCTCGACCTTGGCCTGTTCGAGCGCGCCCTCTCGGGCGTCCACGATGCGCTCGACCACCGTTTCCTCGACGAGGTCGACGGCCTCGGCCCGGCGACTCTGGAGAATCTCGCCGCCTGGATCTGGCGCCGGCTCGGGCCGGATCTGCCCGGCCTCTCCCGCGTCACGGTCCATCGCGACTCGACCGGGGATTCCTGCGCCTATCGGGGCGGCTGATGGACCGCGCGCTCGTCCTCTTCTCGGGCGGCCAGGATTCGACGACCTGCCTCGCCTGGGCCCTCGACCGCTTCGCGACGGTGGAGACGGTCGGGTTCGACTACCGCCAGCGCCACCGGGTCGAGCTCGAGGTGCGGCCTCGGCTCCTGGAGGCGATCCGCACCGGCTTTCCGGCCTGGGGCCAGCGTCTCAGCGAGGACCATCTGCTCGACCTCGGCGTGCTCGGCCAGGTCAGCGAGACGTCGCTGACGCGCGACATGGCGATCGTCGCCGAGCAGGGCGGCCTTCCCAACACGTTCGTGCCGGGCCGCAACCTCCTGTTCCTGACCCTTGCCGCGGCCCTCGCCTATCGCCGCGGGGCGCGGCACCTGGTGATCGGCGTCTGCGAGACCGACTATTCCGGCTATCCCGACTGCCGCGCCGCGACGATGAGCGCAATGGAGCAGGCGCTGAACCTCGGCATGGAGGCGGAGTTCGAGATCCACGCGCCCCTCATGCGGGTCGACAAGGCCGGCACCTGGGCGATGGCGGCGGCGCTGGGAGGCGCGCCCCTCGTCGAGCTGATCCGCGACGAGACCCACAGCTGCTATCGCGGCGACCGCTCGCACCGCCATCCCTGGGGCGTCGGCTGCGGCGACTGCCCCGCCTGCGCGCTGCGGGCGAACGGGTGGAAGGCGTGGGAGGGAAGGCCCTGACCGGGAGGACATGGAGCGGGCGAAGGGATTCGAACCCTCGACCCCAACCTTGGCAAGGTTGTGCTCTACCCCTGAGCTACGCCCGCTCGTGCGTCGAGCCGGTTCGGCGCATTCGGCCGGCCGGCTGAGGTAAGGCGGCGGCTGCTAGCATGGGCTCCGGGACCGGGCAAGCCCCAGATTGGGCCGTGCGCCGCGACTTGGCAGAGGGCGGCGCGATCCCACATAGGGCCCTGGACGATTCGACAGAAAAGAGGCGGATGTGGCGACTTTGGGCATGAGCGCGGCCGAGAAGGAGGCCATCGAGAAGTTCAAGCGCGATGTCGTCGATCCCTCGATGGACGCCTTGGTCATCCTCGATTTCTGGGCGGAATGGTGCGGGCCCTGCAAGCAGCTCGGGCCGGTGCTTGAGAAGGTGGCGGCGGATTATGCCGGCCGCGGCGTGCGGCTGGTCAAGATCGACGTCGACGCCGACAAGCTCATCGCGGCGCAGTTCCGAGTCAAGTCGATCCCCACCGTCTACGCGGTCTTCCAGGGGCAGATCGTCGCCGATCTGACGCCGGCGCGGACGGAGGGGCAGCTCACCCGCATCCTCGACCAGATACTCGCCCAATTGCCCGTCGATGGGGAGGAGCAGCAGCTCGAGGCGGAGATCGAGCCGCTGATCGCGATGGGCGAGGAGGTGCTCGCCGGCGGGGACGCCGAGCGGGCCGCCAACATCTTCGCGCAGATCCGCGACATGGCGCCCGAAAATCCGGAGGTCGTCTCCGGCCTCGTCCGGGCCCTCGCGCAGGCCGGGCGCGCCGACGAGGCTCGCGCCGCGCTCGAGGGCCTGCCGGACAAGCTGGACAAGGATCCGGCGATCGCCCGCGCCCGCTCCGCGCTGGCGCTCGCCGAGGTGGCGCAGCCCGGCGTCGACACCTCGGCGCTCGACCGGCGGATCGCGGCGGATCCGGGTGACCATGAAGCTCGTTACGAACTTGCCGCAGCGCTGATGGCGGCGGGCGAGCGCGACGCGGCGGCCGACCAGCTGCTCGAGAGCATCGGCCGGGACCGCGACTGGAACGAGGGCGCCGCGCGCAAGCGCCTGCTCCAGTTCATGGAGGTGGTCGGGCTGGAGGACCCCTGGGCCTCGGCCCAGCGGCGGCGCCTCTCGGCGATCCTGTTCACCTGATGGGCGCCCTGCTGCGCATCCCGGTCTTCCCGCTCGCGGGGGCGATCCTGTTCCCCGGCGCGCAGCTGCCGCTCCACATCTTCGAGCCGCGCTACCGGGCGATGGTCGCCGACGCGCTCGCCGGCGACCGGCTCATCGGCATGGTTCAGCCCCGCGACCAGCACGAGCCGCCCGCCTTGTTCGAGGTCGGCTGCCTCGGCAGGATCGTCGGCGCGGACCCGCTCGACGACGGGCGCTACAACATCGTCCTCGAAGGCCTCGGCCGCTTCCGCATCGCGCGCGAGGCCGAGGTCGGGACGCTCTATCGCCAGGTCGATGCCGACCGCAGCCCGTTCGACGACCATGGCGAGCCGGAGCCGCTCGGCCTCGCCCACCGCGCCGAGTTGGAGCGCGAGGCGCGGCGCTATGCCGATGCCCTCGGCTATTCGGTCGACTGGAGCGCGGTCCACCAGCTCGACGACGAGATGCTGGTCAACGGCATCGCCCAGATCGCGCCGCTCGACGTCGGCTCGAAGCAGGCGCTGCTCGAGGCGCCGGACATCGCCGCGCGCTGCGAGCTGCTCGTCCAGTTCATGCAGTTCCAGCGCATGGTGCCGGGCGGCGCGGAAGGGCCGGAGACGCTGCAGTGACGCGCCCGCTCGACAGCCTCCTGGTCTGCCCGCTGACGCGCACGCCGCTCCGCCGGGACGAGGCCGCCGAGGCGCTGGTCTCCGATTCCGCGGGCCTCTCCTATCCGGTGCGCGGCGGCATTCCGGTGATGCTGGCGGAGGAAGCGCGACGCCTAGATAGCGAGGCCGCGCAGCAGTAGCGGCAGCTCGCCGCTTTCGCCCCTCGCCTCCGCCATGAGCTGGGCCTTGAGCGGGCCGATGCGCTGGACGAGCCCCATGCCGAAGCGGCGGACCGCCGAGGCCGCGCGGCCCGGGACCCCGTAGATCCGGGTGAGGCCGTCCGTGGCGGCGGCGACGGACAGGGTGTCGAGGCTGCGCCACCTCTGGTAGCGCCCGAGAAGCTGCGCGTCGCCGAGGTCGAGCCCGAGCCGCGCGCCCTCCACCAGAACCTGGGTGAGCGCCGCCGCGTCGCGGAAGCCGAGATTGAGGCCCTGGCCGGCGATGGGATGGATGCCGTGCGCCGCGTCGCCGGCAAGGGCCAGCCGCTCGGCGGTCATCGTCGCGGCATGGTGGAAGCCCAGCTTGTAGCTCCAGCGCGGCCCTTCCGTCCCGACCGCGCCGAGGAAGCCGCCCATCCTCTTCTCGACCTCCGCCGCCATCGCCCGGTCGGGCAGGTCCATCACCGCCGCCGCGTCGCCGGCGGGGACCGACCAGACGATGGCGGATCGGGTGCCGGGCAGCATCGGCAGGATCGCGAACGGGCCGGACGGGTAGAATATCTCGTAGGCGACGTTGCCGTGGTGCCGCTCGTGGCTGACCGTGGTGACGATCGCGGCATGATCGTAGCGCCAGCGCGCCACCGTTATGCCCGCCGCCTCCCGGGTCGGCGAGTTGCGCCCCTCGGCGCCGACCAGCAAGGGCGCGGCGAGCAGCCGGCCGTCGTCCAGCGCCACCCGCACCCCGGCCGAGTCCCGCACCACCTCGGCGGCGCGGGCGGGCATCAGAAGGGTCACGCCGTCCGCGGCCGCCGCGGCTTCGCGGAGCGCGGCGCGCAGGCGCCTATTCTCGAACATGATGCCGAGCGGGTCGTCCTCGTCGGCGGCGTCGAACAGGATCCCGCCCGGGGCGAGGCCGTCGCTGACCCGGATGGCGCGGATCGGGCAGCCCCCGCCCTCCAGGCGCTCGGCGACGCCGATCGTCTCCAGCATGCGGTAGGAGGCGCTTGCGACGGCCGTCGCCCGCCCATCGAACGCCGGCGCGGCGATCGTCTCCGGATCGGCCGGGTCGACGACGATCGCCGAGAGGCCGTGCCGGCCGAGGGCGACGGCGAGGGTGAGGCCGATCAGGCCTCCTCCCAGGATGATGACGTCCGCGCGTAACATGGCTGCGCCTTTCGATTATTTTCCCGCCCTACCGATGCAAAGCTGCAACGCCAAGCGCTTGACCGGGGAGTCCCCGCGGGCGCATTAACCTGGGTCGGAACATTTGGGGCACGGGGCCATGGTGGCGATCGCGGGCGGAGCCCGGCAGGAAAAGCTGGCGCAGTGGCGCTCCGGGGTGAAGCAGGGCATGCGCCGCTCCTGGGCGCTTCTGCTCGGAGGCGGGCTCGGCGCGCTGGCGCTGCTCGTCGCGCTCGCCCTGATCAGCTATCGCCCGACCGATCCGTCCCTCAACACCGCCGCCGCCGGGCCGGTCAGGAACTGGATCGGCGCGCCCGGCGCGTGGACCGCCGACCTCCTGCTCAGCCTGTTCGGGCCGGGCGCCGCTTTGCTGCTGCCCCTGGTGGCGCTCAGCGGCCTTCGGATCGCCCGCGGCATCGGCGCCGGCCGCTGGGGAAGGGCCTCGGCGCTCAGCGTCGGCGGAATCGTCCTGCTCGGCGCCGCGGCGAGCCTTCTCGTCGGCGGCACGGTCACCGGCCTCCCCGCGGCGTGGGGCGGCGTCCTCGGCCTTTCGCTCGCCAAGCTGGTCGACTGGGGGCTTCGGGCGATCGGCGAGCCCGGCATCTCGCAGCCTTTGCGAATGGTGGCGCTGGGACTGTTCGGTCTCGGCGGCCTGTTCCTGTGCTGGCGCGGGCTTGCCCTTTCCGCGGACGAGCGGGCGTGGATCGCGGCGCGAAGGATCGCTCTTCCGTCGCGGCGGGAGGCGGGAGGCGACGAGGCCGAGCCGCTGCCCGATCCCGCCGAGCGCCCGGCGCGGACGCCGGTCGTCGCCGCCGCCGACCCGCCCCGTACGCTGATCGCCGACCGGCCCCGGGCGCCCGAACGCGCGCGCGAACGGCCGGTGCGCGAGCGCCAGGCCTCGCTGGCGCTCGGCGACGCCTACCAGCTTCCGCCGCTGGAGCTGCTCGCCCCGCCGCCGCCGCAGATCAACGCGGCGCTCGACAAGGCGAGCCTCGAGCGCAACGCCCGCCTGCTCGAATCGGTGCTCGAGGATTTCTCGGTGAAAGGGGAGATCGTCGAGGTCCGGCCGGGGCCGGTCGTCACCATGTACGAGCTCGAGCCGGCGAGCGGGATAAAGGCGAGCCGCGTCATCTCGCTCGCCGACGACATCGCCCGCAACATGTCGGCGCTGTCGGCGCGCGTCGCGACGATCCCGGGGCGCAGCGTGATCGGCATCGAGCTTCCCAATCCCAAGCGCGAGATGGTCGCGCTCTCGGAGCTGATCTCGAGCCACGCGTTCGAGGATCAGGTGGCGCAGCTGCCGATCGTGCTCGGCAAGAACATCGCCGGCGACCCCGTGGTCGCCGATCTCGCGCCGATGCCCCACCTTCTCGTCGCCGGCACCACCGGCTCGGGCAAGTCGGTCGGTTTGAACTGCATGATCCTCTCCCTGCTCTACCGGCTTACGCCCGAGCAGTGCAAAATGATCATGATCGATCCCAAGATGCTCGAGCTGAGCATCTACGACGACATCCCGCACCTCCTCTCGCCGGTGGTCACCGAGCCGGCCAAGGCCATCAGGGCCCTGAAATGGACGGTGGAGCAGATGGAGGAGCGCTATCGCATGATGGCCTCCGTCGGCGTGCGCCAGCTGTCGAGCTTCAACGCCAAGGTGCGCGAGTCGAAGGCCAAGGGCCAGTCGATGGGCCGGCGGGTCCAGACCGGCTACGATCCGGAGACGGGGCAGCCGAAATACGAGATGGAGGAGCTCGACTACGAGGTCCTTCCCCAGATCGTCGTCATCGTCGACGAGCTCGCCGACCTGATGATGACCGCCGGCAAGGAGGTCGAGTTCCTGATCCAGCGCCTCGCCCAGAAGGCGCGCGCCGCCGGCATCCACCTCATCATGGCGACGCAGCGCCCGTCGGTGGACGTGATCACCGGCGTCATCAAGGCCAACCTGCCGACTCGCATCTCCTTCGCCGTCACCTCGAAGATCGATTCGCGCACCATCCTGGGCGAGCAGGGCGCCGAGCAGCTGCTCGGCAAGGGCGACATGCTCTACATGCCCGGGGGCAAGCAGATCGCGCGCGTCCACGGGCCGTTCGTCTCCGACGAGGAGGTCCGCGCCGTCGCCGAGCATTGGAAGGGCCAGGGCCGGCCCGAATATGTCCAGGCCGTCACCGAGGAGCCGGAGGACGGCGGCTACATGTTCGAGGGCCAGCCCACCGGCGAGGACGATCCGGAGGCCCAGCTCTATCGCAAGGCCGTGCAGACCGTGGCGGAGAGCCAGAAGGCCTCAACCTCCTACCTCCAGCGCCAGCTTCGGGTCGGCTACAACAACGCCGCGCGGCTGATCGAGCGGATGGAGAAGGACGGCGTGGTGAGCGCGCCCGATCATGTCGGCCGCCGAGAGGTGCTGGTCGATCCCGAGGGCCGGCCGATCTAGGTTGCCGGAACCCGCAGGTTCAGTCCGCATTCAAGGGCGACGGGCCACGGCTTGTCGTACTTTCCCCTCTGACGGAGTTCCTCATGACGCGTTTCAGGACGCTCGCGCTCGCTTCGATCCCCGCCGCAGCGGCGCTCGCACTGCCGCCGGCGGCGCTCCTGGCGCAGGACGCCTCGCCGCTCACCCAGGTGCAGGCGCATCTGCGTGCGGTCGGCACGATGACGGCCGGTTTCAGCCAGACGGACAAGCGCGGCCGGACGCTGACCGGGACGATGACGCTGAAGCGGCCCGGCCGCGTGCGCTTCGAATATCAGCGCGGCACGCCCTTCCTCATCGTCGCCGACGGGAAGCGGCTGGCGATGATCGATTACGAGACCCGCCGCGTCGAGAGCTGGCCGATCGGCAACTCCCCGCTGGGCGTTCTGCTCGATGCCAACCCGGATCTCTCCCGTATCGCCAAGGTCACCCGCAACGACGCGCAGACCCTGCTCGTCTCCGCGCGGGACCCGAAACGGCCGGAATTCGGCACCATCACGGTCGGCTTCGCCAAGGTGGCGGGGGCGCCCTCGGGCCTGATGCTGCAGGGCTGGACGATGCTCGATTCCCAGAACAACGTCACCACGGTCAAGCTTTCCGGCCAGCGCTTCAACGTACCCGTCGCCGACACGGCGTTCCGCTGGACGGACCCCCGCAAGCGCGGCCCGAAAGGCTAGTTTTCGAAGCTCATTCATCCTCGCGACAGGAACGGGCCGATAGAGACGAAAGGGCGATTGCGGGAGGTCGCTGTCGGGATTTCCCCCTGTTGCCTGATACGGCACCTGCAATCGAGCCTCGCGTGAATAGCGCCTGGTTGGCCCCCGTTCCACGCCCCCGGAGCGGGGGCCCTTGCATTTCGGGGGCCTATCGGGCCCGCATCGACAGAGGCCCGCCCCGCGTCTAACAGACCGCCATGCCCTCGACCCTCAAGATCGCCTCCTGGAACATCAATTCCGTCCGCGCACGGCTGGCCATCGTCGAGCAGTTCCTTCGCGAGGAGCAGCCCGACATGCTCTGCCTGCAGGAAACCAAGGTGTGCGACGCCGACTTTCCCGCCGAGCCCTTCCGTCGGCTCGGCTACGAGCATTCGATCGTCTGCGGACAGCGCATGCATCACGGCGTCGCCATCCTCAGCCGGCTGCCGATGCGCGAGGAGCAGAGGCACGACTGGCAGGCGAACGGCGAGGCCCGCCACATCGGCGTCCGGCTCGACAGCGGAATCAGGGTGGAGAACGTCTACGTCCCGGCCGGCGGCGACATACCCGACCGGGAGGTCAATCCCAAGTTCGGCCAGAAGCTCGACTTCATCGGGCGGATGACGGCCTGGTCGGAGGCGTGCGCCTGCCCGACCATCATGGTCGGCGACTTCAACGTCGCCCCGCTCGAATGCGACGTGTGGAGCCACAAGCAGCTCCTCACCGTCGTCAGCCACACCCCGGTCGAGGTCGAGGCGCTGGCGAAGCTGCAGGCGAGCAACGACTGGGTCGATCTCGGCCGCCGCTTCCACCCGGCGCCCAAGCGCCTCCACACATGGTGGAGCTATCGCTCGCCCGACTGGACGAAGAACGACCGCGGCCGCCGCCTCGACCATATGTGGGCGACGCCCGACGTCGCCAAGCTGGCGACCGCTCACGTCGTCCACGAGCCCTGCCGCAACTGGACCCGCCCGTCCGATCACGTCCCTCTCGTCACCGAGTTCCAGGTGTGAGCGAGGGCCGCGCCGTCGCCCGGGCGATCGACGCCTTGCGGCGCGGCTGGCCGGTGGCGGTTGGGGAGCTCGCCTTCCTGCCCGTGGAGACGGCGGATGCCGAAGGGCTCGCCGCCTTCGACGGGGACGCTCCGGCTTCGCTGCTGATCTCCGGCGCCCGCGCGGCGACGCTCAAGCTCACCAACCAGCGCGATGCCCTGCCGGACCGGCCGGTGCTGATCCGCCGCACCGCCTGGCTGGACCTCGACGCCGCCCGGGCCGTCGCCGACCCGGCGCTGGACCTCGCTCATCCGCTCAAGGGGCCGTTCCGGACGGCGGCGCCCGCCTCGCCCCCCTCCGCCGCGGCGGCGCTGCGGCTGGCGCGCCTCGCCGGCCTTCTTCCCGCGCTCTTCGAATCGGGTACGGCGCCGGCCGAGGCGGCGGTGTCGGTGGAGGAGGTGAACGGCGCGGCCAAGGGCGCGGACCTGCGCATCGTCTCCCGGGCGCACCTCCCGACCCGATCCGCCGGCCATGGCGAGATCGTCGCCTTTCGCGCCGCCGACGGCGCGGAACATGTCGCGCTGCTGGTCGGGGCTCCGACCGGTGCGCCGCCGCTCGTGCGGCTGCACAGCGAATGCCTGACCGGCGACGTGCTCGGCTCGCTCAAATGCGACTGCGGGCCGCAGCTCGACGGCGCGCTGGAGGCGATCGCCGCCTCGGGCTGGGGCATCCTCCTCTACCTTCGCCAGGAAGGCCGCGGCATCGGCCTCGTCAACAAGCTGCGCGCCTATGCGCTCCAGGACCAAGGCTTCGACACGGTGGACGCGAACCTCCGCTTGGGCTTTGCCGACGACGAGCGCGACTTCACGGTCGCCGCCGCGATGCTGCGCCTGCTCGGCCAGGAGCGGGTGCGCCTGCTCACCAACAATCCCCGCAAGGCCGAGGGGCTGGAGGCGGCGGGTATCGGCGTCGGGGAGCGCGTGCCGCTCCGGGTCGGGGAGAACCCGCACAATTCCGCCTATCTGGACACCAAGCGAAGGCGCAGCGGCCACAATCTCTGACGCAATGGCGTCAGCCGCGCTCCAGGCGTTCGATAATCCCGAGAACCTCCGCATAGTCGCGGGCGACATGATGGGCGCCGGCGGCGGCGACGCGGTCGGCATGGCCCGGCCGGATGTGGCTCCCCGCGAGCAGGGCGACGACGATCATCCCGGCCGCCGCTCCGGCGGCGACGCCGAGCGGATGGTCCTCGACGACCAGGCAGCGGTCCGGTGCGACCCCGAGGGCCTCGGCCGCCTCGAGGTAGATGTCGGGGTGGGGCTTGCCGCGCGGCAGGGCGGCGGCGCTGAAAAGCCGGTCGCCGAACCAGGCGTCGAGCCCGAGACGGACGAGAGTCGAGCGCAGCCACGCCGTCTCGCTCGACGAGGCGATGGCGAGCCGGCGATCCGACTGCGCCTCGAGGAAGGGCTCGAGCCCCTCCATCGCCATCACTTCGAAGGTTCGCGCCGCGATCGCCGCGTCCACGCGGTCGCCCAGCGCGTCGGCATCGAGGCGAAGGCCGCTCTCCTCGACGATCAGCCGGTGGCAATCGGCCCAGCGCAGCCCCGTGTAGCGGGCGAGCGCCTCTTCCGGCGTCACGGCGTGGCCCTCGGCGCTCAGCACGTCGGCCAAAGCCGCGTTCGCCACGCTCTCGCTGTCGACGATCACCCCGTCGAAATCGAAGAGGATCGCCTCGAACCTCACGCCCGTCCTCCGAGCAGGGCGGTGCCCACCCGGACGTGCGTGGCGCCGATCGTCACCGCCGTCGGATAATCGGCCGACATGCCCATGCTGAGGCCGGGAAGGCCGTGGCGCCGGGCCAGCTTGGCGAGGAGCGCGAAACAGGGCGCGGGCTCCCGCTCCGCCGGCGGGATGCACATCAGGCCCGTCACCGGCAGGCCGGCGCCGAGCGCGCGCTCCAGCAGGACGGGGAGCTCGGCGACCGCGCAGCCGCCCTTCTGCGGCTCCTCGCCGACATTGACCTGGAGGAAGCAATCGGGACGGCGGCCCGTCCTCGCCATCGCCGCGGCGAGCGCGTCGACCAGCGAGGGCCGGTCGACCGAATGGATCGCATCGAACAGCGTCACCGCGTCCGCGGCCTTGTTGGACTGGAGCCCGCCGACGAGGTGAAGGGCGATGCCGGGACAATCCTCGCGCAGCGCCGGCCACTTCGCCCGGGCCTCCTGCACCCGGTTCTCGCCGAAGACGCGCTGCCCCGCCTCGATCAGCGGCCGGATCGCCTCGGCGCCGTGGGTCTTGGTGACGGCGACCAGGACCGTGTCGCCGGGAGGACGCCCCGCGAGCCGCGCCGCCCTGGCGATCTCCGCCTTCACCGCGTCCAGCCGCTCTGCCGCCGATGCACCCATCATCGCCGCTGCTATAGGAAGCGCCATGGGCCGCCGCCACCCTCTCCCACGCCTCTGGCTGATGACCGACGAGCGGCAGGGGGAGGCGCTGTGGGAGGCGCTGCGGCGCCTCCCCCGCGGCGCCGGGATCGTTTTCCGCCATTACGGCCTCGCCACGGCCGAGCGGCGGGCGCTCTTCCGGCGCGTGCGGGCGACGGCGCGCGCCCGCGGCCTGACCCTCCTCGTCGCCGGGCTACCCTGCGGCGCGGCCGACGGCGCCCACAATCGCCGCTCCGCCGGGCTGCGCAGCGCCTCCGCGCACGACCTTGGCGAGCTGAGGGCGGCAGAGCGGCGCGGCGCCGGCCTGGTCTTCGTCTCCCCCGTCTACCCGACCCGCTCCCACCCCGGAGCCGCGCCGCTCGGGCCACGCCGTTTCGGCGCCCTCGCGCGGCGGACGCGCCTTCCTGTCGTCGCTCTGGGGGGGATGGACGCGCCGGGGTTCAGGCGGCTGCGGGGGGCTCATGGATGGGCCGCGATCGACGCCTGGCTGAGCAGGGGCCGCGGCCGCCGCTAGAAGCGGAAGGCGGTGCCGATGTAGACGGCCTGGCTGTCGCGCCGCTGGTCCGCCAGCGGCTCGAGCCGGTCGCGCTGGATCTTGTAGCGGACTCCGCCGGTCACATCCAAGTTGCGGGCGATGCGGTAGGAGCCGCCGACGCCGACCGTATAGCTCTCCGCCTCGGCGATGAGCTGCGGCGTGGTCGGATCCGCACGGGCGACGCCGGCCTCGGCGCGGGCGGTGAACTTGCTGCCGGCATAGCTCACGCCGACTTCGGCGGCTTCGCGGCCGCCGCGGACCGGTCCGCCGCGCACCCGGTCGACGTCGCCGGACAGGGCGAATCGCTTCCATCCGAGGGCGACGCCAAGGCTGTAGACGGTCGGCGTGATCGCCGTCACCGGCGAGGCCGAAGGCTCCTCGGCCGCCGCGCGAACGGCCGCCGCGGGCGAGGCGGCGCGGGCGCGGACCGCGACCCTCAAGGCCTTACCGCTGCCGATCGCGGCGGCGGCGGGCGTCAGGCGAAAGCTGTTGGCCTGGAGGCCCCGGCGCGCCAGCTCCGCGGCGAGGCGCGGATCGGAGACGGCGGGGGTGAACGTGCCCGAGCGGAGCGAAAGCGGGCGGCCCTTGACCGGCTGGCCGAGGCCGGCGGCGCCCAGCGCCGGAGCGAGCAGCAGCGATAGCGCGACGACTGCCGCGCTTCCCGCTCCCCCGACGACTCCGAGCTTCAACACCCTGTTCGACTCCCGTAATGAAGCCGATGTAGTACGGACCATGCTGTCAAACCAGTGAACGGCCGGAGCGATCCCCCGAATCATCCGCCGCTGTTGCATCTTTTCCACAACCGTGGCCGGACCGCCGTGGATCGGGGGCCGCCGGGGCCCGCCATGCGGGCGACAGAGCGCTTGCCGCAGGCGCGCCGTTCCCTATAACGGCCCCGACCTGGAGTTTCGAGGACCGAGTTTATGCGCGCTGTCTCCCTTGGCCTGGCGATCGCCTCGGCCGTCACCCTTTCCGGGTGCGATTTCGTCCGGAACGACATCAACAAGACGCTCGGCCGCGGTCCCTCCAATCGCACTCAGGCCGCCGATCTCGCCGCCTCCCAGGTGACCACGATCGGAGTCAACGCCTATCTCTGGCGCGCGGCGCTCGACACGCTCTCCTTCGCCCCGCTGACCCAGACCGATTCCAACGGCGGCGTCATCGTCACCGACTGGTACAGCAGCCCCAACACGCCGAACGAACGGGTCAAGGTGACGGCGACGATCCTCGATCGCGATCTGCGGGCCGACGCGCTGCGGGTCGCAGCCTCGCGCCAGGTGATGCAGAACGGGCAGTGGGTCGACGCACCGGTGGCGGCGGCCACCGTGCAGAAGCTGGAGGAGATCATCCTCACCCGCGCCCGCGACCTGCGGCGGAACGCCAGCGCCGGCTGAGGAGTCCCTAGCCCCATGACAGCGCGCTTCAACCCGCTCGAAGCCGACGCGCACTGGCAGAAGGTCTGGGAGGACCGGGGGACCTTCCACGCTTCCGACGCCAGCGCACGGCCGCGATCCTACGTCCTCGAGATGTTCCCCTATCCGTCGGGCCGCATCCACGTCGGCCACGCCCGCAACTACGCGATGGGCGACGTGCTCGCCCGCTATCGCCGGATGAAGGGCTTCGAGGTCCTCCACCCGATGGGTTGGGACGCCTTCGGCATGCCGGCGGAGAATGCGGCGATGGAAAGGAAGGTCCATCCCGGGGCCTGGACCCGCTCCAACATCGACACGATGCGCGGGCAACTCAAGCGGCTCGGCTTGGCGATCGACTGGAGCCGGGAGTTCGCCACCTGCGATCCCGCTTATTACGGCCACGAGCAGGCGCTGTTCCTCGACCTGTTCGACGCGGGCCTCGTCTACCGCAAGCAGAGCGAGGTGAACTGGGATCCGGTCGACATGACCGTTCTCGCCAACGAGCAGGTGATCGACGGCCGAGGCTGGCGCTCGGGCGCGCCGGTCGAGCGGCGCAAGCTCAGCCAATGGTTCCTGAGGATCACCGATTTCGCCGAGGAGCTGCTCGACGGGCTCGGCGAGCTCGACCAGTGGCCGGACAAGGTCCGGCTGATGCAGGAGAATTGGATCGGGCGGAGCCAGGGGCTGAGGTTCCGCTTCGAGCTCCAGTCGCACCTGCCGGGCCTGACCGGCTTCGAGGTCTTCACGACGCGCCCCGACACGATCTACGGCGCGAGCTTCGCGGCCATCTCGCCCGATCACCCCATCGCCGTCGCGGCGGCCGAGCACGACCCCGCGCTCGCCGCCTTCATCGACGAGTGCAAGCGCGGCGGCACCACCGCGGCCGAGATCGAGACGGCGGAGAAGAAGGGCTTCGATACCGGCTTCAAGGTGCTGCACCCGCTCGACGCGAGCTGGAAGCTGCCGCTCTACGTCGCCAATTTCGTGCTCATGGACTACGGCACCGGCGCCATCTTCGGCTGCCCCGCCCACGACCAGCGCGACCTCGATTTCGCGCGCAAATACGGGCTGCCGGTGACGCGGGTGGTCGCGCCCAGCCCCGAGGAAGCGCTGGAGCCCGTCGGCGACGAGGCCTATACGGGCCCCGGCCGGCTGGTGAACAGCCGGGAGCTGGACGGACTGACCGCGGAGGACGCGATCCGCGCCGTCATCGCTCGCGCGGAGAGCGAGGGCTGGGGCCAGGGCACGACCGTCTGGCGGCTGCGCGACTGGGGGGTCTCCCGGCAGCGTTACTGGGGAACGCCGATCCCGATCATCCATTGCGAGGCGTGCGGGGCCGTCCCGGTGCCGCGCGAGCAGCTGCCGGTGGTGCTGCCGGAGGATGTCGCCTTCGACCAGCCGGGCAATCCGCTCGACCGCCACCCGACCTGGTCCAGGGTCGACTGCCCGGCCTGCGGCGCGCCGGCGCGGCGGGAGACCGACACGCTCGACACCTTCGTCGATTCCTCCTGGTACTTCATCCGCTTCGCCAGCCAGCCCGAGGACCGGCCGTTCGACCGCGTCGAGGCGGAGCGGTGGCTTCCGGTCGGCCAGTATATCGGCGGCGTCGAGCACGCCATCCTCCACCTCCTCTACGCCCGCTTCTGGACCCGGGCGCTGAAGCGGCTCGGACAACTCGACATCGCCGAGCCGTTCAACGGGCTGTTCACCCAGGGGATGGTGACCCACGTCACCTTCAAGGATGCGGAGGGCCGCTGGCTTTCTCCGGAGGAGGCCGAGACCCATGAGGGGCCCGTCGTCCGCGGCCGGGTCGAGAAGATGTCGAAGTCAAAGCGCAACACGGTCGATTCCGAGCCGATCGTCGACCAATATGGCGCCGACGCGGTCCGCTGGTTCATGCTGTCGGACAGCCCGCCCGAGCGCGACCTGGAGTGGAGCGAGAGCGGCATCGAAGGAAGCTGGCGGTTCGTCCAGCGCCTGTGGCGCATGGCCGCGACGGAAGCCGAGCACGGCGCCTCGTCCTGGCTCGGCGGCGAGCCGGCCGACCGGGCGCTGGACCGCAAGCTCCACCAGACGATCGCCGCCGTCGGCGCCAATATCGAGTCCCTCGCCTTCAACAAGGCCGTGGCCAACCTCTACGAGCTTGCCAACGCGATCGAGAAGGCGCCGCCATCGCCCTCGCGCAGCGAGGCGGTGAAGACCCTGGTGCGCCTGATCGCGCCGATGGTGCCGCATCTCGCCGAGCAGGCCTGGGCCGCGCTCGGCCAGAGCGGCCTCGTCTCCGAGGCCGACTGGCCGGTCGCCGACCCCGCTTTGCTGGTCGAGGACGAGGTGACGGTCGCCGTGCAGGTCAACGGCAAGCTCCGCGACACGCTCATCGCACCCAAGGGCGCGTCCAGGGCGGCGCTCGAGGAACTGGCTTTGGCGTCGGAGAAGGTGGTCCGCATCCTCGACGGCAAGCCTCCGCGCAAGATCATCGTCGTGCCCGACCGCCTCGTGAACCTCGTCGCATGAGACGGGGCGCCGCGCTCCTCGCGGCATTCCTCCTCACCGCCTGCGGGCTTCAGCCCCTCTATTCGGGCGGCGGATCGGGACCGGTGGCTCAGACCCTGCGCTCCGTGTCGATCGCGCCGATCCAGGGCCGCGCCGGCTGGCTGGTGCGCACCGCCCTCGAGGATAGGCTCGGCGCCGCCGGCACGGGGACGGCGGCGCGCTACCGGCTCGAAATCCAGCTCGACGACGACATCACCGGCTTCGGCATCCGTTCCGACGACGCCGTCACCCGCGAGCGGCGGACGCTGCGGGCGCGCTACCGGCTGGTGGAAGCGGACAAGGGCACCGTCGTCCTCGACGCCACCGCCGGCTCGGACGTCGGCATCGACGTGGTGGCGTCCGAATATGCCACCGTCGCCGCGGAGCAGACGGCGCTCGAGCGGCTCTCCAAGGAGGTGGCCGACCAGATCGTCACCCGCGTCGCGCTCTATGCGTCGCGGACCGGCGGCGCGCGGTGAAGGCCAACCGGGCGCAGGTCGAACGGGCGCTGAAGGCGCCGGACGAATATCGCTTCCTCCTCTTCCACGGACCGGACGCCGCGGGATCGCGCGCCCTCGCGCGCCGGGTCGGCGCGGCGCTCGGCGCGGAGGCGGAACGGGTCGAGCTGAGCGGCGCCGAGCTGAAGGCGGATCCGGCTCGCCTCGCCGACGAGGCGGCGGCGATATCCCTGTTCGGCGGCCGCCGCTTCGTGCTGGTCGAGCCGGCCGGCGACGAATGCCTGGCCGCGGTGGAGGCCCTGCTCGGCGCCGGCGCGGCGGGCAATCCCGTGGCCCTCGTCGCCGGGGCGCTGAAGCCCGCGTCCAAGCTCCTCAAGCTCGCGCTTGCCGCCCCCGCGGCGCTCGCCTTCGCAAGCTACGCTCCCGAGGGACAGGAGGCGGAGCGGCTCGCCGTCGACCTGGCCCGGGCCGCCGGGCTTGTCCTGCGCTCCGACGTCGCGCGGCGTCTCGCCGAGGGCTGCGCCGGCAATCGCGCGGTGCTGGAGCAGGAGCTGGCGAAGCTGGCCCTGTATCTCGACGCCGCCCCGGACCGCCCCCGCCCGCTCGACCATGAGGCGATCGACGCCGTGGGCGCCGCGGCGGAGGAGGGCGACCTCAGCCGGCTCGTCGACAGCGTCGGCGGGGGCCATGTCGCCGCCTTGCAGGCGGAGCTGGTGCGCCTCGCCAGCGAGGGCGTCGAGGGCGTTCCGCTCGTCCGGGCGGTGTTGCGGCGGATGAGCCTGCTGGCGCGGCTGCGCGCCCAGGTGGAACAGGGGAACAGCGTCGACGCCGTCATGGCGTCACAGGGCAAGTCCTTGTTCTGGAAGGAAAAGCCTGCAGTCGCACAGCAATTGGCGAGGTGGCGGGCGCCGCTCCTCGCCAAGAGCGTCGAGCGGCTGCTGGCGGCGGAGCGGCAGATGAAGGCTTCGGGCAGCCTCGGCCGCGTGGCGGTGGACGAGGAATTGTTCGCCATCTGCCGGCAGGCCGCCCGGCTGCGCTGACCGGCGCGGCGGCGCCGTCCGCCGAACAGGCTAGAGTCGATCCTGTTCAGTTGGAATCGTCACCCCGGACTTGATCCGGGGTCCATCTTCCTTTGTCGCCTGGTGAGAAGAAGGTGGATGCCGGATCAAGTCCGGCATGACGGATCAGCGTTTCAGTTCCAGCAGGACGGACTCTAGATCTTCTCGCCGCTGAGCCGCTGGCAGATCATGTCGAGCTGGTCGAGGGTCGAATAATGCAGGGTCACCGTTCCGCCGTCGGGACGATGGGCGATCTGCACCTTGAGCCCCACCATGTCGCCGAGCTGCCGCTCGAGCGCGTCGATATCGGCGCTCGCGCCTTTATATTCGAGCTTCGGCTGCCGCTCGCGCCCCGGCTTGCCGAACTTGACCAGCTTCTCCGCCTCCCGGACCGAGAGGCCGCGGGCGACGATGTCCTGCGCAAGCGCCTGCGGGTCGAGCGCGCCGACCAGCGCGCGGGCATGTCCCATGCTGAGCTCGCCGGTCACCACCATGGCCCTGACGTTCGCTGGAAGGTCTAACAATCTCAATAGGTTAGCAACATGGCTGCGCGACTTGTGGATGAGTTGGGCAAGCGCGTCCTGGGTGTGGCCATATTCGTCGATCAGCCGCTTGTACGCCTCCGCCTCCTCGATCGCGTTGAGGTCCCGCCGCTGGATGTTCTCGAGCAGCGCGACTTCGAGCGTTTCGGAGTCGCTGAACTCGCGGACGAGCACCGGCACCTCGTGAAGCTGCGCCCGCTGCGCCGCCCGCCAGCGCCGCTCGCCGGCGACGATCTGGAAGCGGTGGCCGTGGGGCCGGACGACGATCGGCTGGATCAGGCCGCGGCTACGGATCGAAGCGGCGAGCTCCTCCAGCGCCTCCTCGTCGAAATGGCGTCGCGGCTGGTCGAGGTGCGGCTCGATCGACGAGATCGGCATCAGCTGGACGCCGCCCTGCGCAGAGCCGCTCCCCGAGACGGGAGCCTCCTGCGCGACCTCCCCGAGCAGGGAGGAGAGGCCGCGGCCGAGGCCGGACGGCCGGCGGCGGGCGGGGGGGTCGTCGCTCATGCCGCGGCCGCCGGCTTGGGCAGGCGCCCGATCAGCTCCCGGGCCAGGGCCATGTAGGCCTCGGAGCCCGGGCAGCGATGATCGTAGATCAGCGCCGGCACGCCGTGGCTGGGCGCCTCCGACAGGCGCACGTTGCGCGGGATCACCGTCTCGAACACCACCTTTCCGAGGCATGCCCGGACGTCGTCCGCCACCTGCGCCGAGAGGTTGTTGCGGCGGTCGAACATGGTGAGGGCGACCCCCAGGATCGACAGCTCCGGATTGAAGCGGGCGCGGATCCGCTCGATCGTCTGGAGGAGCTGGCTCAACCCTTCCAGGGCGAAGAATTCCGTCTGCAACGGGACGAGGATCGACTGGGCCGCGACCAGCGCGTTGATGGTGAGGAGGCCGAGCGAGGGCGGGCAGTCGATCAGGCAGATGTCCCACCGCCCCGAAGGCGCCGCCGCGAGCGCGAGGTCGAGGCGATGGGTCCGCTCCCCGAGCTCGACCAGCTCGATCTCGGCGCCGGAGAGGTCGACCGTCGCCGGCACCAGGTCGAGCCGCGGCACCCGGGTCGGCACCACGGCTTCCTCGAGCGGGCAGCCGCCGGTCAGCACGTCGTAGCTGGAGCGGTCGCGCTGGGCGTGGCCGATGCCGAGCCCGGTCGAGGCGTTGCCCTGTGGGTCGAGATCGACCAGCAGCACCTTCCAGCCGGTCGCGGCAAGCCCGGTCGCGAGGTTGATCGCCGTCGTCGTCTTGCCCACGCCGCCCTTCTGGTTGGCCACGGCTATGCGGATCATCGGGCGCGCTTTCCCTTCGCTTTTCGGCGGACCCCGCGTCCGACGATGATCCCGGCTTCATCGTCGGTGAGGCTCGGTTCGATACGAAGCTCACCCTGCCACGAAGCGCGCGCCGCTTCCAGTTCCGACTTGGCGTTGCGGCCCTTGGGGAGGATCCACTCCGTCTCTTCCGTGGAGAAGCGGCTGCCGAGTTCCATCAGGCGTTGTAGCGGGGCGAAGGCCCTGGCGCTGATCACGTCGAACGGCCGCGCCGGGACCGTCTCGACCTTCGCCCCGAGGATCGTCACCTTCTCCGGGATGCCGAGCAGCTCGGCGGCCCGACGAAGGAAGTCGGTCCTCAGCCTGCGGGCCTCCACCAACGTCGTCTCTCCGTCGAAGAGGAGCGCCACGACCAATCCCGGGAAGCCGGCGCCCGTGCCGAGGTCGATCCAGGTCCGCGCGCCGTCGGGCGCCCATCTCACAAGCTGAGCGGAATCGAGGATGTGCCTCTCCCACAGGTGGTCGAGGGAGGCCTTGGACACGAGGTTCTGCCGTTCATTCTCCTCGCGCAGGAGGGCCACGAAGGCGTCGAGCCGCTCAAGTGTTTCACGTGAAACATCGAGCCTCCGCCGCGCTTCCGCCTCGTCCATCAGGCGGCACGCCGCCGGGCGTGGACCAGGATCGCCGCAAGGGCCGCCGGAGTCACGCCGGGCACTCGCCCGGCCGCTCCCAGGGTCGAAGGCCGCGCCGCCGAGAGCCGCTCCACCATCTCGTTCGAAAGCCCCGCGATCGACTCGTACCGGATCGAATCCGGAAGGCGGACGGCCTCGTCGGCCCGCAAGCGGCTGAGCTCGGCCTGCTGGCGCGCGACGTAGGGCGCGTAGCGGCAATCCTCGACCGCCTCCTCGAGCAGGGCCCGGGGACAGGCGCCGATCGCCGGATCGAGGCGGAGCAGGGCGTCGGTGTCCACCGCCGGGAAACGCAGCCACTCCGACAGGCGCCGGGCCACGCCGTCGTCGGCCACCTCGATCCCCGCCCCGCGCAGGGCGGCGGGCGCCCAAGAGGCGGCGAGCCGCGAGTCGAGGCGCTCGCGCTCCGCTATGCGGGCGGCGAAGTGGCGCCTGCGCGCCTCCCCGACGCAACCCGCCGCGAGCGCCTTGGGCGTCAGCCGCGCCTCCGCATTGTCGGCGCGCAGCCTGAGGCGGAACTCGGCGCGCGAGGTGAGCATCCGATAGGGCTCCGTGACCCCGTGGAGAATGAGGTCGTCGACCATCACGCCGATATAGCTTTCGCCGCGGTCGAAGAGGATCGGCGCGCGCGCCGCCACGGCCGCGGCGGCGTTGAGCCCCGCCACCAGCCCCTGGGCCGCCGCCTCCTCGTAGCCGGTCGTTCCGTTTATCTGGCCCGCGAGGTAGAGGCCGCCAACGTCGCGAACCTCGAGCGTCGGGCCGAGGATTCGTGGGTCGACATGGTCATATTCGACCGCATAGCCCGGCTGAAGGATCTCGGCGCGCTCCAGGCCGGCCATGGAGCGGATCATCGCCGCCTGCACGTCCGCGGGCAGCGAGGTGGATATGCCGTTGGGATAGACGCTGGGATCGTCCAGCCCCTCCGGCTCAAGGAAGACCTGGTGGCCGTCGCGGTCGGCGAAGCGATGGATCTTGTCCTCGATCGACGGGCAGTAGCGCGGCCCCACGCCGCTGATCGCCCCCGCGTAGAGCGGCGACCTTTCGAGGTTGGCGCGGATGATGTCGTGGGTCGCGAGGTTGGTGCGGGTGATGGCGCAGAAGAGCTGCGGCGCCGTCCGGCCCCCGCCGAGCGGCGACATGGTCCAGGTGCCGGAATCCGATTCTTGGCGCTCGAGCGACGCCCAGTCGATGGTCCGCCCGTCGAGCCGCGGCGGGGTCCCCGTCTTGAGCCGCGCCAGCGGCAGGCCGAGCCCGCGCAGCTGGGCCGCGAGCGCCGTCGCCGCCTTCTCGCCCACCCGTCCGCCGGCGCGGCTGCTCATCCCGAAATGGAGCTTTCCGCCCAGGAAGGTCCCGGTGGCGAGCACCACGGCCCCCGCGCCGATCGTCTCGCCGTCCTTCATCCGGACGCCCTCGACCCGGCGCCCCCCGAGCTCCAGCGCCTCCGCCTCGTCCTCGACGAGGCTCAACCCCCCTTGGCCGAAGACGATATGCTGAACGGCCGCGCGGAACAGCCGCCGGTCCGCCTGGACGCGGGGGCCGCGCACGGCGGCGCCCTTGCTCGCGTTCAGCATCCTGTAGTGGATTCCGGCCTGGTCCGCGGCCCGGCCGATAATCCCGTCCATTGCGTCCACCTCGCGGACGAGATGGCCCTTGCCGAGACCGCCGATGGCGGGGTTGCAAGACATCGCGCCGACCTGGCCACGCGAAAAGGTGACGAGACCCACGGAGGCGCCGAGGCGCGCGGCGGCGGCCGCGGCCTCGCAGCCGGCATGGCCTCCGCCGATGACGACGACGTCGAAGCTCCTCTTCATCGCCGGGTGCCTACATGTTCCACGTGAAACATTGAAGGCTCACTTTCCGACGCAGAATTGCCCGAACAGCGCATCAAGCATGTCCTCGACCCCGCGCCGCCCCGTAATCCTGTCGAGCGCGTCGCGCGCCGTCCTCAGCCCCTCGGCGGCGATCAGGACGTCCTCGGAGCCCAGCGCCTCCTCCAGGCCCGAGACGGCCTGGGCGACGGCGCTCCGCTGGCGGGCGTTGAGCGCCACGTCCCCCTCCCGCGGCAGGCACGCCTTCGCCCGGGCGACGAGGGCGGCGGCGAGCGCGTCCATCCCCTCTCCCGTGTGCGAGGAAACTCGAAGGTCGGCCTCCACGTCCGGCGGCGCGACGTCGGCCTTCGACTGGACGAGGATCGCGCGATCGCGCTCGGGGCAGTCGCCGGCGGCGCCGAGCCACAGCACGACGTCCGCGTCTGCCAGCGAGCGGCGCGCCCGCTCCACGCCGATCCCCTCGATGCTGTCCGCGCTCTCGCGAAGGCCGGCCGTGTCGATCAGCAGCAACGGCACCCCGCCGAGCGAGATCGGCGCCTCGACGAGGTCCCGGGTCGTACCGGGGGTCGGCGAGGTGATGGCCGCCTCCCTTCCCGCTAAATAATTGAGAAGGCTGGACTTACCGGCGTTTGGTGGGCCTGCGACGACGATCCGCGCGCCCTCCTTCAGCCGCTCGGCGGGCGGGCGTTCCAGCATCTCCGTCATGTCCTCCGCCAGCGCGCCGACTTCCGCCGCCCATTCCGCCGGCACCTGCTCGCCGACCTCGCCCTCGTCGGAAAAGTCGATCACCGCCTCCAGCGCGGCCGCGAGCTGCACCACCCGCGCCTGCCAGGCGGCGACGCGGCGGCTGAGCGCACCCCCGGCGAGGGCGAGCGCCGCCCGGCGCTGCGACTGGGTCTCGGCGGCGAGCAGGTCGGCAAGCCCCTCCGCCTCGCTGAGGTCGATCCGGCCGTTGTCGAACGCCCGGCGGGTGAACTCGCCCGGCTCCGCCGCCCGCACCCCCTCGAGCCGGGAGAGCTCGGCAAGCACCGCCGCGACCACCGCGCGCCCGCCATGGAGGTGGAGCTCGGCGACGTCTTCCCCGGTCGCGCTGGCCGGGCCCGGGAATCGCAGGACGAGCGCTCGGTCGATCCGCTCGCGTCCGTCCACCGTCCCGACGTCGCAGAGCCGCGCCGCGCGCGGCGGCGGCAGCGTCCCGACGAGCCGGCCGAGCGCTCCGTCGGCGCCCGGGCCGCTGATCCGCACGATCGCGATCGCCGCCGGCGGGCTGCCCGAGGACAAAGCGTAGATGGTGTCAGCCGTCACGCCGGCCGCTCATCCCCTCCAGCATCGCCTTCCACATCGTCATCCCCGCCTCGCTCATCGGGCCCCAGCTTCGCGCAAGCTCGGCGAAGCTCTCCGGGCTCACCCCGTCCGTCACCGCCTTGGTCATCCGCTCCACATAGGCCTGGTGGACTGGCGTCAGGTCGGGAAGGCCGAGGAAGCGGCGGGCCTCTTCGGGCGTGCAGTCGACGTCGACGCTGATCTTCATGGCCTCGCTCCTGTTGCTCGCCGCCTCTATGTGTATAGAGGCCCCGCCAGACAAGGAGGAGCCGCATGCGCCGAATCGACACGCTCGAGGGAGAGGGCGGGTTCGACGCCTACGTGGCCGAGCCCGAGGGGACGCCCAAGGCCGCCATCGTCGTCATCCAGGAGATATTCGGCGTCAATGCCGGCATCCGCCGCAAGTGCGACCATTGGGCGTCCAGAGGCTATCTCGCCTTCGCGCCCGACCTCTTCTGGCGCCTGGAGCCGCACGTGGAGCTCGACCCCGACGTCGAGGCGGAGTTCAAGCGGGCGCTGGAGCTGATGGGCCGGTTCGACCAGGACCGCGGCATAAGCGATATCGAAGCGACGATCCGCGCGGCGAGGGCGAGCCTGCCCGAGGGCGGCAAGGTCGGCGTCGTGGGCTACTGCCTCGGCGGCCGGCTCGCCTACATGACCGCCGCCCGCACCGACGTCGACGCCAGCGTCGGCTATTATGCCGTCGGCATTCCGGACCTCTTGGGCGAGAAGAACGCCATCGCCCGCCCGCTCATGCTCCACATCGCCGGCGCCGACCATTTCGTCACGCCGGACCAGCGGCAGGCGATGCACGCGGGGCTGGACGACCATCCCCGCGTCACCCTCCACGACTATCCGGGCGAGGACCACGGCTTTGCCGCCGAGATGGGCCGGAGACGGAGCGAGGAGGCCGCCCGGCTCGCCGACAGCCGGACCGAGGCCTTCTTCGCCGAGCACCTCGCCTGAGCGGCCGGGCCGGTCGAAGCCTCCCTCTCTTCCTCGCCGGGTCCGGAACAAAGGTGAAGGAAGGGCCTTCGACTAGCTCAGGCCGAACGGAGAGACCATGACCGACCCCTATTCCTACATCCTGCGGACCACAGGCGGCCCCGAGGTGCTCGAAGCGGAGCGGATCGACGTGCCCCGCCCCGGGCCGGGCGAGGCGCTGGTGCGCCACGAGGCGGTGGGCCTGAACTTCATCGACACCTATTATCGCTCCGGCCTCTACAAGGTGCCGCTCCCCTCCGGCCTCGGCTCCGAAGCCGCCGGCGTGGTCGAGGCGGTTGGCGCGGAGGTCACCGACTTCCGGGCGGGGGACCGGGTCGGCTATTTCACCGGTCCGCTCGGATCCTATGCGACCCACCGGACCATCGAGACCGACCGGCTCGTGAAGCTGCCCGATTCGATCGGCTTCGAGCAGGCCGCAGCCGCCATGCTGAAGGGAAGCACGGCCGAATATCTGATCGAGCGCTGCGCCCGCATCCAGCCCGGCGAGGCCGTCCTGGTCCATGCCGCGGCCGGCGGCGTCGGCTCGTTCCTCGTGCCGTGGCTGAAGCATCTCGGCGCCACCGTGATCGCCCATGCCGGCGACAGCCGGAAAGCCGCGCTCGCCCGCGAGCTCGGCGCCGACCACGCGCTGTGCTGCCCGATGGAGGCGCTCGCCGCGGAAGTGCGGGCCCTGACCGAGGGCAAGGGGGTGCCGATCGTCCTCGACGGAGTGGGCGCCGCGAGCTGGTCCGCCTCGCTCGCCTCGGTGGCGCGGCGCGGCCTCATCGTCACCTACGGCAACGCCTCGGGGCCGGTGCCGCCGTTCACCGCCATCGACCTGCTCACCGCGGGCTCGATCTTCGTCACCCGGCCGACGCTGGGCGACTATGCGGCCGGAGTCGACGAGATGCGGGCGTCGGCGGCGCGGGTCTTCGAGCTGATCGCCAACGGCACGATCGAGGTGCGGATCGGCGCCACCTTCCCGCTGCTCCAGGCGGCCGAGGCCCACCGCGCGCTCGAAAGCCGGGCGACGACCGGCTCGACGATCCTTCTTCCCTAGAGCACGCTGGGTTTAGGTTGACCCGCTCATCCTGAGTAGGGACTGAGCTTGGCGAGGCCTGTCCTGAGCGACGCCGCAGGCGGCGTCGAAGGGGACCGTATCGAAGGACCGTCCTTCGAGACGCCGCTTCGACTTCGCTCAGCGGCTCCTCAGGATGAGCGGAAGCAGTGCGTCAACCTAATTCCTCAATGCTCTGGACCGGCCGGAGTTCAGGGGCCTGCCCGCGGCCGATCAGGAGTTCATCGAGGCGAAGAAATCCTCGTTCGACTTGGCGTCCTTCATCTTGTCGAGGAGGAACTGCATCGCGTCGACGGTGCCCATCTGCATGAGGATGCGCCTGAGCACCCACATCTTGGCGAGCGTGCCCTGGTCGACGAGCAGCTCCTCCTTGCGGGTGCCGGACTTGCCGACGTCGAGGGCCGGGAAGATGCGCTTGTCGGCGACCTTGCGGTCGAGCACGATCTCGGAATTGCCGGTGCCCTTGAACTCCTCGAAGATCACCTCATCCATCTTCGAGCCGGTGTCGATCAGGGCCGTGGCGATGATCGAAAGCGAGCCGCCTTCCTCGATGTTGCGCGCGGCGCCGAAGAAGCGCTTCGGGCGCTGCAGGGCGTTGGCGTCGACGCCGCCGGTCAGCACCTTGCCGGAGCTCGGAACGACCGTGTTGTAGGCCCGGCCGAGGCGGGTGATCGAATCGAGCAGGATGACGACGTCCTTCTTGTGCTCGACGAGGCGCTTGGCCTTCTCGATCACCATCTCGGCGACCTGGACGTGGCGCTGGGCCGGCTCGTCGAAGGTCGAGGAGATGACCTCGCCCTTCACCGAGCGCTGCATGTCGGTGACCTCCTCCGGCCGCTCGTCGATGAGCAGCACGATCAGGAACACCTCCGGATGATTGTCGGTGATCGCCTTGGCGATGTTCTGGAGCAGCACCGTCTTGCCGACGCGCGGCGGAGCGACGATGAGCGCGCGCTGGCCCTTGCCCTGCGGCGACACGATGTCGATGACCCGCGCCGACTTGTCCTTCTGCGTGGGGTCCGCGCTGTCGAGGGTGAGCTTCTCGTCCGGATAGAGCGGCGTCAGGTTGTCGAAGTTGACGCGGTGGCGGACCGCGTCGGGATTGTCGAAATTGACCGAGGTGAGGCGGGTGAGCGCGAAATAGCGCTCGCCGTCCTTGGGGCCCCGTATCTCGCCCTCGACGGTGTCGCCGGTTCTCAGGCCGAACTTACGGACCTGGTTCGGCGCGACGTAGATGTCGTCGGGACCGGCGAGGTAGTTCGCCTCGGGCGAGCGCAGGAAGCCGAAGCCGTCCTGAAGGACCTCGATCGTCCCCATGCCCATGATCTCCTGGCCGTTCTCGGCCTGGACCTTGAGGATCGAGAACATCAGCTCCTGCTTGCGCAGGGTGGAGGCGCCCTCGATGCCGAGCTCCTCGGCCATGGCCACCAGCTCGGCGGGGGATTTTTGCTTCAGGTCTTTGAGATGCATGGGGAGATTACTCGAAGATAGGATGGGTCGTCCGGCCGCGCGGAAGGCTTGAAGAGGCGGCTGGGCTGCCCACGCGGACGGCGGGCGAACGACAGAAAGGGCGTTAGGCTCCGCAAAAAATCAAGTCAACGGGCCTTCGACGGAAGGAGCCGGGCCGGCGGCCTTCGCTAGAACGGCTTCACGATCACCAGGATGACGATCAGCACCACGGCGATGCCCGGTATCTCGTTCATCAGCCTGAGGGCCCGGCCGCTGACCGGACGCTCGCCGCGGGCGAGCCGGCGGCCGTAGCCGACCATCCAGCCGTGATAGCCCGAGAGCAGCAGCACGATCAGGAACTTCAGCTGGAACCAGCCGACCAGCCAGAGCTGGTTGATCCAGGCCATGCTGAGCCCGAACAGCCAGACGAGGATCATCGCCGGCGTGATGATGATCGTGCGCAGCTTGCGCTCCCGCTCGATCCAGGCTTTCTCCTCGGCCGATCCGGGCGCCGCCTCCTGGTGGTAGATGTAGTAGCGCGGCAGCATGAACAGGCCCGCGATCCAGAAGATCACGAAGATGACGTGGCCGGCCTTGATCCAGGCGTAGGTCAAGCTGAGCGCTGCTTCGAGGTCATAGATCACCGGCGCACCAGTTGGAGAAGCGCGTTGACGTGCGCGGTCGGCGTGTCAGGCAAGATGCCATGCCCCAGGTTGAAGACGTGCGGTCGCCCCGAGAAGGTAGATAGGATGTGGACGGCGCCCTTTTCAAGCGCCTCGCCGCCGGCGATCAGAGCAAGCGGGTCGAGATTGCCCTGGACGGGGAGGCCGGACGGCAGAGCGGCATCGGCCCAGGCCGGGTCGACCGTCTCGTCGAGGCCGACCGCATCGACCCCGGTCTCGCGCGCATAGGCCGGCAGCTTGCCTCCGGCGCCCTTGGGGAAGCCGATGATCGGCGTCTGCGGATGGCGCCGCTTCAACCGCTCGACGATCCCGGCGGTCGGGGCGATCACCCAGCGCTCGAACTGCGCGGGCGACAGGCTGCCGGACCAGCTGTCAAAGAGCTGCACGGCCTCGACCCCCGCCTCGATCTGCCGGGAGAGATAGTCGACCGTCATCGTCGAGATCGCCTCGATGATCGCCGCGAACGCCCCAGGATCGCGATAGGCATAACGCCGCGTCTCGCCCTGCTCCCGGCTGCCCTGGCCCGCCACCATGTAGGTGGAGACCGTCCACGGGCTTCCCGCGAAGCCCAGGAAAGCGGTCTCGACGGGAAGGGAGGCCGCGACTTTCTCCACAGTGGCGAAGACGGGCTCCAGCCGGTCGGGGACTCGGCCGAGCGTCTCGAGCGCCGTGTCGGCGAGCGGCGGCGACAGGCGCGGCCCCTCGCCCGCCTCGAAGCGCAGGTCCTGGCCGAGCGCGAACGGCACCATCAATATGTCGGAGAACAGGATGGCGCCGTCGAAGCCGAAGCGGCGGATCGGCTGCAGGGTCACTTCCGCCGCGGCGTCGGGATCGGTGGCGAGCTCCAGGAAGCCGCCCTTGCGCGCCCTCAGCTCCCGATATTCCGGCAGGTAGCGCCCTGCTTGGCGCATCAACCAAACCGGTGTTTTCTCAGCCTTTTTCCCGCGAAGGACGGCCAGCAGCGGTTTCTCGGACACGGCCATCGCGTGGGGCGGGCTCCCTCTCTTCTCTTACTATGAATCTTATAGAAGAGAGTTTGTAGTAGGTAGTTGGCGGGCGGATGGCGGGGTTTATTGGCTTCACCCGAAATTGCAAACAGCTTGACTCTGCGCGGCCCGCGCAAGCCCGCGGATTCGCGCCGCCTATCCCCGCTATCCACACCGCCGCGTTACCGACTTCTTTATCTTTGCGACTCTGTGGATCGAAACGGGCAATGCGGGGGCAAAGCCTGTCCTTGCATGCCCCCCGAGGGTTCAGCTAGCGATTTCAACATGCTTATCCACAGGCCCTCCTGATGGCCGCGGGGCTCGACCTGCATCTTCTCTCCGATTCCACCGGCGAGACGCTGGAGTTGATCGCCAAGGCCTGCCTCGCCCAGTTCGACGGCGTCGAGGTCAAGCAGCATCTCTGGCCGATGGTCCGTTCCGAGGGGCATCTCGACCGGGTGCTGGACGACGTCGAGCGGCGCCCGGGCCTCGTTCTCTATACCCTGGTCAACAGCACGATCCGGCGCGAGCTGGAGCAGAAGACGCGGCGCCGCGGCATCTACGCCGTCTCCGTCCTCGATCCCGTCGTCCATGCCCTCTCGGCGGTGCTCGGCCAGGAGGCGAAGGGCCGGCCGGGGCGCCAGCACGCTCTCGACGCCGCCTATTTCGCGAGGGTGGACGCGATCCAGTTCACCATCGCCCATGACGACGGAGTCGGCGCCGAGAATTGGGAGGAGGCCGACATCATCCTCGCCGGCGTGTCGCGCACGTCCAAGACTCCGACCTCCATCTACCTCGCCAATCGCGGCTACAAGGTCGCAAACATCCCGCTGGTCCCGGAGGCGCCGCCGCCGCCCAGCCTGTTCGGCCTGCGCCACCCCCTCCTCGTCGGCCTCACCACCAATCCGGACCGCCTCATCCAGATCCGCCGCAACCGCCTGCTCGCCCTCAACCAGGCGCCGGAGACCGACTATGTCGATCTGGAGGCGGTCAACGCCGAGCTCGGCTTCGCCCGGCGCATCTTCGCCGACAGGGGCTGGCCGGTGATCGACGTCACCCGCCGCTCGATCGAGGAGACGGCCTATGCGATCGTCAAGCTCTGCAACGAGCGGATCGACTCGCGGGTGACGTCATGAGGCTGCTGCTCGCCTCGCGGAGCGCGGCGCGGCGGGCGATGCTCGAGGCGGCCGGAATCCCCTTTTCCACCGCCGACGCAGACCTCGACGAGGAGGCCGCCAAGGCGGGCCTGTGGGGCGCCGGGTTCGACGCCCGAGGAGTCGCGGAGGAGCTGGCGCAGCTCAAGGCGCTGTCGGTGGAGGCGGGCGAGGGCGACCTGGTGCTCGGCTCCGACCAGACGCTCGAGCGCGGCGACGGCACCCTGCTGGGCAAGCCGGCGTCGCTCGACGAGGCGCGCGGCCAGCTCCAGTCGCTGCGCGGCGCCACCCACCGCCTCCATTCCGCCGCGGTGATCGCCGAGCGGGGCGAGGCGGTGTGGTGGGGCTGCGAGACGGTGGAGCTGACCATGCGCGCCTTCAGCGAGGCCTTCCTCGACGACTATCTCGACCGCGAGTGGGAGCAGATACGCTGGAGCGTCGGCGCCTACCGGATCGAGGGGCCTGGTGCGCAGCTGTTCGAGCGGATCGAGGGCAGCCATTTCGCCATCCTCGGAATGCCGCTGCTTCCGCTCCTCGCCTATCTGCGCGAGCGGGGGCTGGCGCGGGTCTGATGGGCATCCCTTATGCCGAGGTGATCGGCGATCCGATCGCCCATTCCAAATCGCCGCTCATCCACCTTTTCTGGCTCTCCAAGCTCGGCATTGCGGGGGCGTATCGCGCCGTCCGCGTGCGTCCCGGCGCGCTTCCGGCCTATCTCGACCGCCGCCGGCGCGATCCGGACTGGCGCGGGTGCAACGTCACCCTCCCCCACAAGGTCGCGGTCCGCCCGCTGCTCGACGAGGAGCGGCCCGACGCCGCTTCGGCCGGCGCCGTCAACCTCGTCACCGCCGAGGGCGGCAAGCTGGTCGGGCGCAACAGCGACGTCGGCGGCTTCCTGGAGCCCCTGCAGGGCCTCGATCCCGGGGTGGTGACGCTGGTGGGCGCCGGCGGGGCGGCCCGTGCGGTCCTCGCCGCCCTCGGGACCCGCCGGGTGGCCTGGGTGTCGATCCTCAACCGCGACGTGGAGAAGGCCCGCGCCTTGCGCGAGGCGTTCGGGCTCGAGGGCTGCGCCGCGCCTCTGGGCGCCGAGGTCCCCACCGCCGAGCTGCTCGTCAACGCCTCCGCGCTCGGCATGGCCGGCAAGCCGCCTCTGCCTCCGGTGGAGCGCCATGTGAGCGACTCGGGGACGGTCTACGACCTCGTCTACGCTCCGGTCGAGACGCGCCTCCTCGCCGCCGCCCGGGCCCGCGGCCAGCGGACGATAGACGGGCTGCAGATGCTGGTCGCCCAGGCCGCCAGCGCCTTCGAGCTCTTCTTCGGCAAGGCCGCCCCGCGCGAGCATGACGCCGAGCTTCGGGAGCTCCTCGTCCGGTGATCGTCCTCGGCCTCACCGGCTCCATCGGCATGGGCAAGTCCACGGTCGCGGCGATGTTCGCGGCCGAGGGCGTGCCGGTGTTCGACGCCGACGCCGCGGTGCATCGGCTTCAGGGTCCGGCCGGCGCCCTGGTCGACGCGATCGAGGCGCTTTTCCCCGGCACCACCGGTCCGGGCGGCGTCGACCGCGGCGCCCTCGCCGAGCGGGTGCTGGGCGAGGCGCAGGCGCTGCGGGACCTGGAGGCGCTCGTCCATCCCGCCGTCGCGCGGGAGCGGGAGGCGTTCCTCGCCGCCCACGCCGCAGAGCCGCTGGTGGTGCTCGACATACCCTTGCTGTTCGAGGCCGGCGGCTGGAGCGCGGTCGACCGCATCGCCGTCGTCTCCGCCCCGGCCGAGGTGCAGCGCGCGCGGGTCCTCCGCCGCCCCGGAATGACCGAAGAGAAGCTCGACCGGATCCTCGCCCGGCAGATGCCGGATTCCGAGAAGCGGGAGCGGGCCGACTTCGTCATCCCCACCGACGGCCCGTTCGCGGCGACGGAGGCCTCGGTTCGGCGCATCGTCGCTTGCCTCTCCCGCCCCGCCGATTCATAGTTTCTCCCATGCGGGAAATCGTTTTCGACACCGAAACCACCGGGCTCAGTCCGCTCGCCGGCGACCGGATGGTCGAAATCGGCTGCGTCGAGATGTTCAACCGGGTCGAGACCGGCCGCACCTTCCACGCCTATTTCAACCCCGACCGGCCTATGCCGAGCGGGGCGGAGGCCGTGCACGGCCTCTCCGACGCCTTCCTCGCCGACAAGCCGCGCTTCGGCGAGTGCGTGGAGGAGCTGCTCGCGTTCCTCGGCGACTGCCCGCTCGTCGCCCACAACGCGGCGTTCGACTTCGGATTCCTCAACCACGAGCTCAACCATTGCGGCCGCCCGCTCGTCTGCCTGACCCGCATGGTCGACACGCTCCAGCTCGCCCGCGCCCGCCATCCCGGCGCCAAGCACAGCCTCGACGCGCTCTGCACCCGCTTCGGCGTCGACCGCAGCCTCAGGATCAAGCACGGCGCGCTGATCGACGCGCAGCTCCTCGCCCAATGCTATGTCGAGCTCACCGGCGGGCGGCAGATCGGCCTCGGCCTCGGCGAGATCGTCGTCGAGGTGCTCGACGAAACCCCCGCTTTTGCGGAGGTTTCGAGGCCCGTCCTCGTCCGCCCGCCCCGGGCGCACGGTCCGACGGAGGAGGAGCTTGCGGCGCACGCGGCGTTCCTTGCGACGATCGGCGATCCGATCTGGAACCGGTTGGGCGGTTGACGCGTCCGTTGAGCGGGGCCTATCCGCCCGCTCGAACCGCTGGAGAAGCTGAATGGACATCCGGGTCTCTGGTCATCAGGTCGAGACGGGCGAAGCGCTGCGCGGGCATGTCGACGCCCGCCTTCGCGGCGCCGATCGAAAATATTCCGCGCGCCTCGTCTCCTCCCAGGTGACCTTCGGGAAGGGCCCCCACGATCACGGCTTCACCGTTGAGATCGTCGCTTATGCGCCGCAGGGCGCGGTGCTCAAGGCGACCGAGCGCGGCGCCGAGGCGCGCTCGGCCTTCGATGCGGCCGCGGAGAAGGTCGAGAAGCAGATGCGGCGCCTGATGCGCAAGGTGAAGGATCGCCGCGCGGGCGACCCGGCGGAGCTGCTCGAGACGGTCGGCGACGCGGAATATCGACGGGGCGAGGACGCTTCGGGCCCGGACGAGGGCTGAACGGCGGGCCCCCACTGGCGGGGCGGCCGGCGGCGTCCTATCTCTCTTTCACCATTTCGCGGAGGCCCGGGGGCGCCTCCCTTCCGGGGTTGCATGAACGATCTATCAGAACTCCTGACGGTCGATCGCATCGACGACGACCTCGCGGCATCGAACAAGAAGGGGCTGTTCCAGCAGCTCGCCGCGCTCGCCCAGCGGCGGACCGGCCTTCCCGCCAAGACGATCGCGGCGGCCCTGGCCGAGCGCGAGAAGATCGGCTCGACCGGCTTCGGCGGCGGCGTCGCCATCCCCCACGCCAAGATCGAGGGCCTGACGCGCGTGTTCGGCTATTTCGCCCGGCTCTCCTCGCCGCTCGACTTCCAGTCGGTCGACGGCCTGCCGGTCGACCTCGTCTTCCTCATCCTCTCGCCGCCCGACGCCGGCGCCGAGCATCTGAAGGCCCTCGCCGGGGTCAGCCGCGTCCTGCGCGACCGCAACATGGTGGCGAAGCTGCGCGGCGCCCGCTCGCGCGACGCCCTCTTCGCGCTGCTGGCGGGGGTCGAAAGCCTGAATGCCGCCTGATCCCGCCGCAGGGGGCGGGGCCGCCGCGCACTTCCGCGCCCTCGAATCGCTCTACCGCTCGGCGCCGGTGAACCGGCTGTTCGAATCGCGGATCGAGATCGTCGAGGAAGGCTTCGCCCGAATCCGCTTCCAGGTCGGCGAAGATCTCTTCCACGCCGCCGGCGCGGCGCACGGCACCCTCTACTTCAAGATGCTCGACGATGCCGCTTTCTATGCCTGCAACAGCCTCGTCACCGACCGGTTCCTGCTCACCACCGCCTTCAACCTGCTGTTCACCCGCCCGTTGCGGGGAGGGGAGGCGGTCGCCGAAGGGCGTTGGGCCAGCGGCCGGCGCCGAGTCCTGGTCGGCGAGGCGCGGCTCGTCGATTCGTCGGGCGAGGAAGCGGCGAGGGGCACGGGCACGTTCATGCGGTCCCATATCCCGCTTACGGGTCTCGACGGCTATCGGCCCTGATGGAGCCGCGCCTCGCCACCTCGGTGCTGGTCGGCGCGCTGGTGCGCAAGGCGGAGGCCGACGGCGGCTTCGCCGCCGTCCTGGCCAAGGGCGACGCCACGGCGGGGTCGATCCTCGTCATCCTCTTGCAGCGCGGCGGCCCTCCCCAAGTCCTCGAGCGGGTCCTCGCCGGCACCGGGGAATATCGCTGGGAATCGTCCGCCTCCCCGCCGGGCGCCGAGCAGGCGTGGGTTCCGGAGCTCGTCGCCCGCAGGAGGCGATTCGACCCGGATTTGTGGGTAATCGAACTGGATGTCCCGTCCGTCGAACGGTTCGCCGCTGAAATGAACGCGCTGAATTGACTCTGCTGCACCGCACAACCTAGCCGCGGCCCTGCCCATTTCGAGCGACAGCGTAGGGCCGTTCCCAGCCGCGGTAAGAGGCGGGGCGGCCACGCGAGACGGAAGGCGGGTCATCGGGAGCGCTTCTCTTGTTCGAAGCTCCCGCGCTTCGACCCCCGGCCGCCCTGATTAGAAGCTGAATGTCCAAAACCCGTATTACCGCGGCCGTCGCCGCGGCCATGATCGTTACCGCCATCGGCACCGCCCATGCGGCGCCTTCCACGGCCTGGGAGCTGAACCTGCCCCCGGCCACGAGCCAGAGGGTCGACGCGGCGTCCGCCCCCGCCCCGGCAGCCGCTCCCGCGGTCCAGGCCCCCCAGACCGACGACCGCGCCGCGGCGCCCCAGCCGCAGCCCCAGCCCCAGCCGGACGCTGAGACCGCGCCCGCGGCGACGCCCGCGCCTGCCGCCCCGGCGACCCTCGCAGGCCTGGTGAGCGCCCACGCCTCCAGCGCGCCTCGCGACGCGGAGGAGGCGTGCATCGCCGGCGCCGTCTATTTCGAGGCCAAGGGCGAGCCGCTGAAGGGGCAGCTCTCGGTCGCGGAGGTGATCATCAACCGCGCCCGCTCCGGCCGCTTCCCCGCCACCGCCTGCGGCGTGGTCCGGCAGCGCGGCCAGTTCTCCTTCATCCGCGGCGGCGGTTTCCCGCCGATCGCCCGCGGCTCCGCCGCCTGGCGCACCGCCGTGGCGATCGCCCGCGTCGCCCGCGGCAAGCTCGCCGCCGGCGGCGCTCCGAAGGCCTTGTTCTTCCACGCCCGCCGGGTCGCGCCCAGCTGGCGCGGCGTCACCCGCGTGGCCTCGATCGGCAATCACGTCTTCTACCGGTGATTCGGCGGCTTTCGCGCGTTCGCCTTTCATTCTAGCGTTTCGCGATGGCCGCGAATCCGAGTCTCCAGCCCCAGCTCTGCTTCCGCGACGCGCCGCTGGCCGCCCAGGACGTGGCCCGCGGCGTCACCCGGCTGCTCTTCAACCAGGAGGTCTTCGCCCTGTGCGAGGTGCCGCTCCCGAACGGCCGCCGGGCGGACATGATGGCGATCGACTCGGCCGGGTTCATCACCATCGTCGAGATCAAGGTGTCGCGGGCCGACCTGATGGGCGATTGCAAGTGGCTCGATTATCTCGGTTATTGCGACCGCTTCTTCTGGGCGGTGCCGGCGGGCTTCGATCTCGCGCCCTTCGAGCAGGAGGGCTTCCACCCCGGCCTCTGCGGCCTGCTGGTCGCCGACCGCTATGACGCCGCCGTGATTCGCGAGGCGCCGCTGCGCAAGCTGGCGCCGGCGCGGCGCAAGGCCGAGACGCTCCGCTTCGCCCGCCGCGCCGCGCGCCGCCTGGTCGGCGACCTCGACCCTGGGCTCGCCGGCTTCGCCTAGGACGGATCGAAATTCGATTTAGAGTGAGTCCTCTTCATATTGAAGCGTAGCCTGCGTTGCGCAGGTAGTTGGCGCATTCGTTGGGTTGGAAGGCGTCGAGGAGGGTGCCGATGCGCTTCCATGTCGCGTCTACGGACCGCTCGGCG
>Ga0213882_10000015_pt1 | contig 134080 bp, 140 predicted proteins | sample BarmaccoBMER_R09_FD_160106 | JGI IMG/M metagenome (GOLD analysis project Ga0213882, IMG submission 160106) | Barbacenia macrantha exposed rock microbial communities from rupestrian grasslands, the National Park of Serra do Cipo, Brazil - ER_R09 ...
TAGAGCAGAGGAAACACCCGTTCCCATTCCGAACACGGCAGTTAAGCTCTGCATCGCCGATGATACTGCGCGGGCAACTGCGTGGGAAAGTAGGACGCCGCCGGGATAATATGAAAGGCCGCTCGAGTCACCTCGAGCGGCCTTTCGCTTTTAGGTCGAGAAATCCAGTCATGCAGCGCCGCGTCCTCATCTTCGACCTCGACGGAACGCTCACCGATCCGCGCGAAGGCATTACACGCTGCATCCGCGCCGCCCTCGCCCGCGCCGGCGTCCCGGTCCCCGACGCCGCGGATCTCCTCCATTACATCGGTCCGCCGCTCTCCGAGGTTTTCCTCACCATCCTCGGCGACGAAACGCTTGCCGCGCAGGCGGTGCTCGATTTTCGCGAGTGTTATGGCGGCGCCGGTCTCTATGAAAATGCGCCATACGCCGGCATTACAGAAGCCATTACGCTCCTGCACGGTCACGCGCCGGCATTGTTCATTGCAACGTCGAAACCGCACGCCTTCGCCGACCGCATTCTCGACAAGCTCGCATTGAAGCCGTTTTTCCGCGGCATTTACGGCTGTGAGATGAACGGCGACCGCGCCGACAAGCGCGAGCTGCTCGCGCATCTTCTGGAACGCGAACGACTCGCCGGCGCCGACGCCGTCCTCATCGGCGACCGCAAGCACGACGTCGCGGCCGCGCGCGCGAACGGCGCCGGCAGCGTCGGCGTTACGTGGGGTTTCGGGTCGCACGAAGAGCTCGCCGAGGCTGGCGCGGACACGATCTGCGACACGATTGACGAGCTCGTCGAGTGGTATCTCGCGGACGCGGCCGTTCGCTGAGCCGCGGGTATAATCCGCCGCAAGTCCATGAAAGCCGTCATCTTGTGCGGGGGGCAGGGCACGCGCATCCGCGATGCGAACGAGCTGTTGCCGAAGCCGATGCTGCCCATCGGCAACCGCCCGATCGTCTGGCACATCATGAAGAGCTACAGTGCCGCCGGCATCGACGATTTCGTCCTCTGCCTCGGCTACAAGGGCTGGCTGATCAAAGAATTCTTCCTCAATTACAAGGCTGTGATGTCGGACATCACCGTGCACCTCGGCCAGGATCGGCCGCCCGACTTCCGCGGCCGCGGCGAGGAGAAGTGGAACGTGACGCTCGTCGACACCGGCGAGCTGACGCAGACCGGAGGCCGCGTCGCCGCCGTGCGCCGCTACGTCGACAGCGACGAGCCGTTTTGTCTGACGTACGGCGACGGCGTCGCCGACCTCGACATCCCCAAGCTGCTCGAGTTCCACCGCTCGCACGGAAAGATCGCCACCGTCACCGCCGTCCGCCCGCCCGGCCGTTTCGGCGAGATCGGCATGCAGCAGTCGGTCGTGCACGAGTTCAACGAGAAGCCGCAGGCGTCGGGAGGCTTCATCAACGGCGGCTTCTTCGTCTTCGACGGCCGCAGGATCTGGGATTACCTCGGCGACGATCCGGGCGTCCTGCTCGAGAAAGAGCCGATGCAGAGCCTCGCCGCGGCGGGCGAGCTGATGGGTTTCGCGCACACCGGCTTCTGGCAGCCGATGGACACGCTGCGCGAATACAACCTTCTCAACGACCTCTGGGCTGGCGGCAACGCGCCGTGGAAGACCTGGTGACATGCGCATTCTCATCGTCGGCAACATGGGCTACGTCGGCCCGATGCTGGTCCGCGAGCTCCGCGCGCGAAAACCCGATGCGACGCTGATCGGCCTCGACGCCGGTTTCTTCGCGCATTGCCTGACGACGCCGGCCGCGGTGCCGGAAGTGTTGCTCGATCAGCAGATCTTCGCGGATGTGCGCGGCGTGACCGCGCTGCCGCAATGCGACGCGGTCGTGTATCTCGCCGCGCTGTCGAACGACGTCCTCGGCAGCCTCAATGAAGACGTCACGCTCGCGATCAATCACCGTGCGGCGATCCGTTTCGCGGAGCTGGCGCGCGATGCCGGCGCGCGCGCGTTCGTGTTCGCGTCGAGCTGCAGCGTCTACGGATTCGCGGAAGACACGCCGCGGACGGAAAGCTCCGAGGTCAATCCGCTGACCGCGTATGCGCGCTCCAAGATCCTTGCGGAGCGCGATCTGCAGCCGCTGGCGACGAGCGACTTCGCGGTCACGTGCCTGCGGTTCGCGACCGCGTGCGGCATGAGCGACCGGCTGCGGCTCGATCTCGTGCTGAACGACTTCGTGGCGGCGGCGCTGACGTCGGGACGCATTCAGATTCTGAGCGACGGCACGCCGTGGCGTCCGCTGATCGATGTGAAAGACATGGCGCGGGCGATGGCGTGGGCGATCGATCGCGAGCCGGCGGCGGGCGGCGCGTTTCTCCTCGCGAACGCCGGCTCGGATCGCTGGAACTTTCGCGTGCGCGAGCTCGCGGAAGCGGTGGCGGGACAGATTCCCGGCACGGCGATCGACATCAACACCGCGGCGGCGCCCGATCGGCGTTCGTACCGGGTAGACTTTTCGTTGTTCCGCGAGCTCGCTGCCGGCGATCAGCCGCGCGTCGAGATCGAGCAGGCGGTGCGGGAGATCGTCGCCGGACTCGAGTCGATCCAGTTCCGCGACGCCGACTTCCGGCAGTCGGCGTACATGCGCATTCGCACGCTGAACCGGCTGCGCGCCGAGGGAAGGTTGAACGAGGATCTGACGTGGAAGCGAGCGTTGTGAAGGATACGCGGGAGCGCGAGGCGGAGCTCGAGCGCGAGGTGCTCGAGCGCGTGCGCGAGCTCGTCGAGCTGCGCCAGCGGCGCAAGCCGCCGTTCGTGCCGGGCGAGAGCGCGATCTCGTACGCGGGGCGCGTGTACGACGGCGAGGAAGTGGCGCGTCTCGTCGAGAGCTCGATGGAATTCTGGCTCACCGCGGGGCGCTTCACGCGCGAGTTCGAAACGAAGCTCGCGGCGCTGTACGGTCTGCGCTACTCGTCGCTCGTGAACTCCGGCAGCAGCGCGAACCTCGTCGCGTTCAGCGCGCTCACGAGCCACACGTGGGGCGACCGCCGCGTGAAGCCTGGCGACGAGATCATCACCGTCGCGGCGGGATTCCCGACGACGGTCTTTCCGATGTTGCAGTTCGGCGCGGTGCCTGTGTTTCTCGACGTCACGCTGCCGACGTACAACATCGACGTGACGCGGCTCGAGGAAGCGTACTCGCCGCGCACGCGCGCGGTGTTCGTCGCGCACACGCTCGGCAATCCGTTCGATCTCGACGCCGTCGTCGCGTTCTGCAAGAAGCACGATCTCTGGCTGATCGAAGACAACTGCGATGCGAACGGCTCGCTCTACCGCGGACGAAAGACCGGCACGTTCGGCGAGCTGTCGACGCTGTCGTTCTATCCGCCGCATCACATCACGATGGGCGAAGGCGGCGCGGTGCTGTCGAACAGCCCGGTGATGAATCGCGTCGTGAACAGCTTTCGCGACTGGGGCCGCGACTGCTGGTGCGACCCGGGGAAAGACAATACCTGCGGCAAACGCTTCGACTGGCAGATGGGCGATCTTCCCGCCGGCTACGATCACAAGTACACGTTCACGCACCTCGGCTACAACCTCAAGGCGACGGACATGCAGGCGGCGATCGGCGTCGCGCAGCTCGAGAAGCTCGAACGCTTCGGCGCGGCGCGGCGCGAGAACTGGACGTTTTATCGCGAGGCGTTCCGCGAGCTGGAAGACGCCTTGGTGCTGCCGGAGCCGACGGAAGGCGCGGACCCGAGTTGGTTCGGCTTTCTGATGACGGTGCGCGACGGCGCGCCGTTCACGCGCGACGCGATCGTGCAGTACCTCGAATCGCGCAAGATCCAGACGCGCATGTTGTTCGCGGGCAATCTCGTGCGGCAGCCGGGCATCACGCGGTGGGCTGAGGAGCGGCGGACGGTGGATGGGAAAGCGCCGTTCCGCATCGTCGGCGAGCTCGCGAACACCGACGCGATCATGAACCGCAGCTTCTGGATCGGCGTCTATCCCGGCCTCACGGGACCGATGCGCGAGTACGTCGCGGAGACGATCCGCGGCTTCGTGCGGAAGGGAGCGATCTGATGCCGTTCATCAGCGTCGTCAGCGGCTGCTACAACGAAGAGGACAACGTCGAAGAGCTGTACGTGCAGGTCCGCGACGCGATCCGTTCGATCCCCGGCTGCACGTACGAGCACATCTTCATCGACAACGCCTCCACCGACCGCACGCTCGAGCAGCTGCGCGCGCTCGCCGCGAAAGACCGCAACGTCAAAGTCATCGTCAACACGCGCAATTTCGGGCACATCCGCTCGCCGTATTACGCGCTGCTGCAGGCGAAGGGCGACGCCGTCATCGGCATGGCCTCCGATCTTCAGGATCCGCCGTCGCTCATCCCCGAGCTCGTGCGCAAATGGAGCGAAGGCTACAAAGTGGTGATGGCGGTGAAGCCCGAGAGCGACGAGGGCTGGCTGATGAAGCGCGTGCGGCGCACGTATTACGAGTTCCTCAACCGCATCGCGAACGTGAAGCTCGTGAAGAACTTCACCGGCTTCGGCCTCTACGACCGCGCGGTGATCGAGGCGCTGCGCACCCTCGACGAGCCCTACCCGTACTTCCGCGGCCTGGTCGCCGACCTCGGCTACGAGGCCGCCACGATCGACTTCCGGCAGCCGAAGCGCATGCACGGCGTGACGCACAACAACTTCTTCACGCTGTACGACCTGGCCATGCTCGGCCTGACCAGCTACTCGAAGGTGCCGCTGCGCCTGGCGACGATGCTCGGCTTTTTCATGGCGCTGTCGAGCTTTCTCGTGGCGATGGGCTACCTCGTCATGAAGCTGCTCTTCTGGTATCGCTTCACGTTCGGGCAGGCGCCGCTGCTGATCGGCATCTTCTTCCTCGCGTCCGTGCAGTTGCTGTTCGTCGGTCTGATCGGCGAGTACGTCGGCGCGATCCATACGCAGGTGCAGCGCCGGCCGCTGGTCATCGAGAAAGAGCGCATCAACTTCGACGAAGACGCCGCGGCGCCCGCCGTGCGGCCGGTGACGGCGGCGAAAACGTGGAGCGCGCCGGCGCGATGAAGCTGCCCGCTTCCGAGGTGGAGGGCGTGGTCGCGCGCGTCGCACGCGATGCGGACGCGTTGCGCGGAGCCTCGCTCTTCGTCACCGGCGGCACCGGCTTTCTCGGACGGTGGATGGTCGAGACGTTCTGCGCGTTGCATGACGCGTACGCGCTCGGCGCGCGCATGTTCGTCGCGACGCGCGACGCCGCGCGTTTTCGCGAGGACGCGCCGCATCTCGCGGAGCATCCGGCGATCGCGCTCGCGACGACGCCGGCGCATTGTGATTTCGTCGTGCACGGCGCGACGCCGTCCGCCTCCGAACTCGCCACCGATCCGCGATTGCTCGTTGACACCCTTGCGGCGACGCGGGAGGCGCTCGAGCTCGCGGTGCGCTGCCGCGCGAAGCGCTTTCTCTACATGAGCTCCGGCGCGATGTATGGATCGCAGCCGGCCGACCTCGCGCTGCTGCCCGAAACCTTTCGCGGCGCGCCCGACGCGCTCGATCCGAACGCGGCGTACGCGGAGTCGAAGCGCGCGGGCGAGCTGCTGTGCGCGGCGTACGCGAAGCGGCACGGACTCGAGATCGTGATCCTGCGCGGCTTCTCGTTCATCGGCCCGCACCTGCCGCTGACCGACAAGTTCGCCGCGGGAAACTTTCTCGCGTCGGCCCTGGCAGGACGCGCAATCGAGATTCGCGGCGACGGCTCACCCGTGCGTTCGTATCTCGCCACCGCGGATTTCGCGGCGTGGTTCTGGGCGATCCTGATGCGCGGGACGTCCGGCCGCGCGTACAACGTCGGCTCGGAGACGCCGGTGACGATCGGCGAGCTCGCACGCGAAGCCGCGCAGCTCGCGGACGCGCCGCTGCCGGTGACGATTCACGGCAAGCCGCAGACGGCGACGCCGCCCGCGCGTTACGTGCCGTCGACCGCGCGTGCGCGCGAAGAACTGGGAGTGGCAGAAACGATCGACTGGCGCGCGGCGCTGCGGTCGACGTTCGAGTGGGTTCGCGCGGCGCGCCACGAGGCGCTGGCCGCGGGGAGTGTCCGATGATCCGCGTTGCCGACTACATCGCCGAATCGCTCGTCGCGCACGGCATCCGCGACGTCTTTCTCATCACCGGCGGCGCGGCCATGCACCTCAACGACGCGCTCGGCCGCAACAAAGGCCTCTCGTACATCTGCCACCACCACGAGCAGGCGTGTGCGATCGCCGCCGCGAGCTATTACCGCATGACCAACCGTCTCGCCGCGGTGAACGTCACCGCCGGCCCCGGCGGCACGAACGCGATCACCGGCGTCTTCGGCGCCTTCGTCGAGTCTCTCGGCATGATCGTGATCTCCGGCCAGGTGAAGTTCGAGACCACCGTCCGCAGCACGGGTTTGCCGTTGCGGCAGCTCGGCGATCAGGAAATCGACATCGCCGCGCTGGTCGCGCCGATCACGAAATACGCGGTGATGGTCACCGATCCGAAGTCGATCCGCTATCACCTCGAGAAGGCGATCTTCCTCGCGACCGACGGCCGTCCGGGTCCCGTCTGGATCGACGTGCCGATGAACGTGCAGGGCGCAATGATCGATCCCGACGAGCTCGAAGGCTTCACGCCCGACGCGCGGCAACACGACGACGCGCGCCTCGACGCGCTCGCGCGCGAGATCGTGCAGCGCATCGCGCGCGCGGAGCGCCCGGTCATCTTCGCCGGCAGCGGCGTGCGGCTCGCGCGCGCGGAACGCGCGTTCCTCGAGCTCGTCGAGCGCTGGAAGATTCCGGTCGTCACCGGCTTCAACGCGCACGATCTCTTGTGGCAGAGCCATCCCGCGTACATCGGCCGCCAGGGCACGATCGGCGACCGCGCCGGCAACTTCGCGGTGCAGAACGCGGACGTGCTGCTCGTCCTCGGCTCGCGCCTCACCATTCGCCAGGTGAGCTACAACTGGGAAAACTTCGCACGCGCGGCGTTCAAGATCGTCGTCGACATCGACGAGGCGGAACTGCAGAAGCCGACCGTGCGTCCCGATCTCGCCGTGCATGCCGACATCGCCGACCTGCTGCGCGCGATCGAGCGCGTCTCCGACGCGAATGCCGGAGATCACGCGGAATGGCTGCGGTGGTGTCAGGAGCGCAAGCGCCGCTACCCGGTCGTGCTCCCCGAGTACGCGCCCGACGACTCGCGCGGCGTGAACCCGTACGTCTTCATCGACGAGCTGTTCAAAGCGCTGCCGGAAGACGCGGTCGTCGTCACCGGCGACGGCACCTCGTGCGTCGCGACGTTCCAGGCCGGGGTGCTGAAGCGCGGACAGAGGCTCTACAGCGACGGCGGCTCCGCGCCGATGGGCTTCGATCTCCCCGGCGCGATCGGCGCGTGCATCGGCAGCGGGCGCAGGCGCGTGGTCTGTCTCGCCGGCGACGGCAGCATCCAGATGAACATCCAGGAGCTGCAGACGATCGCCACGAACCAACTGCCGATCGCGATCTTCGTGCTCAACAACAACGGCTACCTGTCGATCCGCCTCACGCAGAAAAACTTCTTCCCCGACAACCCGGTCGGCTGCGATCCCGCGAGCGGCGTCGGCATCCCGAACTTTTCCTCGATCGCCGCCGCGTACGGCCTCGGCTACCACGCCGTGCGCACGCACGCCGACCTCGCGTCGGTCATCGACGGCACGCTGGCGGCGGACGGTCCGCAACTCTGCGAAGTGTTTCTCGATCCCGAGCAGCCGTTCGCGCCGAAGACGTCGTCGCGGCGTCTGCCGGACGGGCGGATGGTGTCGGCGCCGCTCGAAGACATGTTCCCCTTCCTCGACCGCGACGAGCTCGAGGAGAACATGTTCATCCCCACGTTAAAAACGTAGATCGGAAGATTCAGGAAGACCCAGCCGTTTGGAGGCCGCATGACCGCCGTGATGAACCGCAACATCTTCGACGAGCTCTTCGTGCTCGAGCTGGCCAACAACCACCTCGGCAAGCTGGACCGCGGACTGAAGATCATCTCCGACTTTGCGAAGGTCGCCCGTTACAACAACGTGCGTGCGGCCATCAAGCTGCAGTTCCGCGACGTCGACAATTTCATCCATCGCGATTTCCGCGACCGCACCGACATCCGCTACATCAAGAAGACGATGGACACGCGGATGTCGCGCGAGGACTTCGCCGTGATGATGGAGCACATTCGCAAGAGTGGCTTCCTGCGCATGGCCACGCCGTTCGACGAGCGCTCGGTCGATCTCTGCGTTGAGCTCGACTGCGAGATCATCAAGCTGGCCAGCTCCGACATCAACGACTGGATCCTCATCGAGAAGATCGCCAAGACGAAGAAGCCGGTCATCGCCTCGACGGGCGGCTCGTCGCTCAAGGACATGGACGATCTGGTCACGTTCTTCAGCAACCGCAACATCCCGCTCGCGCTGAACCACTGCGTGTCGCTCTACCCGACGGAAGACAACGAGCTGGAGATGAACCAGATCGACTTCCTGCGCAACCGCTACCCCGGCCTCACCATCGGCTTCTCGACGCACGAGTACCACGACTGGACCTCGTCGATCATGATCGCGTACGCCAAAGGCGCGCGCACGTTCGAGCGCCACATCGACATCGACTACGAGGGCGTGAAGGTCTCGCCGTACTGCACCGTTCCCGAGCAGTGCGACGAGTGGTTCCAGGCCTTCAACAAAGTCAAGGCGATGTGCGGCGCGCCGGGCGAGCAGAAGCGCATCCCCGGCAACCGCGAGGTCGCGTATCTCGACGCGCTCGTGCGCGGCGTCTACGCGAAGGAAGACCTGCCGGTCGGACATCGCATCACCGATGACGACGTCTACCTCGCCGTACCGCTGCAGAAGGGACAGATTTCCTGCCGCGAGCTGATCGGCGGCGAGCCGCTGGTCAAGCCGCTGCAGGCGCACCAGCCGGTGATGCTCGACTGCTTCGACAGTCCGTACGCGTCGAATTCGGCGGTGCGCGAAAAGATCGCCAACCGCGGTCTATGACCAACGCCGCCGAGTCGGGAGCACCGCGGCTGACGATCGTCATTCCGACGGTCAACCGCGCGGCTCTCGTCGGCCGCGCCATCGAGAGCGCGCTCGCGCAGACGTATCCGTCGATCGAGATCATCGTCTCGAACAACGGTTCGACCGACGATACGCGGAGCGTGCTGGCGCGCTACGAAGGCGCGCCGCGCCTGCGGGTCTTCCATCGCGACGTCACGATCCCCGCGACCGATCACGGCAACTTTCTGCTCGACGAGGCGCGCGGCGAGTTTTTTCTCGGACTCTCCGACGACGACTGGATCGAGCCGGAGTTCGCGGCGAAGGTCATCGCGCTCTACGACGCGCATCCGAGCGTGGCGTTTGTCTGGACGGGTTGTTCGATTCACTACGCGGACGCGGTGATGCCCGCGGCGACCGGTCCCGAGGTCGAGTCGGGTGCAGACTTTCTCGCGGCGTTTCTCGCGGGACAGCGGAACGTCTGCTGGTGTGCCTGCGTGACGCGCACGCGCGACCTGCGGCGCATCGGGCCGCTGCCCCCCGATGTCATCTGCGGCGACATGTTTTACTGGACGAAGATCGCGGCGTGGGGCGACGTCGGCTGCGTCGCCGAGGAGTTGTCGCATTACGTCGTGTATCGGGATGCGGGGGATGGAAACGCGGGAGGCACGCCGGTGCTGCGCTGGGCGCGCGACACGGAGCGGTGGGTGCGCGACATGATCGTGACGTGCGCGAATGACGGTCTCTCGCTCGACACGCTGCAACGCGACGGCGCGATCTTTCTCTCGCGCTCGACGGCGAACCAGTTCGTCTGGCAGGCGATGCGCGGGGAGCGGCGTCTCTCGCTGTTGCGCACGATCAAGCCGGCGCTGCCGTTTCTCACGAGCCGCGATCGCGCGCCGTGGATTCGCGTGATCGCCGCCCTGCTTGCGCCGCGCTGGCTGCTGCGCAGCCGCATGCTCGCCGAGGCGCGGCGTCGCGCGCGAAAAGCCGCGGCGCGAGCAGGGCGCGGCGCATGAACCGGCGCGCGATGCTCGCGATGGCCAGCACGGCGACCGGCGGTGTCGCCCTGCTCGCCATCGCGTGGCTCGCGGCGCGGCGGCTCAGCGCCGCGGAGCTCGGCTTCTTCTTCGCGTTTCTCAGCTTCGGCGCGCTCGTGCAACTGGCCGACTTCGGGCTCTCCTACGCGGCGCTGCAGACCGCGGGACAGTTCGCCGGCTCGGGGCGGCTCGGCGAGCTGCCGGCACTCGCCAAACGCGTCGCGCTGTGGAATCTCGCCGCCACCGCGGTCTCGACGCTCGCCGTCGCTGCCCTCGGCGCGGCGACGTTCTCCACGAATGCCGCGGCCGCCGCGCGTCTGGACGTCGCCTGGCGCGGAGCGTGGGCCGCGTATCTCTTCGCCGTATTCGTCAACCAGTTGACCATGCCGCGGCTCTCGCTGCGCGAAGGCAGCGGCAGGATCGTGGCAGTGTGGACCGTGCGCCTGGTGCAGGAATGGGTCGCCGGTCTGGCCTGCCTCATCGCGGTATACCGCGGCGCCGGCCTCTGGAGCCTGGCCGTGTTCGTCGGAGCGCGCGCGCTCGTCGCGGCGCTGTGGCTCGCGCGCCCCGATCCGGCGGTGCGTGTCAGCGGCGTTGCGGCGTATCCGCTCACGCGGTGGATGGCCGACGTCTGGCCGTTCCAGTGGAAGATCGGTCTCAGCGGGCTGTCGGGATTTCTGATCTTCCGCGCGTTTACGCCGATCGTGTTGCTGGAGAAAGGCCCGATCGCGGCGGGACAGTTCGGGCTCGCGATCTCGCTCATGAATCTGCTGATCGCGGTCAGCTCCGCGTGGCCGCTCAGCCACGCCGCGCACTACGCCGCGCTCAATGCGGCCGGGCGTTTCGACGAGCTGCGGCGCGAGTTTCCGATGCTGCTGTGGGCGTCGACGGCGCTCGCGGCGCTGGCGGCACTCGCGTTGTCGGCCGTGTTGTGGGAAGCGCGCAGACTCGGCGTCACGGTGGCGCTGCGTCTGCCGGAGATGACGGCGACCTTCCTCATCTTTCTCACCGCGGTCGTGCATCACTTCGTTGCGTGTTTCGCGGTGCTGCTGCGATCGGAAGGGCGCGAGCCGCTGCTCATTCCGAGTGTCGCCGGCGGCGTCGTGACGGTGCTGATCGTCTGGCTCACCGCGCGTTTCGGCTCGCTGCCGGACCTCGCCGCGGCGACGCTGGCCTGTGCGATGATCGGCATCCCGATCGTGCTCTACCTTTTCCGCGCGCGCATTGCGCTTCTGCACCGGGGAACCGCTCCATGACAGCGCCGGATCGCGACGAAGCGTGTCCGATCTGCGGCGCGACGCGCGCGGACGTCGTGCACCGGCAGGAGTTCCTGCTGCCGGGCGACATCCGCACGCAGTACGTCGTCGTGGCCTGCACGGAGTGCGGCTTCGTCTTCGCGCGCAACCTGCCGTCGGCCGCGGAGTACGAGGCGTACTACCGCGCGAACCAGAAATATACGTACGAGGGCAGCCGGGACGCGTCGGAGTCGCTGCTGGCGATGCATCGGCCGTCATTCGCGCTCGTCGACGAACACCTGCGTGACCTCGGCGGCGCGCACGCGCGCCGCATCCTCGACATCGGTTGTTCGACCGGCGAGCTGCTCGCGCTGTTCAAGGCTGCCGGTTATCGCAATCTCGATGGCATCGACCCGACGCCGGAGTGCGCCGCGATCGCGCGGCAGCTGCATCGACTCACCATTCGCACGGCCGTGTTGTCGGAGATCGAAGCGGACGAGCCGTACGACGTGGTGATGCTGGCGAACGTGCTCGAGCACATCCCGAACCTCGCCGATGCCGTCCGGCACATCGGATCCTTCGTGCGTGATGGCGGCTTCCTGTTCGTGCAGGTGCCGTGCGCCGAGCATTTCGGACTCGATCTGAAGGAGCCGTTTCTCGAGTTCTCGATCGAGCACATCAACTACTGCACGGAGACGAGCCTCGCAAATCTGCTGGCGCCCGCCGGCTTCGCGCTCGTCGACGCGCGGCATGACGCATGGCGCTCGAAAGGCGTCGCGTATCCAGTGCTGACGTCGTTGTGGCGGAAAGACTCGGCGGCGCCGGCGCGCGCGCGCGAGGTCAGCGACACGAGCGCGGTGCGCGCCTACGTCGCGCGCAGCGAGCGAAGGCTCGCCGAACTGCGGACTGCCGTCGACGAGCTCGTGGCAAGCGGCGAGCCGCTCGTGATCTGGGGTGTCGGCTCGCTGACGGCGCGCCTGCTGGCGACCACGAACCTCGGCCGCGCGAACATCGCCGGCTTCGTCGACAGCAATCGCGGCCACCATGGCAAGCAGCTCCTCGGCAAGGAGATCGGCGCGCCGGCATCTCTGCAGGGGAAGACGATGACCGTGCTCGTCTCGAGCTTCGTCTACGGAGCCGAGATCCGCGCGACGCTGGAGCGGGAACTGGGCTACACCGGCCGCATCGTGACGATCTAACATGCCGCCGGAGAACGCATGATCGAAGCACTCCGCGCGTGGAGACGCCGCCACGATCAGCTGAACTTCCTGCGCCGTCTCGCGCGCGACCGCGGTTGCTCGATGCACGTCCGCCGCCGTTTCGTCGCCGTGCGGCGCGACTCGCGGGAGATTCGCATCTCGCGCGCGAACGCGGTGTACGCGCAGGACTTGATCTACAACTTCGATTACTACTTCGACATCGTCGAGCCGCGTCGCGAAGGGGCGCGGCAGGTCGTCGACTACAGCCGCCCCGCGTTGCACACGATGCGCGATGACGGACTGCGCTTCTGGTTTCCGGAGCTCGCCGAGTCGATGGAGACGACCGCGCTGTATCTCGACTACGCGCACCTCGAGCCCGGGCAGACCGTGCTCGACCTCGGCGGCTACGCCGGCGGCGCGGCGTATCACTTCTTGCGGGCGGTGGGCGGCAGTGGCCGCGTCTTCGCGTTCGAGCCCGACGCGCGCAGTTACGACTGCCTGCGCAAAAACATCGCGCTGCATCAGCTCGACAACGTCGTGGCGGAGCCGCGCGGCGTCTGGTCGCAAAGCGGGCGGACGCTCTTCCAGGCCGAGGGGAACATGGGATCGGCGGTGGTGGAGGCGTCGGCGCGGAGCAGCGATACGAAGACGTGGATCGACGTCGTGTCGCTCGACGACTACTGCCGCGAGCAGCACATCGAGCGCGTCGACTTCGTGAAGATGGACATCGAAGGCTCCGAGGCGGCGATCCTAGAAAGCGCCGGCGCGTTCATCGCGCGATACCGGCCGGCCATGATCATCGAGGTGCATGAGGTGCAGGGCGTCCGCACCGATGCCGCGGTGACGCGCGCGCTCGAAGCGCACGGCTACGAGGTTACCGTTGTCGAGCAGGCGGGACTGGCGCTGCCGCTCCTGTACGCGCGTCCGCGCTGACGTGCAACCGCTTCAATTCGAACGCGCTCAGCGCGTAGCCGTCGTCCTCCACCGTCAGCGGACCGCGCACCGCGTAGCCGATCGAGAAGAGACGCTGATCGTTGGCGTTGTTCACGTTCGGGTAGGCGAGGTAGATGAGGTGCTCGGGCGGCGGCATGCCGGTGGCGAGGTCGGCGACGGTGATCGTCTTCGGCGTGACGACGTTCGTCGTGCGCAGCGTGCGGTGGAGCGTCGTCGCGTCGAGGGGGCCGTGCAGGTACCAGTTCGCGAAACGCGAGACGGCGAAGATGTCGTCGGCCGTCGGGTGCAGGCGCTCGAACATCTTGTCCTGCACGTAGGCGAACTCGGTGAACTGCAGGTTGTACACGAGCTGATCGCGGCCGTAGCCGCAGCATTCCTGCGTGCGCGAGGTCATCGCCAGCAGCTCGTGCTCGCCGAACGGGAACGTGCCGAACGCGGCGCGTGAGACGGGATCGATCGTGCGCGACATCGACGCGAGCTGCAGCAGCGCGGCGACGAAGAACGCCGTCGCGCGGAGATCGACGCGGCGGATCAGCGCGGCGGCGGCGACGCCGAATCCGAGGACCACGACGGGGAACGCGGGGAGCAGATAGCGCGCGTTGTTGAAGGTCGGATAGCGCGTGAGGAGATACAACGCGGCGAGTCCGGCGAGCGCGGCGAAGAGACCTTGACGGCGATCGAGCGCCGCGGGCAGCGGCAGCGGACGATGGCGCAGGCGCGCGGCCGCGAACGCGATCAGCCATGCCGCGATCGCGAGCGTCATCACCCACGTGAAGTTGATGAGGAAGATGTCGGCGACATACGCGCCGAAGTGCGGGTCGAAAAAGTCGAGCGTGAGGAATGTGCGCAGCAGCGACGGACGGTTGGGATCTTCCGCCTGCCGCGCCGCGATCGGCCACATCGACGGCATCTGATGCGCGCGCAGCGCGACGCCGGTCAGCCAGTAGGCGAGCGGCGGCAGCAGCAGCGGCCAGCGCCGGAGCACGCGCCGCGCGCGCGGCATCGCATCGTCGCGCGCGGCGAGTGCGAAGACGACGTCGAGACCCGCCAGCGCGATCCAGAGCAGCAGCCCGATCTCCTTCGACAGCACGAGAAAGACTCCCGCGATGGTGGCCGCGACGATGCGGCGTTCGAGCAGGAATGCGAGCGCGAAGAGAAAGCCCGCGAGCACGCCGGAGTCCGGATTGAGATTGAGCGACGCCGCGGTCCACACCGGCATCGACGCGAACACGACCGTCGTCAGGGCCGCCTCGAGTCCCGACGCCGCGTTCTCGGACGGCCGGAAGAGCGCGTTTGCCGCGCGATGGAAACCGACGATCGTGACGAGCGACATCGCCAGATGCGCGAGATTGAGCAGCAGCGCCGAGCCGAGGCTGAAGTATTGCGGCCACGACACCGCGAGCATGTACAGCATCGAGCGATGGCCGAAGCAGTTGAACGCGAGCGGATCGAACGGGCCCGCGAGCGCCGGTGCGAGGCACGCGTCCCAGTACGTGCGGCCGTCCCAGATCGGCACGAAGCGGAGATGCGGGATGCGAACGAGCGTGGCGATGACCAGCGACACCGCCAGTCCCGCGCGCGACATCGCGCGGCCGGACCACTCCCTCACGCGCGCTTCTCCTCGTGGTACTCCTCTTCCGTGTTCACGTCCCAGATGTTCGTCTTGTCCGTGCGTCCCTCGAGGATGTTGTCGACGCAGGTCATCGCCGTCAGCATCGAGTGATCCTGATTGTTGTAGCGATGCATGCCGTTGCGGCCGATGAGGAACAGATTCTCGAAGCGATCGGTCCACGCGCGTACGACGTCGAAGCGGTCGTACGTCCCGAAATACGCGGGATACGTTTTCGGCATCCGGATGACGACCGTGTCGAGCACGTCCTCGGCACGCGCGAGCTTCAGCCGCACCAGCTCGTCGATGGCGAGCTGCGACATCTCCGCATCGCTCGACGTCCACAGCGGATCGGTCGTGTTGCAAAAGTACTCGAGCCCGATCCATGTGGTCGCGGGATCGGCGACGAGGTACGGGCTCCAGTTATTGAAGATCTGCAGGCGGCCGACGAGCACGTCCGGCTCCTGCACGTAAATCCAGTTGTCGCGGATCGGCGCGCCGTCCGGCTCCGTCACGACGAGGCGCTTCAGCAGCACGCCGACGGTGATGAAGTCGCGGTAGACGAGACCTTCCGACACCTGTTTCACCGCGTCCGGCACGGGCGAGTCGATTGCGCGTATCAGCGAGCGCACCGGCATCGATGAGAAGACGAAATCCGCGGCGAGATCGCGCTCGCTGCCGTCGGCGAGGTTCTTCACGCGCACGCCGGTCACGCGCTGCGCGCCGTCGGTGTGGATGCGCGTCACGACGTGCCGCATGAGGATTTCGGCGCCGCCCGCCTCGACGTCGCGCGCGGTCTCGTCCCACATCTGCCCGGGTCCGAACTTCGGATACAGAAACTGTTCGATGAGCGAGGTCTCCGTGCCCTTCTGCGCCACGTCCGTCGACCGCGTGAAGAGCTTGCGGACGAAGTGCTGCAGCGCGCTGAGGATCGACAGCCCTTTCACGCGCTGCGCGCCCCACTCCGCGCTGATGTCGCGGCACGCCACGCCCCACACTTTCTCCGTGTAGTCCTTGAAGAACGTGCGGTACAGCTCGCGCCCGAAGCGGTTGATGAAGAACTCTTCGAGGTTGCCTTCCGGCTTGATCGGAAAGAGCGCGCTGCGCAGATACGAGAAGCCGATCTTGATCGAGCGCGCGAGGCCGAGCTTGCGCAGCGTGTCGGGCGAGAGCGTGATCGGGTAGTCGAAGAAGCGCCGGTTGAAGTAGATGCGCGAGCGCCGCTGGCGGAGGAGCATCACGCGATCGGTCGCGTCGGGATCGGGGCCCGCGGCGCCGCCGCCGATGTCGGTCGAGCGGCGCTGGTAGGTGATGGTCTGCTTCGCGTTCGCGACACGTTGCAGCGGCAGGCGCGCGAGCCACCACTCCATCACGCGGTCGGACTTCGAGAAAAAGCGATGCCCGCCGATGTCGATGCGGTTGCCCTTGTACGCGACGGTGCGCGAGATGCCGCCGAGGTGATCGGTGGCTTCGATGACGACGGGGTGGATGTCGGTGCGGGTGAGCAGCTCCCACGCGGCGGTGAGGCCTGCCGGCCCGGCGCCGATGATGACCGCGGTCCGCGAGGTGGAGGAGGAAGGTGCCACGGGCGGCGACATACTACGGTATGTTGTGTCCGGTTTCATGATGCGACGGCGTCTCTGGATTCTGCTGCTCGCCGCCGCGGTGACGACGGTCGTGCTCAAGCTGCAATGGGCGCACGGCGTCGCGTGGGACGAGGTCGAGTTCTATCGCGCGACGAAGTGGCTCGCCGAGGGACGCGTGCCGTTCCGCGACTTCTTCGAGCACCACCTGCCGGTGCAGTGGTTCCTGTTCGCGCCGGTGGCGTTCTTCGTCGACAGCCCGGGCGTCGGCGCGATTCTGATCATGCGCTGGGCGCAGGCGCTGTTGTGGATCTGCGCGTTCGTGGTGCTGCATCGCATGACGCGCGACGCCGGCGCGGACCGCGAGGGGAGTCTCCTCGCGATCGTGGTGCTGCTCGCGTCACCGCTGTTCGCCGATCTCGCGCTCGAGTACCGCGTCGACGTTCCCGCGAATCTCGCGTATCTCGCCGCGCTGTTCGTCGCGTTCCGCGCGCCGCGTTCGCGCGCGGCGTGGATCGGGTTCGGCGCGTTGATGTCGCTGTCGGTGCTGACGAACCTGCGCATGGTGTATCTCGTCATCGCCACCGGCGCGTTGCTGCTCTTCGTCGACGCACGCGAGCGGCGCTGGCGATTCAACGCGGTCGCGCTTTGGATGACCGCGGGGATCGCGGCGGTGGGCGCGGCGTTCGGCGCGTGGCTCGCCGCGACGCACGCGCTCGCGCCGTTCCGCGCGGCCATGGAGCTCAATGTCTCGATGGATCGCGTGCTCGCCGCGGAGGCGCATACGCTCGTGCCGGTGCTGCTGCGGCCGTTCACGAGCTACGACCTCGCGGCGACGGCGCTGCTCGTCGCGGGACTCGCCGGCTCCGCGCTCGCGTTGCGCGAGATTCGCCGTCCCGGTTCGCTGCAGCTGCTCGCCATCCTCGCCGTGCTCAGCGTGCTGTCGCTGACATTGCTCGGCGTGCATTACCCGTATCACCTGCAGCTCTCGCTGCTGCTCTTCGTCGCGCCCGCGGCCGCCATCGTGCGCGGCGTGGGCATGCAGCGCGCGGCGCTGGTTGTGGCCGGCGTCGCGCTCTGCCTGCAGCTCGCCTCGTTCACGCGTCCCGGCACCGGCGTCGCGTTGCGCTACCAGGACAAAGTGATGCGCGAAGCCGACCGCCGCACGCTGCCGAACGAGCGCGTGTGGGACGGCGTCGGCTCGGCGCTGCGGCGCCCGCCGGCGTATCGCTATTGGTTCCTTCCGTCGATCGTGCGGCTCGCGGCGCAGCGGCGGCTGATCGAGCCGTACGGAGCGATGGAGATGATCGCCGCGCCGCCGGCCGCGATCGTCCACAGCGTCCGCGTCTACTTCTGGTTCCAGCAGTTCCCGTCCGCGGCCGCGTACGCGACGACGCACTACGTCCCGCTGTATCGCGACCTCTGGGTGCCGGGGCTCAGCGCGAAGGTCGAGCCGCGGCGGCGCGTGTCGTGGATCGTGCCGCGCGGCGGACGCTACCGCCTCGTCGCCAGCGAGCTGCTGCCGAAGCATCCGTGGTTCTACAACCCGACGCATTACGCGATGGCCGCGGGCTCGGACGCCGTCGACTTTCAACTGCCGCTCGATCGTCTGCCGCAGGTCGATCGTGCGCGGCTCGCGGTCGCGATCGACGGCCATCCGGTGAACGCGAGCGTCTTCACGCTGCGCAAGGGCGGCGTGATCTCGGTCGAGTCGTCGCTGCCGGAGACGGTCGGCGTGCTGATCGTGCCGGCGGACGTCACCACGCTCTTCATGGCACCCGAAGCGCCGGTCGTGATGTGACGATGGAACGGCGCGTACGGATCGGCGCGGCGCTGCTCGTGGGGCTCGTGCTCGCGCTGCAGCTGACCTCGATCGTGCGCCGCGCCGGCCGCGAGCCGCACAAGGACGAGCCGGAGTATCTGCACGCGGCGTGGCTGATGGCGCACGGCGACCGCGTGTATGAGTCGTTCTTCGAGCACCATCCGCCGTTTCTCTTCGCCGCGTTCGAAGCCGTGGCGTCCGACGACGTCCCCGCGTATTTCGTCCGCGCGCGTCTCGTGAGCGGCGCCTGCGCGCTGATCGCGCTCGCGTCGTTCGCGGCGCTGTTGTGGCGCGTGCGTCCGGAGGCCGCACCGATCGCGCTGGCGCTGCTCTTCATCGCGCAGCCGTTATGGACGGACGGCCTGACGGCCGCGCGCGTGGAGCCGTTCGCGATGGCGTTCTTCTGGCTCGGCGCCGCGCTGATCGTCTTGCCGCGCGAGGCGACCTTTGCGCCGGGGGTTGGGCTCGGGCTCGTCGCGATTGCGGGGCTGTGGAGTCCGAAGTGGCCGCTCTCGAGCGCGGTGATCGCCGCGTTCTGGCTGCTGCGCGCGCGCCGGCGCGTCGTCAGCGCCGCCATCGCACTCGCGCTCGTCGCAGTCGCGTTGCTGCTGCTGCGTTCGATCGCGCCGTTCGACGAGCTGTGGTTCTTCAATGTCGAGTTCAACCGCCTCTTCTGGCCGATGCTCGCGCGCTCGCAGGATGCATTGCGCGAAGACCTGCACGGCGGCGTGCGCTTTCTCTACGCGCCGTCGGTGATGCGCCCGTTGACGATGCTCGTCGTGTTCGTGCTCGGCGGCTGCGCGTGGTTTTCGGAACGCGTTCGCGAGCGGCGCCTCGTCGTGCTGTTCCTCGCGCTCGCCGTCGCCTCGCTGCTCGAGCTCCGCTTCGTCTTCCCATGGCCGGTGCTCTGGCCGCACTACTACCTCATGTGGACGTTCGCCGGCGCCGCGCTCCTCGGGCTCGTCCCGGCCGGCATCGAGGCGCTGCTCGCGCGCGCGAAGCTGCGCTACGCATCCGAAGTCGGTTTCGCCGTCGCGGCCTTTCTCGTGCTGCTGCTCGCCGCGTACGTCGTCGCGATCGCGCCGTTCGACGCGGAGCATGGCGGCACGTACTGGGTCTCACAACGCTACTTCGCCGAACATCTGCGTCCCGGCGACACCGTGCTGCTCGACATCCGCCGCCATCCCGTCGCCGCGCGCGACGCGAGCTACTACTGGTTCGGGCTCGGCAGCGAGTCGCAGCTCATTCGCCGCGATCCGCGTGCGGCGAAGTTTCTCCCGCCGCGCGCGCCGCTGCCGTTCTGCGCGATGCTGCGCGGCGCGCGCACGTCGTTGCGCTACGTCTCCGCGCCGCGGCTCATCGGCGCGACGCCGGACGAGGCGCGCTGTTTCCAGCAACTCCTGGGCGCGAAGCTCCTGCACAGGACGCCGATCACAGACGTGTACGAGCCGTAGGCTAAAATCCCGCGAGAGATGAATCGTCCTCTCCGGATCTCCATCTATGCCGACGGTGCCGACGTGCGCGACATGATCGCCGCGCGTGACGGCGGTCTCGTGCGCGGCTTCACCACGAACCCGACGCTGATGCGCAAGTCGGGCATCAGCAACTACGAGACCTTCGCGCGCGAGGCGCTCAACGCCGTCTCCGGCATGCCGATCTCGTTCGAGGTCTTCGCCGACGACTTCGCGGAGATGGAGCGCCAGGCGCGCCGCATCGCCACGTGGGGCGACGGCGTGTTCGTGAAGATCCCCATCACGAACACGAAAGGGGAGTCGGCCGTCGATCTCATTCGCCGCCTCTCCGCCGCCGGCGTGAAGCTGAACGTCACCGCCATCCTGACGCTCGAGCAGGTGCGCGACGTCGTGGGCGCGCTCGACGCGAACACGCCGGCCATCGTCTCCGTCTTCGCCGGACGCATCGCCGACACGGGACGCGATCCGGTGCCGCTGATGCGCGAGGCCGCGGCGATCTGCGCGGCGAAGCCGAAGGCCGAACTGCTGTGGGCCAGTCCGCGCGAGCTCCTGAACATCTTTCAGGCCGAAGAGTGCGGGTGCCACATCATCACGGTGACGAGCGACATTCTCAAGAAGCTGGCGATGGTCGGCAAGCCGCTCGAAGAGCTCTCGCTCGACACCGTGAAGATGTTCTACAACGACGCGGCCGCGGCGGGATTCACGCTGTGATCGTCACGCGCACGCCGTTTCGCGTGACCCTCGGCGGCGGCGGCACGGACCTGCCGTCGTACTACGAGCGCCACGGCGGCTTCATCTTCGCGATGGGCCTCGACAAGTACATGTACGTCGTGGTCAACCGCCCCACGGTCGGCCGCAAGATCCGCCTGCATTACTCGCAGAGTGAAGTCGTCGACCGCGTCGACGAGCTGCGCCACGAGCTCGCGCGCGAGGCGCTGCGCGCGCACGGCATCGAGGACACGTTCGAGGTCGCGTCGATCGCCGACCTTCCCGCCGGCACCGGACTCGGCTCGTCGAGCTGCTATCTCGTCGGCCTGCTCAACGCGCTGCATCACGACCGCCGCGACTACGTGCCGCTGCCGCAGCTCGCCGAAGAAGCGTGTCACATCGAGCTCGATATCCTGCGCCAGCCGATCGGCAAACAGGACCAGTACATGGCCACGTACGGCGGCCTCACGGTGCTCGACATCGCGCCCGCCGGCCGCGTGGCCGTGCGCCAGCTGCGCCCGAGCACGAGCGACATCGCCGAGCTCGTGGCGCACACGCACATCTACTACACCGGCGCCCAGCGCGACGCGCGCGAGGTGCTGCACGATCAGAACTCCGCCATGCAGACGAAGGACAGCGCCGCGCACGCGCGCGTCGCCGACAGCCTGCATCGCATCAAGGACCTCGGCTACCGCATTCTCGAAGCGGTCGAAGCATCGAACTTCGACCGCTGGGGCGAGCTGCTCGACGAGCACTGGCAGAACAAGAAGCAGCTCTCCGGCAAGATCTCGCTGCGCAAGGTCGACGCGATCTACGACGAGGTCCGCGCGCGCTTCGGCGTCCTCGGCGGCAAGATCATCGGCGCGGGCGGCGGCGGGTTTCTGATGCTGTACTGCCCGTCGCGCCAGCACGCCACGCTCGAGAAGTTCATGGCCGAGCACGGGATGCCGCGCATGCACTACAACGTCGAGCCCGAGGGGACGAAGGTCGTCGCGCAGATGGGACATGGATTCCTTGCCGCGACGCAGTCGCTCGCTATCGCCTCGCAGGAGACCGTTTGACGATCGGCATTCTCGGCGGCGGCATCTCCGGCATCACCCTCGCCGCGTACCTCGGAACCGACGACGTCGAGGTGCTCGAGAAGAGCGCGCGCATCGGCGGCCTGTGCGGCTCCATCGTCGAGCATGGCTTCACGTTCGACGCGGCCGGCCCGCACATCATGTTCAGCAAGAACAAGGAAGTCCTGCAGATCATGATCGACGCGCTCGGCGACAACGTGCATCAGAACCGGCGCGACAACAAGATCTGGTTCAAAGGGCGCCTCGTGAAATATCCGTTCGAGAACGACCTTGCCGCGCTGCCGAAGGAAGACACCTACGACTGCATCCTCGGCTACCTGAAAAATCCGCACGCGGACGACACGCCCACGAACCTCGCCGACTGGTCGTACAAGACGTTCGGCGACGGCATCAGCGACAAGTACTTCATCCCATACAACCGGAAGATCTGGAACTACGACCCGAAGAAGATCGGCCTCGAGTTCGTGTCGCGCATCCCGAAGCCGCCGATGGAAGACGTGCTGAAGTCGGCCATCGGGATCTCGACCGAGGGCTACCTGCATCAGCTGTATTACCACTACCCGACCAACGGCGGATACGAGGCGCTCGTGCACGCGTTCGCGTCGCGCGTGCGCGGACCGATCGCGACGAACTGGACGATCGCGAACGTGCGCCGCGACGCAAGCTCGTGGGTTGTCACATCGACGACGGGCGAGGAGCGGCGCTACGAAACGCTCGTCTCGACGCTGCCCATTCACGAGCTGCTGAAGGTGTGGCCCGACGCGCCGGCCGACGCCGTCGACGCCGCGCATCGCCTGCGCTACAACTCGCTCATCAACGTGCTCCTCGGCTTCAACGAAGACCGCGGCTATCCGTACACCGCCGTCTACCTTCCCGATCCCGAGATTCCGTTTCACCGCATCTCCTTCCCGAAGGCATTCAGCAACGCCTGCGTGCCGGAAGGCTGCTCGTCCATCATGGCGGAGATCACCGCCAACGAGGGCGACGGCATCTGGGACGCGACCGACGACGAGGTGCTCGCGCGCGTCGTCGACGCGCTCGAACGCATCGAGTTCGCCGACCGCAACACGATCGCCGTGCAGCGCGTCGTGCGCTTCCGCTACGGCTACCCGGTCTACGATCTCGACTACCGCACGAACGTGACCGCGATGCGCGACGCCGTCGCACGCACGGGCCTGCACCTCCTCGGCCGCTTCGCGCAGTTCGACTACATCAACTCCGACGTCTGCATCGAGCGCGCGATCGCGCTCGCCCGCCAGCTCGCCACCGCATGAAGCTCACCGTCTCGATGATCACCATGAACGAGGAGGGCGCGGTGGCGAAGGTCATCAGCGACATCCGCCGCGTCGCCCCCGACGCGGAGATCCTTCTCGTCGACTCGAGCCGCGACCGCACCGCCGAGATCGCGACGGAGCTCGGCTGCCGCGTGATCAAGCAGTTCCCGCCCCAAGGCTACGGCCCCGCGATGGATCGCGCCGTGCGCGAGGCCTCCGGCACGATCGTGGTGACGCTCGACTGCGACGACACGTATCCCGTCGACGTCATCCCGCAACTCGTGCAGCTCATCGACGACGGCTACGACCTCGTGAACACGACCCGCGTCTGGCGCCGCCCCAAAGCGATGCCGCTCGCGAACTTTCTCGCGAACCGCCTCTTCGCCCTCGCCGCGCGCATCCTCCTCGGCCTGAAAACGACCGACGTGCACAGCGGCATGCGCGCGTATCGCAAGAGCATGATCGATGCGGTGTCGTGGAATCCGCGCGCCGACGCGCTGCCTGTCGAGATGTACGCGGTCCCGTTCCGCCGCGGCTACCGCACGACCGAAATCCCAATCGACTACCGCGAACGCATCGGCCAGACCACACTTCACCGCTGGCGTTCAACGGTCTGGACCTTCCGCCGCCTGTGGCGCGCGCGGAGCGTGGGCCGGTGACACCGAGGGGCCTCCGGCGGGCCGGCCCGGCCGGCAGCGCTGATTGCTCCGCGCTGAATGACGTTCAGGGCAGCCGCACGTGCCTGCTGGCTATGCCCTTCAGCGCTGCCGGCCGTGCCGGCCCGCCGGAGGCCTCTCGGTGATCGTCGCCATCCTCTGCGGCGGCTTCGGCACCAGGCTCGGCGAGCTGACGCGCGGGGTGCCGAAGCCGATGATCGCGATTGGCGGGCGGCCGTATTTGGAGCGCGTGATCGAGGCGTTTGCGGAGCGGGGGTTGCGGTCGTTTGTGCTGCTTGCGGGATATAGGGCCGACGTCATTGAGCGGCATTTTGGGGATGGGGCGCGGTTCGGGGTGGAGATCGCGATGCAGATCGAACGCGAGCCATTGGGGACGGGCGGCGCGTTGCGCGAGGCGCGCGGGTTTTTGGGAGAGCGATTCGTGCTGACGTACGGCGACGTCTTGCGGCGCTTCGACTACGATCGCTTCGTGCAGGAGCATCGAGGCAACGCGCTCGCGGTGTATCCGAGGATCGACGTCGGGAACGCGGACGTCGACGACGCGCGCATCGTGCGGTACGACAAGCGCGCGAAGGAGCTGCCGTACATCGACGCGGGGTTCTCGGTCATGCAGACGGCGACGCTCGACTTGCTGCCGCGCGAGGGCGCGTGCTCGTTCGAAGAGATCGTGTACGCGACGCTGGCGGAACGCGGCGAGCTCGAAGCGGAGATCGTCGATCGCGACTTCTGCGACATCGGCACGCCGGAAGAATTGGCGAAGACGCGGGCGAGGCTCGAAGCGTGAGAGTGCTCGTCACCGGCGCGGCCGGCTTCATCGCCTCGAACCTGATTCCGCGTCTCCTCGCGCGCGGCGACGAGGTCGCCGGCATCGATAACTTTTTCCTCGGCAAGCGCGCGTACGTCGCGCGGCATCCGCGCTTCGCGTTTCACGAGCTCGATCTGCTCGAGCTCGAGCGCGTCGTCGAGGTGTTCGATGCGTTCAAGCCGGAGCGCGTGTGGCATCTCGCCGCGAACAGCGACATCAGCTTCGGCACCAGGTACACCGACTTCGATCTGAAGGGCGGCACGCTCGTCACGTTCAACGTGCTCGAGGCGATGCGCCGCACGGGCGTGCGCGAGCTCGTCTTCTCCAGCAGCGGCGCGGTGTACGGCGAACCGAGCGTCATGCCGACGCCGGAGGATTACGGCCCGATTTTTCCGATCTCGCTGTACGCCGCGAGCAAGGTCGCGTGCGAGACGCTCATCACCGCGTTCGCGCACAACTACGACTTGCGCGCGTGGATCTTCCGCTTCGGCAACATCGTCGGCCCGAATCCGACGCACGGCGTCATTCACGACTTCGTGCTGCGGCTGCGCGACGAGCCCACGCGGCTGACGGTCCTCGGCGACGGCTCGCAGGCCAAGCCGTACGTCTACGTCGAGGACTGTCTCGACGGCATGGAGTTCGGCGTCGTGAACGCGCGCGAGCACGTCAACTGCTACAACCTCGCCGTCGACGACCAGACCACCGTGCGCGAGATCACCGACTGGACGATCGAGGCGATGGGCATCGACCGCGCGGCGATCGACGTGCAGTACGGCGACAGCCCGCGCGGCTGGCGCGGCGACGTGCCGTACGTGAAGCTCGATACGCGGCGCATGACCGCGCTCGGCTGGCGGCCGAAGCTCACCAGCAACCAGGCCGTGCGGCGGACGATCGCCGAGGTGGCCGAGCAGTTCCGCAACGGAGCGCTTCGATGAGCGAACGGCCATGAACGAGCGTCGCGCGGCCATCTTCGCGACGATCGCGGCAGTGAGCGCCGCCATCGTTCGCCTGATTCCGCTCGGCTGGCTGCATCCGCTCAACTGGGACGAGCTCGAGCTCTTCTCCGTCGCCAACTGGATCGCGCACGGCCGCGTGCCGTTCCGCGACTTCTGGGAGCATCACACGCCGCTGGCGTGGTTCTGGTACGCGCCGTTCACGCTGTTAACCTCGAGCCCTGGCGCGGACGCGGTGATTCTTTTGCGCTGGGCGCAGATCCCGATCTGGATCGCGACGTTCTGGCTGACGAACCTCTGGATGCGCAACGCGGGCCTCGGCCGCTTCGCGCGCTGGACGGCGATGGGCTTCGCGCTGGCGAGCTCGATGTTCATGCTCCCCGCGGTCGAGGCGCGCATCGACTCGATCGCCTGCCTCTTCTTCATGGCCGCGCTGGTCATGCTGCAGCGCGACGACACGCGGTCGATGTTCTGGGCGGGCGCGCTCCTCTGCCTGGCCGGCTTCACGAACATCCGTCTCGGCCCGCCGATCGTGCTCACCGCGCTGCTGCTGCGCATCGTCGATCGCCGTGAGCGCAAGTGGCGCGGCACGACGCGCGCGAACTGGCTCTTCATCGGCGCCGCCGCGGCGTTCGTCGCGTGCCTTCTCTACTTCGTCGCCACCGGTTCTCTCGCCGCGTTCTGGCGCGAGGCCTTCTTCGAAAACCAGCGCGGCGCGGGCCTCGCCACCGCCGTTGCGGGCGGTTTCGTGCATCGCCTGTTCGTGCCGTTCGGCGTGCGCCTCATCGCCAGCGATCGCTGGTTCGATCTCGCGTCCGTCGACGTCGGCGGCATTGCCATCGTCGTCGCGGGACTGATCGCGAGCATCCGCGCGCTGATGCGCTGGCGCACGCCCGACGACTTTTTCCTCCTCGGCTACATCCAGCTCTGCAGCCTCGGCTTCATCGCCGTGATGAACTTCGTCTACAACTACCACTTCGAGATCGTCGTGCTGGTGATGATCCCGCTCGTGGCCTGGCTGATCGACGCATGGGTGATCGAGCGCGTGCCTCGCCGCGCATGGATCGTCGCCGCGCTCGCGCTCGCGTGGTGCGTCAACGGCTTCGCGTCGATCTTCCGCGGCAAGGAGCTCGACCTCGCGTACCAGGACTTCATCATGCGCGAAGCGCAGCGGCGCACGAAGCCGGACGACGTGGTCTGGTCCGGCATCAGCTGGGCCATCCGCCGCGAGCCGGCGTACTGGTTCTGGTTTCTGCCGGACATGACCCGGCAGCTCGTGACGCACGGCTACGCGCGGCCGTACGACGACGTGCTGCGCAAGCCGCCGGGCGTCGTCATCGTCGATCACTACGCGCTGCTGTGGATGATCACCGTGCAGCGCGACCTCGCGATCTACCTGCACCGCCACTACATCCCGGTCTGGCGCAACCTCTGGATTCCGGCCATGAACGCGCGGCTGCGCGCCGGCGCGCGTCCCGTCGGCTGGCTCGCGCCGGTCGCGGGGACGTATCGCATCTACGCGAGCGCGGAGCTCGCGAAGCACGGCTGGTATCGCGATCCGCTCTACATCGCGTCGTACGAGGCCGCCGATGCGCAACGCCTGACCGTCACCCTTCCGCCTCCCGGCACTTCCGCCGAAATCGACTGGTGGATCGACGACCGTCCGGCAAAACTGAATGACGTCGTGACGCTGCAGCGCGGCCAGCGCATCGCCGCGGCGCTGCGCTCCGGCGAGCCGGTCGCGGTCGTGTTGCTGCCGACGAAGGACCGGGCGCTCTTCCGCCAGCCCCCGCCCGGCGCTACGCTCGAAGCGGCGACGACGCGCGTGACGCACGTGCCGAACTTCTCGGTGCACATCGACTAATGCCCGCATCGAATCGAGCGCTCTTCCTCGACCGCGACGGCGTGCTCGACGAGCTCGTGTACTACGCCTCGCACGACGAGTGGGAGTCGCCGCGCCGCGTCGAAGACCTGCACATGATCGACGGCGTCGCCGCGCCGCTGCGGCGTCTCGCGGACGCCGGCTGGCGGCTCGTCATCGTCACGAATCAGCCGAGCTACGCGAAGGGAAAAGTCGCGAAGGAATCGCTCGAAGCGGTGCATCGCGCCGTGCTCGACGCGCTGGCGCGCGGCGGCGTTGTCATCGCGCGCGACTACGTTTGCTTCCATCATCCCGACGCGATCGTGGACGAGCTGCGCGTCGCATGCGACTGCCGCAAGCCCGGCACGCGCTTTCTGCGCGATGCCGCGCGCGAGCTCGGCCTCGATCTCGCGCGGTCGTGGATGGTCGGCGATCAGGACAGCGATCTCGCGTGCGGGCGCGCGGCGGGATGCAAGGTCGCGTTGCTCGAACATCGCGGCTCCGCGCACAAACGCGGCGCGATCGAGCCGGATCTGCGGGTGGGGAGTCTCGAGGAACTGGCTAGAGCGTTGATTCCCACTTCGTCTGCACCACCTTGAGCGCGGGATGCGAGACGAGCACGTGCCACACCACGGCCGCGAGACCTTCCGTGTGCGGCGTGATGCGCTCCGACGAGATCACCGGGATCAGCACGCATTCGTCGGCGACCTGCTTCGTGTAGCCGCCGTCCTTGCCGACGATGCCGAACACCTTCGCGCCGCGGTCGCGCGCGTGATCGATCGCCCGGACGAGATTCACGGACACGTTCTTCTCCACGCTGCCGCCGCCGACGGAAAAGACGAGCAGCGCGTCGTGCTCGCGGACGCGCGAGATCTTCAACCATTCGGCGAAGCTCGTGTCCCACCCTTCGTCATTGACGCGCGCGGTGAGCTCGGAGACGTTGTCGGTCGGCGTGTACGACTCGAGCGCGCAGATCTTGCGGAAGTCGTTCACCGCGTGCGAGGCGTGTCCGGCGGAACCGCCGACGCCGAGGATGAAGAGACGGCCGCCCTGATCACGGACGCCGGCGAGGGCGGTGGCCATGCGGTCCATCGCATCGGCGTCGATGTGGCGGATCACTTCGATCGTCTCGTCGAGAAAGTCGCGGCTGAACGACGTCATGCGCGCGATGATCTCACGCCGTCCGCGCGGCGGATGCCGCGGACGTGAGCGGTTTCGTCGCCACGGCCACGAGGCTGAGACCCTTGCGCGGCTCGCGCGACTCGAGGCGGCGCAGCAGCGGCACGAACGCGTCGAACACCTTCGACTGATTGGCCGGCATGTGCGTGCGTTTGAGCACGCGTCCGTTCAGCCACCAGCCGAAACGGCCGAAGCGATTGAGGTACGTGATCTTCTCCGGCGTGAAGCCCGCCGACTCGATCACGCGCTGCAACTCCTCGCGCGAGTAGCGGCGGAAGTGGCCGACCTGCTTGTCGATCGTGCCGTACAGCGCCTGATCCGCGGGAACGAACAGCAGCAGTTTTCCGCGCGGCACGAGCACGTCGTAGAGATGCTGCAACGCGCGCGCGTCGTTCTCGATGTGCTCGAGCACGTTGAGGCAGACGACCGTGTCGAACGCATACGGCCGCAGCGCCTGATAGTCGTCGCCGTTGAGGTCGAGCCTCTCGACGCGGATGCTTGGATTGCGCGCGAAGCGGTTGCGCAGCACGTGGAGGTACGGCACCTCGACGTCCGTCGCCACGATCAGCTCGCGGCCGTACATCACGCGGGTCATGTTGCCGATGCCCGCGCCCACTTCGAGCACGCGCTGGCCGACGTGCGGTGCGATGCTCTGCCAGATCCAGTCGTTGTAGCGCGAGAGCTTCCCCATGCGCTCCAGCGTCACGTAGCCGCCCGCCTCGGAATCGCCCTTCACGAAGAAGCCGTACTTCACGATCGTCCAGATGGCGGAGACGCCGTCGCGCCAGTTGATCTTCTTTCCTTCCCAGTACTCGCGGCCGTGATACGAGATCGGCACCTCGTAGATGCGGTAGCCGCGGCGCGCGATCTTCGCCGTGACTTCCGGCTCGAAGCCGAAGCGGTTCGAGTTGAGCTTCAGCGACTGGATGACCTCGCGGCGGAAGGCCTTGTAGCCGGTCTCCATGTCGGTGAGGTTGAGGTTCGTGGTGACGTTGGAGAGCCACGTGAGCAGCGCATTCCCGACGGTGTGCCAGTAGAGCATCACGCGCCGCGGGTGGCCTTCGAAGCGCGAGCCGTAGACGACGTCCGCGTCGCCGTCGAGGATCGGCTGGATGAGCTTCGGATAATCGCGCGGGTCGTATTCGAGGTCGGCGTCCTGCACGATCACGACCTCGCCGCGCGCTTCCGCGAAGCCGCGCCGCAGCGCCGCGCCCTTGCCCTCATTGCGCTCCTGGCGCAACAGACGAACGGCCGGCTCGCGCTGCGCGATCGACGCGACGATCGACGGCGTGCCGTCGGTCGAGCAGTCGTCGATGACGATCACTTCCTTCGCGACCGGCACCGCCAGCACGCGCGCGAGGAGCTCGGCGATCGTCGGCCGCTCGTTGAAGCACGGGACGATCACCGAAAGAATGGGCGGATTCACGCGATCAGTTTACCGGGGCGAGCCGTTGTGTTATTCCGCGGGCGATGAACCCCAGCACCCGCGTGACCCTCGGCGCTTGCGGCGGTGCGACGGTCGCCGCGATCGTCGCGCCGTTCACGCGGCGCTTCTTCTCGGTGCCCACCGTTGGCGTCGGCGCGATCACGGTGAACGCGTATCCGAAAGGCTGGGACTACGCGGTCGTCGCGCTGCTGATCGCCGGCGCGTTCATCGGCGGCGCGCTGCTCGCGCGTCCGCGCGGTGAATGGCCGCTCGCCGAACCCGCGCGTTCGTCGCGTCGCGCGATGTGGATCGTCACCGCGACCGTCTTCGTGCTGATGCTGTTCGTGCACGATCATCCGTACGCGCTCATGGATCCGTTCCATGAAGGCGAGCACCTCACCGCCGGCTGGCTTTATCAATCCGGCGAACGGCCGTACCGCGACTTCTTCATCTTCCACGGACTCGCCGCCGACGCCGTGCTCGACGCGAGCGTCCTCGGGCATCCGCCGTCGCCGCGCCGCGTGCGCCGGCAGCAGACCTTGCTCGATGCCGCGACGCTCGCGCTGCTCGTGCCGATCGCGGCGGAAGTGACGGCGACGACGGCGGGACTCGCGTGCGCGGTGCTCGCGTCGTTGTGCGCCGCCGCCGCGTTGTGGGTGCCGGTGTTTCCGTACTACCGCCTGCTGCCGGTGTTTCTCGTCGCGCTCGGACTGTTGCGTTACGCGCGCAACGGACGCGCGGCGCCGCTCCTGCTCGCGTTCGCGAGCGGCACGCTCGGGATTCTGTGGAGTCTCGACACGGGACTTTTCGCGCTCGCCGGTGCATGCGGCGGCTTCGTGTTGATCGCGCTGATTGAGCGGCGTCGATGGCGCAACGCGCTGCTGCTCGCGCTCGTCGCGCTCGTGTTGCCGTTCATTGTGCTGCTCGCGACGCGCGCGGATGTTCATCAGTTCTTCGTCGACTCGTTTCTGATCATGCCGAAAGCGATCGACGCGGTGTGGTCGTTGCCGGCGCCCGAGCCGCGCACGCTCGAAGCGATGCGCTACTACCTGCCGCCCGTGTTTTACGGGCTGCTCTTCGCGCGCGCGCTGCTCGCGTATCGGCAAGGCAATCGTCTGCGCGCGTCGCAGCTCGCCATCGTCGCGCTGCTGTCCGCATTGCTCTTCCGCACCGCGGCCGGACGCGCCGGCTGGAGTCACACGCGTTTCGCCGTTCCGCTCCTCGGCATCGCGGTCGTCGCATTCGTCCTCGAGCCGCTCTTCGCGCGCAGGCGCTGGCTTCCGGCAATCCTGATCACGCTGCCGCTGATTTTCTACTTCGAGTTGTGGCCGAACGTTGCCGCGGGCGCGAAGCTGCTCGGCGGGTGGCGCGGGCGGCAGCGGCACGAAGGGCTCGTCGCTTATCCGTTCGCGACCGGCAAAGGCATCTACACGACGCCGCAGAATGCGACCGAGCTCGCGGCGCTCAACGGCTTCATCGACTCGCTCGGACCGCGCGACGCGACGATCCTCGACTTCTCGAACGAGCGCGCGTTGTATTACCTCTTGCAGCGCAAGCCGCCGGTGCGCTGCATGGAGATCTCGATGCTGTCGGTGCCGCGGTTGTTGTCGGAGGCGATGGCGCAGCTCGAAGCGCATCCGCCGGTGTGCGTCATCGCGGAAGGCGATCCCATCATCGCCAGCTTCGACGGCGTGTCGAACCGCACGCGCGTTCCCGAGCTCGCGCGGTGGATCGATGCGAATTATCCGAAGCGCACGCAGGTTGGGCGTTTCGTCGTCGCGCATCGATGACCGTTCGCTCCCCGTGACCCCGCTCGACGAAGCCTTCCGCACGCTCGCCGCGTCCGCATTCCGCCGCAAGTTCCGGCTGCAGGGACGCGAGCGCGCGTACCTCGCGACCTGGGGACTGCCGCACGTGATGAAGCAGGCGCGCGAGCTGATCCTCAAACGCGTCGCGCCCGCGGAGATCGCGAACGACGGACGCCAGACGCCGTGGCGCAATCATCCGGTCTTCGTCGCGCAACACGCGACCGCGACGTGTTGTCGCGGATGTCTCGAGAAAACGTACGGCATTACGAAGGGTCACGCGCTCACCGACGAAGAGCTCGCGCACGTGCTCGCGGCCATCGAGCGGTGGCTTGTGACGCAGCAGAGCGGCGATTAGTTTCGCGCGCATTACACGGCGAAAAATGCGGCGCGTGAACGAAATGAATCGCTCGTTTGCACCGCGGAACTTCGCCACACGCGTCGCGTCTCAGCTGGCGAGGAGCTTGACGAATGATGCGAAAAACACTCGTGGTGTTGTTGCCCCTTCTCCTTCTCTCATTTTCATCGTTGTTCGCCGACTCGATCGATGCCGGACGCTGGCGCGTCAGCGTGATGGCGTCGGAGATCTCGTCGGGAAACCAGCCGTGGTCCGAGGATGCACATGCGGGGATGAGCGTCGGCGTGGCGTATGCGCCGACGGCGGCGTGGGACATGGAGCTCACCGCCGGCTCGCAGACGCATCGCTCGCCGGTGACGCGGTTCTTCTATGAGCCGTCGCCGAGCGGCGGGCCGGGCTTCGTGTATCCGGTCACGGAGTTTCATCAGTATCGCGTGAGGCCGCTGGATCTCGCGTTGACGCGCCACTTCCGCGCCGCGGAGGTCATCGCACCGTATGTGCGCGCGGGCGTGCGTTACGTGCAGGCGCCGGGCGATGTGCCGTCATACGGGTTCGTGGCGATCGATCCGTCGAATCCGTTGTACGAGCCGGTGGCGACGGGATTCGGATTCCGCGATCGCCTGAGCGCACAGGCCGGCGCCGGCGTGCGCGTGCGCCTTACGCCGCGCACCGCGTTGCGCGTCGAAGCGGAGCGCCTGCTGCGCTCGGACGAAGTCGACTTCGATCCGCTGACGCACTACGCGCTCGGTCTCAGCTGGCGCTTCTGAGCCGCGCGCGACGCCCGCATGCGCCGGCGGTTTACACTGTCGCGCCATGCCGACGCACATCGAACGCCCGTCGATCATCACCGCCGCGGGCAACAAGCCGAAGATCATCGAGGAGTACATCGGACGCGTGAACTCGAAGACCGACCCGGTCTCGATCGCGCGGATGAAGAGTCCTTCCGGATGGGTCGAGCCGGGCCAGACGCCCGACTTCGACGAATACACCGTCGTGCTGCGCGGCGCGCTGCGCGTGACGACGCGCAGCGGCGTGCTCGATGTGCGGGCGGGCGAGGCGGTGATCACGCACGCGGGTGAATGGGTCCAGTACTCGACGCCGTCGGAAGACGGCGCCGAGTACGTCGCGGTCTGCCTGCCCGCGTTCTCCATGGATACGGTGCACCGCGACGCATGAAGACGCTGCTTGCGATCGTCTTCCTCGCGCTGTCGTCCGCCGCGTTCGCGCAGCAGGAGGATCCGCGCATCGCCGAAGGCGTCGCGCTGCACGACGCCGGCAAGTACGACGAGGCCATCGCGAAGTACGACGCGGTGCTCGCGGATCATCCCGACGACGTCACCGCCGCGTACGAGCTCGGCTACGCGTACGAGGCCAAAGGCGATCACGCGCGCTGCATCGCCACGCTCCAGGCGCTGGCCGCGCGCAGCGAAGGCGCGCTGCCTCGCGTCTTCGACGAGCTCGGGAACTGTCTCGACAGCGCGGGACGGAGCGAGCGCGCCGTGGCCGCGTATCGCAAGGGTCTGGCGCTCGCGCCGGAGAACGCATCGCTGCAATACAACCTCGCGCTCACGCTCGCGCGGCTGAAGCAATACGACGAGGCGCGCGGGCTGCTGAAGAAAGAGCTCACCACGCGTCCCGCGCACCTTCCCGGCCGGTTCCTCCTCGCGAACGTCTTCGAGGCGCAGGGCTTCCGCATCCCGGCCATCGTCGAGTACCTGCGGTTCCTCAGCATTGACTCGAGCTCGTCGCACGCGAGGGCGGTCGGCACGCACGTGCTGGACCTGTTCGCGGCGGGCGTCGAGGTCAAGGACAAGAAGCACGTCAACATCACCGTCGACATGAACGCTCCGAAAGACGAGGGCGACTTCGGGCCGACGGAGATGATGATGGCCTTGCTCGCCGGCAGCAGCGCCGGCGCGAAGAAGGGAAAGAAGAGCGCGTTCGAGGAGGCGGTCGACCGCGTCGCGGTTCCGCTGTCGCTCCTCGCCGGCGGAAACGACACGGCGCCCGGCAGCTACACCACGACGCAGAATCTCCCGTTTTTCGCCGCGCTCGCGGAGAAAGATCTCCTCAATGCGTTCGCCGGCGTCGCGCTCTCGTCCGTCGGTCTCGATGGCACCGAGCGCTGGATGCAGAAGAATGCCGCTGCTGTCGCGAAGTACCGCGCGTTCGTCGCGCAGCAGCAGGCGCAATGAAGCTGCCCGCCGCCGCGCCTGGTGTGAACAGGCGCGGCGGGGCGTTTGTTGCGTCGTCTAGTATTCGTGCGCGCCGATGTCGTAGGAGCCCGACGAGCGCGCCGTCCCCCAGTAATCGTGCGTGACCAGCGACTCGGTCGTGCCGATGTTGCGGCAGGGTGAGGTCGACTGCAGCTTGTAATCCGTCGGGCCGCCGCCGTTGCTCGGATTCACGAGCTGCGGATCGCTGGTGATGTCGCCTGTTCCCGGAAACGTGTGGCCGGAGAGGCCGCCATACCAGTCATTCGTCCGCCACGTGATCCCGGCCGACGGCGCCTCGGCCGAGTAGTGGTCGCTGTAGGCGTCGATGATGTTGTTCTCGATCACCGTCGTGTCGGTCTCGTTCGTGCCGTCGTCGTTGATGAGGATCGTGTCCGTGTTCGCGTGGTAGAACGTGTTGTTGGCGATGGTCGTGTAGTGGAGCCCGCCGCCGTAATCCCAGTCGCCGTAGCCGAAGCCGGTGTTCGTCCACGCCGTGATGTTGTTTGTGATCAGCAAGTCGGTCGACGGCTTCTGCACCTCGTAATACTCGTTGGCGACACTGATGCCGCCGGCGGGATGTCCGTCGCGGTAATACTGCGACGGGTTCGTGCCCCAGCCGGTGATGATGAAGTTCGAGTCCACCGTCACGTGCCGGCCGTTGTCGATGTACACGTTCGTGCTGTAGTTGTCGTAGAGCGTGTTGTTGGCGATGGTGGCGTAGTCGCCGACGATGAAGTCGATGCCCTCGCCGTAGCTCTCGTGCACGTAGTTGTTGACGAACGTGACGTGGTCGCACTTGAACGAAGACATCGCCTGCTGCCAGCCGCTCGTGGCCGTGCGCGCGGAGTTCGAAAGCACGCAGCGCTTGACGTCGTTGCCGTCGAAGGTGATGTCGTGCGTCGTGCCGACGGTCGTGCAGCCGGCGCCGATGCCGATGTTCTGGCAGTCGTGCACGTCATTCCAGCGCACTTTGACGTTGTCGGCGTCCCAGACGCCGATGCCGCCCTTCGGCCCGTTCTTCACCTCGAAGCCGTCGAAGCGGACGTACGAGCATTCGTCGATCACGACGACGTCGTTGGTCGTCGTGCCGGTGCCGTCGATGACCGGATGTTCGTTGGTGTAGTTCTGGATGCGGATCGGATCGCTGCTGCTCCCGTACTTGTGCCAGACCGTGACGCTCTCGTTGTACGTGCCGCCGCGGACGTTGAGGACGTCGCCCGCCGCGCTGAGCATCGAGACGCCTTTGGTGATGGTGGCGAACGGCGAGGCGAGCGTGCCTGGATTCGAGTCGCTGCCGCCGCTCGCGGGCGGTGCGACGTACCACGTCCCGGCGAATGCCGAGGTGGTGAGAGTGAGGGTGAGTGTGGTGAGGAAAGCGATGCGTAGAGCTCGCATGGTGGGTCTCCGGATCGGATGGTTTGTGGGTGTGTCGCGGATGAGTTCCGTAACTGCAAATAACTGCATCCAGCCTGCCTGAATGCAGCTCCGCGCGACGCGCGGTTTACACTGTCGCGCCATGCGGATCACAGCGAGCGCGTCGCGATGAAGCTGCTCATCCTCAGCGACCGCGACGTCGAAGAGCTCCTCACGATGGAGGAGTGCATCGCCGTGATGGAGGACGCGCTCGCGGCGCTGGCGCGCGGCGAGGTGCACAATCCGCTGCGGCAGGCGATCCGCGCGCCGGGCGCGCCGGGCCTCCTCGGACTCATGCCGGCGTGGTGGAACGGTGCAACGCCGTATTACGGTCTCAAGGAAGTCTGCGTCTTTCCGGAAAACCCGAAACGCGGCCTCGACACGCACCTCGGCGCCGTCATTCTGCACAGCGGCGACACCGGCCAGCCGCTGGCGGTGATGAATGCCTCCGCGATCACGGCCATCCGTACCGCGGCGGTCTCGGCGGTGGCGACGAAGCTCCTCGCGCGTCCCGACGCCGCGGTCCTCGCCATTCTCGGCACCGGCGTGCAGGCGAAGTCGCACGCGCGCGCGATTCCGCTCGTGCGCAACATCAAAGAAACGCGCATGTGCGGCCGCGGCGACAGCGTGCAGGACGCGGTGCGCGGCGCGGACATCATCGTCACCGCCACGAACGCAAAGGAGCCGATCCTGCGGCGCGAATGGCTTGCGGACGGCGTGCACATCAATGCCGTCGGCTCGAGCATCGCCGCGGCGCGCGAGCTCGACGGTGCGACCGTCGCGGCCGCCTCCCTGTTCGTCGACCGCCGCGAATCGACCGTGAACGAGTCGGGCGACTACCTCTTCGCGAAGATCGAGGGCTCGATCGCGGGAGCGGAGCACATTCGCGCCGAGCTCGGCGAGCTCTTGACCGGCGTCGCGGACGGGCGGAAATCGGCGGACGAGATCACGTTGTTCAAATCCCTCGGACTCGCGATCGAAGACCTCGCCTCCGCCGCGTTTTTGTACGACAAAGCGCGGCGCGAAGGGCGGGGAAGTTGGGTGGACTTCGCAGCGGAATAAGCCTTTAGGGGCTGCCGTTAGGTCGTGTCCGGGCTTGACAAAGTCCAAAATCCCCGCGTAGAGTGCGCGGGTTTTCCCTAGCGGGAGCCATTTTTCGCTGTACGTGTCTTCAGAAGGATCGTTAAGTCAATGCCAACCATCAGCCAGCTTGTTGCCCGCGGCCGGGAGAGCGTCAAGTACAAGACCAAGTCTCCGGCTCTGCAGTCGAGCCCGCAGAAGCGCGGCGTCTGCACGCGCGTGTATACCTCGACTCCCAAGAAGCCGAACTCGGCGCTCCGCAAGGTGGCGCGCGTCCGTCTCACCAACGGCGTCGAAGTCACGACCTATATCCCGGGCGTGGGGCACAACCTCCAGGAGCACTCGATCGTGCTCATCCGCGGCGGTCGTGTGAAGGACCTGCCGGGTGTTCGCTATCACGTGATTCGCGGCACGCTCGACGCCGTCGGCGTGGCCAAGCGTAACCAGAGCCGCTCGAAGTACGGCGCGAAGCGCCCGAAGAAGGCGTAAAGGAACAGGGTTTCAACGATGCCGAGACGCAGAGAAGTTCCGAAGCGCGAGATCCTGCCGGATCCGGTTTACAACAGCCAGCTCATCACGAAGTTCATCAACTCGCTCATGAGCGACGGCAAGAAGTCGGTGGCCGAGCGCGTGTTCTACGGGGCCTTGAAGAAGGTCGAAGACCGCGCCAAGGACGACCCTCTCAAGGTCTTCAAGAAGGCGATCGACAACGTCAAGCCGGCGCTCGAAGTGAAGAGCCGCCGCGTTGGCGGTTCGAACTATCAGGTTCCGATCGAAGTGCGTCCGACGCGCCGCACCGCGCTCGCGATCCGCTGGATGATCCAGTACGCGGCCGCGCGCGGCGAGAAGACGATGCAGGACAAGCTCGCCGGCGAGATCCTCGATGCGGCGAACAATCGCGGCAACGCGATCAAGAAGCGCGAAGACACGCACAAGATGGCCGAGGCCAACAAAGCGTTCGCGCACTATCGGTGGTAAGATTCCCGCCCGCTTTTTGACGGGCGGTTCCGGCCGGATGCCTGAATCCGGCCAGCAGTACCAACTCAGCAGCTTTCCGTAGCTCCGTCTCGACCGGATAACACAGAACGGGTTCTGCGGTTCCGGACCGAGCAACGGGAAACACAAAATCTAGTCACTTTGACTGCGGCGGTCCCGCGATCGCCGTCTGTCTGTTTGTCCGCGGCAACGAGAACAAGGCAATGGCACGTCAGGTACCTCTCGAGAAGACTCGCAACATCGGCATCATGGCTCACATCGATGCCGGGAAGACGACCACCACGGAGCGGATCCTCTACTACACCGGCATCACGCACAAGATCGGTGAAGTGCACGAGGGCACCGCGACCATGGACTGGATGGTCCAGGAGCAGGAGCGCGGCATCACGATCACGTCGGCCGCGACGACTGCGATGTGGGGCGACACGCGCATCAACATCATCGACACGCCGGGCCACGTCGACTTCACGGTTGAAGTGGAGCGCTCGCTGCGCGTTCTCGACGGTGCGGTCGGCGTCTTCTGCGCCGTCGGCGGCGTCGAGCCGCAGTCGGAGACGGTGTGGCGCCAGGCTGACAAGTACGGCGTTCCGCGCATCGCGTTCGTCAACAAGATGGACCGCGTCGGCGCGAACTTCGACGCGGTGGTGAACCAGATCCGTACGAAGCTCGGCAAGAACGCCGTGCCTCTGCAGCTCCCGATCGGCTCGGAAGACAAGTTCAAAGGCGTCATCGATCTCGTGCAGATGAAGGCTCTCCTCTTCAAGGACGAGACCCTCGGCGCGAAGTACGAAGTGGGCGACATCCCCGAGGAGTTCCGCGCGGATGCCGAGCACTATCGCGAGAAGATGGTCGAATCGATCGCCGAACAGCACGACGAGCTGCTCGAGAAGTATCTCGCGGGCGAGACCCTCGAGATCGGCGAGCTCAAGTCCGCGCTGCGCGAGGCGACCATCGGCCAGAAGATCACGCCCGTGCTCTGCGGCACGGCCTTCAAGAACAAGGGCGTGCAGCCGCTGCTCGACGCGGTCGTCGACTATCTCCCGTCCCCGGTGGACATCCCGCCGGTGAAGGGGATCAATCCGGACGACGAGTCGTTCATGGAGCGCAAGGCGGACGACGACGAGCCGTTCTCGGCGCTCGTGTTCAAGATCATGACCGACCCGTTCGTCGGCCAGCTGGCGTTCTTCCGCGTCTACTCCGGCCGCGTGGAGTCGGGCACCGCGGTGCTCAACTCTACCAAGGGCACGACCGAGCGCATCGGACGCCTGCTGCAGATGCACGCGAACAAGCGCGAAGAGATCAAGGAAGTGCGCGCGGGTGACATCGGCGCGGCCGTCGGCCTGCGCAGCGTCACCACCGGCGACACGATCTGCGACAAGAACAAGGCGATCGTCCTCGAGACGATGGTCTTCCCCGAGCCGGTCATCGCGGTCGCGATCGAGCCGAAGACGAAGGGCGACCAGGAAAAGATGGGCGTCGCACTCGCGAAGCTCATGCAGGAAGACCCGACGTTCAAGGTCCACACCGACGCGGAGACGAACCAGACCATCATCCGCGGCATGGGCGAGCTGCACCTCGAGATCATCGTCGATCGCATGGTGCGCGAGTTCAACGTCGGAGCGAACGTCGGCAAGCCGCAGGTCGCCTACCGCGAAGCGATCACGCGCAAGTCGGAAGCGGAAGGCAAGTTCGTGCGCCAGTCGGGCGGTAAGGGCCAGTACGGCCACGTCAAGATGCGCTTCGAGCCGATGCCGGAAGGCGGCTTCGAGTTCGTCAACGAGATCGTCGGCGGCTCGGTGCCGAAGGAGTTCATCAAGCCGACCGAACAGGGCATCAAGGAAGCGATGGAGCGCGGCATCGTCGCCGGTTATCCGATGACGGGCGTGCGCGCGATCCTGTACGACGGCTCGTACCACGACGTCGACTCGAGCGAAATGGCGTTCAAGATCGCCGGCTCGATGGCGTATCAGGAAGGCGCGAAGAAAGCCGGGCCGATCCTGATGGAGCCGATCATGGACGTCGAAGTCGTGACGCCGGAAGACTACGCGGGCGACGTGATGGGCGATCTGTCGCGCCGGCGCGGAAAGATCCAGCAGATGGAAGAGCGCGCGGGCGCGAAGGTCATTCGCGCGCACGTGCCTCTCTCCGAGATGTTCGGTTATGCGACGCAGGTGCGGTCGATGTCTCAGGGCCGCGCGAGCTACACGATGCAGTTCCTCGCGTACGAGCCGGCCCCGAAGAACGTGGCCGAGGAAGTGATCGCGAAGAGCGGCGGAACCACACAACGAGTCTGATACGCGACGTTCAGTCGATTAGAAGAACAGGGAGGTTCGTTACCAAATGGCCAAAGAGAAATTCGATCGCAGCAAGCCGCACGTCAACATCGGCACGATCGGTCACGTCGACCACGGCAAGACCACGTTGACGGCCGCCATCACCCGCATCCTCGCCTCGAAGGGCACGGCCTCGTTCGTGGCCTTCGACCAGATCGACAAGGCTCCGGAAGAGCGCGAGCGCGGCATCACCATCGCGACCGCGCACGTCGAGTACTCGACCGACAAGCGCCACTACGCGCACGTCGACTGCCCGGGCCACGCCGACTACGTCAAGAACATGATCACCGGCGCCGCGCAGATGGACGGTGCGATCCTCGTGGTCGCCGCCACCGACGGCCCGATGCCGCAGACGCGCGAGCACATCCTGCTGGCCCGTCAGGTCGGCGTGCCGTACATCGTCGTCGCCCTCAACAAGGTCGACGCGGCCGATCCGGACCTGCTCGAGCTCGTCGAGCTCGAAGTCCGCGAGCTGCTCTCGAGCTACGAGTTCCCGGGCGACGACCTGCCCATCGTTCGCGTCTCGGCGCTCAAGGCGCTCGAGTCGGGCGATCACAACAGCGAGTGGGGCAAGAAGATCATCGAGCTGATGGATGCGGTCGACAGCTACATCCCGCTGCCGGAGCGCGCGATCGACAAGCCGTTCCTGATGCCGATCGAAGACATCTTCTCGATCTCCGGCCGCGGCACGGTCGTCACCGGCCGTATCGAGCGCGGTGTCGTGAAGGTTGGTGAGGAAATCGAGATCGTCGGGATCCGTCCGACCCAGAAGAAGGTCGTCACGGGCGTCGAGATGTTCCGCAAGCTCCTCGATCAGGGCCAGGCGGGCGACAACGTCGGCCTCCTGCTCCGCGGCATCGAGCGCAAGGACGTCGAGCGCGGCCAGGTCTGCGCCAAGCCGGGCTCGATCACCCCGCACACGAAGTTCAAGGCCGAGGTCTACATCCTGACCAAGGAAGAGGGCGGCCGTCACACGCCGTTCTTCAATGGCTACCGCCCGCAGTTCTACTTCCGCACGACCGACATCACCGGTGTCGCGAAGCTCGCGGAAGGCGCGGAGATGGTCATGCCGGGAGACAACACCTCTCTGTCGATCGAGCTCATTCACCCGATCGCGATGGAGAAGGGTCTCCGCTTCGCGATTCGTGAGGGCGGCCGCACCGTCGGCGCCGGCACGGTCACGGACATTCTCGAGTAGCCCAACGATGAAGGGCGGCCGGTGCGCCGCCCTTCACTGTTCTTTGAGGACAACGAATCATGATGAACGAAAAGATCCGCATCCGACTCAAGGCTTACGACTACCGCGTGCTCGACCAGTCGACCAGCGAGATCGTCGACACGGCCAAGCGCACGGGCGCGAAGGTGGCGGGACCGATCCCTCTGCCGACGCAGATCTCGCGCTACACCGTGCTGCGCTCGCCGCACGTCGACAAGAAGTCGCGCGAGCAGTTCGAGATGCGGACGCACAAGCGGCTGCTCGACATCCTCGAGCCGACCACGCAGACCGTCGATGCGCTCATGAAGCTGGAGCTTCCGGCGGGCGTCGACGTCGAGATCAAGGCGTTCGGGAAGTAGCGCTCTGCGATAGAGCCGCGCCAACACACAAGAACCGGGCGCAAACCGGTTCCAAGGTGGAAAGAACTTACACATGGCAATCGAAGGAATCATTGGCAAGAAGGTCGGGATGACGCAGGTGTTCGCCGAAGACGGCGCGCTCGTGCCTGTGACCGTCATCCAGGCCGGCCCCTGCTTCGTGGTGCAGAAGAAGACCAGTGACAAGGACGGCTACGACGCCGTGCAGATCGGTCTGGTCGAAAAGGTCTCGAACCGCCGCATCACCAGCGCGCTGCGCGGGCATTTCGAGAAGGCCGGCGTGCAGCCGGTGAAGACGATCGCGGAAGTGCCGTACAGCGGCGACGCGAACGTGGGCGACCGCGTGCAGGTCGACATCTTCAAGGCGGGCGACTCGATCGACGTCGTCGGCCAGTCGAAGGGCAAGGGCTATCAGGGCGTCGTGCGCCGTCACGGCTTCGCCGGCGGACGCGAGTCGCACGGCTCGATGTTCCACCGCGCTCCCGGCTCGATCGGCGCCTCGGCGTTCCCGTCGCGCGTCATGAAGGGCATGCGCATGGGCGGCCGCATGGGCGGCGCTCAGGTCACGGTCAAGAACCTCCGCGTGGCGAAGGTGGACGCCGAGAACAACCTGCTCTACATCCGCGGCGCCGTTCCGGGCGGCCGCAACGGCCTCGTCTTCGTGCAGTTTTCCAAGAACGGGAAGCGGGGTGAGTAACCATGCCGACCATTGACGTCAAGGACTGGAACAACAAGAAAGTCGGCTCGGTCGAGTTGCCCGACGAGATCTTTGCATATCCATACAAAGAGCATCTCGTGCACGAGGCCGTGCGCAACTATCTCGCCTCGCTGCGCCAGGGCACGCACAAGACCAAGACCCGCTCGGAAGTGAGCGGCTCCGGCAAGAAGCCGTTCCGCCAGAAGGGCACCGGCCGCGCGCGCCAGGGCGGCGCCCGCCCGCCGATCCACCGCCACGGCGGCACGGTGTTCGGCCCGCAGCCGCGCGACTACTCGTACAAGATGAACACGAAGGAGAAGAAGGCGGCCCTCAAGTCGGCTCTCTCCCAGCGTGTGAAGGAAGGCCACTTCGTCGTGATCAGCGACATGGCCGTGGACGAGGCGAAGACGAAGGCCTTCGCCACGCGCATCGCCGAGATCGGCGTCGACGGCAAGGCCCTGCTCGTGGACTCGATGGAGAACACGAACGCGGTGCTCGCCTCGCGCAACAACCCGAAGCTGCAGTTCGTCGACGCGCTGCACGTCAACGTGTACGACGTCGTCAACAGCCGGTACATCGTCCTGAGCCAGGCCGCGCTCGACCGACTGACGGAGGCTCTCAGCAATGAACGCTAATCAGATCATCCGCCGGCCGCTCGTCACCGAGAAGTCGACGCTGCTGCGCGAGTCGGGCGCGAACGTGATCGCGTTCGAGGTCGCCCCGAACGCGAACAAGATCGAAGTCAAGCGCGCCGTCGAAGAGCTCTTCAAGGTGAAGGTCGACGAAGTGCGCGTGTTCAACGTCCGCGGAAAGATGAAGCGGATGGGCCGCTGGGCCGGCCGGCGCCGCGACTGGCGCAAGGCATACGTCCGCCTCAAGGCGGGCGAGAAGGCGCCGGACTTTATCGAAGGCGTGTAACGCACTAGCCGAAAACGAGAAAAGACTATGGCTAAGACAAACTACAAACCGACTTCACCGGGTGTCCGGTTCCAGTCGCACGCGTCCTTCGACGAGATCACGAAGACGCGTCCTGAGAAGTCGCTGACGACGGGCAAGCCGAAGACCGGCGGCCGCAACAGCAAGGGCCGCGTCACCTCGCGCTTCATCGGCGGCGGACACAAACAGAAGTATCGCGACATCGACTTCAAGCGCGACAAGCGCGGGATTCCCGCGAAGGTCGCGGCGATCGAGTACGACCCGAATCGCACCGCGCACATCGCGCTGCTGCACTACGCCGACGGCGAGAAGCGCTACATCCTCGCGCCGAACGGCCTCGCGGTCGGCACCACGATCACCGCGGGCGAGGACGCCGACATCCTGGTGGGCAACGCTCTCCCGCTGTCGAAGATCCCTCTCGGTACGCTGATCCACAACATCGAGCTCAAGGAAGGCAAGGGCGGCCAGATGGTCCGCTCCGCCGGCGCCGCCGCGCAGCTCATCGCCCGCGAGGGTGACTACGCGACGCTCCGTCTTCCCTCGGGCGAGATGCGCAAGGTGCACACGCGCTGCTACGCCACGATCGGACAGGTCGGCAACCTCGAGCACGAGAACGTTTCGATCGGCAAGGCGGGCCGCACCCGTCACCTCGGCAAGCGTCCGCACAACCGCGGCGTCTCGATGAACCCCGTCGACCACCCGCTGGGCGGCGGCGAGGGCAAGACCTCCGGCGGCCGTCATCCGGTCTCGCCGTGGGGCCAGCCCACCAAGGGCTACAAGACCCGCCGCAACAAGCAGACGAACAAGTTCATCGTCAAGCGGAGAACCAAGTAATGCGCTCACAGAAAAAAGGTCCGTTCGTGGACGACCACCTGACCAAGAAGGTCGAGGCGATGAACCGCGAGCGCGACAAGAAGGTCATCAAGACCTGGTCGCGCCGGTCGACGGTGGTTCCGGACATGGTCGGGCACACGATCGCGGTCCATAACGGCCGCAAGTTCATCCCGGTCTACGTCTCCGAGAACATGGTCGGCCACAAGCTCGGCGAGTTCGCGCTGACGCGCACGTTCAAGGGCCACAGCGGCAAGAAGGTCGAGAAGACCGCCAAGCCGGCCGGCAAATAGCGGAGAAGAACGATGGAAGCAACGGCAACTCTGAAATACCTGAAAGCCTCGCCGCAGAAGGTGCGCCTCGTCGCGGATCTCGTGCGCGGCAAGAAGGTCGAGGAAGCGCTGAACATCCTGCGCTTCACGCGGAAGACCTGCGCGAAGGACCTCGAGAAGCTGCTCCGCTCGGCCATCGCCAACGCGGAGAACAAGGAAGCGGGCGCCGACGTCGACGAGCTCGTGGTCTCGAAGATCTACGTCAACGAGGGGCCGCGTGAGAAGCGCGTGCAGCCCGCGCCGATGGGTCGCGCCTACCGCATCCAGAAGCGGCAGTCGCACATCACCGTGCACGTCTCGGACGAAGTCAAAGCGGTCAACGAGCGCAGCGGCGGCAAGGGCCGCGCCCGCGCGAAATAACGGAGGCACATCTTGGGTCAGAAGGTCAATCCTTACGGTTTTCGGCTGGGCTTCAACAAGACCTGGCATTCGCGCTGGTTCGCGGGGAAGAACTACGCCGAGACGCTCCATCGCGATCTGAAGCTTCGCGAGGACCTCAAGAAGCGCCTCAGCCATGCGGGCGTGTCGGAGATCGACATCGAGCGCACGGCCAACAAAATGCGCATCAACATCTACACCTCGCGCCCGGGCATCATCATCGGACGCAAAGGTGCGGAAGTGGACAAGCTGCGCGACGAGCTGCAGAAGCTCGTCAGCGGCGAGGTCTACATCAACATCCAGGAGATCCAGCGTCCGGAGCTCGATTCGCAGCTCGTGGCCGAGAACATCGCCACGCAGCTCGAGCGCCGCATCGCCTTCCGCCGCGCGATGAAGAAGGCCATGGAGTCGGCCTTCCGCTTCGGCGCGAAGGGGATCAAGGTCCGCGTGTCCGGCCGCCTCAACGGCGCCGAGATCGCGCGCACCGAGTGGTATCAGGACGGCCGCCTGCCGCTGCACACGCTGAAGGCCGACATCGACTATGGTCTGGCCACGGCGCGGACGACGTACGGCGTCATCGGCATCAAGGTGTGGCTCTACAAGGGTGAGATGGCCAAGACGCGCTCCCGCCGGCGCGCGCAGTAGTTCGCAAACGAGTTCAGGAGAAACCGCATCATGATGATGCCGAAGAAGGTCAAGTTCAGAAAGCAGCAGCGCGGACGGCGCCGCGGCCTCGCCACGCGAGGCGCGAAGGTCTCGTTCGGCGACTACGGTCTGCAGGCGCTCGAGGTGGGCTGGGTCACCGCCCGCCAGATCGAGGCCGCCCGTATCGCCATGACGCGCCACATCAAGCGCGGCGGCAAGATCTGGATCCGCATCTTCCCCGACAAGCCGGTCACCAAGAAGCCGCTCGAAACCCGCATGGGCAAGGGCAAGGGTGCGCCGGAAGAGTGGGTGTGCGTGATCAAGCCCGCCCGCATCCTCTACGAGATGGAGGGTGTGACGCGCGAGGTCGCCGAGGAGGCGTTCCGCCTGGCGGGATCCAAGCTGCCGATCAAGACGCGCTTCGTCACGCGCGAGCAGACGGAGGTCGGTGAGTAATGGCCAGCAAGAAGACGATCACGACCCTGCGCGACAAGAGCGCCGACGAGCTTCGCTCGCGGGAGCGCGACCTGCGCGAGCAGCTGTTCAAGCTCCGCTTCCAGCGCGCCACGGGGCGGATGGAAAACCCGATGAAGATGCGTCAGGTCCGCCGCGAGATCGCGCAGATCGCGACGCTGCTCAACGAGCGCGAGCGCAGCGCGTAAGGAACACAGGCAATGGCTACGAACGAAACGAACAACGGGAAGACGGCGGCGGACAAGCGCACCAAGATCGGTGTGGTGGTCTCCAACAAGATGCAGAAGACCGTGGTGGTCGCCGTCGAGAACCTCGTCAAGCACGAGATGTATCAGAAGTACATCAAGCGCACGAACAAGTTCCTCGCGCACGCGGAGCAGAACGACATCAACGTCGGCGACCGCGTGGTGATCGAGGAGACGCGCCCGCTCTCGAAGCGCAAGCGCTGGAACGTGCGCGAAGTCCTGGACAAGGCGAGCTAAATCAACCGCACCGGGGGGAGACAGAATCATGATTCAGATGGGAACCATCCTGCAGGTCGCGGACAACACCGGAGCGAAGAAGATCGCCTGCATCCGCATGCGCGGCGGCTCGACGGCCGGCCAGTACGCCGGCGTCGGCGACGTGATCACCGCCTCGGTCAAGGAAGCCTCGCCGGACGGCACGGTCAAGAAGGGCGCGGTCGTGAGAGCGGTCATCGTCCGCACCGTCAAGGAGACGCGCCGCCGCGACGGCTCCTACATCAAGTTCGACGACAACGCCGCGGTCCTGATCAACGATCAGCGCGAGCCGGTCGGCACGCGCGTCTTCGGTCCGGTCGCCCGCGAGCTCCGCGAGCGGAAGTTCATGAAGATCATCTCGCTCGCGCCGGAAGTCATCTAAAGGAAGCACACCATGGGACTGTACGGACGTAGCATCAAACAGGACGAGACGCGCCACAAGCCGCACGTCAAGAAGGGCGACACGGTTCGCGTGCTGTCGGGCAAGGACCGCGGCAAGCAGGGCCGCGTGCTCCGCGTCAACGCGACGAAGGGCACGGCCATCGTCGAGCGCGTCAACTTCACCAAGAAGCACACCAAACCGAACCCCGGCAAGAACGTGCAGGGCGGCATCCTCGAGCGCGAGTCCCCGATCAACGTGGCCAAGCTCCAGGTGGTCTGCCCGAGCTGCAACGAGCCGGCGCGTCTCGGATCGCACCGCAACGAAGAAGGCGAAGCGCAGCGCTTCTGCCGCAAATGCAAGGCGGACCTCGGCAAGTAAGCCGGGACCGCTCATCGACCTGGCTCGTACAACGCCGAGCCGCTGAAGGAACCAAGATGGCAGCCAGACTCAAAGACCACTACACGAACGAAGTGCGCAAGCGGCTTCAGAACGAGTTCCAGATCAAGAACCCGATGGCCGTGCCCAAGATCGAGAAAGTCGTTCTCAACATGGGCATGGGCGAGGCGATCTCGAACTCGAAGCTGCTCGACACCGCCGTCGAGGACCTCTCCACGATCACCGGCCAGAAGCCGGTGGTCACGCGCGCGAAGAAGTCCATCGCGGCGTTCAAGCTCCGCGAGGGCGTTCCCATCGGCACGATGGTGACGCTGCGCGGCGAGAAGATGTACGAGTTTCTCGACCGTCTCATCAACGTCGCGCTGCCGCGCGTGCGCGACTTCCGCGGCGTGCCGACGCGCTCGTTCGACGGACGCGGCAACTACACCCTCGGCATCCGCGACCACGTCATCTTCCCCGAGATCGACGCGGGCAAGGTCGACAAGTCGAAGGGCATGAACATCACGATCGTCACCACGGCGAAGAATGACGAGCAGGCTCGTTTCCTTCTTCGCGAGCTCGGGATGCCGTTCGCCGGCAAATAAGAAGAGGACAGCACATGGCAAAGACCTCAATGATCGTCAAAGCGGAGCGGAAGCCGAAGTTCTCGGTGCGCAAGCGCAACCGCTGCAAGAGCTGCGGACGTCCCCGCGGCTACCTGCGGAAGTTTCAGCTCTGCCGCATCTGCTTCCGGCAGCTCTCGCTCGGCGGTTACATCCCGGGCGTCACCAAGGCGAGCTGGTAGCTCCAACACGACCGACTACAGGAGTCACAACACATGTCGATGACAGATCCCATCGCGGATATGCTCACCCGAATCCGCAACGGAATTCAGTCGCGCCACGATCGCGTGGAGATGCCGAGCTCGAAGCTGAAGGTGGAGGTTGCACGCATCCTCAAGTCCGAAGGCTTCGTCAGCAACTTCAAAGTCGTCCAGGAAGACGGCAAGCCGCATGCGACGTTGCGCGTGTATCTCAAGTACTCGGACGGCGAGCCCGTCATCCACGGCATCGAGCGCGTGTCGCGTCCCGGCCGCCGCGTGTACCGCGGCAAGGAAGACATCCCGCAGGTGCTCGGCGGCCTCGGCCTGGCCATCGTCTCGACCTCGAAGGGCGTCCTCTCGGGCGCCGAGGCCGCGAAGATTGGCGTCGGCGGCGAAGTGCTTTGCCAGGTTTGGTAAGGAGATCCGCAAATGTCTCGTATCGGTAAGAAAGAGATCCCGCTGCCGAAAGGCGTCGAGGTCAAGCAGGACGGCGGCAACGTCGTCGTGAAGGGTCCCAAGGGCTCGCTGCAGACCGCGATCGTCCCCGGCATCTCGATGTCGGTGGAGAACAACGTCGTGAAGTTCGAGCGCCGCGACGACGAGGGCAAGACCCGCGCGTTCCACGGCCTCATGCGCGCGCTCGTGGCGAACAACGTCAAGGGCGTGAGCGAAGGCTTCAAGCGCGAGCTCGACATCGTCGGCGTCGGTTATCGCGCCGAGGTGAAGGGGCGCGAGGTCGTGTTCGCGCTCGGCTACTCGCATCCGGTGCGCTTCCCGATTCCGGAAGGCATCGACATCGCCGTCGACGCGAAGACCGGCCACATCACCGTGACCGGCATCGATCGCCAGAAGGTCGGGCAGGTCGCCTCGGAGATCCGCTCGCTGCGCGAGCCGGATCCGTACAAGGGCAAGGGCATCAAGTACAGCGACGAAGTGATTCGCCGCAAGGCCGGCAAGGCCGCGGGCAAGTAAGTTTCGTTAACAGCGTTCACTAGTGGGCCGGGCATCAACCTCGGCACAGAGGAAGCGAAGATGGATCGCGCAAGACAGAGAGTGGAATCGCGGACGCGCATCCGCGAGCGGGTTCGCCGGAAGGTCACGGGGACGCAGGAGCGTCCGCGCCTGGCCGTGTTCCGGAGCCTCAAGGGCATTTACGCGCAGGTGATCGACGACGCGAACGGCCGCACGATCGCGTCGGCCTCGAGCCTCGAGAAGGACGCCGGCGCGAAGGGCTCGAACGCGGCCGCGGCCAAAGCCGTCGGCGCGCTGATCGCGAAGAAGGCCAAAGACAAGGGCGTGACGCGCGTGGTGTTCGACCGCGGCGGTTACCTCTACCACGGCAACATCAAGGCGCTCGCGGATGCGGCGCGTGAGAACGGACTGGAATTCTAGGAGATCACATGCAGCGTCCCATGCAGCGTCCCGGTCAGGGTGGCGGCCCCCGCGGGGATCGTCGTCAGGAAGAACGATCCGAAAGCGGGATGATCGACAAGGTCGTCCACATCAACCGCGTGACGAAAGTCGTCAAGGGCGGTAAGAACTTCAGCTTCAGCGCGCTGGTCGTCGTCGGCGACGGCGCCGGCAAAGTGGGCTTCGGCTCCGGCAAGGCGAAGGAAGTTCCGGCCGCCATCAAGAAGGGCATCGAGATCGCGAAGAAGAACATGATCACCATCGCGCTCTCCGGCACGACCATCCCGCACGCCACGCTCGGCCACTACGGCGCGGGCAAGGTGTTGCTCAAGCCCGCCTCGGAAGGTACCGGCGTCATCGCCGGCGGTCCGGTGCGCGCGATCCTCGAGTCGGCCGGCATCCAGAACATCCTCACCAAGTCGCTCGGCACCGCCAACCCGCACAACGTGGTGAAGGCGACGTTCGAGGCGCTCAAGCAGCTGCGCACCGAGGAGCAGTACAAGTCGCTGCGCGGCGGCGACGAAGCCGACGGAGGCGAGGCATGAGCGCGCAGCGCGACACGAACGGCGGCGGCAAGACCATCCGCATCCGCCAGGTGCGCAGCGGCATCGGCTGCACGATCGAGATGCGCGAGACGCTCAAGGCGCTCGGCCTCGGCAAGATGCACCGCGTCACCGAACGCCTTGACACGAAGGAAGTCCGCGGGATGATCGCCAAGATCCCGCATCTCGTCGAAGTCGTCGAGTAGGAGTCATCCGATGGAACTCAACAATCTCAAACCCAAAAAGGGCTCGCGCCACGCGAAAAAGCGTGTCGGCCGCGGCCCCGGCTCCGGCCACGGCAAAACGTCGAGCCGCGGTGAGAAGGGACAGAAGTCGCGTTCCGGCTTCAGCCGCACGCTCGGCTTCGAAGGCGGCCAGATGCCGCTGCACCGCCGCCTGCCGAAGCGTGGCTTCACGAACCTCTTCAAGAAAGATTACGCGGTCGTCAACGTCTCCGATCTCGAGCGCTTCGACAACGGCGCGACGATCGACGAGGCCGCTCTGCGCCAGGCCGGCCTGGTGAAGGGCCAGCACGACGGCGTCAAGATTCTCGGCGACGGCACGCTGTCGAAGTCGCTGACCGTCTCCGCCACGAAGTTCTCCGCCTCCGCCCGCAAGCAGATCGAAGCGGCCGGCGGCACCTGCCAGGAGATCCAGTAACGTGATCAATCTGGTCGACACCGTCCGCAACATCTGGGCGATCGAGGACCTGCGCAAGCGCGTGCTCTTCACGTTCGCGCTGCTGGCGGTCTATCGCCTCGGCTCGCACATCCCGACGCCGGGCGTCGATCCCGTCGCGCTCTCGGAGTTCTTCAAGGCGATGAGCGGCGGCGTGTTCGGCTTCCTCGACCTGTTCTCCGGCGGCGCGCTGCGCCGTCTCTCGGTCTTCGCCCTCGGCATCATGCCGTACATCTCCGCTTCCATCATTCTGCAGCTCCTCACGGTCGTCTGGCCGTACCTCGAGAAGCTGTCGAAAGAAGGAGAGATGGGGCGCCGGAAGATCAACCAGTACACGCGCTACGGCACGATCCTGCTGTCGGTCGTCCAGTCGCTCGGCGTCGCGTTCTGGCTCAAGTCCCAGAGCGCACCGGGCGGCGCGCCGCTCGTGCCCGCGCACGTGCAGGACGCGGTCTGGGGCCTCGGCTTCCCGATCATGACCGTGCTCACGCTCACCACCGGCACGTCGTTCATCATGTGGCTCGGTGAGCAGATCTCCGAGCGCGGCATCGGCAACGGCATCTCGCTGATCATCTTCGCCGGCATTGTGGTCGGCCTGCCGTCGGCGGTCCTCACGACCGTCGAAGACATCCGCACCGGCACGCGCAGCCTCTTCGCGATGCTGTTCCTGATCGTCTTCATGGTCGCGGTCGTCGGATTCGTCGTGTTCATGGAGCGCGCGCAGCGCCGCATCCCGGTGCAGTACGCGAAGCGCGTCGTCGGCCGCAAGGTCTACGGCGGCGCGAACACGTATCTGCCGCTGCGCGTCAACACCGCGGGCGTCATCCCGGTCATCTTCGCCTCGTCGATCCTGGTCATTCCGCAGACCATCGCGACGATGATCAAGACGCCGTGGGCGACGGCGATCGGTTCGCAGCTGCGCGTCGGCGAGCCGCTCTATTACATCCTGCAGGTCGTCGGCATCATCTTCTTCGGCTACTTCTACACGTCGATCGTCTTCAATCCGGTCGACACGGCCGACAACATGCGCAAGTACGGCGGCTTCATCCCCGGCATCCGCCCCGGCAAGCGCACGTCGGATTACATCGACCGCGTGCTGACGCGCATCACGTTCGTCGGCTCGGTGTACCTCGCGGCGGTCTGCATCCTGCCGGAGTTCCTCATCTCCGGCGTGCACGTGGCGCAGCTGCCGTTCGGCGTCGGCGCCGCGCTCGACCGCGCGCTGCCGCTGTGGTTCACGGAAGGCATGGGCCTGAACTTCTACTTCGGCGGCACGTCGCTGCTGATCGTGGTCGGCGTGGCGATGGACACGATCCAGCAGATCGAGTCGCAGCTGGTCATGCGTCACTACGACGGCTTCATGAAGAAGGGTCGCATCCGAGGACGCCGCGGCTAATGAAGATCATCTTCATCGGACCTCCGGGCAGCGGGAAGGGTACGCAGGCGAAGCGGCTGGCGAGCCGTTTCGCCATTCCGCACATCTCGACGGGCGACATGCTCCGCGAGGCGATCGCGGAAGGCACCGAGCTCGGACGGCAAGCCGCTCCGATCATGGCGTCCGGCGCGCTCGTCTCCGACGATCTGATGATCGGCATCATCAACGACCGGCTGGCGAAGGCCGACGCGCAGGGCGGCTTCATCCTCGACGGCTTTCCGCGCACGCTGGTGCAGGCCGAAAAGCTGGATGGAATCGTCGGGAATGGCTCCGACCCGCTTCGCGTTCTTCAACTGCTCGTCCCCGACGACGCCATCGTCCGCCGCATCTCGCTGCGACGGACGTGTGCGCAGTGCGGGGCGATTTACCATCTCGAAAACGATCCGCCGAAAACCGACAGCGTCTGTGACCGCTGCGGCGCGGCGGTGATTGCACGGCCCGACGACAACGAAGAGGCCGTGCGTAAGCGTCTGGAGGCGTTTCATCGTCAGACGCTGCCGGTGGCGACGTATTACAAGACGAAGCGGATTCTCCGCGAGGTCGACGGGATTGGTCCCGTCGATGAGGTCTTTGAACGGATCGAACAGTCCCTGGCGTGACGATGTCTGAGGGCCAATGCTGGATCGTATGAAGGGACCGACGCTGAAGAATCGCGACGAGATCGCGATCATGGACCGGGCCAACCGGGTCGTGGTCGAGATCCTCGAGAAGATGCGCGAGATGGTCCGCCCCGGCGCGACCACCGCACAGCTCAACGCGATGGCCGAGGAGGAGCTGGCGAAGCGCGGCGCGAAGTCGCCGTTCAAAGGCTACGCTCCGATGGGCCTGCCGCCGTATCCGGCGGTCGTCTGCACGTCGGTCAACGATGTGATCGTGCACGGCATCCCGAATCGCGCGAAGCTGCAGGAGGGCGACATCATCGGCCTCGACTTCGGCTCGATTCTCGACGGCTTCGTCGGCGACGCGGCCATCACCGTTCCGATCGGAAAGGTGACGCCGGCCGCCGAGAAGCTGATGGCGACGACGCGCGAATGCCTCGAGCTCGCCATCGAAGAGATGCGTCCGGGCCGCCACATCGGCGACATCGGCGCGGCGGTGCAGGAGCACGCGGAGTCGCGCGGTTATCACGTGATCCGCACGTTCGTCGGACACGGGATCGGCCGCCGGATGCACGAGGATCCGCAGGTCTACAACTACGGCCGCCGCGGACGCGGCATCGAGTTGCGCGAGGGAATGGTCCTAGCCATCGAGCCGATGCTCTGTGAGATCGGCGCGAAGCTGCGCTCGCGCATCGAGCGCTCGGGGACGAACGGCGTCATTCAGGACGTGAAGACGGACGCCGATGGCTGGACGGCGCGGACGGTCGACGGAACGCTCGCCGCGCATTTCGAGAATTCCGTCGCGGTCACGGCCAACGGGCCGCTGGTGTTGGGGAAAGCGTAAGCAGGAAGCAAAAAGGAAAGCATGTCGAAGGAAGAAGCGATTGAAGTGACGGGGACGGTCCTGGAAACGTTGCCGAACGCGATGTTCCAGGTGGAGCTGGAGAACAAGCACAAGGTTCTGGCCCACATCTCCGGCAAGATGAGAAAGCACTTCATCCGCATCCTTCCGGGCGACAAGGTCCTGGTCGAGCTCTCGCCGTACGATCTGACGCGCGGGCGCATTACGTATCGATACAAGTGAGTCAAAGACAATGAAAGTCCGTTCCTCAGTCAAGCGAATCTGCACCAAATGCAAAGTCGTCCGCCGGCAGGGCGTGATTCGGATCATCTGTGAGAATCCGAAGCACAAGCAGCGTCAGGGCTAAATCAGGAGCTATCGTCAAATGGCACGTATCGCGGGTGTGGATCTTCCACTGAACAAGCGGGTCGAAGTCGGCCTGACGTACATCTTCGGCATCGGCCGCACGCGCTCGAGCAGAATCCTCGGGCAGGCGGGCGTCAACAAGGACGTGCGCGTCAAAGACCTCTCCGAGGATGACGTGCGCAAGATTCGCCAGATCATCACGGATGAAGGCAAGGTGGAGGGCGATCTCCGCAAGGACGTCGGCCTCGACATCAAGCGGTTGATGGAGATCAACTGCTACCGCGGCATGCGCCACCGCCGCGGGCTGCCGGTCCGCGGGCAGCGCACGCACACGAACGCGCGCACGCGCAAAGGCCCCCGCAAGGGCGCCGTCGCCGGCAAGAAGAAAGCCACCAAGAAGTAAGGAGCAGGGGAAGAATCCATGGCAACTGCCAGAGCACCGAAAGCGGGCGCCCGCCGCGCCGGCACCAAGCGCAAGGAGCGGAAGAACGTTCCGCACGGCGTCGCCTCGATCGCGGCGACGTTCAACAACACGATCGTGGCCATCACCGACCCGGTGGGGAACATCCTCTCCTGGTCCTCGGCCGGCCGCATCGGCTTCAAGGGATCGCGCAAAGGCACGCCCTTCGCCGCACAGGTCGCCGCGCAGAACGCGGCCCAGCTGGCGCAGGAGCACGGCGTCCGCTCGGTCGACGTGAAGGTCAAGGGCCCCGGCGCCGGCCGCGAGTCGGCCATCCGCGCCCTGGCCGCGTCCGGACTCGACATCAAGTCGATCAAGGACGTCACGCCGATCCCGCACAACGGCTGCCGCCCGCCCAAACGGCGCCGCGTCTGAGGCGCGAACAAACGAAGGACGATTTCGCCGGCGCGAGGCACGCGCCGGTGCGGTTTTCTCGTACGCCGAGCAGCTGCCGGCGTACACGCAACGCGCCATGGTGGCGCGGGTGCGAACGATGAGGAGGCATAGTGGCTCGTTACTCCGATCCCGTCTGCCGGCTTTGCCGTCGTGAGGGAATGAAGCTTTTCCTGAAGGGCGATCGCTGCTTCAAGGACAAGTGCGCGATCGAGCGCCGCAACTACGCGCCCGGTCAGCACGGACGCCGCCGTTCCAAGGTGCTCGGCTACGGCATCCAGCTTCGCGAAAAACAGAAAGTGAAGCGCATCTACGGCCTGCTGGAGCGCCAGTTCCGGCTCTACTTTCAGCGCGCCGAACAGCGCACCGGCATCACCGGTGAGAACCTGCTCCGCCAGCTCGAGCTCCGGCTCGACAACGTGGTCTACTCCCTCGGCTTCTCCTCCTCCCGCCCGCAGGGCCGCCAGCTCGTGCGCCACGGACACATCGAGGTCAATGGCAAGAAGATCAACATCCCCTCGTACCAGGTGCGCAAGGGCGACGTGATCCAGGTGCGCGAGAAGAGCCGCAAGAACGATCAGATCCGCCAGGCCGTCGAAACGGCGGCAGGCCGCGGCGTTCCCGCGTGGCTGCAGCTCGAGCCGGATGCCTTCCGTGGTACGGTGACGGACCTTCCGAAGCGCGAAGACATCCGCCTCCCCATCCAGGAACAGCTCATCGTCGAGCTCTACTCGAAGTAGTTCATCAATCTTGATGGCAGGCAGGCACCCCCGCCTTCCTGCCTGCCATCTTTTCGCGAGGAGGCCGCTCACATGATGTGGTCAGATTTCCAGAAACCGAAGAAGCTCGAGTACGATCCCGAAACCCTCACTCCCAACTACGGACGCTTCGTCGCGCAGCCGTTCGAGCGCGGCTTCGGCACGACCATCGGTAATGCGCTCCGGCGCGTGCTGCTCTCTTCGATCGAGGGCGCGGCCATCACCGCCGTCCGCGTCGAAGGCGTGCTGCACGAGTTCTCGTCGCTCCAGGGCGTGGTCGAGGACATGACCGACGTCGTTCTCAACCTCAAGCAGGTTGCCTTCAAGCTGCACGGCGGCGGCCCGAAGACTCTCTATCTCGAAAAGAAAGGGCCCGGTGTCGTCACCGCGGCTGATTTCGAACAGGATCCGGACATCGAGATCCTCGATCCGTCCGCGCACATCGCCACGCTCTCGAAGGAAGGCTCGCTCAAGCTCGAGGCGCGTCTCAAGCGCGGCCGCGGCTACGTCGTGGCCGACCGCAATGCCGACACGGACCTGCCGCTCGGCTACATCCCGGTCGACTCGATCCACTCGCCCGTCCGCCGCGTGAACTATCACGTGGAAGGCGCGCGCGTCGGCCAGATGACCGACTACGACAAGCTCGTCCTCGAAGTGTGGACCAACGGCGCGGTCTCGCCGCAGGAAGCGATCAGCCTCGCCGCCGAGCTCCTCGGCGATCACCTCCGCATCTTCAGCGCGTTCGAAACCCGCATCGAAGAGCGCGAGGAAGCCGCGGCGCCGGAAGTCGATCCGCGCATGGCCGAGATGCTGGCCAAGCCGATCGAGGAGCTCGACCTCTCCGTCCGCTCCGCGAACTGCCTCAAGAACGCCAACATCCGCACCCTCGGCGATCTCGTGCAGCGCACCGAGCGCGAGATGCTGTCGACCAAGAACTTCGGTCGCAAGTCGCTCGACGAGATCAAAGACGTTCTCGCCAGCCTCGGCCTGTCGTTCGGCATGTCCCGCGCCGCGGTCGGTTCCCGCGCCGACATGCGCGACTAGCCGTCCCGACGCACGGAGAAGGGAGTTGTTGCAATGAGACATGGAATGGCAAACCGCAAGCTGGGAAGGACGTCGAGCCATCGCGCCGCGATGTTCCGCAACCAGCTCGCCTCGCTGATCGAGAACGAGCGCATCATCACCACGCTCCCGAAAGCGAAGGAGCTGCGCCCGCTCGCCGAGAAGCTCATCACGCTCGCGCGCAACGACAGCGTGCACGCGCGCCGTCAGGCCGCGCGCACGGTGCCGAACGACGCGCTGATCGCGAAGTTGTTCGACACCCTCGGACCGCGTTTCTCGACGCGCCCGGGCGGCTACACCCGCATCATGAAGCTCGGCGCCCGCCGCGGCGACGCCGCCGAGATGGCGATCCTCGAGCTCGTCGAGCGTTCGGCCGACGCTTCCGAAACGAAGTCCGCCGCGCCTGCCGCGCCGGCGAAGTCTTCGTCGAAGAAGAAAGCCGCGCCCGCGCCGGAACCGGCGGAGGACGAGAAGCCGAAGCGCACGCGCAAAGCGGCGCCGAAGGCTGATACTGACGAAGCCGCACCGGCGGAAGAAAAACCGAAGCGTACCCGCAAGAAGAAAGAAGAGTAAGCATCCGCGAGCTCTCGCGAAAAAGCCCGCCGGCGACGGCGGGCTTTTTCGTTTTCGTCAGTAGCTCGCGTGCACCCGCGTGATCGTGAGGTCGCCCTCGTGGATCGGAATCGCAGGCGACGCGTCGCGCGCATGCGCGAGCGCGGCGCCTTCCGCGGGCAAGCCGTACGTCGAGTCGGAGGCGACCACGTCGAGGCGTGCGTTCGCGCTGAATTCGATGTCGAACGACGGAGCGCCGCTCACGAGCGCGTACTGCCAGCCGGCCGTGCCGCGATCGCGGAAGCGCGCGGGCCGCGGCGGCGGCACGACGCCATTCACGCTGCGCACGCTGCCGCCGCGATAGAGCAGCACGATGCGTGGCGCGTTGCGCGCGGAGACGAGATGCAGCACGACGCGATCGCCGCTGCGCATGCCCGTCATCGCTACGCGTGCGAGAGGCAGATGCGGCGCCGGCGCGATCCACGCATCGTATGACCACGGCGTCAGCACGTCGCCCGCTTTGCGAAATGAAGCCGCATGCTGCAGCGGCTCGGTGAGCTTCGATGTGATCCAGAACGGTGAGCCCATGCGCGCGTCGTCGAGATACAACAGCGACAGCGTGCGCGGCCTCTCGCGCGAGATCGCCGGTGTGACCATCGCCACGATCGCGAGCACGAGCGCGGCGGACGCGAACGCGATTGCAACTCGCATCCGTGCGAACAGCGGCGCGACGAGCGTGGCGAAGACGCCGATCAGAATCGCGATCGCGCCGATCAGGCGTGCGCCGAGCGCGGCGTAGAGCAGCAGTCCCGGCGGAAAGAAGACGATCGCGGCGACCGTCGCGGCCACGACGCCCGTCGTCAGCGCACTCGCGCGCGACAACGCGCAGAGCGTCAACGCGATGGATGGCGCGAGAAAGAGATAGCTCGCGCCGGGCAGCACCACCGCGACGAGCACCGTCAGCGCGTGCCACACGATCGCGACGCCGTACAGCAACGCCCGCTCGTCGCTGCGCTTCGCGAAGAGCGCCGCCGCCGCCGTCGCGGCCGCAATCCCCGCGAGCCACATCGCCGCGACGCCGGCGAACGGATGCGCGGCCCAGTTCACGTCCTCCGCGCGCAGGCGCACGAGCCAGCCGAGCACGTGTCCGACGACGACCGCGAGCAGCATCGCCGTGAACGCGGCCAGCACGCCGAACGTCATCGCGCGCGGCGGCGTCTTCCGCGCGGCGAAGATCAGCAACGCGAGACTGGCCAGCGCGATCCAGAGCGTCCACTCCGCGGGCCACCACAGAAGGACGAACTGCAGGACGTCGAAGTACGTCGCGTCGGTGCGGCTGCGCGTGCCGAGGTCGGCGTTCGCGAAGACGCGCAGCGAACCGAGAATGTTGTCGCCGTGATGCTGCAACGTGCGCGGACTCGCATGCGCGAGGTCGTCGAACGGCGTGTGGTACCAGTTCGCGCCGCCGATCGCGGCGAAGTTGATCGACGCCTTCTCCGCGCGCTTGAAGATCGTGACGTCGGTGTCGTTCGGCAGGAGCGTGTAGACGGCGTAGAAGAGCGACGTGGCGTTCGGATGCTCGAGGCCGCGCGCGAGCGCGCGAATGAGCCAGCGGTTGCCGCGGCTGGTCTCGAACATGTTGCTCGCGCCGCTCGTGCCGCGGTTCTCGACGTTGATGACGACGCCGACGTCGTGCAGCAGCGACGCGTCGGCGACGAAGCCCTCCGCGCCGAGGAGGCCGGACTCTTCGCCGTCGTCGACGAGAAACTCGACGCGATTGCGGAAATGCTCGCCGCGAATCGCGCGCGCCGTTTCGAGCAGCGTCGCGACGCCCATGCCGTCGTCGGATGCGCCCGGTCCCGCGCCGACGGAGTCGTAGTGCGCGACGGCGAGCACGACGTCGCCACGCGCCGATGCGCCGGGCATGCGCGCGATCACGTTGCGTACGTTGCCGCAGATCGCCATGGCGTTGCAGGCGAAGCGCTGCTGTTCGACGACGTTGTAGCCGAGCGTGCGTAATTGCGCGATGACACGCTCACGCACGCGCGTGTTCGCCGCGGTGCCGAGCGGATGCGGCGCGCCGTCGGCGAGGATCGTGCGCAACGTCGCCATCGCGCGCGTCGCGGAGAAGACGTCCCGCGCAGCGTTCGCGGGCTTTGGCGCGGGGCCGTTGCTGCGCCACAACGCGAGCACGAACACGACGGCGAGCGGAGCGAGGACGACGGCTGCGCGGCGCATGAGCTCGTGGATTGTAGACGGCGCGTGCAACTCGCGCCCGCCTGCTCCGTATGAACGCCGTATGAAACACATCATCGCCGCCGCCTTCACTCTGCTCGTCGCCACCGCGGCTTCGGCCGCCACGCTCGAAGAAACGATCGACAAGACGTTCGATGTGAAGCCGGGTGCGAGCCTGGTGCTCACGAACGTGAACGGCCGCGTGACGGTCAGCGCGTGGGATCAGCCGCGCGTGCACGTCGTCGCGCTGAAGAAAGTCGAAGCCGACCGCGATGACGTGCAGGCGGCGATGCGCGAGCTGCGCGTCGAGTTGCAGCCGCGCGACGGCGGCCTCGTCGTCACGACGCACTATCCGAAGCGCGGCGACAACGGCGGCGTCTTCGACTGGCTCTTCGGCGACCACGTCGAAGCGCAGGTGCGCTACGAGGTGATGGTGCCGCGCTCGATGAACGTCGACGTGACGAACACGAACGGCGCCATCGAGCTGAGCGGCGTCACCGGACGCCACGAGCTCGACACGACGAACGGCGGCATCGAGGTGAAGGCGTGCGCCGGCTCGCTCGATGCGTCAACGACGAACGGCTCCGTGCACGCGGAGCTGACCAGCGTCGCCGCGAACCAGCCGGTGCATCTCGAGACGACCAACGGCCGCATCGAGCTCGCCGTCCCTCGGAACTTCGGCGCCGAAGTCGACGCGAGCACGACCAACGGCTCGATCAAGACGGATCTGCCGGTGCTGACGACGGAGACCGGGCGCAACTCGCTGCGCGGCAAGATCAACGGCGGCGGAACGCGCGTGCGCCTGCGGACCACGAACGGCGGGATCTCGATCCGCTCGCTGACCTAGCGATCGGCGTCGCGTGCGATGGATGCGCGTCGCGGCACATGCGCGCGCGCTTGAGCACCATGACGATCGCCGGCACGTTGAGGAAGCGGAAGAGATCGACCGGCGCGGCAGGAATGAGGCTCATCCGCGCGGCGAGCAGCGCGGCACGGGCGGCGGATTGAGGACGCATCGCGACTTCAAACGCCGCCCGACGTGCGATTACTCCGAAGCGATTACTCCGGCGTGATGTACGCCGCCGTGATGCCGCCGTCGACGAGGAACGATGTCCCGTTCACGAACGACGACTCGTCGCTCGCCAGGAACAGCGCCGCGTTTGCCATCTCCTCCGCGCGTGCGAAGCGCCCCGGCGGAATGTGCACGAGCCGCCGCTGGCGCCGCGCCGGATCGGCGAGCAACTCCGCGAGCAGCGGCGTTTCCACCGGTCCCGGGCAGAGCGAGTTCGCGCGGATGTTCTGGCGCGCGAACTCCACCGCGATCTCGCGCGTCATCGCCAGCACGCCGCCCTTGCTCGCGGTGTAGGCGATCTGCGGCACGGCCGCGCCCATCACCGCGACGAACGAGGCCGTGTTGATGATCGAGCCGCCGCCCGCGCGCAGCAGCGCCGGGATCTGGTACTTGCAGCCGAAGAAGACGCCTTTCAAGTTGACGTCGATGACCATGTCCCAGATCTCTTCCGAGGTCGTGGTCACGGACTCGTCGTCCGGGTGAAACACCCCCGCGTTGTTGAACGCGACGTGCAGCGCGCCGTACTGCTCCTCGGCGAACCGCACCATGCCTTCGGCGTCTTTCGCTTTCGAGACGTCCGCCGCGAAGGCGCGCGCGTCGCCCCCCGCGTTGCGGATCTCGTCCGCCGTCGCTTCCGCCGATTCCTGCTTGAGATCGACGACCACGACCTTCGCGCCTTCTTTCGCGAACAGCAGACACGACGCCTTGCCGATGCCGCTGCCGCCGCCGGTGATGAGAGCAACTTTGTCTTTCAGTCTCATGCTTGTTCGAAATACCTTTTGCGTTCCCAGTCAGTGACGACCGCGTCGAACTTGCGCTGTTCGGTGCGGAAGAAGTGGAGGTAGTGCGCGACGACGTCTTCGCCGAGCGCCTGCCGCGCGAACGCGCTCCCGTCGAGCGCCGCGATCGCTTCCGGCAGCGAATGCGGAACCTGCGGCAACTCGAGCGCGCCGTAGACGTCGCCTTCGAATGCCGGCGGCGGCTCGATCTTGTTCTCGATGCCGTCCAGTCCCGCGGCGAGCGTGGCGGCAAAGGCGAGATACGGATTCGCGTCGGCGCCGGCGGTGCGGCATTCGATGCGCAGCGACGAGCCGTGGCCGACGATGCGGAAGCCGGCGGTGCGGTTGTCGTAGCTCCACGCGACGCCCGTTGGCGCGAACGAGCCGGGGACGTAGCGTTTGTACGACGACGGATACGGCGCGAAGAACGGGAAGAGCTCGCGGATGTGCGCCATCCAGCCGCCGAGGAACCAGCGGAAGAGCGGGGAACAATGGATGGGGCCGAGGTGATCGTCGCCGGCGAAGAGCGGCTTGCCGTCGGGCGACCAGAGACTCGCATGGATGTGGCAGCTCGAGCCGGCGTAGCGCTCGTCCCACTTGGCCATGAACGTCACGGCGCGGTTGTGCTGCCACGCGATCTCTTTCGCCGCGTGCTTGTAGATCGCGTGACGATCGGACATCTCGAGAAGATCGGCGTAACGCAGACCGATCTCCTGCTGCCCCGGTCCCCATTCGCCTTTGCTCGACTCGACCGGCACGCCGGATTTTTCGAGATGCCGGCGGATCGCGCCGATGAGGTACTCCTCTTTCGTGCCCTGAAAGATGTGGTAGTCCTCGATGAGACGTCCGATCGGCTGCAGGTTGACGAAGCTCTTGCGCGCGATGTCGTCGTACGAGTCCTGAAAGACGTAGAGCTCGAGCTCGGACGCGCCCATCGCGACGTAGCCGCGTTCGGCCGCGCGCGCGATCTGTTTGCGCAGGATGCCGCGCGGCGCGTACGGCACGAGCGCATCCGATTCTTCTTCGTAGACGTCGCACAGGACGAGCGCGGTTTTCTCGAGCCACGACGCGACGCGTAGCGTCGACAAATCCGGCACGGGACGGAAGTCGCCGTAGCCTTTCGCCCAGCTCGTGAACTGATAGCCGGGCACGGGGTCCATGTCGATGTCGCAGGCGAGCAGGTAGTCGCACGCGTGCATGCCGCCTTCGAGCACTTCCTCGATGAAGAAGCGGCCGACGATGCGCTTGCCGACGAGGCGGCCGTACATGTCGGGGAAGACGACCAGCACGGTGTCGATCGTGCCGTCGCCGACGAGGCGCTTCAGTTCTTTCGCGTCGATGCGTCCTGGCGTGTCGCTCATGAAGTCACGTCGATGTAGACCGTCTTCCACTCGGTGTAATGATCGAGCGCCTGCAACCCGAGCTCGCGCCCGAGGCCGCTGCGCTTCACGCCGCCGAACGGCGCCTCGAGATGCACGGAGCTACCGGAGTTGATCGAGAGATTGCCCGTCTCGACCGCGCGTGCGACGCGCAATGCCCGCCCGATGTCGCGCGTCCAGATCGAGCCGGAGAGACCATACACCGAGTCGTTCGCCATCGCGACCGCGTCGTCTTCGTCGCGGAACGGCATCACCGTTACGACTGGTCCGAAGATCTCTTCGCGCACGATGGCCATGTCGGGCTTCGCGTCGGTGAAGATCGTCGGCTGCAGATAGCAGCCGGGATCGTCGGGACATGCGCCGCCGGTGACGAGCGTCGCGCCTTCCGCGCGTCCGCGCTCGATGTACGAGAGCACGCGCTTGCGATGCGCCTCCGTGACGAGCGGCCCCATCTCCGTTTCATCCGCCAGCGGATCGCCGACGTGCAGTTTCTCGAAGGCGTCTTTGAGCGCGCTCGTGAAGCGTTCGTAGATCGATTGCTGCACGAAGATGCGGCTGCGCGCGCAGCAGTCCTGCCCCGCGTTGCCGAGCGCCGACGAAGCTGCCGACGCGACCGCGCGCTCGAAGTCGCAGTCTTCAAAAATCAGATTCGCCGACTTGCCGCCGAGCTCCAGCGAGACGCGCTTGATGTCGTCGGCCGCGGTGCGCATGACGTTCATCCCGACTTCGGTCGAGCCGGTGAAAGCGATCTTCCTCACGAGCGGATGCCGCAGCAACGCTTCGCCGACCACCGACCCCGCGCCGGTGAGCACGGTGAACACGCCTTCCGGAATGCCCGCTTCCAGCGCGAGCTCCGCGAGCCGCAATGCGGTGAGCGGCGTCTGTTCGGCCGGCTTCAATACGACGCAGTTGCCCATCGCCAGTGCCGGCGCGGATTTCCATGAGGTGATGGCAATCGGGAAGTTCCACGGCACGATGATTCCGCACACGCCGACCGGCTCGCGGAACGACAACAACACGCCCGGCGCCGCGCCGGGGATCGTCTGTCCGCCGACTTTGTTCGTGGCGCCCGCGTAGTATTCGAAGACGTTCGCCGCGAGTCCGACTTCATCCCGAGAGTCGCGAATCGGTTTCCCGACGTTCCGCGTCTCGAGCCGCGCCAGCTCGTCGGCATTCTCGCGAATCTTTTCCGCGAGCTTCCGCAGCAACTGCCCGCGCTCGCGGGTGTTGATGCGACGCCACGCGCCCGTGAACGCCCCATGCGCCGCACGCACCGCGCGATCCGCATCACCCGCATCATGCTGTTCGACATCCGCGAGCGGTTTGCCGGTCGCCGGTTCAATGAGCGTTGTCATGCGCGCGTCGGTCGTGCAAGAAGCAGGCACAACGAACGACGAGGAGCGCCTCCGGGCCGGCGCGGCCGGCTGCGCTAAGGGCCTAGCCTAGACGCACGTGCGGCTGCCGTGAACGTCGTTGACTGCAGCCGCACGTGAGTACTGGCTAAGCCCTTAGCGCTGCCGGCCGCGCCGGCCCGCCGGAGGCCCTTGGTCGTTCCCTCAGTCTGGTGCGGGCAACTCGCTCGCCGGCTCGCCGCCCTGCAGCGTGTGCCAGGCGATGGCGGCGAGCACGATCGCGCCGCCGAAGAGCGCGTAGATCGACGGACGCTCGCCGATGAACAGCAGCACCCAGATCGGATTCATCACCGGCTCCAGCATTCCGGTCAGCGACGCCTCGGTCGCGGCAACGTGGCGCAGACCCTTCACGAAGAACGCGTAGGCGACGCCGATCTGGAAGACGCCGAGGAAGAGCAGGGCGAGGAGGGATTTGGTCGTGAGGGCGAGATCGTGCGCGACGAACGGCAGCAGCGCGAGCGCGAGGGCGACGTTGCCCCAGGCGACGGCGGCGCGCGAGGCGTCGTGGGCGCGGCGCAGCGCGAGGATCATCGACGCGAAGAACACGCTGGAGAGCAGCGCCATCGCGTTGCCGGCCATCCCGCGCGCTTCGAAGCGGCCGACGAAGAAGAGGGCCATGCCCGCGAGCGCGGCCACGATGGCGATGATGTCGCGGCGGCGCATCGGCTCGCGCAGCACGACCGGCGCGAGCAGCAGCACCCAGACCACTCCCGCGTACTGCAGGAAGATTGCGTTCGCGGACGTCGTCCAGCGCGTGGCGACGACGAACGTCGTGAGGCAACCGGCGTAGCTCACGATCGAGACGAAAAACGCCGGCGATGGTTGGATGCGCACGTCGCGGCGGAACAGCGCGAAGAGCGTCACCGCGGCGAAGACCGAGCGATAGAACGCGACCTTCAGCGCGGGATCGGGGAGCGCCTTGATGCCGATGCCGCCCGTCGACCAGAGCAGCGCGGCGACGACGATGTACAGCAGACCCTTGCGGCGATCGCTCACGCGGCGGAGTCTACCCCGTCACGTGCCGCGCGTCGTTTCTGCCGGACGGTGATGCCGTAGCCGAGGAGACCGTTGAGGACCATGATCGCGTTCGTCACGACGAAGACCCAGTTGTGCACGAGGAGGCTATAGATCGTGAAGCCGGCGGAGGCCGCGAGCTGACCGATGAAGAGCCACACCGACACGCCGGCGCTGGTCCGGTCGTGCCATTGCTTGTGGACCTGTTTGGCGATCGTCAGGATGAGGATGACGGAGCTCGCCCAGCCGATCGCCGCAGTCATCAGTTCGCGATGTACGGCCCGCGATCCATGCGCGCGCGGATGTCGCTCTCCGACGGCGGGCACGGCAGCGGATCGTCCGGCGGCGGCACGACGAGCGCGCACTCGCGTACGAGCTCGGCGAGCGTATCGATCTCCAGCGGCTTGTTCAGCACCGCGGAGACGAGGTCCGGATCGAGATAGATGTCGTTGCGCGGATCGCGTACCGCAAGGATGAACGTCGGCGCGTCGGGGCGCTGCTCCGTGAACTGCGCCACGAAGCGCGTGCCGGCTTCGTTCGGCATGTCGACGTCGACGACGATCAACGCGTAATCGCACGTCAACACCTTCTCGAGGGCGTCTTCCGCCGTGGCGGCGGTGTCCACTCCGACCGGCTGGTGGCGAAGAATCGTGAAGAGCATCGCCCGCAGCGCTTCGTTGCTTTCGACGATCAAGACTCTGGGTTCGCTCATGGATGTCGTCCTTGACGTTTGGAAATGTCAAAAGACATGCCTAATTCGCCTTCGTCTCTTCCGGAGTCCGCGGATTCGCCGGATGACAGTCGTCCAACTGCAGTTGATCGCTGAGCGCGGTGAGACATCCCTCGACCGTGTCGATGAAGAGCTCGATGTCGAATGGCTTGTGAATCGTGCCGATGACGATGTTCGGATTGAACGAGCGCTGCTCGATCCCGGCGGTCAGCACGATGACGACGGGGCGGAGGTCGGGCGAGACGGTGCCGAGGTGCTCGATGACTTCGTAGCCGCTCACGCGCGGCATCATGAGGTCAAGGACCATGAGCACATAGCGGCACGACGCGAGGCTTTCCAGAGCCTGCTCGCCGTTCCGCGCGCTGTCGACCCTAAGGCCGCGGCGGCGCAGCACGGTCGCGAGGAGCGCGCGGATGGCATCGTCGTCATCGACGATCAGAATGCGTTTTTCTCGTCTCATCCCTGCCTGATGCGACTCAAAATAACCGAGTCATCAGACAGCAAGTTGCAGGCCTACAATCATTTCACGAGGCGGGAGATTGCCCGGAACATGTCCGTTCCGGAAACGCCGACAAGCTCGAAGAGCGCCATCTCGGTCGAGCTGAGGTGCGCGCCGTCCGCGGTCATCCGCCGCAGCGCGATCTCGCGGTTCTCGGGCGCGCGCGAGGAGACGGCGTCGGCGGCGAGCGCGACCTCGAAGCCGCCGGCGAGGAGATCGCGCACGGTCTGATAGACGCAGACGTGCGTCTCGACGCCGGCGACGAGCACTTGTCTGCGGCCGAGCGCGTCGAGCCGCGCGGCAAAAACGTCGCAGCCGTGCGCGGAGAAGCACAGCTTCTCGATCGGCGCGTAGCCGTACGTCTCGTCGAGCGCGCGGCGCAGCGGCTCGATCGTCGGGCCGAGTCCTTTGACGTACTGCTCGGTGACGAGCGCGGGGACGCCGAGGAGATGACAGCCGCGCACGAGGCGCTCGACGTTCTTCGCGACCGCGTCAGCGCGGTCGATGACCGGCATCAGCTTCTCCTGCACGTCGATAACGACGAGGACGGCTTGCTGAGGATCGAGTTTCATACGCGATGCAGCGGCTCCTGTCCGTGGAGAAACAGCAGCACGTTCGTGGCAGCGATGCGCGCCATCGCGTTGCGCGCCTCTTCGGTCGCGGAGCCGATGTGCGGCACGACCACGACGTTCGGCATCGCGAGCAGGCGCGGGTTCACGGCCGGCTCGTGCTCGTAGACGTCGAGCGCGGCGCCGCGCAGCTGGCCGCGGTCGAGCGCGTCGCAGAGCGCGTCTTCGTCGACGAGCGGTCCGCGCGCGGTGTTGACGAGATACGCGTCCCGCTTCATGCGCGCGAGCGCGGCGGCGTCGATGATGTGATGCGTCTCGCGCGTGAGCGGCGCGTGGATCGAGAGGATGTCGCTCGTTGCGAGCAGCTCGTCGAGCGGCTCGCCGCGGCGCACGCCGAGGACGTCCATGCCGAAGGCGCGGGCGCGCGTGGCGACGGCGCTGCCGATGCGGCCCATGCCGAGAATGCCGAGGCGTTTGCCCTGGAGCGAGGCGCCGAGGAGCTTGAGCGGCTCCCACGGAGAGCGTCCGGTCTCGCGCACTTCGCGATCGCCTTCGACGACGCGGCGCGTCACCGCGAGCAGTAGTGCCATCGTGAGATCGGCGGTCGCTTCCGTGAGCACGCCGGGCGTGTTCGTGACGGTGATGCCGAGCTCGCGCGCGGCGTCGACGTCGATGTTGTTCGTGCCGACGGCGAAGTTCGAGACGATGCGCAGGTTCGGATTCGACTCGAGGACGCGGCGCGTGATCGGATCGGAGAGCAGCGTGATCGCGGCGTCGGCGTCGGCGAGGATCGTGATCACATCCTCCTCCGAACGCTCCGGCTCCGTCGGATGCTCGATGAGATCGAAGTGTGGCGCGAGCAGCGCGCGGGCGACGTCGGGAAAGCGCGCGGTGAGAACGACGGTGTAGCGCATTACTCTTCGATGCCGAGGTAGCCGAACATCATGCGCGTCAGCTCGGCCTCGAGGTCGGCCGGCGCGCGCAGGCCGTGCGGCTGTTCCGCTTCGAGCACGACGGTCTGCAGGATCGAGGCGAGCGTGATCATCATGAACTCGATCGCGACCTCGACGTTCGGATGCGCGATCTGGTCGCGGTAGCGCATCATCAGCATGGCCACGGCGGCGGTGGAGGTGCGGTTGATCTCGTGCGCGGCGCGGCGGAAGGCGGGGTCGGGATGCGTGCGCGAGAACTGCAGCAGCGCGCGGAGCAGGTTGCGCCGGCGGCGGTACGAGTCGAGCGTGCCGCGGATCATGCCGCGCAGCAGCTCGGGCAGCGGGATGTGCATGGCCATGCACGCGTCGAGAATCGACGCGGTCTGCTCGCGCTTCTGCGCGAGGTATCGCTGCCAGACCGCGCGGAGGAGCGTGTCCTTGTCGACGAAGCGGCGGTAGACGACGCCGACGGACACGCCGGCTTTCGCGGCGATGGCGGGCACGGTGGCTGCCTCGAGTCCGCCTTCCTCGAGCAGTTGCTCGGCGGCGTTGAGCAGGCGCGAGACGGTTTCCAGGCTGCGGGCCTGTTTCGGCGGCGTGGCCTGCACGTGCTCGAAGAGCGCGTCGACGTGCTGGTTTTTTCCGCGCTTGAGCGCCTCGCGCGCGTACAGCGCCTTGACCTCCTGCGTGAACGAGCGTTCCCGGGTCTGCTTCATCCGCGACTAGCTTGACACATTGCGAATGCGAATGTACATTCACGTTTATGCGAACGGAGATTCACATTTCAGGACTGCGGAAGGTCTACGGCCAGGTGACCGCGCTGGACGGCCTCGACCTCGACATCGGCGAGGGAGAGCTCTTCGGCCTCCTCGGTCCCAACGGCGCCGGGAAGACGACCACCATCGGCATCCTGACGACGCGCGTGCTCGCCACGAGCGGCACCGCGGTCGTGGCGGGGCGCGACGTCGGGAAGGATCCGGTCGGCGCTCGTCGCATGATCGGCGTCGTGCCGCAGCGGCCGAACCCCGACCGCAGCCTGCTCGTCGGCGAGAATCTCGTCTTCCACGCCACGTACTTCGGCATCCCGCGCGCGGAAGCGTCGCGCCGCACCGACGCGCTGCTCGAGCAACTCGGCCTCACCGACAAGAAGAAGGCGAAGGCGGATGCGCTCTCCGGCGGCCAGCAGCAGCGCCTCATGATCGCGCGCGCGCTCATCCACGAGCCGCGCGTGCTGTTCCTCGACGAGCCGACGGTCGGCCTCGATCCGCAGGCGCGCCTCGCGTTGTGGGACGTGCTGCGCGAGCTGCACGGGCAGGGCCGCACGATCGTGATGACGACGCACTACATGGAAGAAGCGGATCAGCTCTGCGACCGCGTGGCCATCGTCGACCGCGGCAAGCTGCTCGCGCTCGACACGCCGTCGGAGCTGAAGGCAAAGGCGCCCGGCGAGACGATCATCGAGGTCACGCTCGACCGTCCGCTGCCGGACGAGCCGCTGTCGCTCGCGGGCGTCACGCGCACGGAAGTGCGCGGGCCGGTCGTGCGCGCGTTCGCCGAGCGGGCCGCGGCGGCGGTGCCGTCGCTGCTGTCGTTTGCGGAGTCGCGCGGCTACGCGGTGAAAGACATCCATCTCTCCAAGCCGAGCCTCGAGACGCTCTTCATTTCGCTCACCGGGAGAAAGCTCGCATGAATGGAAAAGTCTTCGGCGCCCTGCTGCTGCGCGACGCCATCGTGGCGCGGCGCGAGATCGTGGCGCTGCTGGTCCGCACGGCGTTTCAGCCGGTGCTGCTCGTAGTCGTTTTCGGCTACGTGCTGCCGTCGATGGGGATGATCCCGCGCGGCTACGCCACGACGATGGTGCCCGGCGTGGCCGCGCTCTGCCTGTCGATGGCGTCGCTGATGTCGGTGGCGATGCCGCTGGTAGTGGACTTCGGCTTCACGAAGGAGATCGAAGACCGGCTGCTCGCGCCGATTGCGACGGACCTCATCGCCGTCGAGAAAGTGATCGTCGGCGCGCTGCAAGGCTTCGTCTCCGCGGCGATCGTGCTGCCGTTGTCGTATCTCGTCTCCGGACGCGCGGCGGGGTTGTCGCTCTCGCATCCGCTGCTGCTCATCGTGGTGATGCTGCTGACCGGCGCCGCGTTTTCGTCGTTCGGACTTTGGCTCGGCACGGTGATGCAGGCGCAGCAGATGCAGGTCATCATCAGTGTCATCTTCGTGCCGATGATCATGTTCGGCTGCGTGTATTACCCGTGGAGCGGCCTCGAACATCTGCCGGTCCTGAAGTACGCGGTGCTCATCAACCCGGTGGTCTACGCTTCAGAAGGTTTGCGCGCGTCGCTCACGCCGGCGGTGCCGCACATGCCGCTCGTGGCAATCTTCGGCGCGCTGCTCGTTTCGCTCGCGGTGCTGCTGTCGCTCGGACTGCGCTCGTTCCGCAAGAAGGCGATCACGTAGACGGCTTGCGCGCGAGCAGCCAGCCGAGGACGAAGAGCGCGCCGCCGATGCCGAGGAGGCGGACCTCGACGGCGACGTTGTCGTTCATCAGGCCGTAGGAGAGGCCGATCGGCAGCAGCACGAGCGCGACGAGCTGCAGCAGGCGGCCGAGCGTCGCGGCCATCGTTCCGCTCGTCATGGCCGCGGCGAATCCTTCGGCTGCGTCTGCGCGGCGATGGCGAGGAGATCGTCTTCGAAGAGCCCGTTCGGGCGCTCGACGATGCGGCCGAGCTCCTGGCCGTCGCGGTAGTAGATGAACGTCGCGACTTTGTCGATGTGCTTGCCGGCGAGGAGCGCCTCCGGCTTCTGCTTCGCGCGGTCGACGGCGACGAACGACGCCGGCAGCTCGACGCCGTACGTCTTCAGATCGTCGACGATGCGCAGGAACTTCGGCACCTCGCGCTGCGAGTCGGTGCACCACGTGCCCATGTAGACCTCGATACGGTCGCCTGGCTTCACGTACGTCTTCATCATCTCAACGACGGACGGGTCGGCCTGATAACCGGCCTTGCGCTGTTCGTACTCGGGAACGCCGTGCAGCAGGCGGTCGGGCGTCGTCGGACCGATCTCGAGCGGCAGCGAGACGTTGGCGATGTTCGCGATCGCGTCGGCGCTGACGGGCGGATGTTCGTCGATGGTGATCGTCTCCACGCGGTCGCCGCGCTCGGTCTGATCGACGACGCCCGTCATGCCTTCGTAGACGCGCGCGAAGATCGTGTAGCCGCCGTCGAGGTGTGGCTGCGGCGAATGCGTGATGAAGAACTGCGAGCCGCCGGTGTCGGGACCGGAGAGCGCCATGCCGACGGCGCCGCGCGTGTACTTCTGCAGGTTGATCTCGTCGCGGATGGCGTAACCGGGACCGCCGCTCATGTCGTTGCGCGGATCGCCGCCCTGAATGACGAAGTTCGGTACGACGCGCATGAAGCTCGTGTTGTCGAAGTACTTCTTCTTCGCCAGCTGCGCGAAGTTCCACGTCGTCAGCGGCGCGTCCTGCGTCAGCAGCGCGAGCTGGATGAGGCCGCGCGTCATGTGAATCGTGGCCGTGTGCGGCTGCCGCGACCAGCGCACGATCTCCTCGTATTTGTTCTGCGCGCGCTCGCTTGCGATCGGCGTGTACTGCATGCGCGGCAGGTGTTCCTGCTCGACGAGCTGGTCGGACGCGAAGCGGCGCACGACCGGGTCGGCGTCCGCGAGCAAGCCGATGAGGAACTTGCGGCGATCCGGATGCGCGAAACCGGCGATGGCTTCGATCGCGGCCAGGCGCGCGTCGTTCTGCGGGGCGGTGCGCTCGCGCTGTTCGATCGCATGCAGTGTGGCCAACCAGCGTCCGGCCTGGATCTTCGTCAGCAGCGGATACTTCGAGATCGCGGTGGCGCGGACCACGACGTCGGGATCATCCATGGCTTTGATCACGCGCGGACCTTCGACGTCGATGAACTGCTCGCCGATGGCGCCGATCGCCGACGCGCGTACGAACGGTTCCTTGTCGTCAAAGTAGACGGCGCGGACTTCCGTGCCGATCGCGCCGCTGTGCTCCGTCGCCTCGATCGCGCGCACGGCGCTCCAGCCGGTGAAGCCGCTGACGAAGTGCAGGTCGCTGAGCGCTTTGATGAAGTGCTTCGCGAACGCGCCGGCGGCGAGCTCGCGTTCCCACTGCGAGCCGTTCTTCAGCACGTCATTCAGCCGCCCTTTCGCGGTCTCGTTCATCTCCGCGTACGCGGCGAGCGGCTCGATCATCGACGCGCGCACGCCGGGATCGGGATCGTCGAGCGCGGCGAAGACGCGCGGCAGATCGTTCGCGTTGAGGATGTCCTTGTGTTTGTCCGCGAGGCGGCCGATCGCGACGGCGGCGTTCGTGCGCACCCACGGATGCGCGTCGCCGAGCGCGTTGATGAGCGCGCGCGCGGACGCGGGATCGCCGATGCGGCCGAGCGCGGTCGCGGCGTACGCGCGCGTGAGCACGTTCGTATCCGTGAGGAGCAGCTCGAGCTGCGCGCGCGCCGGTGCATACGCGCGGCGCGCGAGCGTGTACGCCGCTTCCTGCCGGATCGCGGGCGACGGCGAGTCGAGCGCGCGCAGCGCGACGACGCTCGCCTCGTCGTTGTCGAAGCGGAAGAGGAAGCGGATCGCGCGCGCGCGAACGCCTTCGTGCGTCTTCTCGTCAGCGAGCCAGAGGTAGCGCTGCAGCCGCAGTCCGCTCGTGTCGCCCGGCGCGACCTTCGACAACGCTTCGACCGCTTCCGCGGCCACGCCCGCGTCGGGGTCGCCGGTCAGGTATTCGATCGTGCCGAGCCCGTGCTCGTCGCCGATCTCGCCGAGGGCGAAGGCCGTCATCTCGCGCACGTTGCGGTCGGCGTCGTGCGCGAGCGTTCCGAGCTCGCTGATGCCGGCCTGCGTCTCGGATGGCTCGCGCGTGCCGTTCTTGTTCTCGTCGGCGAACGCGTGCGGACCGATGCGCGCGAGCGCGAGCGCGATGCGCAGGCGATGCAGCGGATTCGGATGCGCGACCCACTGCGCGACGAGCGCGGGGTCGTACTGGCGCCGGTCTTCGAGCGCGAGGATGCGCGCTTCTTCCTGCACGGTGAAGCCGTACGTGCCGGTGCCGTCGGAGGGGGCGGGCGTTGCCGGCGACGGCGATGCAGCTGTCGCGGACGTGGTGGTGGAAGTCGGGTTCGTGGTCGTGGTGCCGCACGCGATGCCGAGGAGGAGCGCGGCGACGGAAAGCTTGCGCATGCGGCGAATGATATGGCTTGCGCAAAACCGGCCGCCACGCGAGACTCCGGAACAATGTCCGCGGTCCCGGCCGAGTCTGCAGTGGAAGTCGAGGGAGTGTCGCGCCGCTACGGGCGCCGCTGGGCGCTCGCGGACGTGAGCTTTCGCGTTCCCGCGGCGAGCGTGCTGATGATCGCGGGACGCAACGGCGCGGGGAAGTCGACGCTGCTGCGCGTACTGGCGACGGCGATCCGCCCCGATCGCGGACGCGTGCGCGTCGGCGGCTTCGACGCCGTGCGCGAGCGTGAGGACGTCCGCAAACGCACCGCGCTCCTCAGCCATCACAACTATCTCTACGAGTCGCTGACCGCGCGCGAGAACCTCGTCGTCGTGGCCGATCATCTGCGCGCAAGCCGCGATTCCATCGACGGCATCCTCGCGGAAGTCGGACTTGCGGCCCGCGCGCACGATCTCGTGTCGACGTTCTCGGCCGGCATGCGCAAGCGGCTCTCGTTCGCGCGCATCCTGCTGCAGCAGCCGCGCGTCGTGCTGCTCGACGAGCCATACGGCGCGCTCGATCCCGCCGGCTTCGACCTCGTCGACGCGTTCATCCGCGCGTTTCGCGAGCGCGGCGCGACGGTGCTCTTCGCGACGCATCAGCTCGAGCGCAGCGCGAAGCTCGCCGACGCGAGTCTCGTGCTCGAAGACGGTCGGGTGGTCGCGTGATCGCCGCGCTGCGCAAGGAGTTGCTGCTGCAGTGGCGATCGCGTGCGCAGTTCCTCGCGGTCTTCGTCTTCGGCGCGGCGTCGCTGCTGCTGTTCAGTTTCGCGGTCGGTCCGAACGCGCGCGCGCTGCGCACGTTCTCCGCCGGATTTCTGTGGCTCGGCCTTTTGCTCTCGTCGACGCTCACGCTCGCGGAGTCGTTTCACGCGGAGATGGAGAACCGCGCGCTCGAAGGGCTGCTGCTGTTGCCGTCCGATCCGCGCGCGCTCTACTACGGCAAGGCCATCGCGAACTGGCTGCAACTGACGCTGCTCGGCTTCGCGCTGGTGCCGGTGATGGTCGTGCTCTACGACGCCGGCACGCTCGAGCTCGCGCGGCTCGCCGTCATCATCGCGCTCGGCGCGGCGGGGCTCTCCGCGCCCGGAACGCTGTACGCCGCGATGACGTCGCAGGTGAAGGCGAAACAGACGCTGCTCCCTTTGCTGTTGTTCCCGCTGATCGTCCCGGCTCTGCTCGCGTCCGTCAAAGCGACTTCGCTCGCGATCCTCGGCGATCCGATGGCGCAGTCGCGGTCGTGGATGGCGCTGCTGGCCGCGTTCGATTTGATTTACTGGTCGTTGTGCGGTCTGCTGTACGGACGCGTCGTCGAAGAGTGAGAAAAGGTCATGGAACTGCCCAACCATAAAACGGGGTCCGCGCCGTACTGGATGCTCGCGCTCGGCATCGTCTGCCTCATCGCCGGCTCGTACGTCGGCCTCTTCCGCGCGCCGGCCGAGGCGTACATGGGACAGGTGCAGCGAATCATGTACGTGCACGTGCCGACGGCGTGGAACGCGCTGCTGGCGATGACGTTCGCGTTCGCCTGCGCGGTCGTGTTCCTCTTCAAAGCCGATTTCAAGTGGGACGCGCGGCTCGAGGCGGCCATCGAAGTCGGCGTCCTGCTCGCGTTCCTGCTCTGCTGTCAGGGTGCGATCTGGGCGAAGCCGACGTGGGGCGTCTGGTGGGATTGGGATCCGCGCCTGACCACGACCGCGGTGCTGCTCTTCGCGTTCCTCGGCATCCTCGCGTTGCGGAAGTTCGTCGACGATCCCGCGCGCCGCGCGATGTGGTCGTCCGTCGCGACGATCATCGCGTACGCCGACGTCCCGATCGTCTACTACTCCGTGCGCTGGTGGAACTCGCTGCATCAGCAGCAGTCGAGCCCTTCGACCGTTTCGTCGCAGTTCTACTTTCCGCTGCGCGCGAACGCGTTCGGCGTGCTGTTTCTCATGACCGGCTTCATCATGATCCGCGCGCGCATCGCCACGCTGCGGCTGCGCACCGAGCTCGCTGCGCCGCCGGTCCTGCGCGGCGACGAAGCAGGAGAGATGGCATGAATGGCATCATTGTCGGCGGATGGCAATACGTGTGGAGCGCCTACGGACTCACGTTTGCCGCATTCCTCATCTATGGAGTGACGCTGTTCGTGCGGTACCGAAAGGAGCTCGCGCATGACGACCGCCACTGAGCTGACGGCCACCGAGGTGATGCGCCGCAAGTCGCGCCTCTTCATGATCGGCGCGTTCGCCGTCGCCGCGATCGCGTTCGCCGTCATCGCCGCGAGCAGCATCAACAAGAATCTCGTCTACTACTGGACGCCGAGCGATCTCCGCCACGCCGGCTCGAAAGCCTACGGCGCCACGATCCGCCTCGGCGGCATGGTGAAGAAAGGCTCGATCCACAAGCTCGGCGGCTCGGCGGTGGAGTTCGACGTGAAAGACGCCACGCAGGTCGTGCACGTGAAGACCACCAGCGTGCCGCCGCAGATGTTCCGCGAGAACATCGGCGTCGTCGTCGAAGGGACGATGGTGCCGGGCGGTTACTTCCAGAGCGACCGCCTGATGGTCTCGCACAACAACGAATACCGCGCGCCCGCGAAGGGCCATCCGGTCGACCGGAAAGAGCTCGAGCGGCTCATGAAGTCGACCGAGGGACTCGAAGGAAAATAGATCGGATGCTGGCTCCCCTCGGAAAGATGTTGATTCTCGCGTCGCTGCTGGTGTCGGCGGCCGGCGCGCTGCTCGGGTTCGCGGCGGGACGCACGCGCTCGCGCGAGGCGCTGCTGTGGGCGCGCCGGTTCGCGTACGCGTTCGCCGCGCTCATGGGGCTGGCCACGCTGACGATGGAGTACGCGCTGCTCACGCACGACTTCCGCGTCAGCTACGTCGAGCACGTCGGCTCGCGCCTCGTGCCGACGTGGGTCACCATCGTCAGTTTGTGGTCGTCGCTCGAAGGCTCGATTCTCTTCTGGGGCTTCGTTCTCGGCATCTACATCGCCGTCGCGACGTACCTGACGCGCGGCCAGTACGAGGACTATCAGCCCGACGCCATCGGCGTGTGGCTGTCGTCCGCCGCGTTCTTCAGCTTCCTCATCGCCGGACCGGCCAGCCCGTTCGGCGTCGTCGCCAATCCGCCGCTCGATGGACCGGGGCCAAATCCGCTGCTGCAGAACCACGTGCTGATGGCCATCCATCCGCCGTTTCTGTACCTCGGCTACGTCGGCATGACCATTCCGTTCGGCTTCGCGTGCGCGGCGCTCTTGCGCGGACGACTCGGGCACTCGCTGCTCAAACCGTTGCGCGCGTCGCTGATGGTGCCCTGGATCTTCCAGACCATCGCCATCATGCTCGGCGGCTGGTGGGCGTACGAAGTGCTGGGCTGGGGCGGTTACTGGGCGTGGGATCCGGTCGAGAACGCGTCGCTGCTGCCGTGGCTCACGGCGACGGCGGCGTTGCATTCGATCGTGGTTGTCGAACGCCGCGGCATTCTGAAAGGCTGGACCGTCACGCTCATTCAGGCGACGTTCCTCCTCGTCATTCTCGGCACCTTCATGACGCGCTCGGGCGTCTTCAACTCCGTGCATTCGTTCACGCAGAGCGCGATCGGACCGACGATCCTCGCGTTCCTCGCGGCGTCGATCCTGTTCGTCGTCGTGCTGCTCGCGTTCCGGATCGATCGCCTCGAAACCGAAGGACGGATCGAAGGTGCGGCGAGCCGCGAGGCGATGTTCCTCGTCAACAACCTGCTGTTCGTCCTGCTCACGTTCACGGTGCTGATCGGCACGGTCTTCCCGCTCGTGGTGGAGGCGCTCAAAGGCAAACAGATGAGCGTCGGGCGGCCGTACTTTGACAGCATGGTCGTGCCGATCGGCGCGGCGCTGTTGTTCCTCGTCGGCATCGGTCCCGCGCTGCCGTGGGGCCGCGCGACGCGCGAGCAGTTGAAGAACGCGCTGCTGCCGCCGCTGTTCGGCGCGGGACTCTTCGCGGTGATCGGCTACATCCTGAACATCCGCGCGCCGTGGACTCTGGTCACGCTCGCCTTCGGCGGCTACGCCGCGCAGGTCACGCTCGGGCAGATGCTGCTGACGGTGTTGCAGCGCACGAAGCGGGGCGAGTCCGCGGCCGCGGCGTTCGTCGATGGCAACCTGCGTCGCGGACGCCGGCGCTTCGCGTCGTACATCGTGCACGGTGCGGTGACGGTGGCGATCATCGCCATCGCCGTCAGCAGCTCGATGCGGCAGACCACCGAGCTCGCGTTCACGAAAGGGCAGACGCTGCGCGCGTCGGGCTACGATCTCACGTTCCTCGGCTTCGAACAGCGGCAGGAGCCGCATCGTGCCGTGACGGGCGCGCGCTTCCGCGTCGCGCGCGACGGCAAGGTCGTGGCCACGCTCGAGCCGAAGATGAATCAGTATCAGATGATGCGCGAGCCGGTCGGCTCGCCCGCGGTGTACAGCACGGCCGCGGGCGATCTGTATCTGTCGCTCGCGAACCTCGACGTCGCCAATGAGAGCGTGTTCATCACGGTGTATGCCGCGCCGCTGGTGATGTGGATCTGGGTGTCGGTGATCCTGATGGGGCTGGGCGCGCTCTTCTCGCTCGTCCCGGCGCGGCGCGCCACGGCGGTGCAGTCGCGCGAGAGCGTCCCCGCGGCGGCGGAGACGGCATGAACCGCACGGTGTTCGCGATCGGCATCGTCATCGCGGCGGCGGTCGTCGGCGTGCTCTTCGCCGGACTGGGCAAAGATCCCGCGGTGATCCAGTCGCCGCTCATCGGCCGCAGCGCGCCGACGTTCGCGCTGCAGGAAGTCGGCACCGGCCGCACGATCGACATCGCGCAGCTTCGCGGACGTCCGCTGGTCATCAACTTCTGGGCGACCTGGTGCGGCCCATGTTGGGAAGAGCATCCTGTGCTCGTCGCCACCGCGCGCCGGCTGCAGCCGAACGTGCAGTTTCTCGGCGTCGTCTTTCAGGATCAGGAAGACAAGATCCTCGGCTTCCTGCAGCAGCGCGGCACGAGCTACCCGACGCTCGTCGACGTGAAGGGAAAGACCGCGCTCGCGTACGGCGTTGGCGGCGTTCCCGAGACGTTCTTTCTCGACGCGAACGGGACGATCGTCGCGAAGTACGCGGGACCGATGGACGCCGATACGCTGCAGGCGAACCTGATGAAGGCGATGCGCTGATGATCTTCGCGCTGCTGCTCTTCGTCGCCACGTTGCGCGTGCCGGATGCCGCGCAGTTCGTCGGCGCGCCGAAGGGGATGCCGGTCGCGGACGCGCAACTCGCAGCGCGCACGCACGAGGTGGCGTCGCTGCTGCGGTGCCCCGTCTGTCAGGGGATGTCGGTCGCCGACTCGCCGTCGGAGATGGCCATCAACATGAAGGAGCAGGTGCGCGAGCTGCTCGCGCGCGGCTACACCGAAGAACAGATTCTCAAATACTTCGAGCTGTCGTACGGGCAGTTCGTCTTGCTGCGTCCGAAGTTCGAAGGCGTGAACGCGCTGGTCTGGCTGCTGCCGCTGTTCGCGGTGGTCGTTGGCGTTGCGATCGTGCTGCTCAAGATTCGGAAGCTCGAACAGCCGCTGCCGCCCCGCGCGGAACCCGAAGCGGCGAACGACGATCCGTACGTGTCGCGCGTGCGCGAGCTCGTGCGCGGAGACAAACAGGGATGAATCCACCAACCGACTGGGCGAGCGCGATCGCCATCCTCGCCGCGGGCCTGCTCCTCGGCGCACTCTTCGTCTACTTCTACAAGCGCCGCACGCCCGCCGCGCCGCTCGCCGCCGAGCCCGACCTCGCGCGGCGCGATCTCGAGGCGAAACGCGACGCGCTCGTCGCGGAACTGCGCGCGCCCGATGTCGACGCCGCGGAACGCGCGCGCCTCGAGCGCGAGACCGCGGACGTATTGCGGCAACTCGATGCGATGCCCGCGCGCGCGACGAGCAGCGCGTCGACGACGGCGGCGGCGCGTCCGGCGATGTCGCCGCAGGTGCAGGGCTTCCTCTGGGGCGCGGGCTCGATGGCGCTGCTCGCGGCGCTCGGCTTCTACGTCATGAATCACGCCTCCGATCGCAAGACAGGGGAGGGTGCGACCGGCGGCGGTCCGATGCAGTCCGCGCAGCAGCAGACCTCGACCATCGCCCCGGCGCAGCAGGCGCCCGATCCGGCGGTGCTGCAGCTCGAGGCGGCGGTGCAGAAAGATCCGAACAACCTCCAGCTGCGCAACGAGCTCGCGCAGGCGTACCTCGAGCGCGAGAACCTCATGGGCGTGTTCGAGCAGACGCGCGTCGTGCTCGCAAAGTCGCCGAACGACAGCCGTGCGCTGACGTTCCAGGCGCTCGTGCGGATGTCGATGGGCGACCAGGCGTCGGCGAAGCAGATGCTGCAGCAGGCGACGAAGTCCGATCCGAAGAACCTCGACAGCTGGGTTGCGCTCGCGTGGATCGACGCGCAGAACGGCAAGATCGACGAAGCGCAGAGCTACATCGCCGAGGCGACGCGACAGGTGCCGGCGGAGAAAGCGCGGCTCGACGCGGTGTTCGCGCAGATGAAGCAGCACGTGACCGACCCGCAGCAGCTGGCGCAGGGCGGTGGTGGCGGCGAACAGCAGTTGCCTCCGGGACATCCGTCGATCGACGGCGCCGGAGCGGCGGCGTCGCCGGCCGCGTCCGCGCAGAACTCCGGACCGAGCGTGCGCGTGACGGTCGATCTCGATCCGTCGGCGAAGGGAAAGAGCGGGATTCTGTTCGTGTTCGCGCGCAATCCCGCGGGTGGTCCGCCCGCGGCGGTGAAGCGACTGGCGGACGTCACGTTCCCGGTGACCGTCGAGCTCAGCTCCGCCGACTCGATGCTCGGCCAGCCGCTGCCCGCGAGCTTCCGGCTCGAAGCGCGGCTCGACAGCGACGGAAACGCGATGACGCGCACGCCGGGCGATCCGTCCGCGGCGCAGGAGAACGTGACCCCCGGCGCGGCGGTGCGGCTGTCGTTGAAGTAGAACGAGGTGCGCGCTGCAGTTGACGCGGCGCTTCGCGCCGCGCAACTGAGCGGCGCACATGCAGTGGCGCGCTGACTCGTCGATCCCGCCGTCGCGCACAGACGCGCAGATCGCGCGCAGGTCGTCATCGGTCATCCGCTTCAACTCGCGCGCCGTTGCGCGCTGCAGTTGACGCGGCGCTTCGCGCCGCGCAACTGAGCGCGCACATGGAGTGGCGCCCTACTCGTCGATCCCCGCCGTATGCGTCGGCGGCAGTGTGCGCAGATACGCATAGATCGCGCGCAGATCGTCGTCCGTCATCCGCTTCAGTTCCGGCCACGGCATGAACGGATGGATCGCGTTCCCCTCCGGATCCTTCCCCGTGCGGATCGCGCGCAAAAAGTCCGCCTCGCTCCAGCGGCCGATGCCGGTCTCGGAATCGGGCGTGAGGTTCGACGGCCGCGCGGGAAAGTCCGCCGGCGGCTTCGGCACGCCCGCGAGCAGGCGTGAGCGGTCGGGCTTCTGCAGCAGCCCCGTGCGCGGCGTGTGGCATTCGGCGCAGAGCGCGGCATGCTGCGTGAGGTACGCGCCGTACGCCGCGTTGGCTCCCGCCGGCGTCGAGGCGACGGCGAGCTCCGGCTTCGGGCGGAGGAACAGGACCTTTCCGATGCGGAAGATGACGTTCGGACTCTGGCGCACCTCGGCGCGCACGGGCGGCAACGTCTTGAGATAGCGCGCGATCGCGAACGCGTCGGCGTCCGACAGCTCGTGGAACCATTCGTACGGCATCACTGGCGCGAGCAGGCGTCCGTCGCGGCGCACGCCGTTGCGGATCGCGCGCACCAGCTCCGCGTCCGTCCAGCCGCCGATGCCGGTGTCGGCGTCGGACGTGAGATTCGACGCGCGCGCCACGCCGATGCGCCAGTTCCGGAACTCCTTTCCTCCGGCCAGCGCTCCATCCGGATTCTTCGCGTCGGCGGAATGACAGCCGCCGCACACCGCCACGTTGCGCACGAGATACTCGCCGCGCGCGACCGATGCGTCGCCTGCCTCCGGCGCGGGCACGCGCGGCAGCGGCACTTGCGAATGCCCGCAGCGCAGCGCGGTCAGTGTGAAGAGGAAGATCGTCGCGGCGGCCGGAACGCGTCCGCGCGCGGAGGGCCGGAGAAATCGTGCAGCGTCCATCGACAGCACCTCGCGTCTGCCGGGCGCTGCAAGACGGGAGCCCGCGCCGCCTCTGCTACACTCTCCGCCAGCCTCGGGGTGGCCGCGCATCGCACGGCCTGAGATCAAACCCGTGGAACCTGATCCGGCTCGCACCGGCGTAGGGAAGGCAAATGAAACGACTCGCCGCGGTTTTTCTCCCTCTCTTTCTTTTCACCATTCCAGTGCTCGCGGATGATCCGCCGTTTACGGAGACCATCGTCGTCTCCGCGATCCGCGCGGACGACGCGAAGCCGGTCACGAAGACCGACATCCCGCGCGGGGAGATCGAGGCCGACTATCACGGGCAGGACGTGCCGCTGCTGCTGCGCGACGCGCCGTCGGTGCACGCGTGGAGCGAGTCGGGCGCGGGCGGCGCCGGCTACTCGTACATCTCGCTGCGCGGCGTCGCGGCCACGCGGCTCAATTTCACGCTCGACGGCGTGCCGCTCGCCGACTCCGAAGACATGGGGACGTACTTTGCGGACTTTCCCGATCTCGCGCGCTCGCTGGAGAGCATTCAGATCCAGCGCGGCGTCGGCACGTCGACGGTCGGCAGTCCGTCGTTCGGTGGATCCGTGAATCTCGAATCGATCGCAGTCGGCAGCGATCAGCAGTTCGACGCCACCGTCGGCGGCGGCTCGTTCGGCAATCGCCAGCTCTCGGCCGGCTATCACTCCGGCGCGTTCGCGAACGGCTTCGCGTTCTACACGCGGCTCTCGCTCCTCGAATCCGACGGCTATCGCGACAACTCCGCCATGCGCCAGCGCGATCTCTTCTTCAGCGGCGTCAAGCCGATCGGCAACGCGCTGCTGCAACTGACCGGCTTCTCCGGGCACGAGCGCCAGCAGCTCTCGTTCTACGCCGCCGACGCGGACACGCTGCGCGTCGATCCGCGCGCGAATCCGCTCTCGCCCGACGAGCATGACAGCTTCGGCTACGACCTCGCGCAGCTCCAGTACATCCGGCCGCTCGGCGCATCGAGCGACATGACCGCGTCCGCGTACTACCAGCGTGGCTACGGCTGGTATCGGCTCTTCGACGAAGAAGCCACGCTGCGCCAGTACGGTCTCGATGGCCTGCTCGCCGGCACGATGCTCACGTACTCGCATGCGGTCGGCGGCTTCACGCTCAACAGCGGCGTGCACGTGAACCGCTTCGAACGCGAGCACACGCGCGACGACGTCGTGGCGCAGACGCGCGACTACGCCAACGACGGCGTAAAGTCCGAGGCCAACGCCTTCGCGAAGCTGACGTGGCAGGCCGCGCGCTGGACGATCTACGGCGACGCGCAACTGCGCACCGCGCGCTTCGCGTACCACGGCGACGTCTCCATCGATCCGATCTCCTGGACCTTCTTCAATCCGAAAATCGGCGCGCGCTACGGGCTCACGTCGAATGCCAGCGTCTACGCGTCGGCGGGCCTCTCGACGCGCGAGCCCGCGCGCAACGATCTCTTTCAGGGCGAAGACAACGCGTCCATTCCGCACGACCTCAACGCGGTGAAGCCCGAGCATCTCGCCGACTTCGAGGCTGGCTGGAACTGGCGGCGGCGCGGAGTCGAAGTCGCGGCGAACGTCTACGCGATGGAGTTCCACGACGAGATCGCCGCGACCGGCGAGCTCTCCGACATCGGCCTCGCGCTGCGCCGCAACGTCGACCGCAGCTCGCGGCGCGGGCTCGAGCTCGAGGCGAAATGGCAGGTGCGCCCGAACGTTCGGCTGCGCACCGACGCGAACGTCAGCCGCAATCGCATCCGGACGTGGACGCAGTTCTTCGACGTCTACGACGACGCCGGCACCTTCACCGGCTCCGATGCCGTCACGTACCACGACGTCGAGCCGCTGCTCACGCCGAACGTGCTGCTCAATCAGACGATCGAGTACGCCCCGACGCGCCGCGTCTCCCTCGGCGCCGTCGCGCGCTACGCCGGCCGCTCCTATCTCGACAACACCGGCAATCCCGCGTTCGCGACGCCGTCGTTTTTCACCGCCGACGCGCGCGTTGCGTATGCCGTCACGCCGCGGGCGCGCGTTTCGCTCCAGGTCGACAACGTGTTCGACAACGACCGCGTCTACGCGAACGGCTACAGCTACCTCTACGAGTCCGGCGGCGCGCGCACCGGCACCGCGTACTACTTCCCGCAGGCCACGCGCTCGGCGAGCGTGCTGCTCGATCTGGACTGGTGACTTGAGCCCGATCGAGATCGTCGCCGCCATCGTCACCGTCGCCAGCATCGCGCTGGCGACGCGCGAGAACGTCTGGTACTACCCGACCGGCATCGCCAGCGTGCTGCTCTACGCGTGGGTCTACTTCTCCGCGCGCCTGTACGCGGAGTCGATGCTGCAGCTGATCTGGCTCGCGCTCATGATCTACGGCTGGCACCAGTGGCTGCACGGCGGCGCGAACAAGCGCGAGCTGCCGGTGACGCGCACCACGCGCTGGGGCTGGATCGTGGTCGCGTTCCTCGGACTCGTGCTTTCCGCGATCATCATCGGCATCCAGCGCCGCTGGACGAACAACCCCGCGCCGTACGTCGACTCGTCCATCGCGGCGTGGAGCATCGTCGCGCAGTGGATGACCGCGCGGAAGTGGATCGAGAACTGGATCCTCTGGATCGTCATCAACGTCGCCGCGGTCGCGCTCTACATCAACCGCCAGCTCTGGCCCACCGCCGTCGTCTACGCGATCCTCTTCATCCTCGGCATCGAGGGCTATCGCAAGTGGCGCAAGTCGCTCGTGTCGTTCTGACCGGCCCCGAGTCGACGGGGAAGACGCAGCTCGCGCAGCGCCTGGCGCGCGACCTCGGCGTCGCGTGGGTTCCCGAATACGCGCGCGAGTACGCGGAAGCGCGCGGCAACGCGCTGACAGCCGCCGACGTCGACTGGATCGCGCGCGGCCAGATCGCGAACGAAGACCGCGCGCCGGACGCGCCGATCCGCGACACGGACCTCATCTCGACCGTCGTCTATGCGCGCCACTACTACGGCGCGTGTCCGGCGTGGATTGAAGCGGAAGCGCGCGCGCGCCGTGCGGCTCTCTATCTGTTGCTCGACACCGACGTCGAATGGCAGCCGGACGCCGCGCGCGATGCCGGCGGCGACGAGCGCGAGGATCTCTTCGACGCCTTTCGCGCCGCGCTCGACGAATTCGACACGCGCTGGGAGATCGTGAGCGGCGACTGGGACGAACGCTACCGCGCCGCGCTACGCCACATCGGCCAGATCGACGGTGATCAGTAGGAGGCAGCCGTCGGCGGACGCCACGACGTCGCCGTGATGCGAGCCGGCGTCCACCTGATGAAAGTCTCCCGCGGCCAGCGCGACGCCGCCGATGTGGCAGCTCCCGCGCACGACGTACGACTCTTCCGCGCCCTTGTGATCGTGCGCCGGCAGGATCGACTGCGGCGCCAGCTCGAGCAGACACGTCATCGTGTTGCGGCGCGCGTCCTTCGTCAGCTTCTTCGTGCGCACGCCCGGTGCGACGTCGACCCAGCGTCCTTCGTCCGCGCGCACCGTGCGGCTCTCGTCTGGCCCCGGCACGCGCTCGTCGAGCTGCGGCGTGCGCGCGATCTGTGCGAGCACCTGCGCCCGCACGTGCGGCGGCGGCACGACCGGCGCGATCGTCTCCTTCGCGAGCGCGTCGAGCACGGCGAGTTCTTCGGCAGACAGTACGTCGCTCAACATGTCCCCCGAGATTGTACGGGCAGAACGGCCGATCGGTTCATTCAGTACCATCTGACCCCATGAACTGGCTGGTGAAGAACTTCCTGCGCGGCCTCGTCATCGTCGTTCCGATCGCGCTGACGCTCTACCTGCTCTACCAGTCCTTCATCACCCTCGACGGTCTCCTGCATCTGCCCGCGCCCGGACTCGGCCTCCTCGTGCTCGTCGCCGCGACCATCGTCGTCGGTGCGTTCGCGTCGAACTTCGTCGGACGCCGCCTCGTGCGCGTGACGGACGCGCTCTTCACCACCGCGCCGATCGTGCGCATCGTCTACGCGGCGATCAAGGACCTGCTCGAGGCGTTCGTCGGCAACAAGCGCCGCTTCGACAAGCCGGTGTCGATCGACCTGAGCGAAGGCGTCCGCGTCTTCGGCTTCATCACGCAGGACGAGATGGGCGCGCTGGCGCGGCCGGGCGACGTCGCCGTGTACGTGCCGTTCTCCTACACGTGGGACGGGTGTCTGCTCGTCGTCGCACGCGAGCGCGTGCGGCCGCTCGATGCCGACAGCGCCAGCGTGATGGCGCTGGTGATCTCCGGCGGCGTGTCGCGCACCGCAGCGGGCGAGACAATTCGCTGAAGCGAACGGCCTTGCGTCACCACTGAAATTGAATATGATGCGCCTCGCCCGCGCGTCTCGCGCGCTCAGCCACGCGGCAGCGTCCCTGCCCTCTCACGGATTGAAATCTTCATCGACCGGACGGTAGCACCTTAGATGGCGCAGATCTTCCACCGCAGTGCCAATACGCTCTCGCGCGTCACGATCTTCGGCGCGATCTTCGTGGCCGGTTTCGTGCTCTGGACCATCGGCGGCATCGTCCGTTCGCCGTACTTCACGAACCAGGGCATTCATCGCGAGCAGGTCGTTCCCTTCAGCCATCAGCACCACGTCGCGGGACTCGGCATCGACTGCCGTTACTGCCACACGTCGGTCGAAGTCTCGAACTTCGCCGGCATCCCGCCGACCTCCACGTGCATGAACTGCCATGCGCAGATCTGGACCAACGCGGAGATGCTCGAGCCGGTGCGCGCGTCGTACCGCACCGGGCAGCCGCTGCACTGGGTCCGCGTGCATCGCCTGCCCGACTTCGTCCACTTCAATCACAGCATCCACGTCGCTAAAGGCGTCGGCTGCGCGACCTGCCACGGCCGCGTCGACCGCATGAATCTGATGTATCAGGCCTCGCCGCTCACGATGGAGTGGTGCCTCGACTGCCACCGCGCGCCGGAGAAGTACCTCCGGCCGAAAGAGGAAGTCTTCAACATGGCTTACGTCGCGAAGGATCAGGCGACGCTCGGCCCGCAACTGGTGAAAAAGTACGCCGTCCGGAGTCTCACGCACTGCTCGACCTGTCACTACTGAGCCGGACGACGGCGGCAGAACCCGAATCATGAGCGATCAAAAAACCTTGAATTTCACCGAGTTCCGCGCGCGCGTGGGCGACCTGCGCGGCAAGGAATTCTGGCGCAGCCTCGAGGAGCTGTCGCGCAGCGACGTCTTCGACGAGTTCTTCGAACAGGAGTTCCCCCAGCAGGCGCTTCCGCTGAAGAAAGGCGTCGACCGCCGCGACTTCATGAAGCTCATGGGCGCGTCGGTGGCCATGGCCGGACTTGCGGCCTGCCGTCAGCCGGCGGAAGCCATCATTCCGTACGTCCGCCAGCCCGAGAGCATCATCCCCGGACGCCCGCTCTACTTCGCCAGCGCCATGACCCTCGGCGGCGTCGCCACCGGCGTGCTCGTCGAGAGCCACATGAACCGCCCCACCAAGATCGAGGGCAATCCCGAGCATCCGTCCTCGCTCGGCGCGAGCAACTCGTTCATGCAGGCCTCGATCCTCGGCCTCTACGATCCCGACCGCTCGCAGGTCGTCCGCCGCCTCGGCGACACCGCGACCTGGTCCGACTTCATCGGCGCGATCCAGCCGGTGCTCAACGCCGCGAAGACGAACGGCGCGGGGCTCCGCCTCCTCACGCAGACCATCACCTCGCCGTCGCTCGGCGCGCAGATCCAGCAGCTCCTCGCCATGTTCCCCGGCATGAAGTGGCACCAGTGGGAAGCGGTGAGCTACGACGGCGCGCGCGAAGGCGGACGGATGGCCTTCGGCAGCTACGTCAACACGGTCTACGACTTCACGAAAGCGAACGTCGTCGTCTCCCTCGGCTCGAACTTCCTCGACGAAGGTCCCGCGCACCTCCGCTACGCGCGCGACTTCATGGGCCGCCGCCGCGTCCGCGCGGGCGAGGCCAACCGCATGAACCGCCTCTACGCGATCGAGGCCGGCATGACCTCGACCGGCTCCGTCGCCGAGCATCGCCTCGTCGTCAAGCCGTCGCAGATCGGCGAGATGGCGAACGCGCTGCTCAATGGCCAGGGCTCGAATCCCTTCCTCGCCGCGCTGCTCAAGGATCTCGAAGCCAACCGCGGCGCGAGCGCCTTCATCGCCGGCGACGAACAGCCCGCCGCCGTGCACGCGATCGCGCACGCGCTCAACGCGCGCTACGGCAACATCGGCACGACCGTCACCATCACCGACTCGCTCGAAGTCGCCCCCACGAATCAGCTCGCGTCGCTGCAGGAGCTCGTGCGCGACATGAACGCCGGCGCCGTCAACGCGCTGGTGATCCTGGGCGGCAACCCCGTCTTCGACGCGCCGGTCGATCTGCAGTTCGTGAAGGCGCTCGACAAGGTGCCGTTCCGCGTCCATCACTCGCTGCACTACGACGAGACCTCGCTGCACTGCCACTGGCACATCCCCGACACGCACTACCTCGAGACATGGGGCGATGCGCGCGGCCACGACGGTACGGTCTCAATCATCCAGCCGCTCATCGCGCCGCTCTACAACGGCCGCGCGACGTCCGAAGTCCTCGGCGCGCTCATCGGCGGTCTCGATCAGACGCCGTACGAGGCGGTACGCGCGTACTGGTTCGCGCACGGCGCAACCGAAGAGTCGTGGCGCCGCTGGGTCCACGACGGCGTGATTCCCAACAGCGCGCTCCCCGCGCGTGCGGGCGCCGTCCCGAACGCGCCGTCGCCAGCGCCCGCGATCGCGTCGAGCGGCATCGAGATCGAGCTGCGCCACGATCCGACGCTCTACGACGGCCGCTTCGCGAACAACGCCTGGCTGCAGGAGCTGCCGAAGCCGCAGACCAAGATCACGTGGGACAACGTGATGATCGTCGGACCGAAGACGTCCGAGAAGATCGGCTATGACGCCGACGATCGCGACGGCAACGTCAACGAGCGCCGCACGCGCTTCGCCGACGTCCAGTACCGCGGCGTGAAGATGCGCCTGCCGGTGTGGGTCGTACCGGGACACTGCGAAGACGTCGCGACGATCTACTTCGGCCCCGGCCGCGAGCGCGGCGGCAAAGTCGCGGAAGGCACCGGCTTCAACACGTATCCGCTGCGCTTCTCCGACGCGCTGCACGGCGGCCCCGGCGCGCAGATCGCCATGTCGGCCGCTTCGGAGATCTATCCGATCGCGTGCACGCAGGAACATCAGTCGATCGATCCGAAAGTCGTCGGCGAGCGCGGCATCATCCGCGCCGGAACGCTCGCGGCGTATCTGAAGAACCCGCGCTTCGCGCAGGCCGAGGAGCATGGGAGCGACGTCGCCGGCGAAGGCAACGAGTCGTTCTACAAGCCGTACGACTACAGCGACAAACACGCCTGGGCGATGGTCATCGACCCGAGCGTTTGCACCGGCTGCAACGGCTGCGTCGCCGCGTGTCAGGCGGAGAACAACATCTCCGTCGTCGGCAAAGAGCAGGTCGTGCACGAGCGCGAGATGCACTGGCTGCGCATCGACCGCTACTACCGCGGCGACGTCGAGAATCCCGACGTCTTCCATCAGCCGGTGCCGTGCATGCAGTGCGAGCTCGCGCCGTGCGAGCCGGTGTGCCCGGTCGAGGCGACCTCGCACAGCGAAGACGGCCTCAATGACATGACGTACAACCGCTGCGTCGGCACGCGGTACTGCTCGAACAACTGCCCGTACAAAGTGCGGCGCTTCAACTTCTTCCATTACGCCGACTACGACACGCCGTCGTTCAAGCCGATGCGCAATCCCGACGTCACCATCCGCACGCGCGGCGTCATGGAGAAGTGCACGTACTGCGTGCAGCGCATCAACGCCGCGAAGATCGACGCCGAGCGCGAAGGCCGCCGCGTGCGCGACGGCGAAGTCGTCACCGCCTGCCAGCAGGCGTGCCCGACCCAGGCCATCGTCTTCGGCGACATGAACGACAAGACCAGTGCCGTCGCGCGCCTCAAAGCCCAGCCGCAGAACTACGCGATGCTCGAAGAACTGCAGACGCGCCCGAGAACGACGTATCTCGCGACGATCCGCAACCCGAACCCGGAGCTGAAGCCGGAAAGCGCGGACACGGGGCGGGAGGGATAGAGATGAAAAGCGAATTGAGAACGCGGAACGCAGAACGAAGAATGCAGAAAAAGGACGCGTGTCCTGCGCGGTCCTCTTTCTACGTTCTGCGTTCTGCGTTCTGCGTTCTTCATTCGCTTTTGGACTAATCCATGGCCACAAAAGACGAAAAGCCACCACTCCACGAACTGCGTCCCGTCACGCAGGAAGTGCGCATTCCCGAGCGCTTCATCCCGACGCCGACGATCGAGCCGGGGCACAACTTCGCCACGATCACCGATCACATCTCCACGATCGTCCTGCGCCGCAAGACGCCGTTCGGCTGGCTGATCGGCTTCCTCATCGCCCTCGGCGGCGTCGGCCTGCTCATGGCCACGCTGGCGCTGCTCGTCGGCAAGGGCGTCGGCATCTGGGGCATCAACCATCCGGTCGGATGGGGCATGGACATCATCAACTTCGTCTGGTGGATCGGCATCGGCCACGCCGGCACGCTGATCTCCGCGATCCTGCTCCTTCTCCGCCAGGAGTGGCGCACCTCGATCAACCGCTTCGCCGAAGCGATGACGCTGTTCGCCGTCGCCTCGGCCGGCCTGTATCCCGCGTTCCACACCGGCCGTCCGTGGTATGACTTCTGGCTCTTCCCGTACCCGAACACGATGACGCTGTGGCCGCAGTTCCGCAGCCCGCTGATGTGGGACGTCTTCGCGGTCTCGACGTACGCCACCGTCTCGGCGCTCTTCTGGTACGTCGGCCTGATTCCCGATCTCGCGACGCTGCGCGATCGCGCCACGAACCTCTGGGTCAAGCGTGCGTACGGCGCATTCGCGCTCGGCTGGCGCGGCTCGGCGAAGCACTGGCATCGCTACGAGCACGCGTACCTGCTGCTCGCGGGTCTGTCGACGCCGCTCGTGCTCTCGGTCCACACCATCGTCTCGTTCGACTTCGCGGTCGCGCAGCTGCCCGGCTGGCACGCGACGTTTTTCCCGCCGTACTTTGTCGCCGGCGCCGTCTTCGCGGGCTTCGCGATGGTGCTGACGCTGGCCATCCCCGCGCGGAAGTTCTTCCGCCTCGAGGACTTCATCACCATGAAGCACCTCGAGAACATGGGCAAGGTCATGCTCGCGACGGGACTCATCGTCGCGTACGCGTACGCGATGGAGTGGTATTACGGCCTGTACAGCGGCAACGTCTTCGAGACGTTCATGCTGAAGAACCGCGCCACGGGTCCGTACTGGAAGATGTACGTCGCGCTGTGGGTGTGCAATGGTCTCGCGCCGCAGATGATGTGGCTCAAGCGCTGCCGCACGTCGACGTTCTGGCTGTTCGTCACGGCGATGTTCGTCAACGTCGGCATGTGGCTCGAGCGCTTCGTCATCATCCCCGCGTCGCTGCACCGCGACTTCCTCGTGTCGTCGTGGGGCATGTATCACGGCTCGAAATACGACTGGAGCTTCTTCATCGGCTCGATCGGTCTCTTCTTCGCGCTGCTGTTCCTGTTCGTCCGCTTCCTGCCGATGATCTCCATCTTCGAGATGCGCACGCTGGTCCCCGAGGCGCAGGTGCATGCGGAAGGGGAGGAGCACTAAACCTCATGGCCATCGGAAAAATCAGAGAAGGGTTGTACGGCGTGATCGCCGAATTTCACGACCCGCAGGCGCTGCTCGACGCGACGAACGCGGTGCGCGAGCACGGCTACACGTCCATCGACGCGTTCTCGCCGTTCCCGATCCACGGTCTGGCCGAGGCGGTCGGCTTCCACAAGTCGCGCCTCTCCGCGATCGTTCTCGGCATGGGCATCCTCGGCGGTCTGGGCGGCTTCTTCATGTGCTGGTACGCGAACGTCGTCAGCTATCCGCTCAACATCGGCGGCAAGCCGTACAACTCGTGGCCGGCGTGGATCCCGATCACGTTCGAATGCACGATTCTCCTCGCCGCGTTCGGCGCCGTGCTGGGCATGCTCGCCCTCAACGGGCTGCCGATGCCGTATCACCCCGTTTTCAACGTGCGCCGCTTCGACTCCGCGTCGCGCGACAAGTTCTTCCTCGTCATCCAGGCGCGCGACCCGCGGTTCAACCTCGACGAAGCGCGCGCCCTCCTCAAAACGCTCGGACCACGGGAGGTCACCGATGTTCCGTGGTGATGATCGCGCGCTGCGCGCGCGGAATGAAGAACGCAGAACGCAGAACGCAGAATGCAGAAAGCGTTCTCCGCGTCGTCATTCTTCATTCTTCATTCTGCGTTCTGCGTTCTTCATTCTGCTTTTCGTCATGGCCGGTTGCCGGCAGAAGATGTCCAACCAGCCCAAGTACGACCCGCTCGAGGCGTCGGACTTTTTCGCGGACGGCATGTCCGCGCGGCCGCGCGTGCCGGGCACGATCGCGCGGGGCGAGCTGTCGAACGATCCGTTTCTCGATACCGGCAAGATCAACGGCGTCGAGGCGGACGGCTTCCCGTTCCCGGTGACGCGCGCCGTCGTCGATCGCGGCGAACAGCGCTTCAACATCTACTGCTCCGAATGCCACGGCCGCGTCGGCGACGGCAACGGCATGATTCCGTCGCGCGGCTATCGCCATCCGCCGTCGTTCCACACGGCGTCGCTGCGCGCGGCGAACACGGGACATTTCTTCGACGTGATGACCAGTGGATTCGGCGCGATGCCGCCGTACGGCACCATGATTCCGACGCGCGACCGCTGGGCGATCGTCGCCTACATCCGCGCGCTGCAGCTCAGCCAGAACGCGACCGTGGCGGACGTGCCGCCCGCGCAGCGCGCGAACCTCGACGCTCCGGCGGAAGACGCGGCCGCGAGCCCGGCGGCGGAGGCGACGCACTGATGAGCGCCGATACGCAAACCTCCCGTCCGCACGCCACCGGCATCGCCCGCGCGCAGACGCCGCTGCTCATCGTCGGCATCATCGGCATCGTCGTCGCCGCGATCGGCTTCGTCACGAACGCGCCGGAGTTCTATCGCGCCTGGCTGCCGGCGTTCATCTTCTGGTTCTTCATCCCCGCGGGCGCGCTCGGCGTGCTCTGCCTGCAGTACGTCACCGGCGGCGAGTGGGGTCTGCTCATCCGCCGTCCGCTCGGCGCGGCCGCGCGCACGCTGCCGCTGTTCCTCCTCTTCGGATTGCCGATCGTCTTCGGCCTGCAGTACGTCTACGCGTGGGCGAACCACGACATCGTCGCGCACGACGTGCTGCTCTCGCGCAAGTCGGTCTATCTCAATCCGACCGCGTGGATCATCCGCACGCTCGTCTATTTCGCGCTGTGGACGCTGTGGGCGTGGCGCATCCGCATCCTCTCGCTCGACTTCGCGAAGACGCGCTCGCCGTACACGGAGCTCACGCGCCGCCGCTGGAGCGCCGCGGGCCTGCTGATGATCGTGCTCACGCTCACCACGACCTCGGTCGACTGGGTGATGTCGCTCGAGCCGAAGTGGTATTCGTCGATGTACGGCATCGCGTTCACCGTCAGCGCGGGTCTCTCCGCGTTCGCGTTCGTGACGTTCTTCCTCACGCTCCTCGCCGACAACCCGGCCATGGAAGGCGTGCTCAAGCCGATGCACTTCCGCGACCTCGGCAACCTGATGCTCGCCTTCACGATGCTCTGGGCGTACACGAACTTCTCGCAGTTCCTGCTCGTCTGGTACGGCAACATCAAGGAAGAGACGCCCTACTACCTCAAGCGCATGCACGGCGTCTGGGGCTGGATGGCCGCGGCCCTCGTGCTGTTCCACTTCTTCCTGCCGTTCTTCATGCTGCTCATGCGCTCGATCAAGGACCGGCCGAAGACGATCGCCATCGTCACGGTGGTGATCCTCATCATGCGCTTCGTCGATACGTACTGGCTGATCGGCCCGGCGTACGGCTACGAGCACTTCCACTTCTCCTGGATCACGATTTTCGCGTTCATCGGCATCGGCGGGCTGTGGCTCGCCGCGTTCATCGCGCAACTGAAGGGACAGACCATCATCCCGATTCACGAGTCGTGGGTCGACGAGGCGCTGCGCGAGGGAACGCTGCAACGGGAGGCCGTGCGCCATGCCTGAGCATTACCACTACGAGGACGACGATCTCTTCAACCCGGAGACGAAGCACGAGGAATCCGACGTGCCGCTCAGCCCCCTTTTCTGGGGTATCGCCGGCTTCATCGTCTTCGCAATCATCACGCACTTCCTGATCTACGGCTTCTATCAGGGACTGCGCAAAATCGAGCGCGGGCACACGCCGCCGCCGCAGACCGCGATCGCCATTCCGCCGAACTCCAACGTTCCGCAGAACCAGCCGCTGCTCCAGCCGTTCCCGCGCAAGATCGCGAACGGCGAGATCCTCGCGCCGAACCGCGGCACGCCCGTGGTCGACCTGCTGGACATGCGGAAAGGCGAGGAGAAGGTCCTGCGGAATTACGGCTGGGTCGACAAGCAGAAAGGCGTCGTGCACATCCCGATCGACGTCGCCAAAGATCTCGCCGTGCAGCGCCTCGCCAGCGCCGCGCCGCACGTTCCCGCGTCCGCTCCGGGCGCCGGCGTGCCGCCGGCGGCGGTGACGCCCGACACCGGCGTCGCTCCCGCGCCCGCCGCGACGAATCCCGCCGCCGCGGCGCCGGCGGGCGCGAACACCGCCACCACGACCTCGACCACCGGAGGCACGCCGCAGTGATCCTCCGCCGCGCGTGTGCCGCGTTGTTGCTCGTCGCTGCCGTCGCCGCGTCCGCGCAGACGTCGTCGACGCCCGCGCGGCTTCCCGGCAACGTCAGCATCGCGCAGAAGCTCGGCTCGCGCATTCCGCTGCAGCTGATGTTCCGCGACGAGACTGGCGGCGTCGTGCATCTCGACTCGTACTTTCATCACGACAAGCCGGTGCTGCTGCAGTTCGTCTACTACAGCTGCCCGATGCTCTGTCCGATGGTCCTCGAGGGGACGACCAGCGCCCTGACGGAGCTGAAGTTCGACATCAACAAACAGTTCGACGTCATCACCGTCAGCATGGATCCGCGCGACAAGCCGGCCGCGGCGATGCAGTTCAAGGAGAAGTACCTTCGCCGCTACGGACGCCTCGAGTCCGCGCCGGGCTGGCACTTCCTCACGGGCAACGAGTCGTCGATCAAGGCGCTCGCGGACTCCGTCGGCTTTCAGTTCGCGTACGACGGGCAGCGCGACCAGTTCGCGCACGGCGCCGCGCTGATGGTCCTCACGCCCGAGGGGGTTACGTCACGGTATTTCTACGGCTTCGAGTACAAGCCGCGCGATCTGCGTTTGGCCATCACCGAAGCCTCGGCAGGAAAAGTCGGAGGGTTCACCGAACAGCTTCTTCTCCTCTGCTACCACTACGACCCGGCCGTCGGGAAGTACAGCCGCGACGCGATGACGTTCGCCCGCGCCGGCGGCGTCGCCACCGTGGCCTTCCTGGGGGGCTTCATCTTCCTCATGCTGCGGAGTGAGCGGCGGAAGTCATCGTTCGAGACGACACCATGATGCTTGCGGATTTCCCACTGTTTCCCGAACAGGCGTCGACCGCCGCGCGCACCGTCGACACCCTGTATCTGTTCCTCGTCGCCCTCACCGGCACGGTGTCGATCCTCATCTGGATCGTCATCTTCTACTTCGCCATCAAGTACCGTCGCCGTCCCGACAACGAGCTGGCGCAGGAGCAGGAGCCGCCGAAGGCGCTCGAGCTCACCTGGACCATCGTTCCGACCATCATCTTCCTCGGCATCTTCGTCTGGGGCGCGTGGGCGTTCTTCCACGTGCAGCGCGTGCCGGACGACGCCATCGAGGTCTACGCGACCGGCCGCCAGTGGATGTGGAAGTTCCAGCACGCGAGCGGACAGCGCGAGATCAACACGCTGCACGTGCCCGTCAATCGGCCCGTGAAGATCACGTTCGCATCCGAAGACATCATTCACAGCCTCTGGTTCCCCGCGTTCCGCGTGAAGGCGGACGTGCTGCCGAGCCGCTATCGCACGATGTGGTTCCAGGCCACGAAGACGGGACGCTTCCACATCTTCTGCGCCGAGTACTGCGGCACGCTGCACTCCGGCATGACGGGGTGGGTGGAAGTGATGGAGCCGACCGCGTATCAGCGCTGGCTGGCCGGCGGCAGCGAAGGCTCGATGGCCTCGCAGGGCGAGCAGCTCTTCCAGAAATACGCGTGCAACACCTGCCACACGAACGACGCCACCGGCCGCGGCCCCGTGCTCGCGGGCCTGTACGGCAAGACCATTCAGCTCGCCGACAACCGCAACGTCGTCGCCGACGACAACTACATCCGCGAGTCGATCCTCAATCCGCAGGCGAAGATCGCGAAAGGCTTCACGCCGATCATGCCGACGTTCCAGGGACAGGTGAGCGAGGAAGACCTCATGCGCCTGCTCGCGTACGTGAAGTCGCTCGGCCAGCCGCAGACGTCGTCGCTCGCGGTCGAGTCGCCGCGATCGCTGCAGACGAGCGCCGGCGCTCCGACCACGACCGGCGCCGCCGCATCGACGAGCACCGCCGCTCCGGCCACGAACACGAATCCATAGGTATCGAACGATGACCACAACGACCATCGACGAAGCACCGTTCATCGAGCCGAGCACCACGGCCAAGCGGAACTACATCAACGACGAATACGGCGTGATGTCGTGGCTGCTCACGCGGGACCACAAGCGCATCGCCATCCTCTACATGATCAGCGTCACGGCGCTGTTCTTCGTCGGAGGCTTCTTCGCGTTCATGATGCGCCTCGAGTTGCTCACGCCCGAGGGCGACCTGTTCACGTCCGACACCTACAACAAGTTCTTCACGCTGCACGGCATCGTGATGATCTTCTTCTTCCTGATTCCCGCGATCCCGGCGGTGCTCGGGAACTTCATCCTGCCGATCATGCTGGGCGCGAAAGACCTCGCATTCCCGAGGATCAACCTGCTCAGCTGGTACATCTACATGATCGGCGCGATCTTCGGGATCTACGTGATCGTCACCGGCGGCGTCGACACCGGCTGGACGTTCTACACGCCGTTCTCGACGCAGTACTCGAACACGCACGTCTTCGCCACGACGATGGGCGCGTTCATCACCGGCTTCTCGTCGATCCTCACGGGCCTCAACTTCATCGTCACCGTGCACCGCATGCGCGCGCCGGGACTCACCTGGTTCCGCCTGCCGCTGTTCGTCTGGTCGATGTACGCGACGAGCGTGGTCATGCTGCTGGCGACGCCGGTGCTGGCCATCACGCTCGCGCTGCTGATGATCGAGCGCGTGCTGAGCGTCGGCATCTTCGATCCCGCGCTCGGCGGCGATCCGCTGCTGTATCAGCACCTCTTCTGGTTCTACTCGCACCCGGCCGTCTACATCATGATTCTGCCGGGCATGGCCGTGATCTCGGAGCTCGTGGCCGCGTTCACGCGCAAGAAGATCTTCGGCTACAAGTTCGTGGCGTTCTCCTCGCTCGCGATCGCCTTCCTCGGCTTCCTCGTGTGGGCGCACCACATGTTCGTGGCCGGCATCTCCGTCTACTCCGCGCTCGTCTTCTCGTTCCTGACGATGTTCGTCGCGGTGCCGTCAGCGATCAAAGTCTTCAACTGGACCGCCACGATGTACAAGGCCTCGGTGTCGTGGCAGACGCCGATGCTGTACGTCCTCGGCTTCATCGGCCTCTTCACCATCGGCGGCGTCACGGGACTCTTCCTCGCCGCGCTCGGCGTCGACGTGCACGTGCACGACAGCTACTTTGTCGTCGCGCACTTCCACTACATCATGGTCGGCGGCACGGTGATGGCCTACCTCGGCGGCATTCACTACTGGTGGCCGAAGATCACCGGGCGCATGTATCCCGAATGGTGGGCGCGCCTCTCCGCGCTGCTCGTCTTCGTCGGCTTCAACCTGACCTTCTTCCCGCAGTTCCTCGTCGGCTACGTCGGCATGCCGCGCCGCTATCACGCGTACGCGCCGGAGTTCCAGGTGCTGAACGTGCTCTCGACCGCGGGCGCGACGGTGCTCGCCGCCGGCTATCTGCTGCCGATGATCTACCTCGCCTGGTCGCTCAAGTTCGGCCGCCGCGCGGGCGTCAATCCGTGGGGCGCGGTCGGACTGGAATGGGCGACCTCGTCGCCGCCGCCGAAAGAGAACTTCCACGAGACGCCGGTCGTCACGTGGGACGCGTACGACTATCCCGCGTTCCTCAAGGCGATGAAGGAAACGCAGAATGTCTGACGTCACGCTCCATCACGGCGCCGAGCACGCGGCCGAGCCGCACGCGCACGCGCATCACCATCCGTTCCTCCAGCATCACTTCGAGGACCTCGGGCAGCAGCACGAGGCTTCGACGCTGGGCATGTGGATGTTCCTCGCGACGGAGATCCTCTTCTTCGGCGGCTTCTTCCTCGCGTACACGGTCTATCGCAACATGTATCCCGAGGCGTGGGCCGCGGGCGCGCATCATCAGAACTGGATGGTCGGCACGATCAACACGATCGTGCTGATCGGCAGCTCGCTCTCGATGGCCCTCGCGGTGTACGGAGCGCAGACCGCGAAGCGGAAGTTCACCACGCTGATGCTCGTCCTCACGCTGCTCCTCGGCGGCGTGTTTCTCGGCGTGAAAGCGTACGAGTACAGCATTCACATCGAGGAAGGTCTCTTCCCCGGCTCTCACTTCACGTACGTGCATCACGCCGATCCGTCGCTCACGCGCGGCATCGAGCTGTTCATGGTCTTCTACTTCGGCATGACCGGCATGCACGCGCTGCACATGGTCATCGGCTTCGGCCTGCTGCTGTACTTCATCCGCCGCGCGTGGCGGGGCGACTTCGGCGAGGAGTACTACAGCCCGATCGAGATCATGGGTCTGTACTGGCACTTCGTTGACATCGTCTGGATCTTCCTCTTCCCGCTGCTGTATCTGATCCACGGAGGAGCGTGATGGCGCAATCGCATCACACAACCGATCACTCCGATCATGTCGGCCACGCGCCGGCGCATCACGAGGCGTCGCTGACGGCGTACTTCGTCGTCTTCTTCGCGCTGATGGTCTTCACGGTGCTCACCGTCGCGGCGAGCCGCGTGAACCTCGGCGTCTGGAACACGCCGCTCGCGCTGGCGATCGCGGTCACGAAAGCGGTGATGGTCATCCTCTGGTTCATGCACGTGATCCATTCGCCGCGCATGACGTGGATCGTGATCATCAGCTCGTTCCTCTGGCTGGGCGTGATGTTCGTGCTGATCTTCTCGGACTACCTGACGCGCGCGTTCAACATCTTCTGAGCCTCACAGCGGCGCGATCGTTTTCGCGGCGAGCTTCTCGAAACGCACCAGCAGCAGCACCGCGACGACGCTGAGACCCGCGCAGAGTCCCCACCACAGTCCGACGACGCCGAGGCCGGCGTGGAAGCCGAGCCAGAGCGCGACCGGCAGGCCGATGAGCCAGTGGCCGAGGAGATTCGCGTACATCGGAAAGCGCGTGTCGCCCGCGCCGCGCAGCGCGCCTGCGCCGATGGCCTGCAATCCGTCGGAGAGCTGGAACACGGCGGCGACCATGAAGAGCGGGATCGACGCGAGGATGATCGTCTCCTGATCGGTGACGAGCCGCGCCACGCGCGTCGGCGCGAGCGCGAACGTCAGCGCGGCGAGCGTCATGATGCCGGCGCCGGCGAGAAATGCCACGCGTCCCGCGGTGCGCGTCGCGAGCGGATCGCGCGCGCCGATGCCGATGCTCACGCGCACGGTGCCCGCCGCCGCGACGCCGAGCGCAATCGTGTACGTGAAGGACGCCACGCTGAGCACGAGCTGATGCGCGGCGAGCGGTGCCGTGCCGAGCCGCGCCGCGAGCACGCCGACCAGCGCGAAGATGCCGATCTCCGCGCCGAGCTGCAAGCCGATCGGCATGCCGACGCGGAACGCTTTCGCGAGATCTTCGCGGCGCGGGCGGCGGTCGACGCGCTCGCGCGATCCGACGCGGCGCGCGGCCGCGGCGAGCATCGCCAGCTGTAGGAAGTTGCAGAACACCGTCGACAGCGCCGCGCCGGGCACGCCCATCGCCGGAATGCGCCGCAACGGTCCGCACCACGCCGGCAGTCCGCCGCCGCCGAAGATCAGCAGAATGTCGCCGCCGAAATTCACCACGTTCGCCGCGAGCATGGTCGTCAGCATCGGCCGCGTCACGCCGTGTGCCTGCAGGTACGCGCGGATGACGAGGTAGACGAGGAACGGCAGCACGCTGATCATGCGGATGAGCAGGAAGCTGCGCGACGGCGCGACGAGCTCCGCCTGCACGCCCGCATACGGCAGCGCGATCGCGACCGACGTCATCACGATCATCAGCGCGATCGAGACGAGCATCGCCAGCCAGACGCCCTGCCACAGCATCCGCCGCGCACGCGCGGGATCGCCCGCGCCGATCGCCTGCGCGATGAGCGGATCGACGCCGAACACCGTGCCCATGCCGATGATCGCCGCGGAGAAGAAGAGCGTGTTGCCGAGTCCCGCCGACGCGAGCTCGCGCGCGCCGACGCGGCCGAGGACCGCGACGTCGACGAGACCCATGAGCTGCGTGCCTGCCTGCGCCGCGGCAATCGGCGGCGCCAGGCGCAGCAGCTCGCGCCATTCGCGCTTCGTGACGGAAACGGGCATGAAGCGCCGGATTTTAGTAGGATTCGCGCCCTGAACCTCGTCTGAAGGACTTCTCCATGCGTTATCTCGTCACCGGCGGCGCCGGTTTCATCGGCTCGAACTTCATCCGCTTCCTCTTCAACAAGTACGGCGACGATGCCCAGGTCGTGAACCTCGACAAGCTCACGTACGCCGGCATCCGCGAGAACCTCGCCGAATACGAAGGGAAGCCGAACTATCGTTTTCTCGAGGGCGACATCGCCAATCCGGCCGATGTGACCGAGGCGTACCGCGGCGTCGACGGCAACGGCACCGACGTCGTCGTCAACTTCGCCGCGGAGACGCACGTCGACCGCTCGCTGATGGAGGCCGGCACGTTCATCCAGACCGACGTGCACGGCGTCCTCGTGCTGCTCGAGGAAGCGCGCCGTCACGCGCCGAAGCTGCGCCGCTTCGTGCAGATCTCCACCGACGAGGTCTACGGCTCGATCGACGACGGCTCGTTCAGCGAAGGCGATCCGCTCAATCCGCGCAACCCGTACTCCGCGTCGAAAGCCGGCGGCGACCGCATGGCTTATGCGTACGGACAGACGTATGGCTTGCCGGTGATCGTGACGCGCGCCTCGAATAATTTCGGGCCTTATCAGTATCCGGAGAAACTGATTCCCCTCTTCGTCACGAACGCGATGGACGACCTGCCGCTGCCGCTCTACGGCGACGGAAAAAATGTCCGCGACTGGCTCTTCGTCGACGACCACTGCGCCGCGATCGACTTCCTCATCGAGTACGGCACGAACTCCGAGACGTACAACATCGGCGGCGGCAACGAGCGCGAGAACCGCGAGATCACGTACCGCATCCTCGAACTGCTGAAGAAGCCGGAGTCGCTCATCAAGCCGGTCGGCGACCGCCAGGGCCACGACCGCCGCTACTCCCTCGACACGCGCAAGCTCGAGCGCCTCGGATTCAAATGCGACACCGACTTCGACGCCGCCCTCGAGCGCACCGTGCGCTGGTACGTCGAGAACGAGCCGTGGTGGCGCGCCATCAAGGAGCGCAGCGCCGAGTTCCGCGCGTACTACGAGAAGCAGTACGCGAACCGGTAGGTGGCGCGAACCAGCAGGTGACGCGTCCGCGGTGCGCGGCCGCAGCGTCTAGCTCCCCGTGCATGCCCGGATGTCGTCCATCAGCCGGGCCATGTCGAACGGCTTCGCGTGGATCTTGTAGACCGGCACGTCGAAGCGGCGGAGGATCTCGCTCTCGGGGACGGCGGACGCGATGATCGTGCACTTCAGCATGTCCGGATGGTGCGCGCTGAGGTGGCGCAGCACGCCGAAACCGTCGACGCGCGGCATCATCAGGTCGAGCACGATGACGGAGTAGTCGTTGTGCGCGTCGATCTGTTGAATCGCCTCTTCGCCGTCGCGCGCCGTATCGACGTCGAGGTCCTGCCGGGAAACGACTTTGGACAGCATGGCGCGGATCGGGTCGTCGTCGTCGACGACCAGCGCGCGTTTTCTCTCGACCACGGATCCCGCAGCATTCAAAAAACGCACCTAGGCCAGCGCGGAGATCAGCGCCACCGGCACGAGCACGATGGCCGCGAGGACGATCAGCGGCACGACGACGGCCACGATGAGACTCACGACGGCGATGCCGGCGACGAGCAGGAACGCCATCTTGACGATGAACAGCACGGCGAAGAGCGGCAGCAGCAGGAGCTTGAGCGGCAGCAGCGCGAGCTTGATCGTGAACTTCAGCAGCGCCGCGCCGAGCGCGAGGACCACCACGCCGGCGACGAAGACGAAGACGAGAAAAGCGAACATGGTCGTTCCTCCCGCTTCGTTACTACGGCGCGCGGCCTCGCGAGTTTCCGCCGATGATCAGCCGGCGTACGCCGCCGCAGCACCGTGGCGCTCGCCGACGTACACCGACTGCGGCCGGATGATCCGCCCGACGCGCCGCTGCTCGAATGCGTGCGCGAGCCAGCCCACCACGCGCGCGACGGCGAACGTCGGCGTGAAGAGCGGCACCTCGAGCCCGAGGCCGTGCAGCAGGAGCGCGGTGTAGAACTCGACGTTCGTCTGCAGCTTGCGTCCCGGCTTGTGCTCCTCGAGCAGCCGCAGCGCCGTCGCCTCGACGTCGCGCGCGAGGTTGTAGAGGCTCATGTCGCCCGCGCGCGTGAACATCCGCTCCGCCGCCGCCGCGAGCACGTCCGCGCGCGGGTCGCGCACTTTGTACACGCGATGCCCGAAGCCCATCAGCCGTTCGCCCGCCGCGATCTTCGCGCGCAGCACGCCTTCCGCGCGCGAGGCCTCGCCGATCTCGAAGACCATGTCGAGCGCCGGCCCCGGCGCGCCGCCGTGCAGCGGACCTTTGAGCGCGCCGACGGCGCCCACGATCGCGGAGACGAAATCGGATCCCGTCGACGCGACGACGCGCGCGGTGAACGTCGACGCGTTGAGCCCGTGATCGACGACGGTATTGAGATACGTTTCGAGCCCGCGTACGAGCTCCGCGTGCGGCTCGCGTCCCGTGAGCAGGTAGAGGTAGTTCGCCGCGATGCCGAGCTCCGCGCGCGGCGCGAGCGGTTCTACGCCATGAAGAAGACGCCAGTACGCGGCGACGATGACGGGGAAGCTGCCCGCGAGCATCCGCGCCGCGTCCGCGTCGTCTTCCGCGCTCAACGTGCCCGCGGCCATCCGCAGCGCGTCCATCACCGGCACGCGCTTCGGTGCGACGTCGCGCAACAGCTGCAGCGTGTGCGGCGGAAGCGCGCAAACAGCCGGTTTTCCCTCGAAACCAGCCAGTCCCCACAGCAGCGACGCGACGTCTTCGAAACCCCAAGACGCCAGCTCTTCGACCGCGTATCCGCCGATCACGAGCTCGCCCCGCTCGCCGTCGACCATGCTCAGCCGCGTCTCCGCGGCGACGATTCCTTCCAGTCCGTTGTGCACTTCGTTCATGCACCGAAACTAGGTTTGGTTCCGTGGGATGTCAACATTGATTGTACAATCAACCAATGGCTCGCAGGCCACAATGGATTGACGCACGCGAGGCGACCCGTCTCCTCGGCGTGAGCCGCGCGACGTTGTACGCGTACGTCAGCCGCGGCTACCTGCGCTCGGAGCCGGTGCCCGGCAAGACGCGCGAGCGCCGCTACGCGCGCGAGGATGTCGAACGCCTGCGCAGCCGCGCCGAGGAGCGGCGCAATCCGGAGAAAGCAGCGGAACATGCGCTGCGCTGGGGCGTGCCGGTGCTCGAGTCGTCGATCACGCTGATCGCCGACGGGCAGCTCTACTACCGCGGCCACGACGTCGTGGAGCTCGTGCATACGCGATCGCTCGAAGAAGTCGCGGCCCTCGTCTGGACCGGCTCGTTCGAAGCGGACATCTTCGATACGCCGCTCCACGTCGTCGGTGGCGGCGCCGCGCACGATCTGCCCTTCATCAGCCGTGCACAATCCGTCCTCCCGATCGTCGCCGCGCGCGATCCGCTCTCGTTCGACCTCCGTCCGAAAGCGGTCGCGCAGAGCGGCTGGCGCATTCTCAATCTGCTCACCAGCGTCGCCGCTGAATCGCAAACGCTGGAGGCGACGATCGAGGAGACGCTCGCACGCCGCTGGGCGCCGAAACAGAAACGCGCCGCGGACCTCATCCGCGCGGCGCTGATCGTCTGCGCCGATCACGAGCTCAACGTCTCCGCCTTCACCGCGCGCTGCGTCGCCTCCGCCGGCTCGAATCCGTACTCGGTCGTCGTCGCCGGCCTCGCCGCACTCGAAGGCACGAAACACGGCGGCGCCACCGCACGCGTGGAAGCACTCTTCGACGAGCTCCGCCGCGCCCGCGATCTCCGCCGCGCTCTCGCCGAACGCCTCCGCCGCGGCGATCCCATCGAGGGCTTCGGCCACCCGCTCTATCCCGAAGGCGATCCACGCGCACGCCTGCTGTTCGATCTCCTCCCGAAGTCGAAGGAGCTGACCTTCGCCCGCTCTCTCGCCAACGCCGCGAGCACGGTCCTCGGCGAAGAACCCACCGTCGATTTCGCCCTCGTCGCCTTCGCCCGTGCGTTGGGACTCCCGCACGGCTCCGCCCTCACCCTCTTCGCCATCGGCCGCACGATCGGCTGGATCGCCCACGCCATCGAGCAATACGAGCAAAACGTGATGATTCGGCCACGTGCTCGGTACGTGGGGCCGCGGTGAGGGATGACGATGGGGACGACGAAGGGCCTCCGGCGGGCCGGCGCGGCCGGCACCGCTAAGGGCTTAGCCGAGACGCACGTGCGGCTGCAGTCAACGACGTTAACCGCGACCGCACGTGCGTCTCGGCTAGGCCCTTAGCGCCGCCGGCCTCGCCGGCCCGCCGGAGGCCTCTCGTCGTCCCCGTCGTCATCCCCTCAGAGCCGCGACACGTTGTCGAAGTACTTGACGAACGACACGATGCCGCCGCTGGCTTGGGGCCAGTCGTAGTTCTCGTTCGGGGCGTGGTAGCCGTGTTCGGGGAGCGAGAGGCCGAGGAACATCACCGGCGTCTTGAGCACCTTCTCCATCGAGATCACGGCGCCGATCGAGCCGCCTTCGCGGACGAAGACCGGCTCGCGGCCGAACGCGAACTTCATCGCGTCGCGGACCGCGTCGGCGAGAGGACCACTGGTCGGCGCCTTGTAGGGCCACATCGAATTCTCGACTTCGATTTTGACGTCGGGATTGCGTTCTTTCACGAACGCGCGGACCAGCTTCTCGATCTTGCGCGGGTCCTGATTCGCGACCAGGCGGCAGGAGATCTTCACCTCGGCGCGCGGCGGGATGATCGTCTTGATGCCGGGGCCGGTGTAGCCGCCGACGAGGCCGTGAACCTCGAAGGTCGGCAGCGCCCAGATGCGTTTCATCACGTCGACGGGGTCGTCGCTGCGGATCGACTTGAAGAGGTGATCCTTCTTGAACTGCTTGATCGTGAAGCCGGACGCCTTGAAGTCTTCGATCTCGCGGCGGCTCGGCGGGACGACGTCGTCGTAGAAGCCTTTGAGCTTCACCTTCCCGGAGCGCGCGTCGAACATCTCGGAGACGAGCTGCATCAGCTCCGCGAGCGGATTGCGCGCGGCGCCGCCGGTGACCCCCGAGTGCTGATCGGTCGTGCCGGTTTCGAGCGTCAGCGAAAAGCCCTGCAGGCCGCGGAGGCCGGCCGGGCAGGCGGGGCGTTGGCGGGAGACCCAGATCGTGTCGGAGACGAGGATGTGATCCGTGGCCAGCGTCTTCGCGTGCGTCTTGATGCCGCTCTCGAAGTTCGGCGAGCCGATTTCCTCTTCGAGCTCCCACAGCACGCGGAGGTTCAGCTTCACGCCGGCCTCGCGCGCGGCGCGGATGCCGTAGAGCGCGCTGAGCGCGGGACCTTTGTCGTCGGTGGTGCCGCGGCCGAAGTAGCGGTCGCCTTCCTTCGTGAAGACGAACGGCTCCGTGTTCCACGGCTCGGTCTCGCGCGACGCGGGCTGCACGTCCATGTGGTTGTACATCGTCAGCGTCGGCGCTTTCGGATCGACGTCGAAGCGGCCATGGATGAATGGATATCCATCCGTCTCGAGAATGGCCGGCTCGCCGCCGGCGTCGCGGATCAGCTGCGCGGCCGCCTCGGCGCAGCGGCGGACGTCGCCGGCACGTGCGGGCTCGGCGGAAACGGACGGGATCTCGACGAGCGTGCGGAGGTCTGCTTCGAAACGCGTGCGCTCGTTCGCGGCCCATGCCGCGAGCGATTTCTTGTCGATCTTCATGGCGGCGAATCGTATCGCACGTCAGTCGCCGGCGGCTTCGCCGCCGCGGCGCGTATCGGCGGCGCCCATGCGCGTGCCGTTCGTGTCGATGCCGATCATCTGCGCGTCGCCGATCGTGTCGGAGTCCGCGAAGCCGGCCTTCGCGCGGAGCTTGTGGCCCATGCGCTCGAGCGCCGCGCGTGTATCACCCTGCAAGTCGAACGGCTCCCAATAGAGCTCGTCGGGCAGCCATTGATGATGGATGCGCGGCGCGCTGACGGCTTCGGCGATGTTCATCTTGAAGTCGATGACGTTGACGAGCAGCTGCAGCACCGTGTTGATGATCGTGGGACCGCCGGGGCTGCCGAGGGCGTAGGCGAGCTTGTTGTCCTTCAGCACGATCGCGGGAGTCATCGAGGAGAGCGGGCGCTTGCGCGGCGCGATCGAGTTCGCCTCGCCTTGAATGAGCCCGTAGTAATTCGGAGTGCCGGGCGCGGAGCTGAAGTCGTCCATCTCGTCGTTGAGGAGGAAGCCGAGGCCGGTCGCGGTGACGCCGGCGCCGTAGCTGTCGTTGAGGGTGTACGTATTGCTGACCGCGTTGCCTTGTGCGTCGATGACGCAGAAGTGCGTGGTCTGCGTCGACTCGTACGGCGCGGGATCGCCGGCGCCGGTCGTGGCGCTCGGCGTGGCGTGCTCGGGATCGATCGTCTTGCGGCGCGATTCCGCGAACGCGGCCGAGGTGAGCGCGGCCACCGGCACCTTCACGAAGTCGGTGTCGCCGAGAAACTGCGCGCGGTCCGCGAACGCCCGCCGCATCACCTCGGTCATCAGGTGGACGTGTTGCGACGAATGCCAGCCCATCGCGCCGAGGTCGTACGGCTCGAGCATGTGCAGCATCTCGATCAGCGCGATCCCGCCGGACGACGGCGGCGGCATGGTCAGGATCTCGTAGCCGCGATAGGTCGTGCGGAGCGGCGTGCGCAGCGTTGGCTCGTACGTGCGCAGATCTTCGGCGGTGACGAGGCCGCCGTGCGCGCGCATGTCGTCGACGAGCTGCTTCGCGGTTGCGCCTTCATAGAAGTCGCGTGGATCGGTGGCGATGCGCGCGAGCACGCGCGCGAGCTCCGGCTGCACGAGCTTGTCGCCCATGACGTACGGCTTGCCGTTGTTGAGGAAGATGCGTTTGCTGTCGGCGAACGGTTCCATCTTCTCGATGGACGATTTCTCGGCGAGGCTCTTGGCGAGCATGTAGTTGATGGTGAAGCCGTCGGCGGCGAGCTTCTGCGCCGGCGCAATGAGCTCCTTCCACGGCAGCTTGCCCCAGCGCTTGTGCGCGAGCGCGAGGCCGGCGACAGTGCCGGGGACGCCGACCGCTTTGTAGCCCTGCGTCGAGAGCTTCGGGATCACCTTGCCGTTCGCGTCGACGTACATCGTGCGCGTGGCGGCGAGCGGCGCGCGCTCGCGGTAGTCGAGGGCGATGGCGTTGCCGTCGGCGGTGCGCACGAGCATGAAACCGCCGCCGCCGAGGTTGCCCGCGGACGGCCACGTCACCGCGAGCGCGAAGCCGACCGCGACCGCGGCGTCGACGGCGTTGCCGCCTTTCGCGAGGACGTCGGCGCCGATGTGCGAGGCGATCGGCGAGACGCACGAGACCATTCCGTGCGGCGCGCGCACCGGCTCGCGCGAGGCGGCCTGGAGCGCGTGGGGAATCAGCAGCAGAACGAGCAGCGCGAGGCGGCGATTCATGGGGTGGAAGTGTAACGACAATGGGCGTTGCGGAACGCGCGGGTTGGGCGTAGATTGGCTGCGGTCCCTGCCATGAAAGAGCAACTCCGGATGAGCGTCGTGCGGCGAAGCAATCGCTTTCGCGTGCTCATGAACCTTCCGCTCCGGATCGGCCGCAAGGACGGCACGCTCGTCGACATCAGCACCACCGGCGTCCTCGCCACGCACGCGGGCGTGCTGCAGACCGGCTCGAGCATCGAGATTTCCTTCACGCACGACAACCGCCGCTTCGTCTCCGAAGCCCGGGTCGAGACCTGCACGGTCGTCGGCCTCGGCGCCGGCCCAGGCGGCGCGACGCTCTACGCCTCGCGGCTCTTCTTCACGAAGCTGAGCGACGAGTCGAAGTCGATCCTCGAAAGCCTCGTCGGCGCCGACGACGGCTTCATTCCTTAGCCTCGATCGCTTTCGCGCGGCGCAGGTGGTTGAGCCGCGAGAGAAAGTGATAGGACGCGCCGGCCGCGATCGCGCCGGCAGCGGCGCCGATCGAGATGCGTCCCGCCCCGACCAGCACCCACGCGCCGTACAACGCCATCGGGATGTAGAGCAGCGTGCCGGTGACGACGCCGGGCGAGTAGCGCCGCATGCGGATGGTCGCCGCGAGGTGGAAGATGCCGTTCGCGCCGAGGAGCGTGGCGAAGAGGAGGAAGAACGCCGGGCCGATGGACGTACGCTGATCGATGCCGACGGCGAAGCAGCCGAAGAGCAGGGCGGCGTTGATCCAGAAGATGAACCGCCGCGACGCGCTGCTGGCGATCTCCGGATACGTGCGGTGGTACCAGGCGGTGAAGCCGCCGGGCCAGAAGAATTCTTCGACGATGTGGGCGGACGCGGCGGCGAGGGGAAGCCAGAAGAGGAGCATGGGGATGTGAGGTGGTACGCGCGCGCCGCGGCGAGGTTTCAGCCGCGGCGCGCGCGTCAGCTGCGGTCGTCAGCTGCGGTAGTCAGCGTTGAGACTGACGTAGTCGTGCCCGAGGTCGCTGGAGAGGATGACCGCGCGCCCGGAGCCGGCGCCGAGGTCGACGTGCAGCGGCACGCGCTCGCGCGCGAAGATCTTCGCCGCGTCCTTTTCGCGATAGACAACAGGTTGACCATCGCGCACGAGCGGCAGCGAGCCGGCGGTGAGCGAGACGCGCTTGACGGAAAAGCGCGCGCCGCTGCGGCCGGCGGCGGCGAGGATGCGTCCCCAGTTCGGATCGCCGCCGTGCAGCGCGGTCTTGACCAGCGGCGACGTCGCGATGGCGTGCGCGGCGAGCTTGGCCTCGCGCTCGGAGCGCGCGCCGGTGACTTCGAGCTCCATGACGCGCGTCGCACCTTCGCCGTCGCGGACGATCATCCACGCGAGGTCGCGGCAGAGCGTGTTGAGCGCGCGCTGGAAGTCGGCGAGATCGGCGCCTTCGTCGTTGCCGAGCTTTCCCGACGCGAGCAGGAACACGGTGTCGTTCGTCGACGTGTCGCCGTCGACGGAGATCACGTTGAAGCTCTGATCGACGGCGGCGCGCAGCGCGCGCTGCAGCGCGGCCGGCTCGAGCGCGGCGTCCGTCATGACGAAGCCGAGCATCGTGGCCATGTTCGGATGGATCATGCCCGCGCCTTTGGCGACGCCGACGAGGCGTCCGCGTTTGCCGCCGAGCGTGAACGTCGCCTGCGCGACTTTCGGCCCGACGTCGGTGGTGAGGATCGCGTGCGAGAGTCCTTCGCCGCCGCCGATGGAAAGGCGCGTGACGGCGTCGGGGAGCGATTCGCGGATCTTCTTGTCGGGCAGCACGACGCCGATGACGCCGGTCGACGCGAGAAGGATCTCCTCTTCGCCGCAATGCAGCAGCTCCGCGGCGCGCGTGCGGACGCGTTTCGCGGCGTCGAGACCTTCGCGTCCGGTGACGGCGTTCGCGCAACCGGCATTGACGACGATCGCTTTCGCGCGGCCGCCGGTTTTCTTCAGCGCCGCTTTCGACAGCACGACCGGCGCCGCCTGAAAGCGGTTCTTCGTGAACACGGCCGCGGCGTTCGCGCCGTCTTCGGCGACGATGAGCCCGAGGTCGGGGCGCTTCTTGCGGATGCCGGCGCGCACGCCGGAGGCGAGGAACCCCTTCGGCAGTTTCATGCGAGTGCCTCCAGCGCGGCCCGCGCCGCGTCGCGCACGCGCGCGGGGGCGGTGCCGCCGTAGACGTTCTTCTTCGCGAGCACGTCGTCGACCGATCGGGTCGAGTGCGCGCCGGCGCGGCTCACGCGTTCGTGCGCCTCGCGAAACGGCACGCCCTGCGCCGCGAGCTCGTCGGCGGCGTCGGTGGCGAGGAGCAGCGGGCTCGCGGCGGCGGCGCGGAGTTTGTCGCGGTCGAGTTGCAGTCCGCCGATGAGCGCGGTGAGCGCGGGCAGCAGCACGGCGAGCGTCGCGCGCGTGCGGAAGAGCGGCTCTTTGTCGAGCTGCAGGTCTTTGTTGTACGCGAGCGGCAATCCTTTCAGCAGCGCGAGAAAGCCGGTGAGCTCGCCGAGCGCGCGCGCCGCGTGGCCGCGCGTCAGCTCGAGCACGTCGGGATTCTTTTTCTGCGGCATGCGCGACGAGCCGGTGGCCATCGCGTCGGGCAGCTCCGCGTAACCCGCCTCGTCGCTCGTGAGGAAGATGAGGTCTTCGGCGAAGCGCGACAGATGCGTGAGCAGCAGCGACGCGGCGAAGAGGTACTCCGCCGCGAAGTCGCGGTCGGAGACGGCGTCGAGCGAGTTCGCGGTGGCGCGCGCGAAGCCGAGGGTGTGCGCGAGACGCGCTCGGTCGATGGGCAGCGGAGTGCCGGCGAGCGCGGCGGAGCCGAGCGGGCATTCGTCGCCGCGCGCTTGCGCGTCGTTGAGGCGCGAGAGATCGCGCTGCAGCATGGCCACGTACGCCAGGCACCAGTGTCCGAACGTCACCGGCTCCGCTTGTTTGAGATGCGTGTAGCCGGGCATCGGCGTTGCGGCCTCGTCGAGCGCGCGTTGCGCGAGCATGCGCGCGAGCGCCTTCGTCAGCGCGATGGCGTCGTCGCACGCGCGCTTGAGCCACAGCTTGAGATCCGTCGCGACCTGATCGTTGCGCGAGCGGCCGGTGTGCAGTTTTCCGGCGAGCGCGCCGAGATCTTTGCGCAGCGCGTCCTCGACGAACGAATGCACGTCTTCCGCGTCGGAATCGGTGAGCGTCACGCGGCGCAGCGCGGCGACGAGCGCGTTCGCTTCGTCCGCGGACAACACGCCCGCGGCGCCGAGCTCCGTGACCCACGCGATCGAACCTTCCACGTCTTCCGCGAACAGCTCCCGATCGAAGGCAAACGAGTCGTTGAGCGCGCGCAGCAGCGCGGACGGCCCTTCCGAAAAGCGGCCGCCCCACATGCTCACTTCGCCACCTCGAGCGCCATCGGTGCGAGTCGCTTGCGGCCGCGCAGCGGCAGGCCGAAGAGGCGGATGAAGCCGGCGGAATCCTGCGCGTCGTAGCCGGTCATGTCGAACGACGCGAGGTGCTGCGAATAGAGCGAGTGCGGCGAGGTGCGGCCGATGACGCTCGCGCTGCCTTTGTACAGCTTCAGCGTGACGGTGCCGCTGACCGTTTCGGCGAGCGTGGCCACGAACGCGTCGTACGCCTCGCGCAGCGGCGAGAACCACTGGCCGTTGTAGACGAGCTCCGCGTAGCGCGTGGCGATGCGCTCCTTCTCGTGCGCGGAATCGCGGTCGAGCGTGATCGACTCCAGTGCTTTCAGCGCCGTCACGAGCAGCGTGCCGCCGGGCGTCTCGTATACGCCGCGCGACTTGATGCCGATGAGGCGGTTCTCGACGAGGTCGATGCGGCCGACGCCGTGCCGTCCGCCGATGTCGTTGAGCGTCTGCACGAGCGCGGCGGGCGAGAGGTTGACACCGTTGACCGCGACGGGGAAGCCCTCGTCGAACGTGATGGTCACTTTCTCCGGTGCGTCGGGCGCGTCGAGCGGATCGACGGTCAGCTTGAACATCGACGCTTCCGGCTCGAACGCCGGGTCTTCGAGCGGACCGCCTTCATGCGAGAGGTGCCAGAGGTTGCGGTCGCGCGAGTACGGATCTTTCTTCGTGACCGGCACGGGGATGCCGCGCGCGGCGGCGTAGTCGATGGCGTCCTCGCGCGAGACGATGTCCCACGAACGCCACGGCGCGACGATCGCGAGCTCCGGCGCGAGCGCCTGATAGGCGAGCTCGAAGCGCACCTGGTCGTTGCCCTTGCCGGTGCAGCCGTGCGCGAGCGCGTCGCAGCCGGTGGCGAGCGCGATCTCGACCTGCTTGCGCGCGATGAGCGGACGCGCGGTCGACGTGCCGAGCAGGTAGTCGCGCTCGTAGATCGCGCCGGCGCGCAACACGGGGAAGAGGTACTCCGCCGCGAACTCTTCCTTCGCGTCGACGAGATGGAAGTCGCACGCGCCGGTGGCGTACGCCTTCTGCGCGAGTCCGGCCGTTTCTTCGGCCTGGCCGACGTCGACCGCGACCGCGACGACGTCGCAGCCGTAGTTTTCCTTCAGCCAGCTGATGATGATCGAGGTATCGAGGCCGCCGCTGTACGCGAGGGCCACTTTGCGAAGCTTCTTCACGCTGCTTTCTCCTTTGCCGGAGCGAGGATGGAATCGAGCGACTCGACGAACGACGCGAGTGCTTTCTTCGGAACGATGTAGGGCGGCAGGAGCCGCAATACTTTTTCGCGCGCGGTGCCGACGACGAAGCCGTGCGTGAGCAGCTCGCGCGCGACCGGCGCGGCGGGACGATCGAGCTCGATGCCCCACATCAGCCCCGCGCCGCGGATGTCGACGATGCCGGTTTTGACGCGCGCGAGCTCGGACGCGAACCATTCGCCGAGCGCGTTGATCTGCGGCAGCAGTTTCTCGGTCTCTTCGAGCACGACCGCGCCGAGGCGGCACGCCACCGGGTTGCCGCCGAACGTCGTGCCGTGATGTCCCGGCTTCACAACGCCTTCGAGCGCGGCGCCGGTGAGCACCGCGCCGAGCGGCAGTCCGCCGCCGAGCGGCTTCGCGAGCGTGACCAGATCGGGCACGATGCCGCTCTTCTGAAAGGCGAAGAGATGACCGGTGCGCCCGAGGCCGCACTGGATTTCGTCGAGGACGAGCATCGCGCCGGTGCGGTCGGCGATGCGCCGCGCGGCGATCAGAAAATCGTCGCTGAGCGGGATGATCCCGCCTTCGCCCATGACCGGTTCGAGGAAGATCGCGGCGGTGTCGTCGTCGACGGCCGCTTCGAGCGCGGCGATGTCGTTCGGCGCGACGAAGCTCACGCCCGGTACGAGCGGCGCGAACGGCGTGCGATACGCCTCGTGTCCGGTCAGCGACAGCGACCCGAGCGTGCGGCCGTGAAAGCTCTCCTCGAGCGCGACGAGCTTCGTCTTCTTCGTGGCGAGACGCGCGAACTTCAGCGCCGCTTCGTTCGCTTCCGTGCCGCTGTTGCAGAAGAACGCGCGGCAGAGTCCCGACGCGCGCACGAGCTTCTCGCCGAGGATGCCCTGCGCGGGGTGGTAGTAGAGATTCGAGACGTGCAGCAGCTCGTCGCCGGCGCTGCGCAGCGCCTTCACGATGCGCGGGTGCTTGTGCCCGAGCACGTTGACGGCGATGCCGCCGAGCAAGTCCCAATACGCGCGGCCGTCGGCGTCGATGAGCTTCGCGCCGCGTCCGTCGCGCGGATGGAACGGCGTGCGTGCGTACGTTTTCACGAGGAACGCGCTCTCGCGCGCCTCCACGGCGGCGGGTGATTCGTCATGCAGCAACAAGGCTGGTTCCTCCTTCTTCGCCAATCTCGATCGTGGGAACTCCCGCGCGCAGCGCCGCCAGCGCGGCCTGCAGCTTCGGACGCATGCCGCCGCTGACGCCGGCCAGAAACGCCTCCGCGTCGTCGGCGCCGAGCAGCGGCACGACGTGGCCGTTCGCGTCGAGGACGCCGGCAACGTCGGTGAGAAAGCGCAGCGCCTGCGCGCGCAGCGCGACCGCAAGCGCGGACGCCGCGGCATCGGCATTCACATTGAGCAACGTGCCGTGCGGACCTTCGGCGATCGACGAGACGACCGGCAGCACGCCGTAGGTCAGCATCGCGCGCACGAGCGTGGCGTTCGCGCGCGTGACGCGGCCGACGTGCCCGAGGTCGACGCCGTCGATCGGCTCGTGGCGTTCGGCGACGAGCGTCGCGCCGTCGCTGCCGCTGATGCCGGCCGCGCGGATGCCGCGCTTCGTCAGCTCCGCGACGAGCCTCTTGTTGACGCTGCCGCCGAGCACCGAGACCACGACGTCGAGCGTCGCGTCGTCGGTGATGCGCAGCCCCGCGTGCGTCCGCTTGGCGATGCCGAGCTTCGCCAGCATCGCGTCGATGTGCTTGCCGCCGCCGTGCACGAGCACGAGCTGCTCGCCGCGATTCCACGCCGCGGCGATGGCATCGAGCATCGCGTCGCGCCGCGACAGATCGTCGAGCAGCGAGCCACCGAGCTTGATCACCTTCACAGCAGTCCCTCCGTCTCCGCGAATCCGCACATGCGGTTGAAGTTCTGTACGGCCTGCGAGGCCGCGCCCTTGAGCAGGTTGTCGATGGCCGCGACGATCACCGCCCGCCGCCCGCCCTGCAGCAGCGTGAAGCCGAGATCCGCGTACGGCGTATTCACGACGTCCTTCAGCTCCGGCAGCTGCGGCTTCACGCGCACGAGCGGCGCGTGCGCGTACGCGGCGGCATACGCCGCGCGCAGCTCGTCCGCGCTCACCGGATTCGTGAAGCCGACGTGCATCGTGGTGAAGATGCCGCGCGCGATCGGCAGCAGCTGCGGCACGAAGACGAGCGTCGTCTTGTCGCCGAGGTGCAGCCCCTGGCGGATCTCCGGCTCGTGCTTGTGATGGCCGACGCCGTATGCCTTGAAGTTGCCGAAGAGCTCCGAGAACGAGTACGCGAGGTCGGACTTTTTGCCCGCGCCGGTGACGCCGCTCTTCGCGTCGATGATCACCGGCTGCGCGCGGTCGATGAGATACGTGATCGGCCGCAGCGCGAGCAGCACGGACGTCGGATAGCAGCCGGGGTTCGCGACGAGCCGCGCGCGCGTGAGCTCGCCGTTGCACCATTCGGTGAGGCCGTAGACCGCGTCGGCGAGAAGCTCGGGATGCGGATGCGCGAAGCCGTACCACGACGGATAGAGCGCCGGCTCGCCGAGACGAAACGCGCCAGAGAGGTCGATGACGCGCTTGCCGCGCGCGACGAGCTCCGGCGCGACGTCCGCGGAGACTTCGTTCGGCGTCGCGAGAAAGACGACGTCCGCTTCCGACGCGAGCAGCGCGTCGAGCGAGAACGTTTCGCTGGAAAGCGCCGCCGCGACATGCGCGTGCGGATGCCGCGCGAGCAGGCGCACGAGCTCCGCGCCCGCGTAGCCGGTCGCGCCCGCGATGGCCACGGTCTGGGTCGTGGGGGAGGGGAGAGGAACGGCGCGAAGCGCGGGCGCCTCCTCTCTTTCTGCAACGACACGAATATTCATGCTCAGGTTTTCCATGGCGGCCTTCCGGGTCCGCGCTAGGCGCGCGTACGGCGGCGCTGCGGCGCGAGGCCGGCGCTCTGGTGGACTCGCCGCGCGAATGCGGTGGCGGCGGCGGGAGTGCGGAACGCGACGAAGATCGTGTCGTCGCCGCCGATCGTGCCGAGGGCGTCTTCGATCGGGCTGGCGTCGATGGCGCTCGCGAGCGGCTGCGCGGCAGCCACCGGCGTCTTGATCACCACGAGATTCGCCGCCGCCTCGGCGAACACGACGGAATCATGCAGCAGCTGCTCGAGGCGGTGCTCGCGCGTCTCGCGCGGGCGGAAGTCGGCCACCGGCGCGAGCGCCTGCGGCGAGACGTAGCCGTTGGCGGTCTTCACGAGGCCGAGCTCGCGCAGGTCGCGCGAGAGCGTCGGCTGCGTGACCTGGAAGCCGCGCTTGCGCAGTGCCGCGAGCAGCTCGTCCTGCGAATGGACGGCCGTCTCGCCGACGACGCGGAGGATTTCCTCCCGCCTGCGCATCGCGTCTCCGCCTGCATGAATATTCATCGTCATGAATCTTTATGCATGAACCGGTTGCTGTCAACTGCTATTTCAAGAAGTTCGGCTGAGAGTCGTGAGGGACTTTGAGCGCGTTTTGCGCGACTGAGAGCAGGAGGCCTCTCATGTCCAAACGGTTCCTCGCCCTCGTCGTCGCTGTTTCCCTGCTCGCCGTCCCCGCATTCGCGAAGCGCCGCGCCGTCCGCGCGCCGGGACGCGCCGCCACGCCGCAGTGCTTCACCTTCGACTTCGTCACCGCGGGCACCACCGCGAGCTATCTCTCGACGACCCCCGGCGGGAACGTCACCTTCACCATTCATTGGCTGAGCGACACCGCCACCGAGACGCATACGACGCAGAGCGTGACCACACCGCAGGCCACCGCGCAGGTCGAGACGATCCTCACCGGCGAGGCTGTCGGCACGCTCCGCGGGCTGCGTCACATTTATACGAAGACCACGACGCCCGTGCCGGTCATCGGCTCGACCGTCGTCGAGGTGGACATCGACTTCGTGCCGTCGCTCGTCGCCGGTCCCGCCGGCGGCTGGTGCACCAACGCGACGTGGACCGTGCCGGCGTCGACCGAAACGATCGTGACGAAGAGCGCCTTCGGTCAGCAGCAGCAAATCGTCACCACGGCCGCCTCGGAAGGGCAGGTCCTCGCCGTCGGCGAGTCGATCACCGTTCCGGCCGGCACGTTCGACACCGTCAAGTACCGCGGCGCGCTCGTGAACGGCTCGAACGTGCAGACGTCGATCACGTGGGTGTCGATGGAGCGCAATATCGTCGTACGACAGGACACGCTCGACGGCGACGGCAACGTCACCACCACGACCGTGCTGACCTCAGTCCAATGATTCCGCTGCACCGTTTTTTGCATCAGGCGCAATGGGAGGTCTTGGAGCCCATGTCACGCGTCGAACGCACGAACGTCACGCAGAATCCCGGCGAGCGCCGCGGCTCGGAGCAGTTGCGCCAGGCCCGCAGCGGCCGCGCCGGCTCGAGCCGCGAGTCCAGCAATCCCGGCCACACCCCGACCAAGGCGGAAGGAGAAGTGGCCGACGTCGAACAGGCACTGAAGAATCAGAAGGAATAAGGCGGGTCGCACCGACCCGCCTTTCCCTACACGTCGATTCCCACGCTCCGCATCAGCTCGAGTGCGTTGCTTTTCGTGACGATCCCCGGGCGCATGCGATAGTCGAACACGACCTGCCCCTCCTCCACGCGATCCTCGAAGTGCACGTTCGCCGCGCCGGGGAGCGTTTCCGCGATCTGCGCCAGCGCGAGGTCGTGCGTCGAGACGAGCCCCGCGCCGCCGCGCGCGACCAGGTTCCGCACGATGCCTTCCGCGCCGATGCGGCGGTCGTGCGAGTTCGTCCCGGCGAGCACTTCATCGAGCAGAAACAAGAGCGGCCCGCGCGTCGCGAGCTCGAGCACCTGGCGGATGCGCAGGATCTCGGCGTAGAAGCGCGACGCGTTCTCCTGCAGCGAGTCGTGGATGCGGATCGACGCGCCGACCTGCGCCGGCGCGATGCGCAGCGCGCTCGCGCAGACCGGCCCGCCCGTCATCGCCAGCACCGCCGCGATGCCGACGCTGCGCATCATCGTCGACTTGCCGGACATGTTCGAGCCGCTCACGAGCAGCAGCCGCGTCTGCGCGTCGAGACGCAGATCGTTCGTGACGCGGCGGTCGTCCGGAATGAGCGGATGGCCGAGGTCGCGCGCATCGAACAGCGGGCCCTCGGCGACGATCTCCGGGGTCGCGAACGACGGATGCTCGAACGCGAACGAGGCGAGCGACGACAGCGCCTCGACTTCGCCGACCGCCTCGATCCAGTCGCCGATGCGCGCGCCGGAGCGGAGGCGCCAGCGTTCGATGGCGAAGCCGACGTTCGTCGTCCAGAGCAGCAGTTCCGCGAGCGCGGCGAAGAACTGGTTGCGCCGCGCGTCGAGCAGTGCGACGAGCTTGCGCAGACGTTCGATGTCGTCGGCGCCGCGCAGGCGTTCGGCGAGCGCGGTGAGACGCGGCGACGTGAAGCGCTCGCGTTCGAGACGGGCGAGGAGTGCGCCGAGGAGCGCGAGGGCCGGCTCGGCCCGCTCGACTTCGGCGACGAGCGGCTTGACGCGCGGCGCGAACCAGCGGCCGAGGGTGAGCGTGATGAGGACGGAGAAGAGGAGAGGGGAGAGAGGAAAGGTGGCTGGTTCGCCGAGCATCTTCGCGACGAGCGACGGCAGCGTGACGACGAGCAGCACGACGTTGATCGCCGGAAACACGAGCGCGGCGATGCGCTCCCACGCCGCGAAATGCACCGGAGGCAGCGCCGCCCACGCGTCGAGGCGTGCGGACTCGATGTCGTGCGCGACGTCCGCGGCTTCGACCGCGACGTCTTCGCGCAGCTCGACCGCGTCGCGCAGCTCCGCGACTGCTTGCTGCCGCGCCACGATCTCCTCGCGCGCGGTCGCCGGCGTCTTCAGCCACGTCGCGAGTCGGGCGCGCCCGGCCTTCGTGATCGCGAGCGAGATCAGCTCGAACAGCGAGCCGCGTCCGAAGAGATCGAAGTCGCCCGCGTACGGATGGTGATCGTCCGCGAACTCGCTCCCCGCATCGCCGCCTCCCGCCCACCGCCCGTCGAGCCGCGCCAGACCGCGCGCGTAAAACGCGGCGATCTTCTCCGCCCGCATCCGCCGCCGCACGACCCGCTCGTGCACGAACACCAGCGCGATGAAGACGGCCACCGGCACGATCGCCCACGCCACCGCCCACCACGCGATGCCGATCGCCAGCGCGACGGCCACGAGCCGCGCCGTCGATACGCGCCGCTCCCGCGCGCGCAGCGCCACGACCTCCGCCTGCCGCGCCGCCGCCCGCTCAGAGTAAAGTTCCCTCGCGTTAGCCATCGTTCAATTCTGCATTCTGCATTCTGCCTTCTGCATTCTGCCTTCAGCTTTTGAACCTCCACGCCCGCACGCCCTCGCCACTGCGCGGCGTAGACTAATGTCCATGCGCACCGTCGAGAATCTCTTCAACGACTACGCCGCGTACCACCGCACGCCCGGCAACAAAGCGTTCCATCGCATCGGCATCCCGCTGATCATGCTGACGCTGATCGGCATGCTCGTGCGCGTCGCGTTCGTCGTCGCCGGCACGCGCCTCGACGCCGCGATGATCCTCATCGCCGTCGCCACCATCTACTACCTCGTCATCGAGTGGCGCCTCGCGCTGGCGATGCTCGCCGTCTCCGTCGGCTTCTACTTCCTCGGCGCGGCGATGCCGTTCTGGCTCAACGTCGCGCTGTTCGTCCTCGGATGGATCTTCCAGTTCATCGGCCACAGCGTCTACGAGCATCGCCAGCCCGCGTTCTTCCGCAATTTCCTGCACCTTCTCGTCGGACCGCTCTGGATCCTCAACGACCTCCTGCCAGTGGTTCGCACCACGCGCACGACCTGAACGACGCGCGCGGGCCGGATTTTTGCTCGTGACGCAACTCGGGACCGAGAGTGGGGAACGAACAGTACGGAGTGCTCGTCGTCGAAGACGATCCGGCCATTCGCCGCCTCGTGACGATGGTGCTGCAGCGGCAGGGTTATCGCGTCGACATCGCCGCCGACGGACTCGAGGCGGTGCTCAAGCTCGGCGTCTCCGAGTACGACGTCATCGTCCTCGATCTGATGATGCCGAACCTCGACGGCTTCACGTTCCTCTCCACCGTCGCGCGCAACCAGCCCGAGCGCCTGCGCAAGGTCATCGTCACGAGCGCCGCGTCGCCCGCCGTCATCCGCGAGCGGATGGAAGGAACGCCGTTCTCGCTTCTGCCGAAACCGTTCGACATCGGCGAGCTCGTCGAGCGCGTCCGGTCGTGTATCGACGCGCAGCAGAACTAAAATGACGCCGTGGTCCCCCACGGCTCCGATCGTCTCCGCACTGCCGGAGGAAAACTCCTCCTCCTTTCCCTCCTTCCCAAAGGATGGACGGCGCGGACGCCGAAGACCTCGACCACCGCGGAGTTCCCCGGCACCGCCGTCTTCTGGGACGAGCAGTATTTCGAGGTGCTCGACGCGAAGCCGCAGCCGCGCGGCGTGCTCTACGTGCTCGCGCCGTGGAGCGACGCGCACACGATCCGCACGTTCGCGCCATACGACGACGCCTCCGAAGCGCGACTCGCAACGGAAGCGGAGGCCGCGGCGCGGCGGCAGAAGCAGTCGTTTGCCGCGCAACTCTCCGGCGTGCTTCTCGGACATCTCCCCGCCGCCGTACAGGACCGCATCGGCAGCGAGCTCGGGGTCGCGCCGTCGCGGATGACGCTGCTCTCTTGCGTCATCGGTCCGCTGACGCTCGGCGCGTGCTTCTGGAAGTGGTCCGGCGCCGCGCTCGCGCAACAGCCGTCGCCCGTTCCGCTGTGGGCGTGGCTCGTCGCCGGCGCGCTGATGCTCGACAGCATCATCCGCTTCCTCATCGTCTTCGCGCAGGACCGCGCCGCTGGCTCGCTGCCCGGCATCTTCGTCTACATCGCCATCTGGCTCGTCGCGCCGAAACGCGTCGGGCTCGTCTCACCGTTCGCATCGGCGCGCGGGACCGCGCTCTTCACGCTCGCGCCGCCGGACGATGTCGCCACGCGCGACGCGATCGAGATGCGCGGCTCGATCTTTTCGCTGCTCACGCCCGCCGAACAGGCGAGCCTCGCCGCGCGCTACGGCTTCGACTACCGCCGCTACGCGTTCGGCATGAGCTGGACGATCCTCGCCGGCGCCGCGATCGGCGTCGTGACCTCCGCGGTGAAAGTCGCCGACAGCCGCAGCGTCTCCGCGTTCGTCTCGCTCGTCGTCGCCGCGGTGCTCGCCGTGGAACAGCTCGTCCGCCTCCCGTCGCTGCAACGCGGTCCCGCCGGCAGCATCCTCGGCGCCCTCGTGCGTCCGTTCGTCCGCGGCTATCTGGAGCGTGGATGACAGGCGACGCTCGCGCGCGGCGCCTCGCCCTCGCGTCGTTCATCGCCGTCACCCTCGCCGCCGTCACGTGGGCGCGGCTGTGGCTCGTCGATCACCTGCACGACCAGGGCTGGTTCACGAAGTACGTGGTCTTCGCCGATGAGATTCGCGCCGGCCACATTCCGTACGCGCGCATCGGCGACGTCAGCCCGGCGTATCTCTGGCTGATGGTCGCGTTGCGCGCGCTCGGCACCGGCGTGCACGGCCTGCGCGTCCTGCAGGTCATCGCGCTGACGCTCGCCGCGCTCTTCTGCGCGCTCGCCGCACATCGCCTCGGCGGCTGGATCGCCGCGCTCACGACCGCGCTGCTGATCCTCGGCAATCGCGCCGCGCTCGTGCTCGCGACCGAGATCGAGCCGGAGACGCTGATCCTGCTGCTCACGTCCGCCGCGATCGCGGTGCTCGTCGCGCGCCGCCGCTTCGCGCCCGCGCTGCTCGGACTCCTCGTCGGACTCTCCGCGATCGCGCGCCCCGTCGCGTTGCTGCTCCTCGTGCTGCTCGTCGCGTGGATGTTCTTCCGCGAGTCGCGCCGCGATGCGCTGCTCCTCGCCGGCGCCGCGGCCGTGCCGATCGTGACGATCCTCCTCGTCAACGCGAGCCTCACCGGCAGCGTCTTCATCATGCAGCCCGGCGCGCAGTTCTACGAGGGCAACAATCCGCTCGCCACCAGCTGCGCCGGCGTGCTGCCGCGCATCGTCGCTGATCTCGACACGAACTCCCACGAGCCCGACTACCTGCACGTCGCCTATCGCCTCATCGCCGCGCGCGCCACGAACACGCCGATCGACGCGCGCCGCTCGAACCGCTACTGGAGCGCGAAAGCATTCGCGTTTCTGCGCGACGAGCCGCGCGCCGCGCTCGCGCTCTTCGCGTGGAAGGGCGTGCTCGCCGTGCATCACTACGATGTCTGGGACCTCTACACGATGCGCGCGAAAGCCATCGAGCTCGCGCGCTATCCGGCGATTCCGTTCGGCGCCGGCTTCGTGCTCGCCGTCGCCGCGTTCGCGCTGCGCCGCGACCGCGCGCGCCTCCTCCCGATCGCGTTCTTCGCCGTCTCCACGTTCGCCGCGCTCGTCCTCTTCAACGTCAGCGCGCGCCAGCGCAACGCGCTCCTCCCGCCGCTCGCGGTGTTGGGAGGTGCCGGCGTCGCCGAGATCGTCGCGCTCGCCCGCACGCGCCCCCGCGCCGACCGCGCCCTCCTCGCCTTCGGCGCCGTCATCATCGCCATCCCGCTCCTCGGCATCGAAGGCAATCCGATGCGCGAGTACGAATACGACTGGTGGAGCTGGACCCGCGCCTACGGGCTCCGCGACGCCGCCTACCGCGCCCGCGCCGCCGGCGACCGCGTGACCGCCGCCCGCTTCGCGGCGACGGCCTCGGTGCTCGAGCCCGGCGAAGAACCGCTCGTCTCCGCCCCTACGCTCCGTTCGTTCGCGCTGGCCGACCTCGCCGCCAACGCCGGCTCCGACCAGCACCGCTTCGACGCCGCCGTCGCCCTCGAAAAAGCCGGCGCCTGGCGCGAAGCCGACACCGTCCTCGCCACGCTCGACGACTACACCCCCCGCCGCGAAAACCGCGCCGTGAGCTCGGTCGCGTATTACCGCGCGCGCGCCGCGCTGGCCACCGCTCCCTCCCTCCCTCCCGCCATTTCCCCCGCTGTCCTGCTTTCTACTTCGCCCGCCCTCCCGCCTTCCCGCCCTCCCGCCGAAACGTTGCGCCGCCACCTCACCCGCGCCCTCGCCGAATCCCGCGGCGACCCCTACGTCCTCGCCCTGGCCGCGCTGACGCTCTCCGACTCCCGCGCGCGCGCCGAACTCGACGCGCTCTACGACCCCTTCACCCGCGGCACCGCCCTCGCCGCCGCCTACCAGGATTTGGGCGACACCCCCCGCGCCCGCGCGCTCCTCGCGCAGGTCGCGCAACGGTTCCCCGAGTGGCGCCGCCCCGTGGCGTTGCTCGCGACGATGCCGCCGGCCACACCGGCGCCCGCATCCGCATCGACATCCGCGCCGGCGTCTGCACCCGTCCCCGCACCGCCGCCCGCCGCCGCAGCGACACCTATCTCGCGTTCAATCTCCAGACGCGCCACTCCGAGCCAGTAGCGCAGTCCTCTGGCCGGCCTAATCCCTTCCGCGACCCCGCGTGCACCCGCCCTCGCGCGCACCCGCCCTCGCGCGCACCCGCACCTCGCCACCGCCCTCCGCCACCCTCGCTCCTTCTGCCACGGCAATCTCCTCCGCCTTCCACCTGCGCTGCCTGCTCTCGTGCCGCGACGCCCCTCTTCTCGTCACCGCCTCTGCCCTCCGCCACCCGCCCTCACTCCGCCCACCCATCCCAGTTCACTCCCCACGGCCGCCTCCCAAGGCACGCCCTCGCGCCTCCGCCCTCCGCTACCCTCGCTGCTTCTGCCACCGCAATCTCCCTCCGCCTTCCGCCTGCACTGCCTGCCTCCCGCGCCCCGACGCCGCTTTTCTCGCCACCGCCCTGCCCCTTCCGCCACCCGCCCTCACTCCTTCCGCCACCTCCGCCTCCCCCCCGCCCGCCCATCCCAGTTCACTCCCCACGGCCGCCATCTCCCCAGGGCGCGCACTCCGCACCTCGTGCCACCGCCCTCCGCCACCCTCGCTCCTTCTGCCACCGCAATCTCCCTCCGCCTTCCGCCTGCACTGCCTGCCTCCCGCGCCGCGACGCCGCTCTTCTCGCCACCGCCCTGCCCCCTTCCGCCACCCGCGCTCACTCCTTCCGCCACCGCGCTCTCTCCGTCCGCCACCTCCGCCGCCCACCAACCCCTCCCAGTTCACTCCCCACGGCAGCCATCGCCCAAGCGCACGTACCCGCGCCTCGCGCCAACGCCCTCCGCCACCCGCCCTCGCTCCTTCCGCCACCGCAATCCCTCTCCGCCGTCTGCCCGCCACCTCCACCCCCGCCACCCACCCATCCCAGTTCTCTCCCCACCGCGCCCCCTCCCAAGGCACGCCCTTCGCACCACGCCCGGCGTGGTTCGAGCGGAGTTGGACGGCAGAAGTCGCGTCATCATCGAAGCCCCGTCGCCGATCGTCGACGGCGGCACATACCCCGCGAAACGCGTGGCGGGCGATCTCGTGCTCGTCGAGGCCGACATCTTCGCGGACGGCCACGACCTCATCTCCGCGGTCGTCCTGCATCGTCGCGACGGCGAGAAGAACTGGACCGAAACGCGGATGCGCCCCCTCGTCAACGACCGCTGGCAGGCCGCGTTCCCCGTGCGCGAGCTCGGCTTCTATCGCTTCACCATCGAAGCGTGGATCGACCATTTCCTCACGTGGCGCCGCGACCTCGAAAAGCGCGTCGAGGGCGGCGCATCGGATGAAGACCTGCGCGTCCAACTCCTCATCGGCCTCGAATATCTCCGCGCCGCGGCCAAACGCGCCGGCGCCCGCGACCGCCGCAAGCTCGAGTCGTTCATTACAGGACTCGAAAGCGACGATCCGATTGAAGACAAACTCGCCGACGTTGCGAGCGAAGACCTGCTCGCGCTCATGCACCGCAATGCAGAGCGCAGTTTCGCGGCGCGTTATGACGATGAATTGCTGATTGAAGTCGACCGGCCGCGAGCCGCGTACAGCACGTGGTATGAGTTCTTTCCGCGTTCGACGGCGGCGGAGCAGGGGAGGCACGGCACCTTTCGCGACGTCGAGGCGCAATTGCCGCGGCTCGCGCGGATGGGATTCGATGTGCTGTACATGCCGCCGATCCATCCGATCGGCACGACCTTCCGCAAAGGCAAGAACAACAAAGTCTCCGCCGAGGCGGACGACGTCGGGAGTCCGTGGGCCATTGGCGGAACGGAGGGCGGGCACAAGTCGATTCATCCGCAATTGGGCACCATGGAGGATTTCGAGCGGCTCGTCGAGGCGGCGAAACGCCACGGGATGGAGCTCGCGCTCGACATTGCATTTCAGGCGTCGCCGGATCATCCGTATGTGAAAGAACATCCGGAATGGTTTCGCAAACGCCCGGACGGCACGGTCCAGTACGCGGAGAATCCGCCCAAGAAATACCAGGACATCTATCCCTTCCATTTCGAGAGCGAGGCGTGGCGCGCATTGTGGGAAGAGTTGCGCGACGTCTTCCGCTTCTGGGCTGGAAAAGGCGTTCGTGTCTTCCGCGTCGACAATCCGCATACGAAGCCGCTCCCGTTCTGGGAGTGGACGCTGCGTGAGCTGAAGCGCGAGTGGCCCGATCTGGTTTTTCTGGCCGAGGCGTTCACGCGGCCGAAAATCATGTACAGGCTGGCGAAGGCGGGTTTCACGCAGTCGTACACGTATTTTGCGTGGCGCAATACCAAGGCGGAGCTGACGGAATACTTTGAAGAGATCGCGCGGCCGCCGGTGAGCGACTTCTTCCGACCGAACGCGTGGCCGAACACGCCCGACATTCTCCCGGAATTCCTGCAGCATGGCGGACGAGCGGCGTTCGCGCAGCGCCTCGTGCTCGCCGCGACGCTCTCCGCGAATTACGGCATTTACGGGCCGGCGTACGAGCGCTACGAGCACCTGCCGCGCGAGCACGGCAGCGAGGAGTATCTCAATTCGGAGAAATACGAGCTCCGTCACTGGCCGGAAACGGACGACGACCTGTCCGATCTGATCGCGGCCATCAATCGCATCCGCCGCGAAAATCCAGCGTTACAGCAAAACGCAACCCTGCGCTTCCATCCCACCGACAACGACCAGCTGATCTGCTATAGCAAGTCAGCGGGCGACAACGTCGTTGTGGTCGTGGTCAATCTCGACCCGCACAATGCGCATACGGGCTGGGTCACGCTGGATCTCGAGGCGCTGCAACTCAACGGCATCCGCTCGTTCCAGGTGCACGACCTTCTCAGCGGCGCCCGTCATACTTGGGACGGCGCCCGCAATTTCGCGCGGCTCGACCCGAACGTCGTGCCCGCGCACATCTTCCGCATCCGCCGCCGCGTCCGCACCGAACGCGATTTCGAGTACTTTCTGTAAAGACAATGGACGACTGGTACAAAGACGGGATCATCTATCAGACGCATGTCCGTGCGTTTTTCGACAGCAACGACGACGGCATCGGCGATTTCGTCGGGCTGACGCGCAAGCTCGACTACCTTCAGGACCTCGGCATCAACATCCTCTGGCTGCTGCCGTTCTATCCGTCGCCGTTGCGCGACGACGGCTACGACATCGCCAATTACACCGCCGTCAATCCCAGCTACGGCACGCTCGCCGATTTCCGCGCGTTTCTCAAGGAAGCGCACCGCCGCGGCATTCGCGTCGTCACCGAGCTCGTCATCAACCACACCAGCGATCAGCATCCGTGGTTCCAGAAATCGCGCCGTGCGAAACCCGGCAGCGCCTGGCGAGACTTCTACGTCTGGAGCGACACGCCCAACAAATACCGCGACGCTCGCATCATTTTCAAAGACTTCGAAACGTCGAACTGGGCGTGGGATCCCGTCGCCAAGGCGTATTACTGGCACCGCTTCTTCTCGCATCAGCCGGACCTGAATTTCGAGAACCCGGCCGTCCACGAGGCGCTGATGAAGGCGCTCGATTTCTGGATGGACATGGGCGTCGACGCGTTCCGACTCGATGCCATTCCGTACCTCTTCGAGCGCGAGGGGACGACCTGCGAGAACCTGCCGGAGACGCACGAATACCTCAAGCGGATTCGCAAGCATCTCGACGAAAAATATCCCGGCCGCATGCTGCTGGCTGAGGCCAATCAGTGGCCGGAGGACTCGTTGCCGTACTTCGGTGACGGCGATGAATGCCACATGGCGTTTCATTTTCCGGTCATGCCGCGGATGTACATGGCCCTCGCGATGGAGGACCGGTTCCCCATCATCGACATCATGGGGCAGACGCCGCCCATTCCGGAGAATTGCCAGTGGGCGATGTTCCTCCGGAATCACGACGAGCTCACGCTCGAAATGGTCACGGATGAAGACCGCGACTACATGTGGCGCACCTACGCCAAGGACAAAGAAGCGCGCATCAACCTCGGCATCCGCCGTCGTCTCGCGCCGCTGCTGGAAAATCACCGCGGCCGCATTCATCTGATGAACGGCCTGCTGTTCTCGTTCCCCGGTACGCCGATCATTTATTACGGCGACGAGATCGGCATGGGCGATAACATTTACCTCGGCGACCGGAACGGCGTCCGCACGCCGATGCAATGGAGCGCCGACCGCAACGCCGGCTTCTCGCGCGCCAATCCGCAGCGCCTGTTCCTGCCGACGATCATCGATCCCGAATATCACTACGAGTATGTGAATGTCGAGGCGCAGCAGTCGAATCAATATTCGCTGCTCTGGTGGATGAAGCGCCTGCTCGCTGTGCGCAAGCGCTTTCGCGCGTTCGGCCGGGGCACGATGGAGTTCCTGCACAGCGACAATCGCAAGATCCTCGCGTATGTGCGCAAATACGAAGACGAGACCATTCTCGTCGTCGCCAACTTGTCGCGCCTCGTGCAATGCTTCGAGCTCGACCTCGCGCAGTATCGGGGGATGATCCCGGTCGAGCTCTCCGGCGGCACGCGGTTCCCGGTGGTCGGCGAGCGTCCGTATTTCTTCAATCTCGGCCCCTTCGCCTTTTACTGGTTCCAGCTGCAGCGCGAAGTCGCCGCGGAATTGACGACGCAGGACGCGCCGCTCATCGGCGCGCGCACGTGGGAGGAAGTGCTTTCCACGCGCCAGCACGACGCGCTCGAGCGCGCGCTCGCGGCATACCTGCCGACGCGACGCTGGTTCGGTGGCAAGTCGCGTGTCATCCGCGGAATCACCGTACGCGATGCCGTCGAGTTGCCGAACGATCAGCGACTGGCCGTGCTGACCGTCGAATTCAACGAGGGCGAGCCGCAGCTTTATCTGCTGCCGCTCGGCATTGCGAATGTCCGCCGTGAGCAGGACCAGGCGCGCAAAGTGCCCGTCATCGCGCGGCTGCGCGACGGCGCCGTCCTGTTCGAGCCGGTGCAGGACGAATCGTTCGCATCGACGCTGCTCGACGCCATCGCCCGCAAGAAACAGCTGCGCGGCGGACGCGGCATCGTGGCCGGCGTCGCGACGCGCGCGTTCAAGGAATTGCGCGGCAGCGAAAAACAACTCGAGAGCCACGTCCTCGCCGCGGAGCAGAGCAACACCGCGATCATCTACGACCAGCGACTGTTCCTCAAACTCTTCCGCCGCCTCGAGCCGGGCGTCAATACCGATTTCGAGATCACGCGCTTCCTCAATGAGGAGACCGATTTCCGCAATACGCCGCGCGTTGCCGGCGCGCTCGAGTATCGTCATAGCGGTGCTGCCGAGCCGACCACCGTTGCCATTCTCCAGGGCTTCACGCCGAATTCCGGCGACGCGTGGTCGTATACGCTCGATTCGATCGGCCGCTACTTCGACAAGCTGCTGAGCGATGCAGGCGCCGTCGACCGCATCGCTAAAGCGGTCCCGCAGGAGAGTGTCTTCACGCTCGCACAGCGGCCGCTCGTTGACGCCGCGCGCGACACCATCGGCGCGTATGTCGCCGATGCAGAACTGCTCGGCGCGCGCACCGCACAGATGCATCTCGCGCTCGCCTCGCGCGACGACATCCTGGCCTTCGCGCCGGAGCCGTTCACGCCGCATTATCAGCGGTCGATTTACCAATCCATTCGCACGCAGATCGTACAGACGATGCAGATCGTCAGGCGGCGCGCGAAAGAGCACGTCGAATTCGAGGAGCTCCTCACCGCCGAACCGCGCTTTCACGAACAGATCCGCGCGCTCCTCGGCAACAAGATCGACGCGCAGCGCATCCGCATCCACGGCGACTATCACCTCGGGCAGGTTCTACATACCGGCAATGACTTCGTGATCATTGATTTCGAAGGCGAGCCGGCGCGTCCGCTCAGTGAGCGGCGTATCAAGCGCTCTGGATTGCGCGACGTCGCGGGCATGCTGCGCTCGTTCCACTATGCGCCGTACGCCGTCGTGCTCGGCGCCGCGCCGGGATCGTATGTGCGTACCGAGGATCTGTCGCGGCTCGAGACCGGCGCGCGCTTCTGGCAAAGGTGGGTCTCCGCGGCGTTCCTGCGGGCGTACCTCGCCGAAAGCGCCAAGGGTTCGCATCTGCCGAAGAACGCGGCCGGCGTCGAGACGCTGTTGCGCGCGTACCTGATCGAGAAGGCGCTGTACGAGATCACGTACGAGCTCAACAATCGGCCGGACTGGGTTCGCATCCCGTTACGCGGCTTGCTCGACCTGCTCGGCTGATGCAGCGAAGTGCGCTTGATTCTACGAGTCGCAGAGTTTGACGCGCGGTGCTGTCCACGCGCCGACTCATTTCCTACGCACGGTAGAAGTTCGAGGTTTGCCGTGGGTGCCGAGGGATCCTCGGCGCATGACGAATAAACCGAAACTGCTCGACTCCGTTCGTGGCGAACTACGCGCCCGGCACTACAGCCGCCGGACCGAGGAAGCGTACGTCGGCTGGATCAAGCGCTTCATCTTCTTTCACAACAAACGGCATCCGGCGTCGATGGGCGCGGACGAGGTCAACGCGTTCCTAACGAGCCTCGCCACGCAGTCGCACGTGAGCGCGCCGACGCAGAACCAGGCGTTGTGCGCGCTGCTGTTCCTCTATCGCCGCGTGTTGCAGGATCCGCTGCCGTGGCTGAAGGATGTCGTCCGCGCGCGTCGCATGGCGCGAGTGCCGACCGTCCTCACGCCGGAAGAAGTACGAATGGTGCTCAAGGCGATGTCCGGCACCCCGCAACTGATCGCGCAACTGCTGTACGGCGGCGGCCTGCGCCTCCTCGAATGCCTCCAGTTGCGCGTCAAGGATCTCGACTTCGCGCGCCGTCAGATCTACATCCGCGACACGAAAGGCCGACGCGATCGCGTCACGACGCTCCCGCAACTCGTCATCAGCGACTTAACTACGCACCTCGCGCTCGTCAAAGAACAACACGATGACGACCTCCGCGACGGCTTGGGCTCCGTTTGGCTCCCCGACGCCATCGGCCGCAAGATCCCCAACGCCGACACCGAATGGCGCTGGCAATGGGTCTTCCCCGCCACCTCCCACTACACCGACGAAGAAACCGGCATCAAGCGCCGCCACCACCTGCACGAAACCGTCATCCAGCGCGCCGTCCGCGCCGCCGCCACCCGCGCCGGCCTCACCAAACGCGTCACCTGCCACACCTTCCGCCACTCCTTTGCCACCCACCTCCTCGAACGGGGCAACGACATCCGCACCGTCCAGGAACTCCTCGGCCACCGCGACGTCTCCACCACCATGATCTACACCCACGTGCTGAGGCTGGGGCCGCTGGGGGTGCGGAGCCCACTGGATCCATATTGATGGCAGCTTCACCGCCGTGGTATGCGACGCGTGTGTGGTTTGCGAAACAGCCAGAACGGGGGCCTGCTGGCAGCTCTAGCTGCCGCCGCCCTGCGTGTGTTATTCATCGGCAGCCAATGAGTAATGATGACGACTAATTCGCTACGAGAGGTAGCATCGCGAGGTTAGGCGACCGATGACGCGGCCGCGACTGCCGCGAACAACGCACTCACGGGTGGCTACCGAAGAGGCGGCTCCTCGGATGCGTCGTGGGTGCAGCCGTTGTAACTCTTCGCCTCTTCTACGTCTCGTCTACGTCCCAAGCTATGCCGATCGGCCAAATACAAGTTGTGCGGACGGCTCGTGTCATGCGCAGACTCAGGTTCGTGATGTCCGAGATGCATATGCGAAGCGACTGCTGCTCCGCTTCGGAGTAAACGCGTGCACGCGAGCCGCAGCGTTCGCAATGCCACCGGCTGCCCGCGCTGCGCTCTTCAGTGGTGGCGCCTGAGGCACATTCTTCGTGTGCGGTGGTTCTCGCTACGCGCGTGCACCCGACTGGCAGCCGGTGGCATCGCTTCGGAAGGAACGCGTCTCCGGATCGGTGAAGCTTTCGCTCCGCAGCAGCCGCCCGCGTCCGCGCCGTTGTGACTGCCCGCTCGGGCCGCGGCTTCGTGCTTCCGTAGTTGCCAGTGCCACGCGTCGGCCGGTCGTACCGCCGTACCGCGTCGCACCGTGCAGCTGAGACGCGAGTGCCGGCGGCCCAACCGGCCGACGCACGCTGCCGCGTTACCGCACATAACAACTAGGCAACGCTGGCGCAAGCGGCTCGGGAGCGCCTGAAGTACGTGCGCCGCACAACTCGCCAGTGAAGCTGACAAGCCGCCGTTCGCCGCTACCGGTGCTGAAGCACCTCGTGCATGGCAGGTTGCACGGCGTCACGCCGCTTGCAGCGGCAAGCGGCGCGCCGCGTCGCCGCCCGCATGTGAAGGCGGCTTGTCAGCTTACTGGCAGATCCGTTGGGCGGACACAAGCACGTGCCCTGTCGGCCGGGAAGTTATAGACTACCGCCAGCATGGCTACGAGGAAGACGAGCGAAGTTCAGTTTGCGGACGAAGCGGATGAGCAAGACGTTGCCGAGCAACTTCCGCGAGGTGCGACGGCTGCGTCGGTCAGCGGTACTGATTGGACTACAGAGACGATAGTCTCGCAGTTGCAGCGGGGAAACATTCAGCTCAATCCTCGATTTCAGCGGCGTGACGCGTGGGCTCGTGACCGCAAGAGTCGGTTTATCGAGTCTCTCATTCTCGGTTTGCCAATCCCTCAGATCGTGCTCGCCGAGTCCAAGGATGATCGCGGTAAGTTCATCGTTCTAGACGGCAAGCAGCGCTTGTTGTCGATTCTTCAGTTTTGGGGTCTCGGCGAGGGCGAAAACAACGCTTATGCGCTTGCGGCGCTTACGTTGCGTCCGGACCTAAAGCGACATACATTCGAGGACCTCTCAACGAGCGCCGAATTCGAGCCAGAGTTCAACGCACTGTGCAACCAGCCGATTCGAACAGTTGTGATTCGTAATTGGAAAGACACGGACTTCCTTCATACCGTGTTTCTACGCCTAAACACGGGGAGCGTGGCTCTCTCTCCGCAAGAACTTCGACAAGCTCTTCTGCCTGGTAAGTTCTCAGATTATATAGACGATACCGCTGCTGACTCACCCGGCCTGAGGGAGTTGCTAGGCAGTGACGGTCCTGACCCGCGGATGCGAGATATTGAGATACTCGCTCGGTTCTTAGCGTTCCGCTTCTATGCTGCTGAATACCCGGGACGTATGAAAGAGTTTCTTGACGCTACGTTTAAGAAGTTCAATCAAACCTGGAATGCAATGGCAGATGACGTTCGGCGAGCCGTGGCTGATTTTGAGGCGGGCGTGAAAGCTCTGATTGGAATCTTTGGCGACAACGTCGCCCGCAAACCAGATTCTAGACAGTTCAACCGCGCGATCTTCGATGCGCTGATCTACTACCATTCGCAGCCACGCATTCGAAAGGCGGCAGGAGGCAAGACTCAGAAAATTCGCGACGCTTATCAGAGCCTGTTCTCGCCAAATTCAAAGTTTGTCGTCGCGGTCGAAAGCGATACAGCCGGCGCACCGAACACAGCGATGCGGCTTCGATTATGGGCAGAAGCATTAGCTGAAGCTACTGGCTTGAATATCACGCCGCCGAAAATCCCGGTACCTCGTCAGGCCGCCAAACGTGCCAGGAGCGGACTAAAAAGCGCTACACGTAAGAAAGCGACGGGCACCAATCGCTAGTCGAGCACCATGTCGAAACGGCTGACGGTGCTAACCACCGAGATTCGGCGGCTCCGACAACTATTTCTGCCGGATCCGTTCGATCCGCTCGGCGTCTACGCCGACTCCGCACGTGTACAGGCCCACACGCGCGCATTTCTGGTTCTCAGTCACGCTGAATTCGAATCTTATTTTGAGGGTTGGGCGAAGGAGCTCGCAGCGGCTTCTGAACTCGTGTGGAAGAAGTTCAGGCGCGTAACCCCGCCGCTTGCGTTTCTGCTTAGCTGGAATCAGGAGCGTCTTGCGCTACCAGCAAGCTTTGCGGCTGCCATGACCGCTGATAGCGTGCAGCGGCTCGAAGAACTTGTTAAGAAGCTTTTCAGCACCTTCTACACAAGAATCGGCGACAACCACGGCGTCAAGGAAACGAACGTCTTAGCGCTTTTCGGTCCGCTAGGCGTCCCGGCATCCGCTTTTTCACCCACACTGCTGCCCAACTTAGATACGCTCGGATCGAAGCGGGGCGTGCATGCGCATCATTCCGCGAAGGTGGTGGTGTCCGTGCTCGATCCAGAGACTGAATTCAGCAGTATCCAACAGCTGCTACTCGACCTTGCGGTGTTCGACCAATGGCTCACGACCTATAGGAAGAGAATTAGGTGAACGAGTGCCGCCCAACTTTGGTGTGAAGCTGTCGCGGCCCGGCTTTGGCTCGCCGGCCGAGCCGGCTGCTTCATCGCCAGCGTGACGGCGTCGCGGCGGTTGCAGTTCGCCAGTCGGTGCGTTGCACGTCATTGGCGGCAACCACCGCGCCGCTCTGGCTTCGGCACGCGGGACCGGCCGTGCAGCTTACACCAAGGACGTTGGACCGACGGTACGTTCGGCTTGCCATAAGACGCTTGTCGTCGGGCTGACGGCGGGTGGATGTCAAGACGGTCAGCCGACGATTCGCAGGTCGACCTCGAGATGTATAAGGCGCCTATCCGCGTCGTCGTCGCCTGCAACTTGTACTTCGGCTCGAGAAGCAAGCGTTCGGCCGCGGCTCGAACACGCGAAGCGCGTGTGCTGGAGGTTGCACGGCGCATTTATTCGCCGGCTGATCACGCGGAGCGGTCGGCGCGGCTCGAAACACGCAGAACCACGCCTTCGGAGACTCGGCGCGTCACTTCGGCACGCGAAGCACGCGTTCCGTACGAGCAAAGTGCTCGTGGCGCTACCGCACCGGTGTTACGCGGTGTTCGGCTCAGCTGGTTGCATGCGCTACGCGGCCATACGCTTCACTTCGGGAGCTCGCATGCCATGTCGCAACGTGTAGAAGGCGAAGTCGGAACGCACGAGAAGCGAATGCGCAAAGGTGGCATCGCCCTTCGGCACGCTTTCCAGGCATGTTCTCTATAAGCCGCACCAAGTCACGTGTTCCGCGCGAAAGTTTCACGGTCAGCGGCTTCGGCTCGGACGCTTAACGCACCGCGTCCGTCTTGCGCGAGCTGCCGCGGTGGCATGGCGCTTTGATCGCGCGAGCTGCCCGGCCACGCAGCGGCTTCGGCGCGGCGCGAAACAGGAGCGGCGCGTCCGAGATGCACATTAATGGGCTGAACGCGGCGGCGCGTTTTACGCACCCAAGATCCAATATTGGCGGCTTCGGCGCGCGCGGCACAGTCAACCGCTATAAAGCTCGTTCACGATGCGCTAGGTTCAGGCTTGTGCGTGTGTGCCTCACGCGGCTCATGCCATCTTGGCCGCCGTCCAACTTGCCAGTGAAGCTGACAAGCCGCCGTTCGCCGCTGCCGGTGCTGAAGCACCTAGGGTAGTTCCATCTTGCACGGCGTCACGCCGCTTGCGTGGCAAGCGGCGCGCCGCGTGGCCGCCGGTACGTGAAGGCGGCTTGTCAGCTTACTGGCAGGGTCGTTGTGCGGACGGTCCGTGTCCCTGCGTAGACTCAGGTTCGCCATCTCCGAGATGCACGTGCGAAGCGACTGCTGCTCCGCTTCGGAGTAAACCCGTGCACGCGAGCCGCAGCGTTCGCAATGCCA